>Ga0207769_100163_pt1 | contig 42866 bp, 34 predicted proteins | sample CeladaPassaB1F04_FD_187481 | JGI IMG/M metagenome (GOLD analysis project Ga0207769, IMG submission 187481) | Cellulose-adapted microbial communities from the Joint BioEnergy Institute, USA - Passage B1F04 (SPAdes) (version 2) | ecosystem: Engineered > Bioreactor > Continuous culture >... | reverse complement strand
GGCAGGCCTCCATCATCCTGACGTCCAACAAAGGACCGGAAGATTGGGGAGAACTGCTCGGGGATCCGGCCGTCACAACCGCCATTCTGGACCGGATCCTGCATCGAAGCGAGGTGATTCACCTGACAGGAGACAGCTACCGGCTCAAGCACCGCCAAACCATATTTGGAAATTTCTAGTTGTTGAAAATAAATTCGCGAAATTTGTTCAAAGGTACTTGACGGTTACACAGCGGCAGCTATCGCCCCATTTTTCGTCCATTATTGCTCCACTTCACTTACAAAAAGACCGTTCACCAGACTGTCCTTACAAATCAACGGTGAAGGACGATTCGTTCGTCGTTCAGCCTTATCGAGTAAGCTTGTACTTTCAATCTCTGACGCTTGCACACGTACGAACCTGATAAAAAGGTCTCAGATATCCTTAGCTGTTATTTTATAAGCTTCATTGCGGGTGCTAAGTTAAACCGAGTTTTACCGGTCATTCTGGCAACGTAATAGCGGTTGCATCACAAACACAAAGACTTCGCCGACTACAGAAACGCAGCACATTATGCGTTTCGCAGTGGTCGAAGTCCTGTGGTCGATTCTGCCTACCCACAAACCTGTTCACCAAATATCTTAAACCAAAAACGGAATGAAGTTCGATATATCCACCCGAAATTCAGGGTCAATAGGCATTGCGATTTACAAATCCCCTAAATATCGTCAAGATGATGATCTTCAAATCAAACATGAAAGACCAATTTTCGAGATAATACAAATCGTGATTGATCCTTTCCCGGATTGAAGTGTCGCCGCGCAACCCGTTTGTTTGCGCCCAGCCCGTGATGCCTGGCCGAACATGGTGTCTTACCATGTACTTTGGAATCTCTTCTTTGAACTGTTCGACGAAATACGGCCGTTCCGGCCGCGGGCCAACCACACTCATGTCGCCTTTCAATACATTGAAAAATTGCGGTAGCTCGTCAATGCTTGTCCTGCGAAGGAAAGCACCGAACTTCGTGCGGCGCGGATCGTTCTCCACGGTCCACACAGTGTCCGCCGTTTTCTGGTCCGAAACGCGCATCGTTCGAAACTTGTACATCATAAATGTACGCCGGTCAAGCCCCATCCGCTCCTGTTTGAAAATAATTGGACCGGGCGACGTCAGCTTGATCCCGATCGCAGCTATCAACATAATCGGCGACGTCAAGATGATGGCAAAAATCGAGAACACAATATCGAAGGTTCGCTTCAGAATCCGGTTCCCAAGCTCGTCCAACGGAATGTCACGTACATTGATGAGCGGGATCCCGGCAAAATTATCGAAATATGGCCGTGCAGGCAGCAAATCAAAATAATCCGGTATGATTAGAGTCTTTGCGCCCAAGTTGTCGCATGTCTCGATAATCTGCGCAAGTTTTTCATGCGCCGTAAGCGGCAGAGCTACGATTACCTCGTCTATCATATGCTTGCGCAGTACTTCGTCCAACCGATCCAGTCCGCCGAGAATTGGCGGCAACGACTGCCCGTTTAACGGATGTGCTTTCAAATTGTCGTCGAGGAAGCCAAACACTTCGTAACCCAACTCTGGATACTGGAGCAGGTTATTGTAGAAATTGCGCCCAACCGAACCCGCACCAAGAATGAGCAGATATTTTTTGTTGAAGCCATTCCTTCGCAATCGGAAGAGTGCCATCTTGACTACGAACCGGTAAGCCACCAGAATCGCCAGGTTCAAAGCCAAGAAAATACCAAGAAACTCACGCGACACGTGGATCTGCTTGGCAAAATAGAGCAGACTAAGCAATCCGACGAAAGCAAACAGGTGCACCTGTCCGAGTTTCCATATATCAGCCGATATTCTTGTTCGCCGGCGAGGCCTGTACAACCCTATGATATAACCGATGACGATAGTGAGAATTGTATACACGAGTCCCCAGAACATGTAAGAACTAAATGGTAGCGCCACTTTACCCGGCAACCATCCGCTTTCAAACTTGATCCACCAAGCCAGGAGATAAGCAACGATCATATTTGCCAGATCGCACAGCACATAAAGCTGTGACAAATATCGCTGATTCCACCTAAGCACTACACACACCCACCTATGAGCGTTTCCAAAGCATTGTTACCACACCCTAGAATTCTACCAGAAAAAATCTATGACTTCCACCATACCTTCATACAAATTAAGCCAATCCTCGACATAGACTAATTGAAGAATTCGTTCGAACGCATGTTGCACAGCCTTCCGTGTGAAGCACACTGAAGAGCTCTAGCGGGCTTGTCCGTCCAAAAACCGGTCGCCTGATAAGCAGACCCGTCACGCTACCAATAGGGCCCAAACTAATATAAAAGCGTTCTTCACGATGAAAGCCATACCTTTCAATTAATTTAAAAGAGTGGGATCAATACTCGTTGTCTCTTAGAAAATCTCGTAACGCTTCACGCCATGGTCTAAAAGGCTCTAATCCGTAGTAACGAATTGCTTCATGCGCGAGCACCGAGTACGCTGGACGCGGAGCCAGACGCTGAAAATCGGCCGACGTGCATGGCTCGACGCGTACGTTCAATCTCTTCTCTTCAAAGACCGCTCTGGCGAACTCATACCACGAACAGGAGCCGGTATTAGAGGCATGCCAAATACCGTAATGTTCAGTCCTCACGAGTTTCAGAAGAAATCGAGCAAGATCCAATGCATACGTAGGTGATCCTACCTGATCATCGACAACTTTTATTACATCCCTTTCTTTCTCAAGTTTCAGCATCGTCTTCACAAAATTGTGTCCGTACCGACCGAAAATCCATGATGTGCGCACAATGAAATAGTAACTGCATAGCGAACGCACAAACTGTTCCCCAACCAATTTCGATTTTCCATAAACCGACAACGGGTTTGGAAGATCATCCTCACGGTAAGGGGAACTCGCCTTGCCATCGAATACGTAATCAGTACTGATATAGATGATTTTGGCGCCTATTTGTTCCGCCGCAAGAGCCACATTCCGAGTTCCTTCGGCATTAATTCGAAATGCCAAATTCGCCTCTGATTCGGCTTGGTCTACCTTTGTGTAGGCTGCACAGTGAATGATCGCGTTTGGTTTGTACGAATGGATAACGGTGTAGCATTCTTCGAGATTAGTGACATCCAGTTTTTTTCTGTCAAACCCGACAATCTCCCCATTTGGAAATACTAAAGAAAGCCGAACCAATTCCTGACCCAACTGGCCTTTCGCTCCGGTAATGAGGATTTTCATGAAGTAAATCACCTTACTCATTTCAATCGATCGCGATATTGCCGCTCATAATATTGGAGATAGTCTCCGGACATTACTCGGTGCATCCAATCTTGATTCGCCAGATACCATCGGATTGTCTCACGGATACCTGTCTCATAATCAATCTTCGGCTTCCAACCCAGCTCGCTCCGAATTTTCGTCGCGTCGATGGCGTAACGTCTGTCATGTCCTGGGCGTTCCTTCACGAATCTGATGAGCGATTCCGGCTTGCCGAGCTCTGCCAGGATGGCCTTCACGACTTCGAGGTTCGTGCGCTCATTATTGCCTCCAATATTGTATACTTCGCCTCTGGCTCCCTTGTGCAACACCAAATCCACCGCGCGACAATGGTCTTCGACATGGAGCCAGTCGCGTACGTGAAGCCCATCGCCATATACCGGAAGGGGTTTGTCCTCAAGCGCGTTACAGATCATCAGCGGGATGAGTTTCTCAGGGAATTGGTACGGACCATAGTTGTTTGAACAGCGCGTTATGTTAACATTCAAACCGTACGTCTCGTGATACGCCCGTACGAGCAAATCGGCGCCAGCTTTGCTCGCTGAATATGGACTGTTTGGAGACAGCGGTGTCTCCTCTGTAAAAACTCCAGTTTCACCTAATTTACCATACACCTCATCGGTTGATATCTGTACAAACTTTCCGATTTTATATTCCTTCGCTAGTTCGAGCAGTGTTTGTGTACCGACAATATTGGTTCTGACGAAAATCTCCGGACTGATGATGCTGCGATCCACATGAGTCTCCGCAGCAAAATTCAGTACTGCATCAAACCCCAACTTAAAAACCGAGTCCATCGCATCACGATCAGTAATGTCTGCTTTTACAAATTTGTAATTCGATTTCCCTTCGATAGAACGCAAATTTTCCAAATTTCCTGCATATGTGAGCAAATCAACATTTACAATCTCGTAACTCGGATATTTCCGAATCATATATTGAATAAAGTTGCTGCCGATAAATCCTGCGCCACCAGTGACCAGTAATTTCATGTAGCGGCTCACCCTTCAAATTCAAAATTGTATTCCGCATCGGCAAACATAGGATGTTTGCTGTCTTTTTCAGATAAAATGGGACAGGAAGTCGGCCAATCAATATCAAGTAACGGATCATTCCAAGCAATTCCCCGCTCGTGCTCAGGAGAGTAAAATTCATCAACCTTGTAATGTACTTCTGTTTTGGGCACCAGAGTACAGAAGCCATGTGCGCAACCTTTGGGCACTATAAGCTGCCGTTTATTTTCTGCACTTAAAATAAATGCTTGCCATTTCCCAAAAGTCGGCGAACCCTTTCTTATATCGACCACGACATCGTACACCGCCCCCGCAATCACACGTACAAGTTTCGTCTGTGCTTTGGGATGAAGTTGATAATGTAAACCACGGAGAACCCCGGCATTGAAAGACAGCGAGTGGTTGTCTTGCACATAGATTTGATTCAATTCATGCTTTTGAAGTTCGCCTAAGTTATAACTTTCAAAGAACAACCCACGTTCATCACAATATATAACTGGTTCAATTAACTTAAGCCCAGGAATTTTAGTTTCAATGATGTTCATACTCCACCTCCACATCGATTCGCATGGTATGGAGTGACTTATTATTTATATACAGCTTAGCGTTCTAACGTTCCTAGGTTAATGTGTATTTTGTAAAGTGTTGGAATGGATTTGTTTGGTAAGGAATATTAGGCGCTGTTAACCACCACAAGCCAGTACATCAAAAAGATCGCCTATATCTTGAATAAACGGACAAGATAAAAGGCGATCTTCTCAGTTTTTCCTCAGATACCACGATCTTTTATTTCAGCATTTCATAACAAGACTTAATGAGCTCCTCTTCTCATCATCACTTTATTTGCTAGGTGATTGCGTATGAAATCACGCAAAGGCTTCTCGAAATAACTATAAACAAGGCAACTTGAGATGATGGTTATGGTAAACACGGAAAAATATCCTATCAACAAAGGAGGTGAAAGATGTAGTTTACCCCAAAAATACCTAAAAACCAGTTGATGAATCATATAAAATGAAAAACTGACCTCACCTAAATATACCAAGGTTTTCGTTTGCAACAATTTTGAAAGCAACCCTTTTTCATGTGCAAACACAAATATCATAAAGGCTATGAAGGGAATAAACACCACACCGTAAGTCATTGATCCCGGGACATGAGAAACGTTAATATACACAAACACCATCAGCACAATTGAAAGAAACTCTATTGCAGTGTAGAACGCGGTTGATTTCTTACCTAATGGTTTCAAAAGAAAAATAAACGCTACGCTACAACCTAACAAAAAGTCCAGAATCCGAAAAAAAGGTGATATATAAATAAACCAATAGGCCTGATTTAAATCTTGAATATCGTTACTTAACACCCATCCAATGATAAATTCCAGCGTAACAATTGATACAAGCAAAGCATAGTAGAAGCGCGGATAATCCTTCATTCTAAAGAGTAGTTTCAAAATAAAAGGAAACATCATATAAAAAAACATTTCGGTTGATATGCTCCAAGCTACCCCGTTAAAAGAATAGTATACACCGCTGTCCGGGATATAACTTTGCAAGAGCAGCAATTGAGCTACGGCTTTCGCAATAAAGGTAAAAACATCTCGACTATATTCATTGAAAACCAACGGGATAGATATTAGAAATGTAAGCAGCGCGACCGGATAGATCCTTCCAATTCGCGCAATATAAAATGAGATAATCCCGTTTTTATTCATTTGTTGGGCTTTTTCGTAATAACTGTATGTCAAAATAAACCCTGACAACACAAAGAAAAAAGTAACTCCTAAAGGACCGAAACTAAGTTGATTTAGGTGATGAAGAAAAACACCAAATGCAGCTAAAAATCTGAAGGTTGTAAGAGTATTAAGATTCTTTTTCATGATACCCTCAGTTTATCGTTATTGTCTTCAACTAGAGAAAAACCTGGCTGAATGCAGATCACTCGCAACGTAGTTGATTAGCTCGGAGTGGATGATTCTGCGCAAATTTGCAATTCACTCAATTGACTGGATTTTATCAAATAATGTTAAGGCCTGCGCAACAACCTGATCCATATTATAATATTTGTAAGTACCTAGTCTGCCAACAAACCAAATATTTGTCAGCTTGTCAGCTTCCTCTTTATATTTACTATATAATTCGGTGTTCTCCGGTCTCGGAATGGGGTAATATGGTTCGCCATCACTTGCCGGATACTCATATACAATTGTGGTTTTTTCTTTTATTTGCTGACCTGTCAAATGCTTAAATTCAGTAATTCGAGTGAAATCATAATCATTCGGATAGTTTATTGTACCGACTTCTTGATATAAATTACAATCCAGTGTTTCAAATTTAAATCTTAACGAGCGATATGGCAGTTTTCCGAATTTATAGTTAAAATACGCATCAATTGGACCTGTATATATTATTTTTTTGAACTTTATATGATTTACTATATCCTTAAAATCCGTTTGAAGCATTACATTTATTAACGGGTTATCAATCATTTTTGTAAACATAGCCGTATACCCATATTTTGGCATCAATTGATAGCGATCACTAAAATATCGATCATCTCGGTTCGTTCTTACGGGAATCCGAGCACATACAGATGGATCCAATTCACTGGGCCATAGATCCCATTGTTTTTTTGTATAGTTTTTAAAAAATTTATTGTACAAATCCTCGCCGACTTTATCAATAATTACTTCTTCAGAATTGGTAATGTTCTCTATAGGCCGCCTTACCGATTCGAAAAATTGCTGAACTTCTTTTTCAGATAGGTTCAACCCATACAACTTATTGATCGTATTTTGATTAATCGGAATCGGCACGTTTTGCCCATCAACATGTGCCAATACTTTATGCTCATATAGACGCCACTCGGTAAATTGTGATAAATAATCCACGACTTTTTTGCTGTTTGTATGAAAAATATGCGGGCCATATTTGTGTACTAGCACTCCACTTTCGTCATAATAATCATACGCGTTACCGCCGATATGATTTCTCTTCTCCACGATTAATACTTTCTTCTTTAGGACATTTGCAATCCGTTCCGCCAGCACACAACCAGAAAAGCCCGCACCAACAATTAAATAGTCATACATAACCTTTTTCCCCTCTATATTTTAATTGAAGTCCATCTTGCTTTGGCCCCTCATCTCGCAACAATGTGATGTACCGGCTTAATAAGATGCAATTTGGATAACGTTACCTGGTCACTGGTGTCAGTCTATTTCACGGACTGGAGGATTCTTAGAGGAGCGTCACCCCATCACCAGCCGTATGAAAGATTTTTCGACACAGTGCCGTTATCCTCCTTCTGACGGTACTGCTTTCGAATTAGGGTTGAATGTCAATATTTAAATATCTAACAAGCCAATATACCAGCCCAAACAAAAATGGCAAATAAAGTAAATTCAAACCACTCATAATTAACAAAAACTGAGCCAGTATCACTCCGCTTGATAGACTAATCAATACGGTCATTCTGCTTGTTCTAGATTTTCTATATGTTCGCAGGTGTCTTAGTGCCGGCCAATAAATACAGATCAAGATTCCCAAGAAGGTAAGAGTACCCAGTAATCCCGTTTCGGAAATTAGTCGGAGCAAAAATGAATGTTGCTCAGGCCAAAAATGTTCATCATTCGGATCATTGTACATTATAAACTCGTAGTTATTGGCTCCCAGAGGTTCGTAAGGCTTAAAATATCTTGCAAAATAAAAACCATACTGGCCCCAACCCATGCCGAAAAACGGAGAATCTTTAAACATATCTAGCGACATAAAAGCGGATATAGCACGTGTATTATTGGACATTTCATTTTGCGCAATCGGAACTGGCTCTGTGACTGAATTTATGCCTGAAGTTGCCGGTTCACCAGCAGGCAGGTCCGTGTTATTTGTTGATTCTGCAACCGTACTTTCTGTCCCATCGGTTTCTGCGGCAATATTTGTCGTATCTATGTTTTTATCGATAAGATTTGTATTAAACCGCTTATTAAAATAAGATACGACAGAATCACCCATAAACGGGAAGGTTACGCCCGTTTGAAATACAATTAGAATCAACGTACTTCCTAAAATCAACTGTTTTTTGTTGTTGAATTTTTCTGTGATCAGATATGCCGCAAACACCAGCAGAATTAACAGCATCCCCAAATAACCGGACCTCGAGAAAGTCCAAAAATTAAATACTACAGCAACCACAATAGAAGTCGACGCCATTATTCTATATTTTTGATTATTAGGATACATCGCGTATACAACAATAAATAAGAATGCGAAAAATTGTAATGCGACAGAAGTGTGTACTGGCTCACCTTCTACGAGCCTAAACCGTGGATAATCTATAAACCATGTATAGACATTGGTGTACGGCGACGGGAATATCGAATGAAACAATGAAGAATATTTAACCTGAATTTCTTTATCCACAAGAAATAATACCCACTCAACAGACCCAATAATTAACAGCAAATAGTACACAAAAAAGATCCACTTCGGCCAATCTGTTTTCAAATAACCACTTCTTATGAAGTGAATAGGAATGGTGAATACTCCTGCCCATACCAAAATACTTATAAACTGTTTAACAAACTTCAATAATGGCTGCTCATTCTTAAATTCAATGCTCCACGATATATCTGAGACAAAGAAACTTATAACAAGAACAGTCAAGAACAGTGAAAAAACTAATGATATATGGGATTTAAATGTTTCTCTAATTACAACCTGTTTCTTTTCGAACAACAGTACCAAAAGATAGACAAAAGCCCCCAGCACAGCTAGTTGACCCAAAATGCCGCCTTGCTTTATTACAATAAGATCCGAAAAAAACATACTGACAAAAATAAAAAGAAACAACCATTTATATATCGTTGAAATTTTACGTTCTGCCATAGACGTTCTCCTTCTCCCTTAGCAACAAGAGTCCGGATTTTAATTTTAGTAACCAGAGAAATACCAGGCCATAAAAACCAATAATCAATAGCACATTAATTTCAAGCACCTTTGAGAAAATTTGTCCCGCAATTAATAAAGTTACTAATAAAATTTGACTGATTGTCGGCCGGTTAAATTTGATGGTTAAAAATTTACTGATTGTAAGACTATATGCTATAAAAATAAATAACTCCGAAATGAATCCAGCTAACGCCGCTCCTTTGCCCCCGGACAAGAGGATAAAAGGGAAGCTTAACAGAATATTCAACCCGGCGACAAAGCCTGTCAACTTCATGATTTTATCTTGAAATCCTTTGGCCTGCATCATGGCTCCCAAAACCACGTTCCATATAGCAAGAAAAGAGGATAGTGTAAGGATCATGAAAATTGAATTTCCACTTGCGTAATCCTCTCCGAATACCAAGTTCAAAATTTCGCTTCCATTAAGAATTCCACCCAAAACGACCAGCACAGAAAAATACATCGTAATGTTTAAAAATCTGTCTATCAAATTTTTGTCATTCTCGTCTCTCCAGCGAAAATACTTTGAGTAAATTGGCAAAAAGAACACAATCGCCACTGAAACGACACTCGTAATGACATTGATAATCCGATATGCAGCGCTATAATAACCCACCTGCGTACTATCTGTTAGCCAATACAACAAAAACATATTGCTTGATACATAAATTTGCACAAATACAATTGAAGCAAAGTTCCTCTTAGAATCCATTATTATTTCATCAAAGTGATCGATCGTGCGTTCTTTCAACATTCTAAACCGCTTATAGAATGCCAATCCGGAACAAATAGCCATAATGGACATTGAAACAAGGTAACACAAAGAGAAATACTCAAGCTTTTCCAAATCCATCACATAATAAGCAATGAGCACCGATATTAAGAATGAGGCCGTCTGGACGATATTTATTAATGATGCATGCAACGCTTTTCCAATACCGATAAAATACCAGTTAAAATTCAAAGCGTAGAACAATATGCCCAAAATATAATATATATATACAAAACGATTTGCTGCGTCGAAATAATGAGCATACAGGATGACAACAACCACAATTATGACTGCAACAGTTAATTTTCGAATCAGTATTAATTGAAAAGTTTTCTTATTGAATTCCGTACCTTTCCCCAACTCACGTATCATAATTTGATTAATGCCTTGATCTGTTATCATCATGGCATAGAAAAACAATATCTGTATAAAAGAAACGACACCAAAATCAGAAACAGCAAACTTCCGGGATATGATAATCAATGAAAGAAGCAGCGCAAATTTAGAAAAGAATTCACTCGCAAAAAAACGATAAAACAGTGACATCACATATTCGCCTTCTTGTCGATTGCCGGTTTAAAGAAAATCCCTTTAAGTACTCCTTTTATCCAGTATTTCATAAATAATAAACGACTGTCTTTTCTTCTGAGAATCAGATATAGATATCCTGGTATTTCAACAAATAAAAAGTAAGGAAGCTTTTTTCGGTAAACAGTTTTATAAAAATGGAATTTATTCCTAAGCAAATAATAGTAGCGCCATGCATTTTCGCGCAAATCATCTTTTATATTGGTACCATTGTTGGCTTTGGTATAATGCATGACAACACTATCCGTTGCCAGCACTCCAAGATAGCCATGTGCAGCAATCCTTGCAGTATACTCGCTGTCATCTACCCATATAAAATAATCTTTAATAGGGTAACCAACCTCAACCACTGTACTTGTTCTGACCATTAATGACACAAAGGAACCTGTCGATATTAACAGGGCATTGTAAATTAAAAAATCCGTCAGGTTGAACTCCCCCGTTTTGCTCTTATATTTCTTGTTGAAGCGGGGAATGTTCATCACATGAGCGGTGAAATCCTTGAATATAACATGGCTGTTGACAAACCCTATGTCCGGATGAAGGCTGAATTTGTTAATCATGTTTTCCATTGCGCCTTCTTGAATGAAAGTATCGTCATCCATAATCCACAGGAAGTCGGTATCCAATTGTTCAACTGCGTATTTTACACCAATATAAAACCCTGCTGCTCCTCCCAAATTCTCCGACTGATGTAAAGGAATGATCTTTGGGCTCCTGATTTCCTCTAAAAAATTATACGTCTGATCCGTGCTGCCATTATTTACAATCAGTATTTTATCGACATCATGCGCATATTGATTTATTCGGTTCAGACATTCTTTCAGCAATTCTAGCCTGTTGTATGTAACAATAACAACAGCAACCTTGTTCTTCACGGCTGAAATCCCCTTATACAGCCAGTATAAAACTTTTCATATTCTTCGCACATCTTATTCAAATTAAAGCTTTCATACACTCGTTCTTTTGCGTTTAGAGACATTTTTTTATACATGGAGGGGTTATTTAGGTACTCTTCCATAGCTAATACAGCTTCTTCAACCGATTCTATAATCCTTCCGCAATAGCAATCCACAACCACATCAATATTCCCGATTGCTTTGCTTGCGATAGGTGCCTTTCCGAGCGCCATCGCTTCCAACAAACTTACGGGCAAACCTTCCCACAAAGAAAAGTGCACATAATAATCCAGACCGGCAACCTCACGTAGCACTTCTTCCCTGCTCAACCAACCTGTAATATAAAACTTGTCTGACATTTTATATTCATCAATTTTATCGCGAACAATTCGCTCGAGTTCCCCACCTCCGATCCATCGAAATGTCATATCGCTCGAAGGATTGCGCTCCAGTAATTTCCTAAAGAATTCTACAGCAAATAACGGATTCTTTTGCGGCGATAGCCTTCCTACAGTTCCAATAACAGGAACTTGATTGCAATTGTCCGCTACAAAGCGTTCGATCATTGAAAAGTCTATGCCATTATTTATACAATAAGCATGTCTTTCACCGATTAGTTTGGAAGCTTCTTTATACTCCGATTCCGATACAGCCAATATTTCTCCTGGAAGGAATTTTGCAGCAATCTTCTCAATTGACCAATATATTCTTTTTGCAACGTTCGAAATATCGGTCCTTAAAAATGAAAAGCCATGAGGGGAGTAAATCACCTTGTATCTACGACCGCCAAGAAGAGCCGCCAATCTCCCCAGAATCCCGGCTTTTGATGAGTGCAAATGCACAATATCGGGTTTGTATTTTCGAATCAACCTCCAATAGGAGTACAGCATCTTCGCATCAACGACTGGATTAAGTTCTCGCGCTCCTTCAACTTTGATCAATTCTATTGAAAGATCAAACATAGAACGGATCTTCGTGTCGCTTGGAGACTCCTGCCTCGTCGAATACACAATGACGACAGAAGCCCCTCTTTTACTCATCACATTACTAATATCCTGTAATACTTGAAGCACTCCACCAGCCATACATTCTGTAATCATGAGCAACCGCATTTTAGTTTCCTCATTTAGTGAGATTAACTGACCGCATATTCTCGACTAAGGAAATCAAATATTCAAACAATTCATCTCGAAGTTCTTTTCTATGCAGCGCCATTTCCAATGTGGTCTTAATAAAACCGATCTTTTCTCCAACATCATACCTCTTGCCTTCAAAACAACAAGCATAAACGGGTTCACTGGAATTTAGTCGGGAGATGGCATCCGTAAGTTGAATCTCGCCACCGGCCCCCGCCTCCAAGTTGTCCAAGATCTCGAAAATTTTAGGACTCAGTATGTATCTTCCCATAATCGCCAAGTTCGATGGAGCCTTGTCAACTTCCGGTTTCTCAACAAGATCCAATACTTTGAAGTAATTACTGTCAATTTGTTGATCTGCAACATTGACAATTCCATATCGAGAGACTTCATGCATGGGAACAGGTTGAACGCCAACAACAGAACACTTTGTTACGTTGTAAACGTCAATAAGTTGTTTTAAACATGGTGTCTCGGCTTGAACAATATCATCGCCAAGTAAAACAGCAAACGGCTCATTACCGATAAATTTTCTAGCACACCAAACAGCGTGACCAAGCCCCTTCGGACTTTTCTGTCTAATATAATGAATATCAACAAGACTCGAAGTCTTCTGCACTTCATTGAGTAAATCCATTTTACCCTTCTCAATAAGGTTGTATTCCAATTCAAAACTGCTATCAAAGTGATCCTCTATTGCCCTTTTTCCTTTGCCGGTTACAATAATGATGTCCTCAATTCCAGATTGAACCGCTTCTTCGACTATATATTGAATTGTAGGTTTGTCCACAATCGGCAACATTTCCTTGGGCATGGCTTTCGTTGCAGGCAAAAACCTGGTGCCCAAACCAGCCGCTGGTATTACTGCTTTGCGAACTTTCATCATCTCTCGCCCTCCCGGAAAATTCAAAAAAGCCACCACAACTCAAATTCAATGACACTAAGGTTTGAAGACATTTATGTTTTATACTATCATAGTTACACTAATAAACTCTACTATCGTATTATACACCTTAAACTTGTCATGCCATCACCAACTGACACTGAACGTCTTTGCTAATCCATATCGGACTGGCATTCCAACCCCTTTGTTGAAGCTCGAACCCTAACCGCATTAATTATACGTACGGCAAGTCCTATTAGATTCGCTGACTCCGATTTCCCGAACGACTCGCTAAGTCCAACCGCTGACACTCTTATTGCAAATCATGTAATTTGGGCTTATATTGTTAAGTATTCACAATTGATGGTGATTTCAAGTCACTATTTGTAATCAGTATCTTCAAAGTCAATTTTTATTATATTAAGGAGTACGAAAAATGTCCCGACAAAAAACACGCGTTACACGAATAGCCTCCGAATTTTCTGTCACACGTTGGGTCGTATTGTTTGGCATCGGTATCTTTTTTATGTCTTTTCCCTATGAGAAAGCTCTCTTCAACAGTTTTACATATAATTTTGAACTGCCGATTTACGAGGCTCTGATGTTCGGGTTTACTGTATTCCTGGTGTCCTTGGTGTATATTTCAAGGAACTTGCAGTACGATAAACTCGAATTTGTTTTCAGCATCGGTATGTTTATCATAGCTCTCTTTTATTGGATTTCTTCGTTTCAAGCAGTGTCCTACCACAATTCGGTTTTGACGGTGTTTATTTACTTCTTTTATGCTGCTTTTTTCCTTATGGCTCTGTCCCTTGTCACTACCAAGATGTCCAGATTCGCGGCAGAGGGGATACTCTTTATTTCCAGTTATGCGATTGTTTTATATGGATTACTGGTCTCTTTGGGGAATATCGCAGACGATAATGCGATTTGGTTTACCAATGAATCATATCGACTGTCCTCGGTGTTCGAATATCCAAATACTTATGCAGGGTTTCTTCTCGCGTTGCTCTTGTGCGCGACTTTTTCGGCTGTAAACACGAATCGTACAATCGTTTCAGTGTTTCATACCTTGATGCTTGTGCCGATTTGGATTTCATTATTACTTACCTTGTCACGAGGTGCACTTGTGTTGGTTCCTATCCTCGTATTAATCATACTTGTTTTTTTTCGGCTTGGAATTCAAATCGCTTATATTGTTACGATCCTTATATCTGCAGCAGCCGCGTTCTTTATTTCAGGTCCTCTCATGAACCTTTACATCAAAATTTCGCAACACGTTATGCCGCAACCCGCAGGTAATGGATTTGGTTCATTGCCCATACGGGATCCGGCTTCCTTGAAAGGATGGCTGATGCTCACAGGTACCTCGATTGCATTGACGATCATCGTTCTCGCTATCCGAGCAACCATTCCTTGGTTAGAGCGGCGTCTTGCCTCATTGGCAAAGAGAAGATTTTCGCCCCTTTTTCTTCCCGTGACAGGCACCGCAACGGGAATTCTGGTGTTCGGACTTTTGTTGGGAACGAACTTAGCACGAAAAATCCTGCCCCAGAGTATTGCTGACAGGCTGGCCAACATTAACTTTCGGCAGCATAGTGTCCTCGAACGCATGACATTCTATCGTGATGCGTTGAAAGTTTCCGCCGACTACCCTCTGTTCGGCACAGGTGGTGGAGGCTGGACAGCCCTGTACGAGCAATACCAGAATAATCCTTATGTAAGCAGGCAGGCTCACAGCTTCTTCTTTCAGACATTGGTAGAAATCGGCTGGATCGGTTCATTGATCTTAATTATACTAGTCAGTGGGATCTTCTTTATCTACTTGAAAAATTATTGGAAAGAACGAGTCGAACAGCCCGGTCATTTTATTTTCTTTATCCTGACAATCTCTATTCTCACACACAGTCTGATAGACTTTGACATGAGTTTTGTTTATATTGGCGCTCTCGTGTTTTTCACGTTGGGTATATTGGCCGCTGTCTATCGGGACAAATGGAGTTTTTCGCGATTGTCTGTATTGAACCATGTGCGTTGGCGATATGTCTATCCGGTCTTGCTGGCGATCATGTCAGTCACAATGTTTCTTCAAGTCTTTCAGGAATATGCCGGCGCACAGCTTTACCGCCAGGCTCTTCACATGGCCGTGGAAGAACGTCGACCGTTTGAAGAAATTCTGGTGCCGCTGGACCAGGCCATTGCATATTCGCCCGCCCATCCGGCGTATGCCTATACGAAAATCGAATGGTTGAGTCAGGCTTATCGCTCGACGTCTGATCGGTCTTATGCGGAGCAAGCTCAGACCGAAATTCGGAGGATCAAACATTTCGAACCCTATGATAGGCAAATTCTTTTGGCCGAATACCGAAACTATAAAGATTTGCAATCGTATAAACAAGCGATGGCTGTTCTTGAGGAGGGGATTTCCAAATTCCCATGGGACATCAAATTCTACGAGGCTGCCATCATGGAATATGCAGTGAATGGACAAAACGCAAAAGACACCGACCCGAATCAAGCGCAAACGTACTGGAACCGGGGGCTGGAACTTCTCGATGAGGTCGTGCGCCGCAAGCAGCTGCTGGAGTTGTTGCCCGAGGAGCAGTTCCAGGGCCGCGACTTTGATCTCACGCCTTTCATCCGACAGGCCGCGGGCCAAATCCTGTATGGGCAAAGCCGCTATGAGGATGCCGCTTCCATGTTGATGCCGGTGACAGGTTTGGATTTCTCCGACGTCTATGTCAGGATTGGCGTTCGTTATTACCTGGCCGCTCTTCATAAGATGGGACAATCGGATGAAGAACTCGAGAATCGCTTGATTAATGCCGACCCAAATGAGAGAATGTATTTGCACCAGTTGGCACAATAGTTTCCTTTTCTGAAAACAAGATTTAAGTACGAAGGTCTGGCTGTCATTTCACTTCCATTTCGACAAATAATACAATATAATAGGATAGTCACATAGTCATTTTGCTCGAAAGGAGGTGAAAATGAATGAAAGCTGTCATTAAGCGCAAAACCTCTGCACTAGTTGCGTTCTTCATGATCGCATCGATGCTGTTGCCGATTGTGGCGTATGCTGCGAATGGTTTTCTTAACCTGACGCACAACGCCTCTACCGGTAAAATAACGGGCAGTGTGTATTCCGAGACGTATTACGGTCCTGGGCAATCGCCGGTCATTGCCGTTTACGACAAGGATGGCAATCGCCTGGATACCAGCGTAAGCGTAACGTACGTCTACCGCGATGCAGCTACCAACCTGTACTACTATGACATCACGGTGGAAGTCGCGACGTATGGCGCTACATACTTCCCGTTGAACCTCCGGTATTACTACCAAGGCGCAGCATCCAGCGTATATGAAGGAGCTTACGTTCAATTTGGCACCATCGCCCCGCCGTTCTTTGGCGGTATTGGCGGAAGTGGCACGTCCCCAGTTGATGGTGTGGTGAATGCCCGCCCGGATGGCTCCGTGGACGCTAACGCGCTGAAGGAAGCGTTGAAGAGCGGTTCCGCCACCGTCAAGATCTCCGGTGAAGTGGCCAAGCTTCCGGCTTCCGCTCTGACGGAAGGCGGTGTCGTGACGATCGCGTCCGATCTCGGTACGTACGAACTGCCGCTGGACGTGCTCAATCTTGAAGCGCTCGCTCAAGAACTGGGCGTTGGACTCGACAATCTGTTCATCACCGTGACGATTGCCGAAGTGAAAGGCGCGGCCAAAGAACAGGCTGAACAAGCCATCCAGGCTGCTGGCGGCACGGCTGTGTCCAAGATTGTCGACTTCAAGGTTGAAGCCGTAGCCGGCGACAAATCGGTCGAGGTCAACAACTTCGGCACGTTCGTGAAGCGTACGCTGGCGAAGACGGGTGACGGCGACAACATCGTGGCTGTCCGGATTTCGGAAGACGGCACGGTGACTCCGGTGCCGACGAAGGACGGCGACGGTGAAGCCGAGCTCTACAGCAACACCAACTCCGTCTACGCGCTCATCGACGTGGCTCCGAAGTCCTTCGCGGATCTCGTGAACCACTGGGCGGTGAAGGACATCACGACGCTGGCGAACAAGCTGATCGTCAACGGCACGGGTGCCGGCAAGTTCGAACCGGCGCGTAACATCACGCGTGCGGAATTCGCCGCGATGATCGTGCGCGCGCTCGGCCTGCAGGCAACCGAAGCGGCTGACTTCTCCGACGTCCCGGCAACCGCTTGGTACGCGGACGAAGTAGCGGCGGCAGCGGAATTCGGCATCGTCAAGGGCGACGGCACCGGCAAGTTCCGTCCGACGGATACGATCACGCGTCAGGAAATGGCCGTCATGGTCATCCGCGCGCAAGCGCTGGCTGGCGAGGAAGTCGTGCTGTCGAACGCTGAAATTGCCGCTGTGCTGGGTGGCTTCAGCGACGCTGGTCAGATCGGCAGCTGGGCTAGAGCGGAACTTGCGGCAGCGATCGATGCAGGTATCGTGAAGGGCACGTCCAACAACACGGTATCGCCGACCGCTACGGCTACCCGTGCGGAAGCTGCTGCGATGATCATCCGCGTCCTGAGCAATGTCGACTTCATCTGATCAGCCGCCCTTAACGGCACAAAAAAGGAGAGACCCTTCGGGGTCTCCCTTTTTTTGTCCCTTTATTCTCCGCCGCCGTATCCTTCCGGATTCTGCCGCTGCCAGCGCCAGGCGTCGGTGCACATTTCCTCGATGCCCCGCGTGGCCGCCCAGCCCATCCCGACGCGCGCGGCGGACGGATCGGCGTAGCAGACCGCGGTATCACCCGGACGGCGCCCGACGATCGTATACGGGATCTTGCGGCCGCTTGCCCGCTCGAATGCGGCCACGACCTCGAGCACGCTGTAGCCGCGCCCCGTGCCGAGGTTGTAGACGTGGTACCCGGGATTCGTGAGAATCTTGTCCAGCGCCTTCAGATGGCCCTCCGCGAGGTCGACGACGTGGATGTAGTCCCGGACGCCCGTCCCGTCCGGCGTCGGGTAGTCGCCGCCGAACACGTTCAGCCGCTCCCGCCGGCCGACGGCGACCTGGGTGATGTAGGGCATCAGGTTGTTCGGGATGCCCTCCGGGTCCTCGCCGATCCGCCCGCTCGGATGCGCCCCGACCGGATTGAAATAGCGGAGCACCGCGATTCCCCATTCCGGATCGGCCGCGTGCAAGTCGCGCAGGATGAGCTCGCCCATCCACTTCGTCCGGCCGTACGGGTTGATCGGCCCGAGCGGCGAATCCTCGGTGAGGGGGCGCGGCGAATCGGGAACGGCGTAGACGGTGGCGGACGAGCTGTAGACGATCTTTTTCACCCCGAACTGCCGCATCACCTGACAGAGCTGGATTGTGCCCGTGATGTTGTTCCAGTAGTACTCGAGCGGCTTCTCGACCGACTCGCCGACCGCCTTCAGCGCGGCGAAGTGGATGACCGCCTCGACCTTGTGCTCGCGGAACACCCGCTCGAGCGCGGGCTTGTCCAGCAGATCGGCCTCGTGGAACGCGACCTTCCGTCCCGTGATCTCTTCGACCCGCCGGACCGCTTCGCGGCGGCTGTTCGACAGGTTGTCCACCACCGCGACATCATACCCCGCGTTCAGCAGCTCGACGCACGTATGGCTGCCGATGTAGCCGGCGCCGCCTGTTACGACAATCGTCATGCTCCCCATCCTCTTCCATTGGTATTCCATGCTCAATCATGTTTGTTTCTTCCAGTCTATCATAGAATGCGAAAGCCCGGACCGCAAGCGCCTGCGCACCTGCAAAGCCCGGGCCCGAACCCAAGACAAACACAAGTTATTTCACTTCATACGAGCTCTTCAGCGACACGATCCGGTTGAACACCGGCTTGCCCGGCGCCGACAGCTTCGGATCGACGTTGAAATACCCGTGCCGGAAGAACTGGAACTTCTGCTGCGGCTCGACATCCTTCATGTTCGGCTCGACAAATCCGTGCAGCACCTGGAGCGAGTTCGGGTTGATCCGCGAGAGGAGCGAGCGGTCCTCCGCGGGCGCGGCATCCCCGATCTCCTCTTCGGCCCCGGCCTCGGGCTCCTCGTCCACCTCGGTCTCGTCGAGCAGCAGCGGCTCGAACAGCCGGAACTCGGCCGGCACTGCGTGCGACGCCTCGACCCAGTGGATCGTCCCCTTTACCTTCCGCCCCGTGAACCCGGAGCCGCTCTTTGTCTCCGGATCGTAGGTGCAGCGCAGCTCGACCACGTTGCCGTCCGCGTCCTTCACGACTTCCTCGCACTTGATGAAGTACGCGTGCTTCAGCCGCACCTCGTTGCCCGGATACAGGCGGTGATATTTCGGCGGCGGCGTCTCCATGAAGTCGTCCTGCTCGATATAGATCTCCCGGGAAAAAGGAATCAGCCGCTCGCCCATCTCCGGATTTTCGGCGTTGTTTTCGGCGGGGAGCCATTCGACCTGCCCTTCCGGGTAATTCGTGATGACCACTTTAAGCGGCCGCATGACCGCCATCGTGCGCGGCGCCTTCAGCTTCAGATCCTCCCGGACAAAATGCTCCAGCATCCGCGGATCGACGACGCCGGCGCTCTTCGACACCCCGGTCTCGCGCACAAACGCCGTGATCGCCTCCGGCGTGAAGCCGCGTCTGCGCAGTCCGCGCAGCGTGTACACGCGCGGGTCGTCCCAGCCGTCCAGCACGCCCGCCTCGACGAGCTGCTTGATGTACCGCTTGCCGATGACCGCGCCCTGGATCTTCAGCTTCGCGAACTCGTACTGGCGCGGCTGCGATTCCATCTCGCATTCCCGGATGACCCAGTCGTAGAACGGCCGCTGATCTTCGAACTCGAGGGAGCAGAGCGAGTGGGTGACCCCCTCGATCGCGTCCTCGAGCGGATGGGCGAACGTGTACGTCGGGTAGAGGCACCATTTGTCCCCGGTGTTGTGGTGGCGGGCATGCAACACGCGGTAGATGACGGGGTCGCGCATGTTGATGTTCGGCGACTTCATGTCCACCTTCGCGCGCAGCACCTTCTCGCCGTCCTTGAACTCGCCCCTCCTCATCCGCTCGAACAGGTCGAGGTTCTCCTCGACGCTCCGGTTCCGGTACGGACTCTCGATGCCCGGCTCGGTCAGCGTCCCCCGCGTTGCCCGGATCTCCTCCTGCGTCTGGTCGTCCACGTAGGCGAGCCCCTTCTTGATCAGGAGCACCGCGCGGTTGTACATTTCCTCGAAATAGTCCGACGCGTAATAGAGGCCGTCCCACTTGAACCCGAGCCACTCGATGTCCTGCTTGATCGCCTCGACGTACTCCACGTCCTCCTTCGTCGGGTTCGTGTCGTCGAAGCGCAGATGGGTGCGTCCCCTGTAAGCGGCGGCGATGTCGAAGTTGATCGTGATCGCCCGCGCGTGCCCGATGTGCAGGTAGCCGTTCGGCTCCGGGGGGAAACGGGTGACGACGGTCTTCACCCGGCCCTCCTTCAGGTCCCGTTCCACGATGGTGCGAATGAAGTTCGAAGACGTCTTGTTCTCCACTCCAGACCAACCTTTCCATGATTGAGCGGCACAGAATCTTATCTTTTTATGATACACAAATCTCCCTGAAAATATAAGGGGGATTTTGCGTGTCGGATTGCGGACTTGCGTACCCTGTGGTATAAAAGTACCGAATACGGCAAACGCAAGGAGAACGATATGCGGCATCTCGCTGGACGCAACGATACCATAACCGGTCTGAGAGGATTGTTGGCCTCATCCGTCGTCTTGTACCACGTCTATACAGGGGCCGTGGACGATGGCATTCTGAAGGCCGATTACATCCCGCGCATCGGCGAGATGGTCGGCCCGTTGGCTGTCTGCCTGTTCTTCGTCATCAGCGGATACTTGATTCCACAGAGTCTCGTGCGCCACGGGAGCATCCGCAAATTTGCCATCGACCGGGCATTGCGCATTTATCCGGTCTTTTTGATTATCCATCTGCTGATCTTCGCCATTGGACCGGTGATCGGATACAAGTGGTTTCAGGGCATCACGGCGCCCGAGTATATCCTCCACTTTGTTTCCAACCTGCTGTTTTTGCCCGGCGTCTTCGATCTGCCGATCGCCCAGATCGTGGCCTGGTCGCTGAGTTACGAAGCCGCATTCTATCTGATCATGGGCGCCGGCTATTACATCCTGAAAGGCAAAGGCTGGCGATACGCGCTGCTCCCGATCCCGCTGGCCGCTTCCGCGTGGCTGATCTGGAAAGATCCCGCTTTCCTGTTCTTCGTGGCCGGCATTCTGCTCGGAATCGGAAAGCTGCCCGCCCGGTTGCCGCAATTCACGCGACTGGACGGGCTGGCGGCCCTGGTATTCGCCTGCTTGCTGTACGACCCCGATTTCATCTACGGATCATTAATATGTGCGTTTGTCTTCTTCCATACGGTTGCGCGGCAATATGGATACCTGTCCGCGTTCTTGCGGACAAGACCGCTCATCTGGCTGGGCAACATCAGCTACAGCCTCTATCTGTGGCATACGTTCGTCATGTTCCCCGTAAAACGGATCGTGATCGCGCTGGATCTTCCGAACGAATGGATCGGGCTGACGGCATTCGGCATCGTCTCCGTCGCAGGCTCGCTGCTGGTCTCCCACTTCTCGTATCATTGGATCGAAGTGAAATTCACCCGCTTGGTCAGACAACGAATCCGGTCTTCCGCCGGAGCGCAAACCGCGCATGCGCACGCCGTCCGGAGGTGACAGAAGCGAACGCTCACCAATCCCCGCCCTCGTGGTGCTCGAAGAACACGTTCCGCGCGAGGAACGCCTCCCGCTCGCGCACCATCTCCGGGTCGCGGCCCGGCCAGGTGCCGTAGGCGGCCATCAGCTTGACCAGCGCCGCCTCCGGCGCAATGCGCGCGAGCGCCCGCACGCCGCCCGCTCCGGCGATCTCGTGCGCCGAGCGGTAGCGCGCCGTGTCGTCCGCCTTCGCCGGCGCCATATAGACGTCGATGCCGAGCGCGGCGCACCGCGCAGCAAATTCGGGCATCGACGCCGCGTAGTCGCCGGCGTCCGCGCTGGACGCCGTCGCCGAGTGGTACAGGCCGTGCAGCACCGCCGCAGGCCTGCGCGGCCACCGCTCGAAGTCGTAGAGGCCGTAGTCGAGGCCGGGGTACGGGCGAATATACACGATATCCGTCGTGAAGGCGAGCCGCTCCTCCGGCAGGCCGGGCTCGCGGGGCGCGCGCAGCGCCGCCACCGGCGGGTTCACCGCGTGCCCGTGCGGCACGAACCGGCCGTCCCGCATATGACCGACCGGCGCGCCGTAAGGCGGCGCGAACTGGTCGTCGAACGGGCGGGCCTCCGTCATGCGCGTGCCAAGCATGACCGGCATCTCGCCCCGGTCGTTTTCGAACACCGCGTAGACGCCCGGCAGCGCCGCGTCGAGGATGAAGTCGACCGCCGCGGCGAAGTTCCGGAGGCCGTTGCTGCGCGGATCGTCGAGCGGCCGGTTCGCCGCCGTCAGCACGATCGGCAGCCGCGCGTCGGCGAACGCGTAACCGAGCATCGCCGCCGTGTACGGCAGCGTGTCCGATCCGTGCGTCACGATCACGCCCGCGTACGGCCCCTGCTCCGACGCGAGCCGCCCGCGCAGGCAGCGGACGAGCGCGAGCCAGTGCCCCGGCGTCATGTTCTCGCTGAGCAGCGTCATCGGCTGCGCCGCCGTGAAGCGGATCTCCTCCGCCCACGGCCCGGCGGACTCCCGATAGCGGTCCAGCAGCGCATACCCCGCGCCGTCGTCCACGTCGATGACCGCGCCGCTCTGCCGGCTGCCGATCGTGCCGCCGGTGAAGACGACCAGAATGTCCGTCACCCTTCCACACCTCCGCCCGAACAACCCGCGTCTACAGCAGCGCCTCGATGTCGTCGGCCAGCTGGTCCGGCGTCACCTTCGGATCGTACCGGCGCACGAGCCGCCCCTCACGGTCGACCAGAAACTTCGTGAAGTTCCACGGAATCAGCTCGTCGTCGCCCCCGGTCAGATGCCGGAACAGCGGATGCGCCCCCTCGCCGCGCACTTCCACCTTCGCGAACATCGGGAACGTGACGCCGTAGTTCAGCGTGCAGAACTGCCGGATCTCCTCATGCGTGCCCGGCTCCTGCCCCGCGAACTGGTTGCACGGAAAGCCGAGCACTTCGAATCCCCGGTCCTTAAACCGTTCGTACAGCCGCTGCAGCCCCTCGTACTGCGGCGTCAGCCCGCAGGCGCTGGCCGTGTTCACGATGAGCAGCACCTTGCCGGCGTATTCGGAGAGCGATTGCCGCTTGCCATCCAACGTCTCCGCCTCGAATGCGTGCACCGTCATGTCGCGTTCCTCCCGCCTTTTTTATCCTCGAGTCTATCATTCGCGCGCATCCCCGGTCAAACGCATCCCGCAAGTCCATCATTCGCCGCCGCCCCGGTTCAAACCATCCCGCGAGTCCATCATTCGCCGCCGCTCCCGGTCAAACACATCCTGCAAGTCCATCATTCGCCGCCGCTCCCGGTCAAACACATCCTGCAAGTCCATCATTCGCGCGCCGCCCCCGGTCAAACCATCACGCGAGTCCATCTTTCGCCGCCGCCCCCGGTCAACAAACGCACCCCGCCGCATCGCCCCGCCTTCACCGCCCGTCCGGTGCCGCCCGCGTCTTCCGCCACCCGTCTCTCCGTCACCCCATCCGCTTCTCCACCGCCCCATCCTCCTATTGTGAAATTTTTCACGTTATTTGTGATTTTTATCACATACTCCCCGGCAGATCCGTTTTACACTGAAAGCGTAGAGATCAAGATCATTCCACCGCGGCAACACCCGCCGCGGAACGCGAGGGAGGGGATCGGCGATGCAGCGGTCCCGAACATCGGCCGACCGGCCATGACGATCGGCAGGCGGACCGGAAGGCCATCCGAATCGAGAGGCGCTTGAGGCTCCGAATCCCAATCCAACCGATTGAAGGAGTGAACGGTCATGATGAAATTCTGGCGTGAGAACAAGTACGCGGCGGGCGTCGTCCTGCTGCTCCGGCTGTACATCGGCTGGCTCTGGCTCGAGGCCGGCTGGCACAAAATCACCGGCGGCTTCGACGCCACCGGCTTCCTGACCCGGGCGGTCGAGAACCCCGTCGCCGACAAGGCGACCGGCGCGGCGGTCTACCCGACCTACACGGCGTTCATCGAGCACTTCGCGCTCCCGAACGTCAAGCTGATCAACTTCCTGATCCCGTGGGGGGAATTCCTGATCGGTCTCGGACTCATCCTCGGCGCCCTGACGATCGCGGCGACATTCTTCGGCCTGATGCTCAACTTCCTGTTCCTGTTCGCCGGCACCGTAAGCACGAACCCGTGGATGCTGCTGCTGGGCGCGCTGATCTTCGTCGCCGGCGCCAACGCCGGGGCGTACGGCCTCGACCGCTGGCTGATGCCGCTGCTCAAGGCCGGCTGGAAGAAGCTCTTCCACCGCAAGGACGCCATCGACGGCGGAACGGCGGGGACGGCGGGCCCGGCGCCCAGGACGGTCTGACGCCTGATCCCTTGACGCAATATCCGCTCCCCTTCATGTCGAAGCGGCCCTCCGCACGGAGGACCGCTTCCCTGTTTCTTCAGGTGCCGACCTTGTGATTTTCCAGCCCGAGCGCCTTGCTGACCGCCTCGAGGACGCGATCCTGCTGCACCGGCTTGACAATGAAATCCTTCGCGCCCATCTTGATCGCGTCGATCACCATCGGCTTCTGCCCCATCGCGGAGCACATGATGACGACCGCGAACGGATCGTACTTCCGGATCTGCCTGAGCGCCTCCAGGCCCTCCATCACCGGCATCGTGATGTCGAGCGTCACCAGGTCGGGATGAAACTGCTTGTATTTGTCAACTGCCTCGAGACCGTTCTCCGCCTCGCAGACGACGGTATGTCCCGCTTCTTCCAGGATGTTGCGAATCATGAGCCTCATGAACGCGGCGTCATCGACCACCATGATATTGGCCACGGCAATCCCTCATTCAACAGCAGGTTTTGTGTACATTGTACTCCCCCCTGCTGAACAGCCGCTGAACAAAGGCAAGCTGCCGAAACATCCGCCGCCGCGCCGCCCGGGATCTCACTCCGGCTTCAGGCCGAGTTCCTCCTGCATCCTGACCAGCCGCTCGAACTCCGCGTCCGCCTCGCGCTGCAGCCCCATCCGGTCGTACATCCGGATGAGCCGCAGATGGAACTCCTCCGAATAGGGGAACCGCTCGCGGATCCGGACGAGCAGCGCCGCCGCGTCCGCCGTGTTGCCCGCCTGCTCGGCCATGTCCGCCGCCCGCCGCGCCGCTTCCAGCCACAGCAGACGAAGCCGCTGGCGCTCGTCCTCCGCCCACAGATACCCTTCCTGTTCGAGAAAATCCCCGCCGTACGCCTCCGCCAGCCGCTTGAGCCGCTGCAGCCGGACGCTGTCGAACAACGGTTCCTGCAGCGCCTCGTTCACCTCCGCCTCCCAGCGGTCGGTGTCGAACTCCACGTCGGGCGCGTCGAGCCGGTAGCTGTTCTCGACGTACGACAGTCTGCAGGCCAGCGCCTCCTGGTCCTTCAGCAGACGGCGCACCTGGTAGACCGTCGTGTGCAGGTTCGTCAGCGCCTTCTCCTCATCCATCTCCGGCCAGAGCAGATCGATCAGCCGCTCCTTCGCGGCGGACGAGCCGCGCTTGTGCAGCAGATAGACGAACAGTTCCTTCGCCTTCGCCGTGCGCCAATGCAGCTCGAGCCGCTGTCCGTCGGGCGACAGGCACTCGAACCGGCCGAGGAATCGGATCATCGGCGTCCCGGCCTTCTCCGTCTCCCTCTCCCCGTCCGCCTTCTCGTCAGCCTTGCCAAGCGCCTTCTCTTCCGCCTTCGCGTCCGCCCCCGCCGGCTCGCCCGGCCGCGCCTGCGCCGGCTCCGTGCGGATGCGCGCCAGCGTCCGCTCCAGCCGCTGCGGGTGAACCGGCTTGAGCACATAGTCGATCGCCGCCAGCTCGAACGCCTCGACCGCGTACTGGTGGTAGGCCGTCACGAAAATGACTTTCAGATCGGGCAGCATCGCGAGCAGTCGCTCGGCCGCCTCCAGCCCGTTCATGCCCGGCATTTCGATATCGATGAACGCCACGTCCGGCTTCAGTTCCGTCGACTTCTCCACGGCGAGCAGCGGATTCTGGAACGTGCCGCACACTTCGACTCCCGACTTGCGGAGCAGAAATTTCAATCCCTCAAGCGCTGGCCGCTCGTCGTCAATGATTACCGCTCTCACCGCAAAGATCCCTCCCCTATCGGAATGACAAACGACACCCGCGTGCAGCGATCCGGCGCGCTCTCGATCTCAAGCCCCCTGCCGTACTGGGCCAGCAGCCGGCGATGCACGTTCGACAGGCCGATGCCGCCGCCGTGGGTCCCCTTCAGCACCGCCTCCGCCACGCCCTCCGGAAAACCGACGCCGTCGTCCCGCACCTCGATCCGGATGAAATCCCCTTCCGGGTCGGGCTCGATCGTGATGCCGATTTGCCCGCCCTCGATCCGCTTCAGGACGCCGTGGCGCAGCGCGTTCTCCACGATCGGCTGGATCGACAGCGGCGGCAGCGTGAACACGAGTCCGTCCTGGACGTTCGTCGTCAGCCTGATCCGCTCGCCGAACCGCGCCTTCTCGATCTGCAGATAGGTCGTCACGAGCAGCCATTCCTGCTCGAACGGCACGAGCCGCTGCAGGTTGCTGGCGTCGAAGCTCGCCCTCAAGTATTGGCCGAAGTTGTACAAGAGCTCCCGCATCCGGTCCGGATCGGTCTCGCTCAGCCCGGCGATCGTGTTCAGCGTGTTGTAGAGAAAATGCGGCCGGATCTGCGCCTGCATCAGCGCCATCTCGGTCCGGAGCTGCTCCCGCACCGAACGCTTGAGCCGGATGAGCGTCCGCACGCGGCCCGTGAACTCGATTCGGTCGAGGGGCTTGGCGATCATGTCGTTCGCGCCGGACTCGAAACCGACGAGCAGGTCGACGGCGCCGCTCCGCTTCGTCATCAGGAGCACGGGCAAATCCGTGATCGACATCCGCTGCCGGATCTGCCGGCAGAGCTCGAGGCCCGACAGCACGGGCAGCAGCGTGTCCGCGACGACGAGTTCCCAGTCGGTCCGGCGCTCCAGCTCGGCGAGCGCCTGCGCGCCGTTCCTGACCGCGGTGACCTCCAGTCCCTCGCGGTCGAGCAGCTCCGCCGCCACCTGCAGCAGTTCGGGGTCGTCGTCGGCGAGCAGGACCGCGGGGCGATCGTCGATCGGCGCCTCACAGATCGCTCTCGCTCCCGCCCCCGCCTCCGCGTTCGGCCGGACCGCGCCGGTCCCGGCTTCATCCGTCTTCCTTCCGCCCGCTCCGATCCGCTCCATCGTCCGGCGCGCCGTGAGCACGCCGTGCTGCCCGGCCATTTGCCGGACCCGCAACGGCATGGACAAATGCAGCTCGTCCGGCAGCGCCGCGGACGTCTCGACAGGCAGCGTGAAACGGGCCGACGTGCGACCGTCCCCCGTCGCGACGATATCGAGCTGTCCGCCGTGCAGCTCGACCAGCTTCCGGCTGACCGCGGTCTCCAGACGCTCCACGGCCGGCGCGACGCCGCCCCGCCGCGTCACCGATATCGCGAGACGCCGCCCGTCGGGCTCGGGGCCGGCGCTGATCGCCACTTCGCGCACTCCGCCCGCCTGCGTCGCCTCGTGCACGAGATTGAGCAGAATCTGCAGCAGCCGGTTCGCGTCGGCGCGCACGAGCGGCAGACCCGCCGGCACCCGGTTCTCGAACGCCGGCCGTCCGCCGTCGTCGTCGCCCAGATGACCGACCAGTTCCAGCACCGCCTCCGCCGTGTGGCGCACATCGACCGCGCGCAGCCGGAGCGAAGCGCTGCCTTCGGTCAGCTTCGTCAGATCCAGCATCTCGTCCAGCAGGTGCGACAGCTTCCGGCCGGAAGCGAGCATCAGCCGGAGCCGGTACGCGTCCTTCTCCTCCGCGCGCCCTTCCTCAAGCATCAGCTCGGCCAGGCTGACCATGCTCTGCAGCGGCGTCCGCAACTCGTGCGAAGCGTTCGTCATGAACTCGTCCTTCAGCCGGCTCGCGATCGCGAGCTCCCCGGACAGCTTCTCCACCCGCTTCAGCGTCCGCTGGAACCGTTGGAACCACAGGAGCATCACGCAGACGAGGAAGATGACCAGCTCGATCGGCGGCAGCCCGTCCTGCTCGCGGATGCCGAGGAAGAACAACCCCTGGAACACCGCGTAGTGGAGCACGGCCAGGATGCCGGCCAGCGTGTACAGCTGCTCGTCCTCCTCGCGCATCGTCCCGATCGCCATCGACGCAAGCGCCCAGGCGGCCGAACCCAGACCGAAGCAGATCATGACCGGCTCGTACTGCCTGGTCCATTCCACCGGCGCGATGAGTCCGTACAGCGCGATCGCGGCGAGCGTCGCGAGCACGACGCGGCTGACCGTCCGGTTCACGACGGCGGGATACAGCGCCCGGGCGAACAGCACGAAGGAGGCGGTCACGCCCACCGTGGCGAGACGTTGCAGCCGGTTCTGCCAGTCGTATTCGATGCCGGGCAGCGCGGCGAACAGAATCTTGTTGCCGTGCGTCAGCCAGTAGAGGGCGACGAACAGGAGCAGCGCGGCGAACCATCCGGTGTCCGGGTTGCGCAGCCGGATGGCGTGCAGCAGCAGGAGCAGGATGCCGATGGCGGCGAAGCCGAAGCTGATGACGGCATCGTAGGCCCCCTGCCGCTCGTGCCCCCGGTACAGATCGGCCAGCGGCCCGAACGTGACGTCCCCGAACAGCCCGCCCTGCCAGGCGTAATGGAAATTGGCGACATGCATCACGATCGTCAGCTCGCGCTCCGCTTCCCCGATCTCCGCGACATACGGCAGATTGGCCGGCTTCGTCGCCTCGCGGCTCGTTCCGGGCTCGCCGGAGCCGCCGATCCGCTCTCCGTTCACGTACAGCGCGTGCGCCGAACGGACGTTTGCGATCCGCAGGCCGTAATCGGCCGTTTCGGCGCCCGTCGGCAGCAGCGCCTTGAGCATATAGGTGCCGTAACCGAACGGGGTGGCGCGTCCTTCCTCCAGGCTGCCGTCCCAGCCGCCCGGCACCCCGATCGTCCGGGCGGACGCCGGCGGCACCGCCGGATCCGCGGCATCCGGATCGATCCACTCCCCGGGAACGAAAATCCATTCGCCCCTGAGTCTGATGATGCCGTCCGCTTCGGCATCCCAACCGCCGAGGTCGATGACCCCTCCCACGGCCGTTGGCGCGGCTTCTCCGCCCGATCCCGGCCAGAACAGCCGCACTGTCGACAATATGACCACGAGGAGCAGAAGTCCCCGGATACCGCGCTTGCGCATGACCGCACCGCTTTCCGTCCGCAAAAAAATGTGAATACCACTACAGGATTCTACACCGTTCGACCGTTTTCCTCTATGGCGGTCCGTCCGGCAAGAACGCCCGCCCGCCGCGCGCCGCATTACATTTTCCCGGAATTGCTGTATAATGGGCGGCAAGGAGGGATGATGCCATGGCTTTCACTCTGCAAATCGGCGAGCAGGCCCCGGATTTCCGCCTGCCCGCGACGGACGGCCGCACGTATTCGCTGGATGATTTCCGGGATGCGCGCGTGCTCGTCGTCTTCTTCACGTGCAACCACTGTCCGTATGTCCTCGGTTCGGACGAAGTGACCCGCGCGACCGCGCTCAAGTACGAGCCGCACGGCGTCCGCTTCGTCGGCATTAATTCGAACAGCGCGAACACGAAGCCGGAGGATTCCTTCGAGAACATGGTGAAGCGCATGGAGGAGCACCGCTTCCCGTGGGTCTACCTGCGCGACGAGACGCAGGAAGTCGCGAAGGCGTACGGCGCGCTCCGGACGCCGCACTTCTACGTCTTCGACGAGAACCGCAAGCTCGTCTACACGGGCCGCGGCGTGGACAACCCGCGCGACACGTCCAGGATGACCGTGAACGACCTCGACAACGCGCTCGCGGACATCGTCGCCGGCCGCCCGGTCGCCGTGCCGGTAACGAATCCGATCGGCTGCAACGTCAAGTGGGAGGGCCAGGATGCGCACTGGATGCCCCCCGAAGCGTGCGACCTCGTCTGAAACAGGAGGACACGGGAACCGATGCGCACGACGGTCCGGGACGTGATCGCGGCGCTGACCGCGCCCGCCGGGGAACTCGGGCAGACGGTGGACGGGCTCCTCTTCGGCGATCCGGACGCGGAGGTGACGGGCATCGTGACCGCGTTCATGCCGTCGCAGCGCGTGCTGGAGGAGGCGCATGCGGCGGGCGCGAACCTCGTCGTCGCCCACGAGGGGCCGTTCTTCAGCCACCATGCCGCGTTCGCGCAGAGCCTTGAGGACGATCCGGTCTGGCGGGCGAAAAAGCATTTCATCCTCGAGACGGGACTTGCGCTCTACCGGCTCCACGACCACGTCCACCGGTACAACCCCGACGGCATCGAAGAGGGTCTGCTGGAAGCGCTGGACTGGTCGCGGCATGTGGTCCGTCGCCTGCCGGCGGCGGCGATCCTCGAGCGGGAGGAGACGACCGTCCGGGCGGTCGCCGAAGAACTGAAGACGCGGCTCGGCCTGCCCGCCGTCCGCGTCGCGGGAGACCCGGACGCGCCCTGCCGGCGGATCGGCCTGTTCGTCGGCAACCGCGGCGGCGGCGCGAACGCGATCCCGCTGTTCGAACGCGAGCGGCTCGACCTCGCCGTCTGCGGCGAAGGCCCGGAATGGGAAGCGCCGGAATACGCGCGCGACGCCGCGCGCCAGGGCCGGACGCGGGCCGTCATCATGATCGGCCACGCCGAGAGCGAGTCGCCGGGCATGCGCCTCGTCGCGCGCCGCCTCGCGGCCGCGTTCCCGAGCATCCCCGTCCGCTGCGCGGACGAGGAGCCGGTGTTTTCCTGGATCTAGCATGACGAAGCGAAGCCTGCCGGCCCGGTCGGACCTCCCGTCCGGCCCCGCCGCAGGCTTCCGTTTTGTCCGTGAGGCCCGCCTTGCCCGCTCTGTCGGCATCAACCCGCGTCATTTGGCGCATTTCTGCACCTGTTTGACCCTCTGCCAACGCCGCCGCGCCCATTCTGGTGCATTTTTGCACTTGTTCGGCTCCCTCCGGCGCCAACCCGCCTTATTTGGCGCATTTCTGCACCCGTTTGTCGCTCCGCCCGCTCCAACCCGCCGCTCCTGGCGCATGGCCGCGCCCGTTTGACCCGTCGACGCATGCGACCCCGATCCGCCGCGCAAGCTAAGCGTGTTTGCTGTGCGCGTTACCGGACGACCGGATGCGGCACGCACCCATCACAACCCGGAAATGGGGGATCCCGGTGTGAGCCGAGAGAAACGCGGCGCGCTGCTGGCGCTCGGTTCCGTCCCGCTCATCATGACGCTGGGCAACTCGATGCTCATCCCCGTGCTGCCGGCCATCCGGCGCGAGCTCGGGCTGACGCCCTTTCAGACCAGCCTGATCATCACCGTCTTCTCGGTGATGGCGATCCTCTTCATCCCGCGAGCGGGCTGGCTGTCCGACCGGATCGGCCGGAAGCGCGTCATCGTGCCGTGCCTCATCCTGGCCGGCATCGGCGGAGCCGTCTGCGCCGCGGCCGTCGTCTGGCTCGATCGTTCTTATCCGTTCCTGCTGGCCGGCCGCGTCCTGCAGGGCATCGGCGCCGCCGGGGCGGCGCCCGTCGTCATGCCGCTCGTCGGCGACCTGTTCAGAAGCAAGGAGCAGGTGAGCGAAGGCCTCGGCCTGATCGAGACATCGAACACCTTCGGCAAGGTGCTCAGTCCGATCATCGGCGCGGCCCTTGCGCTCATCGTCTGGTACGCGCCTTTTCTGGCCATCCCGGTCTTCGCGGCGGCCGCGGCGCTGCTCGTCGGGCTGCTGGTCCGGACGCCCGCGCAGCCGGGAGAGCCGCAGCCGCTGCCGGCGTTCCTGCGCGCGCTCCGGCGCGTATTCCGGCGGCATGGCCGCTGGCTCCTCGCCGTCTTCGCGCTCGGCGGCCTCGGCATGTTCTTCCTGTTCGCCGGGCTTGTCCACCTGTCGGACGTGCTGGAGGACCGGCTCGGCCTCGCCGGCGTGTGGAAGGGCGTCGTGCTCGCCCTTCCGCTCGCCGTGCTGTGCACGGCTTCCTGGCTCACGGGCAAGTGGATCGGCGAGCGGACGCGCCGGATGAAGGCGGTCGCCACGGCCGGCTTCGCGCTCTCGGCCTGCGCGGCGGGCGCCTGCGCCGCCGCGGACGGCGTCTGGGCGCAGCTCGCCCTGTTCGGCGCCGCAGGGCTCGGCATCGGCGCCGCATTGCCCTGCCTCGACGCCCTCATCACCGAAGGGATCGACGAGGCGTATCGCGGCACCGTCGGCTCGCTGTACAGCAGCATGCGGTTCACGGGCGTCGCCCTCGGCCCGCCCGCCGCCTCGCTGCTCGGCCGGCCGGACGCCGATCCGCTCTACTGGTGTCTGGCGGCCGCCGGCGCCATCTCGGCGCTCGTCGCCTGGCTCGCGATCCGCCCCGGCCGGCCGAACCCCCGCGTGTACGCGGGACCGCGCCTCATCGGCCGCCCCACGCCCGGCCGAGCCTCGCCCGGCCGTCCCTCGCCCGGCCGCCCCTCGCCTGGCCGCCCCACGCCCGGCCGCTGATCCGCGCCGCCCCGCCGGCCGGGAAGCCGCCATGATGCCGGCCCGGAAACCAGGAAGCCAGGAACAACAGGCCAAGAAGAAGAGGCCCGGGCGACGACCCTGGGCCTTTACCCCGGCGGATGCCGGCATACAACCTCATCCTGGGCGGGAGTCAACGCTTCCCCCGGATGGAACTCGGGAGATCGAGACCATCAACCTTGGCATGGGGAACGGTTACTTTCTTTTTTTGTCATGATGGTCGAAGATGAACCTCAGCAGCGTCAGCAGGAACGTGCCGAAAGCCATCATCACCATGACAAATTGGAAGAGTGTCCATAGCATCACCTCCAGGGCGCCGGGACAGACGCCTTCGGTGCCGGACTCCGCCGGACCCGGAGGAAGATGCGCTCCCAACCAAGGCCCACTTCCCTTCGTGAACGCGGAAGGGTTATGGAAGGTTGTATTATATCAATATGAAGAATTTCCTGTTCTTAGTACAACCTCCCATATAAAACCATACACAAACTCAAGCTCCGGCCAGCAGCCGCTCCACCTCGTCCCGGACCGGGATCGAAGCCTGCGCGCCCGGGCGCGTCACCGCGATCGCCGCTGCCGCCGCCGCGTACCGCAGCGCTTCGACCGCAGGCCGGCCCGCGCACGACGCCGCCGCGAAGGCGCCGATGAACGTGTCGCCCGCCGCCGTCGTGTCCACCGGCCGCACGCTGAACGCCGGCACGACGACGGGCTCCCGCTCCCCGCCCTGGCCGGCGACCCTGACGCACCCCTTCTCGCCGAGCGTGACCACTACCTGCTTCACGCCCGCCTCCAGCAGCAGCCCGGCCGCACGCGCCGCGTCCTCCGCGCCGGACACCTTCTCGCCCGTGATCGCTTCCGTCTCCGTCTCGTTCAGGACGCACGTGTCGATCAGGCCGAGAATCTCGCGCGGCAGCCTGAGCGCCGGCGCGGGATTGAACCAGACGGGCACGCCCCTCCGCTTCGCCTCCCGCATGACCGCCTCCGTGGCCGTCCAGTCGATCTCATTTTGCAGCAGGATGGCGAACGCGTCGTCCCACGGGATCCGCTTCTCGATCTCGCCGAATCCGAAGGCGCGGTTGCTGCCGCCGGCCAGCACGATCTGGTTCTCGCCCGACCGGTCGACCGTGATCAGCGCCAGCCCGGAATGCCCGTCCTTGCGCAGGACGCCCGACGTGTCCACGCCGCTCGCCGCCAGATTGTCGATCAGCGTCTGCGCGAAGCTGTCCGCGCCGACCGCGCCGACCATCCGCACGCGCGCGCCGCTGCGGGCGGCCGCCACCGCCTGGTTCGCCCCCTTGCCGCCCGGAATGTAACGCACGCCCAGACTGTGAATCGTCTCCCCGGGCCTCGGGAACGCCTCCACGTTCGTGACGAGATCCATGTTGATGCTGCCGACGACGACGATCTGCTTCATGCCGGAATCCCCCCGCCTTCCCGCTTCATACGGAAAAATCCACCTTGAACTCCCCGACGACCCCCGAGGCGTCCGAGCACATGGCTACGCCGTACATCCCGTGCGTGAACCGCCCGTCCTCCGCCTCCAACACAAGCGTACCATCGATGTACAGCCGAAGGGAAGCGCCCCGGACGATCATTTTCAGGGCATACGTCCGACCGGGTTCCCAGGGGAACGCCGTCGAAGCCAGCTCGGTCCAGCCGAAATCGTTCCGCCGGATCGACACCGTGCCGCCCTCCGCCAGCCCGAGCCAGTAGAACCGCTCGATGCCGAGCGCCCGCGCGACGAAGCCGTGGGACTCGCCGGACAGCGGCGTGAACGCGGCCTCCGCCTCCACGTCCCGCGTGTAGTAGTTGCCCGTGAAGGCGGCGGCGTTCCGTTCCACGGCATAATGCAGCCCGCCGTCCCGCAGGCTCCACTCGCCGCGGTGCTGCGCCATCGGCGTCACCGACGTGAACTCGACCGCCTGCTTGCGCCAGTCGATCGCGTACCGCCCGCCGCCGTACACGCTCCGGGCAAAATCGCCCCCGCCGTACAGCAGCGCCAGCGCGCACACCCCCGCATTCGGGATGATGTGGCAGACGCCGCCGTATTTGTCGTAGCCCCATTCCGCCTCGAGGTACCGGCGGCACGCCCGCCAGTCCGCCGGATGCCGGGCGTGGAAGTCCATGACCGCCCGCACGACTTGCGCGTACAGCGAGTCCGCCGGAATGACGCCGAGCGCCGCCTCCACGACTTCCCCAATGCTGTCCGCCTCGAACGCCTTCGCGATGCAGGCCGCGATGAAACGCGCGCCGTACAGGCCGTTGCGGTCGTGGGAGACGCTCGCCGCCCGCTCCGCGTACAGCGCCGCCTTCTCCATGTCGCCGGGCCACAGCAGCCCCCACACATCGACGAAGATTTGCCCGCCGATCTGCTCCGCCAGAATTTCCCCGTTGACGGCGATCGAACCCGACGCGGGCGCTTCGATGCCGCTGCGCAGATTCACGTAGGCCGTATGTTCGGTGCTGACGCCGACGCCGCCCCACCAGAACATGCCGACGCCCTCCCGCGCGTAGTTCAGCCACGCCCGGGCCACATCGCGCGGGGTCAGCTCGCGGTCCGCCGCGTCATCGTACAACGCCCGCACAAAAAAAATCGGGCCGTTCGCATCGTCATCCGCGGAAAACGTACGATACGGCTTCACATAATCCCGGATATCCCCGTAAACCTGTTCGATCCGCTCGAAGGTCCAGACCTCCGGCTCGACGGGCGCGCCAAGGCGGATGCCGATGTTCATGCCGAGGAATCCGGCATAGACGCGCTCCGGATAGTTGGCAGGCAGCATGTGTTCTCCCCACTCCTTCAGACGTGCCTCACGGCTTAATCCAGCACGGCTTCCCGCCGGCGCAGCTTGTCAAGATCCCGCCGGATGATCCCGGCGGCCGCCTCGGCGAAGGCGTCGCTCGCGGCCATGAGATCGAACCGGTTCGCGCGGTCGAGCTGCTCGAGATCCTCGCGCCGGACCGCCCCGACGCCGTGCATCGCGCCCAGAATCGCGCCGATCATGACGCCGATCGAATCGGTGTCCCGGCCCGCATTCACGCCGTCGATCATCGCCGGATAGAGCGCGCCGTCATGCAGATGGATGAAGGCGAGCGCGATCGGCAGCTCCTCGATGCTGCCGAGCCGGCTCGGCGCGTAATGGTTGCTCGGCTTGCCGACCTTGTCGATATGGCGGTTCACGTCGTCCCCCATCGGGGAGTAGGGCAGCAGCGCTTCGTGCAGCCGCCCAACCGCCTCCTCATAGGACCACGAACCTTGCCGCTTCAGCCGGTCCGCGGCGTCCAGGCACGCTTCGATCGCGAGCCGGGTGCCGTCCTTCGCCAGCCCGAGCGCCGTGTCCAGCACGTCCCAGACCGCGCAGCCCGGCTCCATCGCCCGCGCGACGCAGGCCGCCATGACGCCGGCCGCCTCAAGCCCGTAGCTCGACTGGTGCCCCATCGCGAACAGGATCGCCTCGTCGTACGCGGCCTTCGGATCGCCCGCGTTGACGACGCCCACCGGGGCGATATACATCGCTGCCCCGCAGTTCACCATGTTGCCGATGCCGCCTTCGCGCGGCTCGCAGTTCGCGAGCACATGGCGGATGAAGATGTACTTTTCGGGATAGAACAGCCGCTCCAGAATCGTCGTCTCGCGGCCCAGCTCCGGCACCCAGACCTTGCGGAACGCGATCTCCTTCACGAACTCATTGGCCATGTCCCAGGCGTCGAGATGCCGGCGCTCGGCGACGTACACCCGCATCAGCGCGAGCGTCATCAGCGTGTCGTCAGTGACGATGCCGTCGCCGCGCATCCGGCCGAGCCGCGCCTCCTCGTCCCGGTCCGCCTTGTACCAGCGGGTCATGATCGATTCGACTTTCCCGTACTTCCGCCTGATCTGGTCGAAGGTCAGCTTCTCGACCGGCGCGCCCATCGCGTCGCCCAGCGCGACGCCGGCCGCCACGCCCCTTACCCGATCCCGAAAATCACTCATCCGCCACAAGCTCCTTCTCGATGATGTCGCCTTATTTCAGCAGACCGTTCGCGTACTCGGTAATCTCCTTGCCGCCATTCGCGTACCACGCGTCGACGAACTTGCCGAAGTCGCTGATCGGCTTCTTGCCCGTGATGAAATCGGCCGCGTACTCCTTGTACAGGTTCGTCAGCGCGTCCCAGGTCGCGACATGCTCTTCCGGGATCGCGAAGTTGTTGTCTTCCTTGAAGTACTTCGCCGGCATTTCGAGCGCTTCCTGCGCCGTCGCGCCGAGCATCGAGCCTTCGACCGGAATCGACGTGTTCAGCTCGATCGGCTCCCAGAAGGAAGCGTACCATTCGCTGTAGAACGCGTCCGTGAGCACCGCCTTGCCGTCCACGAGGTTGTAGTGCTGCCCTTCGAAGCCGAGCCGGTCGAGCGTCTGGCCTTCGGGGCTCGCGAGGAAATCGAGAACCCGGAACACGACATCCTTGTGCTTGGACACCGCGGAGATCGCAAAGCCGCGCGATTCCTTCGTGACGTCGGTCGCGCCGAAGCCTTGCGCCACGCCCTTCGCCGGCGGCAGCACGACGAGACCGGCCTGCTCTCCGTTCAGCTCCTTCATGCGGGCTTCGTACAGGTCGATGACCTTGCCCGCCGTGCCGACGACGACGCCGGCGTCGCCCTTGTAGAACGCGTCTTCCTTCGTGTCCCACTGCTTCGTCATGTACTCGTTGTCGAACAGGCCTTCCTTGTACAGCTTGTTGTAGAACGCCAGCTTGTTCCTCTCGGCCTCGGACACGAGCGAGTACTCGTAGGTGCCGTCGTCCTTCTTCAGCCAGGTCGACGTGATGCCGAACGCCTCATTGAAGATGAAGTTGATCTCGGCGAGATCGCCCGCGACCGTGATGGCGTATTTTTTCGCCTTGCCCGAATCGACGAGCTCCTTGAAGAACGCGTAGTAGTTGTCCACGGTCGGATTGTCCAGGAGCGCCTTGCCCGTCGACAGCTCGCCGAACCAGTCGGCGCGGACGACCGGCACCTTCGGCGTCACCGGCTTGATCCAGAGCAGGTATGGATAATTCTCGATCCGCTTGACGTTGTGCTCCATCATGATGTTTTTCAGATATTTGGAGTTTTCGATGTACGGCCGCAGATCCTCGAGCAGCCCCTGCGCCGCGATCGGCTGGTCGCCGCCCTGGAAGTAGATCAGGTCGGGAATGTCGCCGCCGAGCAGGAGCAGGTTCAGGTTCTCCGCGTATTTGCCCTGCGCGAGTTCGACGATCTCGAAGTTGACGTTCAGCCCCTCGTGCTCGAGCAGCGCCGCCTCCAGCGCGTCGAAATATTGCGTGTACATCGGATTGGACGCGGAGACGTCCTTGATGACGGTCCGGATCGTGACCGGATCGGCCGAAGGCGCGGACCCGCCGCCCGACGACGAATCCGACGAAGCGCCCGACGACGTGTTCGACGACGCATTCGAAGACGAGCCGCCGGCGCTGCCGGAATTGGACGAATTGTCACCCTTGCCGGTGCCGCACGCCGTGAGGACGAGCAGCATGCAGACGATCAGTGCGATGAGACGTTTTGCGCGTTTCATTGTGAACACCCCTTGAGATTCGTTATGGAATCATGTCCGCCTTGCCGAAAATCAACCCGCTTGACTCCCCCGTTCCCTAACCGCCCATTAGTCCTTCACACCGCCTTCCATCGCGCCTTTCGTGTAATATTTCAAAATCATGGGATAAAGCAGAAGCAAAGGCACAATCGCGATGATGATCGTCCCCGCCTGCAGGGCGTCGAAGTCGACCGTTTGCCCGCCGAACATGTTCTCGTAGCCGCCCAGAATCGTCGTGTTGTCCTGGCGGATGACGAACTGGCGGAGCACCACCTGCAGCGGCCATTTGGCCTGGTCGGAGATATAGATCATCGAACGGAAATATTCGTTCCAGTGGAACACGCCGTAGAACAGGCCGAGCGTCGCGATGCCGGCCTTCGACAGCGGCAGCATGATCCGCGCGTAGATGCGCAGATGGCCAGCGCCGTCGATCCTGGCGGCTTCGAGCAGCTCGTTCGGCACATCCTGGAAATAGCGCATCATGATGAACAGGTAGTACACGTTGATGCCCTTGAACAGGATGAGCGACGCGTAGGTGTTGAGCAGCCCGAGCTCCTTCACGAGCAGATATTCCGGAATGAGGCCGGGCTCGAACACCAGGATGACGATCAGGAAGATGACGACGAGACCCTTGCCGTAGAAATCGTTCCGCGCGATCACGTACGCCGCCATCGTCGTCAGCAGCAGGTTGAGCAGCGTGCCCGCCGCCGTGATGAACACCGGGTTCAGAATCCCGCCGGCGATCAGCGAGTTCTTGAGCAGCACCTCGTAGGTGAACAGCGAGAACTGCTTCGGCCACAGATCCAGCCCGTCCATCAGGTGGGCCTTGGCCGGATCGGTCAGGGACACCGCGAGCAGATTGAGGAGCGGCAGCAGCACCGCGAGCGTGCACAGGAACAGGAAGACGTGGATGAACACCTTCATCGGTTCGAATCTTCGCATGCGCTCGCCCCCTTTCTACCAGAGTCCCTTGCCGGTCAGGCGCCTGGACGTAAAGTGCGTGCCGAGGATCAGGACGATCCCGATGACGCCCTTGAACAGGCTGGCCGCCGTGGAATACGCGAACTGGCCGTTCACGATGCCGATCCGGTAGACGTACGTGTCGAGGATGTCCGCCACGCTGATGACCGAATCGTTCATCATGTTGAACACCTGGTCGAACCCGGCGCTCATGAAGAAACCGAGGTTCAGGATGAAGACGGTTACAATCGTGCCTGTGATCTGCGGCAGCGTGATGTGGATCATCGACTGCAGCCGGGTCGCCCCGTCGATCCTGGCGGCTTCGTACAGCGACGGGCTGATGCTCATGATCGCCGCGAGGTAGATGATCGAATCCCAGCCCGCGCTGCGCCAGATCTCGGACGCGACGAACACCCAGCGGATGTGGGCCTTGCTCGTCATGTAGTCGATCGAAGGTCCCCCGAAGAAGTTTGCGATCAGGTTGACCGCGCCTTCGGACGGACTGAGCAGCTTGATCCAGATCCCGGCGATGACGACCCAGCTCAGGAAGTGCGGCAGATAGACGATCGACTGCACATACTTGCGGAAGTGCCGCTGCGTCACCTCGTTGATCAGGATCGCCAGCACGATCGGCACCGGGAAGCCGAAGATCATTTTCATCGCGCTGATGACCACGGTGTTCCGGAGCACGTTCATGAACGCCGGCGAGCTGAACAGCACCTCGAAGTGCTTCGTTCCGACCCACACGTTGTCCCCGATGATCCGGTAATCCTGGAACGCGAGCCGCATGCCGAGGATCGGGATCACGTGGAAAATGACGAAATACGCGAGGGGCGGGGCGAGCATGAGATACAGGATCCAGTCATGCCGAAGCTTTTTCAGAACCTTCATGATCACCCCTCCTCCAGCGCCACCTCGAGATCCATCAGCGGCGCGTGCTGCTGCGCTCCGTAGACGTCGCGGTCGCCGGCCGAGCCCGACGACACTTCCCGGGCGATCGTCACCTTGAAGCCGAGCGCCTGGTCGTAGAACACGAGCTGATGCACCTGGTCCTCGCGGATCCGGTAGAGCCGCGCGATCGCTTCCTTCGTGATCGCGTTCGACCGCTTGAGGCGTTCATAATATTCGCGATTGTCGAACAGACAATCCAGCGTGAGCTCGAACGGACCGGAATTTTTGCTCCGGAGCACCCGGGCGATGTCACCCGGCTTCGCCATTCCGAACGCCTCCTTGCCGATACTCGATCGGAAAATCGTCCGCGCGCCACTCCATCAGGTGATAGACCGAAAACTCGTACACCGGCCCGAACTCGATGTCGCTCGGCGCGAACGGAAACGCGAGATTGCCCGCCGTCGACTTGCGCCCCTCGTAGCCGTAGTGCAGGAAGGTGGAGCGCAGCGTCGCGCAGATGCTGCTCGCAAGCTCCTGCGTCTTCGCCACGACCTCGAACAGGACGCCGACCTCGTGGCCCCGGAACGGCTCGAACTCGCGCTCGCCGAGCACCGCGTTCATTCCGTAGTTGCGGAAGCGGATCTCGTAATCGCGCTCGTCGATCTCCGGATAGTACTGCTTCGTCTGCGCGATGACGGCGTTTTCAACTTCCTCCAGCTTCCGCAGCAGGATCGGATCCCGGACGCCCGCGATCACGAACGTGCGGTACGCGGCGAGGCGGGCGCCTTCGAGCTTGATGAAGGTTTTGTCCCGCGGGATGAACCGGCTGCCGCTCACGCGCACGACCCCCGGCTCGGGCTCCGTGAACGTGCAACTCTCCAGATCGAGCATGAACCCCGGACCGTGCAGCAGATAGGGGTGGTCCTTGTCGTAGAACGTGTGGGCCGCCACGCTGATCGGCGTGCACGCGCGGCAGTCGCTGAGCGCCCGAACCGTGAAGTGGCCGTCCGAGATCGTGCCGAGGATGCAGTCCTTCGTCGTCGCCGGCTCCGCGCAGAGCGCGCCGCACTCCAGAATCTTGCCGAGGTGGTAGCTGAGCCCGGGATCCTTGCCGTGGAACAGCCCTACGGCGGCGAACGGCGACGGGTCGTAGGCGCGGCCGCAGACGATGATCTCGCTGCCCGACTCCAGCGCCTTCAGCACCGGCTCGTGCCCCATCTGGCCGACGATGCTGGCCGTCTCGCGGATCGCCTGCTCCGTGAGCAGCGGGATGTTCGGCGACATCGGCACGATCTTGCCCTGCCGCAGCGCCTCCAGCACCCGCTCCTGCGCGAAATCCGCCCAGATGACGGCGATCTTCGCGGACATTCCCCGTTCGCGCAGGATCTCCTCGATGATGTCCAGCGTCCATTCCACGTGCGGCTTCGCGCCCGACCCGCCGGCCGAGCCGATGATCACCGGCACCTTGCGCGGCAGGCACGCGCCCAGGATGATCTCGAGATCCTTCTTGTACGCGCGCCGGCTGACGATCGAGACGCCGGCCCCCAGCTTGTGCGGCCCCCCGTCGGTCGATCCCGCGTCCACCACCACGGCGTGCACCCGCTGCGCCATCCCCCGCCGGAACGACTCCTCCGGGAACCCGTATCCGAGCATTCCGCAAGGCGACAAGATGTTGATGTCCTGGCTCATAAGCTTCCCTCGTTTTCGTGTGATTCTTGCTTTTGCGCTGTTCTGGATTGCTGGGTGATCCAATTTTGTCCGTATTGGACTGCTGGGTGATCCAATTATTGACGAAATTGGCCGACCCTCCCGCCCGCGCGTCCGCCGTCGCTTGCGATACCCGTTGCTCCTTGTGCGGCCTGGCCCGCCGCTTGTACCGCAGCCACCGCTTGCGCCATACAGCCTGCCGCTTGTACCGCAGTCACCGCTTGCGCCACACAGCCTGCCGCTTGTACCTTGCGACGCACGCCACCGCTTGCGCCATTCAGCCCGCCGCTTGCGACGCACGCCACCGCTTGCTCCATTCAGCCTGCTGTAACCGCTAAAATAAAATTAACAAGAAACACGAAATAATCTTGAACACGAATTCCCTGATTCTCCCTCACCCGATATAATCAAGCTGGAAATTCATCAGTGTAGGGTGAGGAGAATGAAATCTGCGGAAAGGTGGCCTATGTACATTGAAATCTATCAACTGAAACAGTTGGGGCTCAATGTTTCACAGATAGCCCGCAAACTGAACATTTCTCGAAACACCG
>Ga0207769_100161_pt1 | contig 43582 bp, 41 predicted proteins | sample CeladaPassaB1F04_FD_187481 | JGI IMG/M metagenome (GOLD analysis project Ga0207769, IMG submission 187481) | Cellulose-adapted microbial communities from the Joint BioEnergy Institute, USA - Passage B1F04 (SPAdes) (version 2) | ecosystem: Engineered > Bioreactor > Continuous culture >... | reverse complement strand
CTTCACGCTGCTGGCAGCAAATGCCCGAGGATTCGGCGATGCGCAGCCACAGCTCTTTCGGTTCCTTGCGGAGGTTGGCTTTAATGATGTAGTCCACTTGTTCACGGTGACATACGCGCAAATTGTCGATGCCGTCGTTTCCCGCGTCCATGCGGACGAGAATCGGCAGATCCGTCACGCGCCGCGCATACGCGATGCTCCGGGTCAAAAAAGCAGCCGTTCCGTTCCGGACATGCGTGCTGCCTTCCCGCAGTTCGACGTTGACGCCGTAACCCTCCTGGCCCAGGTAAGCAAATATGGGCGCGTAGCCGTCGAAACCTTTGTACGTGCGGCAGACGCCTTCTTTTCGGGTGCCGGAATTGTCAAAGGGAGAAACGTCGATGTCCAGCGGTACGCAGACGACCGAACCGGCCTGAACACCGGTAAGCGGCGCCTCGACGCGACGGATCAGATCGGCGGATTCCTCAAGAAGAATCTCGTTCCATCCCGCCGCTTCTGTCGCAGCACGATCCAGGCGTTGCCGAAGCGTCGGACTGGAGGGCACTTTTTGCAGTTGCAAACAGATCGGAAATACATCGTCGTTCCGAAACGGCTCAATATGGTCGAAATCACTCTTGCCTTGGCAGAGAAGCCCGATGTAACTTTTCATCACGTCGGCATGAGAATGATAGGGGTTCTCCATCTCCGAAAGGCGTGTATGGTTTAAACGTTTGGTTAATCTGGTATGTGCAAGCAATGCCCCTACGGTTGCAAGACCGGCATGAGTGGAAAGGATAAGCTTCTTGGAGCGGACGAACTTGATTTTCATATGACACCCCGCAGGTGAATGTTATCTTGTTTATGTCATTCGCCTTCGGGGGTGTATTTGCCTGCTTTTTCTCGCATTTTCATCAGGTGATGATCACGGATTCAGGTTTCACTTCACGCACTTTGGCCGGCAGGTTGGCATCGTCCTTGGGCTTCGGCAGTTGGTTCTTCGGCGTCGGAAGTTCCGGACGCTTCTGCAGTTCACGCAGACCCTTGTCTTTCAGGTTCTTGATGAACTGCACGGCTTCCGCCCGCGTCAGGAAGTCCGCGCCCTTGTAGCCATCGATTGTGGCGTCCACTTTCCCCTTGGACAGTTCCGTATTGAGCAGATACTGGATGGCATCCGTCCCGAGGAAATTCACGCCGTTCGCACCGGCAATGATCTCAGCCACTTGTTCGCGGGAAATGGCCTTGCTGCGCAGTTCGTGGCTGCCCGCCCCCATGGTCGGCCAGTTCTTTTCCTCCGCATACAGGTAGGCCGGATCTGCCCAGTGCGTCATTTTGGTCACTTTCGGGAGTTCATCGAACGCCCGAATGAACATGACCAGAAATTCGGATTCGGAAACGTTTTGGCTCGGGCGGAACGTGCCGTCCGGATAGCCGTTGACCACGTCATTGTCTACAGCCCACTGGATGGTGCTGTATGCCCAGTGATTCGAAGGGACGTCCGGGAAGGCTTCAGCGGCTTCTGCTGGCTGAAGGGGGGCTCCAGACAGCACACCGCACAGCAAGGTTATAGCAATGATGAATGTTTTTTAAACATTTTGTAGACTTCCTTTCTTGCAAGTTTTGTCGAAAAGAAAATCCAATTCCCATTAAACTATGATCGATATTTCCTCGTCAACCAACTTTTCCATTTCCTTGATAGACATATGCATGTATGTATGTTTATATTTATATGTTTACTTATTTTATTACGTTTACTGCGTTCCGTGTACAGCGAATCGGAAGCCTGTATGCCATTTTACTTGCGGGTTACTAACGTTTACTGAAGCGCGGAGGGATGGAACTTCGGACAACAGCGCACCGCCTGCGCCCGGCCTGCAGGCCCGACGCCGAATCCTTTGGGGCCGCACAATGCCGGTGCCGCCTCCTTGGCACGTGGCGTTCTCTCCACTCAACGCCTGTCGGTGCGCCGCCGGGGGCCGTGTCCTGTCCATGTCGTGCGCACAGTGCGTACGCCGATCCGGCAGCAGAGAAAGCGAAGGTGTATGCCCTGCCGCTGTATGCCGAATCCGCCCCTTGCAACCGGAAATCGTACCCGGCATGTATGCGCGGCGGACAACCTGCAAACACGTTGCAAACAACAGGCGCCGGAGTCACCCCTCAAACAATACCCGGAAACCGTGCAGAAGTTGGGAAAATGCCCGCCCTCAAAGGCTTTAGAAGATGCCCTTCGGCGCACCAAATGCGCCAATTGACCAGCTATGCGGACGGGTTTGACGGGCCGGGGGCGGGATTGGAAGCCGGAAGGACCGCGAGCGAAGGCATGTACACGCCACGGGGAACCGCCGGTGTACACGCCGAAAACCCGCTCTGAACGCCCTTTCACCCCCTGCCTTGCAAACACGGCGCAAACAACGGCGCCGCGAAATCGTTTACAACCACCCCATGAGCCGAGCGCGCGTTTGTATGGCGCGGCATGGAAAAAGGGAACCCGCAAACGGGCTCCCCTTGGGGGATGATCCTGCTTCACGCAAGTGACCGCCGCGCGGCAAGTCAAGCCTGCCGGTGTACAGCGGGAAGCCGCACAAGCTCGTCGAACTTTGCGGCGGCGGCTTCCTGAAACGATGACGGCCAATCTCGCTACTGCTCTTCCCATTCACCGCTTTTCCTGTACAGCCTGGCCACAACTTGGCCGTCTTCGTTTACAACGGTAACTTTGACGCCTTCAGGCGTCAGAATGAATTGGTATTCAAAATTTTCGCATTCGTACACTGCCGAAGTGTGACTGTTCAGGGTGAAGGCCTCTTGAAACTTTCGGTACATTCCATCCAATTGGTTGGTAAAATAACTGAATTCCACATCATCGCCTCCTTCACTGCTCGAACACAATGGCGGTTTGTTCACCAAAAGGGAATCCCACCCGGTATACGTCAGGCCTTCTTACTGCGCTTGTATTGATGGCCATATATCGGTGCTCGGATAATAGGAGTGTTGGTACCTGCGTATGCCTTTTTCGCTTCTTCAGCCGCTTCTTTCGAATCGGTCAATACCATTTTAGGCTTCTGGCCGGATTCCGTTCCGGGTTTCCCATCTACATCGATACCCGTCTTATCTTGGACTACTTGTTTACGGAATGCATAACCGGAAGTGGATGAAGTAGAACCGTACTCCGTCTTTTAAAAGAAAAAAGAGGAGAATTACATTACGATCATTCTCCTCAAAAAGCCCCTATGACGTTTAACGGATTCGTTGATTATGAATGCAATTCAGCTCTGATTTCGACCGCTGCCTGCACGAGATTGCGCAAGCTTGCCCATGTCTCGGCTTCTCCCCGCGTCTTCAATCCGCAATCCGGATTCACCCACAAGCCATCGGAACCGAGTGTACGGACCATCCTCCGAATGGCTTGCTTTATTTCGTCCACATCCGGGATACGGGGAGAATGGACATCGTAGACGCCCGGTCCCACATTGGTCTGAAAACCGCTCTCCTTCAGCGTATCAACGATCTCCAGATTGGAACGGGCTGCTTCGAAGGTAATGACATCCGCATCCATGGCATCGATCTCCCGAATCATGTCACCGAATTGGCTGTAACACATGTGGGTATGAATCTGCGTTTCCGGCTTGACGCCGCTGTGCACGAGCCGGAAAGCCGGGATCGCCCAGCTCAGGTATTGTTCATACCAATCCGACTTGCGGAGAGGCAGCTTCTCCCGGATCGCCGCTTCATCGATTTGAATAATATCAATGCCATGGGCTTCCAGGTCCAGCACCTCATCGCGGATGGCGAGCGCAATCTGGAAAGCCGTTTCTTTCGGAGACAGGTCCTCCCGGGGAAACGACCAGTTCAGAATCGTCACGGGACCGGTTAGCATGCCTTTGACAGGCTTGTTCGTCAGCTGATTGGCGAATACGGCGTATTCGACGGTGATCGGCCGGGATCGGCGGACGTCTCCCCAGATAATCGGCGGCTTGACGCACCGGGTCCCGTACGACTGCACCCAACCGTTTTCGGTAAACACAAAACCTTCCAGACATTCGCCGAAATACTCAACCATATCGTTCCGTTCGAACTCGCCGTGCACAAGCACATCAAGGCCAATTTCTTCCTGGCGCCTGATGCATTGCCTGATCTTGTCGAAGATAAATTGCTTGTACTCCGTTTCAGAAATGGATTTTTTCCTGCAGGCCGCCCGAGCGGCCCTGACATCCGGCGTTTGCGGGAGAGATCCGATTGTGGTGGTCGGGAGCGCGGGAAAATGAAACTTTTGCTTCTGGATCTCTTTCCGTTCCGGTCGCTCCGGCAAACGGGTAAAATCGCGATCCGTCAAAGCGGCCACTCTTGCCCGGACTTCCTTGTCCGGTTCGCAGCGCACGCCCGCAAACCTTTCTTCATTATGTTTATACCACTCCGTCTCCAACGGATTGCCGTCGGACAGAATTCGTTTCAGTTCCGACAACTCCCGGAGTTTCTCTTCGGCAAAAGCAAGATAACGGGTATATTCCTTCGATAACCGGGTCTCGCGCTGGATTGAATAGGGTACATGCAGCAAGGAACAGGACGGTCCGATGACGACATTTTGGGCAAATTGCTGAATGTCTTGTATCGTCTGCAGTACATCGGCGTAGCGGCTCGCCCAGATGTTTCGGCCGTTTATGACTCCTGCAAATAACGTCTTTTCCTTGGCAAAACCATACTGCTTAAGAAGTGACAGGGACTGGGTGCCGTCCACGAAATCCAGTCCGATGCCGTCGAAGGGGAGTGTCTGAAGCGTTTCATAGCAGTCACGCACATCACCAAAATAGGTTTGGACAAGCACCTTCACCTCTCTTTTGGCGGACAGCAGCGGACGGTAGAGTTCCGCAAACATACGGATATCCTCCGGCGTCAAATCGGTCACCAGATACGGCTCATCCAGTTGAATCCACCGGGCTCCCTGTTTCCCGAGCCGATTCAGGAGATCCTGATAAGCCCTGACGATGTCGGCCGTGACATGTTCCGCTTTCTTGCGCCCGGTAAATTTGGCCAATTTGAGCAAGGTGAAGGCGCCGACAAGCACCGGTTTGGTTTCCAACTTCTGGCGCTTGGCTTCCTCGTACTCGTCGAATATTTTGCTGCCGGCAACCTGAATCTGTACGGAATCTTCGATCTCCGGCACCAGGTAATGGTAGTTGGTGTTAAACCATTTTTTCATGGCCAGTGGTTTCACATCGCCCCGCGGCCCCTGATACCCCCTTGCCATCGCAAAACAGGTATCGAGAGGATCGAGTTCCAGGGCACGGTAACGCTCCGGAATCAGATTGAACAACACGGCCGTATCCAGCACATGGTCGTAATAGGAGAAGTCGTTGGACGGAATGAAATCGATCCCGTGATGTTTTTGCACATTCCAATGCGCGCTTCGGAGGTTGGCGGCAACCCGGTTCAACTCTTCACGGTCCGACTCGCCTTTGAAATATTTCTCTGCGGCGAACTTCAATTCCCTTGAAGCCCCGATTCTCGGGTAGCCGATGACAGACGTCAGCAAGATCCTCACTCCCTCCCGGGTCTTGTTTTTTACACCAGATTATAGCGAGCGGGACGGGGTATCGGGAAATACGCAGTTCTGATTGCTGACCATAGTTTTTTTCTATGGCGAAAATGCCCGGTGAATCGTAGATACAAAAACCAGCATGAAATCGATATATTGAAGGTGAATGACGAATGGACACAAGATATTGTGTTTGCGTGAAGAATGTGTTAGGATGAAATCGTTCCATACAACTTCATAGGTGCGTATTGGTCAGGTACTGCGAAGGCGGTTTAATAGGGAAGCCGGTGCAAATCCGGAGCTGTCCCCGCAACTGTAACGCCGACGAACGTTCGCATCCACTGTGCGGCATGCATGGGAAGGGAACGGGAGGATGAAGCGAAGCCAGGAGACCTGCCTGACCAATCAAGCGTTTCCTTTCTTCGGGGATTGGGATAAGGAGCGGCTCGCACGTGCGGATGTGATCCGGACACGCCTTGCCGTCGTGATTTCGGCGGGCGCGCTGATCATCTTCATGCCTTGTACTTGCCGTTTCAAGCATCCTCGGGAGAGGATGCTTTTTATATTGCTATCTACACAGAAAAAGGAGGAGCTTCCCCATGAAACTGTACACGAAAACCGTCTGTCCGCGATGCCTGTGGATCAAATCCGAGGTGCAGCGTTCAGGCAAAGAAGTGGAAATCGTCAACATCGATCACGACGCAGCGGCCAGGGAGCGGCTCGTTCAGGCCGGGATCATGACGGTGCCGGTATTGGAATCCGACGGCGAGTTCTGGATCCGCACCGAGGACATCATGGAGAAGCTGGGGGTTGCCGACAGATGATCGCTTATGCCAGCCGCACGGGCAATGTCCGATACATTTTGTCGCAACTGCAATTGCCGGGCATCGAAATCGGCGAGGATACGATGATCGGGGAACCTTTCCTTCTTCTGACCTATACGGACGGTTTGGGGGATGTGCCGCCCATCGTGCAACGGTTCATGGACAGAAACGGAAAATATTGCCGGGGCGTTGCGGTCAGCGGCAACCGGAATTTCGGCCATTACAACTTCTGCCGGGCCGGAGACACGCTGGCGGCGCAATGGAATATTCCGCTGGTGAGAAAGATGGAGCTGCGCGGATTTCCTTCCGACTACGAAGCAATCCGGCGATTTTACCGGGAACAAATCGAAGAAAGGAGCGCAGACCGGCATGAAGTCGTATTTGCGACTCAACAATGAGGTACTGCACCATTACAACCGCACGGGCAAACTGGATCTTGCCAAGGACAAGGAAGCGGCCAGGCGGTATTTCCTTGAGCATGTCAACGTGAAAATGCGCTATTTTATCGATCTGGAAGAAAAAATCCGCTATCTCGTTGAAGAGGGCTACTACGAGAAAGAATTTCTGGAACAGTACGACATGGCATTTATCGAAAAGCTATTCCAACGGGCATACAGCTACAATTACCGTTTTCCGTCCTTCATGAGCGCGAGCAAATTCTATGAAAGCTATGCGATGAAAAGCAGAGACGGTACGGAAATTTTGGAGAAGTATGAGGACCGCATCGTCATCACCGCCCTTTATTTGGCCCGAGGCGACAAGGAACTGGCCGAACGCGCCGTCGATGCGATGATGACCGCCTATCAGCCGGCCACCCCGACGGCGCTGAACAGCGGCAAACGTTCCCGGGGAGAGTTGGTCAGTTGCTTCAAGCTGTCGATGGACGATTCGATGAACAGCATTGCGGCCAATATCGGCTACTGCCTGGAATTGTCCCGGCTGGGAGGGGGAGTGGGCGTCAATCTGACGGATATCCGTCCGCTCGGCGATCCGATCAAGGGCATTCATAACCGCGCCAGCGGCGTCATGCCCGTGGCCAAACTGCTGGAGGATGCCTTTTCCTATTCCAATCAGCTCGGCCAACGCAACGGATCGGGCGTCGTGTATCTGAACATTTTCCACGGCGACATCGAAAACTTCATTTCCTCCAAAAAACCGAACGCCGACGAAAAAATCCGCCTGAAGACCTTGTCCACGGGTATTATAGTGCCGAGCATTTTCTTCGAGCTGATGAAGCGGGACAAGGATATCGTGCTGTTCAGTCCATACGATATCTACAAGGAATATGGCAAACGGATGTCGGAGATCAGCATGACCGACATGTACTACGAGCTGCTGGACAATCCGAACATTCGCAAGCTGAAACGGATCAACGCTCGCAAACTGTATACGGAAATCAAAAAGGCCCAGTTTGAATCCGGGTACCCCTTCGAAATATTTGATGACAACGTCAACGCTCAGCACCCCTTGCGCAAATTGGGACGGGTGAAAATGTCCAATCTGTGCACGGAAATTTTTCAATACCAGGAGACGAGCGTCATCCGTGACCACGGCGTCGGGAACGAATACGGCATGGACGTATCCTGCAATCTCGGCTCGCTGGACATTCACCAGGCGACGCGGACGGATTTTGAAACGCTCGTGGATACGGCCATGCGGCTGCTCACCAACGTTTCGCTCATGACCGACATCCGCAATGTGCCGTCCGTCAGCAAGGCCAACCGGCTCATGCACTCCGTCGGGCTCGGGGTAATGAATCTGCACGGACATTTGGTTTCGCAAGGATTGGAGTATGGGTCGGAGGAGTCCATTCTGTTTGTGGATGCGTTCATGGAGGCGCTGAATTATTACTCGCTCCTTGCATCCATGCGAATTGCTCAAGAGCGGAAGGAGACCTTTTATGGGTTTGAAAAGAGCGATTATGCGGACGGGACCTATTTTGAACGGTATGTGAACAAGGAAGAGCGTAAGTTGCCGGATGCCGTGCTGCGCGCGTTGGGAAAGGTGCCGCTTATTACGAGACAGATGTGGACGGATTTGAAGGAGCAGGTCATGGAGCACGGCCTGTTCAACGCCTACCGGCTGGCGGTGGCTCCGACGGGCAGCATTTCCTATATCCGGAACTGCACGGCTTCCATCGCGCCGATCACGGAACGGGTGGAAATCCGCGATTACGCCGACAGCCGCACCATTTATCCGATGCCGTTTTTGAATGATGAGAACATGCACTTATATAAGGAAGCCTATGAAATCGACCAGTACCGGATGGTGGATCTGTACGCGGCGGCGCAAAAGCATGTGGATCAGGGCATTTCCATGACATTGTACGTAACCGATCAATGGACGACGGAACGTCTGGCCCGCCTGTATATCTATGCGTGGATGAAAGGAATCAAATCGGTCTATTATGTGCGGCAGCGGCTGCAAACGATTGAGGAGTGTGTGGCATGCTCAATCTGAAGCGATATGAAGCGGTGAACTGGAACCGCCATGGGCAGGATCTGGTGAAGGTGTTTTGGGATCAGCAATGGAGACAGATCTGGTTTCCGGAAGAAATTGCCGTGAGCAAAGATGTGAAGCAGTGGAGCCAGTTTGAACATCAGGAGACGTACAAGCAGGTATTGGCCGGACTGACGCTGCTCGATACGATTCAGACGAACGTCGGCATGAACGAAATTGCCCGCTGCGCACCCGACTTGCAGGAAAAGGCGTTGTATACGGTGTTCGCCTCCTTTGAAGCGATCCATGCGAAATCGTATTCGTATATTTTCACCACGTTGTGCACAAACAGTGAAATTGATGCCATCTTTGAATGGATCAAGCGCAATGACTATTTGCAATACAAGGCGAACCGGATCAGCGATGTGTATGGTTCGATTCGGGAAGACGACCCGGTTTCCCTGTGGAAAGCGATGTTTGCTTCGGTGATGCTGGAGTCTTTCCTGTTTTATTCCGGTTTCTTTTATCCGCTTTACCTGGGCGGCCAAGGAATGCTGCGCAACAGCGCGGAGGTTATTTCCCTCATCTTGAGGGACGAGTCGATCCACGGGGTGGCCGTCGGATTTTTCGCGCAGCAGCGGTTCAGGCAATTTCCGGATTCTCTGAAAGAGGAGCTGACGGTCTGGGGCTATGAGTTTTTGCTTGATTTGTATCACAATGAGCTGGAATATACGAATGACGTGTACGCGGAAACCGGCCTCGGTCCCGAGGTGAAAAGCTTTGTCCGTTACAATGCCAACAAGGCGCTGATGAATCTCGGGATGGACACGATGTTTCCCGATGAGGAGATTAATCCGATCGTCATGAACGGCATCCGGAATGAAGGCTCGACCTATGATTTCTTCTCGCAGAAAGGCTCGACCTACGCGGTGGCCAAAGTGGCTCCCATCACCGATGAAACGTTCCGTTTCTGAAGATGAAAAGGTGATGATCGTGTGACACTGCAGCAGCTCAAGTATATTCTCGCCATCGTGAATTGCGGTTCGATCAGCGAAGCAGCGAAACAACTGTACATTTCGCAGCCGAGTTTGTCCAATGCGGTGAAAGAAATCGAGGAAGAGTTCGGCATTGAAATCTTTTTGCGTACTTCCAAGGGAATCGCGCTGACCAGCGAAGGTGTCGAGTTTTTGTCCTATGCCCGCCAGGTGGTGGAACAGGCCGAACTGATGGAGCAAAGGTATTTGAACAAGAAACCGTCCAGAAAACTTTGCTCCATCTCCACCCAGCATTATGCGTTTGCCGTTCAGGCGTTTGTGGAGCTGTTGAAATCGCTGGACGAAAATGAATATGAATGCACGCTGCGGGAGACACGGACGCATGAAATTATTGAAGATGTCTGCCATTTGCGAAGCGAAATCGGCATATTGTACCTAAGCGAGTTCAATCGGAAAGTCATCTACAAGTTGCTGCGGGACCATGATCTTAAATTTCATCCGTTGTTTACCGCAAAGCCCCATGTGTTCATCAGTGCCCGCCACCCTCTGGCCGACAGGGAGATGCTGGATTTGGACGAACTGGACGATTATCCTTGTCTCGTGTTCGAACAAGGCGAGTATAACTCGTTTTATTTCGCGGAAGAAATTTTGAGCACCAGAAATTATCGCAAAAAGATACTAGTCAGCGATCGCGCGACGTTGTTCAATCTGTTGATCGGCCTGAACGGATATACGATCAGTTCCGGAGTGCTGAACCAGGATGTGTACGGAGGACTGATCAAGCCCGTGCGGCTTCGGACGGACGAGGACATGCTGATCGGTTATATTGTGAATCAAAAAACCGTCTTGAGCAATCTCGCACAACAATATGTGGCTCAACTGAAAGAAGTCATTGTCCGCGCCGGATACTCGCTGATGAGCTGAGGGTGAAAGTTTCACGCATTGGAGACAGGGATGAAAGCAACTGGAAAAAGCTTGCTTGTGGATTGATGAATTGTGGATTTGCCATACCACGGATCGCCTCCACCATGCAAATCCACAACCGCATGAGGTTGTGGATTTTGCTATTCAGTCTTTTTCTAAAAAAGAACCGAGCCAGGCATTCGCTTATGGGAAGGCCCGGCTCTTCGTTTTGTTTACACCGCATGCCGGCAGGCCGACATGCGGCCGGCCATCGCCCTGGAAGGTTTTCTCAATCAAGCGTAAGGGTCATACGGCAAGGAGCCTCGGGCGGGGAACCGCCGGACGAAGGCTCCTTTCTTGTAGGGTTCTGGCGGCCCAATCCCATTTGTCATTTGTAACCGCTGCCGATTGGCGCGAGTCCGGGAAACCGGACTTTTTTGGTTTTCACCATGTCTCCAAATTATAAAAAAACGACTTCTATCCCAAAAGACCGCCGGGCGGGTTCGGGTTTACACTGAAAGCAATTGGAAACGGATACAACGGGGAGATCCAAACATGTCCATGAAAACCGTCGAGCTGTTACGGCGCGTTCTCGTCTGCGGATTGCTGATCGCGGGCAGCATCGTGTTTATCATGCCGCTCGCCTGGCTGCTTTCCACGTCGCTGAAGGGGGACACCGGACTGTTCCAGATTCCGCCGCAATGGATTCCGGAAACCTTCCACTGGGACAATTACCGGAAAGCCGTGGAGACGTTCCCGTTTTTCCGGTACACCCTGAACACGGTGTTCATCACGGTCATGTCGATGATCGGGGCGATGCTGTCCTCGTCCTATGTCGCCTACGCGTTTGCGAAATTGCGCTGGCCGGGGAGGGACGTGTGGTTCGTCATTTTCCTGGTGACGATGATGCTTCCGGGACAAGTGACGATGATTCCGCTGTTCATCCTGTTCAAGAAACTCGGCTGGGTGGATACGTACTTGCCGCTGATCGTGCCGTATTACTTCGGCAGCGCCTTTTACATTTTCCTGATGCGGCAATTTTTCCTGACGATTCCGAAAGATCTGAGCGAAGCGGCGAAGATGGACGGCAGCTCCGAACTGTACACCTGGTGGCGCATTTTCCTGCCGCTGTCGATGCCGGCGCTCGCCACCCTCGGCATTTTTACGTTCACCCTGACCTGGAACGATTTCCTCGGGCCGCTGATTTATTTGTCCAATCCCGATGATTTCACGCTGGCGCTCGGACTGCGGGGCTTCCGGCAGCAGTACGGCACCCGCTGGAACGTCATGATGGCCGCTTCCCTGCTCGTCATGCTCCCGACGCTTGTGCTGTTCTTCTTCCAGCGCTACTTCGCCGCAAAAGGCGCCGGTCTGGCGGCGCCGCAGGTCGGCGTGCTTCGAAGACTCGTCGTCATGGACTGCGGCGATGGGCTGATCGAGCTGATCAATCCGGAAATTGTCGAAATGGAAGGCGAGCAGACTGGACCCGAAGCGTGCTTGTCGTTCCCTGGATATTACGGATTTGTGAAGCGGGCGCGGCGTGTGAAGGTGCAAAGTCTGAATCGAAGCGGAGAGACTGTCATCATGGAAGGCGAAGGCTATCTGGCGCGATGCATGCAGCACGAAATCGACCATTTGAACGGCGTGCTGTTTGTGGATCATGTCCGGGACCGATGGCTTTATCACGAAGAGACCCAACATAGAATCGAACTGTTGGATGTCATGCGGCTGACCAATCGGGAACGGGTATAAGCGAAGCCGCCCATCGGGCGGCTTGCATGTTTTATTCAACCTCCGCTTCTTCCTCCCCGTCCGGCTGCATCTCCCTTCGCCCGTTCACGATCATTTACCGAAAAAGGTCTCCCCGAAGATGCACGGACCGTTCGAACTGCTCAGCCAGCAATTGCGCAACGGTCGACTTGCCGCTGGCCATGATGCCGGTGACCAGAATAATGCGCGGATTTCGGCCAACCACATTGATCACACCATTCGCATGTTTTGATACACTGCCGCACGGCAAGTCAAACCATGAGGTGTACAGCGGGAAGCCGCGCAAGCTCATCGAACTTCGCGGCGCGGCATCCAATCGCGTTCCTTATCCGTCAATCAGGGGATTGGAAAAGCTCGTTGACGAGGAAAAATCGCCCGATATTAAATGAGGGAGGTTTTCCCTTTCGACAAAGATCGCCAGAAAGGAGTCCGTGAGACGGTGAAGGAACGAAAGGTGCCAGCAGATTGTTTGTATCCTTTGGCATTGCCGCCACGAAAGGCGGGTTGGACAGGGTCATTTCCTTCAAAGCGACGGAAGACGATTCTCTCCGTCTCGCCGTCGAAATGCTGAAGGCGGCCGGGGTTCCGGTGAAAGACGAATTCTTCGACACGCTCAAAGAAGCCGCAAAAACCGGCAAGGAGTCGCGTTCAAAGGTTGGGAACTACGAACGCATCGTCAGCCCGCACTGGACGAATGCCGATCATCTGACGGTGTTCATCAAGAAATGAAACATCACACGGCGAAGGGATGTCCGAAGGGGCATCCCTTTCAAAATTTGACCTGAACTCCGATAAATACTGTTGTTGATTTAGATCTGCTGGGAGGCAAGCATTTCTGATGAAGAAATGGATTTCTCTCATTCTTGCATTGGCTGTGATGAGTGCAATCATCCCCATCGCTTCAGCCCAATCCAAAATCCATTTTATCGACATTCCCGAGACTCATTGGGCCGCATCCGCTATTTCGCAGGCTGTACAAGCCGGATACGTGTCAGGGTACGAAGACGGGACTTTCAAACCGGACAAGCCTGTATCGAGGGCCGAATTCATCAAAATGACAGTTGCGGCAATGGGAAATGAAACGAACCGCTCGGACGGACCATGGTATACGCCATACATCAATGCCGCCCTCGCCAGCGGACTGATTACGGCGAATGAATACGGCTCGCAGCCGGATTACACTGTCCCCATAACCCGCGGGGAAATGGCCCGGATCGCTGTCCGGGCGATCGGAAGTACGGCACAGAGCAATGCCGAATACATGCTCCTTGCCGTGCAGAACGGTCTTCTTTCCGGGACCGGCAACGGCGAATTGGCGCCGGACAGCACAACTACAAGAGCGCAAGCTGTCACCGTGATCGAGCGGGTCTTGCAAGTCAACAAAGGAGCAAAATTGCCGGTTGACGAATTGGCCGTGGCAGCCGCGAGCAGCGCCGTGCAGCTGGAAGAGATGAAACGATTCGGGACGATTCGTTCGGAACAGCGCACATCGGATGAAGAAAGAGACATCGAAGAAATTCTCGGCATTGATTTGGGCAACGATGATTTTAACTTGAAAGATTATTTCCAAAGCTTGAATATTCAACTGGATTGGGAGTACGAAATCAACCACACGGACCCGGGCATGAATGCAATCGCATACGGGAACGGTTTGTACGTGGCGGTGGAGAATGACGGTGTGGTGAAAACTTCCCGGGACGCAAAAGTATGGGACGCCCTGAAACTTGACTACGATGGCGATCTCGTTGCGGTCGTATGGGGCGGAAATCAGTTTGTGGCGGCTGGAAGAGACAGAACTTCCAGTCATGCGATCTTCACTTCGAAAGACGGACAGGTCTGGAAAAAAGTCCATACCGGAAAAGACGGAAACATCAACGATTTGGCCTGGAATGGCCAAGTGTACGTTGCGGTCGGGACACACGGATTGATTATGACCTCAACGGATGGTGAAACGTGGGTCAAACGCGATCACGGCATTACAAGCACGGACAATCTGGCAAAACAATTGAATGCGGTTGAATGGGGCAACGGCACTTTTGTGGCTGTGACCCACTACGGCCGCGCCCTGTACTCAAAAGACGGCTCCCAATGGGAATCCGTTCTCCTTCCGGTTGATTACGAGAGAATTTGGAACATGGCATATGGCAATCAGACGTTTGTCGCGGTGGGCGACTATGCCATACACATTTCGAAGGACGGACGAAACTGGACAAAAATCAAGGAACCCAAAGCGTTCTGGAGCAGGATTTATTTTGTCAATGACCGTTTTTTCCTGTTTGGCTCTGATTATGCGGACAGCACGCGAAAGATTTTCAAAGGAAAATATTATTACTCCAAAGATGGCAAAACATGGAATCCCTTGGAGTTTGACAAAGATCATAACGACTCCAATCCGCGTATTATCGTCCACAATGGCTCTGAATTCGTAGCCATCATGGGTAATGGGATGCAAAGCTCCAAAGACGGCCTGCGCTGGACCAATTTAAATATCCCATGAGCGGCGAGAACTTGAACAGCGTCGCGCATCACAACGGACAACATGTATTTGTCGGGGGAAAGCTGGATATCGACGAAATCAAAAAAACGAGCAGAGCCGTCATTCTTGTGCTTGAAAACGGCAAGTGGTCCTCCACGGTGATTCGTGAACAATATCCCTTGTACGACGTCACTTGGACCGGAACACAATACCTGGGCGTCGGTCATAAAGGGACAATGATGGTTTCCGCGGACGGCAAGCGCTGGAATGAGCTGCCCAAGGTGACGGAAGAAAACCTGCACAGCGTGGAACTGTTAAACAACGTCATCTATGTCACAGGCAGCAACGGTTTGATCATGACGTCGAGAGACGGCAGTACGTGGACCAAACACCAGACGCCTGTCCAGGTCAACTTGCGTGCCATCACCTGGAACGGAAAGGACACTTGGGTGGTTGCCGGCGACGATGGACTTATTTTGGTTTCCAACGACGGTTTCAGATGGGAACATTTCAACATTGATGAAAAATACAATACCGATTGGCAAGACGTGGTTTGGGGTGACGGCCATTTCGTGGTGGCCGGTGCTTGGGGCGGATTAATGAAATCCCGGGACGGAAGGAATTGGGAAACAACAAATCTGGAAGGAGAATACCGGTATACCCACTTTTACGGGATCACGTATACCAACGGAATGTATCTCGCAGTCGGCATGAACGGAAGAATTCTGATTTCCCGAGATTTGCAATGGTGGTTCGCACAAAATGAAATGACAAATTATGATTTGTTGGATGTGGAGGAAATAAACGGCACCATCTACGTGTTGGGGGAAAACGGAAAGATCATTGTCTCAAAACCATAATAAAGAGACACCCATGCCCGGGGAAGGCACCCAAATTGAAGGGTGCCTTTGCTCGTGGACAAGGAAAAATCGCCCGATATTAAATGAGGGAGGTTTTCCCTTTCGACAAAGATCGCCAGAAAGGAGTCCGTGAGACGGTGAAGAAAACGTTCTTTGCTGTGATGACCATCCTGTGCAGCGTGCTGTACGGGGCCGCCCTTCCGCCGGCGAAAGCCGCCGAAACCTTCCCGGACGTGCCTGTCACCCATTGGGCCTTCGGTACCGTCCAATGGGCTGTAGATAACCATGTGGTCAACGGTTATCCGGACGGCACTTTCCGCCCGGGCCAGCATGTGACCGAAGCGGAATTTTTGGTCATGTTCATTCGGGCGTTCGACGAACTCCCCAAAGTGGCCAGGATGACGCACTGGGCCGACCCCGCGTACGTGTATGCGGAAGAAAAAAACTGGCCGACCATGGGGCTCAACAACCATGAACTCCGCGGCAAGGCCATTTCCCGCGAACAGGTGGCCGAAGTCATCGCGGGAGCGAGCGGCGTCAACTTCCTCGGCACGGACGCCATCGAGTACCTGCTGAACACGGGGCTGTCCAGGGGGAAAGTGGACGCCACAGTCGAAGGCTACATGGGCGCGGACTTCCTCACGCGGGCGGAAGCCGTGCAGTTCATCAAGAACCTGATAGACAGCGGACTTCGCGAACTGCAAAAGCGGCCGGAGCTGCCGACGCCGAAGGACCAAATGCCGAAGCCCAAGGACGCGAACTTGCCGGCCAAAGTACGGGAAATCAAGACCAAGATGGAAGAAGTCGTCGCGAAGGACTACCCCAACTACGTCGTAGGGGCATCTGAAACCGGAGTGACGGTCGCCAAAGGTGTATTGAAAGGCGGCAACGGATCTGTAGCCTTCAGTATGGCCCTCGCAGAAGGCGAACTTGACCGGGTCATTTCCTTCAAAGCGACGGAAGATGACTCTCTCCGTCTCGCCGTCGAAATGCTGAAGGCGGCCGGGGTTCCGGTGAAAGACGAATTCTTCGACACGCTCAAAGAAGCCGCAATAACCGGCAAGGAGTCGCGTCCAAAGGTTGGGAACTACGAACTGATCGTCAGCCCGCACTGGACGAATGCCGATCATCTGACGGTGTTCATCAAGAAATGAAAAGTCACGCGACGAAGGGACGTCCGAAGGGGCGTTTCGGAAGGTTTCCCGAGAAAACGTTAGCTTTTGATACAGACGTCCATCGATCTCAATGGCCGACACGCGGCCTCAGTATTGCACGAGTACGCTGGTGATGTGCCCTTTCCCCGGGCCGAGGGGGGCGGACTCTGGCTTTTCGGTTTTGGGCATAAAAATACACCTCTTTCGATACTTTCGCAGCCGAAAAAGGTGCACGCGAACAAAGGCGCTCCAAGGAGCGCCTGTTTGTCCGGTGCACCTTAACTTCGAATACGAAAGATACCGAACATCGGTGTATTTCATGCCTCCAATGAAGAAACTGCACCTCATCCTGCCATGAACGCCAAGGACTCGTCAAATTTTGCGCGTTCTAAGAAAAACCGAGGGCTGCCTCGGCTTCGGCGGGGGCGAAATGCAGCAAACGCAGTTGACAAAAATACACGCGCATATGCATGTAAGGATGTTTATATTTATTAGTCCTAAGTTCTCTGAGCCAACGTAATCGGTAACATATTCTAAGTCCCTCAACATTTGCAGCAATATCCCAGAACAACAACAGTTATAAATGTTTTTGTTGACACATTTTCGGTTTTCCAATTATATATATGAGTAGTGAGCGTTGTAAAATTATGACTTCGCACACATGAATATGTACACGTGTACATTTCTCACGCGCGAAAGGAGGATTGTCCAAAGGTTATATCGTTCATGAGCAGTGAGCGTTGTGAAAGGATGCCTTCGTACACATGAAAATGTACACGTGTACATTCCTCGCGAGCGAAGGGAGGATTGCCGAAAGGTAAATTGCCGTTGATGGAGGGAAAGTAAATTTTGTGATTTAAAAAATTGTAAGCGAATACAAGTTAAATTACGGGGGAGGATTTTCACATGAGTAAGAGCCCGAAACAGAAAAAGAAAATGAATCGCCTTTATCTGCTCATGTTGGTGCTCGTCCTCGCCACGGTTACGGTACTTGCCGGATGCGGTTCGAGCAAGCAAACGTCGCAAACGTCGACGGGCGGTTCCTCGAACTCCAGCGTTTCTTCTCCCAGCGGCAGTTCCGGCGATAATTCGGCCAACTCCGGCAAGACCGTAAAGCTGACCTTGTGGAGCATCGCTACCGATCTCGATCAGCAAATGATCCGGGACGAAACGGACAAATTCAACAAAGCGCAGAGCGCCATTCAGGTAACTCCGCAATTTTTCGAGAACGATCCTTACAAGGACAAACTCCGCATCGCGCTCGGATCCGGCAACGCTCCCGACATTTTCTTCAACTGGGGCGGCGGTCCTCTTGCCGATTACGTCAAAGCCGGCCACGTCGCCGACTTGACCGATCTTCTCAACAACCAGTTCGTCGACTACAAGAACAAATTCCCGGATTCCGTATGGGGACCGGCAACCGTCGACGGCAGAATCTACGGCATCCCGACCGAAGGAAGCGCCGTGGAACTGTTGTACTACAACAAGGCGCTCTTTGCCCAGTACAACCTCAATCCGCCGGAAACCTGGGACGATTTGTTGCACGCGGTCAGGGTCCTGAAGGAGAATGGCGTGGCTCCGATCGTCCTCGAAGGCAAGAGCCAATGGCCGGAAATGATTTGGGTCCAATACCTGACCATTCGCATCGGCGGTCCGCAAGTGTTCGAAAAAATCGCCAAAGGCGAACCCAACGCCTGGTCCGACCCGGCGGTCATCAAAGCCCTGGAGTACGTTCAGGAATTGGTCGACATGGGCGCCTTCCAGAACGGCTACGCGTCGATGGACTGCTGCAAGAACCAGGCCGAAGCGATGCTTGCCTCGGGCAAGGCCGGCATGCTGGCGCAAGGTTCTTGGGTGTATAACACCATCCTGAACAACTATCCGGAAATGATCGAGGAAGGCAACCTGGGATTCGTTCCTTTCCCGACGATCGACCCGCAATACAGCAAGGCCGTCGTCGGCGCTCCGAGCGCCTACTACTCCGTCTCGTCGAAGACCGAGAGCGTGGAAGCGGCCATGACGTATCTGTCGGAAGTCAACTACAACGATGCGGAAGTGGACATCCTGATCAACCAGCTCGGGCAAATTCCGCCGGTCAAAGGCGTGGAAGATCTGTTGAAGGTTTCGCCCAACGCCGACTTCCAGCTCTGGATGTACGACCTCATCGCACAAGCGGACACGGTCCAGCTGTATTGGGACCAGTATCTGTCCGCGACGACGGCCAAAATTCTCCTCGACAACATTTCGAAATTGTTCATCAAACAAATCACGCCGCAACAATTCGTCGACAACATGAATCAAACGCTGGGAAAATAAGTACGGGGAGCGATTGATTAAGGCGATTGATTCATAAGTCAGCCAATCACGTGAACTGGAATGATATCGTTCATGTGATTGGCTTTCCTCTTAAGATAAGGATGGTGGAAACATTGCTCTTCAGACGCTTGAACCTGAAACTTTTTCTCCTCTTGATACCAGCGTTGCTCTTCTTTTTCGTTTTCGTGATTTTTCCCGTGTTCAAGGCGCTGCACACCAGCTTCTTCGAAGATGACGGGATCAATCCTCCATCTTGGGTCGGCCTCAGCAACTGGGAGACGGTACTTCGCTCCCGCGACATCTATCACTCCTTGTGGCTGACCGTGGAAGTGATGATCTTGTGTTGGGTCGTCCAGACTCCCCTGAGCCTGCTGCTCGGTCTGTTCCTTTCCAAGGAACGCCGATCCACCAACATCCTTAGCGTGTTTTACTTCACGCCGCTCTTGTTCTCCGCCGCGGTGGTCGGGATTGCGTGGGGCTATATCCTCAATCCGAACTTCGGCTTGTTGGCGGCGATCCTCACGAAGGTATTCGGGGTTTCTACAGTTCCGGATCTTTTGGGGAATCCCCGTGTCGTCATCTTTACCCTGGTGGCCGTCATTTCCTGGCAATTCATCCCGTTTCATACGTTGCTGTACCAATCGGGAGCGAGATCCATCCCGGCTGCGTTGTATGAAGCGGCTGAGCTGGACGGCGTCAACGCCTGGACGCGGCTGTGGCACATCACGATCCCGCAGATGAAAAACACGATCATCACCTCGTCGGTCCTTATTCTGACCGGGTCGCTTACTTATTTCGACCTCATTTTCGTCCTGACCAACGGGGGACCGGGCGACGCCTCCAACGTCATCGCCCTGGAAATGTATAAAACCGCTTTCCAACAGTATCAATTCGGTCTCGGGTCAGTCGTTGCCATCATCATGACGATCTTCGGATTGCTGTTATCGCTGGTCTTGGTCAAAGTGACGGGCTTCTCCAGAATGGAAAGTCAAATGGAAGGAGTTTAGACCATGAACCCATCCATCGCAACGGATCGGACGCACCAACCGTCCAGATTGCCGAAGCTGAAACTGAAACTCTCCACCGTGATCGTCGCCATATTGGCCATCGTCTGGCTCCTTTTCTCGTTCTATCCGATCTTCTATATCATGTTTTCGAGTTTCCATGACCAAAAGGGATTCTTGATCGGCAATATTTGGTTGCCTCCCGCGGATCCGACCATCAAAAACTACGTGGACGTCATCAATGCGGGATTCGTCCGATTTTTCCTGAACAGCGCGTTCGTATCGGTGATCAGCGTTCTGTGCATCGTGACGTTTTCCTTGATGGCGAGCTTTGTCCTGGTCAACGTCAAGACCGCCACGTCGCGATCCATCCTCAACTTGTTCCTGGTCGCGCTGGCGATTCCGATTCAGGCGTTGATTATTCCCATCTATACCATGGTCTATCGCGCCAACTTGTACGATAACTTGTGGGGCATCATCCTGCCTTCGATCGCGTTCGGGCTTCCCCTGACCATTCTTATCCTGGTCAACTTCCTTCGGGATATCCCGTCGTCTCTTTACGAGGCGATGATCATCGACGGCGTGGGCGAATACAGCCTGTTGTACCATCTGGTGATCCCGCTTTCGATCCCGGCCCTGTTCGCCGTCGGCATCTACCAGTTCATCCAAGTATGGAACAACTTCTTGTTCCCTTTGGTCTTGACCCAATCGGAAAACAAACGTCTGTTGCCGCTGGCGGTCTTCGCTTTCGTGGGCGAGCACTCCGTGAATGTGCCGGGCATCATGGCCGCCGTGGTCCTTTCCGCATTGCCGCTCATCTTGGGATATATCTTCTCGCGCAAATATTTGCTTGCCGCGATGTCCGCCGCCATGGCTGTGAGCAAGTAAGGCCGAAATGGACCGCGCAAGTTCGATTCGCATGCGGATCACCGCAAACGGTCCGTACAGCAGTGAAGCCGATCGGGAACCGACATCCCGATCGGCTTCTTCGTTGCTCAATCCAGCGTAAACTCCGGCAATCCGGGCGGGAGGGGCAAAGGCTTCGCGCAGGTGCTCGACAGGCGGTAATGCCGGCCTTCCTCCGATGCGATGTGGAAACCGTGCATCGCCTCGAGCACGTGGTACGCGAGCGCGCCGCTTGCGCGATGCGCCCGCCCCGTGCGGATCGCCTTCGCCATGTCGGCGGCGCCGATGCCGCGCGAGTTGCCGGTGTGGCCGTGGGTGAGCGGCACATCCACCCATTCGCGCGAGCCGGCCCGGGAGAGCCGCACCGGACCGTCGAACGTGTTCGGGTCCGGGACGACGAGCGTCCCCTCGCTGCCGTATACCTCGATGCGCGGCAGCGTCGAGCCGCCCTTCACGTCGAAGCTCGTGATGATCGTCGCGATGGGCCCCGCCTCGAAGTCGATGACGCCGGCGACGTGTGTCGGCACCTCGACCGGGATGACCGTCCCGGCCTTCGGCTGGCTCGTGATCGTCCGCTCGGGGAACGAGATCCGCGCCGAGCCGGTGACACGCCGCATCGGGCCAAGCATCGCGACGAGCGCGGTCAGATAATACGGCCCCATGTCGAACATCGGCCCGCCGCCGGGCTGGTAGTAGAACTCCGGCGACGGATGCCACGTCTCGTGACCGCCGATCATCATGAACACCGTCGCGCCGATCGGCGTGCCGATCGCGCCTTCTTCGATCAGCCTGATGCAGGTCTGGATGCCGCCGCCCAGAAACGTGTCGGGCGCGCAGCCGACGAGCAGCCCCTTGCGTCCGGCCAGCTCCAGCACCTCGCGGCCCTCCTCGAGCGTCACCGCCAGCGGCTTCTCCACGTAGACGTGCTTGCCGGCCTCGAGCGCCTGCAGGTTCACCGGCGCGTGCGCCTTCGGAATCGTCAGGTTGATGATCATTTCGATCTCCGGATCGGCGAGCAGCTCGTCGACGGTGCAGGCGCGCACGCCGTGTTCCTCGGCCTTCTGTTTGGCCCGCCCGATGTCGATGTCCGCGCAGGCGACGATCTCGAGCGATTCAAATCGGCTGCCGTTCCGGAAATAGATACCGCTGATGTTGCCTGTGCCGATGATGCCGGCTTTCACTTTGTCCATGGCGCAAGCATCCTTCTTTCCGTATCGGGTGTTGATGCCTGGAATGCGATTTCCATTCTTCACAAACCGCCGGCTTCAGTCCGGGCTGTCGCCCATGCCCGTGTAGTTCGTGTAGATGACGGGGTTGTTGTCCGCGTAAAGCGCCTTGCCCTCCGCCGCCCACAGGAAGCCGCGGCGCATCAGCTCCGTCACGACCGGCATTCGGAGGATGTTCGCCTTGTGGCCCAGCGAGCAATAGTAGACGCGGCCAACACCCCACCGCTTCGTCCAGATGACCGGCATTTCGACCGGGCCATTCAGCATGTGCGGACCGGGAACGGTCGGGAACCGGGTGACGGCCAGCACCTCGACCGCGGGATCCACGTGCAGGTAATATTGCTCGCTTCTCACCGTGAAATCTTCGATCCCGGCCGTCAGCGGACTCGAGGACTGTTTGATATGCACAACGTATTCGACGCCGTCGTTTCCCGGATGCGCGACCCAGTTGCCCCCGGTCATGAACTGCCAGTCCACGTTCTCGCGGAACGCGTCGCACATGCCGCCGTGGCAACCCGCGAGACCGACGCCGCCTTGTACCGCCTCCGACACGTTGCGCACATAGCGCTTCGGAATCTTGCCCATCGTCCAAATCGGAATGATGAGGTCCAGCGATTTCAATTTCTCCGGGTCCGCAAAAGATTCCAGCGTATCCGACACTTCCACGGCGAATCCTTCCCGCTCCAGAATGCCGCGAAAATGGTCCGCCGCCTGGTCGGGCTCGTGGCCGTCCCATCCGCCCCATACGATCAACGCCTGTTTCTTCATGGGATCCTCCTTTCCGTTACGGCCCGGCCGTGAAGCGGACGCGGACGGGAACGCTCCCGCCGCGTCCGCCCCGCCGGAACCGTGTCACATCTCGCGGATGCGCACCCAGCGACGCTCCGCCACCGACTTCTCGACCGCCTCGAGCACCGCCTGGCACTTGACGCCGTCATGGAAATTCGGCACCGGTTGGCGGTCTTCCGCGATCGCGCTCAGCAGCTCGACCACCACGTGCGTGAACGTCTGGCCGTAACCGATCGAGTGGCCGGCCGGCCACCACGCGTCCATGTACGCATGCGCCGGGTCGGTCGCCATGACGCGGCGGAAGCCCTGCACGTCTTCCGCGTCGTCCGTAAAATACACCTGCAGCTCGTTCATCCGCTCGAAATCGAACTTCACGCTGCCCTTCGAGCCGTTGATCTCGAACGCGTTCGTACAGCGGTGGCCCGGCGCGAAGCGCGTCGCCTCGAAGCTGCCGAGCGCGCCGTTTGCGAACCGCGCGAGAAACAGCGTCGCGTCGTCGACCGTCACTTCGCCCTTCGGCGCCGACGCATCGCCCTTCGCGCTGAGGCCGGTCATCTCGGACGGCAACGGCCGCTCCCTGATGAACGTCTCGCTCATGCCGACGACCTCTTCCATGTCGCCGATGAGGAAATGCGCGAGGTCGATCAGGTGCGCGCCGAGGTCGCCGTGCGCCCCGGAGCCGGCGACTTTCTTGTCCAGCCGCCAGACGAGCGGGAAATCCGGATCGACGATCCAGTCCTGCAGGAACCACGCGCGGAAATGATAGATCCGGCCGAGCCGCCCTTCCTGCACCAGCTTCTTCGCGAGCTGGACGGCCGGAGCGAACCGGTAGTTGAAGCAGATCATGTGCTTGACGCCGGCCTCTTCAGCGGCCCGCAGCATCTCGCGCGCGTCGGCGAGATTCAAGGCCAGCGGCTTCTCGCAGAACACGTGCTTGCCCGCCCGGGCGGCCGCGACGGCGATGTCTTTGTGCGCGTCCGACGGCGCGTTGATGTCGATGATGTCGATGTCGTCCCGGTTCACCAGCTCGCGCCAGTCGGTGACCACCGTCTCCCAGCCGAACTGGACGGCCGCCCGTTCGACGCCCTCCCGGTTCCGGCCGCAGATCGCCTTCATGACCGGCACCGGCGCGCCGGGAAAGGCCATCGGCGCTTCCTTGTAGGCGTGGCTGTGCGCCTTGCCCATGAACTTGTACCCGACCATGCCGATGTTGAACTTCTTCATGCGAATCACTCCTCCCATACGTGGCATGCGGATCCGGGCCGCCTCGCGGACCCCGGCCGACTTACGGACGCGGCGCGGACGACTCGCGCACGACGAGCTCCGTCGGCAGCGTCTCGTGGAACACGGATTCGGTTCCCCGCCAGTCGGACAGCCGGTCCAGCAGCCGCTCCGCGGCGGTCCTTCCCATCTCGACGAACGGCACGCGGACGGACGTCAGGGGCGGGTCTGTCATCGCGGCCAGGTCCGAATCGTCGCAGCCGACGATCGCGAGGTCGTCCGGCACGCGGACGCCGCGCTCGCGCAGCGCCTGCATCAGCCCGATCGCCATCCGGTCGTTCGCGACGAACACCGCATCCAGGTCGCGCAGTCGGGCGTACACATCCTCGGCCGCGAAGCGGCCGCTCGTGAGGCTGTAGTTGCCCGAGAAGACGAGCTTCGGGTCCGGCACGAGACCCGCCTCCCGCAAGGCTCGCAAGTAACCGGCTTCCCGCTCCCTGCTGGGGGAATACCAAGGCGAACCGTTGAGGAAACCGATTTTTCGGTAACCCCTCTCAATCAGATGTTTCACCGCCCGCACGCTGCCTTCCTCATGCGCTGCGCCGACGGTGCTCGCCCGGCCGTCTTCGCTCCGGTGGTCGATCAGACAGAACGGCAACTCCTCGTCCGCCATCGCCCGGATGCCCGCCTCCTCCTCCGGCAGGCTGCTTGCCCCGAGGACGATGCAGGCGTCGATCCGCACCGAGCGGAACAGCGACACGTAATCGTAGACTTCTCCCGGCGTGCGGTACAGGAGGAGGAGCCCCATGCCGCGTTCCCGCGTCACTTCGCCAATGCCGCCCAGCATCTCGGAGAAATAATACGTTGAAAACAGCCGCACCTTCGGCACATGCGGCAGGACGACGCCGAGGTTGCCGCTCCGGCCCCGCGCGAAGCTGGCGGCCAAGGCGTGGATCTGGTAATTGAGCTTCCGCGCCGCTTCCAGCACCCGCTGCCGCGTCTCTTCCCGCACCGGTCCGACGCCGTTCAGCACGCGCGAGACCGTCGCTTCGGAGACGCCCGCCAGTTCGGCCACTTCCTTGCGGGTTGCCACCCTTGCGCCTCACCCCTCCAACGGCGCTTCTCCCGTCTGAAGCCAGGATCCTCTGTCGCGCCGGAATCGTTTGATGTACGCGTGTACATTTTTGCACGAAAGAAGAGGAAAGTCAATGCGCGCGCTCCATTTTTTGCTGGAAAACAGCAGGACTACCAGGAACGGCACCGTTCTCTCACATCCCGGGTTCAGCCATTGTCAACTCCGGTTGTCATGCACGATGCTTTTGCGGAATAAAAACGCCATTCCGCGAGCTTGCGGCGAGGGCTGTCCGGCGGCCGAAACGAAACGTCGAATTGCATCGCAACAATTCGAGATGTTTTTCGTAATGCCGGCCGGTAAGGTTTAGGTAGACGCGCGTCCATCAACCCGTTTGCGGTTTGAAGGGAGACCCTCTGCCATGAAAGCAACGATCACCTTGCCGCAGGCGATCGCGCTGTACGTCGCGGCCATTCTCGGATCGGGCATTCTGTTTGTGTCATCCAGCGCCGCGACGGTGGCCGGACCCGCCTCGCTTCTTTCGTGGTTCATCATGATTGTGTTCAGTTTTCCGCTGGCGTACGCCTTTGCCTCGCTGTCCCGCTCGCATCCCGATGCGGGAGGCGCCGCCACTTTCGTCCGGATGGCGTTTGGCGAACATCCGGGCAATCTGGTCGGTTGGTTCTATTTTCTGACCGCGTCCGTCGGACAGATGATCGTCGCCATGACGGGCGCCGGCTACATGGCATCCGCCTTCGGACTGTCCGCCGCGGAAACGTCGCTTCTGGCCTGCCTGATCCTGCTCTTTGGCGGTGTCACCAACCATTTCGGCCTGCGGACGAGCGGCAGGGTGTCCCTGCTGTTCAGCTCGCTCCTGCTTGGCCTGCTGCTCCTCGCGGTGGCGACGGCCGTTTCCCATGTCCGGACGGACCATTTCCGGCCGTTCTTCGCCAAGGGATGGATGCCGGTCGGCGAAGCGATCGTGCTTATCTTTTGGTCCTTTTTTGGCTGGGAGGCGATCTGCAACCTGGCGGACCGCTTTGCGCGCCCGCAGCGGGACATGGTCAGAAGCGCCATGATCAGCGCCGTGATCACCGGGACGGTGTTCATGGGGCTGGCCGTCGTGACCGTCGGCAGCGGAACGTATGGAAGCCCGGAAACCGACACCGCGCCGCTCGGACTCATGCTCCACCGTTCCCTTGGCTTGTCCGCGCAATACGCGACGGCGCTCCTGGCCTTTGTCATCTGTGCGGGAACGGTCAACGCGTATGTCGCCAGTCTGGCGCAGCTCGGGTATGCCCTCGGCAGGGACCGGGCGTTCCCCGCGTGGTTTTGCCGCCGGCACCCGGGCACCGGAACGCCGGCAAGGGTGGTCTGGCTGGTCGTTCTCTTTGCCTGCGGCGGCGTTTTGGGTTCCGCTTTTTTCCATGTTCATGTCTCGCATTTGCTGTTCATACCCAATTCGCTGGGGATGATCGTCTATGTGCTGTCGATGGCGGCGGCCGTGAAACGGTTCAGGCGTTTTTCGCCGGCCTGGTGGAGCGGTGTTGTTTCCCTCGCCATGCTGTGCATGTTTCTTCCGTTCCTGGGGGTCCGTTTTGTGCTGCCCATTCTGGTTGCGGTCTTGTATATTTTATATAAGAGGAAAGACTTGGCCGGCACCCTCGCAAGTCTGCGGAACCGGACAGGGAGAAGCGACGGACATGCGGATGCAACCTGAGAACCTGTGGGACGCGGTGATTTCATGCCGCCCGGAGTATGACGGGATCTTTTTCTACGGGGTGAAAACGACGGGGATTTTCTGCCGGCCGTCCTGCAAATCGAAACCGCCGAAACGGGAAAACGTGGAATTTTTCCGCACCGCGCGGGAAGCGATGGAGAAGGGATTCCGGCCGTGCAAACGGTGCCGGCCCGACCTGGTGGAAGCCGTGTACGATCCCCTTGAAAAAACGGTGCGGGAGATCCGGGAGCTGCTGGAACGGGAGTATCGCGACGCATGGACGCTCGACAGCCTGGCCAGGCGCGTGGGCGTAAGCCCGTTTCATCTGCAGCGGCTGTTCAAAAAATATACGGGCATAAGCCCGAAGCAGTACCTGGACCGGATCCGCGTGGAAGCGGCCCAGCGCCTGCTGGCGGACAGCGGCCGGACGATCACCGACATCTGCTTTGCCGTCGGCTTTTCCGGACTGACGCCGTTTTACCGGACGTTCCGCCAGGTCACCGGGTTGTCGCCTCGGGCGTACCGGAATCAATGCAGATCGTGGAAGCGAAAATGAAAACGGCACCCTGCGCGGGTGCCGTTGGCGTTCAAGGGCAAGATCAGGCCGTCCGCTGCCGCCGCCGGCTTCCCCGACCCACTGCGCCGGCCGATCAAGACGACGGCTGCGGAGCGCGGCCTCGTTGCGCTTCGCGGTGCAACGCCCGCAGCGAATGTTTCAGCACCGTCCGCTTCAACGTCCGGCGCATGTCCGCGGACGAATGCGTGAAGAACGCGTCGTCGAGGTACACATCGATGAGTGCGGAGGTGACGGCGGCGACGGCTTTATCTTCGTCACGAAGCAAATAATAGGCGATTTGGTAGGCGTACGTTTCCAATTGGCGAAGCGTCTCCCTTTTTTGGGCCGGGTGCACGGCCGTCTCACCTCCCATGCCGGGATAGGTCTGTCTCTCACGCGTGAATTTCCAGATTGTAAAACCACAGTTCTTCCATGAGGTGTTTCGCTTCTTCCGCGTTTCCTTCCGCTTGGACGAAGCCGCGATACAGCAGTTTCCCGCCGGGGGCGTCCAATATGACGGCCGACGTCTCGTTTCCTTGCAACAGCAAATACAGTTTTCCTTCATTCCATTTGATGGAGCTGATCGCTTCCGCGCCAAACTGTTGCGGTTGCACGACGAGCGATTGGACTTCGCCGCCATCCAGGCGGATGCTCCTGAATTCCGCTTGATGGGCGTTATAGTTGATCAGCGAGAACGTGCCATCCTCCATTTGGTAAATACTGTTCGTATCTTCGCTCCGATCCCGCTCCATGCCCTCGATCGGCCGGATCTCTCCGGTCGCGTAATGATAAGCGGCCAAGTATTCGCGCTCCGGATTCGAAGCGGTGACGCCTTCCGTGACGGCAGGCCACTCTTTCAGCCGGATGACCACATATTCGCTCGGATACGATCGCCTCGTTTCCCCGATGATCTGAACCGGAATCGCGCTTCCGTCTCCGAAGGCCGCGAAATCCAATGCGTGGGCGCGGAGCAAGGTCCCGCTGTCCGGATCCAAGACGAACACGATACAGGTATCGTGCTGCATCGTCATGACATGCAGCTCCCGGCCCACGCGCTGCACGTCCATCACATCGACATCCTGGAACGAATAGGGCAGCGAAGGTTCGGAAGGCAACGCGATCGTCGTGTCGAAACGGTTCTTTTTCTTCCCCGTCTTGTCCAACATGTCGACGTGAAACGTGACGACCATGCCTTTTCCCGCGGCCTTCGTTTTGGACGTCTTCACATAAACGAGCCACTCGTCATCCTGAAACAACCCGCGGTAATTCCCTTTGCCGCGCATGAACTGCCGGTAATCGTTCTGCAGCTTGCGGATATCCGGCATGTAATCGAGCCAGGACCGGGCTTCCGCAATCATTTTACGATAGGCCGACTTTTCCGAGTCATAGATGCTGCCCTGCGTTGTCAGGGCCAGTGCTTCGGGACGTCCGGAGACGGTCGTCACGCCCAACAATTCCATGCGCGCCGCCGCGCTTTCATCGCCTTCCGCCGTCACCAGCGCATATTGCGGCAGCCGGTCAAACGCCGAGTAGGTCAAAAACGTCACGATGACGACGGCGCTGAACAGACACAGTCCGATCGTCCATCCGTATTTTTTCATCCCGATCCCCTCATACCGTTATTTTCCTGTTGATCAGCCAATATCCGAGTCCGAGCGAAACGAGCGCGACGACGGCGCACGCCGTCAATTCGACCGCCAGGACTTCCCCGGGGTACAGCCGGGCGTCCGGATTCCGCATATCGAGCACTTCCATGGGCAGCACCATCGCCGCCGCGCAAACCACCGCATAGCCGATGCCGTACACGATGCCGATCCCGCGGAAACTTCTCTCCAGCAGGATGGCCGTAAAGGCAGCCATCACGCTGATGATGCCGACACCATACGAAAAGACAAACTGATCCGCCGCTTCGGGAAGCAAAATTTCCCAGGCCGGATGCGCGCGCACCGCCGCGGAAAAATCGGAAGGCAGCCGCATTTCCTCCGGCACGATGAGGTGAAACAGCCATCGCTCGAGCGGAATCAGCACGATCTGAAACGCGACGAGGCTGAACGTGAACAGCACAATGGCGCATCCTTTGGCCAAATAAATGTGAAACCGCGGTTGAGGCAGCATCAGCAGCCGGTAAACGAACGTATCCTTGCCGAACCATTCCCGGTACCAAATGAAGAAAATATAAATTCCGATGACGGCGACGCCGATCAGGATCGGCCAGGCGAACTCCATGAGCAGCTCTTGTTCCACGAGGTTCACGAACGAAAAAGGAGGCCACTTCGATTCAAAGTCTTGCTGTGCGCCGTTCCATGAAAGCAGATTCTGACGCCGCGATTCCAATTTGGTGAGCAGCGTGGTGACGAGCGAGCCGATTTGAAGTGCGGCGGTAATCGCCATCAAACCGACCAGCATCCAGCGGAAACGGCGAATTTCGAAGTTCAGCAATCGGACGAATGCTTGCCATCCTGTGATCTTCTTCATGGCGCATACACCTCTCTCATCACATCGATCACCGACTTGCCCATCTCATCGCGCAAGCGTTCGCAGTCGATGTCCCGCACGATGACGCCGTCCCGCAAAAACACCGCCCGGTCAAGCAGTTGTTCCATTTCCCCGATTTCATGCGTCGTCAAAAGCACGCCGCGCCCTTCCATCAGGTCGCTGGTGAACACTTTGGAAATTTGTTCGCGGCTGAACATATCGATGCCGGCGAACGGTTCGTCCATCAGCACATAATCGGTTTCCTGCGCCAAACCGAGCACGAGATTGAATTTCGCCGCCATTCCTTTGGACAAGTTGCCGATCCGTTCCGACGCGTCCAGCCGAAAAAACGCCATCAGTTCGCGGCTGCGCGCCTCGTTCCAGCGCCGGTGGTACTCTTGCATAAACCGGATCGCGTCGGACAGCTTCATGCCCGGAGGCATCGTCAGCCGGTCCGGAATGAACGCCACCCTTTCATACAAATCCGCTCCCGATCTTGGCTTCCCGTCGATCAAAATTTGCCCCGCTTGAATCGGCACGAGCCGCATGATCGCTTTCATGATCGTCGATTTTCCCGATCCGTTCACCCCGATCAGGCAAGTGATTTGCCCTTTCCGGATCGTAAAGGAGACGCCTTTCAACACCTGGCGCAGGCGATATCGCTTGCGGACGTCGATCAGCTCAATCATGCTCTTACCCTCCCGCCAGTTCTTTGTATTTGCGTTGTAAGAGATCGATCAATTCTTCAAGCGGCACGTCGATTTTGCGCACCGCCCGCACAAACGCTTCCACTTCCGATTCAATAAGTTCCGAACGGACCGATCGCAACACCTGTTCGTCGGTGGTGATCCGGCTTTCTTTGTTCCCTTCCGTGACGATCAACTTCTGTTCCTCCATCTCCTTGTAGGCGCGCTGTGCCGTATTGGGGTTGATGTTCAACATGGCCGCCAGTTCCCGGCGGGACGGGATGACCTCGCCGGAACGCAGCCGGCCTGTCGCGATCAGTTCTTTAAAATGGCGGACGACCTGCAGATAGACCGGTACCCGGGGGTCGAACACGACGTTTTCAAAATCGCCCAAACCTGCCATGATGCCACCTCTCTTTACGGCGGAATCCATCTCGCGGCACCGTCCTTCTTCACACGGCAACACCTTGTTTTCCGGCAATGATTCATTTTGATGCAGGTACAGGTTCCGCCGAGACCGCGTCTCGCCTTCAGGTGTGTGTACTAATTGGTTCATACACTTGGATGGCTGTATTATACGCTTAATACGCTTGGGATGTCAAGCGTGTCGGGGGCGCGTGATCCGTTTGTCGGGAAGCCGTGCGTTCGGGGCTTTTCGAGCGGTGGCCAGATGGGAGAAAATATACTTAAGCGACAGGCTTTAGGCACGCTTGAGCGTCCAAAGGAGCGGAGTGAATGCTTAGCAACAAGAAAAAAATCAGAGGGTGGAAGAGGCATATCAGAAAAATCGAGCAGTGGAAGCGCCGGGTCATGGACTTGGATATGGAGCATCTTCAAACCTATCATCGGGATTATGCGAAGCTTTGGATTCATCCGTTTTACGCCATTCCTCGCCGCAATCCTCCGGCCTGGTATAACGCTTTGCTTCTTGAAGCGATGATGGAAGTATACGCCAATTGGAACAAGACGCTGCTGGCGACAGGCGAACCGTACTATTTGAAATTGTGGATCTTTGATCCTCATTTCATCCGCTCGCAAATCGTAGCGGCTTACAAAGATGGTCTTCATTTTTACGACCAAGCTTTTGATGCCCCGAAAATCGAAAAGCCGTTCCCGTTCCACAAGTATCCGAAATTAAAAGACAAGCTGCAATTGTTCGACTGGCGTTTGTATGTGGATTGCGATACGTATGCGGAAAGTGACCTGACGGATGGGTTGCGGCGAGGTTGGATGAGCGAGAAAGCGGCGGCTTCGATTCGACAAAAAGCGTACAAGACAACCGTCATTCAGCTGCAAAACGGCGAAACGGATACATTGTACCGTGTCCGCGCAGGAGATGTTTGGGTAGGATCCCTGAAATCGGAAGACAAACCGGAATGAATGTTGCCGGTGCCGATGACCGGCTGCATGCGCGCCGGATGGCGCAGCAGCCACGCGATCGCGATGGTGGCGGAGGATACGCCGTACCGCCCGGCGATTTCGTCCAGCTTCCGGTTCAGTTCGGGGAATTTGTCGCTGCCGTTCACGTTGATGCACGCCGAAATCATCGTCGCATGGGTGATGCTGAGCTCCCTTGCGAATGCCACATTTCGATTGCTTGCATCCCAAGGCGATGACCGGCACTTCCAGCGCGCTCGTGCCGAGCCTGATCGTTCTCATCCCGTCGTTCCTCCTCCGCGTTCTCTTGTCCATTTTTTGCACGAATGTCCCTTGCCCTGGCGGTATAGTGACACATCCGCATCCGATGCAACCGTTTTTGGCGCGCGCCGATCGGGGACGCCGAGCGGCGCGCCGCAAGTCAAATCCGGCGAATGGCCGAGGCGCTCAGGCCGTTTTCCGTTTGAACACATCGGCATATACGGCGATCAGGATCACAATCCCTTTGACAATGTATTGCCAAAAGGAACTGACGCCGATCAGATTCAGACCGTTGCTGAGCACACCGATGATGAGCGCGCCGATCACCGTGCCGCCGATTCTTCCGTAGCCGCCGGTCATGCTCGTTCCCCCGAGCACGACCGCGGCGATGGCATCCAGCTCCGCCGCCACGCCCGCCGTCGGCTGACCCGAGAACATGCGCGAAGCCAGCACAATACCGGCAAAACCGGCCATGAAACCGCTGAACGTATAGGCGAAAAATTTCACCCGCCTGATATTGATTCCGGAAAACCGGGCCGCCTCCGGATTGCCGCCGACCGCATAAATGTACCGGCCCATCTTTGTCTTGTTCATGATGAGGTAACAGAGGATCACGAAGATGATCGAATACAGCACGGGGGTGGGCAGGACCCCGCCGATATAGCCGGATCCGATGAAGTTGAAGGCATCCGACATGACCCGAACCGGTTGGCCGTCGGTCAATACGTAGGCCGCTCCCCGTCCGATATTGAGTGTGGCGAGGGTGATGATAAACGGCGGTATGACGGTGGTCGCCGCCACATAACCGTTCAGCGCGCCGAATAACGTGCCGACGAGAAGTCCCGCGGCGACGGCCAATAGAAGCGGCGCTCCGAACAGGGCGATCAGCATGGCGGTCACCACCCCGGACAGGGCCATGACGGAGCCGACGGACAAATCGATGCCGCCCAGGATGATCACCATGGTCATGGCAAGGGCCAGATAGAGGTTGGTGGAGGTTTGCCGGAGGACGTTCAGCAAATTGTTCGTCGTCAGAAAGTTGGGATTGAGCACCGCGATGACGACGCATAAAACCACCAGTCCGGTGAGAATGCCGAGATTGGCTCGAATGAACGATCGTATTCCGTAAACCATGGACATGATGTTAACCTCCAGTGGCGTAATGCATGATGGTCTCCTGGCTGAACTCGTCCCGATGTAAAATGGTTCGAATCCCGCCTTTGTACATGACCGCGATCCGGTCGCTCATATTGATCACTTCGGGCAATTCCGAAGAGATCATGATGATGGAGACGCCTTCTTTCACCAACCGGTTCATGATCGCGTAGATTTCCGCTTTGGCCCCGACATCGACCCCTCGGGTCGGTTCATCCAGGATCAGGACGCGCGGGTTGGTCGCCAGCCATCGGGAGATGAGCACCTTTTGCTGGTTGCCGCCGCTCAAATTTCGCACTTCCTGATCCGGACTCGGGGTTTTGATCGACAATTCGTTGATGAATTGCCGGGTTTTCTGGTTTTCAAAACGGGCATTGACCCGAAACCATTTGATGAACTGATCCAGGAGCTTGATGGTGATGTTGTATTGAACCGAACGGATGAGGAACAGGCCTTCCTCTTTCCGGTTTTCCGTCACATAGACGATGCCGTTTTTGATCGCATCGTTCGGGGTTCGAACGGTCAGCGGCCTGCCGTCGATCCGGATTTCCCCTTTGTCGAAGGAATCCAGACCGAAAATGCACTTCATCAGCTCCGACCGGCCCGCGCCGACCAAACCGGCAAATCCGAGAATTTCCCCTTTCCTCACTTCGAAGCTGACATCGTTCAACACGCCTTTTTTGGACAGGTTGCGAACGCTGAGCACGACTTCCCCGCCGCTTACCGGGGCGGAGTCCTTGATGTAATATTGGGTGAGCTCCCGGCCGACCATCATCGAGATGAGCTGGTCGGTTGTCGTTTCCTCCGTTCTGACGGTTCCGATCAGGGTACCGTCCCGCAGGATGGTGATGCGATCGGTGATGGCGAACAATTCGTTCATCCGGTGCGAAATGTACACGATGCCGACGCCCTGTTCTTTCAGTTGGCCGATAATTTGAAAAAGAAACTCGACCTCTTTTTCCGTCAGCGAGGAGGTCGGTTCGTCCATCACGATCATTTTCGCCCGGAAGGATACGGCCTTGATGATCTCGATCATCTGCTGCTGCGCCACCGTCAGCTTTTTGACCGGCATCTCGGGCGACAGTTCCAGGCCGAATTGCTGCAGGGCTTTCCGCGTTTCTTCGCGCATTTTTTTCCAGTCGATCCAGCCGGTCTTCGTGACCGGTTCCTTGCCCAAAAAAATATTTTCAGCCACGGACAGATGCGGCACCAGCGAAATTTCCTGGTGGATGATGCTGATGCCGTGGGTCTGGGCATCTTTGACGCTGTTTATGGAAACCTTGTTCCCCTCAATGAAAATCTCCCCTTCGTCGACGGGGTGGATGCCTGCGAGAATCTTCATCAACGTGGATTTGCCGGCGCCGTTTTCACCGAGGAGACCGTGAACTTCACCGCTTTCCAGTTCGAAATCGACACCCTTCAGGGCGTGAACGCCGGCAAATCGCTTTGAAATGCCGCTCATCCGAAGCAAAGTTTGACCCATCCGTTCCACCTCGATGAAGGACGGGAGGGTGATGGGCATCACCCTCCCCGTCGTTTCGTCATTGCCATCCGTCTATGCCGTACTCGTGGACGTTTTCCTCGTTGATCAGAAACGTTGGCACCGGCGTCCGTTTTTCGTAGGGTTCGCCCCTCAAAATCTTGTAAGCGACATCCGCGGAAAGCTGGCCGATCGAGATCGGCGACTGCGCCCCGGACCCCTTAAACGGTCCGCCTTCGGCGATGGCCGCTTTCGCGTCGGGCGAACCGTCCACGCCGTAGATGGCGATCTCCAGGCGGTTGGCGGCTTTGACGGCGGCCAGCGCGCCGAGCGCGGACGGATCGTTGCCGGCGAAGATGGCCACGATGTCGGAATGGGCTTGCAAAATATCCTCGGTAATGCCCAGGGCCGTTTCCAAATCTCCTTTTGCATCCTGCTGGGCTACGATCTTGAAGTTTTTCCCTTCAATGGCTTCCATGAAACCGGCCACCCGGTCGTTGATCGAATTCATGGTCGGGCTGTCGAGGATGACGATGTTGCCGCCGTTCGGGAAGCGTCTGACAAGGTCCTCGCCGACAACCCTGCCGGCGTTCTTGTTGTCCGAGCCGACGTAAGCGGTAACATATTCAAAGTCCTTGACTTCGGTATCGTAGTTGATGATCGGAATGCCGGCATCTTTCAACATTTGCAGTGCGGGCCGGATCCCTTCCCAGTCTACGGGATTCAGGAAAATCGCGTCGATTCCCTGCGAGATCATGTCTTCGATCTGGTTGATTTGCAGCGCCACATCCATCGCCGGGTTCAGCGTAATCATTTTATCCCCGTTTGCTTCGACTTTCTCCCGGATCGCTTTTTCCAAGACAATGAAGAAGGGGTTATTCTGGGTCATGGAGGTGTAACCGAATAAATAATGGTCCTTGGAACCGCCACCCCCGCCGCCGCCACTGCTGCCACTGCCGCTGCCGCCACCATTGCCGCACGCGGCGACCATCACGACCAGAGCGACGATGAATACCAACGACAACAGTCTCTTCAATGGTAAACCCTCCCATCAATCCATGATTTAAATAATCGGCGGTGTACACCAAACCGACTATTTCTGAATATTAGCACGATTATGTATGCGATTTCATTTTATTCATGGGGGAAAGCGCCCATATGTCCCCTCACCGTGACGTTCCGCCGGGATGCAACCGATTCCCTGACGGATCGCCTGCCGCATATTACGGAAACATATATGTTTGCCGCACCCGAAACGTTTATTCCGGTTTCACAAAATGTTAATTTCAAAATTCATTGTGTTATTATAATAGATTTATGTGTTCGTTTTGTCAACTCACTCCCCCCTGTTTTTTTGTTTTCATCATCGAAAACAACATTTTCGGCTAAAAAAATACAAGCGTCCCGTAATTTATCGGTTTTCGGAGCGATTGTTTCCTTCCGCGCCTGTTCGAAATGAACGTTTGTTTTCGACAGATTCATTCACATTCGATCAGGCGAACTCCCGCATCCTTGCATGCGCTGAGCAGGGCGGAATCATCGGGAAGCCGGTCCGTATAAATGCCGTGCACTTTCGAAAGATCCGCAAAGGATACGAGCGAACGGTGCCCGAATTTCGTATGGTCGATGACGATGTTGGCTTCGATGGCGCGTTCGATGACACTCAGCTTCAGTTCGGACTCATACGGGTCCGAATTGCTGAATCCGTGCTGCACGCTGCATCCGGACGCCCCGATAAACGCCCGGTCGAACGCCATTCGGGAAATCGCTTCAACGGCCAGCGGCCCGACCAAGGTCGAAGTGGTCTCCAGCGCAATCCCCCCCGTAACGATGGTACGGATGCCTTTTTCCAGAAGGACGTTGGCCACGTTCAGCGCATTGGTCACCACGGAGATGCGCATGCCCGCCGGCAAATGCTTCGCCACCTGGAGCGCCGTCGTTCCGCCGTCGATGAAAATGGATTCACCCGGCTGGACGGATTCGGCCGCTTTTTTGCCGATGCGGATTTTTTCCTCGATCATTTTGATCGACCGCTTGCGAATGTCTTGGGTTATGGAAATGGCTCCTCCGAACGTGCGTTTCAGGACCCCGATCTGCTCCAATTTTTCCAAATCCCGTCGCAACGTCATTTCCGTGACCGAAAAATGCTCTTTCAGATTGCTGATTCGCACTTCTCCTTCACGGGACAGCATCTCCATGATTTGTTGCTGGCGTTCGTTCAATCCGGGATACATTGATACACCTCATATTTATGTTGTGGGTTTAAGGAATATTTTCAATTCGAAATGATATATAATCGCTTCTCCCCCGGGCAATCAATCTTCATCTATGCGCGGGATACGCACGATTCGGGGATCGGTGAAAATATCGTATTCATCCCTGCTCGTGCTGGAAAATTCCGAGACGACGGCCCCCTCATCCCCCGCCTGAAACCAGTGCAGCGTATTGGGGGGAATCGTATATTGTTCTCCCGGATTCAATTCGATCTCGTGAAAGACGGTATAATACGTTTCGCTGCCTTCAGGCACCCGCGCCTGGATGTTTGCGGTCGGCTCGCCTTCCACATACAGCCATACTTTTCCCCACCGGCAGCGGAAGGTTTCCATTTTTCCCGGGTCGCTGCCCACGGGAGGGTGCTTGTGCTCCGGACACGTTTGGCGGGGAAACAGCACAAGTTCTTTGGCGCAATACCGTTCGGTGTTGATGTAAGTGACAAGTTCCAACCCCTGACGCTCGAGCTCCCCCAATCCAAAATCGGCGATTTCGATCTGGTCGCGCTCCCGCGGCGTCAATACGATTCCAACCCGCGCAAACATTTCCGCCGTGCGCTTTTGCGCCCGCAATACTTCACTTCGTTTCATTTTCGCAACCCATCCCTTATTGAAAATTTCAAACCGTGATCTTGCCATCTTTCGGCCCGATCCACAGTTCTTCGCTCGCATGAAACCGCCACCCGTCGAGTCTCAACCGGTTGGCGCGCCTGGGCCACCCCGCTGCCATTCTGCGCCGCACGGTTTCCCAGGAAGGAATGCCGCTGACCGCGTCTTCCCGCTCGACATTGCAGGCGCCAACCGCCACCGCCGCGCGCAAGGCCGCCTCGGGTGAAAGGCCTTTCAGCAAGCCCGCCAAAAATCCGGCAATGGTGCAGTCCCCCGCGCCCGTCGTCCCCGCCACTTCCACTTGATAACAGGTCGCCAGCAGTTCGCGATCGGCCCATTCTCCGATATTTTTCGGCGTGCAGGCCCCCATCGATTGAAGCCGGCGTTCACCCGCGGTGCGCAAATACAGGCCGTGTTCCCCCAATTTGATCGCGACGATCGCCGCTCCCATGCCGATCATGCGATCAGCCAGCACTCCCAAATGTTCACCGTCGAGGTGTTCCGCGATGTCCCCCTTCGCCAAAGCAAGCCGTTCATAAAACGGTCGATCCAGCATGTACAAGATTTCTTCAACGCTGGGCAAAAACACGTCCACTTCGGGCAGGACCTTTTCCAGGATGGCGATCCAATCCGCACGCCCCGCTTCCGAAGCGGGATCCGGCTTGGCCATGTCCAGCGACGTCGCCAGTCCCATTCGCTTCACCTTATGGAGCATGCCGGCCAGTTCGGTTCCTCCGTCGGTGTACATGCGCTTCATGAGCGGAGGATAACCGAAATGGAACAGCCTCTTGCCCGTCAGCAGCTCCCACCTCAAGTCCGACGCCTGAAACGTGTCGTTCGCCCCGGTGCAATGAAGAATTATCCGATCAATCCCCGGCGAATTGATAATGATCGAATAGGATGTATGTTCACCCGCAACCACAATCATGCCTTCGGCCAGTTCGGGACTTTGCCTCCGGAGCAATTCCAGCACTGCCCGACCGAACAAATCGTCGCCGATTTTCCCCATGAGCAACACGGACGTCCCCAGCCGATGCAACGCGATTCCGGTATTGGACACGGTCCCGCCCGTGGACACCACCACCGGGCCGGCACGGACCAGCTTCCCGGGTACGAGGATCTGATCCAGCCCACCCCTCGCATTCGGCAGAGAGGAGATGATATCCAAACAAATATGGCCGGCCACGACGACGTCCGCAGCTTGCTCCTTCAAGGGATTATCCCTCCCAGGACAAAGATACGGTTTGCCCGGTGGCATGGGATTCCAGCGCGGCGGCAAATACGCGATGGCTCCCTTCCGTCTCCTCGGGCGTCGCGCAGGTGAAGGGCTGGCGCATGTTTTGGCCGTTCGCGACTTCATCGCAAAACGCCGCGCACATTTGCAAAATCGAGTCGGAAAATCCAAATTCGAAAATCGCGCCGGTAATCGTCGGATAAGCGCTCCGGTAAGGAGCGTCGATGACGCGCCACGCCTGTTCTCCGCCCGGGGTGTATGACATCGTGAGCAGCTGCTTTGGCTGTTTGGTGGTAAATTCCGCGGAACCCTCCGTGCCGTATACCCGGATAAACCAGGTATTCGAATGACCGGGCGCAATTCGTTTCATGGACAGCATCATCGGGAATTGCTGGTCTGCCGTCTTCACATCACAGGCGAGGATGGCGTTGTCCCACGTTTCGCAAGGAACCATGCCCCCTTTGCCGTCGGGGCGCGCATCCACGATTTTGGACAGCAACGCCCGGACATTTCGCGGCTTCCATCCGAACCTGAGCGGCAAATGCAGCACATGCATCCCAAGGTCTCCCATGCATCCGTATTCCCCGTTCGTCGCGACTCTCCGCTTCCAGTTGATCGGCTTGTCGGGATCCAGGTCGCTGGAATGCCAAAAACCGGCCTCCACCTCGATGATTTTGCCAAACCGCTTTTCGGCAACCCACTGCGTCAATTGATAAGCCCCGGGAAAGAACGGAAACTCCGATGAGCATCGCACGAGCACATCCGGATGTTCGCGGACGGCCTGCAGGATCGCCCGGTTCGCTTCCCTGTCGATGCCGAACGGTTTTTCGCCAAGCAGGTGTTTGCCGGCGCGGATAATATCCACATAAAGTTGCCGGTGCAGATCATGGGGAACGGCGCAGTAAACCGCCTCCACTTCCGGAGCGGCCAACAATTCCTTATAGTCCGTCGTCACCATTGTAACAGTCGGAAGGTGTTGCCGAAACCACTCCATCGCCTGCGGATTCGTATCGCAGACCGCTGTGATCATCGGTTGAACGTCCACATCCTGCAAGTGGCACCAGCGCGCGACGGCGCTGGCAAATTCCTTGCCCATCAATCCGCACCCGATGATGCCGAATTTCAGGATCCGCCGGCTCATCAGCGATCCTCTCCCCCCTCTCCCCTCAAAATCGCCATCGCCCGCGCGGGATCGGCACCGTCATGCACAATGGCCATCAGCGCCCGGGTCATCGCTTCCGGATGCGGATGCTGCAACACATTTCGTCCGTACACGATGCCGGACGCCCCTTGCTGCATCAGTTGATACGTGCGGGTCAAAATTTCCTCGTCGGAAACCCGGCCTCCCCCTCTCGGCAGCACCGGTTTGCCCGAAGCCGCTTCGATGACCTTGTGGTATTCCTCCACGTTGTCGCAAGGATCCGCCTTGATGATGTCCGCGCCGAGTTCGACGGCTTGGCGCACAAGCGGAACAATTTTGGTGATGTCGCCGTCCGCCATGTAGCCGCCCGCCTTTTCGTTCGGCTGCATGACGAGCGGCTCCACCATGAGCGGCATGCCGTATTTTTCGCATTGGGGTTTCAACCGGCAAATATTTTTCACGCATTGATGATACAGTTCCGGCTGGTTCGGCAACAAAAGCAAATTGACGACCACGCAAGCGGCATCCAGCGCAACGGCTTGTTCCACCGGATCATGGATCAGTTGGCTGAACAAATACCGCGGCAATTCTCTCCCGTATACGTTCGCCACATCCGTGCGGAGCACAAGCGACGGCTTATGTTTGCCCGGGATCGATTGAAGGATGTGCGCTTGTCCCACGGTCAGCTGAATCGCGTCGGGATTCGCCCGTACGATGGTTGCAACGGCTTTCCGCATATTTTCAATTCCGGATAAAAACGAGTATTCATTAAAAAAACCGTGATCGATTGCAACATCAAAGCATTTTCCTTGCGGACTGAACAATCTGTTGAGTCTGGCTTGAACGGACATGAAGCGCCACCTTCCGGTTAATGTTTGTTTTATATGAAGAAAACGTTTGTTTTTAACATCATTATTATAATATTAAACATCTCATGCCAGATCAACTCCCATAAACATTCCCCGGGGTTGAAAACCGGTCCTCCGCCCGTTACGCCCCGCAACGCGAAACCGCCGGCAACCGGGCATGCGTGACCGGATGGAGTATGTCGACCTGTAAAGGAAAAACTTCAAACTTCCATGAATAGGATTAGATATGGTCATGATTCTTTGAGGTGGCTGATTATGAACATCTTTCGTCTTCCCCTTGGCGTCATGTTGGCAGTCGGTGTGGCGCTTTCGGCCGTTCCTGCCGCATCGCGCGCCGCGGCTTCGGTGACTTTGGAGGTGAACGGCCAGGAGATATGGCCGGACGTGCCGCCGAGAATCGTTGGCGGCCGGGTCATGGTGCCGATCCGCTGGATCGCGGAAGCGCTTGGGGCCGACGTGGAGTGGGACGCCGGGAGACAAACGGTGATCATCTTCACGGACGGCGAACGGGTGGAAATTCCGGCCGGAAGCGTCATCGTGCAGGGACGGACGCTGGTGCCGATCCGTGCCGTGGCGGAGGGGCTGGGTGCCGAGGTGGTCTGGCATCCGGAAAAGCGGATTGTGCAAATCGCCAAACGACCCGCGCGCCTGGGTCCCGCGAATTACTTCCTCCTTACCGACACGAAAGGCTGGGGGGTTTCCCGGTATCCGGGTCCGACGGAGGATGCGAAACAGCGGGCGGCGAATCATTTTCTGGATCGCCTGATCGCTTTGTTGAACGAATCTCCCCTTGCCGTCGGCGCCCCCGTGAAGGAACCGGCGCGGTATGTACATATGCACCTGGATGAGTGGGTGAACGCCAAAGGGGAAACCGTCATCGGGGGAAACGCGGATCTCGCGATTTCGGCGGATTATTCCGTCGTTCGGGTGGAAATGAGCGGGCCCGTCTCATGGGCGATGACGCTGCGGGTGGACGGCGAGGCGCTGCGCAGGGAGCTGGAACAGGTCGAAGCGGTGCTGCCGGACAAATTTCCCACGGTCAAGATCCGGACGCAGCGGGTATCCGACGCGACGCTGGCGGACCATCCGCTTCTGTTCCGCCGGGTGGAGCATCCGCTGCCGGAAGGCTGGGTGCACGATTTGACCGTCAACCCGGCGACGGGGGAACTGTTCGCGATCATCACCGGCCGCAACGCCTCCCTGCCGACCGTATGGATTTCGAAAGACGGCTTGGAATGGACGGAGGCGAGTGCCGCGGCGTTTGGCAATTTGTGGCCGTCGGCGATCGGATTCGTGCCCGGCGGAGCGGGCGATGAAACGGGCGGCGAAGCTGGCGGCGAATCCGGCGTCGCTTCGGGTGTCCGGCTCCTCAGCAGCAGTTTCGATGGCGGCATTTATCGTTCGGTGGCGGGAGGACCTTGGGAGCTGGTGCGGGAGGATCCTCTTCCGGAAGCGGTTTACAAGTACCCCCCGGCGCGTTACATTCCCGATCCGACGAACGCTTCCCGCATCTACGCCAGCCTGGATCACGACACGCGCATGCCGTCGGTCTCCGGGGTGTTTCTGTCCGAAGACGGCGGAAGGACCTGGACGGAAACGGGCGTAAACGGGGATGACCGCCTCCGGTTTGTGTTCCCGTCGCCGCCGTTGCCGGACCCGGCCAAGGAAGGCCGCGTGCTGCTCACGGCGAACGTGAGTTATTCCGACGGCTTCGGTTTCTCCGCAGACACGGAGGATCGCGTTTTGCTTTCGGAGGATGCCGGGCGAAATTGGGTCATCCTGGACGAAGTGGATCGTTTGTACGGTGTGGCGAAAACCGGAGAAGGCTCGCTGTATGTCGGCGAAAAAAGCCGGGACGGCTTCTCGTGGCTGATGACGAGCCGGGACGGCGGACTTTCCTGGCAAGTGCGCCGGCTGCCGTTTGAGGTCTGGGCCGGCATCGCCTTTGACCCGGCGGCGCCGGAACTGATGTTTGTTTCCGCCGAAGGGGGACTGTATGTTTCGTTCAACGGCGGCGCCTCCTGGTCACCGCTGCCGATAGGCGGGACCATCCTGCGCGTGGATGCGGCGCGGAAGCTGCTGTTTCTCTTGGACGACGGCGTCATTCAAGTGTATCAATGGGAAGCCCGGGCATAGGTTTTGCCGCCCGGGCTTTTTTTTTGTACGCCCAGCATGGGCGTCATCTCTACGGTGAAAGTCCGGAATGGGGGCTGGCGAGCGCCTACCATTAGCCAAAGGCAAGGGTGCCTGCCGCGAGGCGGGATCTGAAGGAAGCCGGAGGCAAACGC
>Ga0207769_100153_pt1 | contig 47128 bp, 28 predicted proteins | sample CeladaPassaB1F04_FD_187481 | JGI IMG/M metagenome (GOLD analysis project Ga0207769, IMG submission 187481) | Cellulose-adapted microbial communities from the Joint BioEnergy Institute, USA - Passage B1F04 (SPAdes) (version 2) | ecosystem: Engineered > Bioreactor > Continuous culture >... | reverse complement strand
GGGCGCTCATCTGCGCCGAGGCGGGCGCGGTCGTCACCGACCTGGAAGGCCGGCCGCTCACCGGTCCGGGCACGTCGGTGCTGGCGGCCAATCCGCATCTGCATCCGCAGGTGCTGGCGCTGCTGCAGGGACGGGGGTGAACCGCGGGTGCCGCCCGCGGCGTGTCCGTTGGCGCGGCAGGTTGCACCTGCGGCGGCGCACCCGGTCGGGGGTTTGATGCACCGGCTTCCAAAGGGCTTTTTTCACCGGCTCCGAAAAGGAGCCGGTTATTTTTTCGGCTATCCCAGGTCGATCGACGCCGAACGATTATGTCCGGTCCGGGTGAAGCAATATGTCCGGTTTTTCGGACATATTGCATTTGCCGGCAGCGGTGCATGGCGGGCTTACGGATGGTTGAGGGACAGCCTTTCGGCGAGGGCGAGGATTTCCGCGCGGGCCTGGTCCTTTTTTTGTTCCCACAAATGCGCCGGGATGGACGCGCTGACGGCCGCCATCACCTGGCCGTCGGCCTGGCGCACGGGGGCGGCGACGCAACGGAAGCCCATGACGCACTCCTGGTTGTCGATGGCGTATCCTTGTTCCCGGACGGCCGCCAGGTGCCGCATGAGGTCGCCGCGCGTGGAAATGGTATATTCCGTGAGCGTTTTTAGATTTTCTTCGGGGTACAGTTTCAGCAATTCTTCTTCCGGCAGCCACGCAAGCAAGGTCTTGCCCAGCCCCGTCGCGTGGGCGGGGACCCGGACGCCTGGCCCGGCCACCATCTGCACGGGCGTGGGCGCCGTTTCCTTTGCCAGGTACAACACTTCGTTTCCGTCCAGCGTGGCGAGCTGGATGGATTCGCCGAGGCGCTGCATGACCGGGCGCGCCTCCTGGCTGAAGGCGGCGACCAGGTCGTATTGCCGGAAAAACGCGTTCCCCAGATACCCGTAATATTTCCCCAGCACATAGGTGTCGTTGGGCAGGCGCCGGAGCCACCCCAGCGTCTCCATGGTCCCGAGCAGGGAGAACATGGTGCTTTTGCTGATGCCGAGGCGGCCGCAAAGATCGGTGAGTTTCAGCCTGGCCGGTTCCTGGGCGATGGCGTCGAGGACCTTGTGCGCCTTTTCCAGGGCCGGGACCCAATATTTCCTCTCCATAATCATCCTCTGGACGAGAATTTTGGTTACCCCGTCAAGTTTGTCTGTCATTGTAGCATCGGCCGTTTCGGTGCGTCAACGGCTGAGGGGGACCGGCCGGGGCGGGGAACCCGGCGCCTCCGGGCGTTGACACGAAACGAACGGCGGTGGTAGGATTATATCAGAATCTAGAACAAAGTTCAATATAATGAACCAAAACCAAACGCACACCATCCATCACCAGCCAGAAAGGACGATCCGCATGAAGGGGACACGCCTCGAACCCATTCCCGGCGTCGTCATCCAGGCGCCCGTCAAACCGGAAAACGAGGAGATCCTGACGCCGGAGGCCGTGGAGTTCGTCGCCGAGCTGCACCGGAAGTTCAATCCGACCCGGGTAGCCCTGCTCAGGGAGCGGGCCGAACGGCAGAAGCGCATCGACCAGGGAGAATGGCCCGATTTTCTGCCGGAAACGGCGCACATCCGCAGCGGCGACTGGAAGATCGCGGGCATTCCCGCCGACCTGCAGGACCGCCGGGTGGAGATCACGGGGCCGGCGGGCGACCGGAAAATGGTCATCAACGCCCTGAACTCCGGCGCCAAGACCTACATGGCCGACTTCGAGGACGCCAATTCCCCCACATGGGAAAATTCCGTGGGCGGACAGGTCAACCTGCGCGACGCGATCCGCCGGACGATCCGCTACACGAGCCCGGAAGGGAAGGAATACAGGCTGAACCCCGAGGTGGCCGTGCTGATTGCGCGCCCGCGCGGCTGGCATCTGCACGAAAAGCACATGCTGGTGGACGGCGAGCCCGTATCGGCCAGCCTGTTTGACTTCGGTCTTTATTTCTTCCACAACGCGAAATATTTGCTCGATCACGGCAGCGGTCCGTACTTCTACCTGCCCAAGATGCAAAGCCACAAAGAAGCCCGCCTGTGGAACGACGTGTTCGTCCACGCGCAGCAAAGGCTGGGCATCCCGCAGGGGTCCATCAAGGCCACCGTGCTCATCGAACACATCCTGGCCGCCTTCGAGATGGACGAAATCTTGTACGAACTGCGCGAGCACATCGCGGGGCTGAACTGCGGCCGGTGGGACTACATTTTTAGCTACATCAAAACCTTGCGCAACAAGCCGGACGTGATCCTGCCCGACCGCGGTCTGGTGACGATGACGGTGCCGTTCATGCGGGCGTACACGCTGCTGGCCATCCAGACCTGCCACAAGCGCGGCGCTGCTTGCATCGGCGGCATGGCGGCGCAGATTCCCGTGAAAAACGACCCGAAAGCCAATGAGGAAGCCTTTGAAAAAGTCCGCCTGGACAAGGAACGGGAAGCTTCCGACGGACACGACGGCACCTGGGTGGCGCACCCCGGCCTCGTGCCGACCGCCATGGAAGTGTTCAACCGCCTGATGCCGACGCCGAACCAGATCCACAAGATTCCGGATGTGAAAATCACGGCGGAGGATTTGCTGCGGGTGCCCGAAGGTCCTATCACGGAGGCGGGCCTCAGGATCAACATCAACGTGGGCGTGCGGTACATCGAGGCGTGGCTGAGAGGCGTCGGCGCCGTGCCGATTTTCAACCTGATGGAAGACGCGGCGACGGCGGAGATTTCCCGGACGCAGGTGTGGCAATGGATCCGCCATCCCAAGGGCGTGCTGCAGGACGGCCGGAAGGTCACCAAGGAACTCGTGCTGCAGACGCTCGAAGAGGAAATGGCGAAAATCCGGGCGGAGATCGGGGAAGAAGCCTACGCGAAAAGCCGCTTCGAACTGGCCCGCAGCTTCTTTGCCGACCTGTCCACGAGGGACGAGTTCGTGGAATTCCTCACGGTGCCGGGGTACGAGTATCTGGATTGGGCCAAACCAACGGCCGATTGGGGGCATCGGGCCATGCGGATGCGGATGAGAGAAGATTACGACGTGGTTGTGGCGGGAGGAGGCACGGCCGGCGCCATCGCGGCCATAGCGGCGGCCCGGACGGGCGCCAGAACCCTGCTTGTGGAACAATACGGAACCGTCGGCGGCGTCGTGACCCTTGGAATGTCTTTCAAGGGCATTTGCGACGGCGAAGGATCCAAGGCGCTGGGTGGCATCGGCGAAGAGCTCATCGAGCGTGCCCGGCGGATGGGCGGCGCCACGGTCGTGTCGCCGCATCCGCGTCACGGTTCCATCATGGGGCAGGACCCGGAAGCAATGAAAATGGCGTTGATCGAAATGATCAAGGAATCGGGTCTTCACCTTCTTCTGCACAGTTTTCTGGTCGACGCGATGGTGGACGGCGGCCGCATTCAGGCCGTCACGGTCGCCAACAAGAGCGGTCTTGAAGTGATCCCGGCAAAAACTTTCGTCGATTGCACCGGGGATGCCGATTTGGCGTCACTGGCGGGTGCGGAATTTGTCCACGGCCGGGAAGGCGACGCGGGCTTTCAGCCGGTGTCGTGCATTTTCCGCGTGGGAGGCGTCGATCTTGATAAAACATGGGCCTATTTGAAGGAGCATCCGGAAGATTTCGAACTTCCCGTAAGCCCCGGTGACGATTACGAGAAAATTGTGGAATCGTTCCGCAACACCCCCGGTGTCGGGGTGGAGGGTTTCCGGTCGTTGATTCAAAAAGCGCGCGAAGCCGGAGACTATACCATTCCCCGTGACAAGCTCGGCTTCAATCCGTTCCCCGGACGGCGCGAGGTGACCATCAACATCACCCGTCTCCACGGAATTGACGGAACCAATCCGGACGATCTCACCCGCGCGGAAATTGAAACGCAGCTCCAGATGCTGGAAAGCGTGCGTTTCCTGCGAAAGTACGTGCCCGGATTCGAAAACTGCTATGTGGTGTCAAGTCCGTACCAGGTCGGCGTTCGCGAAAGCCGGCGCATTCGGGGATATTATACGATGACAAAGGAGGATGTTCTCGAGGGCCGCAACTTTGACGACCAGATCGCCCGCGGCGCCTATCCTTTGGATATCCACGACGTCGACAGGGGGGGCGGGGTTTTGCTGCTGACAATCAACCGTTCCTATGGGATCCCCGCGCGATGCCTGATTCCGCGGGGGGTGGACAACCTGACGGTCGCCGGGCGGGCCGTTTCGGCCACCCACGAGGCCGCCGGTTCCCTGCGCGGCCAGCCGGTCTGCATGGCGACGGGGCACGCGGCGGGGACGATGGCGGCCTTGGCCGCCCTTCGCGACCTGGATGTTCCCCTGCTTCCCGTCAGGGAAGTACAGGCCGTTCTCCGAAGCCAAAAGGCGGTCATCGAGCGGGAAACCGTTGGTGCGTCCGGGGTGGCAACGTGATCGAAAAAGTCGTATCCGGCATCTTTCTCCTGTTCTGCCTGGTTTACATGTACTATGCCAAAGATTTGTCCTTCGGTTCGATCGTCAAGCCCAAAGCCGGCTTTCTGCCGATCGTTGCGGGGACCGCCGGCACCGTGCTGGCCTTGATCAACTTTGGCAAGGTTATGCTCAAAAAAAGCGAAACCTCCAAAAGCGATATTCGCAGCTGGAAACGGGTCGGCCTGTTTTTCGCGGGACTGGTTGTCTATCTGCTCATATTGGAGTACGTGGGGTATCTGGTCTCCACGATCCTGGTCATGTTTTATCTTCTGAAAGTCGCGGGAACCAAGGGTTGGCTGGTTCCGGCGCTGATGGCGGTTGGCGTCGGAGTCGGATTCCATTTCATCTTCGATTATGCGCTGGGGGTCATGCTGCCGTAGCGCCCGCAAGAATGGGGTGGTCGTTTGTCCAATCTGGAAATGTTGGGTCAAGGTTTCGAGGTCAGTTTGACATGGGCAAACCTGCTGGCCGCATTCGCAGGGGTGCTGATCGGAACGCTGGTCGGGGTTCTTCCGGGGCTTGGCGTATCCGGGACCATCGCCCTGCTGTTGCCGCTCAGCTTCGGCATGCATCCGCTGACCGCCTTGATCCTGTTCGCCGGAATTTACTACGGTTCGATGTATGGCGGGTCCACCACTTCGATTCTGGTCAACGTTCCCGGAGAAGCGGCTTCCGTCGTGACCTGCCTCGACGGCTACGCGATGGCCAGAAAAGGCCGTGCCGGCGCCGCGTTGGCCGCCGCGGCCATCGGTTCGTTCGTCGCCGGCACCGTCGGCTTGATGGGATTGGCGCTGTTTGCGCCGATCCTGGCGGAAAAGGCGCTGGAGTTCGGTCCGCCGGAATATTTTGCAATCGCTTTCCTGGGACTGGTTATTTTTGCCAACCTGACCGGAAAATCGCCGCTGCGGTCCATCATGCTGGTGCTGATCGGCATCATGATCGGAACCATCGGCATGGACCCGCTCGCCGGCATCACCCGCTTCACGTTTTCGGTGGACGAATTGCAGCGCGGGATCGATTTTGCCATCGTCGCGATGGGAATCTTCGGGCTCGGGGAGGTCATCCTCACCGCATGCCATCCCAGGACCGCCGTCAACGTGCAGAAGGTCCGATTTCGCGAACTTTATCCGAACAAAACCGAACTCAAACGCTCTTTCTGGCCCATTATACGCGGATCGATTCTGGGGTTTTTCGTCGGGCTGATCCCCGGGCCTTCCGCGACCATTTCCAGTTTCACTTCCTACGCGGTGGAGAAAAGAATCAGCAAAAGACCCCTGGAGTTCGGCCAGGGTGCAATTGAAGGCGTTGCCGGTCCCGAATCGGCGAACAACGCGGCAAGTTCCGCAAACATGATTCCCCTGCTGTCGCTGGGGATTCCCTTCGCGCCCGCGTCGGCCCTGCTGCTCAGCGGCTTCCTGATTCACGGAATCACGCCGGGACCGACGCTGGTAAGCTCGCACCCCGACATCTTCTGGGGTCTGATCGCCAGTATGTACATCGGAAACGCCATGCTGCTGATCCTGAACTTGCCGCTCGTCGGGGCTTTCGCTTCCTTGCTTAAAACGCCCTTGCACATCCTGATGCCGATCATGGCCATCGTTACGCTCACCGGCGCCTACGCGCTGAACAACAGCGTGTTCGACATGGTGCTGCTTCTCATCTTCGGATTGCTGGGGTATCTGATGAAACTCGGCAATTTCGAACTCGCTCCGCTGGTCATCGGCATCGTGCTTGGTCCGACGCTGGAGAAAGGGGTGATTCAGGGACTTATCATCCACGACGGCAGCATTTGGTCCTTCATTTCCCGGCCTTTGGCGGGCAGCCTGTTGGGAATCGCATTCGTCATTTTGCTTCTGATGGTGATCAGATGGGGGATTTCAATCTGGAAGCAAAGAAAAAGGGAGGTCGAAGCAAAATGAAGAAGATGTTCAAATTGGGGGCGATTGTACTGGCCGTCGCGTTGGTTCTGGCCGGTTGCGGAAGCAGGTCCGACAATCAAGGCGCCGCTCCGCAACAAACCGGCGGAAGCACCGGCACCAGCCAGCCCCAAGGCCAAACCCAGGGACAGTCGCAGGGAGCCGCTGAAGATTCCTATCCCAAGAGCCCGGTGACCCTGATCGTTCCTTTCAGCCCCGGAGGAAGCTCCGACCTGTTGGCCCGAGCCATGGCCAAAGTGGCGGATAAATATCTGGGACAATCCCTTGTCGTGGTTAACAAGCCGGGCGGCGGAGCCACGATCGGGTGGAACGAACTGGCCGAATCAAAGCCCGACGGGTACACCATCGGCATCACGAACATCAGCATCACGCTGCAACCGCTTTACGGAGGTACCAAGCACAATTATCCGGAGGCATTGGAACCCATCGCCCAGGCGGCCACCATCCCGGTGGTCCTGGCGGTTTTGGCCGATTCGCCGTGGCAAACGCTGGAGGACTTCGTGAATTACGCCAAAGAGCATCCCGGCGAAATCAAATACGGCCACGCGGGTCTCGGGACGACCACGCATGTGGCCGGCGAGCTTGTGGCTCAGGAGGCCGGCATCAAGATCGAGCAGGTTCCCTTCGAAGGCGGATCGCAGGCTTTGACCGCTTTCCTCGGCGGACACGTCCATGCGCTTTTCGCCAATCCGCCCGAGGTCGGGGAACACGTCAGAAGCGGAAAGGTGCGCGTCTTGGCGCTCACGGACGAAGTGCGTTCGAAGGATCCCCTGTATCAGGATGTTCCCACCTTCAAGGAAAAAGGATTCGACGTCGTCTTCACCATCTGGCTGGGCGTAGGCGGTCCCAAGGGTCTTCCGGATAACGTCAAGCAGAAGTTGGCCGAAGCTTTCAAAAACATCATCAGCGATCCGGAATTCGTCCAATCGGCGCAGAATCTGGGCATGGACGTCAACTATCTCAGCCCGGAAGAATTCGGTCAGAAGTGGAAATCGGAAAGCGAGCGCTACGAGAAACTCGTCAAGGAGACGGGAATCGCGGAACTCATCGCCAGCCAGAAAAATTGACGAGCCCGTCGTCACGCCGGAACAAAGGACAGGGGGCCCTGCGCCCCCTGTCATTTCTGTAAACAGGTGAAGCTGCATGAAAGATGAAAAAATTTATTTCGTAAGAGCCGTTGAAATTCACGGGAACGTCTGGGATGAAAAGGCCGTTGTTCGGGCATTGCGGTTTGCCAAGCGCAACGGAATGAACGCGTTGGTGCTGCATGCCAACGACATCGTGGATGAGGTGGTGTGGCCCGCCCGGTATTATGGCGCGACCGGTGTCGGCGCTTTCTTTTATGAAAACTACAGGGAAATTTATGATGCGCTTTACCGAAGATCCGCCAGAAGAAGATACATGCCGATCCATCGGCGGGACTTTTTGCAATGGGTAATCCGCGCCGCGCGGCGGGAAGGTCTTGAAGTTTACCTGGAAAACAAGGAATTGTGGTTTCCGGACGAGCTGGAAGAGTGGTTTCCCGGCTTGCGGAAAAATGGGAGGCTTTGCTGTGCCGAACCCGTGTGGTGGGATTTCATCCGGACGAAGTACCGGGAACTGGCGGCGGATTTTCCGGATCTGGCCGGCGTCATCACTTCTCCCGGCAGCCGCGAAAGCCGGCTTTCGATCACCGGCAACAGATGCGAATGCGAGAAATGTCGTTCGCTCACAAAGGCGGATTGGTATGTGCGGCTGATCATGAGCATATACGAGCCGCTGCGGGAAATGTGCAAAACCCTGGTCGTGCGCGATTTTACCTTCGACAGGGCCGACCTTGCGTCCTTGGCTTTCGCCATGGAACAGCTGCCCGACGATGTCGTGGTATCGCTGAAAAACACTCCCCATGATTTTTATCCCACCTTTCCGCACAACCCTGGAATCGGGCGGACCGGCCGGCGCCGGACGTGGATCGAGTTCGACGCCATGGGCCAGTATTTTGGCTGGGGGTTCGGCATCGCGGCCTTGGTACAGGACATGCGGGAACGCTTGCGGTACGGATTGGATCACGGAGCCGTTGGCGTTCTGGTGAGAACGGACTGGGAAGGCCTGCCCGGCCATTCCTGCTTCGATACGCCGAATTTGGTCAATCTGTACGCTGCCGCGATCTTCGCAAACGACCCGGAGGCCGGGGAAGACGAGGTATACCGGCGCTGGCTGGCGGAAGAAAACCTGGTGGCGCGGGAAGAAGATCTGGAAACCTGCGCGGCGTGGATCGGCCGACTGCTGGGCGGCACCTGGGATGTCGTGCGGCGGGCGATTTACGCAAACGACTGCGTGTTCAACGACAGCAGCTGTTTCCCCGTGGGATTGGATCATGCTTTTTGGCTGGCGGAAGAGAAAAACAGTTTGAAGGATTGGATGCCCGAAAAGGCGAACGCCCTGGACGTTTCGGATGAGAACCTCCGGCTCCTGTTGGCCGAAAAGGAAGAGGCAGCCGCCCGGTTCCGCGAACTGGAAAGAAACCTGCTTGAAGGGAACCGGGGCCTCACGGACGCCGCGTACGAGGACCTGAAGTTCCGTTTTCAAATCTTCGGTCTCTATGTGGAAGGGTTCCGTCTGGTTTTCGAGACGGCTGTCCTTGCGAAGGCCTATATGAAAGGCAATCTGGCCCGCGACCTTGTCGAACGGCTGCACGAGACGTTGGACGCGCTGCTTCCGTATGCGCGCAAACTTGAAAAGCTTTCGGATGAACAAAACTTGACTTTTGCGGTGCAGGCGATCTTGAATCCGGAACGCATTTATGTGTTTCATAAAGATGTGTCGAAAAAAATTGCGCGTGCTTGACCATGTGGATCGCGAACTGGAGGCGCACCGATGGCCGGATTTGCCATCCTGACGGCGTTTTTGCTTGCGGGTCACGCCATCCGCGAGTGGGGAGGCGTTCCGCTGCCGGCGAACGTGATCGGCTTGATCCTGTTCACCGCGGCGCTGGGCTTCCGCCTGGTGAAGCTGGAGACGGTGGAGAAAGCCGCCGACTTTCTGCTTCGCCATTTGATGCTGTTTTTCGCCCCGGTTGTGGTTGGCGTCGTTTCTTTTTTTCCTTTGATCGGCAGGGAGGCTGCGGCGTTTGTCGGCGGGCTGGTGATCAGCGCCGTCGCCGTGCTTTTGGTCACCGGGTGGACCACCAAGGCGCTCTCGAGGGAAACGGCCGCCGGCGTACGCGCAGCGGACGAAGCGGGCCGGGCGGAAGGCGCGGGGACTGGCGGAAACGCGCGCGGGTTCGACAGGGGAGGTTGACGTGCAGTGCCATCCGGCTGGTTTTTCGATCCCGTTTTCGGCGTGGCGGTGACGGTGGCGGCCTATGTCTTGTCGCTCCGGCTGCAGCGGCGCCTTCCGTGGCTGCATCCGCTGTTTGTCACGTCCGGAGGCCTCATCCTGATGCTTGTCGCGCTGCGGATTCCGTACACGGCGTACGCGGCGGGCGGGAAGGTGCTGGAATTCTTTCTGGGCCCTGCAACCGTCGCGCTCGGCGTGCCCCTTTACCGCCAGTTCAGGCGAATGAAGCGGAACCTGGCCGCCATCCTGGCGGGGGTGACGGCCGGGTCGGCAACCGGGCTGGTGACCGCCGGCCTGTCGGCTTCGCTGTTTGGCGCGTCCCAGGAACTGGTCCGATCGATGATGCCGAAATCCGTTACCACACCGATCGCCCTCGAGCTGGCCCGCGACCTGGGGGGTGTGCCGGAACTGGCGGCGGTGCTGACGGTGTTGACCGGCCTGTTCGGCAGTATGTTCGGTCCGGCGCTGCTCAGGCGGTGCGGCGTCCGCGACGATCTTCCGCTCGGCATCGCCATCGGCACCGCGGCGCACGGCATCGGCACGGCCCGTCTGATCCGGGAATCCGAACCGCAGGGGGCCGCCTCCAGCCTGGCCATGGCGCTGGCGGGCATCGTCACTTCGGTGCTGGCGGTTTTGGTGAGAAACGGAATTTGATTGCGCGGCGGACAATTTTTGCTTTACCGACCATTTTTGCATTTTCCCGGGACCATCACAAGTATTGTCTCTTTAAGCCAGGGCGAGGTCCCCGTCATAATGATTGTGTAAGCGCCATCAAAAAAGGCGCGGCCCAACACCTGCCACATTTCAAAGGGGAACCGGGAGGGAAGATGCAAATGCGTTCACGTCGGTGGAGCAAGGTTCTGACCGGATCTTTATGCCTGGCATTGGTGCTGGGGCTGCTGGCGGCCTGTTCCGGGGGAAGCCGATCGTCCGAAGGCCCCGCCCAGACACAGAGCCCGCAGAGCCCGAGCGAACATCCTTCGGCGTCCGCGCCGGCCGAACCGCTCAAAATCCAATTCATGGTTCCTTCGTATGCCGACGCGCCGGACATGAACAACGAATATTGGTCCGAATGGCAAAGACGGACCAACACGGAGCTGGACGTGGAGTGGGTGCCTTCGGGCGATTACAATACGAAATTCGATTTGGTGCTTTCGTCGGGCAACCTTCCGGAAATCATCGTCTCCATCCAGCTCACCCGTCCGACGCTGATCAAGGCCATCAAGCAGGGGGCGTTCTGGGATCTGACACCGTTCCTGGGCGATTTCAGCCAGTATCCCAATCTGAAAAACAACAGCCATCCGGATGTCTGGAACTTCATGAAAGTGGACGGCAAAATTTACGGCATTCCGCGGAACCGGCCGATGATCGACCTGGGCATCAAGATGCGGAAGGACTGGCTGGACAAATTCGGTTTGCCGATTCCCACCACGCTGGACGAATACGCCCATGCGCTGAAGACCATCGTGAACGGCGATCCGGACGGGAACGGGATCAAGGATACGGAAGGCCTGATCGGACACGGGTTCCTGCTGCTGGACGGGGACTCCACCTTCCTGGCCGCGTTCGGCGGGCTTGACCCGGTCTATAACGAAGAGGGCGGCCTGATCAAGGAAACGATGACGCCCAATTATGCGGACATGATCGAATGGCTCCGCGGGCTGTACGCCGACGGCAGCCTGCCGAGGGAATTCGCCGCCATCAAGATCACCCAGGCGGAAGAATTGTACAAAACCGGTCGCGCCGTCTCCTACGTGCGGAACATCTGGCGCGACTATCAATTCGAGCAGGAAATCAAGAAAGTGCAGCCGGAGGCGGAAGTCATCACGCTGCCTCCCATGAAGGGGCCGGGCGGATACAGCGTCCATCTGGCGCCGCCGACCTTTGGCGCGATGTACATTTCCAGGAAGGTGCCCGAGGAAAAGGTCAAGCGCATCCTCGATTACATGGAAATGACGGCGACCAAGGAGTTTACCGATTTCAACTACTACGGAATCGAGGGCGTGCACCACACGGTCGTCGACGGGCAGCCCCAGCTCACCGAGCTCGGCGTAAAGCAGGTCACGGCCAACGCGAACCATGTCTTCGCCATGGCGTTCAACAACGAGATGAAAGTGGTCAATCCCGCCGCGCCGAAAGCGTACAACGACGCGAAGCTGCAATCGGTGCAGGTGTTCGCCGAAGTCGGGAAACTGAATCCGTTCCAGATCATCAACTCCGAAACCTGGACGAATATCTGGCCGGCGTACGAGGGCGAATGGCAATCGATGGTGATCAAGGCCATCGTCGGCCAGATTTCGATGGACGAATACCGGGCGTACGTGGACAATCTCAACAACAAACCCGAATTCAGGCAGGCCTACAAAGAGTTCGCCGAAGCGTATCAACAGTTCTTCGGCAACAAATGACCGGCGGAAAGTGACCTGATGCGTTCTCGGGACGGGGAACGGCTTCCGAAACGGGAGAATCCGGTTTCGGCAGCCGTTTCCCTGTCCTCGGAAGGGAGATGAACGCGTGGCTTCCGAATGGTTGCGAACCCGCGGCAGGGGGGTCCACCTGACGATCCGGGATGTCGATTGCCGGGATTTCGATGCGGAACGGCTGGCCAAAGACTTGCACGATCTTCATGTGAACGTGCTTTCCTTTTTCTGCGCCGGATACATCACCGTCCATCCGACTTCGCTTTCCCTGCGCACCAGTCCGTTTCTGGGCGGCAGGGATCTGACCGGAGAAATCGTCGCCGCGCTGCATCGTTACGGCATCAAAGCCGTCGCCGCGATGGATCTGAGCCTGATTCCGGAAACGGTTGCCGGGGAGCATCCGGAATGGCGGTCCCTGGACGCACGCGGCGAACCGTACCGGGCGAACCGGGATCTGGGGAACTTTTACATTGCCTGTCCCCTCAGCGGATACCAGAACGAATTTCTGGAACAGGTGCTTCGCGAACTCGTTTCCCGGTACGACCTGGACGGGATCAAGTTCGGCGGCGGAAGCTACGGATTTACGTCTTACGGCAACGGCATCTGTTACTGTTCCCGCTGCCGCGAGGCGTACCGCGCGTTTTCCGGGCGCGAACTTCCCGGGCGGGAAGACGCATCCGATCCGGCCTGGGGAGCGTTCCAGCGCTGGAGACGGGAAGCCGTCGTGGAGCGGACGCGCTTTCTGTACCGTCTGGTGAAATCCCAGAATCCGGATCTTCCGGTCATGTGCAACAGCGTCTGCTTCGGCGATCCCGGCTGGACGCTCCGGGGGGCGCTGGATATCGAGCGGATGGCGGAACACATCGACGCCGTGCAGGTGGAGGCGCAAACCCGGGTGCGGGTGGACGGGGATCGCGGCGAATGGCAATTCCTCCTCTGGCCGTCCGAAGAGGCCAATTTTCTGACCAGCGTCAGCAACCGGCAAATCTGGGTGCTCGCCTCCTATTTCCAGGCCTGGCCCTGGCGCCGCAACGCGGTTCCGCCGGCCGAGCAGAAGATCTACATGGCGCAAATGTACGCCAACGGCGGCAGCGCGATTGTCAATCTGTCGGGCGGTCCGCCGGCGGTCCACCAGGATCAGCGGGGATTTGCCGCCGTCCGGTCGCTGTTTGAATTTGTGGAACGGAACGCGGATTATTACGACGGAGACGCCTCCGCCGCGGACGTCGCCGTGGTGTATTCGCAAAACACCCTGTTCAATTACGACAGGCAGGAGCCCGAACGGTACGTCGACTCGATCCGCGGCGTGGAGCAGGCGCTGGCCGAACACCATATTCCCTTCGACGTGATTTCCGACCGTCTGCTGATTCCGGAACGTCTGGCGAAATACCGGACGATCGTGTTGCCGTCCACCGCCTGCATGACGGAAGAAGCGGCGGAAAGCCTCAAGAAGTACGTGGAAAACGGCGGAAGCGTCGTCGCCACGTTTGAAACCTCGCTGTACGACCCGGACGGCCGGAAAAGGGACGATTTCCTCCTGGCGGATCTGCTGGGCGTTTCCCACGCGGACACCCTGCAGGTCACCGGCAGGGAGGACGGCGTCTACAAACAGGCCTATCTGAATGTCCGGCTTGGCGACCATCCCCTGTTGTCGGATCTGGGGGACACCACGGTGATCCCCGCGGCGAACCGTTATTGCCGGGTGCGCCTGCGCGGGGAAAAGGCGGCGGTTCCGCTGACGCTTTCAGCCGCCTTCCGCGTGTTTCCGGAAGGCATGTCCTACACGCTCGAACCCGATCCCGGCGATCCCATGCTGGTCGCGAGGGAACATCCTTCCGGAGGGAGAACGGTTTATTTTGCCGGTCAGCCGGATCTGGCGTTTTTGCGGTTTGGCTATCCCGATTGGGGTTTGCTGCTGACCAATGCCGTCCGGTGGGCGTCCGGCGGGCGGTTGCCGCTGGAAGCGGAAGCTCCGCCTACCCTGCTCGTGACGCTCCGGAAACAGGAAAATTGCCGGCTCGTCCATCTGGTGAACCTCAACGGTGGAAGGCGAATGTTCCGGCAAATGATTCCCGCCCGCGACATAAAAATCCTCCTGCGAAGCGAACCGGCGTTTCGGCCGCGCCGCGCGTTCCTGCTCTCGAACCTTCACTCCCTGCCGCTGGCGGAAGAAAAAGACGGCGTTTCGGTCCGGGTTTCCCGGGTGGAGGATTACGACGTGCTGGTGTTCGAGGGTGATGCGGACAGCCGTTGATCCTGCCGGTTTTCAAGGAGTTGGACGACATGAGGATGCGGGTCCGGAAATGGGTGGGCCACTGGAAAAAGGAGGATCGGCGCAAGTACCTTTATAAACTTGTCATCATCGGATGCCTGGCGGTGACCATTCCGATCGTATTTGCCGGCTGGGTCTATTACACGATGTCGGTGGAGCGGGTACGCAACACGATCGCCGAGGAAAGCCAGTCCGCGCTGTTCAGCATCCGGGATCGGGCCGAGCTTGTGCTGCAGCGAATCGAGGAAGAATCGCTGCAGCTCGCCAACGATCCCCTGGTGAATGAACTGTTTTTCAGCATGGACGATAACGATGCGCGGAAAGAAATTCTGGTGCGCAAGAGTCTGCTGGACAAAATTTCCATCCTGAAAAACATGAACAGAGCGGCCAGGGAAATCTTCCTGTACGACGCGGAGGAACAACTGGTCATTTCCAACGATTACGGAGTGATCCCGCTCGCCGACTACCGGTATCGGAACGAAATCGAGCAATGGATGGCGGAAGGATACCGGGCCCAGTGGCTGGCCGTTCCCGATCACACCGGCAGCGGCCGCGACCTGTTCGTGCACGTGCGCATGCTCCCGGCCATCGGGGACCGGACGGCGCAAGGCATGCTGGTATACGAAATGGACGTCGACATGTTCCATCGGCTGACGGACGGCTTTTTGCTTCCGGATGACCAGGAACTGTTCATCATTCATTACCAGCATTGGACCGAGCTGGACCGCGACCTTCGGGACTGGCTGTTCAACCGCCAGGACGAGCTGCAGGGCATCCAGATGATCCGGACCGCGGAGCAAACTTCCGGACAGTTTTCGGCACAAGGGATCGACGGCAAGTCGGCGCAGTACTTCTATTTCAAAAACATTTACGGCAGGACCTACGTTTCCGTGGTTCCGGAACAGCTCATCACGCAGAGGTTGAGCTGGATTCGCGAAGTCACGGTGCTGGTGGTCTTCGTGTTCATCGGGGTCGGCATCGCGCTGGCGTTCGTGGCGTCCCGGCTCATGTATTCCCCGATCGACAAGCTGATCCAGTACAGCCGCTCGCTGCGCGTGGGACAGGTGGACGGGCGGGCCCGGGACGAGCTCGAATATCTCAGGGGTTGCCTGCAATATCTCAGCCACGAGGCGAACAAGCTGGGTTCCTATATCGAGCGGATCCAGCCGACCTTGCGGGAAAAATTTTTGCAACATGTGCTGGCCGGCGATTACGGCGTCCGGGAAACGCTGGCCCAGGAGTGCGGAAAGTTCGGCATTGCCCTGAAAGCGACCAACGTCGTCCTTGTGGCAGAAGTGTGGAACATCTACCGGGAAAAACGGTTTCTGCCCGAGGAAAGAGGAACGGTGGCCTTCGTGCTGGCCAACGTCATGCAGGAAATTCTCCAGAACGAAGCGCTGCAGGGATGGGTGATCCCGTTCCACGGGAAAGGCGTGGCCTGGCTGCAATTTGCCGGGGACACGCCGCATGAGGACCTGGAACGGCTCACGGAACGGTTCGCCCGTCTGGTCGTGGATGCGCTCAAGAAATATCTGGAATTTGACGCCACGGTGGGCATCGGCCGGTTTTATCCGCACGTGGCGGACGTGCCGGTTTCCTGCCAGGAAGCGGAGCAGGCGCTGCAATACCGGATGTTCAGGGAAACGGAAAACGTCCTGTTCATCGATTGCCTGGAGCAGGAAAAAAAGCGGAAGCGCCAACGCTACCCGCGGGAACTGGAGGAGGCGATCGTCCATGCGCTCGAACGGGGCGATTCCGACACGGCCGGACTTCGGCTGCGGGACTTCTCCAACAGCATCCGGAAATCGCAGTCGTTTTCCTTCATCCATCAAAGCTATCATCTGCTGCTCTCTTCCATTCTCGTCACCCTGGAAAAGAAAGGCGCTCCCGTATGGGATCTGGCGGAGCACAATCTGTTTGGACAATTGAGAAACATCCGGACGCCGGAAGACGTGCAGGCGTGGTTTTCGGAAACGGTGTTTCCCCTGTATAAATCCATCGTCCGGGAGGCGTCCGAGCCGGAGAGGGATTCCGTCATCGCCTACGTCTGCCAGTACATCCGGGATCATTGCGAAAGCGACCTGTCCCTGGTGCATTGCGCGGAACTGGTGGAGATGAGTCCTTCGCATCTGAGCCGTTTGTTCAAGAAAGAGACGGGCAAAAACTTCCTGGAGTTCGTCGTGGAGTGCAAGATGGACCTGGCCAAACGGCTTTTGCGGGAAACCGACATGCGCGTCGGCGACATTGCCGCCCATATCGGATATTCCGAACGGAACCTGAACCGACTGTTCCGGCGTTATGTCCACATGTCCCCCGGAAATTACCGGGCCAAATTTCGCGCTTCTTTGTATACGGATCTGAAGGCGAGGTTGTCTCGGAGGATGTGGCGCTACAAGTGGCTTTATCTTCTGGCATTGCCCGGATTTGCCTATTTTCTGGTGTTCAAGATCGCTCCGATGTGGGGATTGATTCTCGCGTTCATGGAATACAATCCCTACGCCGGCCTGTGGGCCAGCGATTGGGTCGGGCTCAAGAACTTCCAGGATCTTTTCGTCGGAGAAAAATTTTTCATCATGCTTCGCAATACGCTGGCGATCAATATCCTGGCCCTGATCTTCATGTTCCCCGTCCCGATTCTGCTGGCCTTGATGCTCAACGAAGTGAGGCACGGGATCTTCAAACGGATCAACCAGTCCATCGTCTATTTGCCGCACTTTTTGTCCTGGGTGGTCGTGGCGAGCCTGACGTTTTTCCTGCTGTCCGCGGACATCGGCGTCGTCAACAAGATTCTGGTCACCCTGGGATATGAATCGAAGACGTTCCTGACCAACCCGGATTATTTCTGGTTTATCATTACCGTCCAGAACATCTGGAAAGAAGCCGGCTGGGGAACGATCATTTTCCTGGCGGCCCTGGCGGGCGTCGATCCGCAGCTTTACGAGGCCGCGGTCATGGACGGCGCCTCCCGTTTCCGGCAAATCTGGCACATTACGCTGCCGGCCATCCGGTCCACGATCATCGTGCTGCTCATCCTGCGGCTCGGCAATATGGCCGACGTGGGCTTTGAACAAATCCTTTTGATGATGAACCCGCTCGTGATCTCCGTCGCCGAAGTGTTCGACACCTATGCCTACAACGTGGGGATCCTGAGGGGACAGATCACCTTCGGCGTCGCGGTGGGCATGTTCAAGGGTGTGGTCGGTCTGGTGCTCGTGCTCATTTCCAACTACATTGTCAAGAAAATGGGCCATGATGGCATCTATTGAGGAGGTGGGCCCGTGAGCTTCGTTTCAACAAAACGCATGACGCTGTTCGACTATGTCAACTACACGCTGCTGGGGCTGTTTTCCCTGCTTTGCGTGCTGCCGTTCATTTACGTCTTCAGCGTGTCCTTCACGGACCCCCAGGTCTATGTACCGTTCAAGTTCTATTTCTTCCCGGAAAAATGGTCGCTGGCCGCCTATGAATATGTCCTGCAGACCAACGCCTATATCAACGCGCTGAAAAGCACCGTGTTCATCACCGTGGTCGGTACGGTCATCGGTATCGCGGTCTCGTTCACGTTCGCCTACGCCCTGACGAAAAAGCACATGCCGGGGCGCAATCTGATGCTGGGCATCGTCATTTTCGCCCTGCTCTTCCATGCGGGCATTCTGCCCAACTACCTCCTGGTCAAGGAGTTCGGGCTGCTCAATTCCCACTGGTCGCTGATCTGGATGGGGCTGACCAATTCCTGGAGCATGATTCTGATCAAAAGTTTCATGGACTCCCTTCCGCCGGAGCTGGAGGATGCGGCCAAGATCGACGGGTGTACCGATTTCTCCGTGTTCTGGTGCATCATCATTCCCCTGTCCATGCCGGCCATTGCCGCCTTTACGCTGTTTTTCGCCGTGCAGCACTGGAACACGTATTTCAACGCCCTGATTTACCTGTCGGACTCGGAAAAATGGACGCTGCAGGTGTTCATCAAATCGCTGGTCATCGATTCGGACTCCAACTCCCAGATCGTCGGCGCGGACTCCTGGCTCGTGCCGCAGGAAACCATCCGGATGGCGTCCATCATCCTGGCCATGGTCCCGATTCTGGTCGTCTATCCGTTCCTGCAGAAATATTTTGCCAAGGGCGTCATGCTGGGCTCGATCAAGGGATGAGGGTATTTGCCGGAAAGCGGGGATGAGCGGTGAACCTGATTTACGACCATACGGATCCCGTCGTCTCGTTCGGCGTCGAACAGATCAAAAGCAGTCTGAAACGAAAAGGCGTTTACTTCGTGGAGCGGTTTCTGGAGCACGGTGCGGTTCCGTTGCCGCAAAAGGGCATCGTGGTGCGGAAAACGGACGGGCGCGGCGGTGCCCCGGCGGAAGCGGAATCGTTCCGCATCCGGCGGAGCGGCGGGCGGATTCACATCGAGGGTCCGGATTCCCGCGGCTTGATGTACGGGTGCCTGGAGTGGGCGGAACGCCTTGCGCGCGGCAGGGATCTGCGGGACGGCGAAGAGGTGGTCCAAAAGCCGGCCCTGGCGATCCGCGGCATCAAGTTCAACCTGCCGTTTGTCCCGTTCGATGAGGGCGATCCGTTTGCATTGAACGAGGAAACCTGTCTGGATCCGGAGTACTGGAAATCCTTCATCGACATGATGGCCCTGAACCGCTACAATTGCCTGAGCCTGTGGTCCGAACACCCGTTCCACCTCATGGTCGTGTCGCCCAGGTATCGGGCGGCCAACCCATACAGCGACGCGGAAATCGAAAGGAACATCCGTTTTTTCCGGGAGATCTTCCGCCATGCGCAAAACCGCGGCATCGACATCATCCTTTTCACCTGGAACATCCGGCTGATCCCGGAGGTGGCCCGGGGGCTCGGCTTGCCGGAAAGCGTCGGCGATTACGGCAACATGCGCGATGTGTTCTATCACCGGGTCGGCAAGCCGCTCAACCGGTTCCGCATGCAGTCGGACATCATCCGGGACTATTTCCGGGAAATGGTGCTCCAGCTGCTCATTACCTATCCCGAGCTGAAGGGACTGGGGACGTCCGCCAGCGAATGGATGGACGGCGACGGGTACGAGCGGGAACAGTGGATTGTCGACACGTATGTGGAAGCGATTCGGCAATCGGGACGGGACATCTGGTTTATCCACCGCACCAACATGCAAAGCGCGGGCCGGGAAATCCGGGAGCTCGTGCAGCACCGGTTCGATCCGCAAAAATTTTTCATCAGCTGGAAGTATTCGAACGCCCACGGCTACTCCCACCCCCGCCCGCAATTTGAAACGCTCTGGAAAGCCTGGGAAGGCATCGATCTGGAAAAGACGCAGGTGCTGTACACGGTCCGCAACGATGATGTGTTCACCCTGCGGTGGGCGGATCCGGACTACGTGCGGGAGTATGTCCGGGGCATGATGAAGCCTTACGTCAAAGGATTCTATTGGGGTGCGGACGGCTATTTGTGGGGCCGGGATTTCCAGCACGTCGATCACGGCCACAAGACCTGGCGGTATGATTTCGAGCGCCATCTCCTGCAGTTCCAGCTGTGGGGACGGCTGTCCTACGACCCGGCGGCCGGTGATCCGGTGTGGATTCATCTGATGGAGGAGCAATACGGTCCCGACCATGCTCCGATGTTCCTGGATGGTCTGAAGCGCGCTTCCCGGATGGTGTGCGCCGTGAACCGGCTCTACTGGGAGGATTACGACTTCCAGTGGTATCCCGAAGGCTGCCTGTCCCAGACCACCGGGTTCAAGACGATTCTGAAGTTCGTGGACGGTGTGCCCATGCCCGGCGTCGGGGTCATGGGCATCGCCGAGTATGCGCGGGCGGAACGGGACGGGATTCTGGAGCAGGCGGCTGCCGCTTATGAAGAAACGCCCCCCGACATCATCCGGCTCCTGCGCCGGATGTCCGCCGAAACGGAGAAGATCGCGGACCGCATCGACGCTTCGCTGGGCGAGCTGCGGGGCAGCCACGCCGAGTGCACGCTGCTGGATCTGCGAGCCTATGTCGAATGGGGACGTTATTATGCCTGCAAATTTTCCGCTGCGCTGGAGCTGAACCGGTATCGGCTCAGCGGCGCGGAACGGCACCGGCGGCAGGCCGTCCGGCTGCTGGAAGACGCCGCCCGCCATTGGGAGATGCTCGGGCACTATTGGAGTCTGCACAATACTTCCTATTTTATGGCGAGGGTGAAGCGGACCTTCGGATATCCGCTTTATATGCAGGACGTGCGGAATGACATCGAGCTGGCGCGGCAATTTGAAGCCGGTGATGGAACCGGCCGCAAGAACATGAGGAAAAAGGCGCAGAAAGGGGACCCATCATAACCATGGCGAAATCCCAAGGGCAAAATCGGCTTGTGGTCGTCCGGTACGCGGACGATCCGGTGGCCGGTCACGAATCGGTGCTATGGGCGCTGGAATATTTGACGGAAGTGTGCCGCGGGAAAAGCATCGAAGTGACCGCGGAAGACGCCGCGGGCGCGCCGAAGATTTGGGTGTCGGGACCGGATCATGTCCCGGCGCAGGAGCTGAAGAGCAACGGCGCGACGTTGCCCGCGGAAGCGGAATCGTTCTGCCTCTTCTGGAACCGGAACGAACAAAGCCCCGCGCTGATCGCGGCGGGCCGCGACGAACGGGGCTTGCTCTATGCCCTGCTGGAAGTGGCGGATGCCGTCCGGCATGCGGCGGATCCGATGGCCGAACTGGCCCGGTTCCGGCTCTTGTCGGAAAAGCCGGCCGTTGCCGTGCGCGCCGTGGGCCGCCTGTTTGTCAGCGAAGCCGAGGACAAGGCCTGGTTCTACAACCGGACGTTCTGGGATGAATATTTGACCGAATTGGCCACGCACCGGATCAACCGGCTGCACTTGGCTTTGGGGATGGGTTACGATTACGGGCACGACCCGCTGGCTTCGGACAATTATTTCAGTTTCAGCTACCCGTTCCTGATCCGGGTGCCCGGTTACGACGTGCGCGTGGCAGGATTGCCGGACGAGGAAAGGGAGCGGAATCTGGAAACGCTCCGCTTCATCAGCCGGGAAGCCAAGCGCAGGGGGATCCATTTTCAGCTCGGCCTCTGGAACCACGCTCCCGATCTGGGAGCGCAGCAGTCCAGGTACCGCGTGGAAGGGATCCATCCGGGCAATCAAACCGCCTATTGCCGCGATGCCATCCGCCTGCTGCTTCAGGAGTGCCCGGACATTGACGGCGTGACGATCCGCACGCATTACGAAGGCGGGGTTCCGGAGCCGGCCGAGGAATTCTGGAGCGAACTCTTCCGCGGTGTCGGGGAGTGCGGCCGAAAGGTGCAAATCGACCTGCACGCCAAGGGGGTGGATTTCGACCGCATCGAAGCGGCCGTTGCCACGGGCCAGCCCGTCGTGGTTTCGCCGAAATACTGGGCGGAACACATGGGGCCGCCTTACCACCAGGCGGCCATCCGGGCCACCGAGCTGCCGGTGGAATCCACCGACCGGCCCGATCTGATGTCGATTACCGCCACGCATCGGCGGTTTACCCGTTACGGATATGCGGACTTTTTCCGGGCGGACCGCTCGTACGACGTGTTGTTCCGCATCTGGCCGGGAACCCAGCGGGTGCTGCTGTGGGGCGATCCCGCCATGGCCGCCGGCTACGGAAGACTGGGGAGTTTCTGCGGCGCTTCGGGGGTCGAGTGGTGCGAACCGCTGACGTTCAAAGGCCGGAAAGGTTCCGGAGTGCCGGGCGGGCGCGAACTGCACGCCGATCCGGCCCTCCGTGAGGCGGAAGGACACGAGTGGCGCAAGTACAAGTACAGTTACCGCCTGTGGGGCCGGCTGCTCTACAATCCGGATGCGGACCCCGAAAGCTGGCGCCGCTGGCTGCGGGCCGAATTCGGGGAAGCCGCCCGCGCCTGCGAAGAAGCGCTGGCGCACGCCAGCCGCATCCTGCCGCTCCTCACCGCGGCGCATAACCCATCCGCGGCCAACAACGCGTTCTGGCCGGAAATGTACACCAACATGTCCATCGTCAAGCCGCCCCGGCCTTCGCCCTACGACTTCGATACGGTGGAACCGAAGACGTTCGGCTCGGTCCAGCCGCTTGATCCGGCGTTGTTCTACCGCATCGACGATTTTGTGCAGGATGTGCTGCGGGGCGAGCGCAGCGGGAAATATTCGCCGCTGTTTGTGGCGGACCGGCTGGAAGAACTGGCGGAAGCCGCCGAACGGCATCTGGCGGAAGCCGCCGCGAAGGCCGGCCATCCCGGATCGCCCTCCTTCCGCCGCTGGGAGGCGGATGTGGCCATTCTGGCCGGGCTGGGACGCTTCTTCGCGGAAAAACTGCGCGCCGGCGTGGCCTACGCGTGGTTCGAACAGACGGGAGACGCGGAGTCGCTGGCCCAAGGGGTGGCGCACTACCGGAAGGCGAAGGAAAACTGGGTCCGGCTGGCGGAGCGCGCCGACGGCGTCTACCGGGAAGACATCACGTTCGGTTACGCCCGGCACATGCGCGGCCACTGGAAAAACCGGCTGGTGGAAATTGACGAAGATCTGCAGGCCATGGAGCAGCAGCTGGAAGAAGTCCGCCGGAACGCGTCCGGAGCCGATGCCGGGGAAGGCGGGAAAAAATGGAATCCTGCCTTGTTGCAGCAGGATGCCGCAAAGCCCGCGTTCCGGCATGAAGCGCCGGACGGCTTCCGGCCGGGGGAACCGGTCCGGATTGCCGCCGTCCTGCCCGACGATGCCGCCGGCGTGCGCGTCACGCTGTTTTACCGGCACGCCAACCAGGTGGAAAGTTACCGGCAGGCCGAGATGGCGCGGGAAGGACAGGAGTTTGCGGCCGTCATTCCCGGCGACTACACGGACTCCCTTTATCCGATCATTTACTTCTTCGAATTGCGCGACGGCCGGGGGAACGCCTGGATCGTCCCCGGATTGAACGATCAATTTTCCAATTCGCCCTACTATGTGATTCAACAGAAGAAATAACGGCATGCTTGCGCGAATCAAAGGAGCGGAAGAGAAATGGAAGGAAGCCTGACACCCGAACGCGCCGTCGTCGGATTCATCGGTCTGGGCGTCATGGGAGGAAGCATGGCGCGGAATTTGCACCGCGCCGGATACAAGCTGCACGTGTACAACCGTTCGCGGGACAAGGCGGAGGAACTGGTCCGGCTCGGCGCCGTCTGGCACGACTCGCCGGGCGACCTTGCGCCTCACGCCAATGTCATCATCACCATGGTCGGGTTTCCCCAGGACGTGGCGGAAGTCTACCTGGGGGAAGACGGCTTGCTGGCCCGCGCGAAACCGGGGACGCTGCTGATCGACATGACGACGTCCAGCCCCAACCTGGCGCAAATCATTTACCGGGAAGCGAAAAAGCGGTCCCTTCGCGCGCTGGACGCTCCCGTTTCCGGAGGGGACGTCGGAGCGAGGGAAGGCAGGCTTTCCATCATGGTCGGGGGAGAAGCGGCGGACTTTGAAGCCGCCCTCCCCGTATTTCAGGCCATGGGCACCAACATCGTCTATCACGGCGGAGCCGGCGCGGGGCAGAATGCGAAAATGTGCAACCAGATCGCCATCGCGTCCAACATGATGGGCGTCTGCGAAGCCATCGCGTACGCGCGGAAGGCCGGCCTCGACCCGGAAAAGGTGCTCCAGAGCATCGGAAGCGGGGCGGCGGGCAGCTGGTCGCTGAACAACCTGGGTCCGCGGATCGTGCGGGGCGACTTCGAGCCGGGCTTTTACGTGAAACATTTCATCAAGGACATGAAAATCGCCCTCGAGACGGCCAACGAGATCGGACTTCAGGCACACGGGCTGAAGCTGGCCAGCGAACTCTATGAAAAACTGGCGGAGATGGGGGAAGGGAACCGGGGCACGCAGGCTTTGTACAAGCTGTACGAATGATGGCGGCGATTTTTTCGGATCTCTCCGCTTGCCCCGCTCTTTCCGTATGCCGTATGATGGATTCAGGATAGTTTAGCGGACAAACAAAGATTTCAGGCTGCATGGATTCCAAACCACGAGGGGGGGGTTGATCATGGCTGTGATCCGCAATCCCGTGTTGCGGGGCTTCAATCCGGACCCTTCCATCCTTCGGGTGGGGGACGATTATTACATCGCCACGTCCACTTTCGAGTGGTTCCCCGGCGTGCAGATTCACCACTCCCGGGACCTTCGCCACTGGCGCCTGATCGCCCGGCCGTTGACCCGCAGGAGCCAGCTGGATATGCTCGGCGACCCCGACTCCGGGGGTATCTGGGCTCCCTGTCTGAGCTACTCGAACGGGACGTTCTATCTGGTGTACACCGATGTGAAAACCCACACCGGTCCTTTCAAGGATACCCACAACTATCTGGTGACCGCCAAGAACATCGAGGGTCCGTGGTCCGAACCGATCTATCTCAACAGCAGCGGCTTTGATCCGTCCCTTTTCCACGACGACGACGGGCGCAAATGGCTGGTCAACATGGTCTGGGATCACCGGAAAGGGAAAAACCATTTCGGCGGCATCCTGCTGCAAGAGTATTCGGAAAAGGAACAGCGGCTCGTCGGCCCGGTGTACAACATTTTTCGGGGCACGCCGCTGGGCCTGACCGAAGGACCGCACATTTACAAGCGAAACGGCTACTACTATCTCATGACCGCCGAGGGCGGCACCCGCTACGAACACGCGGTGACCGTCGCGCGTTCGAAATCGCTGTTCGGTCCGTACGAAGTCGATCCGCAAAATCCGATGCTCACCTCTTTCGACAAGCCGGAGCTTCCCCTGCAGCGGGCGGGCCACGCCAGCCTGGTGGAAACGCAGAACGGCGAATGGTATCTCGCCCACCTGTGCGGCCGTCCGCTGAGACCTTCGATGCGCTGCACCCTGGGCCGCGAAACGGCCCTGCAGCGTGTGGAGTGGACCGAAGACGGCTGGCTCCGTGTGGCCGGCGGCGGCAACGGGCCGCATCTCGAGGTGCCGGCCCCCGCGCTGCCGGAACACAAGTTTGCGCCGGAACCGGAAACGGACCATTTCGACGGGGATACGATCAGCCTGCATTTCCAGACACTGCGGGAACCGCTCAGCGAGGAATGGGCGTCCCTGAAGCAGCGCCCCGGCTACCTGCGGCTGAAGGGCAGGGAGTCGCCGGTGTCCCAGCACCGGCAGAGCCTCATCGCCCGCCGGCTGCAGGCCTTCGAGGCGGAGGCGGAAACGGCGCTGGAGTTCGAGCCGGAGACGTTCCAGCAGATGGCGGGGCTGATTTGCTACTACAACACGAAAAATTTCTATTATCTGTGCGTCAGCCGCGACGAAGAACTCGGCAAGTGCGTCTACATCATGTCCCGAGACCAGGGAGAATACGACGAACCGCTGGCCCCCGTTTCCATCGAAGGCTGGGGGCGGGTGCACCTCAAAGCCACGTTCTCTTACGACCGGCTCCGGTTCTGGATTTCGCGGGACGGCGAGACGTGGCTGCATGTCGGTCCGGAACTGGACGCCAGCATTTTGTCCGATGAATACGCAGAGATTTCCCGCGGCAGATTGCGGATCGACCAGGGCTTTACCGGCGCCTTTGTCGGCATCTGCGCGCAGGACCTGAGCGGACGGGGGATCTGGGCCGATTTCGATTACTTCACCTATCGCGAGACGGGCCGGGATTGACAAATCCCATGGACTGCTATAATTAGGAGGGGAATCGAATGGCAGAAAGACTCATGGATGCCGCCGTGCTCAACAAGCCGCTGGACATCGAAGTGAGGAAGGTTCCCGTACCCGTGTCGAAGGAAAACGAGGCGCTGGTCAAGGTCCGCTGCATCGGCATTTGCGGTTCGGACGTGCACTACTACGAACATGGCAGAATCGGCCGTTTCGTGGTGGAGGCGCCCCTCATCCTGGGTCACGAGCTGGCGGGAGAAGTGGTGGAAGTCGGCGCGAAGGTCAAAAACGTCGCCGTCGGGGACCGCGTGGCGGTGGAGCCCGGCGTCACGTGCGGGACTTGCGCGTATTGCAAGTCGGGCCGGTACAACCTCTGCCCCGACGTGGTGTTCCTTGCGACCCCGCCGGTGGACGGCGCGTGGGCGGAATATGTGGCCATCCGCAGCGATTTCCTGTTCAAGCTGCCCGACGGGATGAGCTTTGAGGAGGGGGCGTTGCTGGAGCCGCTGTCGGTGGGCATTCACGCGATGAAGCGGGGCGGCGTGACCCCCGCCGACCGTGTGCTTGTGACCGGACTCGGGCCGATCGGGCTTCTCGCGGCGCAGGCGGCCCGGCTGTTCGGCGTGACGGAAATCTACGGCACGGACGTGGTGCCGTTCCGCCGCGAGCTGGCGCTGGACATGGGGGTCACCGCCGCCATCGATCCCTCGCGGGAGAACGTGGCCGAACGGCTCATGGAGCTGACCGGCGGCGAAGGCGTGGACGTGATCATCGAGACGTCCGGCAACGCACGGGCCATCCGGGACGCGGTGCATACGGTCAAGCGGGGCGGCCGCATCGTGCAGGTGGGCTTGTCCGCCGAAGGCGAAGTGCCCATCGACATGAACCGGCTGGCGGACTTCGAGTTGAACGTGTACGGGGTGTTCCGCTACGCCAACACCTATCCCGCCGCCATCCAGGCGCTCAGCCGGTCGGACATCGATCTGGAGAAAGTGATCACCCACCGGTACGCCCTGAAGGACATCCGCGAAGCGGTGGAAATGGCGCGCACCCAGAAGGACAGAAGCATCAAGATCATGATTTATCCGCACGAAATGAGCTGAAATTCCAAAACTTCCTTTATCATAAGGTTGGGCTGAGAGAACGTTGAAGCTGATTCTGGCTCCGGATTCGTTCAAGGAAAGCCTCACCGCCGTGGAAGCCGCGGAAGCGATGGCGCGCGGCGTTCGCCGCGCCCTGCCGGACGCGGAGGCGGTTCCGCTGCCCGTCGGCGACGGCGGAGAAGGCACGATGGATGTTTTGCTGCACGCCCTCGGGGGACGGGTGTACCGGGCGGAGGTCACCTATCCGCTAGGAGAACGGGGGATGGCGGAATACGCGGTGCTGGGCGACGGCCGGACGGCGGTCGTGGAGCTGGCCCGGGCCAGCGGCCTCCATCTCGTTCCCCGCGATCGGCGCGACCCCTTGCGGACAACCACTTTCGGCACGGGGGAACTGATTCGCGAGGCGTTGTCGCATCCTGTCGAGCGGCTCATCGTGACCATCGGCGGCAGCGCCACCAACGACGCGGGAGCCGGCCTGCTGCAGGCCCTCGGCGCCCGCATCCTTGACGGTTCCGGCCGACCCGTCGGCTTCGGCGGCGGCAGTCTCGGCGACGTGGATCGGGTCGACCTGTCTTCGCTGCATCCGCGGCTGCGGGAGGTCGAGCTGCTCGTGGCGTGCGACGTCACCAACCCTCTGGTGGGCCCGCGCGGAGCAAGCCGCGTGTTCGGCCCGCAGAAGGGAGCGGACGCGGAAACGGTGGAGCGGCTCGAGGCGAATTTGACGCGCTTCGCCGACGTCGTGCGCCGCGACACCGGCCGCCCGCTGCACGACGAACCGGGAGCGGGCGCGGCCGGCGGCACGGGCTACGCACTGATGCTTTGCGGCGGCCGGCTCGTCTCCGGCATCGATCTGGTGCTGGACACGCTGGGGTTCGACGAACGCCTGCGGGGCGCGGATTACGTGCTCACCGGGGAAGGCAAAATCGACGACCAGACGCCGGGCGGCAAGGTCATCGCGGGCATCGTCCGGCGGGCACGGAAAGCCGGCGTTCCCGTCATCGCCTTTGCCGGCGCGGTTCGGCCGGGTTACGAGCCTTTGTACGGGGAAGGCCTCCTTGCCGTGTTCGGCATTACGCCGCACCCCTGCAGCCTGGAACAGGCCCTGCGGGAAAGCGGCGCGAACCTGTCTGTCGCCGTGGAAAACGCCGTCCGGCTGCTCGGCCGATCCCGCGCCGGGTCCTGAGCCGCGGCATTGTTGCCATACATTTCACCTTTGGGTTTGGTCAATCATGGTCAGGTAATATTACCTGGCAATTTTTTTTATTAAAATCTTTTTTTTATTTGAAAAGAGTATTACACAAGGTTCCCGCCCGGGTGTTATACTTAAGTGTGCTGTTTCCCATGGGATGAGCGAATTCGAATTCGGGGGGTTCGATCATTCAATAAATTGAAAGGGATGGGTCATGATGCTTGCCAAGAAAATGGTCCGATTGCTTCTCGCTTTGACTCTCGTGTTTTCGGTCCTTCCTGCCGCGTGGGCCCAGGCGGAGCAATCCGACCACTCCGGCCACTGGGCCGCGGAAATCATTGACAAGTGGCTGGAGGAAGGATTGGTCTCGGGCTTTCCGGACGGAACGTTTCGGCCGAATGAGGGCGTGACCAGAGCCCAAATCGCCCGTCTGGTCAACACCGTATTCGGGTTTGGCGAAGCGGCGGAGATCGCTTACGACGACGTGCCGTCCAATGCATGGTACGCCAAAGACATCGCCATCGCCGTGAAGGCGGGATACCTGAAAGGCTATTCCGAGCGCGTCATGCGCCCCGAACAGCCCATCACCCGCCAGGAAGCGGCGACGGTCCTCGCGCGCCTGCTCAACCTGCCCCCCGACGAAAGCGCAGCAGACGTGTACAAGGATCCCACCCCCGCTTGGAGCAAGGGCAGCGTGGGCGCGGTGACGAAGGCCGGTCTCCTCCAAGGATATCCCGACGGCACTTTCCGTCCTTCGCGCATCGTCAGCCGGGCAGAGGCGCTCGTCATTCTGGACCGCGTCATGGACCGGCTGGCCGTGTTGTTTGACAAGGCGGGCGTATACGGCCCGGCGACGGGCACGGAGACGATCAGCGGCAACGTGGTCGTCACCGCGGCGGATGTTACGCTGCGGAACATGGTCATCACCGGCGACCTGACCATCGCCGAATCCGTCGGCGACGGCGACGTGTACCTGAACGGGGTGACCGTGGAAGGGAAAACCACCATCCTGGGCGGCGGCGAAGACAGCATTCATATTCAAAATTCCCGCCTGGCCGTGGTGGAGGTCAACAAGGCTGACGGTCCCGTGCGCATCGTGGTCAGCGGCAACTCTTCCGTCGCCACCGTGACCGTGCAATCCGGAGCGAAGATCGAAACCTTCGAGCTCACGGGGGAAGGCGTGGCCAACCTCGTGATCGAGGCGCCGGAAGGGACTGAAATCGTCCTGGACGGCGAGTTCGCGAACGTCACCATCGCCAGCGAAAACGTCATGGTGGAAGTGACGGAAAACACCACCATCAAGGAAATGATGCTGGAAAAAGCCGCGGAAGTAAAAGGCCAGGGGAAGATCGAAAAAGCGGTGGTGCAGGCGAGCGGGGTCGTTTTCGAACAGCCGCCGGAAATCATTGAAACCGCTCCCGAAGTCGAGGCGCCGGTCATCGCGCCGCCTCAGCCCCAGCCGCCGCAACCTGCGCCGACTCCGTCCACTCCGCCTCCGCCGCCGGTGACGCCCTCCATCTCCGTATCCGGCGTAACGGTCGTGAACGCGACGACGGTGGAAGTGACCATGTCCCAGCTTCCGGGCGCGACGTTCACCTGGAACGGCAAGCCGGTGATCAGCTCCGTCTACAGCGGCGGCAAGTACGTGCTGACCGTGCCTTACATGACCTCGGGCGCATCCAACACGCTGGTCATCTCCGCGACCGGCTACCAAAACTATCAAAGAACGAACCTCGTCTGGACGGATCCGCTGACCTACGAAGAAGGCAAACTGGGCGATTGGGTGACGGACCGGACAGAACCGGGCGAATGGAGCGTTTCGGAGGACGGCTGGATTACGCTGGCCACCAAAGAAGAGCCCAACAACAACTGGTACGCCTGGCAGGGCCGGAAAGCGGCAATCGACATGCCCGTGACCAGCGACTGGAAAGTCGAGACGGAAATCCGACTGACGGAGGAACTGCTAAGCCGGGACGGCGTCAGAACGTCCGTGTGGCTGAACGTCGTCGATCCCGCCGGCAAAAACATCGACTGGGCGATCCTGCAATTCCGCCTGGACAGCGCGACCGGGACGAAAGGCTGGCAATGGTGGGACAGCAAAGGCCAAGGCTCGTGGATCGACATCCCGAATCTCCCGGCGGAAGCGGGTACCTACAAACTGGCCATTCACTTTTCGAACGGAATGGTGACCCAATACATCAACGGCGTAAAGGTGAACCAATATACGGTAGACGACGATCTGTCGTCGGTCAGGGAAGTCATCTTCAACTCCTACAGCTTCGGCAATGCCTACACTGTCAAGTGGAAAGTGCCCACAGTTCTTTATTATCAGAAGTTTCCGGCGGGCGCAAAAATCATCTCGAATGCGGATCAGCTCAAAGCGGCGATCGAGAACCAAAAGGACGGCGAAACGTGGGTCATTCTGGACGGGATCTACAACCTCGGACGTTTCGACAACATCGAGCGTGGCGGGCAAACGGGCTGGTATTTCCCGATCACGGCCAATGGCCTGACGATCATCGGGGAAAGCAAGGAAGGCACCGTCATCACCTCCGATGTGTACTCCCCGAATGGCGCGTGGGCTTCCCAGGATCACGTTTCCGTATGGGGCGACAACGTCACCATCCGCAATCTGACCATCAAGCCGAAGGCGAAGACCAACAAGGCCATCGAAGTAATGGGGAAAGACTTCCGGCTGATTGACGTGAACTTTTTCCGAAATGAAAAAAATCTTGAGGAATTTGCAGGTTCCCTGTTCTTTAACCCGCAAAATGAGGCCAAGGATATCGGAGACGCCCTGGTGGAAAACGTCCTGATTCACGACGCGTGGATTTCCGCCAGCCCGATGTTTGTGGAAAAGGGAACATTGACCCTGAAAAACACGACCATCGACTTCAGGGGCAGCGCCTACGCCAACGACGACAGGTATGGCGTCATCAGCAACAACAGCGTGATCCGGGTGGCGGATGGAAGCTCGTTCACCGTATGGGCAGACAGCACGCTCGCGAATTTGCAAACGCAGGTGCTGGATCGGGTGCCGGCGGGCACCACGGTCAAACTGGAACCCGGCACCTACTACGTGCCGACCGCTTTGAATGTGCCGGAAGGCGTCCACGTCGAATACAACGACGCACAAATCGTCGTCGGCACCGTGGCGGATACGGAAGCGGAACTGAAGGCGGCACTGGCAGACGGCAGCATTGACACCATTTACGTCCGGGGAACCATTCCGCTGTCGTCCACGCTGAAAATCACCCGGCCGATCCGGATCACAGGCACCGGCAGCGGAGCCACGATCACGAGAGCTGACAACTGGACCGTCATCGGCGATCCGACCTCGAAAGGCAACGCGATGCTGATCAGCGTGGAAAACGTCGCGGGAGAGGTCGTGCTGGAGAACCTCACCGTGACCGGCGCCAAACACAGGGACATTGACCCCGGGAAAAAAGACTACGGCAGCGGCATCAACGTCTACGAATCGGGCAATGTCACGCTGAAAGACGTCACGTCCACCAAAAACGAGGGAGCGGGCCTCATCGTGAACGGATCGAAGGTCGTTGCGAACAGTCTGACCACCAGCGAAAACGGCTGGTACGGCGTCAACGTCGCAAAAGGAAGCAACGTCACGGCGGAAACGTCCTTTGCCATCGACGCCGGCAGCATGCTGAACGAGGATCTGGAAATCGTGGCCGAAGGGGACGTGACAGTCGACGCACCCGGTTATACGGCGTTTGTCCAAGGCGCCCAAACGATTTACAGCCGAAAACCCGTGGTCATCAACCTTGCGAAAGACGTGACGGAGTTCCGGCTCGCGGTCAATGCATTCAAGGACGAACTCGGGCTTTCCGATCAAAGTCTGGCCCAATTCAATGAGATGCCGGCGGATCAGGGACGGCATCAAGCGGTCTGGTTCGCGATCAACTGGTTCATCCCCTATCAGAACAAAGAAGATTTCAGGGCCGTTTTCGAATATGTGGTAGACAAAGAGCACACCAAGATGCGGTTCATCAGCGCCGTGGACGGCGCGGCGGACGCGGAGGCCATGCAGGCGGCGCTCATGCAGTATGTTCCCGTCCTGCACGCGAAACGGCAGGATCTGATCGCCAGGCTGTACGCAATTGAACAAGACTCCTTGGCGGCCATGCTGGAAACCACGAATTACACCAAGGCGATAGCAAGAGTGACTGCCATAAAGGACGACGACGACAAAATCAACAACCTGGCGGAGAATTTGCTGGTCGAGCGCAACAACCGGGAAAACAGCAAATTTTTCGGGGTGGAGGCCATCGCCGATGCGATTTTGAATATTCTGGGTCCCGAGGACAGCGAGTAAGCGCGTCCCGGGCGCGGAAAAAGACAGCCGCAATAACAGCCGCTTCCGCCAAGCCATGCGGCGGAAGCGGCTGTGCCGTCACAGTTTCGAAAGATCCAACGGCTATGCCGGGGCGTGAGGTTTCATGATACCGGGGGCGACGTTACAACCTCGATGGTGGCGGCGTATTGGATGTGTCCTTCCGTCCAGTAGGCATCAATGACCAGCACATAGGTGCCCTCTTCCGACGGCAGCGTCACCTTGCCGTCCCGGGACGGAAGCGTCTCGGACCGTTCCCACAGGCTCGCATGAATGGTATGCGGGTCTTTTTTCGTAAAATGCAGGGTCATTTCCGCTCCCGGCCGCACGGGGTGGACCGGTTCATTTTCCACCATCTGGTCCGGTGCCGGAGCATCGGTGGTCGCCAGCCTTCCACCCGGGAAGCGCCATGTAAAGCCTCCCCGGAGCAGCGGAATCTTCCGCCCGTCCACCATGCCATATGCTTCGGGAAGCTCTTTCAAGGGAGGTTCCTTCGCGAGGTATGAGCACCTCTGGATGGAAACGGCCGCAAGAAACATGAGCAGCACGGACGGAATCAGAAACCGGCGGGTCACGGACAACGACCTTCCCTTCGTTGATCCTTGATTGCTCTGACGAGTCTGAACCGTGAAAAGTTTGATTCCGGATGAAGCCGGCTAAGAGGAAGGCTTGCATGAGCCGGTGAATGACTTGATGATTTCTGCGAAAGACTATATAGAGAATCCCGAAGATATTTTTCACCTAAAATATCCCAGGAAAAGGGGGAGCGGCATGGCAAGAGCGAAGACGTCCACCCGGACGCTGGCCGACATTCTTAACGCGCAGATCGCCAACTTGGCCGTGCTTTATTTCAAGCTGCACAGCTATCACTGGTACGTGAAGGGCGACAAGTTCTTCGAATTGCACGAGAAGTTCGAGCAGCTGTATAACGAAGCGGCGAAGCACATCGACGTGCTGGCGGAAAGGCTCCTGGCCCTCCAGGGAAAACCGGCAAGCACCATGCGGGATTTCCTGGCGCTGGCCTCCGTGGCGGAAGCCTCCGGCAATGAAACGGCGGAACAGATGGTGGGAACCATCCTGCAGGATTTCACCGCCATGAAGGCGGATCTGAAGGAAGGCATTCGGTTGGCCGAAAGCCAGGACGATTCTTCCACCGTGGACATTCTGACCGACATCCTGACCAGCCTGGACAAGCACATCTGGATGCTGTCCGCCTATCTGGGCAGGTAACCGGCTGTGAACCGCCGGTTTCGGGGTGGTTACCAATTTCCGTGGTAAATCGTGCCAAGCTGGTTCCGACCACCGTCCTTGTCCATGATCAAAGCGGCTTCGAGCCGTGGTCATCCACGGTTCGAAGCCGCTTTTTCATGTTCGCATCGTATTCGTCATCAAAGCCAGCTGTCATCCGTTTCGCCGTAATAGGAGCCAAAGAAGAGTTCGAGAAATTGCGCCAGGACCTCGGATTTGGAGTTCACGTGCCACGCCAGCGACACCTCAAGCGAAAGATCGACGCCGTCGAGGGGTTTTGCACCAGCCCGTGGACGGGCCGGTAAGGCGACGGGCTCAGCGTGACGCCCATTCCCCCTATTTGACCAGGAGCATGACGGTATGGAGATCCTGCGCTTCCATTATCGTGCGAGAAGTCAGTCAGTCCGGCGTGGCCGGAACAGGCCCATGATCATGTCATAATAAATGGGCCCGGCCGATTGCGGCGTAATGATAAAGGTCTCATCCTTAAGATCGTAGACTGATATGGACGGCTTAACGGTCAGTGGATGGTCCACCGGCAAGGCCGCCATGAAGGGGATGCGGATCAAGGGGCGGGTGCGAATCTTGTTGCTGTTCATATGCTTGAGGATGATGCCGACATGGGGGAAGCGGGATTGGTAAGCCTTCAGCGTCGGGATCAGATCGACCACGGTTCCGCTGAAGTCGATGCGCAGCTCTCCCTTCCGTCCCATTGAGGTGAGCCGTGCGCCGATCCTCGTTTGCTCCACCCGATCAAGAATTTCGTAGGCGCGGGGCAGCAGCCATTTGCCGGCCGGGGTGAGCTCGAATTGCCGGCTGGTGCGGTGAAACAGCTTGATCCCGATTTCCTCTTCGAGCTCCCGGATTTGCCGGCTCAGCGGCGGCTGCGCAATATGCAATCTTTCGGCGGCCCGGTTGAAATTGAGTTCTTCGGCCAACGCCACAAAATAGCGGAGATGTCGAAGTTCCAAACCCCTTCACCCCGGGCTGAGGTTTGCGGAGACGAATTTCTCCAGAAATTTGTTTTTTTCATCGTAACAAGGAAATGTCCGGATGTGAACGAGTTTTTAGAGGTGCTGGAAATGACTTTCGGCATGCTTCGCTGTCCGGGCGGTCGACCTCGGCTGGCCGGTTTGTGACCGGTGCCACTGCGACTGGGTCGGGGCCAACGCCGGCTGGTATGTCTATTCTTGATCAACATGAGAATAAGCATCTTCAAGGCCTTTGTTAACACCAAAAGCCATTGGATTCAGGATCATGCAGTTCCCCATGCCCCTCTATCCAGAACACATATTCGCTGACAACATCTTGTCAAATCTCCAGTGTAAAATACGTTTATGATAGAATGGAATTACGACAAAAGTCGCGGGCGTGATCGGATTGGCATCGTTTTTGAAGTTCAGGGAGCTGGGAGAAACCTATGAAGTTTCACCGAAATTGTTCATTGCGTGCTTGAACAGGGACCGGCTCCTTTCATATTTCCATCATTATGTATGGATCAATGTCGGTCTGGAGTTGTCAAAGGCTTTGCTTGACGAACCACAAGACGATTATAAACTGACGGTTCCCAGGCTGCTGCGGAAGTTGGTTTCCGAGGCCCCCGGGAACCAAGTTGTGCTGGACCGGATCGACATTCTTTTTTTGCCCGCGTTTCAGTTGGATGTAATAAACCTTCTCAGGCAGCTGGACCGAAACAAGAGCGTGGTCGTCATCTGGCCCGGATTCCTGGAAGGTAAGAAGCTGATCTATTCGAAGCCGGACTATCCGGACTATCACACCTATGATTTATCTTTTTACAATGATGTCATTTGCATAACGGACTAAGGTTGAGGAGGACAACCGACATGAAGTACGGGGAACTGATCCAATTCGACCCGATTGAGACCGTCATTCAGATCCGTGATGCCGATGAAGCCGAAAAGGCGCGGAAATTGGTGCAAACTTACGTCATGTCCGACGACATGGCGGACATGATCAAAGAAAAAATCCTGTCCCAGCTTTCTCTGGACGAAGTGATTGATAACAAGGGCGTGCTTTTGGTCGGCAATTACGGGACGGGGAAATCGCACCTCATGTCCGTCATTTCCAGCGTGGCACTTGACGCCTCCTTGCTCCCGGACCTTCGCAATGAAAAGTTTGCGGAGTACATACGACCCATCGCGGGACGGTTCGAAGTGTTGCGCATCGAAATCGGCGCGGTCAAAACCCCGCTTCGGGAAATCGTGGTTCAAGAACTGGAGCGGGATCTGGCCAAACGCGGCATTTCCTATCAATTTCCTCCTGCAGACGCCATCACGAGCAACAAGGAAGCTCTTGCCGCCATGATGGTGAAATTCGAGGAGAAGTACGGTGACAAAGGCTACCTCCTGGTCATCGATGAGCTTCTCGATTATCTGAAAAGCCGTACGCAAATGGATCTCATGCTGGATTTGGGCTTTTTGCGGGAGTTGGGCGAGTTCATCAAAAATTCCCGTTTCCGGCTCATTTGCGGCGTTCAAGAAGCCCTGTTCGACAATCCCGCCTTCTCTTTTGTTGCGACAACCCTGCTGAAAGTCAAAGACCGGTTCGAACAGGCCATCATCCGGCGCGAAGACATTGCGTATGTCGTTGCCGAGCGCATTTTGAAGAAGACACCGGAGCAGAAGGCAAAAATCCGGGAACACCTGCAGCCATTTTGCCATCTGTACCGCAACATGGCCGAGCGACTGGATGAATTTGTGGATCTCTACCCCATTCATCCGTCCTACATCGAAACGTTCCAGAAGGTGTATCTTGCCGAAAAGCGGGAAGTGCTGAAAACGATTTCAGCCACCGTGAAGGAGCTGATTCACGTCGACGTTCCGGAGCGTGAGCCGGGAATCAAATCTTTTGACACCTATTGGAAATACATCAAAGAGAACATGGCCAAGAAAGCCGAGCCGGAAATCAAGGAAGTACTCACGAAAAGCGGGGTCTTGGAGGACATCATTAACCGTTCTTTTCCAAAGCCGCTCTATAAACCCATTGCGCTCCAAATCATTTGCGCCCTTAGCGTCCATCGGTTGACCACGGGCAGCCTGGACGTCAAGGCCGGCATGACCGCCCAGAACCTTAAGGATGATTTGTGCCTCTTCATCGAAATGCCGGTCATGGAAGCGGACTTTTTGCTGTCCACCGTACATACCGTGCTGAAAGACATCATGCAAACGGTAAGCGGCCAGTTCATCGAATACAACAAAGACAACGAGCAGTACTATCTTGATCTGAAGAAGGACATTGATTACGACGCCAAAATCGAACAAAAGGCGGCGGTGCTGCACGACTCGCAGCTGAACATTTATTTCTACTCCGTGCTCTATGATCTGCTTGAGTGGAATGCTCCCGAATACGTCACCGGACACAAAATCTATGAGTACGACCTGAACTGGGAAGAGAAAAACATTTTCCGCTCCGGATATCTGTTCATGGGGGAATCCAACGAGCGGCCGACGGCCCAGCCCCCGAGGGATTTCTACGTGTATTTCTTGCCGCCTTACGGTCCGCTGACAGCCAAAGACGAAAAGAAAGAGGATGAGGTCTTCTTCCGGTTTTCGGGAGACGAAGAATTCAAGGAGACGCTGAAGCGTTTTGCCGCGGCCAATGAAATGGAGCTGCTTGCCGCCCAAAGCGAGACCAAAAAAGTATACCGTTCCAAGGCGGATAACGAGAAAAAGGCCCTTCTCAAGTGGTTTGACAACCATAAGGTTCATTGTTTTTCTGTCATTTACAAAGGTGTCAAGCGCCAGCTTGTGGAAGTGTTGCATGGAAGGCAGATCCACGACCGGACGTTCAAGGAACTGGTCGATGCCGCCGCTTCGGCCTGTCTGTCCGAATGTTTCCGGAAGCTGTACCCGGATTATCCCAAGTTTCTCGTCAAGATTACGCCGTCAAACCGTGCGGACTTGTTACGGCGGGGGTTAGAAGCGATCGCCGGCAAGCCGACGCAGGACGGACTCAAGTTGCTGGAAAGTTTCGGACTTCTTCACAACGGAAAAATCAAGCCGGAGAATTCCCAATACGCGGCGCATTTCATCAAACGGCTGGAAAACCTGCCAGGCCATCAGGTGATCAATGCGTCGGACATTCTCGAGTTTCGGTACGAAGATGTGGCCTGCGATAAGGAATTTAAACTTGGCGTCGAATGGATCGTCTTGATTCTGGCCGCTCTCGTTTACACCGGTCATGCCACGTTGACGGCCGAAAACAACATCCGCTATGACGCATCCAATCTGGACGCCTTGGCCAAAGAGAATTTGAGCGTCCTTTACGGGTTCAAGCACATTGGAAAACCGAAATCCGCCGCAATGGCTGAGCTCAGACGTTTGTTCGGCATTTTGGGGTTGCCGGAAGGATTGATCGTCAATCTGAATCAGTGGGATGAAGCCGTTCAGAGACTGCTGGCCAGAGGCAAAGAACTTTTTGAAAAAGCGTCGAGAAGCTTGAGCGTGTTGAACGGCAATCCCGCGCTGTGGGGAGAGCTGCTCATTCCCGACAACTTGCTGGATACGTACAAAAAAGACATCCAGAGTGTCCACGAGCTTTGGAGCGCTTTGAGCAGCCGGTTTAATACACCCGCAAAACTTGTGCATTTTGATTACACGGGCGACCAACTGGATCGGCTGGAAAACGGCCTGAAGGCGATGGGCGTCGTTGAACGCTGCGAAGAAATGAGGAATCTGTGTTCCGGGGTGATTGATTACATCGGCAAAATCGAACTGCTTTCCCTGGAAGAGTCGCTTAAGGAAAGAATTCGCCAGGCAAAGGATCAATTTTTCACCATTCGGGACCAAATCCGCGATACAGACGAAGATGTCGCAGGCCTCTGCATGCCGCTGAAAAAAGAACTGGAAGGCATCAAAGAGGCATACATCACTTGGTACGTGGACCAACATGCCAAATACCGCTTGGGCCTGCAGGATAGCAAACGGAAGGGAGAAATCCAGGAAGGCCGGGATCTGGCAAATCTCAACAGACTTTCCGGCATTCGCGGCATCTTGTCCGTTGGCAAGCTGCAGGAACTGAAGACTGAACTCGCGGAATTGAAAACCTGCTATGAGCTGCAGGCCACTGAGCTGCAAAAGCATCACATCTGTACGCATTGCCATTTCAAACCAGGTGAACAGGAGAAGCTGGTCAAAGGACGACTGGATCGGATCGAAGAAAAAATCGAATCGTTGCTTAAGGAATGGACAAATGCCATTGTCAGCAGCGTGGAAGATCCAATGGTGTTGCATGATGTGGCTTTGCTGAGGCCTGATCAAAAGGAACAAATCGAAAAATTGCTCCAGGATCGCAGGCTGCCTGACATTGTCGACGGCGCATTCGTCGATGCCGTCAATACGCTGTTAGCGGGCTTGGACAAAGTGGAAGTGGATGTTCAACAACTGGTGGGTTCAATGACCAGTTGGGGGCCCTGCACGGTGGATGACATGAAAAGCAGGTTCGAATCGTTGGTGAACCAATGGACAAGCGGCAGGGATAAAAGCAGAGTTCGCATCATCATCAAGCAATGAATGGGGTGCCAACCGTGAAACTGACCAAAGAGCATATCGATCGCGTGCGTCATCTGGAAGGCTTTCCGATCGGCAAAGACGAAGATATCATGGCCTTATCCGCGCCGCCGTACTACACAGCTTGCCCGAACCCGTTTCTCGAAGACTTTATCCGTGAACACGGTAAAACGTACGATGAAGCAAACGACAATTACCATCGGGAACCCTTTGCGGCAGATGTCAGCGAGGGCAAAAACGATCCGGTATACAACGCGCACAGCTATCATACGAAAGTTCCGCATAAGGCGATCATGCGTTATATTTTACACTATACCGAACCCGGGGACATCGTTTTCGACGGTTTCTGTGGTACGGGCATGACCGGTGTCGCCGCCCAGTTGTGCGGAAACCCCGACCCGGAGTTCAAAGCACTAATCGAGCGGGAGATGCCCGGTGTAAAATGGGGAGCTCGCAAAGCGGTGTTAAACGACCTTTCCCCGGCGGCGACCTTTATTGCCTACAATTACAACACACCAGTGGATGTTCCTGATCTTACGGAGGAAGCGAAACGGATATTGGCGGTGTGTGAACGAGAATGCGGCTGGATGTACGAGACGCCTCATACTGATCAGCAAGGGCAACCGTTGTACGGGTTGGACGGCGGAATGATCATGGGGAGGATCAACTATGTCATTTGGTCCGACGTGTTGATTTGCCCGTATTGCACCAAGGAAATTGTCTTTTGGGACGTGGCGGTGGACAAGGACAGCGGTTCGGTGAAGGACCGGTTCCGCTGCAGCCATTGCGGCAGCGAGTTGAGAAAATCGGAATGCGAGCGCGCGCAAACTTCATTTTATGACCGGGCGTTGAAAGAGCACATCGCGTTGGCAAAGCAAGTGCCGGTATGGATTAATTACTCCGTCGGAAAGCGGCGTTATGAACGCCCACCGGTACCCTATGACCTCGTATTGCTCCAAAAAATTGAGGATTGGGACATACCGTACTGGTATCCGACCGACAAAATGCCGGAAGGGTACAATACGGAGCAGCCCAAGCGTTCCCACGGCTTGACGCATGTGCATCATTTTTTCAAAAAACGCGCCTGTGCGGTCTTGGCCACGTTTTTAAATCAAATCAAGCCGGGGCAACAAAGGTTGAAATGGTTCTTGACGGCCGTGATGGAAGGCTCCTCCCTGCTGAATCGGGAACGTCCATCCGGTTTGCCGAGCAAATTGAACGGAACTTTGTATGTCAGTTCGATGATCCGCGAGATCAACGTCCTGGATTTTATCCGACGAAAGATCGAGAAATATCCGAAACTGCCCATGTCCCATCATTCGATCATTTCCTGCCAGTCGGCCACTAAAATAGGACTTCCCGACAATTCGATCGATTATATCTTTACCGATCCGCCGTTCGGTAGCAATCTCAATTACTCAGAACTCAACTTTCTCTGGGAAGCCTGGTTAAAGGTCATCACCAACAGCGAGCCGGAAGCGATCGTCAACGACGTGCAGAACAAGGGGCTGCTGGAATATCAGGAGTTAATGGAGCGCTGTTTTGCCGAATGCTACCGCATCCTCAAACCGGGCCGATGGATGACGGTCGAATTTCACAACTCGCATAATGCCGTCTGGAATGCGATCCAGGAGGCACTGCTTCGCGCCGGGTTTATCGTGGCTGACGTACGGACGCTGGACAAAAAACAGGGCAGTTTCAAACAGGTGACTACGACCACGGCGGTGAAACAGGATTTGGTCATTTCCGCTTACAAACCGAAGGAAAGTTTCAAGCGCCGTTTTTTGGAACGGGCAGGCAGTGAAGAAGCGGTTTGGGATTTTGTCCGCCAGCATTTGGAGAAACTTCCTGTTGTGGTTGAAAGCAAATCTGGAAAACTGGAAATCATCGCGGAGCGGCAGGCTTATCTCCTGTTTGACCGCATGGTGGCGTTTCATGTGCAAAACGGCATTGCGGTTCCGATCGATGCCGGGGATTTTTATAAAGGATTAAAAGAACGATTCATCGAGCGGGACGGCATGTACTTCCTGCCCGATCAAGTCAATATCTATGATGAGAAGCGGATCCGGATGGATGTGGAAAACGTCCAACTTTCATTTCTTGTGACGGATGAAAAGTCGGCCATTCAGTGGCTGTACATGGAGTTGCGGGAACCGCAAACGTATCAAGAGTTGCAACCGAAATTTCTGCGCGAATTTCACAAGTCAAGGCACGAAAAGATGCCGGAGTTGGGCACGATCCTGGAGGAAAATTTCCTGCAAGACGAACAAGGGCGCTGGTATATTCCCGACGTAAACAAAGCCTCAGACTTGGCCAAGTTGCGTGAAAAGCGGCTGGTGCGGGAATTTGAAGAATATGCCCAAGGCACGGGGAAACTGAAAGTGTTCCGGACGGAAGCGGTTCGGGCCGGTTTCGATCATTGCTGGAAAAAGCGTGACTTTGAAACCATAGTGCGGGTGGCGAAAAGGCTTCCGGAAAGCGTCATTCAGGAAGATCCGGCTTTGCTCATGTATGTGGACAACGCCACGAACATGCTTGACCGGTGAGAAACATGCGAAATATCGGTGACTGGGCCTACGATCCGGTTCGCAAATGCCAGGTACGTATCTTGGAACGGACCGAACTTTGGGGATATGTCACCTGCACTGTTTTTGCTCCCGCATTGAACGGAACTTACGCCGTTCCGGAAGAACGGCTGATTGATCCGGCAGAGGCAACCCGTCAGGAGGATTACATTCGATTCATTGCGCTTCACGCCCGGATTCGAAACGAATGGGCGGAAGGCATCGTATCTCCGATCGGCGGCAAAATCTTGCCTCTGCCGCATCAGCTTTATGCTTTGCAGCGCGTGCTGGACAGCAGCCGGGTCCGTTTTCTGTTTGCCGATGAGGTGGGACTCGGCAAAACCATCGAGGCGGGTCTGGTCATTCGGGAACTGAAGGCCAGAGCGCTCGTTAAACGGATCCTGATCGTCTGCCCGAAGAGTTTGATTACCCAGTGGCATGCGGAGATGAAAGACAAGTTCGGGGAGACTTTTCATATTATCCTGCCGGAGGATGCGGATACGATCCGGCGTTTGTACGGAGACGGAGAAGTGTACGGCCGTTTCCATCAGGTGATTTGTTCATTGGATGCCATAAAGCCCCTGGAAAAACGCGCCGGATGGAGCCGGGAGAAGATCGAACAATACAACCGGGAACGAATCGAAGCGGTGCTGGAAGCGGGATGGGATCTGGTGATCATTGACGAAGCCCATCGCGTGGCAGGAAGTTCACCGCAAGTGGCCCGATATAAACTGGGAGCCCGGCTCGCCAAAGCGGCGCCCTATTTGCTTCTGCTCACCGCAACTCCGCATTCGGGGAAGTCGGAACCTTTCCTGCGGCTGATGCGGATGCTGGACGAGAAGGCATTTCCTGATGCTCGCGCCATCGTCAGGGAGCAGGTGGCTCCTTACCTGGTCCGCACCGAGAAACGTGCGGCGGTCGACCATGAAGGAAACCGTCTGTTTAAAGACCGTACAACCAAAGTGCTGGAAATTGAATGGGAAGAGCGTCACAGCCTGCAAAAAAAGCTGTATGAACAGGTGACCCGTTACGTCAAAGCCGGCTATCAGCTGGCGCAGCGCGAGAAAAAAACGCATATCGGGTTTTTGATGGTTTTGATGCAGCGTATGGCCACCAGCAGCACGGCTGCAATTCGCGACAGCCTGGAAAGACGGATTGCTGTTTTGGAAAGCAAGGAAGAAACACAGCCCGCCTTCGGCGAAACAGCCGGGTTGGATCCGTGGCTGGACATGGAAGCTGAAGAAGCGTTGGAAGAAGCGATCAGGTTGAAACCCGCGGGTTGGAAAAACGAACTGGAAGAGCTGAGACGCATTCTGGCGACAGCCAAACAAGCGGAGTTTCAGTATACCGACGCGAAAGCTGAAAGGTTGCTTGAGGAACTGGACCGTCTGCGCTCTTCGAAAACAGCGGACAAAGCCATCATCTTTACCGAATTTGTGGCCACTCAAATGTACTTGCGCGATTTTCTTGAAAAGCACGGCTACACCGTATCCATCCTCAATGGTTCCATGGACCTGGAAGAGCGAAATGAGGTGTTGCGGGAATTCAAAGATTCGAGGGATGTGCTGATTTCCACCGACGCCGGCGGTGAAGGTCTGAACCTGCAATTTGCCAATGTGGTGATCAACTATGACCTGCCCTGGAATCCCATGAAAATAGAGCAGCGCATCGGACGCGTGGACCGCATCGGACAAACCCGGGATGTGCTGGTGTACAACTTCATTCTTTCCGATACGGTTGAAAATCGTGTACGCAAAGTACTGGAAGAGAAGTTGATCAACATATTCAGGGAACTCGGCATTCAAAAACTTCATGATGTGCTGGACAGCGAATGGGCGGAGATTGACTTTACGGATGCCTATATCCGGTCGGTGGCTGACCCGGGGCGCATGGAGGAATATGTCAAGCGGGTGGAACGGGATCTCCGGGAACAGGCGGAACAGGCCTTGAAAATCAGGGACATCATGATGGATGACCGTTCATTGGATGTAGAACAAGCACTGCAGATGGCCAAGAAGGATGTGGCTGATCTGGCGGTACGAATGTTGGTCTCTTATCAGAAATGGAATGAAACAGAAGAATTGCCGTTGCCCGAATCCCGCGATTTGAACGATCCGCAAATCCGTTTCTTGCTTGAGCAGGATTTTTATGCGAATGACCGGGAATCGCTGATTTCCGTCCACCTTCCCGGGCTTCCCTATGAACCGGGCATATGGTCCTTGTGGGAGCTTAAACTGACCGACGAATCGAAAGATCGCCGTGTTTTCCCTCTTTTCATGACTCATCAAGGCGTGTTCCGCCCTGCTTCCGCCATGCGGATTTGGGACGAATTGTTGGTTCCAGACCGGGAGATTCGTCTGGGCGATTCGGTGCGCTTGTCGACAGAACAACGTGAGAAACTGCATGAAGGAGCCCAAGCCGCGGCATATGATCTATTTTTGGAACTGAAGTCCGTCAGGGAACAGCGCATCCGGGAGGAGGAGAACCGGGCGTTCTTCGCCCTGCGTCTTCGCATGGAGGCCGTCGAGCAAATTGGTCTTGAAACGGTCAAGCGTAAAAGAAAACAGGAATTGCTCGAGGAAGAAGCGAAATTAAAAACGGAGTTTGCCGAAAAACAAGTGCTGACTCCCGTGCTCAAGCCGGTTTTCCTCATCAACTTGGAGTGAAGAATATGTTTGCCGACTGGTTGTGGTCAAGGCTGGCCGCAGAATATGAAAAGAACATTCTGGCCTTTGACCCTGACGATGTGATTGTACGAAGCGGCTTGGAGGAAAAACTAATAAACGATGGTTTTGTCATCATCCGGATGGATTCCATGGACCCCATCCGTTTCCGATACGAATACGAATCCGATTATCGCAACCGGGACCAAAAAATGCTCTACCTGGTCCGAAGCGATTCCACGTATGTGCCATATGACCTTCGGAGTCAATGTTACGAGGTCCGTCTGGACTTTGCATCCCTGTTCCCAAAGCTTGACCCATCCGTTGTCAGGCGTGTTAAATCGCTGGACTTGACGCAGCTTTACATCGCCTGTCGGAATGATTTCGGCGGCTACCGGGGAGAAGAGGAAACGTGGCGGTTTCTGAATCGGGAAATGTACGACCGGCAAAACGCCGACGAATATGCCGGATGGCTGGAAGAAACGATCCGCCAGCGGCTGAAGGAAATTCGGCATTATGCCGACTGGTTTAATCTTGCCGAACTCTGGGGTTCGCTTCGCATTTTGCAGGATGGCGGGCATGCGCAGCTGTCAATGGGCCAGCTTTCCATTGAGCTGGATACTCGTTTTCGGGAATGGATGATTGATCATTACAAGAAATTGTCCGCCAGCTTCCGTCCAGACAGTCCAGTTCTCCTGCACAAAACTAACGAATATATCCGCACGAAAGGCAACAAACTGGCCCTCATTGTCGTGGACGGAATGTCACTCGCAAACTGGCTGGCATTTGTCCGTGCGGATAGGGTTTCAGGATTTTCCTATCAATGGTCTTATGCGTTTGCCTTGATCCCAACCATAACCTCGGTTTCCCGTTTGGCAATTTTTTCAGGGAAGCTTCCGGCGGAGATGTCCAAACCGTTTGCCCTGTCTCAGGAAGAAAAAGAGTGGCGGGCCTATTGGAGCCGGGCCGGGTACAAAGAATCAGAAATTGTTTATCGGCGTGGTCCGACCGGAGAACTGCCCCCGGGTGCCAAAGTGGTTGGAATCGTGATCAATACGATCGACGACATCATGCACGGGCAAATACAGGGACGGGCCGGGATGTTCAGGGATGTCGTTTCCTGGTCGGAGTCGGGTGAATTGCAATCGCTGATCCTGCGGCTTTTGGAACAGGATTTCCGCATTTTTATCACTTCCGATCACGGCAACGTGGAAGCTATCGGACAAGGGCGCCCGCCCAATGAAGGCGTGTTTGCAGAGATGGCGGGGCAGCGATGCCGCATCTATCGCGATTATGCCGACCCGGCTTCGTTGGAACAGCCGTTTCGTTCTTTTTTGTTCCCGCCTATGTACTTGCCCAAAAATTATCAGTATGTTCTTTGCGAAGAAGGACTTTCCTTTCAATCTCGAGGCAAAAAATCCGTATGCCACGGAGGCATGGGCCTGGAAGAAGTCATCGTGCCCTTTATTCAAGTCAAAGGAGCGGATTCGCGTTGAGCAAAGCGGTGATCTTGTCCCGCTATATTAAACCCGAGTGGCTCGACCTTACAGTGGAATACTGGGCGGAACATCAGGACCCCAAGCAAACACGGGAACGGTTGAATCGTTATCTGGCGGAAAGAATCGAAAGCCCGGATACGTTAAGCAAAACAAGAGAAATCTTGATTCACACTTGGGTAGAGGTGGAAGATTCCCTTGTACCGCTTAGGGATTTGGGAATCTCGGTTTATTTGGCGTGTCCCGTCGGAGAAAGAGTGGCTGTGCACTGGACAATGATGCTGGCTGTGTTTCCTCTGTTTCGGGATATATGCGGGGTCGTGGGGAAATTGTCCAGCATTCAGGAGGAATTTTCCGCCTCTCAAATTCGACGACGCATATTTGAGTTGTGGGGGGAGCGGGCCACACTCTTTTATGCACTGGAAAAAAACATAAGGACATTGAAAGAATTCGGCGCCATTCGCTCGATTAAGCCGGGGATTTATCAGCGTGGCAACATTCCGATCCGTGACAATCGCGTGGTCGAATTCATGTTGTGCGGGACGATCGTGGGCGGACAGAAACTGTATCAAAGCATTGCTGAGTTTGAGCGGCAAAAAGAACTGTTTCCCTTCGAATTTACGGCCAACTTGGAAGGACTGATCCATTCAAAGCGAATCAAGCTCGACAGGGTTGGCGGCGAGCTGGTCGCCAGTTTGTAAGAGAATACAAGAAAGAAACGAATACGACATGCATCAACACGTGCGAACGATTACCGATTTGTTGCTGAAGACGGGGCGGTACGCTGTTGTGGCGATCGTTTTTATATATGGATTGGTTTTTTTGCTAAATGTGTTCCCGGATCAAGTCCAAATTTGTGTGTAAATTCCCTCAGTTAGAAAGGGCAGATTACATAATTCGTGTCACTTTTGACACTGGTTTTGGTTGACTGGCACGCCACTCCAGATACTCGCTCATATCGAGATAC
>Ga0207769_100009_pt1 | contig 334002 bp, 291 predicted proteins | sample CeladaPassaB1F04_FD_187481 | JGI IMG/M metagenome (GOLD analysis project Ga0207769, IMG submission 187481) | Cellulose-adapted microbial communities from the Joint BioEnergy Institute, USA - Passage B1F04 (SPAdes) (version 2) | ecosystem: Engineered > Bioreactor > Continuous culture >... | reverse complement strand
TCACCGTTCAGGGGCACACCCCTCCCCACGACACGCAGACGCGCAGAACAGGAGTGGGGACTGAAACTGGCCACCAGCGGTGACCTCAACCCGGCCACCTGCGGCTACTTTTACATGGCCACGGACACCAGTCCCGGGTGACGGAACCGGGAGCCCACCGGAAACGAGCCCTACGGTTCCCCAGGCAGGAGCGCGTGTTCCGCGCAGCCGGCCAAGCCGAGCGGAGCGCACAAGAGCTCACGCGCGGGTGCCCGCGCCCATGCGCCCGGAGTCATCCCCGGAACCGCGTAGCGCTACGGCCGGCCGGCGTGCCGCGGGCCGGCGGTCACCGGGGCTCGCAGACGACTCCGTCGCCGTCGCGGTCCTGGTACCAGGCGTACTCGGGGTCGCGGCCTCGGTAGTAGGGGCCGTACCCGTTCCGGTTCGCCTCGGCGCAGGTGCGGAACCGCGGGTCCGTGCCGGTCCGGGCCGTCGTCTTCGGCTTGGCGGAGCCGCCCGTGGCGCACCGGCCGGACCAGATGCCCAGCCGCTGCCGCTTCGCCCTGGCCTCCTCGGCACGCATCAGCGTGATGTACTTGTCGTTCGGCTTGTACAGGACCGCCCGGGCGTAGCCGTACCGCACCAGGTAGCGGTTGACGAACGTCCCCTTGTACGACCAGGCGTAGAACAGGTACCTGCCGTACGGATCCTTGGGTCGCGGTCCCGGAGCAGATAGACGGGCCTCCCGACCGGCAGCAGCGCCTTGACCTTCGCGGCCGCCGCGCTGTACCAGCACTGGCCCCGCTCGGGGGGCGTCGATCTCCGGCAGCCGGACTTTGAGCGTCCGGCCCTTGGACACCACGTGGATCGTGTCACCGTCCACGATCTTCTTCACCTGGGCGATGATCGCAGCCTTCGGCACGCCCTTCGGCCGGGTGGCGGCCTCGGCGGTGGCGGTGGCCGGCGTGGCGGAGACAGTGAGCGCAACGGTTGCCAGGACTACCAGCGCATGGGGGAGAAGTGCACCAGTGCCTCCAGAGGTTGAAGGGGCAACTGGGGCGAACAGTAGCAAGACTCTGGATTGTCGAGTACTTGCTGGAATCCGGCATAAGTGGATACGCCCGTTGGGGGCACCGCGCCCCGTCGAACACGCGCTGTCAGGAAACTCGCCGCGCCTGTCGGCCAGGGAGGGTTGTGCTTTCAAGATCATCCGGACCGCTTGCTAACACCCTTACTAACCCGGGTGGCTCCCACTACGTCTCGATCGCCTTGGCGAAGATCTCGGCGGCTGAGGCTTCGGCCGCTCGGATGACGTGGGCGTAGACGCGGAGCGTAACGGACGGGTCGACATGGCCGAGGCGGGCCGCGACCACATGCACGGGAACACCGGCCAGGAGGAGCGTGGTCGCGTGGATGTGCCGGAGGTCGTGAAGCCGTGCGCGCGGAAGGGGCTCGGCGGGCTTCGGGCCGTCCTTCGGGTTGTTATAGCTCTTGATCAGAAGCCTCATGAGAGATGACACCGTGTCCGGGTGGATCGGGTCACCCCATCCGGTCGTGAACACGTGGTCATCGGTGCCGCGCCACTGCTCCCCGGCAAGGAGCTTGTCGGCCGCCTGCTGCCTCCGATGCTCTTTGAGCACTCGGACGGTGCCTTCGTCGATCGACACTACGCGGCTTCTCCCGGTCTTGGTTGTCCCCTCGATGCGCTCCCCATCGATGAAGGCCGCCGAGCCGGTGATGGTGATCTCGCGGGCGTCGAGGTCGACATCAGACCATCGGAGGTTGAGCAGTTCGCCGCGACGAGCGCCCGTGTAGGCCACGAGCTGGAAGAAGGCGAACAGCCGGTGTTGCCGAGCCACGGTCAGGAAGGGTCGCACCACACGGTGCCGGGTTCGGTGGGAGTACGGCGGGGCCGCTTGGCCCGCTCGACCGGGTTGGACGGCGAGCACCTGGTCCATCTCGACAGCGTCCCGAATTGCTCTGCATGCTCGTGGTCGAATGTCTTAGGGAAAGCTTCCGGCCGTTCTTCGCGTGTCTGGCCATGAGGTCGCCGTACAGCTCCGTGATGTGAGAAGGCGGACGTCGGTCTCTGTGACGAGTTAGTCAGGATGAGGACTTAGGGCCCCGGGTGGTGTCGGCGAGGACGACCACCGCCTCGTAGCTGACCAACCTGAAGTTGATGCCAATCATGTACTGGCCTGAGCCCTCTTCCGGACGACCACATTGCTAAGCCGCTCGGCGATGGTCGATCTCGGCGCGTATCACCGCGCCGACCGCCCGCTCAGCGAAGTAGGTGACATGGTGCCGCTGATCCACGAACGTCGAGTAGGCTCAATCAAGATCGATTGTCTAAGAAGACCCGCTTTAGGGGGTTCTCTGCCCGTAAGATCAAGCCCGTGGAAGCTGTCTGTTCCCCAAGGACAGCGGCTGATCATGTGTATATCGAAGAAGACGAGTGAGAGGCCACGGGGTTGGAGCACTTCGCGCTAGAGACGGGCATGGCTAAGGAAGACGAACCCAGCCAGAGCACCACCCTCGACTCCCCGCCCGACGACGCGGTCATCGACTACATCACCGGCAAGCCGGTCAAGAACACCCGAAAGGAACAAGTCCGCCAGCGCATCGCTCGGGCACTCTTCCACGAGTACGGCATCTCGGTTGAGGACATGGAGCGTGACTTCCCTGTTCCCGTGGAGTCCGAGGGGTCGCGCCGGCGTACCAAGAAGGCTGACATCGCGATCTTCGCCCACGGTACAGAGCACACGCTGGACAACCTGCGTCGCGTCGTTGTGTGCAAGCCCGAGCCCAAGAACGGCAACACCGTCACCAAGATCCGTACCTACGAGCAGGCGCAAAAAGACCTGGATGAGCTCAAGGACTTGATGGGGAGCGAAACGCTCCCGCATGTTCGATACGGGCTCTGGACGAACGGGATCGACTTCTTCTTCTTGCATAAAGAGATCCACCGGTTCGGCGCGTCCTTCAAAGCGCGCGCCGACTGGCCGGTAGCCGACGAGTCGATCGGAAGCCGTACTGTCGCTTCCGTCGCCCGGCTACGTCGTGGCGAGGCAGGCATGCTGAAGACGGCATTCCGCCGCTGCCACAACTTCATCCATGGCAACGAGGGTATGCCGAAGGACGCAGCGTTCTGGCAGTTTCTCTACCTGCTGTTCGCCAAGATGCACGACGAACGGGTGAGCCGCGCACGCGGCATCAGCCCGCGCTTCTTCGCAGCTCCTGACGAGCCGTTCACCGATGAAGGTCGCGAGACGATTCGCCGCCGGGTGTTGGAGCTTTTTGCTGAAGTTAAGAGGGAATACCCGCTTTTTAGCGCACGTGACGAAATCTTGCTGTCCGACCGCGCCCTCGCGTTCATCGTGGGGGAATTAGCACCCTATGACCTCAGCGGTACCGATATCGATGCCAAGGGCCTTGCGTATCAGGAGCTAGTCGGTACCAATCTCCGCGGCGACCGTGGGCAGTACTTCACCCCGCGGGGTGCGGTTCAGCTCATGGTGAGCATTCTTGACCCAAAGGAAAATGAAACTGTCTTTGATCCAGCGTGCGGCACGGGAGGCTTTCTCCGCGAGACGTTGCGTTACCTCCTCAACAAGTGGCGCACTGAAGAAGGCACGTTGGGCCTCCCCGACACTGAGGAGCAGCTCGCCGTGCATCAGGAGCGGCTACAGGCCTACGTCCGCGACCACCTGTTCGGCGCCGACTTCGATCCATTCCTGGTCCGGGCCACGCTGATGAACCTCATGATTTTGACGGGGAGCGAGGGGAACATCTACCACATGGACTCCCTCGCGTTTCCCAAGGGACACCTGTCCGGGGTGAAGGAGGCCAACAAACGGATTCCACTTGGCAGCGTGGATGTGCTCATGACCAATCCGCCGTTCGGCGCCGATATCAAGATCACAGACCAGGAGGTGCTGGACCTGTACCGGGACGGCATCGCCCAGTCGTGGTCACGTGACAAGGAGACCGGACAGCTGGTCGCCAGCTCGAATCCTGTGTCCGCGATGACCCCCGAGCAGTTGTTCATCCAACGGGCCGTGGAGTGGGTCAAGCCAGGGGGGCGGGTGGGCATCGTGCTGCCGAACGGCATCTTGTCGAACCCCGGCCCTACCGATGAGGCGATCCGGCGCTGGATCATCGACAACTGCTGGGTGCTCGCCAGCATCGAGTTGCCCGTCGAGACATTCATCGTCGAGGCCAACGTCGGCGTCCATACCACGCTGTTGTTCCTGAAGAAAAAGACCGATTGGGAGCTCAAGGCTGAAGCCATGGGACAACAGCAGGATTACCCGATATTTATGGCGGTCGCCGAAAAAGTTGGAGTCGACCGTCGGGGTAATCCAGTATACAAGCGGCGCCCGGACGGCGAGCCCATCCTTGAGGATGTCGTGGAACGAGAACGCATCCGCATCAATGGCCGTGACGAGGTCCGTACCTTGCACCGCAAGCGCTTTGTGATCGATGACGATCTCCCGGAGATCGCCGAAGCATATCGGCGCTTTCGAGAAAAGCATCCTGAGCCCGGCATCCCTCGGCAGACAACGTAGTTTCGCCTGACTCTACTTTCGTTTTGTTAACTATGTGATCCGCTACGCGTTTTTCCTGGAGATTTTTGTGAAGCTCGTCAACCCTGGCAACCCCGTCCAGTTCTCCTGGCTCACCGAACAGCGTCACCGGCTTGATGCCTCACCTTACCTTTCCGGTGCTTACGAAGCCCGGAAAATCTTGGAACGCCTCAGAGTTTCCAAGGAACCCTTGAGCGAACTCACAATGGGTCATGATGGTGGAATTTATAATGGGCCTAAGTTCCGGCGTGTCTACGTAACGAATCGTGACCATGGTGTGCCATTCCTGGGTAGCACCGATATGCTCGAAGCTGACTTCGGCTCGCTTCCGCTACTAAGAAAAAAGGATGCATACCAACTGCCCTATCTAGAGGTACGACCAGGAATGACGCTAATTTCCTGCTCTGGGACCGTAGGGCGTATGATCTATGTGCGGCAAGACATGGAGGGCTTCTGGTCCTCTCAGGACGTCATAAAGGTCAACCCAGACCAGAAGAAGATACCACCTGGATACCTCTACACCTATCTTCGGAGCTGTTTCGGTGTGCCGTTGATTACCAGCTCCGCCTATGGCGCAGTCATCAAGCACATCGAGCCCGAGCACATCGCCGGTCTGCCAGTTCCGCGATTCGGCAATGGAGTCGAGGAACGGATTCACGAGCTAGTTCAGGAAGCCGCCGAGCTACGGGCACGGTTTCAGGCCGGCGTCGTGGCAGCAACGCGCGACCTGTTTGCTAGTGCAGGCCTTCCAGAGTTGAATGATTTTGCGTGGCATGATCAGCCTCGCGATTTGGAATTTAAGGTGATCGGTCCTAGTCCTAACACACTACGGGCACTTAACTTCTCGCCTCGGGCCCGACGGATTACCGAAGTTCTACGCTCAGTTCCGCATCGCTCACTGGGCGATATTTGTGAAGGGGGAATGTTGGGTCGAGGTGACCGTTTTAAGCGAATCGATGCCGATGGAAAATATGGGATTAAGTTGATCGGTCAGCGTCAAGCATTTTGGCTTCGCCCAGAGGGACGCCGCATCATTCTCAATCGGTCCGATGTTGCTAAAGTGCAGGTCGCGGATGAGACGGTATTAGTTGCTGCGCGGGGAACTTTAGGAGAGCATGAAGTCTTCGGGCGCTCGATTTTGGTTACAGGTCGGTGGCAAAAGGAGTTCGCCTTTTCTGAGGACTTCTTGCGCATTTTGTCAGGTGATAGCACGTTTCCCGGCGCGTATCTCTTTGCCTTTCTCCGTTCAGAGATAGGATTTCGATTGATGCGTTCGATGAGTGCTGGGAGTAAGCAGCAAGAAATCATTCCTCATTTGTGTAGTCAGATACCTATTCCTATATGCACCCTAGCTGATCGCGAACGGATTACGGATACAGTCCGGCAGGCGTATCGTGATCGCGACGAGGCCGATAATAAGGAGGACGAGGCTCTTCAACTGCTCGATGAAGCGGTGAGGGAGGCGGCGCGCTGACATGGCTCAGATCGTCGGAGGCGGCCCTCCGGCCAACGATTCGGAACGTAAGGTTATCGCGCACCTACGTGATCACGCCCCCGACGATTGGCTGGTGTTGCATAACGTGGAGGTGCCCCGTCGGGACGAGACGTTCGAGGTCGATGTCGTCGTCGTGACAGGACACGCGGTCTATTTGATCGACGTGAAGGGTACCCGGGGCCGGATCGAAGCAGCGGGGGCGCGGTGGTTTCCCTCCGGGCGGCAGCCGTTCGGATCGCCGGTGTCGAAGCTGAAGAGCAATGCCCGTGCTCTAAAGGGGTTGCTTGTGCAGCGGCGGCCGGAGCTCAGCCGGGTGTACGTTGGGTCGCTGGTCGTACTCACCGCACCCGACGCCTCACTGATCGATCCCGATGGCCGTGACTCGACCGCGGTTGCCACACTGTCCGAGCTGATCGGAGTCTTAAGCGATGTCTCCCGGGTGCCTGAGCGGTTTTCTCCAGATGTCGCCTTCTATCGGACGGCAATTATCGAAGCGCTTCATGGGGTGGTCCGCGCACCGACGGGCCCGCTGAGGTTCGGGCATTGGGAGGTTCTGGAACGGCTCGGCGGCGACGACGAGGTCACCGAATATCGCGCGCGCAACACCTCGGTCGGGCGGTCGGCGGAGACCGTACTGCTGCGAGTGTACCGGGCGGACCCGTTCTTACCTGAGGACCAGCGGACGGCGCAGCAGCTGCGGATTGCCAACGCTTATCAGGCCTTAATCCGGATGCCTCCTCACCGCTGCATTGTGGGCCGGCGGGACTTCTTTCCCATCGACGACGAGAGCCGGTTCGTGCTCGTGTTGGATGACGTCCGCGGCCAGGCGCTCCATATCCACCTCTCGTCGCCGCGGCAGGCACTCAGCGCGGACGCGAAGTGGGGTGTGATCGCCGACATACTCCGTGGGCTCGCCCATGCCCACGCGCACCGGGTGATCCACCGCGCGCTGAGCCCTGCCACGGTACTCGTCACAAACAGCGGCCGCGCGCTCCTCACCGGCTTCGACTACGCACGAACGGCGGAACCCCGCGAGTACACGGTGGTCGATAAGCTCGCTGGGGCTTTGGATGCCGCCTACGTGGCGCCGGAGTGTCATGGACGGCCGGAGCAGCTGAGCGCAGCGTCGGACGTGTACGCGGCGGGCGTGATCGCCTACCAGCTGCTCGCCGGCGAGCTGCCCTTTGCGTCCTCGACCGAGCAGCGGGAGAAGGGCAGTGTGCTGCCGACCGAGGAGCTGGCGGCCGCAGGTATTCCCCAACTGATCGTGGCGTTGCTGCAGCGAATGTGCGCTCTCAAGCCGTCAGCCCGACCTAGCGCGGCGGAGGCGCTGCAGGAGCTGCAACGCGCCCTCGGCGGCCGAGGCCGTCTGGTCACTCTTCAGTTGCACGGAGACACCGCTAACCCGGACTTTTATCGAAATCTACCCGAGGGATACCAGCTTACGCCAACGTACAGCGTACGCCGGAGGCTCGGTAAGCCGGGCACCTTCGGGGTCGCGTACCAGGTCTACGACAACCTGGCCGATACCGATCTCGTGGTGAAGCTGGTGCTCAAGGACCGCGAATCGGTGGTCGACCGGCTGCGGCATGAGTACCAGATCCTGCGCAACCTGGCTCCCCACCCCAACGTGGTACGCGTGCATAACGCGGACTACCTTCCCGGCGGACAGATCCCCTACCTGGCCTTCGAATACGTGGAAGGCCAAGAGGTCACCGAACTGATCGACAAGCGACTCCTCGGGCCGGCTGACGCGGTCCAGCTCGGTATCGACGTCGCCCGGGGCCTCCTCCATTTGCATGAGAACGGCGTCTACCACTGCGATATCAAACCCAGCAACCTGTTGTGGACCGACCAGGGTTGCAAGATCATTGACTTCAACGTGGCGGTGACCTCCGAGCACAGCCTGAGCCGGGCTGGTGGCACGGTCCGCTATGCGCCCCCTGACGGCAACGGCAAGACTGCGATGACCGCGGCTGACCTGGCCGACCGCGACTGCTACGCGTTGGGAGTGACGCTGTATGAGGTGCTCACGGGCGCTTATCCGTGGGATTCCAACGTCCCGCCGCCTGGCCAGCCGCCCCGGAATCCCACCACGTTCACCGGGCTTGAGGATCTCTCAGACGCCTTGGCCAGCGCGGTGTGCAAGGCCATCGCGCCCCGCCGCAGTGACCGATACCGCAGCGTGCGCGAGTTTCTCACAGCGCTCGAGGCGATCGGTGAGGTGCGTCGGCCGAGGTCCGAGCCGTCACCTGTCACGCTGCCCCAGTCGCGTGTACCCAACGCCAACCCCTTCGTCGAACACCTTCAGACCCTGTACAGCCAGAGCACCCGCAGCAACCGGGGCACACGGGGACGGGATCCCTTCCAGCTGTATATCGAGACCGCGCTGGACCGTCATCTTCTTCCTGACGTGCTCGAGGGCCGCTACAGCTTAGTCGTGATCACTGGTAACGCCGGCGACGGCAAGACGGCCTTCTTGGAAAACCTCGTCCAGAAGGCGGTCGAACGGGGGGCGAACCCCGGTCCACCCCGAGACAACGGTGCGGATTTCACCCTTGGTGGCAGGCAGTTCAGTACCAACTACGACGGAAGCCAAGACGAGGGAGACAAAGTCAACGACGACATTCTCATCGACTTCTTCGCACCGTTCCAAGGGGCTGACGACTCGTCCTGGCCCACCCAGGAGACCCGGCTCATCGCAATCAACGAAGGCCGTTTAATCGATTTCCTCACCGCCCACGCCGAACGCTTCCCACGGCTGGCTGAGATCCTCAAGGGAGGGGCGGACAGCGACCACGTCGCCGTCGTCAACCTCAACCGGCGTAGCGTCGTCGCCGACACAGACGAGCTCAATAAGTCGATCTTTGATCGGATGCTGGCGAAGATGACCGATCCCAAGTATTGGGAGGCGTGCCAGTCCTGCGACCTGGCCACGGTCTGCTACGCGCCGCATAACGCGCGCACTTTCGCCCACCCCAGCGCCGGACCTAGGGTGACCGAACGGCTGCGTGCCGTCTACACCCTTACCCACTTACGGGGGCGGCTCCATATCACGCTGCGCGACCTGCGTTCAGCCCTGGCGTTCATGCTCACTTCCGGCCGCGACTGTCGGCAGATTCATGAGCTGTATGCCGACGCGAATGCTGAGCAGATTCTTGACAGCTTCTATTTCAACAGCTGGGCCGGAACGCGAGATACCAAGGATCGGCTGCTGACGAGCCTACGCGAGGTGGACATCGCTGCCGTACCCGATCCTCAGCTGGACCGTCGGCTCGACTATGTCGGCCCAGACAACGGTGCGCTGATGACCATTGACCAGCGCGGCCACTATGACGCGGAGCTGCTCCGGCAGCTCTTCGCGCGCCTGCCGCGCAGCGCCGCGCTGAGCGCCGAGGAGGCGAATGCGCACGCACGCTACCTGGCCTCAGCACGGCGGCGGTTCTTCTTCGAGTGTCAGGACGATGAACGATGGCGCCGCATGCTCCCGTACCGCTCCGCGGAGCGGTACCTGGAGCTGTTGCGTCACCCCGAGCGACTTCCCGAGCACCTGCATGAGCTGATCGCAGCGATCAACCGGGGGGAAGGGCTTCCGAATCCGAAGCAGCTGGGTGACACTCTCGCGCTGCAGGTACGCCAGGTGCCCGGCGGGACGATCCACAGCTACCAGTTGTTCCCAGCACAGGCCTTTACCTTGACCGCTGTTGGGACCTCGGCTTCGCCGTACTTGGAAAGCGATGCGGAGGCACTCCTTCTCCAGTACCGGGGAGCGGGTGGCCACCGCGCACGGCTGACCATCCGGCTTGACTTGTACGAGCTGCTGTACAAGCTGCACGCTGGCTATGTCCCCGGCGTCGCCGACTTGCAAGGCCGCTACCTCGCCCTAACGATCTTTAAGAACGAGTTGTCCGCCGCACCGTACCAAGAGGTGCTGCTGACCACGAGTGGGTGGGACTTGCACCGGATCCGGCGTGAGCCGGATGGCCGGCTGGTCATGGAATCCCTCGGCGCGCCGAGTCCTGAGGCAGAGGTGAGCTGATGCCCCTGGGAAGCCAGGACAAGGAATTTCGCTACCCTGGCGTGAGTTACCTGGACTACAAACAGGTGGAGATGGACCGCGTGCTTACCGCGTTCCTCTCCCGGCTCTGGCACGACGGCGCGCCGAGCCGTCTGTCCCGCTCCACCAACCTTACGGTTAAGGACTACGCTGACGAGTTCCTCGCCCATCCCGAACTCTTCGAAGGATTCGATCCGGAGATCACTTACCGCTGGGTGGAGACCCATCTACTAGACGTGGTCAACCGCGGTAAAGCGACCCAGGCGATCGCCGGATTGCGTCCGCTGCATGGATTCACCTACCGGTTCCGTAACGCCCGGCAATCCCGCCCCTACGGCGCTGACGAGCAGCTCTACGAGATGCTTCGTCACGCTCGGGAGAATCGGGGGACGAAAGCGCTGCAGTTTCTGAAGAAGTTCTTCTTCTCCGGCGTCGACCCCAGAACAGAGATCTTTCAGCCCGGCGTGCAAATCGACGTTGAAACTCAAGCACTGATCAATCTTTCGCAGGCCAACCGCAACAAGATCGAGGATCGGCCCGCCACCAGTAAGACACGCACCAGTTACCCGCCCCTGTGCGCGAACGCAGCCGATCTGCTCGCCGACGACATCATGAGGCTGCTCTTCCATGAGGAGTTCATCCCGCGGTCGGTGTTGGTCGAGTACCTCAAGATCTTGTTCGCCTTTCACCTCGCCCTCTACCATCTGCGAATCATCAAACTGCTCCCCGCCTGGGTGAAGGCGGGGAGCGCCGATTGCGCCTGCGGGCTGAACCGCTGCCCGACTGACCTGGCGAGGGCCAACAGCGGGTGCCGATACGGCATCGGCCTGTTCCTTGACGTCGCCGGAGTGCCCCGCACGCCGGCAGCCCGGCTCGCCGAACGCAGCGCGCGGGTTTGGTTCGGACGGATCTCGGATTTCGTCCGGGCCACGTTCACGGTGAAGAAGCTCGATGAGTTCGCCGACCATCTCATTCGGCGAGGCAGGCTTCGCAAACCGGTAGACAAACCCCTCGGGGTTAACGAGATCCTTCGGTTACTCGGGTCGACCCATAAGGGTGCTCGCGACGCTTTCGCCAACGCCCGGCTCTCCGGATTGCTGGACAGTTCCAAGACCGAGGACGTGGAACGCGAGGCGGAGATCAGCCAGATCTTGCAACTCGGCCTGGATTGCTTCACCACCTACGTAGAGATCATCAGCGTCTACCGAACCGACTTCCACCGCAGGTACATTACCCAGTGTCTCGACTCGTTGCTGCTGAAGAACCGGCCCGGTGCCATGATCGTTCAGCCTCGCCGGGGGGAGCGACGATTCATCCTGGACAGCCGCCTGCTTGAGGTCCTGCTGCAAATATCACTGCTCCGGCCGGGAGGCGTGCATGGCTTCCACACCGCGCCGCTGCGGGTCGATGAGTTCTTGGACATTTTGCGTGAGCGGTACGGCCTCTACATCGATCGGTTGCCTCCCGGCGATGGCTTCGAACGCCCGAGCATCACCGATCATGCGGCGCTGCGCGCCAATCGCGCGGCTTTCGTGTCGAAGCTGCGGGAGATCGGATTCTATGCCGACCTCTCCGACGCCTACCTGACCCAGACCATCACCCCCCGTTACGTCGTCACCCCTGAGGGCACCGCGCCGAGGATCACACCATGAGCACTGGACTGCGGGAACTGCTCGACGAGGATCTCGAGGCTGCCCTGGAGCAGTTGCTCACCCCGCGGCTGGCCGAACTCATACACGAGCGCCAACCGGGACACTGTATGCGCGTCAGCGATCTCGACACCTCCCTGGCTGTTCGATTGTGCCGCCGGTTGCGTTCCGTCGTCGGGGATGGTGCCCAGGTCTACGTGCTCGGGGAGCCTCCGGACGTGCCCGCCGATGTCGCGGTCAGTAGCACCAAGCTGGTGGAACTGCGAAACCCCGACGCGAGAGGTGAACATAGAGCGCCTCTGTTGGCCTTCGTGCCGCCGGGCACGCACACCAGTGCTGAGGACTCCTTCGGCGTGGCCACCTTCGAAGAAGTCGATCTGGGTGACGTCTATGCCGACCTCGTGGCACGGCACATAGCTACGCTTTCGACCGAAATGCGTCCAAGTATCGAAGATCTTTTCGCGGTTCTGGACGACGAGAGGTGGCCGTACGGCGATACGCTCGCGCGGGCTCGCTACCTGCTGACAGTCCAGCTGAACGATCAGGACCCCGCGGCTGCAGGAGCCGCCATTTTCGAGTTGGGACTGATCCCAGACTTCGAGCTGTTCACTCGTCCTGACGAGGTGCGGACCCGTGTGACACGTAACCTCCAGCAGGTCGAAATCCTTACCGAACCGTCCTATCCGGACCGGCAACGAGTGATCAAGTTAGGCCTGGTCGATCCCAACTTCCGCTCCCGCTTTGCAGAATTCGTCGCTCAGACCGGCTTGGAGACGCCGCGCGAGTGGACTCGCCGTATCGTGGTCGACCGCGCCAACTGGCCGCTGGCCTTCCATCGCTGGCCGCTGCGCGAGGAGGCTTCCGGCGACATCACCCTTCGCATCGAGGTCGACGACCTCACTCTGCCGCGAGCCGGTGACGAGCCCCAAGATCACCAAAACGCCGTACTGCAGAATATCGCCGGTCAGCTTTACCTGCCGGTCGGTGCGCAAGGACTGAGCCAGCTAGACGTCAGCTTCCGGGTCGATCCCGATCCCCGCCAGGTTAAAGGGCTGGCGAAGTTCGCAGTGCAACTCGTCTCCGAAGAGAGCGGTTTCACTGGAGTGCTGACCACGGTTCGAGTCAGTAAGAAGGCCAAGACCACTTACAAGGCAACGCTCAAGAAGCTACGAACGGCGAATCTTGAGCAAGGCTGGCACTTCATCCGAGTGCTGCCGCAGGACGTCGAGGGCATTCCCCTGCCCGTCGAGGAGGCCCAGACCGGGCTCCGTCCGCCCAACGAAAGCGACCGCTTCTTCGTTCTTCCTGATGGTGAGGTCGAAGTAGCGCCGCAGTCGAGAGCACGCAAGGATGTCGGGATCACCCAAGCGCTGCGGCGTCTAGAGTTCGCTGCCCTCGCCGACGGCCGGGACTGGCGGGGTGTGCGGTGCCGGGCTGTTCACTGGAAGGGCCAGCAGGGAACTGGCCGGCATACCTTGGAGGCCGTCTTCGGTGGACACGGGACCGTTGAGATTCCGCTGGCCCCTGCCTTAGCCCAGCTGGAACGCGGGATACTCGCCCACCCTGACCGGATCACTCGATGGCGGCTTTCGATCAGAGCGGATCGTGTCGATGACCCGGTCTGCGATCCACTGCCCTGGCCGGAAGCGGGGGCTCACGCGGTCGAAACCTTCACCAGGGCCCGGCACGCCGCGCTAGACGCGATTCGTGGCGATGACGGCATGGTCGTCGAGGGACGTGACCTCCTGTCGCTTCGCACCGTTGCACGCGACTATGCGGAGGCGTACGGCGAGCTGCTCACCTGGCAGTTGCGGCGTGCTGAGAGGGCCGACGGCGATCAGCTCCCTGGCCTTCTCGGCGAGCTTGCCGCCATGCTCCAGCTCGACACCATCCATATCGACCACGTCGATCCTCAAGGGACACGCAGCGAGGTCGTGCTCACCGCGCCGACCCACCCGTTACGGCTCCTCTGGCTGGTCACCTGGGCCGAGATGGGACGTCGCTGGTTGGAGGACTGCGCGGAAAGTGAGCCCGAAACCATCATCGCTGCTGGGCAGACCCTGCTGGACGGGTTGACGCCCCTTGGCTTCCCCCTCGTTGTGCCTCGCAGTGACGGGCGGCTTGCGGTAGCGGTCCACGATCTCACGCCCTACTGGGGGGTCTGCCTACCCAATGAGATCAGCGACCCGCAGGGCTTGCTCGGAGCGCTCAGTACCGCGCTGCGACTGCCGGAGCGGTGGATCTCCGCTCAGGGTATCTCGGGTCGCAGCCTGGCGGATCGGATCGAGCGGTATCTAAGGCTGCACCCGTATGTCAGCACGCTGGTGATCAACGCGATCAACGCGGGTCGTGCCGATTATCTGGCCGACACGTTGGTCGAACTCCAACGGCGCAAAGGGCTAGGGGAAATCAAGTATGACATCCGCCTCTTCGTCCGTGATTCCGAGACCTCGGGGGCCGGTGAGGCGCTCGCGGAACTCCTACGTGGTGAGTGGAGTTCTGTCGCCGAAGCCGAAGCCTTCCACACACCCACTGCTTCCGGGCTCATTCCCAAACTCTCCGTAGCGGTTCTGCCGATCAGTGAGTTTAAGTCGGCGTCGAGCCAGCACGCTGCCCACATCACGCTGCTGTTCGACGCACTCGGCGGAGAACGTTTCGGCACAGCGCCGAGTGATGAAACCAACCCTGTTCCCGTGTACGGGCTGCTCCAAGGCATGACCGTGACCTACACCGAAGACGAGGACACGGTTTCCTGGCACAAGCAGCCGCGCCATGGGCCGGCATACCCGCTCTCCGGTGCCGAGGAGCTTTCTGACTTGCTCTCCTCGCTCCCGGTAACCGTTTCCGAGGCAGCTGCGGCGGTGACGACAGGGCAGGTGGGAACCGGGCAGGTGCCACGCATCAGCCTCACCCTCGATGCCGACGATCGGATGCTGCTTTACCAGGCGCACCGCTCTAGTGACTGGGTTATTACCGTTGACCGCACATTCGGGGTGGAGTTCTTCGACAGCCCCGGAAGTCCTGAACGGCCCGAGTACGTCATTGACTACGACCCCGAGGCGTCCGAGCGGCTCGGACACCACATGGTCATCAGCTCGCGATCCGTTGATGAGCTACGTTTATTGTTGGCTCCTGCAGTCACCCAGCATGGCCTGCAGATCGATCAACGTCACGTCGGGACCTTCTTCGACCAGTTGCGCCTGCTCTCAGGGCGGTTGGCCTTCAAGCTGGCTTCTGCCGCTCTGACCCAGCGGACTGAGGTGCTCGGCCTGGCTCTCGCTCGGCTCTACCTCGACTACCAGGGTGCTCTCGCGGATCAGATCCTCGTGCCGCTCGACGCCCATCTGGAGTTGTACCGGGAGGCCCGCAAACGGTCCGACGAGGTCGGCGAGACTGTAGGCCTCCAGCGCACCGACCTTGCGCTATTCGGCATTGATGCCAAACGATGCACGATCACTTGTCGGCTCGTTGAGGTCAAGTGCTACTCCACCCTGACCGACCTGTCGGCCTATCAATCACTTAAGGAGCGTATTGCGGAACAGTTGAACCGCAGCCAGGATGTCCTTGCCGGTCACTTCGACCCGCATCGCGTTAAACCCGACCGTCCGGATCGGCCGGTAAAAAACGCGGAATTGGCGGCGCTCCTTCAGTACTACCTGGAACGGGCCGTGCGCCACGGCATTATGCGTGGCGACGCGGCGAAGGAAGCCCAGTGGTTATTGCGGCGTCTCGATAAGGGATACCGACTGGAGTTCACACGTACCGGCCTCATCTTCGACTTGGCAGGCAAGGGAGCCTACACAGAAACAGAGGCCGCAATCGAATACCACCGTATAGGTCGGGATCTTGTCCAGGAGCTGCTGGACGCCATCCCCACCGATCCTGTCCTGGTTAGACAGGATGGCGAGACAACGACCAGCCGAACCTCCGCAACGCTTGCGCACCTTGATCTCACGCTTCCCCGCCTGCCCAACGCGGCCTTCCGCGCGCCCGCCCGAAGCCACGAGCTGCCGGAGGAAGAGGCTTGCGAATCGGGTGAAGAACCTGAAGCAGTCGAAGAGCCTTCCGCCTTTATCACCCCGGACAGCCATCCTGAGTCGGTCATTGTTGCTGAGGAAGTTCCGGAGCCGGAAACCACAACACCGACAAGCGTGGCGGATAACTCGGCTCATGTCATGCAGGAGGAGACGACTGCGGCCGAGCCGCTGGTATCCACTTCCATAGAGCCCGCTATTCGTGCCGAGATTGTCCCGGATGTCTTTCTCGGCACGACCCGTCCCTCACCGCAGTATGGGATCCTGGGAGAGGTTGCCGGCCGGCGCATCGCGCTCGACCTCAACGAGACCCATACCATCAGTCTGTTCGGTGTCCAAGGCGGTGGGAAGAGCTACACGCTGGGCTCGATCATGGAGATGGCATCGCTGCCCGCCCCGCCGATCAACCTATTGCCGCGCCCGCTCGCCACGATCGTCTTCCATTACAGTCCCACTCAGGACTACGCGCCCGAATTCACCAGCATGGTCGCTCCCAACGACGATGCCGAGCAGATCCGGTCCCTCCAGGAACGTTACGGGGCCGAGCCCAAGGCTTTGAGCGACGTGGTGATGCTCGTGCCTGAGGACCAACTGGCGGAACGTCGCAGCGAATACCCTGACATCCAGGTATTGCCACTGAAGTTCGGCTCAGTAGAGCTTCGTGCGGAGCACTGGCGGTTTCTCATGGGGGCGGTCGGTAACCAGTCCACCTACATCCGTCAACTCCAACGAATCATGCGCGCCCACCGCAATGACCTGCGCCTGGATGTCATCAGGCAAGGGGTGGACGACTCGAGCCTTCCCGATCACCTCAAGCAACTGGCGCATCAGCGACTCGTTCTCGCTTCCGACTACATCGACGACAACGTTTGTATAAAGGACCTCGTGCGTCCCGGTCGGATGATCATCGTCGATCTCCGCGACGAGTTCATAGAGAAGGACGAGGCGCTCGGCCTCTTCGTGGTCCTGATGCAGCTGTTCGCCGAGGCGCAAGACCAAGGGAAGCGGTTCAACAAGCTGGTCGTATTCGACGAGGCGCACAAGTACATCGACAGTCCCGACCTGGTGGCTGGTCTTGTGGAAACCGTCCGGGAAATGCGCCACAAGGGCATAAGCGTGCTGGTGGCCAGCCAGGATCCCCCCTCGGTGCCGATCTCCCTGATCGAGCTGTCCAACCACATAATTCTGCACAAGTTCACTTCACCCGCCTGGCTCAAACATCTGCAGAAGGCCAACGCCGCTTTGGCCGAGCTCACTCCTGCCAAGATGGCCAGCCTCGCCCCCGGCGAGGCCTACGTGTGGTCCAGCAGAACCACCGACCCAGCGTTCACGCGTGGCGCAGTCAAGATCCGGTGTCGCCCCCGTATCACCCGCCATGGCGGGTCGACGAAAACAGCAGTCGAGGGATAGATGTCAACGAAGAAACCGCGGTATCCGGACTCGTCATGGCGTGGCATGCCGCCAGAGCGGGACTGTACAAATGAGGGCCCTGGCACGAATCCGGTGGTGACGGTGTGCTTGTTGCAGCAAAGTGATCATAGTGTGGCTCTGAGATTGTGAAAACTCTGCTCCAGTAGCCGGCTGCCGTGATGGTCGAGCAGGTGGTGTTGATCGGCAAGTCGTGCGTATCCGGGCGCGGACCCAGGCGGATGTAACTATTGATCTTGCTAACGCAGGTGCTAACAACAACCCTGGACGACGATGGATAGCTGTGGAATCTCCGAGACCGTCACCTCTCCTGAGCAGGCGATTATGTCAGCTGTAGACGCATGTGGACATCAGTGATCCTGCTACGGATCAGAAGGTTAGGGGTTCGAGTCCTCTCGGCCGCGCAGCTCAAAGGCCCACTCCAATCACGGAGTGGGCTTTTTGGTTTTCCGGTCTCCCCCACGAAGCACGGCTGTCGTGCGGTCGGTTGGCCGCGAAGCGCGACGGCGTACCCCGCCTGGGCTGCAGCTTGCCTCCGTCCACACGAAGCCGATCGCGCGTCGCAGGCGATCCGGGCACTGCTCCGCCTTTGCAGGTCTCCGGTCAATAGGGACCCACAGAGAGGTCGGAGCCGTCCGCGGCCTGGAAGCCCTCCGTGTCACACACGGAAAGGCGGTCAGGACGACGCCCGGCGGGGGATCAGCGGCACGGCCGCGAGCAGGAGCACACCACCGGCCAGCGGGATGGCCGCGGGTCCCCATCCATCGAGGAGAATCCCGCCCATCGCCCCACCCAAGGAAGCGCCCGTGAACAACGCGGCAGTGGCGAGCGCCATCGCCTCGGCGGCGGCGCCGCGGGCGAAGCCGTACATCATCGACTGCAGCGGCGGGTTGATCGCCCAGGCGGCGAGCGCGAGCAGCACGACCACCACGCCGAGCACCGCCGATGGCACGCCCCCGGCCATCGTCAGCGCCGCGGCGGCCCACAACGTCACCCCGTAACCGGCCAGCGCCGCCACCAGCGTCCGAGGGCCCCCACCGGTCGGCCCCGCGCCCGCCGAGCCAGGCGGCGGCCGTGCCGGCCACGCCGTACAGGGTGAACAACGCGGTCATCTGCTGGTGGCCGACACCGCCGGCCTCGCGGAGCACCGGAAAGAGATAGGTGAGCATCATCATGCCGCCGATCCCGCTCACCACCGTGGCGGCGAGCAGCCGCGCCACCGCCGGTACGGCCAGCGGGGCGAGGCGGCGCCGCAGACCGAGCGAGGGCGGCGCCGGCATGAAGGGCACCCCGGCGGCCCCGGCCAGGGACACCGCGCCGAGCAGGGCGACGAACACCATCGTCGACCGCCACCCGTACTCCCCGCCGAGCCAGGTGCCGGCCGGTACGCCGGCGACGAGCGCCACGGTGAGCCCGCCGGTGACCAAGGCCAGGTACCGGCCACGCCGCTCCTCCGGCGCGACCTCCGCGGCGATCGCCACCGCCGCCGGGGTGCACGCCGCGGCCGCCAGCCCGGCGAGGACCCGCAGCACCAGCAGCACCCCGAACGACGAGACCACCGCCGCGGCCGCGTTGACCACGGTGAACGCGGCCAGGCCCCAGGTCACCACCCGGCGGCGCGGCATCCCGCCGGTCAGCGCGGCGACCAGCACGGTGCCGCACCCGTAGGCGACGGCGTACGCGGTGACCAGCTGCCCCGCGGCCGTCTCGCTCACCCGCAGGCCTGCGGCGAGGGCGGGCAGGATCCCGGCGATCACCATGTCGCCGGTGCCCGCGGCGAACGACGCCCCGGCCAGCGGGAGCACCCGGAGCAGCGACGCGGCGCCGCCGGCCGCGGACCGGGTCCCGACCGCCGTCATCGGACGGCCTCGCCGTTCTCGATCGCCCGCCGGATCTCCTCGCCGTGCCGGGCCAGCCGGTCCCGCAGCCGCTGCAGCCGGCTGATGCGCTCGTCGAGGCTGCGCAGCCGGGCCTCCACCGTGGTCAGCTCCGCGGCGCAGCGCGGGGTCTCCTCGAGCGGCCGGTCGAGGCAGCCCTTCTCCAGGTAGCCGCGGATGTCCTCGGTGGTGAGGCCGATGGCGAGCAGGTCCCGGATGTTCCGGGCGTGGATCAGGTCGAGCTCGTCGTACTCCCGGTAGCCGTTTGCGGCACGGGCAGGGGCGAGCAGGCCCACCTGCTCGTAGTAGCGCAGCGCTCTGGTGCTGACCCCGGCGCGCCGGGCCAGCTCCCCGATCTGCATGGTCAGCTCCTTCAGCATGGCCGGACGGTAAGACCTTGACGCCCGTGTCAAGGTCAAGCGCCGGGGCCTCACCGCTTCGCCGTACGGCCCGCCGCCTCGCCATCCGCCCCCCGCCGGCCGGCCGTACCGCACGCCGCGTCGCCGTACCGCACGCCGCCTGGCCGTACGGCCGGCCGTGCGGGTGCTCAGTCCGCGAGCAGGGATCGCACCTGGGCGTGGACGAGCCGGCGCAGGGTGTCGTGGTCGAACGCGGCCGGGTCGAAGACCGCCTGCAGGGTGAGCCCGTCCACGTGGGCGATGAGCGAACCGGCGGTCGCCAAGGGGTCGAGGTCGGCGCGGAACCGTCCTTCCTTCTGCCCCTTGGTGATGATCTCGGCGATGGCCTTCCGCCACTCGTCGTAGACCGCGCGGAGCAGGGCGGTGGAGTCCTCGCGGGCCAGGGCCCGGTCGAGGAAGGCGAGCCAGACCCGGGCCTCGGTGTGCCGGGCGTCGTTGAGCGGCAGTGAGGCGAGGAGCGCCTGGAAGAGCAGCTCCGCCGTGTCGGGGTAGGGCGGAAGCTCGCGGAGCCGGAACGCGCTCCTGGCGACGACCTCGGTGAACGCGGCGGTCAGCAGCTCGTCCTTGTCGGCGAAGTAGTGCGCGAGCGCCCCCACGGACACGCCCGCGGCGGCTGCGGCCTTGCGCACCGTCACCGCCTCCGCGCCCTCCCTGGCGATGAGGTCGAGGACGGCCGAGACGATCTCGGCACGGCGGGCCCGATGATCCACCACTCGCGGCATGGTGCTATCGTACCGTTTTAAGACGGACGTTCGAAATAAAACGAGGGGAGCGATGACGACCGCCGCCCACCGCGCCGACCTCCGCGGGCTGATCTGGTTCTACGTGCTGGCCACCGCCGTCACCTGGGTGTGCTACATCCCGCTGGTGCTGGACGCCCACGGCCGCCTCAGCATCGACCTCGACCTGCAGAGCCTGCTCGGCCTGACCGCGATCATGGCCCCCACCCTGACCGCGTGCGTGCTCGCCGCGGTCCGCGGTGGGCGCGGAGAGCTGCGCCGCCTTCTCGACATGGCGGTCCGCGTCCGGTTCGCCGCCCGCTGGTACCTGGTGGTGCTGCTCGTGCCGTTCGCCGTACCGCTCGCCGCCGTCGCCGTGGAGTCGTTGCTGTCCGGTACGGCTCCCGCCGCCTGGCTGGTCGCGCCGACCACCTGGACGCTCGCCACCTTCTGGATCGCCGCGGTCGGCGAGGACCTCGGCTGGCGGGGCTACGCGCTGACCCGGGCGTTGGGCCAGTGGGGGCCGGTCAAGGCGAGCGTGGTGCACGGCTCGCTGTGGGCCCTGTGGCACCTGCCGATGTTCTTCATGCCGGGGACCGCGCAGAACGACCAGATGTTCCCGATGTTCGTCCTCCAGCTCATCGGAGCGACCATGATCTTCGTACGGATCTTCATCGGGACCGGCGGCAGCGTGGCGGCCATGATGCTGATGCACGCCACCGCGAACCTGGCGTTCAACACCGTCCCGGTCTTCGCCACCGAGGGCGGCAACCCCACCCGCGCCGCGCTGGTCTCGGTGATCTACCTCGTGGCGGGCGTCGTGGCGCTGGCCACGCTCCCGCGCCGTACCTCCCCCACGGCGGGCGTCACCACGGTGACCGAGGCGGCCTGACCGGCGCCCGGCCGCGGGCAACCGGCTGCACTGTCGGCCGGGTGCCCGGTGGTCGGGCGCGGCCGAGGCTCAGCCGGCGGCGCCTTCCCGGGACCACACATCGGCGAAGTGTTCCATCTGCTGGATGACCAGTTCGATGGCCTTGGGCTCGTGGTCCGGCGGGTAGTTGTACCGGGCCAGCAGGCGCCTGATGGTGGCGCGGAGGCGGGCGCGGACCGGCTCGCGAGAAATCCAGTCCTTCTTGAGGTTCTTCTGTACCTGCACGACCAGATCACGGGCGATGTTCGCGAGAACCTCATCGCCCATCACCTCACGCGCGGTGCCATGGTCGGCCACCGCGTCGTAGAACGCGAGCTCCCGCCAGTCCAGCGGCGGTGAGAACCGCTCGCCGCGCCGGTGATCGTTCGCGATCTCCTTAGCCAGCTCGACCAGCTGCGCGATGATTTGAGCGCTGGTGAGCTGCTCCCGCATGTACCGGACCATCAGATTCTGGAGGCGTTCGGAGAAGGTCATCCGGCGCACGATGTTGTAGCGGGTGACCTCCCGCATCTTCTGCTCGATGAGCCGACGCAAGGCCTCGGTGGCCAGATGAGGGGTCTTGCTCTCGGTGAGCCTCTTGACGAGCTCGTCGTTCAGGTTCGTAAGGTCGGCCGGGCCCAGGCCAGCCTCGGCGAAGAGATCGGTGATCCCGCTCGTCTCGATGATCGTGGACGTCAGCTGTGAGAGGTAAAGCTGGATATCCCGGGCAAGGGGTAGGCCTCTCGCCTCCCGGTCCATCGCGTCCAGCTTCGCCATGTAGGCGCGGACCTCGACGAAGAACTGAATGTCGCGCCGCCAGGTCGGGCGATCGGGGAACCGTTCCCCGATGTTCGCCGTGGACGCAGTGAGCGCGTAGAAGCGCTCCAGCCGGTGCGCGTGCTCCCGGAAGCGCCGGCCGAGCGTCTGCCGCGGGTCGTCGAGCTTCTCCGGGTCGTTGCCGGGCGTCCTGGGATCCCGCAGGTAGTTCGCCGTGCGCAGCGCCGCGTCGATGAACGCGGTGCGTCCAGGCCTGGCCAGCAGGCCCCGCCAGTCGATGCCGCGCAGGATGCCCTCGATGATGTCGTACTCGTTGCGCAGCTCGTCCAGCGCCCGGTCGATGTCCTGGCCCAGGGTCCGGTCCTGCTGGTCGGCCGCGGAGTACTCCGCGATCGCCTCCCGGAGGTTGTCGGCGAGCGGGGCATACCCCACGAGCAGCCCGTCCTGCTTGCCGCGGAACCGGCGGTTCACCCGCGCCAGTGCCTGCATGAGCTTGGCTCCCCGGAGCGGCCGGTCGAGGTACATCGTGTGGATAGGTGGCGCGTCGAAGCCGGTCAGCAGCATGTCGTTGACGATGAGCAGCTCCAGCGGGTCGTCGGGGTCCTTGGCCCGATTGATGACCGCCTTGCGTTGGGAGTCGCTCAGCGCGTGCGCGCGCAGGTGCTCGGGGTCCTTGCGCGAGTTCGACGAGAACACGATCTTCATCGCGCCCTTCATGGGGTCGTCGCTATGCCACTCCGGGCGCAGCTCCCGCAGGGCGTCGTAGAGGCGCACGCAGATGTCCCGGGTCGCGCAGACGACCATCGCCTTGCCCGGCGCGCCGCCCTTCTCCGAGACCCCGACGAAGGGCTTCATCCGCTCCCGCCTGGCCTCCCAGTGTTCGACCAGGTCTGCGGCGAGGTCGCGGATCCGCGCCGGCGCGCCGTACAGCGCGTTCATGGTGGCGACGGCCTGCTCGACCCGCCGACGTTCGGTCTCGTCCAGGCCTTCGGTGATCCGGTCGGCTTCTTCGTCGATCTTCGCTGGGTCGACGTCCTTGTCGAGGGCGAGTTCGATGACCCGGCTCTCGTGGTAGACCTTCACCGTCGCGCCGTCGTCGACCGCCCGCTTCAGGTCGTAGATGTCGATGTATCCGCCGAAGGCACCCCGGTCGCCGAAGACCGCGCGGGTGTTGCGGTCGCGTTCCGACAGCGGGGTGCCGGTGAAGGCGAGCATGGTGGCGTGCGGCAAGGCGTCCCGCAGGTGGCGGGCGTACCCGTCGAGGGTGTCGTAGTGGCTCCGGTGCGCCTCATCGACGATGACGACGATGTTGCGCCGGTCGGACAGCAGCGGATGGTCGGTGCCCGACTCCCGCTCCTCCTTGGTGCGGCCGAACTTCTGCAGGGTGGTGAAGAGGATGCCGCCGGTGCGCTTGGCCGCAAGCTCCTCCCGCAGCTCGGCACGGGTCATGATCTGCCGGGGCCGCTCGGGCAGGATGTCGCTCTCCAGGAACGTCGAGTAGAGCTGGTCGTCCAGGTCGTTCCGGTCGGTGATGACGATGATGGTCGGATTGAGCAGCGCCGGGTCGCGCATGACCAGGTTGGCGGTCAGCACCATCTCCTCGGACTTGCCCGACCCTTGCGTGTGCCAGACCACGCCCGCCCGGCCGTCGGTCGCGGCCGCCTCCCGCACGGCGGCCACCGCCCGCTTGACCGCGAAGTACTGGTGTGGTTTGGCGATCCGCTTGGTCTTCTTGGCCGGGACGAAGTTGATGAACGAGCCGATCAGCTCGAGGAAGCGGCCGTGCGTGAAGAGGCCGTGCAGGGCGAGGTGCTGCGCCGAGGCCGCCAGGCCCTCGCCGGTCAGGGGGTCGACCCGCTCCCCGGCATCATCCACGTTCCACGGCGCGAAATGCTCGAACGGGGTGAACGGCGTGCCGTACTTCGCGGTGATGCCGTCGGAGAGCAGGACGACGGCGTTGTAGCGGAACGCGGTGGGGAACTCGTCGAGGTACCAGTGGATCTGTGCGTGCGCGTCCTCGAGCGTCGCGTCCCCGTCGCCGGCGCGTTTGATCTCGATGATCCCCAGCGGCAGCCCGTTGACGTAGAGGACGATGTCGAAGCGGCGGTTCCGCTCACCCTGGATGACCGCGACCTGCCGGGCGGCGCGGTAGGTGTTCGCCGCCGGGTCCGACAGATCGAGGAGCCGGATTGTGGGGGTGTGCTCGGCGCCGAAGTCGTCGGTGTAGGTCACCGAGCGGATGCCGCCGGTCAGGTAGCCGTGGGCGATTCGGTTCTCCTCATAAGCGTCGTGCGATCTCACCCGCGTCGCCTCGTCCACGGCCTGACGTACGGCCTCGGGCGGCAGCTCGGGGTTGAGACGCTCGATCGCCTCGTGCAGGTCGGAGTAGAGGACGAGGTCGTCCCAGGACTTGCGGTGCCCGGAGCCGGGGGCGAGCTCGTTGCCGTTGGCGGGCAGCCAGCCCAGCCCGGCGAGCTCGTCCAGCGCGAGGTACTCCCAGTCGGCCTCTAACGGGCGGAATCGGGGGTGGTCAGCAGGGGGCGTCATGTCACATCCTCGACGATCTGCTCCGCGTCCTTGACCCGGATCCGGCCGGATATGAGCTCAGGTAGGAGAGTGTCGCGAAGCGCGGCGAGTGTGCGAGATTCAGCGGCGAGTGATCTCATGTGGGCGAAGGCGGCCGACACTTCCTTGCCAAACGCCGCGAGCGCCTGCGCATCGGGTTTTCTCACGAAGTATTTCGAAAGGTCTGCCGCGTTTACGCGCTGTCGGCCGGACGAACCGACCATATTGCGGATCGCATGTTCACGGAATCGCCTGTCGCGCGCGAGGAAATAGCTCAGCTCCTTGGGGATCTCAGGATGGGACCGTATGACGATGAATTCTGTCGATCCGAGGCCGACTTCGCCGTCCTCCATGAAATCGACATATCCGACCTTACCGTTCTCCAGGCACGGGGTAATGCGCGCCATGAGGGTGTCACCGTTCATGAACCTGGTTCCGGACTTCGGTGCTCGCCGTGTCCAAACTGGAATCGTGGCGCGATTCGTCTGGAGAGCGGCCATATCCACATAGACTGGCTCGCCGACGGATGGTTTCTCTACTTTGGGATTGAAGGCGACCAGGTCCGTGATCGGAATTCTATCGTCCTCGCCCGGTTCTTCGGCCAGACCAAGCCGTTGGAATTTGCACTGGAATAGGCGCTCATATGTGGCGGCGATGCGCTCGTTGACGGCGATCTTGTCGTCAAGTGCTCCCAGTGCGCTTCCAATAGCTCTTTGTACGCTGATGTTGGGTACCTTGGGAACCCTAAGCTCGCGAACCTCTTTGACTGGTAGGTGGGGAACTGTCGATCCCGACGCCTGAGCGTGTAACCGTTGCTGAACCTCTGGGCTCAGTAGGAAATAGTGAAGGAAGCGTGAATCGCAGCGGTCCTTATGTGGGCGGAGCAGCATAGTCCGCTGACCAAGACAGATTTTCATGCCGGCCTCAACTCGGCCGACACGTCCAACAGGTGCCTCGCGAGTGAGTACTATGTCTCCCTCACGGGGAACAGCGCGCGCGGTCCAGATATCAAAGGTCTTTTGACTGACACGTTTTGCATTGTCGAGGCGTATTCTACCATCGACTATATCAGATGTTCCGATGGCAAATCCTACGGGAGTCTCTCCGCTAGTAGCCTCCGGAGGGGTTCGATTCTTGCAATCAACTACGAGTTCGCAAAGTTCCGCCAGGAGCACCTCGCTCATCTAACCAATCCTCCTCAAGTGATGGCGAATAGTCTGGGCAAGTTCGTTAGATTTGTCCAAGAGTGTGAATAGTTCCTCTGTCAGTATGGCGATTTTCTGCTTGACAGACTCCAAGTCCTCTTCCTCGGCTCTCGGTGCCCCGACGTACCGTCCCGGGGTCAGCACATAGTCGTTCTTGCGGATCTCTTCGAGGGAAGCCGAGTAGCAGAATCCCGGCTCATCCGCGTACACGAGGCCAGCGTCGCGAGCCGAGGCGGTGCCCCGCCAGGCGTGATAGGTGTTCGCGATCTTTGCGATCTCGACCTTGGTTAGGACGCGCTCAGTACGGTCCACCATCTCGCCCATGCTGCGCGCGTCGATGAAGAGGATCTGTCCGCGGCGATCAGTTAGGCGCTTGGCGCCCTGCGGGCTCTTGTCCTTGGCGAGAAACCACAGGCAGGCCGGGATCGGCGTGGTGCGGAAGAGCTGCGGCGGCAGCGCGACCATGCACGCGACGAGGTCCGCCTCCACGATGGCCTTGCGGATCTCGCCCTCGCCGTTCTGCTGCGAGCTCATCGAGCCGTTGGCGAGCACGACGCCCGCGGTGCCGCGTTCACCCAGCTTGCTGATGATGTGCTGGAGCCAAGCGAAGTTGGCGTTATTCTTCGGCGGCACGCCGTACCTCCAGCGGGGGTCGTTTACGTTCCGCGGCCAGTCCTTGAAGTTGAACGGGGGGTTGGCCAGGATGAAGTCTGCCTTTAGGTCGGGGTGCTTGTCGTCGTCGAAGGTGTTACCCCAGCTTGGGCCTAGGTTCGCGTCGATGCCGTGGATGGCCAGGTTCATCTTGGCCAGCCGCCAGGTCCGGTCGTTGAGCTCCTGGCCATACACCGAGATGTCCGACTTGTTTCCCGCGTGGGCCTCGACGAACTTGCCGGCCTGGACGAACATGCCGCCCGAGCCGCAGCACGGGTCGTACACCCTGCCCTCGTACGGCTCCAGCACTTCCACCAGCAGCTGGACGACGCAGCGGGGGGTGTAGAACTCACCGCTCCTCTTTCCTTCTGCGCGGGCGAACTTGCCGAGGAAGTACTCGTAGACCTCCCCCAGCACGTCCTGCGCCCGCCGCCCGCTGTACCCAGAGAACCGGGCATCGCTGATGAGGTCCACCAGCCCTGAGAGAACCCTCTGATCGACCCGGTCCTGGTTGTAGATCGTGCTCGGGAGTACCCCGGCCAAAGCGGGGTTATCCCGCATGACCGCGTCCATCGCCTCATTCAGCAGTCGGCCGATGTCCTTGCTCTTGGCGTGAGCCGCGATCCATGACCAGCGGGCACGCTCCGGGACCCAGAAGACGTTGTGGCCGGTGTACTCGTCCCGATCCTCCAGGAACTCCTCGAGCCGCTCCTTGGGGATACCTTCCTCGGCCAGCTCCTTGGCCAGTTCGGTGCGGCGCTCTTCGAAGGCGTCGGAGACGTACTTGAGGAAGATCAAGCCGAGGACGAACTCCTTGTACTGGGCGGCGTCGATGGAGCCGCGGAGCTTGTCGGCCGCCTTCCACAGCAGATCGCGGATCTCCTTCGGACTGGAGGCGCTGAACAGCTCCTCCTGGGCGCCAGCGGCCTTCTCGGCAGGGGGCATAAGGTGATCTTCTCCTTCAGTCGGCGTCGGGTGGGGGCAGCAGGGTGAGGGTGCCGTCGGCGATACCGGCGGCGACGAGGCGGGATAGATCGTCCAGTACGGCGGCTTGCGCGCGCAAGAGCGCACTGCGCCGCCCGATCATGGCGAGCAGCGCGTCGTACCGGTCCGCCTCATCCGGAGGGAGATCGGGGATGATCAGGTCTTCCAGGCGTCGCGGGGCGCGCACCGACCCACCGGTGCGCCGGTGCCCGGCCGCGGCGGCGCGGAGCAGCGCCGCCAGGACCCGTGGCCGCACCGGACGGTCGGCCTCGGGGCGGGGCCGTAATACGCACGCCGGGTAGGCGACGACGCAGAGCCCTTCCTCATCGACGTAAGCCCCGAACTCCGGGCTCATGGTGACGATGACGTCTCCCGGCCGGGTGAAGCCCGCGTGCCCGTACTCGCGGAGCAGCACCAGGCGGTCGATACGCCGACCCCCGGCGGGTGCGGTGCCGAGGACCTCCTCAGGGGTGAGGACCGGATAGTCCCCCTCCGGGGTGACGTGATCGGCCTCGATCCGGTGGCCGGGCAGCCGACACAGTCGCCGTTCCTCCAGCATCCGCCTGATCGTCGTCCACCGTACGGACTGATCGGCGGACCGCAGCACGGCGTGCGCCCGCAGCTCCGGGCGCTCTTCGAGATCCTGGCGAGCCTGCCCGGCAAGGTCGCGCAGCCGGATCTCGAGCCGGGAGATGCGCTCGGGGCGCTCGATGACTTCGCGCGTGTAGCGGCTCTCGTACGGCCGGTGCTGCGGGGTGAAGGCGGTGCCCGGTCGGTTATCGAGCACCTTGGCCGGGATGATCACTCCGTGCCGGGGCGCGTGTCGGGGGTCGGCTCGCCAACCCGCCGCGCGGAAGATGTCCACGTCCTCCACGAGCGCGTCGAGCGTCCGCTTGTCGAGCGGCCGGCCGGACAGGTCCACGAGCAGGATCACGCCGCGGCGTTGGGCCTCCGGGGTGCGGGCGAGCACCCACACTGCCGTGCGGTAGCCGGGCCGGTAGGGGTACGCCCCATCGGGAAGGCTGATCGCGGCCTTGAGCAGGTCCTGGTCGAGGAAGGAACGGCGAAGCCGGTCTGCCTCGCTCAGCGGGGGAAGCGGGCCGACCAGCGCGTCGGCCGGGCCGAGGACGACCGCGCTCCGGCCGGTGCGGAGCGTGTCGGTGAGCCGCTCCACCTGCTCCAGCACCCCTACCGCGCTGCGGGTTTCGGCGGGCTCGTACGGCAGCGCGCACAGCAGAACGTCCGGGTAGTCCCAGTCGTCGTAGGCAGGTTCGTCTCCCACGGCGACGTCCAGCTGGAACTCGAAGATCTCCCGGACCAGCATCCGGCGGCGGATTAGGCGGGCGAAGGCCGGATCGGGATCGGCGGCGAGGTAGGTGTGCGCGGCGTCCGGGGCGGCTTGGGCGTGCGCCGCGGCGAGCAGGTCGCCGCTGCGCGCGTACGGTGTGGCGACTACCCCGCCCTCTTCGCAGCCGGAGATGCCGCTGAGCCGGACGAGCGCCTCGGTGAGCAGGGGCGCGGGCTCATCGGCCGCCAGCTCGTGCGCGCCCAGGCGGCGGCGTGCGTCGAGCACTGCCTCGAAGGCCTCGGCGCGCGAGCGCGCCGCCTCGACCAGGTCGTCGGCGAGCGCCGCCAGCGCCGGGCCAATGCCCGGACCGCCGGGCACCGCACGCAGCTCGGCGAGCAGGAAGGTGTCGTCGGGATCGAAGAGGGTGGCCTGCCGCAGCAGGGACGGCCAATCGAGCCCGGCGAGGGGGCCGTCCTGCTGCTGGCGTAGGCAGATAAGCGCGGTGAGCGCGTTCACCAGGACTGGCGCGGGCAGCCGGTCCCGCCAGCCGCTGAGCGTGTGCAGCGCGAGCTCGGCCTGCAGCCTCTGGCGCGGCGCCTTGCCGCGCCCGGTGTCCAGCAGCCAGGTGACCACTTCCCGGCCGTCGAAGTACGGGCGTCCGCCCTCGTGGGCCATCGGCCGAGGGAAGTCGGCGTGCCGGCGGGCCCAGGTGGTGGCCACGGGCCTTTTCACCTCCGCCAGGGCCGCGATCTCGGTGTAGGAGATCCGCCAGCGGTGGTCGTGGCACACCGTCAACGCGCCCTCCCCTCCTTCACCGTTGCGGACTTGCTCCGGGGCGCGGTGCCCCGATCCGAGGTGATCGGCACTCTAGCGAGGGAGTGATCCATTTGGCGGCATGAATTTGATAACAGGGGTTATCAGCTGATCGATCCAGTAAGGTCCTTGATTGGTGGCACAGTCCTCCACAGCCGGTCGCCGAGCTCGCTCGGCGCCGATCGCGGCCCTGCGCCCGCACGCTGGGACACCCGTAGCTGTGAGAGGACCACGACCATGTCGCACGCTGACCCGAACCCGCCCTTCGGCTCCCACCCCGGTCAGCCGTACCGGGCGAATCCCCACATGATGGGCGGGCAGGCGCCGGTCGGGTGGGGACTCGCGTCGGCGCACGCTCCGCAACCGGTGCCGCGCCGCCGCAGACGCTGGCCTTCGTACGGCGCGACTGCGCTCGCCGCGCTGATCGTCGGTATCGGCATCGGTTCCTCCGGTGGTGCGGAGACGCCGGAGGCGGCCATCGGAGTCCAGGCCACCGTGACCGTGACCGAGCCTGCGCCCACGATCACGGTCACCGAGACGGCCGGGGGCGGAGCCGAGGATGCGCAGGACGCTGGCCCGGTCACGACCGTGGCCGGGGACGGCCAGTACTTGGTCGGTGAGGACATCAAGCCCGGGACGTACAAGACGGCCGGCACAGCGCGCGACTATCCCTGCTACTGGGCCCGCCTCAAGGACGCGAGCGGTGAGCTCAGCGCGATCATCACCAACGACAACATCACCGGCCCGACCCGGGTGACCGTCAAGAAGGGCGAGTACTTCGAGACCAAGGGCTGCCGCGAGTGGCGGCGTGTCGGATGAGCCCCGCACCGCGCCTTGGCGAGATGGCGTGAGCCTGCAGGGTGTTTGGGCCGGGCACCCCCACGCCGGGTGGATCGCCCGGCCGGAAGGCCCGGGCGCAGCGTCCAGAGGGCCTGGCGCCCTCCGTGAGTCCGCGTCGTGACGTTCATCGAGTCATCATTCATCCCTCGCCGAGGCGGCTGTGCCGCCTCGGGACGACATCCTCCCGTGACCGCGACTTCCCCCCGCGGGTCTTTGGTGCGCTGACCCGCGCGGTACGAAAAGGAGCTTCCCCATGTCGTCCGTTCTGTTGGCACTCTTGTCGGCGCTCGCCGGCGCGGCGATCGCATATCTCCTGGCGCGGAGCCGTACCGCCGCCGAACGCGCGGATCTGAAGGTCGCGCAGGAGCGGTATCACCAGGCCCGTGCGGAAGCGGACGGCCTGCGTTCGGAACGTGACAAGGCCCACGAGCGCGTCTCCGCCCTGGAGCGGGAGCACGCGAAGGCCCAAGCCGAGCTCAAGACCCTCGCTGAGCAGGCCGCCGGTCTCCGGGCTGCCCTGGAGGCCGGCCGGGAGACGTTGCAGCATGCCGAGGCCGAGGCCACGCGGCTGAAGGCGTCCCTCGAAACCGAGCGGCAGCGGTCGGCCGAGACCGATCGCCGGCTCCGACAGGCTGAGCAGGAAATCTCCGCCCTGAAAGCCGCCTTGGAGACCACCGAGACCAGGGCACGCGAGGAGGTTCAGGAGCTCCGGGAGCGGCTCAGCGAGCTGACCGCCGAGAAGCAGGGGTTGCAGGAGCAGGCCGCCCGGCTGGAGGCCGCCCGGAAGGAGCTCGATCAGGCTCGGGAGCGCAACAACAAGCTGCTGGAGGAGACGCTCCGCGCCACCGCGGCCGAGATGCTGCAGAAGTCCCGGACCGAGCTGGTTGCTGAGGCGGAGGAGCGGTTCACCGCGGTCAGCAAGCCGGTCAAGGAGCAGCTCGCGTTGCTGGACCGGCAGCTCCGGGAGTTGAGCACCAACCGCGCGGCGGCGGAGGCCAAGCTCGACCAGCAGTTGGCCACCCTCGCCGAAGAGGGCGCCCGGACCCGGGAGGAGACCCGCAAGCTGGTAGAGGCATTCAAGAAGCCGCAGGTCCGCGGCCGGTGGGGCGAGATGCAGCTCAAGCGCGCCGTGGAGCTGGCCGGGCTCGTCGAGCACTGCGACTTCAACTCCCAGGTCCACCTCGCGGGCGAGGACAACACGCAGCGGCCCGATCTGGTGATCCACCTGTCCAACGGCCGGCACGTGGTCGTCGACGCCAAGGTCCCGATGAGCGCCTTCATCGCCGCGATCGAGGCGAACGACGAGGCAGAGGCGGACAAGCACTGGGCGGATCACGCCCGGCAGCTCCGGCAGCACGTCGATGATCTCGCGAGCAAGGAGTACTACCGGAGGGTCGGCGCCTCGCCGGAGTTCGTGGTGCTGTTCGTGCCCAGCGACGCCTTCCTGGTGCCGGCCTTGGAGCACGATCCGACTCTGCAGGAGTACGCCGTCACCAAGCGGGTCATGATCGTGACGCCGACCTTGCTGATCGCCATGCTGCGCACGATCGCCTACGCCTGGACCCAGGCCGCGCTGGAGGAGAACCTCAAGCAGGTCTACGACATCGGGCGCGAGCTCTACGAGCGGCTGTCCAAGCTGGGCAAGCACTTCGAGCGGCTCCGCAACGCGCTCATCCAGTCGGTCAATGCGTACAACGCCACGGTGGGGTCCTTGGAGCGGCGCGTCCTGGTCACCGCCCGCAGGCTCCACGCGCTGAAGGTCAGCGAGACCGAACTGGAGCGGCTCAAGCCCATCGAGGAGACGCCCCGGCAGCTCAGCGCCGCCGAACTGATCGAGCCGTCGGCCGATGAGAGGGACGGCGCGACCTCCACCGCTTCGGAAGCGGAGCCCACCGGCTGAACCGGCTGATCGGCGCCGCCGGGCGCCGTGGGGCCGCCGGGGCGCGGCTATTGGTGTCACGGGGTGCATCCCCGCATCCCGGGCTCGGGCCGGGGCCAGGCCACCGGCCAACCGGTCTCCCCGAGGGCATGGGGGTCGCGCCTACAGCTCACGGCCGTGCGGCCTGCCGCGGCCGCACGGCCACACCCGTGCCGTCCAGTGCCGAGCCGTCGGCCGTGCCGCGGCCCACCGTCACCTGGGCTCGCAGACGACGCCGTCGCCGTCGCGGTCCTGGTACCAGGCGTACTCGGGGTCGCGCCCCCGGTAGTAGGGGCCGTACCCGTTCCGGTTCGCCTCGGCGCAGGTGCGGAACCGCGGGTCCGTGCCGGTCCGGGCCGTCGTCTTCGGCTTGGTGGCGCCGCCCTTGTCGCACCGGCCGGACCAGATGCGCAGCCGCTGCCGCTTGGCCTTGGCCTCCTCGCTGCGCATCAGCTTGATGTACTTGTCGTTTGGCTTGACCAGGATCGCCCGGGCGTAGCCGTACCGCACCAGGTACCGGTTCACGAAGGTCCCGTTGTGGGACCAGGCATAGAAGAGGTACCTGCCGTACGGGTCCTTGGGGTCGCGGTCCCGGAGCAGATAGACGGGCTTCCCGGCCGGGAGCAGCGCCTTGGTCTTCGCGGTCGCCGCGCTGTACCAGCACTGGCCCCGCTCGGGGGCGTCGATCTCCAGCAGCCGGACCTTGAGCGTCCGGCCCTTGGACACCACGTGGATCGTGTCACCGTCCACGATCTTCTTCACCTGGGCGGTGATCGCGGCCTTCGGAACACCCTTCGGCCGGGTGGCGGCCTCGGCCGGGGTGGCGGTCGCCATGGTGAGCGCAACGGTCGTCAGGGCCAGCAGAGCAGGGGAAAGCTGTCGCACCAGTGCCTCCTATGACTAAAGGGGCAACTGTGGTGAACAGTAGCACGATCACGATCTATTGTGAATTGAGTTCAATCATCCAAATGGTTGTGTCGGGCGAATTGGACGAGATCAGTCCAGAATGCACCGTTCTGGGCACGCCCGTCCGCCGGTCGGACCTCCGCGATCACCGCCGTCGGCGCCCCCGCATGCTCTCGACCCGGCCTCGCTGCCGCGGACCCGGCAGTGTTGCCCCCGGTACGGCCTGGCCGTGATCACGAAGACGGCCGAGATCCAGGAAGACCGGGCGCCCATCATCCACGTGGGCGGAACGGCGGAGCCGGTGCCACCGCCGCAGGGTGCGCCGCCGAAGACGAGGCATCCGCTCGGGTTCGGCCGGGAACCAAGCATCGGGATCGACGCCGGGAGGAGAGCAGGGAGCGCCATCCGTGTCCGCGCATCGGGCCCGCCGCCCGAGCAAGCGGCCTGACCACGTGGTGACCGGCAAGGGAAACAGCACCCATCTGATCCGCGGCCACGTGCGCCGCCGGGGGGATCGGCCACACCATGCCCGAGCGGTCTGACCGGATCGCCGCGCTCACCGACACCGGCCGCCACACCGGTCCCCGCGCATGTCCCGCGGACGGGCCTGATAACCCCATTTTTCTCACCCGGCAGTTTCTCCAGCCGCCACCCTGCCCGTGCGATCACCCACCCGGTGAGGGTCTGCACAAGTGGGATGATCCGTTCGAAATCACGACGCCCGCCCGGGGCGACGCGTGGGACTTCGTCGTGACGATCTGGTGTTCCTGGTGCGCCCAGCCGAAGACGGACAACAACCTGGATCTCGCTGCCGAGATCGACACGGCACGACAAAAGGTACGGCGGCGTATCCATACCGTGGTGCGCGCCACCGCCCGGGAGTTCCTTCCCCATCTCCCGGCAGAGGCTGAAGTGGCGGTCAACGAGAAGCTGGCCGAGGTGTTCCTCGCGCCGGTCCACGACTGCGACGACGTGACGGTGAGTTGCACCGTGCAGGTCTGGGTGGCCCCCTGCGAAGAGGTCCGGGCACGGCAGCGCGAACTCTATCGGGGCCTGATAGAGGATGACGCCAAGCTAGAGAGGACACGCCGCCGGGTGGCGCGGGTCGGTGAGGAGCGTGACCTTTGGGTCCGCTTCTTCGAGGAAAGCGAGGAGAACTGGCGCAGCCGCCACGCTGTGCGGCTCGCCGATCAAGAGGCGGCGCAGGTCATGGAAGTCATGGAACGCCTGCGCGAGAAGAAGGCCGAACAGTTCCTCGAGATGCTCAACCGGGTGATCAGCGCTCAGCAGCAGGTCAACGTGTTCGACCTCGTCATAAGCAGCGAGAGCGCGCTGCGGTCCGCCCTCAAGACCCTCGGCGTGCCCGTCCCCGAGCCCGCGAACAAACTGCCGTGGGAAGACGCATGAAAGCTCCATTGCGCTCGGCCGCCCTGGCCGGTCTCCTCCTCGTGCCGGCGTGCTCGCTCTTCAATGAACCGACGACCGTCGCCGCCGAACCCGTGCCGGGAGCCGCTTGCGCCGCGCTCGAGCGGATGGCACGCGACAAGACCCCCACGGCGCACGAGGTCGTCGTGGTGATCGACCGCAGCGCCTCCATGCGCGATGCGGAGACCGGCCAGACCGCCGACTGGTATACCGCGATCTTCGGAGGCCGGGGTGTGCCGCAGCCGGACGGCTCGATCAGTTTCGGCTCGCAGGCGGCGCTGATCCCGTCGATCAGCACGCCGGCCGTGATCAGGATCGGTGCGATCGACGGCGGGGAGAGCGTCTCCTGGCAAGGGGCACCCATCTCGCTGCCGAGGATGACAGGTGGCGACCGCAACCGGCAGATCTTCGCCGGGAACACGAGCGCCTGCCTGCGGGAACGGGTCGGCCAGGCCGCCCGGGAACCCGCCACTGAGCGGGGCAGCAACGTCATGGCCGCGTTCCGGCTGGGGATACCCGAGTCGAGCGGGGCACGGCGTACCCTCGTCGTCGCCACCGACGGGCTCGCCACAACCGGCTGCGCCGACCTGCGTCAGACCGCGATGCGGGACATCGAGCACGCCAAGCGCATCGTCCGGTCCTGCGTCCGGCAGCGGGCCGTACCCGAGCTGAAGGGCTGGGAGGTGCTGCTGCCGTGGGTGGGCGTGGTCGGGCCCGGGCACCCGGAGCCCCAGGAACCGCACCTGCGTTGGCTCCGCACGCTGTGGACCGAGATGTGCGCGAAGATCACCGGTGCGAAGCAGAGCTGCGACGTCCGATCGAGCGCGCGTCCGCAACCCGCCGAAGAACCCGCGGCGGCCAAGGGGGCCGAGGACGAACCCGTACGGTTCAGAAATCTCGTTACGCCTCCCAACCCGGTCCGCACCGAGACCCTCCCCAGCGACCTGCTCTTCGCCGTCGACTCCGACCGGATCTCCGCGGAGGGGCGCAAGGCGCTGGTGGCGTTCGCGGAAAAGGTCATCCCCAAGGCACCGGAATGGGTCGAGGTGGTCGGGCACACCGACGACCAGGGCGACGCAGCGTACAACCAGGACCTGTCACTCCGGCGCGCCGAGGCGGTGCGCCGCGTGCTGGAGGAGGCCGGGCCCGACGGTATCCGCGTCGTCGGGAAGGGCGAGACGTCACCCAAGTGCCCGGGAACCGACGCCGCGGCGCGCCAGTGCAACCGCCGGGTGGAGATCAGGTACAAGGTGCGTGGTTGACATGGCCGGCAACGAAGTTCACCGGGACGACGAAGCGCTGGACGGCCGCTTCCGCGGAACGAGGACGAAGCACGGGACAGCCAGTCCCGTCAGGATGACGAAGCGCAGGACAGCCGGTTCGAAAAGGATGACGATGAGGCGCCGGACAGCCGGTCGTCTCAGGACGGCGACGATGCGCTGCACGGCCGGGTCGTACCGCCCGCAGCGAACGCCGGTACGGCGAACGGCGTCGCGAAGCCGGTGCACCTGTGCCACCACGGGTGTGACTGCTGGCAGCGCAACTTCGATGCGTACCTCCACCGCACTCCGGTCCGGCAGCCCGAGCAGCTCGACAACCTAGAGGCGCGCGTCCTGCTGTCCGCCAAGAACCGCGGCTCGCAGGTGGTTCAGCAGCACGCCAAGAAGCTGAACAAGAAGCGTCGTCGCCTGATCAAGGCGTACCACCAGGCGCGCGCCTCCCTCGCAGAACTGGCCGCCCTGGTGGCCCAGAGGGAGCTAGGCGCCGCCATGCAGGACCTCCGGCGCGTGGCCGAGAAGCGGACCCAGAACGGGACGCGGCGGCCCCCGCTCTGGCTACGCGTGATCAGCTGGCCGACGATCGTCGCGGTCGGAGGCTTTGACACCTGGTACTTCAAAGGCGTCTTCCAGCAGTTCGTCGGGAACACCGACATCAGCGCCCTGGAAGAGGTCATCACCCTGCTGCCCGGGCTTGGGATCACCGTCGGGCTGCTCATCTCCGGCACGGCTCTCGGTGGTCCGGTGCACCGCGCCGTCCGGACCCACCACGAGCGGCAACGGAGCCGCAGGGGTCTACGCCGTACAGTCGCCGGGCTCGCCTACTGGTCTTTCCTCCTCGCCCTGCCCGCCTTGCTCGTGCTCGTCGCGCTGGTCTGGGCGGTGCAGCGCACCCGGGAGGCGAACGCCGCGCTCGGGCAATCCGGTGACGTGCCCTACCTCGAGCTGCCTCCTGATTTCGTGGCGATTCTCATCGTCACACTGACCATCAGCGCGCTGGCGTTGAAGGTCGTCGCCTATGACCAGTACGCGAGCGAGCAGTACCGAGCCCGGAGACGGGTGTGGCGCGCGAACTTGGCGTTCTGGCGTCGGCTATGGATGGCGGGCAGGCGCGTGAAACGGCACGACATCGCCTGGAGCGACCTGAGGGCGCTCGGTGAGGAGATGATCGCCCGGATCGCCCAGCGGTACTGCGCAGCATACGAGTTCGTGCTCTATGCCCGTGGGTTCCACGACAAGGCGGGAGGTGTGGCTCCGGCTTTCGCGACCGCGACACCCACCGATTCGCTGTGCGACCGGGTACGCCCTGAGCTACACGGGGTGCCTGCTCCCCAGCCGGAGTTGGGCGCGCTGCGGGAGGTGGACCACGCGCTCCGGCGTTTCGAGCCCACGCAGCTGATCGACGAGCTGGAGCGCCTGCGGAAAGAGTGGATCGCGCAGCGGGGCAACGGCGCCCTGGCAAAGCCGGTCACGCAACCCGCACAGCTCGTGGAAGCAGCCTCATGACGAATCCGATTCACGCCTGATCGCACCCGGGCTGCGCGGCCGCAGCCCGCGCGTGGTGACGACTGCGCCCTGCCGCGGGCGGCGCCGCCGAAGACGAGCGCAGGGAGCCGCTCCCACCGGGGTCACCGGTGAGTGCGGCTCCCTGCCGGGTTCGGCCCGTGCCCTCGGCGCCGCCAGTGATGTGGGCGCCGGTCAACAGGGCCGGATATCGGAGCCGGATTCGGACGGGATCAGAACCGCGGGCCCTGCGGCTCACCGCTCCGATGAGACGGGCCGGTACTCGGTCTGCCAGTCGGGACGGCTGAAGTACGCCTTGGTCTCCCGGACCACGAGGCCGGAGAGCAGAACCAGGCCGATGAGGTTCGGCAGCGCCATGAGGCCGTTCATGATGTCCGAGAACGTCCACACGGTCTGCAGCTCGAGCACCGTGCCGACGAAGATCAGCACGATGAACACCAGCCGGTACGGCACCACCGCACCCCGGCCGAAGAGCCGGTCCATGCAGCGCTCGCCGTAGTACGCCCAACCGAGGAGGGTGGAGAAGGCGAAGAAGACCAGGCCGAGGGTGACGATGATGCCGCCCCACTCGCCGGGCAGGCCCTGGCTGAACGCGAGCGAGGTGAGCGGGGCGCCGTTCTCGCCGCTCTGCCAGGCACCGGTGACCACGATCACCAGGCCGGTCATGCTGACGACGACGATCGTGTCGATGAAGGTCTGGGTCATCGACACGAGCGCCTGCCGCACGGGCTCGTTCGTCTTGGCGGCCGCCGCCGCGATGCCGCCGGTGCCCAGGCCGGACTCGTTCGAGAAGATGCCGCGGGCCACGCCGTACCGGATCGCCAGCAGGACGGTGGCGCCGGCGAAGCCACCGGTGGCGGCGGTGCCGGTGAAGGCGTCCGTGACGATCGTGGCGATGGCGCTCGGCAGGCTCCCGATGTTGGCGATGATCACCCACAGGGCGCCCAGGATGTAGAAGATGATCATCACGGGCACGAAGGCGCTGGTGAACGCACCGATGCTCTTGATGCCGCCGAGGATGACGACGGCGGCGATCACCGTGATGATCAGGCCGGTCACCCACATGGGGACGCCCCACTGGGAGTTGATCGCATCGGCCACGCTGTTGGACTGCACCATGTTGCCGATGCCGAAGGCCGCGAACGCGCCGAAGATCGCGAAGAGGATGCCCAGGGTGGCGCCGAACTTACCGCCGATCCCATAGGTGAGGTAGAACATCGGGCCGCCGCTCTGCTCGCCCTTGGCGTCGGTACGGCGGAAGCGGACGCCGAGGAAGGCCTCGCAGTACTTGGTGGCCATGCCGACGAGGCCGGTCACCCACATCCAGAAGACCGCGCCCGGTCCGCCGAAGTGGATGGCGGTCGCGACACCCGCGATGTTGCCGACGCCGACGGTGGCCGCCAGCGCGGTGGACAGGGCCTGGTAGTGGCTGATGTCGCCCGTGCCTTCCGGCTCCTTACGACGGATGAACGCGAGCCAGAGGGCGTAGAGCAGCTTATGGAACTGCAGGCCCCGCAGCACGATCGTGAGGTACAGGCCGGTCAGCAGGAGCAGGGGGATGAGCAGGAAGGGCCCCCAGACGAAGTCCGAGATCGCGGGCAGGATGTCTTCCACGCATGCTCCTAAGGTCGCTTGTGGCGAAGTAACGCTGCCCAATCTCTCTTATGTCCGAATTGAAAGCGAGAGGGCGGCGCGCTTCGTAACGGAAACGATGACTGACTTCCACCTCGACGTCGTCACAGCCGGTAGGCGTGTCGCTCCCGTCGGTGTGCCGTACGCCTTCCGGACGCCGGCCGCACGCGGCCCCCGGCCGCTCGGCCGGATGACACCGGCGCAGGGTGAGGCTGGGTCTCTTCGGAGCGCGGGTGGACCGGTACGCCCCCGTGCGCTCTGGGCGAGCGGTGCGTACGGCTCAGCGGAGTTCGCCATCGGACCGGCGGAGTCAGCCGGCCGGCAGGAGCCGCCGGAAATTCCCCCGCCCATCGCGGCCGTGCCGGAGGGATGATCGAATCATGCGTGCTGTCGTCGTCGAGTCCTGCTTCGGCAACACGTCGAAGGTGGCCGACGCAATCATCGAGGGATTGAACTCGGCCGGGGTAGAGGTCGAGAGGTTTCCGGCCGGGTCGGCGCCGCGCCGTCTGTCCGCGGACCTCGTGCTGGTGGGCGCCCCGACCCACAACATGAGCCTGCCGACGCCGGCCTCGCGCGGCCAAGCGGTGGAGAAAGGGGGTACCGCGCCCGCCAGAGGGGTGCGGGAGTGGATCGCCGACCTCGAGTCCGTGGACGGCCGGATCGTCGCGTTCTCGACGACGGCGGGCGGGATGTTCGCGGGCTCGGCCGGGAAGGCGATCGTCAAGGAGTTCAAACGCCGCAAGATCCGGGCCGAGCGTGGCCAGGACTTCACGGTGAAGGGCACGCCGGGTCCGTTGGCCGATGGCGAGCTCGAGCGCGCCCGGGAATGGGGCCGTACGGTCGGCGGCTCGCAGGCATAGGTGACCCGCGGCCCGCATCAGGGATGACCGGCCCGGTCGGCGAGCGCGCCTGCCCGGCCGCGTCATCGGCCACCGCGCCCAGGGACGACAGGGCACTGTGGCCGAGCCGCCGGTCCTGCCGTCGGCCTCCGGGCTGCGTGCGCGACCGCGGATCCGCCGCACGATGTCCCTGCGGCTCAGCGCACCCCACCCCTGCCTCGCCGGGAAGGCCCGGTACGGCGCTCTGGGCCAAGGCCAGGCCCGGCACCGGCCGGCGGCGGCCGTTACGGCAGGCGCGACACATCGCCGCACAGCTCTGATCAGCGGCACACACCGTGATCGCCGCCATTCTCGCTCACCGTTATCGGTCTACCATCGACGCGTTTTCCATATCCGGGCTCGCGCATATCGCATAGAGCGCATAATGGCCCGGGGGACGCGACAGGGATACCATGCTGCGACGGTTATTCAACGGCGAGAAGAATCGTGCCGACTCCCACGAAGACCTCGTTCGTGCGGAAGCCGAACGCCTGCTGGGAGAGGCCAAGGGAGAACTCGACCGTGTCGATACGAAAGCGCAGGTCCTGCTCGGTATCGCCGGCATCGGGCTGGGCGCCGTGGCGGCCGGGCTGCTGGCCGGGACCTGGTCACCGACGGGCCTCGATGACAGGGTGGAATGGCTCTGGTGGGTGGGGGTGGGCCTGACGCTTTTCGCCGTCGGAGCGTTCGCCGGCGCCGTCTATCCGCAGGTGGGCTCCCCGAAGCGGGACGGTTCACTCACCCATTTCATGGATGTCGCCCAGTACGGCACGGCAGAAGAAGTCGTCAGAAGACTTGCCCGGCCGCGGAGTGCGAATGTCATCGAATCGGCCAGAGAACTCCTCCGGATCAGCGTGCTCGTCCGGCGAAAGTACCGGCTCGTCCGATGGGGGTGCTGGTCGCTCTTGACGGGAGTCGTTCTGTCGCTCGGCTCGATCATCGCCGGTTGGCTGCTGCACGCGTGAGCTCCGGAGCGGTCCGAATCCGGTCCGGTCAACGACCGGCGCGCTCCGTCGATGAGCGGCCAAGCGGAGCGCTGGGACGATGACCCGGGTCCGTCCGCGGCGCACTCCGTCGATGAGGGGCCCCAGTGGTGAGATGCGTCGCGGCCTCCGTTCCGGTGGATGGCCAAGCGGGGTACGTCAGCTCTCCGGCCACGCGGCCGAGGGAGGGCCCGGTGTGGGATCGGTCGATGCCCCGATCCGGGGTGAGGGACGTCGCCGATGCGGTAGCGGACACCGGGCGGGCATGGCCGCGGCCGTGCCCGCCGGCTCAAGAGAAACCAGGTCTCCGGCTCAGCGGTGGATCAGAGCTCGCCGCTCTCGATCGCCTGCTTGAGGGCCGTCTGGATCTGCTGGTGCGCCGCGACGCCGTTCGTGACGGTGAAGTCGATCAGCGAGTTGTCGGCCTCGAAGGTGAGGTGCTCGGTGACCTTGGTCTGCCGCTTGCTGAGCGGCTTGAAGACGATCTTCTGGTGGGTCACCACGCCCGGGGCCGACCAGGAGTCGACCTCGTAGTAGCGCTTGCTCCGGTGGAGGCGCTGCTGCGCGTGGGTGTTGAGGGTGACGATCGTGCCCTCGTACGGCACCTCCTCAACGGCGGTGAGGTTGATGTGGCGCAGGCTGCCCTTGCGCCAGTCCTTGTGGGTGACGACCCGGGTCAGGAACGGGTTCCGGCCGATGTGGTTGCTGAAGTTCGAGTACGCGTCGAACACGTGCCGGAACGGGGCGTCGATCACGATGGAGATCGTGGCCGTGCGCTGGCTGCGCCCCGAGTCGGGCGCCGGGGGCGTCCGGTCGTAGAACTTGTAGGTGTCCCATGCGTACTGCCACTCGGCGGCGAGTTCGGCGTCGGTCTCGGTCGTGCCGGCGTGGGCGGGCCCGGAGAGGGCGATCAGAGTGAATACGGCGGCGAACGCCGTGAACGCGCGAAGGATCTTCTTCACGGATTACCCCAAGGGGATCGTCGGCTTTTTGAAGATCTTCTACCGCACCAACAGTTCAAACCGGAAGCATTCGCCGCAACATTCACTCCGGTCACGCGACCGTCTCCGGGCCGGACCGGCCGCGATCAGTCCGTGATCCGCTCCACGGGGATCCACAGCTCCGCGTCCGCCTTCGACCCGTCCGGTGAGATCCGGGCGCTGAGCATCTCCGGGCCCGGCCTGCTCTGATAGGGGTTCGACGGGAACCACTGGGTGAAGACGTCCCGCCACAGGTACTGGATCGCCAGGGGGAAGTCGCCCGAGATCTCGAAGACCGCCCACGTCCCCGCCGGCACGGGCAGCACGTCCAGGTCCTCGGGCGCGGGAGCGCCGGTGACCACGCCGTGGTAGAAGTCGAACTCGGTGCCCTCCGCGCGGCCCTCGGCGAGGCCGTGGCTCACGTTGAGGATGCCGCGCGGCTCCTGGTCGGAGAGCTCCTCGATCCGCCGCCGGGTTTCCGGGTCGATGCTCTGCACGAAGGCGACGATCGCGGGGTTCATCCCCTCATGGACCAAGGGGAGACGGGCCTTCTTGCCCACGATGCGGAACCCCTCCTTCTCCACGATCCGGTATCGCATACCGCTGCTCCCTTCGACGACGAGGCGGAACGAGATGCGTGGCTGGGAGAACAGCGCGGCACCGGTCCGCCTCGCCTCGGCGGGCCCGACACCGTGCAGGGCCCGGAACGCGCGGGCGAACGCCTCACCGGAGCCATAGCCGTACCGCACCGCGATATCGAGCAGCGTCTCCTTCCCGGCGAGCACCTCGGCGCCCGCGAGGGTGAGCCGCCGCCGGCGGATGTACTCCGAGAGGGGAATGCCGGCGAGCGCGGAGAACAGCCGCCGGAAGTGGTACTCCGACATGAGGGTGATCCGCGCGAGCTCGGCCCCGTCGATCCGCTGATCGAGGTGCCGCTCGATGTAGTCGACGGCCCGGTTCAGCCGCTCCAGCATCCCGTCGCTCCTTTCCCGGCCACGAGCCCACGCTAGGTGCGGCCCGCCGTACCGGACCCGACATCTCGTGCCCGGAACAGTCGGTCGGTCACCGCTCGCCGCGCGGCCGGTCACGCCCCACGTGCTCCGGTACGGCCCGGCCGGCGGCCGCGGGTGCCCGGCCCGGTCCGGGAACCGCCCGGCACGGCGTTCGGCCTGGCTCTGGAACGCGCTCGGCACGAGGTCCGGCCTGGCTCTGGAACACGCTCGGCACGACGTTCGGCCTGGCGCTGGAATCCGCGCGGCGGGGCCCGGTCCGGCTGCGGGAATTCCGCCCGCGTGGCGTCCAGCGCACGATGAGGGTTTTTACGGAAATCAGTGTGATCCTGAACCGGGTCCTTCGAATTCCGCCCGGTGTTTAGGCGCTTCGTTGACGTATTTCCCACGGCTTTCCCGCGGCCGATGCATCTCGGCGTCCCGGGCTCGGGATCGGCGGCGCCGCCGGCGCCGTCCGGTGCGCCGGCGCCCTGACCTGCGGTGCCGTACGGCCTCTGGATCTTGGAATCGGATATTTCGTCACAAAGGGGACTTTCCAACCGTAATGGTAGTAGATATGTCCCCAATGCTAAATCAAGACCACTATGCGCCTGTTTGCGCCTGGATCGTCCAGGAAATCACGTGAGTGCAGGAATGCGGGGCGGAAGTGTCAATGGCGACGCTTCTCGTTCCGAGTCCAGGAAATAGGCTCTGCCATTTCTTGGGCGAACGGTTCCTATTTAGGAGGACATGCAATGCCTGCATTCAAGAAGATCCTCGCTGGTCTGGCGCTGGGGACCGCCCTCACCGGTGGTGCGCTCACCCTGGGCGCCACCGCCGCCAGCGCCACCGCGCCGACCGGCAATTTCGGGCCCTGTTTCGACAACAACGTCTTCTTCAACGACTGCAACAACTTCTGGAACAACAGCAACTTCTGGACCAGCAACTGCTGGAACGACTCCTACGACGACTCGTCGGCGTTCGTCGTGAGCAACGGCACCGCGACGATCAGCTTCTTCGACGAGACCCACCGGGACAGCTACTGGTCTAACAGCGGCTGGTTCAACAACAACGGCTGGTTCAACAACACGCCCTTCTTCAACGACTGCGGCTTCGGCGGCTTCGGCGGCTGCGGCTTCGGCTTCTGACGGATCTGCCGTCCGGCCGCTCATGGCCGTAGATGATCGGAGCAGCTGAGGGAACGAGTTGATCCGGTTACGGGCTGACAGGCGAGCCTGTCACCCGGCGAGGCCCCTCCCGCGCGTCGGGAGGGGCCTTCCGCTGCCTCCGTACGGCTGTCTCCGTACGGCCGGGCCGGTTCCGGGGCGACGACTCGCGGCCGGAGCAGGACGGCAAGCCCGGAGCGGGCCCCGAGGCATGCGCCCGCCGCGGCCGGGGGTAGAGAACAGTCAGCGATCGGCCAAGGCCGCCCCGGGAGGTCGGAGACGATGCGCGCCGCGTTGACCCGGGTCCGGGAGCTCGCCGAGCGAACCCCGCCCACGCGGGACCGGTTCATCGACCTGCTCCGGGCGATCTCGATCATCGCGGTGGTCCTCGGGCACTGGCTCGTGTCCGTGGTCGGCTACGACGAGCAGGGCGAGCTCTCCGGCCGCTCGGCACTCCCCGACCTGCCGTGGGCGTTCCCGATCACCTGGGCGGTCCAGGTCATGCCGATCTTCTTCTTCGTCGGCGGCTATGCCAACGCCGCGTCGCTGACCGCGGAGCGGCGCCGGGGCGGGAACGCGGTCGAGTGGCTGATCTCCCGCAGCGGCCGGCTGGTCCGGCCCACCACCACCCTGGTGCTCGTGATCGCGGCCGGTGCGCTCGCGGCCCGGCTGTGGGACACCGACCCCTCCCGGGTCCGCCTGGTCGCCTGGTTCGCCACGATCCCGCTGTGGTTCCTGGTGGCGTACCTGACCGTGGTCGCCCTCACCCCGCCGATGTACGCCCTGCACCGCCGATACGGGCTGCTGGTCCCGCTGGTGCTGGCCGGCCTGGTCGCCCTCGGGGACGTCGCCCGGCTGACCGGGAGGCCGCTCTGGGGGTACGGCAACTACCTGTTCGGGTGGCTGGCCATCCACCAGATGGGGTTCGCCTGGTACGACGGGCGGCTGCCGGCCCGCCCCCGGGTGGCGCTGCCGCTGCTGCTCGGCGGGTTCGCCGCCCTGCTCCTGCTCACCCTGGCCGGTCCCTACCCGGTCAGCATGATCAACGTGCCGGGGGAGCGGTTGCACAACATGTCGCCGCCGAGCCTCGCGCTGATCGCGGTGGCCACCGCGCAGCTCGGCGCCGCGCTGCTGCTCCGGGAGCGGGGCGAACGCTGGCTGCGGCGCCGCACGCCGTGGCTGGTGGTGGTCGCCGTGAACACCGTGATCATGGTGATCTTCATCTGGCACATCTCGGCCGCGATCCTGCTCGCCGGCGCGCTGCACTTCGCCGGCGTCCTCCCCACCCCGGAGGTCGGCTCGCCGGCGTGGTTCGCCTGGCGCATCCCCTGGCTGATCATGCTGAGCGCGGTGCTCGCCCTGCTGATCATGGTGTTCGGGCGGTTCGAGCCGGGCGGCGCCCGGGTCACCGGCCGGGTCCGGATCGCGCTGCCCGAGGCACCGGCCCGGGTGGTGGCCCGGCCGGCCACCCGCCTCATCCTCGTGATCGCGGGGTTCGTGAGCGTCATCTACGCCCTGCTCAGCAACAGCAGCTTCCCCGACGCCGCCCCCGCCGTGTATGGCCTGCCGGAGGACGCGCTCATCACCTATCTCGGCGGCGCCGCCATCCTCCGCCTCCTCCGCTCGGTTCCCCGGCGGGAGCAGGCCCGATCGCGGGCGGCGGCGCCGGACGGCATCGGCCCGTCCCGGCCGGTGGATCGGCCGGGCGCCGGGCCCGAGACCGGCCGGCCGGAGGATTCCGGGGGCCGCGCCGCCGGGCACCCCGGCGGCGACCGCTGACGGCGCCCCTGCCGCTCCCGCCCGCGCCCGCGCCGTTCCCGGCCCCGGTCAGGACCGCGCCCGGCCTCGGCCAGGGCCGGGCCCGCGCCCCCCGGGCCTGGTCAGGTCAACGCCCCGCGCCGCCCGGGCCTGGTCAGGTCAACGCCCCGCACCGCCCTCGGGCCTGGTCAGGCCGGTGCCCCGCGCCGTCCCCGGATCTGGCCCGGCCGCGCCCCGTGCCACGCGACCCGGTCAAGGCCGGCGCCCCTGCCGCCTGGGACCGTCAGGTCGGCAGGAAGCGCTCCCGGATGACCCGCTCCTCCGGCACGCCGGCCGTGAGCGCGGCCTGGGCGACCGCGTCGACCATGGGCGGCGGGCCGCAGACGTAGATGTCCGGCTTCTCCGCCGTCGCCGCGAGCAGCTCGGCCACCCGGTCGGCCGGGGTGCCCGCCTGCCCCTGCCACGAGGGGCCGGGCCGCCACACGCAGACCTCGTAGCGGAACCCGGGCAGTTCGGCGGCCACGGCGTCGAGCTCGGCGAGGCCGAACACGTCCGCCTCCTCGTTCACCCCGAAGAGCAGCCTGGCCGGTTGGGGCTCCTGCCACTCGGCCATGTGCCGGACCATCGACAGCAGCGGGGCCAGCCCGGTCCCGCCCGCGACGAACCAGCGGGGCCGCAGCCCGGTCTCCCGCAGGCCGAAGGCGCCCTGCGGGCCGTGCGCGGTGAGCCGTTCCCCGGGCCGGGCGCGCTCCTGCAGGTAGGTGGAGAACAGCCCACCCGGCCGGAGCCGGATGAAGAACTCCAGCCGGCCCTCCCAGTTGCCGGTGTTCGCCAGGGAGTACGCCCGCTTCGCGTCCGTCCCGGGCACCTCCAGCTCCATGAACTGCCCGGGTTCGAACTGGCAGCCGCTCCCGGCCTCCTCGTCCGGCTCGAGCTGCAGCTCCAGCCGCACGGTCTCGCGGGCGACCGTCTCCAGCGCGGTGATCACGGCCTCGCGCCGCGGTATCCCGCCGTACAGGATCCGGGAGCTCTCGTACGGCAGCGCGACCGAGAGCGGGCCCTGCGGGTAGGTGCGGCAGAGCAGCACCTCCCCCTGCTCCCGCCGCTCCGGCGGGAGAGCCATCGGGCTGCAGGGGCCGTGGTCGAAGGCGCCGCCGGTGACCGAGGCGTGGCAGGAGCCGCAGGTGCCCTGCCGGCACGAGGCGGGCAGCGCCGCCCCGGCCGCGGCCGCGGCCTCCAGCACGCTCTGCCCCGGCGCGCACGGGAACTCCAGCCGCTCCCCGTCGGCCGTCACCATGGACACCGGCCGGGCCTCGGCGGTTCCGGCCGCCGGAGCCGATTCCGCCGTGGAGGTCATGCCCGCCCCAATGCCGCCGCCAGGTCGGCCTTCGGGTCCCCGATCAGCCGCAGCCCGAACCGGTCGACGAGCGTGTCGACCAGGGCCGGGGTGAGGTACGCGGGGAGCGTCGGGCCGAGGTGGATGCCGCGGACGCCGAGCGCGAGCAGGGTGGCGAGCACCGCGGCCGCCTTCTGCTCGGTCCAGGCGAGCGCCAGGGTGAGCGGGAGGTCGTTGATCCCGCAGCCGAAGGCGTCGGCGAGCGCCATCGCGACCCGGATGGCCGAGTAGCTGTCGTTGCACTGGCCCATGTCGAGCAGCCGGGGCAGCCCGCCGATCTCCCCGAAGTCGTGCCGGTTGAACCGGTACTTGGCGCACCCCAGGGTGAGCACGACGGTGTCGTCCGGGGTGGACAGGGCGAGCTCCCGGTAGTAGTCGCGCCCCGGGGTGGGCCCGTCGCACCCGCCGATGAGGAAGAAGTGCCGGATCGCGCCCTGCCGTACCCCCTCGATGATCCGGTCGGCGTGGGTGAGCACGGTCTCCCGGCCGAACCCGACCGTGATGAACTCCTCCGGCCCGTCCTCGGCGAACCCGGGCAGCGCCTTGGCCGCCTGGATGAGCGGGGTGAAGTCCCCGTCCGCCAGGTGGCGCACCCCCGGCCAGCCCACCGGGCCGGTGGTGAAGATCCGGCGGCGGTAGCTGAGGTGCGGCTCGATGATGCAGTTCGACGTCATCAGGATCGGGCCGGGGAACGCGGCGAACTCCCGCTGCTGGTCCTGCCAGGCGCCGCCGTAGTTGCCGACCAGGTGCGGGTACGCCTTGAGCCGCGGGTAGGCGTGGGCCGGCAGCAGCTCCCCGTGGGTGTAGACGTTGATCCCGGTGTCCTTGGTCAGCTCGAGCACGGCCGCCAGGTCGCGCAGGTCGTGGCCGCTCACCAGGATCGCCTTGCCGGCGACCGGGGTGACCCGGACCGCGGTCGGCTGCGGGGCGCCGTACGTGCCGGTGTTGGCCTTGTCGAGCAGCTCGATGACCCGGAAGTTCAGCCGGCCGAGCTCGAGCGCCCGCTCCAGCAGGCCCTCGGCGTCGGTGGGCTCGCTCGCCAGGTACGCCAGGCCGCTCTCGATCCCGGCGAAGACCTCGGCGCTGTCGTGGCCGAGGACGTGGGCGTGGTGGGCGTAGGCGCAGATCCCCTTGAGCACGTAGAGGTTGAAGGCGCGCAGCCCGACGATGTCCGGGCCGACCGTGTCGATGCCGGCGTCGATGCGGGCCTCAGCCGCCTGGGCGAGCAGGCCGTCGAGGTCGGCGGCCGGCTCCCACTGCGCCGACGCGGGGGGCGGCTCGGGCTGCAGCCCGTTGGCCCGCGCCGCCTCCTCGTACCGCGCCCGGACCCGGTCCCGGACGGAGGCGGCCTCCCGGATCAGGGCGTCGAACCGGGTCGGGTTGAAGTTGACGTTGGTCAGCGTGGTGAACATCGCGTAGACGATGAACGCGGCCGCCTCGTCGTCGGGCGCGCCGAGCTCGCGGGCCTTGGCCGCGTACCGGGCGATGTCCTTGACCGCGTGGATCAGCAGGTCCTGCAGGTCCGAGGTGATCGGATCCTTACCGCAGTTGCCGAGCGGACCCGCGCAGCCGGGGGTGAGCCCCGTGCGGTCGGTCTGCTCGCATTGAAAGCACAGCACAGCCGTTCTCCCATCGTCTCGCGTACGGCGCCACGCTAGGGACGGCGTGCCGGGCTTTCCTTGACCTAAGTCAAGGTCTGGGGCCGACCGGGCAGGATGTGGCGGAATTCACGGCCGGGTCGAGCCGCTCCCGCAGCCGGGGGACGTCGCGCAGGGTGATCTGGTGGCCGCGGACGCTGATCAGCCCGTCGGCGGTGAGCTCGCGCAGGATGCGGGAGAGGGTCTCCGGCGCGATGTTGAGCCGGGAGGCGAGCACGTGCTTGCGCATCGGCAGCCGGATCGTGCACTCCCCCTCCGGCCCGGGGTCGTCCTGCACCGCGTGGAGCAGGAAGCCGACGACCCGCTGCATGCTCGACCGCAGGGAGTACGCCTCCACGTCGCGGATCAGCCGGCGCAGCCGGACCGCCATGTTGGCGAGCATCCGGCGGGCGAACGACGGGTCCCGGTCGAGCAGGTCGAGGACGGCCGAGCTGGAGACGCCGAGCAGCTCCGTGTCCACCAGCGCGGTGGCGGTGACCGGGTAGCGGATCCCGTCGAAGACGACGGCCTCGCCGAAGCTCTCCATCGTGGTGACGATCTCCACGACCTTCTCGGCGCCCTCGGCCGTCGACACGGAGAGCTGCATCTGGCCGCGCAGGACGTAGAAGAACCCGCGGACGGGGTCGTCCTGGTGGAAGAGGATCTCCCCCTTGCGCAGCCTCGTGATGGACGATCCCGCGCGGATGACCGCGAGCTGTTCCTCCGTGAGGCCGGAGAACAGCGGCAGCCGCGGCAGGACGTCGTCCAGCGTCCTCGCCTCCACACGCCGAGGCTATCGCAGGGGTGCTCGACCTCCCCCTGCCTGGGACTCCAGGACGGGGGCGGCCCCGTGGGGCGCGGGGATGGCCTCGCCCCGGCCGGCCCGCCGCCCGCCGCGGATCGCGGTCCGGTGCGCGGGCCGGGACGCGCAACCGGGCCACCGCGGGCGGGAGGACCTGCCCCGCGGCCCCTCCCCGCGGGGAGCACGTGGCCCCGGGATCGTCGCCTCGCGAGGAGAGGGGGTGCGTCCGAGATCGCCGCCCTGGGGAGGGGTGTGCTCCCGGGAACGCCACCCGTGGGAAGGATCTGCTCCCGGGACCGCGGGCTTGGGGAGAGTGCGCTCCCGCGTGCGCGGCCGGTGGAAAGGTGCGCTTCGGACCCCGGCCGTGGCGAGGGGGTGCTTCCGGGGCCCGGCCGGTGGGGAGGGGTGCTCCCGGGGCCTGGCCCGTGAGGAGGGGGACCCGGGGCCGCCGCCCGCGGGGGAAGGGCGACGGGAGCGGCCCCGGGTGCGGCACCGGGCGGGGGATGGCCCGGTCGGGCTAAGGCCGGGGGAGGTCAGATGATGGTCCGGGCGGACCAGAGCTCGGGGAAGACCACCCGGGCCAGGCTGCGCTGCAGCCAGGCCACACCGGACGATCCGCCGCTGCCGGGCTTCTCGCCCATGGTCCGCTTGACCGCCTTGAGGTGCTCGTAGCGCCAGTCGCTGAACCCCTCGGCGATCTGGGCGAGCGCGTCGCCGAGCCGCCGGAGGTCGGGAGTGTCCTCCCGGTACACGGTCACCCACGCGGCCTCCACCGCCTCGTGCGGCCGGTGTTCCTCGGTGAAGTCGCGCTCGAGGAGGTCGTGCGGGATGTCGAAGCCGCGCCGGGCGAGCAGTGCGATCGTCTCGTCCCAGATGCTCCGGGAGCGCATCTCGTCGACCAGGGCCTGATAGACCTCGGGCTGCCGCCGGAAGGGGCGGATGAGCGAGGTGGAGCGGAAGCCGAGCACGAACTCCAGCCGCCGGTACATCGCGGACTGGAAGCCGGACGCCTCGCCGAGGAGGTCGCGGAACCGGTTGAAGTCGGCCGGGGTCATCCAGCTCAGCCCGTGCCAGGTCGCGTTGAGCCCGGTCAGGTGGAGCACGGCGCGGTTCAGCGGGGCGAGCGCGGCCGGAAGGTCGTCCTCGCGCAGCGCGCGGCGGGCCTCGCACAGCTCGAAGCAGATCAGCCCGAAGTAGAGCTCCATGATCTGGCTGACCATGAGGAACGACATCTCGCCCGGTTCCGAGCTGAGCGGCCGCTGCAGGGTGTGCAGGGTGCTGGCCCGCACGTACGCGTCGTACGGGCTGATCCCGGTGAAGTCGAGCGTGGGCTCGCCGCGGTTGGCGGCGGCCTTGGCCGCGCGCTGCTCGGCGGTCGTCGGGCCGAGCTCGGCGGCGGCCGGGGCGGGCGGAGGGGGGCTGATGCTCATGGCGCGTCTTCCTCGGGTTCCTCGGGGGGAGAGGACCGGTTTGCTCCGGGGTGTCACCAATGTTCCCTGAAGCGAAAGATTCCGAGAAGGCGCGATCAACGGTAATGTTGGGGTTCTTCTTAACAATCAACGCCAGTTGTGGCGTTCCGCTTAACGATCGGAAGGTGCCGTGGACGACCGGGATTGGGAGCTGCTCCGCCACCTGCAGGCCGATGCGCGGCTGTCCTTCAGCGAGCTGTCGCGCCGGGTCCACCTCTCGCCGCCCGCGGTCGCCGAGCGGGTGCGCCGGCTGGAGGAGACCGGGGTGATCCGCGGCTACCACGCCCACGTCGACCTGGCGAGGGCCGGATGGACCGTGGTGGCGCTCATCCGGATGTCCTGCTACGGCCCGCGGTGCGTGCTGCGCGACCCCGAGGTGCGGGAGTGGCCGGAGGTCTTCGAGATCCACCGGATCACCGGCGACGCCTGCTGCGTGCTGAAGGTGGCGGCGACCTCGATGGAGGGGTTCGAGCGGCTCATCGACCGGCTCGCCCCGTACGGCCGGCCGTCGAGCACGATGGTGCTCTCCACCCCCGTCGCCTGGCGGCCGGTGGTGCCGCCGCCACCGGGCCCGTGAGCACCGGCCCGGTCCACCGAGCGCAGCGGCCCGTCCACCGATGGCATGCCCGGGGACGGCGCCGGGCCGGCCTCGCCCGGCCGGCGGGAGCCGCCCGTGCGTCCGGCGTGCCGGAGGCTGACGCCCGGCAAGGGAGCTGATACGGCGCTCCGTGGGCGGGACGATCCCGTTCCGGAGCTTTGAACCTGCATTGGGCGTGTATCGCGCGATCAACAGCGATCTGCGGCCTAGCGTCTTGCCCGTACCGCTATCACCACGGGGGGTCAGATGATCACTCAGCTAGCCGCCGCAGGAGTGACCGCGGCCCTGCTCGCCGCGGGCGCGTCCACGCCCAGCCCGACCCCGACGCCCACCCGGACCGTGGTGGTGGGCAAGGACGGGGTGCCCGAAGAGATCGTCGTGGTGCCGATCCCCATCGACTCCTCGGGCCGTGCGGAGGCCGTGTCGATCCCCATGCCGGACTTCGGCCCCACCAGCATCCAGCTGGCGGCCGACCCGCGCTCCCGCCGCCGGACGTCGGGCAACCCCGCGTTCGACGACCGGTTCTGGGACCGGCACTGGCAGGTCCGCCAACCGGCGAAGCACAAGCGGCCCAAGAAGGCCAAGGCCGTACGGAACACCGCGTCGAGCGCGCGGAAGCACGGCGCGCCGGCCGCCCAGAAGCCGAAGAAGGCCAAGCAGGCGCGGAAGAACGCCCGCGCCCGGTCCTGACGGCCGCCGGCCGCGTGCCCCGGGCACCGCGTGGGCGCACCGGGCCCGGAGCCCTGCCGCGGCAGGGCCCCGGGTCAGGCGGCGGCCGGAGCGGGGGTGAGCGCGGGCCGCGGCGCGGCAGAGGCCACCGGCCGCAGCAGCCACCGCTGGACCACCTCCCCGATGAGGGCCGCGAGGCCGGCGCTGCCCAGGCCGACCGTCCACCCGACCGGCCCGAGCGGCCGGCAGCCGAAGAAGCCGCTCACCCCGGGCACGGTCACGATCACGCAGAGCAGGGCGAAGGACGCCAGCACGGCGAGCACCACGGTCCGGTTCGTGCCGCCACCGGAGAGGGTCTGCAGCAGCTGCGCGGTCACCAGCGCGACCAGCCCGATCGTGGCCGCCCGGCCCCGGGTGCCCGTCGCCCGCCCGGCGAGCCAGCCCATGGCCGCGGCGAGCGCGGTCACGCCCGCGCGCACGTAGATCTCCCGCATGAGCGAGGCGCCGAGCGACGCCTCCGGGCCCTCGGTGAGCAGCCGCTCCGGTTCGGTCGAGGCGGGCGGACGCAGCGCCACGGCGATGGCCGGCGCGAGATCGGTGAGCAGGTTCACCAGCAGGAGCTGGCGCGCGTTGAGCGCCGTGGCGCCGATCAGGCTGGACGCGATGGTGTAGATGATCTCCCCGAGGTTCCCGCCGACGAGGATGCTCAGCGCATCCCGGACCGACGACCACATGGCCCGGCCCTCGACGATCGCGTCGACCACGGTCTCGATCCGGTCGTCGGTGACCACGAGGTCGGCCGCGGAGCGCGCCGCGGGGGTGGCGCGCGAGCCGAGCGCGATCCCCACGTTGGCGATCCGGATCGCCGGGGCGTCGTTGGCACCGTCGCCGGTGACCGCGACCACTTCGCCGGCCCGGCGCAGGCAGGAGACGATCCGCACCTTGTGCGCCGGGGTGACCCGGGCGAAGACCGACACCTCCGGCAGGAGCTTGGTGAGCGTCTCGTCGTCGAGCTCGTCGAGCTCCGGCCCGGTCATGATGCGCCCGCCGTTCAGCGTGTTGAGCTCGACCGCGATCGCCTCGGCCGTGCTCGGGTGGTCCCCGGTGATCATCACGATCCGCACCCCGGCCCGCATGAGCCGGTCCACGCTCTCCGCGGCCGTGGCCCGGACCGGGTCGGCGAGCCCGAGGAAGCCGAGGAAGCACAGCTCGTCGATGCGCGACTCGTCGAGGTCGCTCCGGTCGGACGCCGGGCGCTGGGCGACCGCGAGCACCCGGTACCCCTGGCGGGCCAGCCGGGCGACCTCCCTGGTCAGCTCGTGCCGGACCGCGTCGTCGCACGGGACCACCTCGGTCCCCCGTAGCGCCGTGGTGCAGTGGTCGATCACGATCTCGGGCGCCCCCTTGACGCTCAGCAGGTGCCCGTGCTCGGTACGGCCGAGCACCGCGTGGTAGCCGCGCCCGGGCTCGAACGGCATCTCGTCCACCCGCTCCCACACCTGCAGCCCTTCCCGCGGGGTGATGCTGAGCCGTTCCGCGGCCTTGTGGATCGCGCGATCGGTGGGGTGGGCGAGCACACGGCCGCCGCCGGTCTTGGGGCTCGCCCGCAGCGCGGCCGCGATGACCCGCCGCAGGTGGTGGGTGAGCTCCTCCACGGGCCGGCCGGCCCGGCCGTCGGAGACGTACTGCAGGCTGATCCGGCCCTCGGTCAGGGTCCCCGTCTTGTCGAAGCAGAGCACGTTGACCCGGCCCAGGGCCTCGATCGTCTTCGGGTTGCGCACCAGCGCGGCGCGCCGGGACAGCCGCCGGGCCGCGGCGAGCTCGGCGGCCGTGGCGACGAACGGCAGCCCTTCCGGGACGGCGGCCACGGTGAGGCTCACCGCCGGGACGAGCGCGGCCGCGAGGGAACGCCCGCGGAGCAGCTCGGTCACGAGCAGGAACAGCCCGGAGCCCACCGACAGCGGCAGCACCCGGCGGCTGAGCTCGCGCATGCGCAGCTCGACCCCGCTCACCCGGGGCGGTGCCGTGCCGAGCTGGGCGGCGCGCCGGGCCTCGGTCATCTCCCCCGTGGCGACGACCACGGCGAGCCCGGTGCCCGCCGCCACGGTCGTCCCCTCGTAGACCATCGAGGCGCGGTCGGCGATCGCCGCGGCGATGGTGGGCTCTGTCCGCTTGGCGATCAGCTGCGACTCGCCGGTGAGGGTCGACTCGTCGACCTCGAGGCCGACCGACTTGATCACCCGTCCGTCGGCGGGGATGGCGTCGCCGGCGCGCAGCTCCACCACGTCCCCGGGCACGAGGTCCTCCTTGCGGATCTCCACGGTCCCCTCCGGCCGGCGGACCCGCACCCGGACCGAGGTCGTCTCGGTGAGCCGGGTGAGCTCCCGGTCGGCCTGCGACTGCTGCACGCCGCCGATGAACGCGTTGATGACCATCACCCCGCTGATCATCACGGAGTCCACCGCGGAGCCGATGAGCGCGGCGATGGCCGCCCCGCTGGCGAGGGCCGGGGTGAGCGGGTTGGCCAGCTCGCCGAGCACGGTGCGGGCGAGCGACCGCGGCGCGGCGATCTCGACGGGCCGTGCCGCGGCACGGCGCCGCTCCGCCTCCTCCTCGGGGATCCCCCGGGGCGACGACCCGAGCCGGGCGAGCACCTCCGGGACGGACATGGCGTGCCAGGGGGTCGGGTCGGCGCGGAGCGGCACCGGTGTCCGGGCGAGAGCCCGGCCGGCCAGCTCCCCCCACGCCACGGCGACCAGCGCGCCCAGGGAGCTGACGAGCTGCGCCCGCCCCACCGCGCCCGACGCGGGCCCGGCGAACGAGAACAGCGCGCCGATGAGGCCGCCCGCGACGCCGATCCGGACGCCGTCGCGGCTCGCCGTCTCGGCCCGCCGCAGGCCGATGAGGAGCAGGTGGAGCCCGGGGAGCCCGCCGGCCACGTCGGCGTCCCACGGCACCGTGGCCGTGCCCGGGTCCATCACGCCGAAGCCGATGTCGGCCTGGGCGAGGGCCTCCCGGGCGCGCCGGGACACCACGAGCACGCAGTGCCCCTCCGCCTGCATCTCGAACACCCGGTGGGCGAGGTCCGCCCCGCCCGGGAGCACCTGGTCGATCGCGAGCCGGTGGGCGGTGCCGTCCTCATCGCCGGCGAGCAGCACGGTCCCCGCGGCCTTGGCCGCGGCCACGATCGGAACGGCGAGCGGGTCGATCTCCCGGGACAGGCCCACGAGCGCCACCGGGGTGTCCGCGCGGCGCACCTCGACCAGCCGCATCCCGCGCCCCCGCCACTCGGTGGCGTGCGTGCCCGGGAACCGGGCCGGGTCGGTGAGCGGCGCGGCCGACCACTCCTCGTCGATCCGGGTCGCGCCCGGGTCGGTGAAGTCCAGGAGCCGGTACAGGCGGGCGTACAGCTCGTTGAGGTCGAGCTCGTCCACGAGCGGCTCGACCCGGTCGATCGCCCAGGAGCCGGTGGTGAGCGCGTCGGAGTCGAGGACCACCGTGTCGACGCGGTCCATCCTGCGGAGCGCCTCGGCGTCGAAGACCACGGTGTCCCGCTCACCCAGCGCCCGCCGTACCGCGCCGGCGAACGCCTCCCGGGTGTATTCGGCGATCTTCGGGGTGATCGCGGTGAGGACCGCGAGCGCGCGCTCGTCCTGGCGCGCGGCGAAGCGCATGAACCCGTAGGTGAGGGCGGCGGCCGGGCTCGCCAGGTCGGCGTACCGCTCGATCGGGCCGTGCGGCAGGTGCGTGGGGCGGCGCCGGAACCGCGCCCGGACGTGGCGGTAGGAGCCGGGGACCTCCGCGAGCCGCCGCTCCAGCGCCACCCACGAGCGCTGGGCCGCCCTGGTCTCCACGTAGCGGCTGAGGGCGGCCATCGAGTGCGCCACCAGCCCGAGCGGGCGGAGGGTGAGCGTCTGGGTGACCAGGTTGGCGGTGTGGAAGAGCGCGTTCGCCGGGCCGCGCCCGATGCGCTTGTCGAGCTCCTCCCGCAGGACGGGTGTGGCGTTGAGCAGGTTGACCAGGGCGGGCACGGCCGGGGAGAGCCGGGGCGCCCGCAGCGCGATCCCGGTGAAGATCGTGCCGACGCCGGCCACCCCGGTGGCGAGCCGGATGATGGACCGGATGTGCTCCTCGACGACCCGGACGGGGGTCTCGTGCGCGTGCCGCTCCTGCTCGTCGAGCTCCCGGGCGATCTCGAGCAGCTCCTCCCGGTCGACCGCCTCGGGGTCGCACCCGACGAAGACGCAGCCGAGCCGGCCGTTGACCTCGGCGCGCTCGACCCCGGGCAGCGCGCTCAGCCGTTCCTCGAGCAGGGCCGCGGACCGCTCGGTCCCCGGGCCGCCGATCCCGCGCAGGTCGATCCGGAGCCCGCCCGGGCAGGCGATGACCCGGCGCGGCGTCACCACCAGCCCGCGGAGGGGTTCCGGGAGCACGTCCCTGAGCACCGGGGCGTACGACGCGAACAGCTGGGTGAGGAACATTCGGTCTCTCCGTGCGGACGACTGCCTGGTTCCTGGCCCTGGGGATTCACCGGGATGGCCGGTCATCCGGCACCGTGAGCCGTTGGCGGCCGGGTACGGCCGGCCGGGCGGGGCGCCGTGGCGCGGCCCGGTGCGGCGGTGCGGTCAGTCATCACCCCTCCTCGCTGGCGTGCGATGGGGGGTTGACCGGCGTGCCCGCCGGGCGCTCCGGCGGGCTCCGGCCGCGTGGCGGCGGCCGGGTTCCGTCGTCTCTACTTCTTCCCCACGAATCCCGGACGGCCAATCCCGGAAAAACAGTGCCTTGACTCACGAATCAGCGCGCTGTGCAGGCGGGCACCGCGGACGGAACGCGTGCGGGTGCGGTCACGCCGTGGGGCACCGGCGGGGACGGCCGGCCGGAGGCCTCGCCCGATCGATACGGGGCGGCCAGCCGTACGCGCCCGAGCGGTTCGGGCCGGTCGGCGGGACGGGCTCGATCGGGTACGGGCTGGTCGGCGGGACGCGCCCGACCGGGAAGGGCAGTTCAGCGGGGCGCGCCGTGGCCGCGTGGACCGCGGGGCCGAGTTCGGCCGGAGCAGGGGGATCAGCGGGAGATGCCGTGGCGCGTGGACGCGCGAGAGTGAGCGGGGCCGGAGCCCTGGGCGGTCAGTCGGAGAGGCCCTGGCCGCGCGGACCTGCGAGACGCGCCATGGTTCCGTGGACCTGCGGGAGCGAGCGGCGGCCGGAGCCCTGAATGATCAGTCGGAGAGGACCTGGCCGGGCGGACCTGCGGGACGCGCCGTGGCCGCGTGGACCCGCGAGAGTGGGCGGCGGCCGGAACCTTGGGCGATCAGCGGGAGACGCCGATGCCGCCCTGGGTGTGGGCGCCGTACCGCTCGATCTCCTTGGCCAGGTCGAGCGGCCGGATCGTGCTCCGCCCGGCGATGATCTCGTCGGTGAGCCGGTCCGCCGGCACCACCCAGCACACCTCGAACTCGAGGCCGTCGGGGTCCTGGGCGTAGAGCGCCTTGGTGGTCGAGTGGTCGGAGGCGCCCACGAGCGCGCCCATCTCCTGAAGCTTCCGGGCGATGCGCTCGAGTTCGGCGAGCGTGTCCACCTCCCAGGCGAGGTGGTAGAGCCCGACCGTGTGCCTCCCGGCGGTGGACGGCCCCGCGTGCGGGCCGATCTCGAAGAGCGCGAGGTCGTGGTCGTTGGTCGAGCCCGGAGCCTGCAGGAACGCCGCCCCGCGCAGGGCGATGTCGCCGATGACGCGGAACCCGAGCGCCTCCTGGTAGAAGGCCACGCTCCGGGCGAGGTCCCGCACGTAGAGCACCGCGTGGTTGAGCCGCTGGACAGGCATGACCTCTCCTTGAAATTTCAATCATGGTATCCGGCGGCTTTGCGACCGGAAAACGTCGGTGGGTGGCCATAGGGTGGGCGGTGAACCGGCGACCGAGGGCCCAAGGGGGGATGAATGATCGGGGACGACGCCACCCGCCAGTACGAGGCCAACCAGGCCTTGTTCCGGGCCGTTCACGAGGTGGCTGTCCGTCATGCCGGTGCGCCGTTCGATCAGGTCGTCTCGGCGCTCACCGGCAGCCTGCCGCCGACCCCGCGGTTGCAGGCGGATGAGATCCGCCGCATCGCCGAGGAGATCAGTCTGGGGCGCGACCCGTCGGGGCTCTGACGGGCCTTACGGCGGCTCCGCCGGGGTCGCCGGCCGCGGGCGTGCCTCCGTCACCGTCTGGCGGGCGCGATCCCGCAGTGCTCGCGGAGGTACGTCTCCGCAGGCCGGGCGTGCCCGGTCCGCGCCGGTGGGCATGCCCCGGGCGGCCCGGCGGGCGTGCCCGCCGGGTGCCCCGCGGCCGTGGTGGTCCGGGTGGCCGGCCGCGGGCATGCCGAAAGCCCGGCGGGATCTCAGTCGGCCGCACCGGCCGGTTCAGTCAGACGGGAACCGGCCGGCCGTGGGCGGGCCACGGTCACACCGGCAGGCTCGGTTGGATGCCAAAGAGCCGTGCCGGTCGGCTCAGCCGGATGTCGGACGGCCGCACCGGCCGGGTTCAGCCGGACAGCAGGGCGGCCGGGTCGGCGATGACCTGCTCGATCACCTGGCCGGCCGCGCCCAGGGCGGCCGCCTCGGTGCCGAGGCGGGAGACCACCACCGGCGGCACGGTCGGACGCATCCGGCCGAGCCGGGTGGTGAGCGCCTCGGTCACCGGCTCGGCGAGCCATGGGAAGAGCGGCGCGTAGATCCCGCCGAGGACGATCGCGTCGGGGTCGAGCAGGTTCACGGCCGAGCAGAGCGCGACGCCGAGCGCCGCCCCGGCCTGCTCGCACGCGGCGAGCGCGGCCTCATCCCCGGCCTCGAGCCGGGCGAGCAGGTCGCGGACGCCCGCGGCGGGCGCCTCGGCGGTGACGTCCAGGCCCTGCGCGGTATCCGGGCCGTGCGCGGAGCCCGGGCCCTCCGTGGTACCCGGACCCTCCGCGGTACCCGGGCCTTGTGCGGTGCTCGAGCCTTGCCCGATACCCGGGCCATGCGCGGTGTTCGATCCTTGCGCGCTGCCCGAACCGTGCGCGGTGTTCGAGCCTCGTCCGATGCTCGAGCCCTGCGCGGTGCTCGGGCCGTGCGCGGAGCCCGGACGGTGCGCGTCGCCCGGTCCCGTGATGCCGGCCGCCGCCAGCAGGGCCTCCTGTCCGGCGTACCGCTCCAGGCAGCCGCGGCCGCCGCACCGGCAGGGCGGGCCCTCGGGGCGGACCACCACGTGACCGAGCTCCCCGGCGAAGCCGTGCGTCCCCCGGAACAGGCGGCCCTGGACGACCACCCCGGCGCCGATGCCGATCTCCCCGGAGACGTACACGAAGTCGGGCAGGCCGGTGCCGAACCACAGCTCGCCGAGCGCGGCGAGGTTCGCCTCGTTCTCCACCCGCACCGGGAACGGCAGGTCGAGCAGGCCGGCGACCGGGACCTCCCGCCATCCGAGGTTCGGCGCGTTGTACACCGTCCCGGTGGCGTCCACGGGTCCGGGCACGGCCAGGCCGCCGCCCACCACCCGCAGCCCCATGTCCACAGCCTCATCCACAGCCGAGAGCGCCATTGTCCGCAGAGATCCGATGACTTCCACAGGGTCGGCGCCCCGGTTGTCCACAGCCTGTGTACGGCGCAGCCGTACCGTGTGGGCGAGGTCGACCACGCGGAGGGCGAGGTAGTCGACGTTCACCTCCAGGCCGAGCGCGGCGACCCGGTCGCCGCTCACCTGGACCTCGACCCCCGGCCTGCCGCGCTCCCCGTCCCGCACCGGGCCGGCCTCGGTCACCAGCCCGGCCTCGATGAGGTCGGAGACGAGCTTGGAGACGGTCGTCTTGGTGAGCCCGGTGATCTCCGCGAGCGCCGCTCGGGTGAGCGATCCCCGGGCGCTGAGCTCGCCGAGCACGAGCGCCAGGTTCCGGGCGCGCATTGCGTCGTGCCGTATTGCCCGTTTCATCACACCTCTCCGCCGTGGGCGGGGTGATTCTCCCACCCGCCTCTTGACCCGCCGTGCTCGGCGGCCGATATTTAGTCCACAACGTGGACTAAATCGGAGGCAAGCGTCATGTACACCCCCACCCCGGAGGACCGCTTCTCGTTCGGGCTGTGGACCGTCGGCTGGCAGGCGCGCGACCCGTTCGGCGACGCCACCCGGGCCCCGCTCGACCCTGTCGAGACCGTGCACCGCCTCGCCGAGCTCGGCGCGTACGGCGTGACCTTCCACGACGACGACCTGCTCGCGGTCGAGCCGGACCGGACCAAGGCCATCGAGCGCTTCAAGAAGGCGCTGAGCGAGACCGGCCTCAAGGTCCCGATGGCGACCACCAACCTCTTCACCCACCCGATCTTCAAAGACGGCGCGTTCACCAGCAACGACCGGGACGTCCGGCGCTACGCCCTGCGGAAGGTCATGCGCAACCTCGACCTCGCCGCCGAGCTGGGCGCCAAGACCTACGTCTGCTGGGGCGGCCGGGAGGGCGCCGAGTCGGACGCCGCCAAGGACGTCCGGGCCGCGCTCGACCGGTACAAGGAGGCCCTCGACATCCTCTGCCAGTACGTCATCGACAAGGGCTACGACATCCGGTTCGCCATCGAGCCGAAGCCGAACGAGCCGCGCGGCGACATCCTGCTGCCGACCATCGGCCACGCGCTCGCCTTCATCAACGAGCTCGAGCACCCCGAGCGCGTCGGCCTCAACCCGGAGGTCGGCCACGAGCAGATGGCCGGGCTGAACTTCGTCCACGGCATCGCCCAGGCGCTCTGGCACGGCAAGCTCTTCCACATCGACCTCAACGGCCAGCACGGCCCGCGGTACGACCAGGACCTCATCTTCGGCCACGGCGACCTGATCAGCGCGTTCTTCCTCGTCGACCTGCTCGAGCACGGCGGCTACGACGGCCCGCGGCACTTCGACTACAAGCCGATGCGGACCGAGGACAAGGAGGACGTCTGGGAGTCCGCCGCCGCGAACATGCGGATGTACCTCATCCTCAAGGAGAAGTCGAAGGCGTTCCGCGCCGACCCGGAGGTTCAGGAGGCGCTCGCCGCCGCCCGGGTCCCCGACCTCTCCCAGCCGACGCTCGCCGAGGGGGAGACCATCGACGACCTCCTCAACGAGGAGTTCGACCCGGACGCCGCCGCGGAGCGCGGCTACCACTACACCCGGCTCAACCAGCTCGCCATGGAGCATCTCCTCGGCGTCCGCGGCTAAGGAGGGCGAACGTGACGCTCGTCGCCGGGGTCGACTCCTCGACCCAGAGCTGCAAGGTCGTGATCCGCGACGCGGAGACCGGTGCCCTGGTCCGGGAGGGGCGGGCCCCGCACCCGGACGGCACCGAGGTCCACCCGGACCACTGGTGGACCGCCCTCCAGGCCGCCATCGAGGAGGCGGGCGGGCTGGACGACGTCGCCGCCATCGGCGTCGCCGCCCAGCAGCACGGCATGGTCTGCCTCGACGAGAACGGCGAGGTGGTACGGCCGGCCCTGCTGTGGAACGACGTCCGGTCGGCCAAGGCCGCCTCCGACCTGGTCGCCGAGCTCGGCGGCCCGGAGCGGTGGGCGGAGGCCGTGGGCAGCGTCCCCGTGGCCTCGTTCACGGTGACCAAGCTCCGCTGGCTCGCCGAGCATGAGCCGGAGAACGCGCGGCGCACCCGCTCGGTCTGCCTCCCGCACGACTGGCTCACCTGGCGGCTCGCCGGCCGGCCGGAGGTGATCACGACGGACCGGGGGGACGCCTCGGGCACCGGGTACTGGTCCCCGATCACCGGGTCCTACCGGATGGACCTGCTCGAGCTCGCGATGGGCGCCACCCCCGAGGTGCCCCGGGTGCTCGGCCCCACCGAGCGGGCGGGCACGGCGGGCGACGCGGTGCTCGCCCCGGGCACCGGCGACAACATGGCGGCCGCGCTCGGCGTGGGCATGGGCCCAGGGGACGTGGTGATCTCCATCGGCACCTCGGGCACGGCGTTCGCGGTCTCGGACACCCCGTCCCGCGACCCGTCCGGCACGGTCGCCGGGTTCGCCGACGCCACCGGGCGGTTCCTGCCGCTCGTGTGCACGCTGAACGCGGCCCGGGTGCTCGAGGCGGCGGCCCGGATCCTCGGTGTCTCCCACGACCGGTTCAGCGAGCTCGCCCTGCAGGCGCCGCCGGGCGCCGACGGGCTGGTGCTCGTGCCGTACCTGGAGGGGGAGCGCACCCCGAACCTGCCGGACGCGACCGGGTCCCTGCACGGGCTGCGGCTCGCCACGTCCACCCCGGCGCACCTCGCCCGGGCGGCCGTGGAGGGCATGCTCTGCGGCCTGGCCGACGCGCTCGACGCGCTCAAGATCGAGCCCCGGCGGATCCTGCTGATCGGCGGCGGCGCGCGCTCCGAGGCGGTCCGGCGCATCGCGCCCGCGGTGTTCGGCCGGCCGGTGCTCGTCCCGGAGCCGGCGGAGTACGTCGCGAATGGCGCGGCCCGCCAGGCGGCCTGGGTGCTCTCCGGGAAGCCGGAGCCGCCGGAGTGGCGGCTCGGCGAGATGGCTCGCTACGAGGCCGACCCCACCCCGGGCCTGCGCGAACGCTACCGGGAGGCCACCGCCCTGGTGGCCGGCGGCGCCGTGGCGGGGGCCTGACCGGAGGCGGGGACGGGTCCAGCGGTGGGCGGCTCTCCCGGCCGCCGCCCCGCGGGTCCGTGGCGGCCCGCCCGCCGCGGGAGCGACCGCGGGCCGCGCCGGCCGGCGGGTCCGCCCACCCTGATCCTCCCCTGATCCGGAATCCGGGATGAATACGCGGATTCCCGGATGTACGGGGCGGTCCGGGCACGGGAGGCTCGGAACATGATCCGACCGCTCTCTCCCGTGATCGCGTGCGCCGGCCTCGGCACCGCGATGATCGCGCTGCTCGCCGGTCTGGTGGGAACCGGGGCACCGGCCGACCCGGTCTCCATGACGATCAGCGATCACGTGGCGCGGGGCGGCGGCGTGCTCCGGCCGGCGCTGGCGGTGCTCGGCGCGGCCTCGCTCGTCCTGGTCGCCGGGCTGCGCGCCGCCGGGGCGCCGGTACGGGGCCGGCCGGCGGCGTGGCTGGCCGGGTGGGGCGTCGCGCTGATCACGGCCGCCGTGCTCCCGGTCCGGGCGGCCACCGGTGGGGCGGAGGCGCCCTGGGAGGCGCACCTCCATCACGGGGTGATGATCGCCGCGTTCGTAAGCGTCCCGGTCGCCGCCCTGCAGCTCGTCGGCCGGTTCGAGCGGGACGAGCGCTGGCGTGTGGCGGCCCGCCCGGCCGAGTGGCTCACGCTCCCCGCTGGACTGGGCCTCACCGCGCTCACCTACGTGATGCTCCCCGGCCAGGGCGTGATGATCGGCGTGGTCGAGGGTGCGCTGCTCGCCGTCGACACGGCGATCCTCGGGGTGCTCGCCGTACGGCTGCTGCGGCTCACCTGGGGACCGGTGCCGCGCCGGGGACGGCGGCCCGCCGGGGGTGGTGCGGTGGCCCGGCCCCGGATCAGCGCTGCGCCGCGGTGAGCATCTTGAGCGCGTGCTCGACGAGGGTGATGAGCACGACCTTGACCGAGGCGCGGCGCCGCACGTCGCAGAGGAGCACCGGCACGTCGGGGTCGAGGTCGAGCGCGATCCGGACGTCCTCGGGGTCGTGCCGCTCGGCGCCGTCGAAGCAGTTGACCGCCACGATGAAGGGCGTGCCGCGCTGCTCGAAGTAGTCGATGGAGGGGAAGCAGTCGGTCAGCCGGCGGGTGTCGGCGAGCACCACGGCGCCGAGGGCGCCGTAGGCGAGCTCGTCCCACATGAACCAGAAGCGCTCCTGCCCGGGCGTGCCGAACAGGTACACCACGAGACCCTCACGGATGGTGATGCGACCGAAGTCCATCGCCACCGTGGTGGTCGTCTTCCCCTCCACACCGTAGAGGTCGTCCACGCCGACCCCACGGTCGGTCAGCACCTCTTCGGTGCGTAACGGACGTATCTCGCTGATCGAGCCGACCAGGGTCGTCTTGCCGACGCCGAAGCCGCCGGCGACGAGGATCTTGAGAGCGACCGGCTCGTCAGAGGGCGCGAAGGCCATTGATCACTTCCTTCAGCAGGCTGGTGCTTGGCAGCGGCGCCACGTGCGCCGGGGGCCGTACCCGGATCAGGCCCAGGTCCCGGAGGTCTCCGAGCAGGACGCGGACCACGCCCACGGGCAGATCCACGTCCGCCGCGATGTCGGCCACGGAGGCGCCATGGCGCGCGATCTCGAGGATCCGCCGCTGCTCAGGACCGATGTTCGCGTCCCCCGGCGGCTCGCCGGTGGTGGTCACCATGGCGATGAGATCGAGGTGGTCACCGGAGGAGCGGGTACGGCCCCCGGTCAGCGCGTACGGCCGGACCAGGGGTCCCGCTTCCTCGTCGATCCACCACGGATCCGTCATGTGACGTCCCGTCTCATGGCGTTACCTGCCGGGGGTTCGTCGACATGTGCTGGCCGACCCGCTTGACCAGCATCGCCATCTCGTACGCGATGTGGCCCACGTCGGCGTCGGCCTCGGCCAGTACGGCAAGGCAGGTGCCCTGGCCGGCCGCGGTCACGAACAGGAAGGCGTTCTCCATCTCGACGATGGTCTGCCGTACCTCCCCCCCGCCGAAGTGCCGGCCGGCACCGCGGGCGAGGCTCTGGAAACCGGCGGCGACCGCGGACAGGTGCTCGGCGTCCTCACGGCTCAGCCCTTGCGAGGCCCCGACGACGAGCCCGTCGTTGGAGAGGATCACCGCCTGACGGACCGCGGCGACCCTGCTGATCAGGTCGTCGAGCAGCCAGTTCAGTTCGCCGGTCGTCGTCGCTTTGCCGGTCATTCGTCACCCTTTTCGCGGTACGTGTCTGGAACGTGGTCGGCTGACGCGCTGCCGCTCGGGTCTTGGGACTCCGCACGGCCACGCTGCGCCCCCCGTTGGATGGCGGAGAACAACGCCCGCACCTGCTCCGGCGGCCGTTCGGCGATGCCCCCGGCGGGGGTGGGCGCCGACAGCGGCCGGTTCCGGAGCTGCGGGGCGAGGCTCGCCTGGCGGACCCGCCGCGGCAGGCCGTTGTACGTGCCGTTCGTGATGGACACGCGCGCCCGCTCCACGCCGCTGCGCAGGACGCCGCGCTGTGGCGCGGGGGAGTCCTGCCCCGCGGTCTCCCCGGAGCCGCCCTCGGCCCGGGCGGGTGCCGGGGCGGTTCCCGCGGGTTCGCCCGCGGGCTCGGGTGCGGCGCCGGGCCGCCCGGCCTGCGGTGCACCGGTCTCGCCCTCCGGCGCGGCCTGCGCCGGGGCCGGGATCCGCTGGTCCGGCGGCGTGGCCGAGGCCGGCTGGACCGGTGGCGCGGCCGGGGCGGGCTGGGCCGGCGGCGGGGTGCCGCGGTCCGGAGCGGCGGGCGTGGTCCGCACGCGGCGCGGCAGCGGGGACGGGCCACCGGGGCGGGCGGCGCCATCGAGGGCGGCGGCACCGCCGGAGCCGTCCGCCTGCGCGGGCGGCTGGTCCGGGGCGGGCGTCTGCGGCCGCGCCGGCGGCGCGAAGAGCGACGCGCCCTGCTCGGCCGGTTCCGGCCGGGCCGCCCGGTCCTCCTGTGCCGGGGGCTCCTCCTGCCCCAGCCGGTTCTCGATCCGCTCGGGGCGGCCGTGCGCCCGGCCGCGCCCCGCATCGTCCGGGACGGTGCCGGTCGCGTCCTCGTGGGCCACGAGGGTGCGCGGGATGAGCACGATCGCGGACGTCCCGCCGTACGGCGAGCCGCGGAGGACCACCTGCACCCCGTGGCGGGCGGCGAGCCGGCCGACGACGAACAGCCCGAGCCGGTCGCTGCCGGCCGGGTCGAACTCCGGCGGGTCGGCGAGCCGCCGGTTGATCTCCGCGTACTCCTCCGCGCTCAGGCCGAGGCCGCGGTCCTCGATCTCCACCACCAGGCCGTTGGCGACGATCTCGCCCCGCACGTCGACCCTGGTCGACGGCGGCGAGTAGACCGTCGCGTTCTCGAGCAGCTCCGCGAGGAGGTGGACGAGGTCGGCAACGGACTCGCCGCGAAGAGCCGCCTCGGGGATCGGCCCGAGCGTGATGCGGCGGTAGTCCTCCACCTCGGCGAGCGCTCCGCGGACCACGTCGATGAACGGGACCGGCTTGCGCCAGGTCCGGCCGGGCGGCGCCCCGGAGAGAACGATCAGGTTCTCCTCGTGGCGCCGCATGCGCGTGGTCAGGTGGTCGAGCTGGAACAGATCTTCCAGGAGCTGAGGGTCCTCGGTGCGCCGCTGCATGGCGTCCAGCAGCTTGAGCTGGCGCTGCAGCAGGCTCTGCTTGCGCCGGGCGATGTTGAGGAAGACCTGGTTGATGCCGCGGCGCAGGTGCGCCTCGCCGACGGCCGACTCGACCGCCGTCCGCTGGACCGTGCTGAAGGCGTGGGCGAGGTCCTCGATCTCCGCGGGGCCGTTGACCTTGATCGGCGGAGCCTCGGCGCACGCGTCGATCTCCTCGCCGCGCCGGAGCCGCTCCACCAGCCGCGGGAGCCGTACCTCGGCGAGGTCGAGGGCGGCGTTGCGCAGGTCGGTGAGCTCGCCGGTGAGCCGGCGGCCGAACCGGGCGGAGAAGAGGATCGTCGCGACGATGGCGACCAGGCCGAGGCCGCCCGCGATGGCGAGCCGGGTGACGATCCCGGTGGCCACCGACGTGGCCTCCTTGGTGAGCGCCTCCGAGGCGCGCGTCCGGGCCTGGTCGAGCCGGGACAGCAGGCTGTCCACGGTCCCCGCCCAGTTCTGCGCGGCGTCGGGCAGCTCGCCGCCCGCGCGCACCCCGGTGAGGATCTGGGTCTCCAGCTCGGTGAACCGGGTGAAGACCGAGGAGCTCAGCACCTCCTCGTACGGCTCCCGCATGGCGCCGGCGAGGATGGGCCGGTTCTTCTCGACCAGGAACCGGCGGGTGGCGACCCAGTCGCTGAGCCTGCTGCGCTCGGCGTCGGTGAGCACGCCGCTCACCAGCGCGCCGCGGATCAGGGTGTCCTCGCGCGCGATCATCTCGTACGCGTTCCCCATGCCCTGCATCGCGGCGGCCTGGCGGTAGATGTCGAGGTCCGGGAGGGCGACGAGCCTCTCGTAGAGCGCGAAGAGCTGGTCGAGCAGGCCGTTGTAGGCGTCCAGGGTCTGCAACCGGTCGAATCGGCCGAGCGTGACCGACTCCCGGATCGAGGGGAGGCGGTCGAGCTGGGCGAGCAGGCTGTCCACGGAGGTCAGCAGCTCGCCGCTCATCGCGTCCCGGGTCGAGGGGTCACGCGCCGCCGAGGTGAACTTCTCCATCGCCGCGGTGGTCTTGGTCTGCTGGGCGGCGAGCTCGTTCGACCCGGTCTGTCCCGAGCTGAGCAGGCGCACGGTGATGGCGCGTTCGGCCTGCAGCTCCAGCCCGAGATCGGCGGAGGTCACCCCGATGGCCTCATAGAGGGTGTTCGCCCTAAATAAGGACACCACATCACCAATGGTGACCTTTAGGACAAACCCCCACATAGCACTCAGCACGAGCAGCGGTAGGAGTAGCAGCAAGAAGATCTTGAACCGTATCGACCGGTTTCGGGAACTCATGGCCACTCCTGCAAAGTTTGGAGGCTCGTGCCGCAATTAATTAGGACATACCTCCGAAGATCGACAGAAGGCTAGCACTCTGTACTGTTCTCGCGCAGAGGACAGAGGAGGATGTCACATGATTGCAGTGATCACCGGGGCCGGTTCGGGAATCGGTGCGGCGGCGGCGTTAGAGCTGGCCAAGCGCGGATACCGGCTCGTTCTGGTCGGGCGAACTCCGGAGAAGCTAGCGGGGGTGGCCGACCGTATCGCTTCGGTAACCGAAACCCGCCCGGACACCATAACCACCGACTTCGCCTCGCTCGACCAGGTCCGTTACCTCGCCGATCAGCTCCTCCGGCGGTATGACGACATCCATGTCCTGATCAACAACGCCGGGGTCATGACCAGCCAGCGCCGCATCACCGCGGACGGCCATGAGCTGATCATGCAGGTCAACCACCTCGCCCCCTTCCTGCTCACCAACCTCCTCTTCGACCGGCTCAAGTTCCCCTCGGCCCGGGTGATCAGCACCTCGTCGATCGCGGCGTACTCCGGGACCATCGACCCCTCCGACCTGTCGCGCGAGCGCCGCTGGTGGAACAGCTGGCTGCAGTACTTCGACTCCAAGCAGGCGAACGCCCTGTTCACGGTCTCCCTCGCCGAGCGCGGGCTCAACGCGACCTGCTTCCACCCCGGCGTGGTGCGGACCCCGTTCGCCGGCGACACCCTCACGATGAAGCTGATGCTGATGATCCCCGGCCTGGCGAAGCCGCCCGCGACGGCCGCCGCCCGGCTGGTCCACCTGGTCACCCACGACGACGGCATCAACCACCCCGGCAGGTTCTTCATGGGGAACGGGCCGGCCTGGGTGCCCCGGAGGATGAAGGACCCGGAGCTCGCCGAGGCGCTCTGGGAGGCGAGCTGCGCCGCCACGGGGCTGCGGTGACCGGATCCCGCCCCGGGTCCGGCGGATCCCGGCGCACCGGGGCGTATCGGGGCGTTTCCCCGCCCACCGGCGGCGAGCCTCCGCCCCGCTGACCGCGTACCTCACCGGTACTCCGCCACGGCGGCGGCGAGCGCCTGGGGATCGTCCACCCACAGGTGGACGCGGCGGACCTCACGGGGCGCACCGCCCCGGAGGCGTATCGGCACGGGCTCCCCAGGTGGAGCACCGTGTTGCTGCTTTCCGACCTCCACGACCGGCTCGTCGCCGTGGGCCATGGCGGTGCGGCGCCGGCCGCGCGACCTCGGCAGCGGCACGACCCGGTCGATCGCGGCCAGCGGCACGGAGAGGTCGGCGAAGCAGGAGTACCGGATGCGCAGCGTGTCCGGGCCGACGGTCACCGGCTGGACGACCAGCCCCGCCGCGAACCCGGCGAGCCACCAGCAGCCGATGAGGGAGACGGCGAGCAGGATCCAGCGCACCGTCGGCCAGGGCACCGCGAGCTCGACCCCGAGCATCTCCACGGCGGTCAGCCCGAGGACGGCGCCCAGGAACCCCATGACCGGCCGGTGGTGGGGGATGCGCTGTCCACCCGGCGGCACGCCCCGCTTGCGGAGCACGAGGAGCACGAGGGCGCGCTGGAGCATGAGCTCGTGCGCGATGAGCCGGCCCACGGGTTCGGGCAGAACCGATTCCACGGCCCGCATCGCGGCGGTGAAGCGATCGGGTTCCTCCCGGGCGAACCGGCGGTAGGCCCGCCGGATCTCCACGATCTCGATCACGATCAGCCAGAAAAGGAGCACTTCCGTGGCGATCACGACCATGGTCGCGTCGCCGATCGAGGTCACCCCGGAGAGGACGAGAACCGCCTCGACCGCGATGATCACGGGCACGAGAAATTTCGCAAGACGGACTAAGTGGCTCATCCGTCGCCGGACCGTATCGGCGGCGTCGTGCGTGCTCATCCGGTCGACGGCCGGCCCGCCCGGGTGCCTCCGCGCTCCCTGGTTTCGGACGTATACCGCCGCGAACACGGTCGTTCCCATTTCCGCTCCGCCCACCGCGCGCCGGCGATATTCCCCGGGAATGAGCCCGGGCATCGAATTGCAGGGAAATCCTTACCGTCAGCATGACAGGAAGGCATCGGGACAGTAATCCTTCATCGCCGGAATTCGGTGATATGTGGGCGGCGGAATTCCGGCTGCGGAGCACGTGAGAGATATCAGAGGCGGCACGGATGAAACATGAATGAAATTCAATGTGACGGGCCCGTGGCGGGAGCGTCGCTCACGGTGCAATGCGGTGGACCCGCTCGCCGTGCCGTGGGAGCGGGCCGCCCGGGGTTCCCATGCGCTGATGCCGGGGCGCACTCGTGTTGTGGGGAGCGGGCCGCCCGGGGTTCCCATGCGCTGATGCCGGGGTCCACCGCACCGTGGGGAGCGGCCGGCCGGGATCCCGGTGCGCTGGTGCCGGGCCTCGTACCCGTGTCGTGGGGAGCCGGCCGTCTGGGGGTCCTGTGCGCTGATGCCCGGGGTCCACCGCGCCGTGGGGAGCGGCCGGTCGGAGTCTCCGTGCGCCGATGCCGGGGGTCGCATCCGGGCCGTGGGCGCACGCCCGGGTCCGGCGCATGCCCGCCGCCACGCCGGGCGTGCCCGCCGGCCGGCGGGCACGCGTGCGGGCCGGGATCGCGTCCAGCGGATGCCGTGGAGGACACGCCCGCACGTCCGCCCGCCGGCCCATCGTTCAGGACCACGCCCCGCGTCGAAGGCGGACTGACATCCGTTGCGCCGCGCCAACTCACCCCGGGACAAGGCTCCGTAGGACGGGCCCCGGGACGCGGCCAAGGGACGGCTCCGGGGACGCGGCCGTAGGACGGATCGTGGCCGGCTCGCCGGCCGTGGGCCCGGCGGCCCGGGCACGCCACCGTTTACGGAGCGGCCGGAGGCGTGCCCGTGCCGTACGGCCCGGGCCGGATCGGCGCCGGGCCCGGGCGACCGGCGGGCGCTCAGATGAGCACGTGGCGCTCGGGGTTGCCGGCGAAGCAGAACTGGGCGTTCCGGGTGAGCTTGTGGTCGGCGGCCTGCCAGGTGTGCGCCTTGGCGTCGGCGCCCCGGATGTAGATGAAGTTGAACCGGTCGGCGGAGTAGATCCGGATGCCCTCTTCCTTGCACCGCCGGACGAGCCGGGTGTCCTCGCCGGCGTTGACCGGCTCGAACGGCATCGCCCGCAGCAGGTCGGCCTTGGCCAGGATCGTGGCGCCCTGGATGAGGTGGGCGTACCGGTGCTCCAGGCCGGGCAGCCGGAGCACGGTGATGTCCTGGTCGGGGAAGTAGGTGTAGTGCGCGCCCTTGCCGACCATCTCGGCGTCGGTGTAGTCGAACGCCCGGATCAGGTCGGACAGGTAGTGCTCGCCGTAGATGTTGTCGTCGTCCATCTTGGCGATCAGCTCGCCCTCGGCGTGGGCGATGCCGTGGTTGAGCACCTCGCCGAGCGTCCAGTCCGGGTCGGCGGTGAGCACCTTCACCTCGGGGATGCCGGCGGCGAGGGCCTTGTCCCGGACGACCGACGGGTCCTCGCTCATGTTGTGCAGGACGAGCACCAGCTCCAGGTTGCGGTGGCGCTGCCGGGCCACCTGGCTGATCGCGTGCTCGATCTGGCCGGGCCGGTTGGTGGGGAGGACGACGGAGACGGACCGCGACCGGGGGCGGACCGGCCAGCCGAGGTCGCGGAGGATCTGGTCCACCCGGTGGGAGAAGGTGTGCTTGCTGAGCACCTCGCGCATGGCGAGGTGGCCCTGCCGGGCGCGCAGCTCCGGGCTGTTGAGGAAGTAGAGCGCGAGGTTGTAGGCCTCCTCCTGGGTGTGCGCCACCGGGATGAGATCGCCGAAGGTCTCCTCGATCGCCCGGGACCAGCCGGAGAGCACGGTGGTGGAGCAGGCGGAGAGCTCGAAGACCCGCCGGGCGCACATCGTCGGTGAGTCGATCACCGAGTTCACGTTGAGGAAGATCTTGTACATCTTGTACGCGGCGAGCATCTGCTCGTACGGCAGCTCGCCGACGATGTGCGGGCGGTACTCCTCCGGCCAGGCGTACTTGTCGGCGACGGTGGCGTTGCGGGCGAAGATGTGCAGGCCGAGCTCGCGCAGCGGGGCGAGCACGGTCTCCATCTGCTCGCGCCGCTCCGGGTGCTTGTCCCGGAAGTACATGCCGGCGAAGACGATGTCGTACGGCCGGCCCAGGCGGGTCTGGATCGGGTTGTGGATGCGCGGCTGGGCGGCGAACTGGAGCACGCCGACCCGGTCGTGCCCCAGGATCTCCCGGTACTTCGGGATCATGTCGCCGTCGCAGGTGTAGACGTAGTCGAAGAGCTTGGCCGTCTCGATGAAGTGGTCGAAGTTGGGCGGGTCCTCCTTGTTCCAGAAGACCGTGGGGATGCCCTGCTCCTTGAACCAGGCGACCAGCTCGCGCAGCTCCTTCTTGGGAGCGTTGGTCCCGGTCATCTGATAGCGCCAGCGGCCCTGGTTGCCGTGCCAGGCCGACTCGCAGAACAGTAAGTCGGGCCGCTTCTCGGCGAAGATCTCCCGCCAGTCGTGGAGGCCGAACTCGATCTGGTCCCACTCGTAGCGGAAGGCGAGGCGGGAGAAGTCGTCGAGGATCACGGCGACCCGCAGGTCGGGCCGGACCACCGGGCCGTCCGGCCACTGGAGGGTGGGGATGGTGACCTCGGGGCCCTTCGCCTCGGCGAGCTTGGCCGCCTCGGTCACCGGCAGCGGCGGCTTGGGGGCCTTGCGTACCTTGATCGCCTTGCTGAGATCGCGGGGCAGCCGGACGAACTTGCCCGGTTTGGTGGCGCCGGTGAGCGCCTGGGCGACCCGGTAGGGGCGCTGGGCCTGCGTCGCCTTGAGCTTCCAGGTGGCGTACTCGGCGCGGGCCTCGGCGATGGCGAGCCGCTTCTCCAGGTCCCGGATGCGCTCCTCGTAGCGCTCGACGATCTTGCGTTCCTCGGGCAGCCAGTTCACCGGCCCGAGCCGGGTGAATCGCGGCGCGTCGGGTGTTTCGTCCGGAAGGCGAGTCTCATCCGTCTCAGCCATATCTCCCCCCTCGCGGAACGCCATCGTACGGTGTGCCACGCCCGACTCGCGTAGGTATCGGGCCAAGAGGCATGGCTCGCGAGGGTATCCGGCGAATCGTCCGCCCTGGTGGCCGCCGGGAAGCCGTCCGGCGTCCGGAGCCGTGGCGATGACCCGGCGATGACCGTGCACCCGGACCCGGTGGGGGGAACCGGCGCGTCCGGGATGGCGATGAGAGTCCGGGAGCCCATCATCCGCCAGGCCAGGTGTGGCCAGGGTTCTCGCCGTGGCCGGGATCGCGGTGAGCACCGCCCGGCACGCTCGGCCGGGGGATGACCCGGCCGACATGTTCGCCCGTGACGGCGCACCGCCCGGCACGCGGCGGCCGGGGTCGGCCCCACTGCGACGCCGCCGGGCGGGATCAGCCGACCGTGCCGCCGGGGTCGGTTCAGCCCACCGTGCCGCGGCCGGCCGGCGAGAGGTTGTCGCCGCGCAGCCAGGCGGCGATCACCCGGGCGATCCGCGGGCCGGCCTTGCCGTCCCACAGCGGCGGGAGCTCCCCGGCCGGGGTGGCCGCGCCGTCGGCGAGGGCCTTGGCCGCGGCGGCCGGGAGCGAGGCCGGGGTGACGAGCCGGTTGGTCCCGTGGGTCACGGTGATCGGCCGCTCCGTGTTCGGCCGGACGGTGAGGCACGGGATGCCGAGCATGGTGGTCTCCTCCTGCACCCCGCCGGAGTCGGTCACCACGAGCGCGGCCCCGCGCACCAGGGAGAGGAAGTCCACGTACCCGAGCGGCTCGATGATCTTGAGGTTCTCCCGGTCCACCAGCCCGGCCTCGGCGAGCCGCGTACGGCCCCGCGGGTGGAGCGGCACGATCACCCGGACGTGCTCGGCCACGCCGAGGACCGCCGACACCAGCTCACGGGCGGCCTCGGGGTCGTCCACGTTGGCCGGCCGGTGCAGGGTGGCGACGGCGTAGCGGCCGTCCACGCCGAGCCGCCGCTTGATCGGCTCCGGGTCGAGCTTGGGCAGCGCGGCGAAGAGGCTGTCGATCATGGGGTTGCCGACGAAGTGGACCTTGGCCGGGTCCACCCCCTCGTTCGCCAGGTGGGAGAGCGCATCGGGCGAGGTGCAGAAGAGCAGATCCGCGAGGGCGTCGGTGACGACGCGGTTGACCTCCTCCGGCATCTCGCGGTCGAACGAGCGCAGCCCCGCCTCCACGTGCGCGAACGGGATGTGGAGTTTGGCGCAGACGAGGGCCGCGGCGAGCGTGGAGTTGACGTCGCCGTAGACGACCACGAGCGCGGGGGCGTGCTCCTGCAGCACGTCCTCCAGCCCCACCAGGAGCGCGGCCGTCTGGCGCGCGTGGGTGCCGGACCCGACCCCCAGGTTCGCGATCGGCTCGGGAAGGTTGAGGTCGGCGAAGAACACGTCCGACATGAGCGCGTCGTAGTGCTGGCCCGTGTGCACGATGGCCTGCCGCACCCCCAGCTCGGCCAGCGCGTGGACCACGGGGGCCGCCTTGACGAAGTTGGGCCGTGCGCCCAGCACGTGCAGGACGAGGGGGTTGTCCCTCATTTACCTCGCCTTTCCTCCGGACCTGGGGCAAACGCTGCCTATGGTACGGTCACGCCGTGGAATCCGAGGCCAACAACCCCGCTCCGGCGGTGTCCACGTCCTCAGGCGATCCCATGCCGACCGGTTCGCGCAGCACGTCCACATCGAAGATCGACGCCAAGAAGGCACGCGCCGACCTGGGCAGGTTCCTCCGTGGCTTCGTGAAGAACCCGGTCGTGGTCTCCCGGATCTTCGTGAGCAAGGTGAGATCCGACCCGATGCGGGTGGCCCAGGCGGCGGCGGAGGCCATGCCCGCGCCGCTGCGCCCGCTGGTGGGGCGCGTGGCCTGGCCGGTGGCCCGGTACGTGAAGGTCACCACGCGCAAGGTCGTCCGCAGGATGGCCGACGGCCCCCTGGAGAAGGCGAAGGACCTCTTCGACCAGGGCCGGATGTCAGAGGCGATCAAGGTGCTGCGGCCGCACCAGCGGTGGCCGTTCATCCGCCGCCGGATCGCCTACTACGAGGGTGAGATGGCCGCCCTCGGGCCGAACCCCATCCCGCCGCAGCCCAAGGTGACCGTGGCCGACCGGGTTCCCGGGCGGGTGCTCCACCTGGTCACGAACGCGCTGCCGTACACGCAGGCGGGGTACACGGTCCGCACCCACCGCATCGTCACCGCGCAGCGGGCGGCCGGGCTCGACCCCCACGTGGTGACGAGCTGGGGCTGGCCGATGCTCCAGGGCCACACCGACGCCGCGCCGTACGAGGATATCGACGGCATCCCGTACCACCGGCTGCTGCCGAAGGGTGAGGTGCCGTCCGAGAGCCGCGGCCGGATGATCCTCGGGGCCGCCGAGGTGACCGAGCTGGTGAAGACCCTCCGGCCCCAGGTGCTCCACGCGGCGACCGACCACCGCAACGGCTCCGTGGCGCTCGCCGTGCGGGAGCGGACGAACACCCCGTTCGTCTACGAGGTGCGCGGGTTCCTCGAGGAGACCTGGGTCTCCCGCGACCCGCGACGGGTCGGCAGCGAGCGCCACCGCATGCAGCGCGAGCGCGAGGCGCAGATCATGCGGGAGGCCGACGCCGTGGTCACGCTCGCCGAGACCATGGCGGCGGAGATCGTCGAGCGGGGCGTGCCCCGGGAGCGCATCTACCTCGCGCCCAACGCGGTGGACGACTCCCTGCTCACCGCCGAGTTCGACGGCGCCGCGCTCCGCCGGCGGTACGGCATCGGCGACGACGAGATCGTGGTCGGCTCGGTGTCGAGCATCGTCGCCTACGAGGGCTTCGCCACCCTGCTCGACGCGGCGGCGCTGCTCCGGGAGGCCGGAACCCCGGTGCGGGTGCTCCTCGTCGGCGACGGCGCCGAGCGGCCCGCGCTGCTCGAGCAGGTCGAGCGGCTCGGCCTGAAGGACCTCGCGATCCTCCCCGGGCGGGTCGCGCCCGACGAGGCGCTCCAGGCGCAGGCGGCGCTCGACATCTTCGTCTGCCCGCGCGAGGACCTGCGGGTCTGCCGGCTGGTCACCCCGCTGAAGCCGGTGGAGGCGATGGCGCTCGGCAAGCCGGTGGTGCTCAGCGACCTCCCCGCGCTCGCCGAGCTGGTGGGCTCGGGCGAGGCGGGCGTGCTCGTCCCGCCGGGCGACGCCTCGGCGCTCGCGCGGGCGATCGCCGAGCTCCGCGACGACCCGGCGCGCCGCCGCGAGATGGGCGAGGCCGGGAAGGCCGAGGTCGCGGCGAAGCGCACGTGGAGCAGCCTGGCGAAGACTTACCAGAACATCTACCGAACAGTTACGGACGGGAGATAAGCCACTAAACGAAGAGTCCGTGGCATCAAGCACCATTGGTGCTGAGTTGAGATAACCTTTGCCACCATGAAGCGTTGTTCCCACCCCCACGTCGCTCCCCAGGTCACAACGTGACCGGCTTCGACCTCACGATCATTGGACTGGGATACGTGGGCATGCCGCTGGCCAAGGAGGCCACGGCGGCCGGTCTACGGGTGGCTGGTCTGGACGTCGATCCGCACAAGATCGAGGAGCTCAAGGCCGGTCGGTCGTACATCGACGACCTGACCGACGGAGACCTCGACGCCATGCTGTCCGCGGGCTTCACGCCCACGGTGGATCCCTCGGTGCTGGCCGGGTCGAGCACGATCGTGATCTGCGTGCCCACGCCGCTCGACGAGGACCGCCGCCCGGACCTGTCGGCGGTGGTGAACGCGAGCCGGACCGTGGCCGGTCAGCTGCGGCCCGGGACGCTCGTCGTGCTGGAGTCCACCACGTGGCCGGGCACCACGGACGAGGTCGTGCGCCCGATCCTGGAGGAGTCGGGGCTGCGCGCCGGCGTGGACTTCCATCTCGCGTTCTCGCCGGAGCGGATCGACCCCGGCAACCCCAAGTACGGCGTGCGGAACACCCCCAAGGTCGTCGGCGGTTACACCGAGGCCTGCCGGGAGCGGGCATGCGCCTTCTACTCCCGGTTCATCGAGCGGGTGGTCCCGGTCAGCGGGACCCGCGAGGCCGAGATGGCCAAGCTGCTCGAGAACACCTACCGGCACGTCAACATCGCGCTCGTCAACGAGATGGCGATCTTCTGCGACGAGCTGGGCGTGAACCTGTGGGAGGCGATCGAGGCCGCCGCGACCAAGCCGTTCGGCTTCCAGAAGTTCCTCCCGGGGCCGGGTGTCGGCGGTCACTGCATCCCGGTCGACCCGTCGTACCTGTCGTACACGGTGCGCAAGCTCGGCTATCCGTTCCGCTTCGTCGAGCTGGCGCAGGAGATCAACGAGCGGATGCCGTCCTACGTGGTGACCCGGGTGCAGCGTCTGCTGAACCGGGCGCGCAAGCCCGTGAACGGGTCCCACGTGGTGCTGCTCGGGGTCACCTACAAGCCGGACATCTCGGACACGCGGGAGACGCCGGCGGTGCCGGTGGCCGAGGCGCTCCTCGAGCTGGGGGCCGACCTGTCCTACTGCGACCCGTTCGTGAAGGAGTGGTCGGTCAAGGGCAGGGTGATCCCGCGCCGGGAGAGCCTCGAGGAAGCGGTCGAGGAGGCCGACGTCGCAGTGTTGCTCCAGCAGCATTCCGCGTTCGACCTGGATACTGTGGAGCGCAAGGCGCGGCTCGTGCTCGACACGCGCGGGGTGCTGACCGAGAGCGACCGCGTCGAGCGGTTGTAGGAGGGGTCCGCGCGTGCACGTGCTCGTCATGACGGTGGTCCACCACCCCGAGGACGCCCGGATCCTGCACCGGCAGATCCGCGCACTCGTCGACGCCGGTCATGAGGTCACGTACGCAGCGCCGTTCACCGCCCGGGGCGTCACGCCCCGGCCATGGGTCACCGGGGTGGACCTGCCGCGCGCCGCGGAGCGCCGCCGCATCGCCGCGATCTGGGCGGCGCGCAGGCTCTTCAAGCGCATGCGCGGCAAGGTGGACCTGGTCCTCATCCACGATGTGGAGCTGCTCCTCGCCGTGGTCGGGGTGCGCAACCGGCCACCGGTGGTCTGGGACGTGCACGAGGACACCCCGGCCACCCTCTCCCTCAAGCCGTGGCTGCCCGCGTTCCTCCGCCCGCCGGTGCGGTTCCTCGCCCGGCTGCTCGAGGGCACGGCCGAGCGGCACCTCCACCTGCTCCTCGCCGAGTCCGCCTACGCCCAGCGGTTCAAGCGGCAGCACCTGGTGGTGCCGAACGAGACCTGGGTGCCGGACCACGTCGTCCCGCCGGGCGACGACCGGGTCGTCTACCTCGGCTGGCTCTCCGAGGCCCGGGGCGTCCACGAGGCCGTCGAGGTGGCCCGCCTCCTGCGGCCCCACCGGGTCTCCGTCGAGCTCATCGGGTACGCGGACCCGCAGAGCCGGCCGCTGCTCACCGCCGCGGTCAACGAGGGCCTGCTCGAGTGGCGGGACTTCATGCCGAACGACGAGGCGCTCAAGCGGCTCGACGGGGCCCTCGCCGGGCTCTCCCTCCTCCACGACGAGCCGAACTACCGCCACTCCATGCCCACCAAGATCGTTGAGTACATGGCCCACGGGATCCCCGTGATCACCACGCCCTCTCCCCGGGCCGTCGAGCTGGTGGAGCGCTACCGGTGCGGCACGGTCGTGCCCTGGCGGGACCCGGCCGCCGTGGTGCAGGCGATCCTGCACTACCGGGACAACCAGGAGGAGCGGGTGCACACCGGTGGCCGCGGGTACGCCGCCGCCCGGGCCTACCACCACTGGCCGAACTCGGCGCGCCGGTTCGTCGCCCAGCTCGAGGCCTGGGCGGCCGGGCGGGAGTGAACCGGCGTGTGACCGTTCGACGTGCGAGGGGCGGTGGTGTCCTAGCCGTGCGGTGGCTCACGATCTTCCTCGGGCTGGTGATCCTGGCCGGGGTGGCCGCGACCGTGATCGTCCTGCGCGAGGGGTCACCGGATCCCGGCGCCACGGCGGCGCGGTCCGCCCCGCCGCAGGCGACCGCGAAGCCCTCTCCCACGGAGAGCAGCTTCACCGATCCCTGCGGCACGTTCGAGACCGTGCAGCGCACCCCCTACCCGGTCAGCGGGTACTGGCTGGTGCCCACCTCCGACCCGTGCACCTGGCGCCGGCAGCTCGAGGCCATCCACCGCCTCGGCGGCGACACCGTGATCCGGCTCGGCTTCGGGCTCGCGCCCCGGCCGGTGAACGACCAGGGCCAGGTGCTCGAGGCCCCGGACTTCAGCGGAGACAAGAAGCCCAAGCCCGACAAGCGGTACCTCGCCTGCGTGGAGGACGGGCTCCCCTGCGTCAAGGCGGCCGAGCGGGATCTGAAGGCGGCCCACCCCGATAACCGGATCAGCTGGACGTACGTCTACCGCACCGATGAGCGCTTCGGGTCCGGGATCTTCCGGTGCCCCACCATGGAGCGCCAGATCGAGGTGGGCGGCGCGGTCTACTACCGGCTGATCGCGCCCGAGGACGGCTCGGACGACCCGTCGTGCGACTTCTCCTCCAAGGGGCGGGCCTACCACCTGATCCTCATCCGGGGTGAGACCAAGGACAGCCTCACCGAGCTGCTCGACCTCGGCGACCGGTTCGGCATCCAGGTCTTCCCGGCGCTGCCGTCCGCCCCCCGCGACCCGGTCGCCTCGACCACCGCCAACCCGCGGCACATCGGCACGCTCACCACCCTGACCCGGCGGATCCTCCAGGACTACGGCGACCGGTTCAAGGACCGGGCCTCGCTCGGCGGCGTCTACCAGCCGTTCGAGCTGCAGCTCCGCGAGTGGCCCGACCCGTCGAAGGTGCAGACGCTCCAGGTCTACGAGGAGCAGCACCGCATCGTCGAACAGGAGCTCCCCGGCAAGCCCATCCTGGTGAGCCCGTACATCGACTCCCGCCGCGAGCGGGACTTCACCGCCACCCCCGCCCAGGTGGCGGAGGGGTTCAAGGCCGTGGCCCGGACCGGGGTGGAGATCATCGCCCCGCAGGACGGCCGCGGCACCGGCAAGGTCGGCCTGTACTGGCCGAACCTGAAGAACAAGCCGGTGGACGAGCGGCTCGAGCCGGTGGTCGGCAAGAGCACCTACGCCCAGGCGTACTACGGCTCCACCCGCGACTACTACCGGGCGATGGCCCGGGCCCGCGAGGAGCTCGCCGCCGAGGGGGTCGACGTCGAGCTGTGGGCGAACGTGGAGGCGTTCGAGCCGGCCGCCACGCCCGCGACCAAGTGCGCCGCCCAGACCCGCGGCCGCACCGACAAGGCCCGGCTCGACACCCAGGTGGCCCTTGCCACGCCGTACGTGTCGAAGCTGATCTCCTACATGTGGAGCGACTTCTTCACCTGCGGCTCGCCCTCGCTCTCCGAGGAGATCGCCCAGGACTGGAACCGGCCGATCGCCGTGGAGGCGCGGCGGGTGCGGCGGGACATCCAGGACGGCCTGGAGATCCGCGGCTTCCACCTCCAGGGCGCCAAGGTCACCCTCACCTGGGCCGGCATCTCCACCCCGCGGGTGGTGGACTCCACCGCGGTGGGCTGGCACGACCCCACCCCGATCGAGGGCCTGCCGGCCGGGGTGGAGCGGGTCTGGATCCCGGTGGACTGGGGCAGCGTGCCCGGGGACGTGTGGGTGCGCGTGACCGTCACCGCGCCCGACGGGCGCAAGGCCGCCGAGTCGGTGTACTACCACAACGCCGCCTGACCACCCCCGGCGGTGCGGTAGCGTGCTTTAACATGATCCCGCGTATCGCGGTAAGCGTGGATCTGGTCGTGCTCACCGTCCGGAACCAGCAGCTCAGCGCGTTGGTCTGGCGGCGTGATCGACCCCCCTACGAGGGGAAGTGGGCCCTGTCGGGCGGGTTCATCAAACTCGACGAGGACCTGCCGGCCGCGGCGGCCCGCGTGCTCGCCGAGCGCGCCGGGCTCAAGGACGCGCCGGTCCACCTCGAGCAGCTTCAGACGTACGGGTACCCCGCCCGGGATCCCCGGCGGCGGGTGCTGAGCGTGGCCTACCTCGGCCTCGCCCCCGACCTGCCGGCCTCCACCGAGGCGCACATGAGCTGGCAGCCGGTGTCCGAGCTCACCGACATGGCGTTCGACCATCGCCGGATCATGCTCGACGGGGTGGAGCGGGCCCGCGCCAAGCTGGAGTACACCTCGCTCGGCGCCGCCTTCTGCCCGCCCGAGTTCACCGTGGCCGAGCTCCGCCGGGTCTACGAGATCGTGTGGGGCCGCCGGCTCGACCCCCGCAACTTCCACCGGAAGGTCACCAAGGCGAAGGGGTTCCTCGTGTCAACCGGCCGCACCACGACCCGGGACGGCGGCCGGCCGGCGATGCTCTACCGGCGGGGCCCCGCCGTCCTGCTCCACCCTCCGATGCTGCGGTCGTCGTGACCGGCGTGCCGTGGCGGTCGTGATCGCCACGCCGGGACCACCGGGGCCGGCCCCCGCGCTCCGGCCCGCCGGCGCCCCGCGGCCGCCCACCTCGTCCGGCGAGCGCCGGCCGGCCGCGGGCCGCGCCGCACCCGGTGGCAGGGGTCCCGCGGGCGCACACCCGTCTCCTAAGGTGGGGGCATGCCGCGTTTCCGCTCCATCCTCGAGACCATGCCCACCTACAAGCCCGGGAAGACCGTGGTGTCCCCGGAGGGCAAGTCGTACAAGCTGTCCTCGAACGAGAGCCCGTACGGGCCCCTGCCGTCGGTGGTCGAGGCGATCGCCAAGGCGGCCACCGAGATCAACCGCTACCCCGACCCGGGCGCGACCCGGCTCACCGAGGCGATCGCCGAGCGGCTCGACGTGCCGCCCGGTCACGTGGCGCTCGGCGCCGGGTCGGTGGCCGTGGCGGCGCAGATCCTCGAGGCCGTCGCCGAGCCCGGGGTGGAGGTGCTCTACGCCTGGCGCTCCTTCGAGGCGTACCCGCTGCTCGCCGACCTCGCCGGGGCCACCTCGGTCACCGTCCCGCTGCGGGACGAGACCCATGATCTCGAGGCGATGGCCGACGCGGTCACGCCCCGCACCCGCCTGATCTTCGTGTGCAACCCGAACAACCCGACCGGGACGGTGTGCCGCAAGGCCGAGATCGAGCGCTTCCTCGACCGGGTCCCCGAGGACGTGCTCGTGGTGTTCGACGAGGCGTACCGGGAGTACGTCCGGGACGCGGACGTGCCCGACGCGCTCGTCTACTACCGGGAGCGGCCGAACGTGGCGGTGCTGCGCACCTTCTCCAAGGCGTACGGCCTCGCCGGGCTGCGGGTCGGCTACCTGATCGGGCAGGAGCCGGTGGCGGCCGCGGTGCGCAAGACGCCCCCGCCGTTCTCGATCAACCACCTCGCTCAGGCGGCCGCGGTCGCCTCGCTCCAGGCCAAGGACGAGCTCATGGCCCGGGTGGAGAGCGTGATCAAGGAGCGGTCCCGGGTCCGCGAGGCGCTGATCGCCGACGGGTGGACGGTCCCGCCGACCGAGGCGAACTTCGTCTGGCTGCGCCTCGGCGAGCGGACCACGGCGTTCGCCGAGCACTGCGCCGGGTACGGCGTGGCGGTGCGGCCGTTCGCCGGGGAAGGGGTCCGGGTCTCGATCGGCGACCCGGAGGCGAACGACGCCTTCCTCGCGGCGGCGCGGTCCTTCCCCCGGTGACGTGCGCCCCGCCCGGGCCTTCCCCGGACCGTGGCGAATGCCCCAGACCGTGGCCGAGCCCGTCGCCGTTCGGGACGGGCGTCTGAGCGCTCATGCACGGCCTGGGTGAGGCCTTCCTCCGTGTCTGACCCACGCGGCCGTCCGCCGGCCGCAGCGTGCGCCTGAGCGTTCGGCGATCCATGCCCCGTAGCCCTGCAGACCCTGGCCGAGCCCGTCGCCGTTCGGGACGGGCGTCTGAGCGCTCATGCACGGCCTGGGTGAGGCCTTCCTCCGTGTCTGACCCACGCGGCCGTCCGCCGGCCGCAGCGTGCGCCTGAGCGTTCGGCGATCCATGCCCCGTAGCCCTGCAGACCCTGGCCGAGCCCGTCGCCGTTCGGGACGGGCGTCTGAGCGCTCATGCACGGCCTGGGTGAGGCCTTCCTCCGTGTCTGACCCACGCGGCCGTCCGCCGGCCGCAGCGTGCGCCTGAGCGTTCGGCGATCCATGCCCCGTAGCCCTGCAGACCCTGGCCGAGCCCGTCGCCGTTCGGGACGGGCGTCTGAACGCCCGTACACGGCCTTTTCCGGTGACCGGCACCCGCTCGGCCGTGACGCCCTACGCCGGCCCGTGGCGCACGCCTGAGCGCTCCTGCACGGCTCCTCACGGTTGAACGGCACCCGCCTGGCGTGGCCTGACCCTTCGCCGGCCCGTGGCCTACGCCTGAGCGCTCGCCCACGGCCATGAGCCGTACACCCGCCTCTCGCCGCCCACGGCGAGAGGCGGCGTGTCACCGGCTCAGCTTCTCCACGATCAGCCGGTAGAGCTGCCGGGGCCGTCCCGGCTGCGGGCTCCGGTTCGGCGGCAGCGGCCAGGCGAGGCCCTCGTCGACCAGCGTGCGGAGCAGGCGCCGGGCCGTGCGCGGGGTGACGCCGAGGAGTTTCCCGGTGGTCTCCGCGTCCACGACCCAGTCCCGGCTGTCCAGCTTCGCGGCGAGCCGGCTGAGGATCTCCATGCCCTTCCGCTTCGTCATGCCGTTCTGGGCGGACGCCGACCGGGGCGGTGGCACCAGCGCGCGGCCCTCCCGGTCGATGGCGAAGCCGTGCGGCTGCTTGCCGCCCTGGCTCCGGGTGAGCGCGCCCTTGGCGTGCGCCTCCGCCTCGTGGATGGTCCGCCCCAGCCCGACGCCGATCTCGGCGATCAGCCCCAGCTCCTCCCTGATCCGGGCGGCGAACGGCATCACCCGGAATCCGTCGGTGACGGCCGCGATCGAGCCCATGGTGGCCACCACGAGATAGCTGTGGCCGTCGATCGGCCACACCCCGGCGCTGATCCGGTTCGCCTCCTGGACCAGCAGCCGGTGGAGGGAGAGCCGTAACTCCTCGCGCCAGTACCGCGGCGCGGACCGCCGTACCGGCTCCCGCAGGGTCGGAACCTCGACGAGGACCACGGCGAGCTGCGACTCCTCCAGCCGGTGCCGGGCGCCGAGCAGGGCGGCCGTCTGGAGCGCGTTGCGGATGGCCGCGGTCGTCGGGCGGATCGGCACGGCGGGGAACCCCGCCGCGGTGAGCCGCTCGGCGACGGCCCGGACGCACGTCAGCGCCGCCGTGGTCACCCCCTGCCGGAGCAGCCGCTCGTGGAAGGCGGTGATCGTGCTGACGGGCCCGGGTTCCTCGCGGGTGGTCACCTCGGTCGAGGGGAGATCGAGGTCGGCGTACGCCTCCTCGATCTCCGCGCGGCTCAGCCCGTCCACGCTCACCCGGCGGGGGTCGACCCGCTCGTCCAGAGCCGCCCTGGCGATCGCCGCGGTCAGCGACGGACCGCCGAACTGCACATGCGTGGCCGGCATCGTCAGCGCGCCGGCCCGCTGGGCGATCTCATAGGGGACCGGGCTCGCGAAAAGGCACGCGTCCACGCTCGGGCCGAGCCTGAGCACCTTGTCGGCGGCCTCTCGCTCGTCCCGGTAGGCAACGGCGATCAGCCGGCAAGGTAGGGGAGCCGAGATGCTCCCCATGAGCATCACCCGCTCGACGAGATCATGCGACCCGACCACGCCGATGGTGAGCTCCGGCGTCACCGTGCCCAATCGCGACCCGCGCGGCCCCTCTTCCGTGCGCTCGACCAATGTTCGTCCCATCCAGTTGCCTCGTTGTCATGGCTTCCCTTTGGAACGATCGCTTGAAACGGCCGAAATGTAACGCGAAGATTTGCCGCAATTGCATTTGCGGGTCGCATCTGCACTTGTATTTGTAAAGTTTGTGCAGGTCAGCGCGGAAATCCGGTTAGCGGCTCACCGGTCGGCCGGAGTGGAAATTTCACGTTCCACATTCGCGCCCAGAGCCCGCATCCGTTCGGCGACCGCCGAGTGGCCCCGATCGATCAGATAACCGGACTCGATCACGGTCTCGCCCTCGGCCACCAGACCGGCCAGCACCAGCGCGATTCCGGAGCGGAGATCGTGCGCCGTCACCTGGGTTCCGCGCAGCGGCGTGGGCCCGTGCACCACCGCCCGGCTGCCCTGGACCTCGATCTTGGCGCCCATCTTGTTGAGTTCGCCGGCGAGCGCGAAACGCCCGTCGAAGATGCGCTCGTGGATGTAGCTGGTGCCGTCCGCGAGGCAGGCCACCGCCATGATCGGCGACTGCAGGTCGGTGGCGAAGCCCGGATAGGTATCGGTGATCACATTGATCGGCCGGAGCGGCTTCTCCCGGCGCACGTGCAGCACGGCGCCGTTGGTCTCGAACTCCACCCCCATCTGCTCGAGCTTCCACCGGACCACGCCGAGGTGCTGGAGCTCGGCGCCGACGAGGGTCACCTCGCCACCGGTGATCGCCGCCGCCATGGCGAACACGCCCGCGTCGAGCCGGTCGGGCATGACGGTGTGCTCCACCGCCTTGAGGTTCTCCACGCCCTCCACGGTGATGAAACCGGTGCCGCCGCCGCGGATCTTCGCGCCCATCCGGGTGAGCATCGCGATCACGTCGAGCACCTCCGGCTCGAGCGCGGCGTTCTCGATCACCGTGGTGCCCTTGGCCAGCGTGGCGGCCATGACGAGGTTCTCGGTGCCGGTGTGCGAGGGCGTGTCCAGGTAGAGCGGGGCGCCGACCAGCTTCCCCGCCTTGATGTGGATCACGCTCTCCTGCTCGTTCACCACGGCGCCGAGGCGCTTGTAGCCGTTGTAGTGGAAGTCGAGGTTCCGGCTGCCGAGGTTGCAGCCGCCGATGCCCTCGATGACCGCCTCGCCCAGCCGGTGGAGCAGGGCGGGGACGAACAGCACCGTGCCGCGGAACCGGTTGGCGATCGCCGCGGGCAGCACCGGGCTGGTGAGCCGGGAGGCGTCGATGACCAGGGTCCGCTCCGACTCGTGGAACTCCACGGTCGCGCCCACGGCCTGGGCGAGCTCCACCGCCCGGCGGACGTCTTCGATCACCGGAACATTGCGCAGCACCGTGCGACCCTCGGTCGCCAGCAGCGCCGCCCCGATCATGGGAAGTACGGCGTTCTTCGCGCCCTGAATGAAGGCGGTTCCACGCAGTACGTTGCCACCGCGCACGCGGTAACGAACCATGAATGGTCTCCTAGCTCGGGGGAAGGGGAAATTTCGGGACAGGCTGGGCTCACCGCACCGGCGGGCCGCATAACGGCTTTGGGCCGCTGGTCAGATTAGCCGCTCACCCGGGTCGATTTACCGCGATTGAGAAACGGATCACCGGGCCGAATCGCCCGGATTCCCGATCACGGCTCGAAGCGGCGCCCGGTCAGCAGCTCATACGCCTGGATGTAACGTTCCCGGGTACGCGCCACGACCTCGTCGGGGAGCGGCGGCGGGGCCGCCCCCGAGGCACGATCCCAGCCGGACTCCGGGGAGAGCAGCCAGTCCCGGACGAACTGCTTGTCGAACGAGGGCTGCGGACGGCCGGGCTTCCACTCGCCGAGCGGCCAGAACCGCGACGAGTCCGGGGTCAGCACCTCGTCGCCCAGCGTCAGCACGCCATTCTCGTCCCATCCCAATTCGATCTTGGTGTCGGCCAGGATTATGCCCCGCTCCGCCGCGATCCGCGCACCGCGCTCGTACACCGCGAGCGTGATCCGCCGCAGCTCCTCGGCGACCTCCCGCCCCACCTCGGCGACGACCTCGTCGAAGGTCATCGGCCGGTCGTGCTCGCCCTTGGGCGCCTTGGTCGACGGCGTGAAGATCGGTTCCGGCAGCCGTGACCCCTCGGTCAGCCCGGGCGGCAGCGGGACGCCGGAGATCGCGCCGTCCTTGCGGTAGTCGGTGAGCCCGGAGCCGGCGAGGTACCCCCGCGCCACGCACTCGACGGGCACCATCCGCAGCTTGCGGCAGAGCACCGCCCGGCCGGCGTACTCGGGCGGGACGTCCGTGGAGACGACGTGGTTGGGGACGATGTCCGCGAGCTGGTCGAACCACCAGAGCGACAACTGGGTGAGGATCTTCCCCTTGTCGGGGATCTCCGGCTGGAGCACGTGGTCGAACGCCGAGATCCGGTCGGACGCGACCATCAGCAGGAGGCCGTCCTCGGTCTCATAGAGATCGCGGACCTTGCCCGAATGCAGATGCTTCACCATGTCATCTTCCCAGTCGTCCGGACCCGTTCGGCCGGCGGACCCGGCGTGTGCCGCCGCGGCCGCCGGAGGGGCGCCCCGGCCGGATGCCCGTGCCGGCCCGGCCGGAGGAGGCGCCCCGTCGCGGCGGCTTTCGCCTGTCACCCTTGAGTTGACGCTTCAGGAGGCCGCGGCGTTCAACGCGATGTCGGAGCGGTAGTGCGAGCCGCGGAGGGTGATCCGGCCGATCGCCTCATAGGCCCGGGAGCGTGCCCCGGCCAGGTCCGCGCCGGTGCCCACCACGTTGAGCACCCGGCCGCCGGCGGAGACCAGCCGGCCGCTCTCGTCGCGCGCGGTGCCCGCGTGGAGGACGTACGCCCCTTCGACGTCGATCGGGAGCCCCAGGATCGGGTCGCCCTTGACCGGGTCGGCCGGGTAGTTCTCCGCGGCGAGGACCACCGTGACCGCGGCGCCGCCGTGCCAGCGGAGCGGCCCGTGCGCGGCGAGGTCCCCGGTCGCGCAGGCGTACAGCAGGCCCCCGAGCGGGGTGGCCAGCCGGTCGAGCACCACCTGGGTCTCCGGGTCGCCGAACCGCGCGTTGAACTCGACCACCTTCGGACCGGCCGAGGTGAGCGCGAGCCCGGCGTACAGGACCCCCGTGTACGGCGTGCCGCGCTCGGCGAGCTCGGTGATCGTGGGCGTCACGATCTCCGACATCACCCGCTCGGTCAGGTCGCCGGGAATCCACGGCAGCGGGGTGTAGGCGCCCATGCCGCCGGTGTTCGGCCCCTTATTCCCATCGTAGGCACGCTTGAAATCCTGGGCCGGCTGCAGCGGCACCGCCGTGGAGCCGTCGCAGAGGGCGAAGAGCGACAGCTCGGGACCGTCGAGGAACTCCTCGATCACCACCCGCTCGCACGCCCGGGCGTGCGCGAGCGCCCGATCCCGGTCCTCGGTCACCACGACGCCCTTGCCCGCGGCGAGGCCGTCGTCCTTGACCACGTACGGCGGGCCGAAGGCGTCGAGCGCGGCGGCGGCCTCCTGCTCGGTCGTGCAGACGAAGGACCGGGCCGTCGGCACGCCCGCGGCCGCCATGACCTCCTTGGCGAAGGCCTTCGAGCCCTCGATCATGGCCGCCCGCTCGGACGGCCCGAAGCACGGGACGCCGGCCTGCCGTACCGCGTCGGCCACCCCGGCCACGAGGGGCGCCTCCGGGCCGATCACGACGAGGTCGGCGCCGATTCGCTTCGCCAGGCCGGCGACCGCCTCCCCGTCGGTGGGCCGTACGGAGTGGAGGACGGCGTCGTCGGCGATGCCCGCGTTGCCGGGGGCACAGTGGACTTCGGAGACGGCGGGGTCACGCCGCAGCGCGCGGCACAGCGCGTGCTCGCGGCCCCCGGATCCAATGACAAGAACGCGCACCCATTCATTGTCCCTGTTCACGACGCCCGCTCCGCCCGGCCGGGCGGGCCGCCCCGCCGGGCTCTCTCGCGCGGTTCCCATCCTGACCCGGTGCGCGATGGGAGTCCCGGGCCGTGGCCGGTGGCGACGTCCCGGGACATGGCCGGTGGCGAGGGCGCGGCGTCCCGCGGGCGGCGGGGGCGGCGGATGTGCGGGCCGCTCACCCCGTCCGCCGTGGCGCGCCGGGGCGGCCGGTGGAAGCTCACCGCCGATCCGCACGGCGGGCCGTTCTCCGGGCCGGAATTCCGGTTGTGAGGTGTCGAATCGATCGGACTCCCGCGGCCGAGTGAGCGCGCCGGGCGGACCGGGATCGGTGCCGCGCGGAGGTCATGGTGCGCGGATCCGGCCCGGCCGGCGCGGAAACGCGCCGCGAGTACGGCGGATCCGGTGGCACGAAGCGGACGAAGAGGGGATGATATATATGTTCGGCCTAGCCGAAGTCTGATTACTTTGGGTCATTTGTCGGGTGGGCGCCAAATCGTCGATTGCGGCGTAGGTACCCTTTAGAAGGCGCTGATCCGTGCTGTGGTAGGTTGACGGGGCTTTCGTGCCCGCTCGTCTCGTGGTGATTGGAGGTGGTCGGGATGAGTTCTGGTGATCCTGCCAGTACGTGCAGCACCGTCGCCGTTCCTCACCCCTCCACTTCGACCATGAGCCCGAGGGGCACCTCTCGCCCAGCATGACCGGTGATCTTTGATTTCGCGCGTGGAGCGTGCCGCTCGGGCGGAAAGGATCCGCCATGCGCTCTTCGCTGCTTTTTCCACGCATCAGGCCACGCGTTCTCCCCGCCCGGCTGACCACGCCCGCTCCTGAGCCGAGCCCCGAGCCCGCGACCGGCCACTCGGTGGTGGAGTTCGGCGCCTACATCGGCGGTGAGAAGATCACCGTGCGCAGCGTGCCCGAGGCCGTGCGGCTGGTCCGGGAGCACAACGCCGAGGGCGCGCGGGACGACGCCTTCGTCTGGGTCGGCCTGCACGAGCCGGCCGCGCCCGAGGTCGAGTGGCTCGGCGAGGTCTTCGGCCTGCACCCCCTGGCCGTCGAGGACGCCATCAAGGCCCACCAGCGGCCCAAGGTGGAGCGGTACGGCGACTCGCTCTTCGTCGTGCTCAAGACCGTGTCCTTCCGCGAGCACGACCGGGCGAGCGGCGACATCATCGACACCGGCGAGATCATGATCTTCGTCGGCCACGACTTCGTCGTGACCGTACGGCACGGCGACAACTGCCCGCTCGGCGGCGTCCGCCAGCGGCTCGAGGGCGACCCGAAGTGGCTGCGCCGCGGCCCGACCGGGGTGCTGCACGCGATCGCCGACCACGTGGTGGACAAGTACCTGCAGGTCGTCGACCTCATGCAGGCCGAGCTCGAAGAGGTCGAGGCCGCGGTGTTCGCCGAGGTCAGCTCCCGGGACATCAACCGGATCTACCAGCTCAAGCGGGAGATGCTCGAGCTGAAGCGGGCCGTGCAGCCGCTCCAGGCGCCGTTCGACTCGCTGCCGCAGCGGCGCATCATCCCCTCGGAGATGCGGGAGTACTTCCGCGACATCGGCGACCACCTGTCCCGGGTCTGCGAGCAGGTCCAGGCGTCCAACGAGCTGTCCGACTCGATCCTGCAGGCGGCCTTGGCCCGCTCCAACGCGCTCGCCAACGAGGACATGCGGAAGATCTCCTCGTGGGTGGCGATCATCTCCGTGCCCACGATGATCGCGGGCATCTACGGCATGAACTTCACCCACATGCCGGAGCTGGACACCAAGTTCGGCTATCCCGTGGTGCTCGGCGTGATGGTCATCGCCTGCACCCTGCTCCACCGGGCGTTCCGCCGCAACGGGTGGCTGTGACCGCCTCCGGCGATCATCGCCGCGTCCCCCGTCGCATCCCGATCCCCCTTCAGGAAGCAGCGATGACCCGGCGTTCCCGGTCCGGCCGGCGGCGCGGGCCGGAGCGGACCACCGTGGTCACCACCGGTGCCGTGCCGTACGGCCGGCGTCACACCGCGCCGCGCAGCCGGTGTCGCACCGTGCCGCGCAGCCGGTGTCACACCGTGCCGCGCCCGAGCACGGCGAGGCCGCCCATCGCGATCTCGGCCGCCCTCCGCCCGGCCTCCCACGCCCGCTCGGGCGGCTCCCCGCGGTCCATGCTCACCTGGACCGCCAGGTTGGCGGCGCCGCTGAGCGCGCCGATCACGGCGGCCGCCTCGGTGCGATCGAGCTCCCCCGGATAGGTCTCGTGCAGCGCGGCGGCGAGCCGCCGTTCGGTCTCGAAGAGGAGCCGCAGCCCGCGCGCCCGTAACGCGGGGACCGACGAGACCAGGCGATACCGCACCGAGGAGAGCTCCGAGGCCATGTCGGCCGGGAGCAGCGACGCCCGGAGCCCGTGCTCGACCAGGCGGAGCAGCACGTCCCGGATGGGCTCGTCCGGCCGGCGATCGGCGAGCAGCTTGAGCGCCTCGTCCGTCCGCTCCTGGTGGTCGAAGAAGAGCACGTCCTCCTGGCTGCCGAAGTAGCTGAAGAAGGTCCGCGCGGACACGTCGGCCGCCGCGGTGATCTCCGCGATCGTCGTCTCCTGGTAGCCCTGCTCGCCGAAGAGGCGCAGCGCCGCCTCGACCAGGGCGCGCCTGGTGCGCAGCTTCTTGCGCTCGCGCAGTCCGAGCGGCTCGCTCATGCTCGCCATCCTATGGGGGAACGCAGAAACTTTCATTCATTGCAAATCGACATTCAGTGCTGTTTTGTGGTGATAAGTGCTCTCGACACATCGGGCGTCCAGCTGGGGGTGGCCCATGACCGAGAGCCTGAACCACGTGGCCTGCTATCCCATCCACCGCGAGCACATCTTCGACCCCCCCGAAGCCCTGACCCGCTGGGCCGAGCAGGCCCCGATCCACCCGCTCACCTTCCCCGACGGCCACGAGGGGTGGCTGGTCACCGGGTACGCCGCCGTCCGGGAGATCCTCGCCGACCGCAGGTTCAGCGCGCGGCCCGAGCTGGTGCACTCGCCGTTCTTCGACCGGATCGAGCGGGACCCGCAGCGCCAGGAGGGGTTCTTCATCCGGATGGACCCCCCGGAGCACACCCGCTACCGGCGGCTGCTCGCCGGTGAGTTCACCGTCCGCCGGATGATGCGGCTCGAACCGCGGATCAAGGAGATCGTCACCGAGCACCTCGACCGCATGGAGCTCGCCGGCCCGCCCGTGGACCTGGTGCAGGCCTTCGCGCTCCCCATCCCGTCCCTGGTCATCTGCGAGCTGCTCGGCGTGCCGTACGCGGACCGGGAGAAGTTCCAGCGCGACTCGGCGACCATGCTCGACCTGGAGTCCACGCCCGAGCAGGTCCAGGCGGCCGTGGACGACCTGCTCGCCTACCTCGGCGACCTGGTCACCCGCAAGCGGGAGCACCCGGAAGACGACCTGCTCAGCGTGATCGCCCCCAAGCTCACCCTCGAGGAGGCCGCCGGGGTCGGGCTGCTCCTCCTCGTCGCCGGGCACGAGACGACCGCGAACATGCTCGGGCTCGGCACGCTCGCCCTGCTCGCCAACCCCGATCAGCTCGCCGTGCTCCGCGGCGACGCCGAGCTGATCGGCAACGCGGTGGAGGAGCTGCTGCGCTACCTCACCATCGTCCAGATCGGGCTGGCCCGCGCCGCGCTCGAGGACGTCGAGATCGCCGGCACCCGGATCCGGGCGGGGCAGACCGTGCTCCTCATGCTGCCCACCGCGAACCGCGACCCCGAACGGTTCCCCGGCGGGGACGCCCTCGACCTCACCCGGCCGGCCCACGGCCACCTCGCGTTCGGCCACGGGATCCACCAGTGCCTCGGCCAGCAGCTCGCCCGGCTGGAGATGCGCATCGCCTACCCGGCGCTCTTCGAACGGTTCCCCGGGCTGCGCCTCGCCGTGCCCGTGGCCGAGATCCCGCTGCGGACCAGCATGGTCGTCTACGGCGTGCACCGCCTGCCGGTCACCTGGTAGCCGTCACCGAGGAGGAGCCCGTGAAGATCAAAGCGGACACCGGCCGGTGCATCGGCGCCGGCATGTGCGTGATGACCCTGCCGGAGGTGTTCGACCAGAGCGAGGAGGACGGCACCGTGGTCGTCCTCGCCCCGGACCCGCCCGGGGAGCTGCACGCCCTGGTGCGCCGCGCGGTCACGCTCTGCCCGTCCGGCGCGCTCTCCCTGGAGGAGACGCCGGTCAGCAGCAGCAACAGCACCGGCTGAGCGGCGCCGGCAGCGGGAACCCGCGGGACCGCCACAGCGGCCGCATCCGGTCGGGGTAGTCGGTGACGATCCCCGACACGCCCAGGTCGATCAGCCGGCCCGCCTCCGCCACGTCGTTCACCGTCCAGGCGATCACCGGCATGCCGTGCCGCCGGGCCTGCTCCATCACCTCGTGGTCGATGAGCACCCACTCGGGGGAGAGCGCGGTGGCCCCGGCGGCACGGGCCGCCTCGACCAGGCTCCCGCCGAAGTCGTCGAGGTGGATCCCGTTCATCCACTCGGGCGACATGGTCGGCTTCTCCACCAGCGCGTACCGCGGGATGCCGAGCGGCCGCACGATCTCGAGGATGCGCCAGTCGAAGGCGAGGATCGACGACCGCCGCAGCAGCCCGCGCCGGTCGAGCTCGGCCACGACGAGGTCGGTGAGCCGCCGCGGATCCGCGGAGAGGTCAGGCCGGGTCGGGTCGGTCTTCAGGTCGAGGTTGAGCCGCACGTGGCCGGCGCCGAGGGCCTCGATCAGGTCGAGCGCCGCCCCGAGCGTGGGCATCCGGAGGCCCGGCACCGGCACCTGAGTGGCGGCGAACGGATCCTCCGGGCACCGGGGCCGCCGCCGCCCCACCTCGAGCGTGTGCAGCTGGGGGAGGGTGAGCGAGATCACCGGTTTGCCGACGTAGGGGGCTCCCTCCGCCGCCGGGGCCGTGTCGGCGCTGGTCACGTCCGACACGATCAGGTCATGGCAGAGGACGAGCTCGCCGTCGGCCGACATGACGAGGTCGAACTCCAGCACGTCGACCCCGAGCTCGAGCGCGTGCATCAGCGCGGGAAGGGTGTTCTCGGGCCGCAGCCCGCGAGCCCCACGGTGGCCGTGCAGCTCCACATATCCGTACACAGAGCGTGCATGCTAGAGCCACCCGGGGAATCCGCCGTAACGTTCCAGAAAGTGCCCGGTGTCGGGCGGATGGCCGCCCGGTGAGATCCCCGCCGGCGGCGGGCCGTACCCTGCGGGACGCGCCCTGCGGACCGTCCGCGGGGGCCGTACGGCTCCGGACGCGCCGATCCGCCGCCGAGCACACTGGGACCGTGGATGGCCGGGCGCTCGCACGCCGCCGCCCAGGCGACCGCGCTCGGCAAGGTCACCGCGGCCGGCGATTCCAGCGGACCGGCCGCACCTCCCCTCGGACGCGCCGAGCCCGGCCGCGGCCGAGCCGGCCGTACGTTCCGGGGCGGTACGTTCCGGGGCGGTATATCCGTGGCGGGCCGATCCCGCCACGGCGGGCCAGGGCGCCTCGGCGCGGCGGCCGCGCCGAGGCGAGGCGCGATCCCGGAGGCGCGCTGGTGTCAGAGGAGCGGGCGCAGCACCAGGGTCTGGTCGCGGCCCGGGCCGACGCCGATCGCGGAGATCGGTGCGCCGGTCAGCTCCTCCAGCGTCCTGACGTACGCCTGAGCGTTCGGCGGCAGATCCTCGAACGACTTGGCGTCCGAGATGTCCTCCTGCCAGCCCGGCAGCTCCTCGTAGATCGGCTTGGCGTGGTGGAACTCGGTCTGCGTCATCGGGAACTCGTCATGGCGGACGCCGTCGATGTCGTAGGCCACGCAGACCGGGATCCGCTCCAGGCCCGAGAGCACGTCGAGCTTGGTGAGGAAGAAGTCGGTGATGCCGTTGATCCGCACCGCGTACCGGGCGATGACCGCGTCGAACCAGCCGCAGCGGCGGTTGCGCCCCGTGGTGGTGCCGTACTCGCCGCCGGTCTGGCGCAGCCACTCGCCCTGCTCGTCGAGGAGCTCGGTCGGGAACGGGCCGGAGCCGACGCGCGTGGTGTACGCCTTGAGGATGCCGATGATCTTGGTGAGCCGGTTCGGCGGGATGCCGGCGCCGGTGCAGGCGCCGCCGGCCGTCGGCGAGCTCGAGGTGACGAACGGGTAGGTGCCGTGGTCGATGTCGAGCAGCGTCCCCTGGCCGCCCTCGAGCAGCACGACCTTGCCCTCGTCGAGCGCCTTGCTCAGCACCAGCGACGTGTCGGTGATGTACGGGCGCAGCCGCTCGGCGTAGCCCAGGTACTCCTCGAGGACCCTGGCGGGCTCCAGGCCGCGCCGGTTGTAGATCTTGGTGAGGACCTGGTTCTTCTCGTTGAGCGCGACCTCGATCTTCTGGCGGAGGATGCCGGGGTCGAGCAGGTCCTGGACCCGGATGCCCACCCGGGCGATCTTGTCGCTGTAGGCGGGGCCGATGCCCCGGCCCGTGGTGCCGATCCGCGCCTTGCCGAGGTAGCGCTCGGTCACCTTATCGATCGCCTTGTGGTGGGGCATGATCAGGTGAGCGTTGGCCGAGATCAGCAGACGGTCACAGCTGATGCCCCGCTCGGTCAGCGCGTCGATCTCGCTGAGCAGCACGCCCGGGTCGATGACGACGCCGTTGCCGATCACCGGAACGACGTGCGGCGACAACACCCCGGTGGGCAGCAGGTGCAGCGCGTACTTCTGGTCCTTGATGACCACCGTGTGGCCCGCGTTATTGCCGCCCTGGTAACGCACCACGTAGTCGACGTCGGCGCCGAGCAGGTCGGTGGCCTTTCCCTTGCCCTCGTCGCCCCATTGGGCGCCCACGAGAACGACAGCCGGCATAGTCCAACTCCCAGGCACAAACGAAAACCCCCGGCGCAAGCGCACAGGGGCTCTTGCAACCCGAGACTACCCGAGGGCACCGGCCGGGAACCAAGGGGAATACCTGACGAATCGCATCAGACCTGGCGAGATGTGATGCCGTACGCGCCGGTCATTCAGGTTCATCGCCACACCGGTCACCGGCGCTCCAGCCCGCACGGCCCGCCGCCGGCCACGGGCATACCCGGCATCCGTGATGAAGGTGGCACAACGCGTCGATGGGCCGCCCGTGAGCTTCCGGACGGCGCGTCCAGGGACCGCCGTGAGCTTCCGGACGGCGCGTCCAGGAACTGCCGTGAGCTTCCGGCTCGGCGCGCCGAGGAGCCCGTGCGGAAAGTGACTCTTGGGATGCCGGCGATGTCGTGCCGGCGCCCTGGCCGTACACGCGCGATCACGTCTTTCGGGCTCATCGGTGCAGCGGCGGCCGGCGATCAAGCGGCCGCCGCACGCGCCCGTCCCGGAGCGGCCGCGCGGACCGCCCGCCCGCGCGGCCCCGGTCGGTGGTCAGCCCTCCGCCTTCTCGCTCGCCTTGCCGTTGAGGATCTCGGCGGCCGTCGGGCTGCTGTCCCGCAGGAACTGGGCACAGCGCACGGCCTCGTCCATCTCCCCGATCGCCTGGGCGGCCCGCTGGAGGGCGTACAGGCAGCGCAGGAACCCCCGGTTCGGTTCGTGTTCCCACGGGATCGGGCCGTGTCCCTTCCATCCGGCCCGGCGGAGCTGGTCGAGCCCGCGGTGGTAGCCGGTGCGCGCGAACGCGTACGACGTCACCGCGTGACCGGCGGCGAAGTACTCGTCGGCGAGCCGGGCCCAGGCCGCCGAGTAGGCGGGGAACCGAGCCGCCACGTCAGCCGCCCGTGCGCCGGACTCGAGCATCTGGCGTGCCTCGGGGTTGTCGGGCAGCAGCGTGGGCGGCGGACCGGCAAGGAGGTTCTCATGCGTTTCCATGAACCCAGTGTTACCCGCGCGGTCACGGGCGCGACATAGGGGGTCGGGCGGAAACGGACCCGGCCCCGACCGGCCCCCGTTTCCGCCCGGAGGTCCCCCGCCGAGCCGGCCCGGTGGCGCCGGCTCGGCGGCTCAGTCGCTCACTTGATCCGCTTGCCGGCGGACTTGAGCTGCTCGCAGGCCTCGACCACGCGCTTGGCCATGCCGGCCTCGGCCAGCTTGCCGTACGAGCGCGGGTCGTAGACCTTCTTGTTCCCGACCTCGCCGTCGACCTTGAGCACGCCGTCGTAGTTCTTGAACATGTGGTCGGCGATCGGCCGGGTGAAGGCGTACTGCGTGTCGGTGTCGATGTTCATCTTCACCACGCCGTAGGAGATCGCCTCGTGGATCTCCTCGAGCGCCGAGCCGGAGCCGCCGTGGAAGACCAGGTCGAACGGCTTCTCCTTGCCGTACTTGGCGCCCACGGCCTCCTGGATCTCCTTGAGCACCGACGGGCGCAGCTTGACCTTGCCCGGCTTGTACACGCCGTGGACGTTGCCGAACGTGGCCGCGAGCAGGTAGCGGCCGCGCTCGCCGAGCCCGACCGCCTCGGCCGTGGCGAGGGCGTCGGCCGGCGTGGTGTACAGCTTCTCGTTGAACTCGCCGACGATGCCGTCCTCTTCACCGCCGACGACGCCGATCTCCATCTCCATGATCACGCGGGCCTCGGCGCACTTCTCCAGGAGCTCCGCCGCGATCCGGAGGTTCTCCTCCAGGGGTACGGCCGAGCCGTCCCACATGTGGGACTGGAACAGGGGGTCCTGGCCGCGCTTGACCCGCTCCCGGGAGATCTCGATCAGCGGGCGCATGAACCCGTCGAGCTTCTCCTTTGGGCAGTGGTCGGTGTGGAGGGCGATGTTGACCGGGTACTTCTCGGCGACGACGCGGGCGAACTCGGCCAGCGCCACCGCACCGGTCACCATGTCCTTCACCGCCGTGCCGGAGAAGTACTCGGCGCCGCCGGTGGACACCTGGATGATGCCGTCGCTCTCGGCCTCGGCGAAGCCCCGTAGGGCGGCGTTCAGCGTCTGCGAGGAGGTCACGTTGATCGCCGGGTAGGCGAAGCCGCCCGCCTTGGCCCGGTCGAGCATCTCGGCGTAGACCTCAGGGGTGGCGATGGGCATCGGGATTCATCTCCTTCTGGACGGTAACCGGCGTTGACCAGTATTTCAGACAGCCATGCCCGCCACCGAAGCGTGACGAGGATCAAGCCGTCCGGGCGATCTGGGAAACTTGTGACCACCCGCGTCGTCGTGAATCCTCAGCGGGCTCTCGTGCTCAGTCTTGCCTCGAAAGTGAGGGGTAGAGTCATCCCGTGGACGTGCTCTTGAACCTTCTTGACCCCAAATGGTGGCTGAGCATGCTCGGCGCCTTCGCCACCATCGGGGTCATCGCCATGATCTTCGCGGAGACCGGGCTGCTCGTGGGCTTCTTCCTGCCCGGCGACTCGCTGCTGGTCTGCGCCGGGATCTTCTGCACGGCCTCCGCGGCGCAGGCCTTCGGGATCCCACCGCTGAACCTGACCGCGCTGCTCATCGGAACCCCGCTCGCCGCGATCTGCGGTGCCCAGCTCGGGCACTACCTCGGGGCGAAAGTGGGGCGCAAACTCTTCGAACGGCCGGATTCCCGGTTCTTCAAGCAGGAGCACGTCCGGAAGGCCGAGTACTACTTCAACAAGTTCGGCCCGGCCAAGGCGGTGATCATCGCCCGGTTCATGCCGATCGTCCGCACGTTCATGAACCCGGTCGCCGGCGTCCTGGAGATGGACGCGAGAAAGTTTTTCGTGTGGAACGTGGCCGGCGGCATTTTGTGGGTCGAATCGATGGTGCTGCTCGGATACTTCCTCGGCTCCAAGGTGGAGAACATCGATCGGTTCGTCCTCCCCGGCGCCATTGTGATCATCGTTCTCTCGGTGCTGCCGATCGTGCGCGAGGTGCTCAAGGAGCGCCGGGCCGCCCGGGTGGCCGCGCCGCGGGGCCGGCACGCCCGGCAGCGCATTCAGTAAGAAAACGGGGCAAAACCGTAGTGAGAATTTCACGCCCCCGCTAATCTCCCCGAGTGTGGGACGCCACAGGTCTGATCGAGCGGGCGCGGCCAAGCCGCTGACCATCGGCGCGGCCGTCGTGCTGGTGCTCGCCGTGCTCGTGGTCGCGGTCCGGACGCTGATGCCGGACGGCGGCTCCGACGCGTCCGCGGCGGCGACGCCGGCGGCCGAGGCGGCCGCGTCCGAGAACCCCGCCGAACGTGTACCCACCGTGCGGCTCGTGTGCCAGGCGGAGCGCTGCCCGGTCTTCGTCCGGATCCCCGGCGGTGACGTGCTCATCGACCGGGACCTGAGCAAGGGCGAGGAGGCCTCCTACTACGAACCCGAGCTCGAGATCGTGCTCGACGACGCCGGCTCGGTACGGGTGTTCGAGAACGGGACCCCGCGCGAGGGCGGCCAGCCGGGCGAGCGCGAGGCGTTCAAGGTCAAGCGAGACCCAGATCGGTGAGGGAGTAGGCCGACCGGTACGGCAGGCCGGTCGCGCGCAGCCTCTCCTCGCCGCCGCGGTGCACGATGCTCGCGATCCCCACCACCTCGGCGCCCGCCTCCCGCAGCGCCTCGACCGCGGTGAGCACCGAGCCGCCGGTGGTGATGGTGTCCTCCACGGCGAGCACGCGCCGGCCTGCCACATCCGGCCCCTCGATCCGGCGCTGCAGGCCGTGCGCCTTGCCCGACTTGCGCACCACGAACGCGTCGAGCCGGCGGCCCCGGGCCGCCGCCGCGTGCAGCATCGCGGTCGCCACCGGGTCGGCGCCGAGCGTGAGCCCGCCGACCGCCTCGTAGTCCAGGTCCGCCGTGAGGTCGAGCATCACCCGCCCCACCAGGGGCGCGGCCTCGCCGTCGAGCGTGATGCGCCTCAGGTCGATGTACCAGTCGGCCTCCTGGCCCGAGGAGAGCACGACCCGGCCGTGCACGATCCCCTTGCTCTTGATCAGATCCAGCAGCTGCTCGCGGTCGCTCATGAGGCCAGCCTAGAGCCTGGTGCCCCCGGCTCCGCTACGTAAAGCCAGGTCAGCGGTTTAGCCATGAGGCCGGTTGCGGAATGTAGCTTGCGGCAACGGTGCGTAATCGCGAGGTCGCAATGCGGAGAAAGAACCGGCAATCCGACGAGGAGCTGCTCGACGCGGTCCGGAGGGGCGACACCTCGGCCTACGGCATGCTCTACCAGCGCCACGTCCTGCCCGCCCGGGCCCTCGCCCGGCGGCTGGTGCGGGGCGATGAAGAGGTGGAGGACGTCCTCGTCGAGACCTTCGCCGGGGTCCTGGAGATCATCCGACGCGGGGGCGGCCCCGGCTCCGCTTTCCGGCCCTTCCTGCTGGCGTCGCTCCGCCGCTACGCCGCCGCCGGTGAGGTCGATCTCACGGACCCGGACGCCTGCTACGTGGACCCGGAGCTGGCCGGGCTCGAACAGGCCCCGCTCGCCCGGGCGTACCGGTCGCTGCCCGAGCGCTGGCGGGCCGTGCTCTGGCACATCGAGGTGGAGGGCGCCACGCCCGCGGAGACGGCCCCGCTGCTCGGCATGTCCGCCCGGCGCACCGCGCGGTTCGCCCGCGAGGCCCGCGGCGCCCTCCGGGAGGCGTACCTCGCGTTCCATGAGAGCGACGCGCACGACGAGGCGTGCCGCCCGGTGCTCGCCCTGCTCCTGCGGCACGTCGAAGGGCTGCTGCCCAAGCGCGAGGCCCGCACGGTGGACCAGCACATCGCCGGGTGCATCGAGTGCCGGTCGGTCTTCCTCGAGCTCACCGACGTGACCCAAGGGCTCCGGATGATCGTCGGCCCGCTCTACGCCGGGCCGGCGGCGGAGGACTACCTCAGCGATCTCCGCAGGGTGCGGCAGGAGGCGAGGCGCGGGCCGGTGCGCGGGGTGCTCCTCCCCTTAGCGCGCCTGCTCCCCGGGTTGTGGCGGCGGCTGCCCCCGGCCCAGCGGGCGGCCGCCGCCGGTGCCGTGCTGCTGCTCTCCGCGGTCACCGTCATCCTCTCCGCCGAGCCGGTCGGCGAACGGCGGGCGGTCGGCGGCCTCGCCCTCCCCACCCTGCCGTCCCCGGACTCCGCGGTGACCGGGCAGGCCGGTGACGGGCCCGGCCGGCCGGAGCGGGGCGAGCGCGCGCGGCCGCGCGACGGGCATCGGGCCGGTGGCCCCGGCGGTGCCCCGGACGGGCTTCCGGCGGGCGAGGCGGGCTCCGGGCCCCGGCGCGGCACGGGCGCGCCCGCGGGCTCACGGGCATCGGACGCTTCCGCCCGGCCGCAGCCCGGCGCCGGCGGCCTGCCGGTGCGGCGGCCGCTCGCCGCGCGGGATCCCGGCCCGGCGCCGTCCGCCGCGGGGGTTCCCGATCCGGCGCCGGCCGGCGCGGACCACCCGGTCCGCCTGACGCGGCGGCCCGACCTCGGCATCACCGTCCAGCCGCTCGGCGCGCTCGTGCGCGGCCGATCCGGCATCGTCGCGCTCGGCGCCCGCAACACCGGCACGGCCCGCACCGAGCGGGTGGTGGCGACCGTGCTGCTCCCGCCCGGGGTCCGGTTCCGCGGCCTGGTGGCCCCGGAGCGTCCGGGGGCGGGCCGGCCCTGGTCCTGCCGGGACGCGGCACGGGCCGTGCGGTGCACCCGCCCCGGGCTCGCCGCCGGGGCATCGGCCACCGCCTTTCTGCGGGTGAAGGTGGCCGAGGGCGCGCCCCTGAGCCGCCCGGTGCGGGCATGGGCGCGCTCGGGGGAGCGGATCGCGTTCGCGACCTCCTCGTCCGGGGTGCGCGCCACGGGGGTCCCGGCCCGCTTCGCCGCGGAGGGCCGGCTCCTCACCCAGGTGATCGGCGGCGTCCTGTTCGGCCCGCCCGGGGACGCGCCCACCGGCGTCCCGGCGACCGTTCCCGGCGGCCCGGAGGCCAACGCCGAGAGCGGCGCCCGGCTCACCCTCCCGGCCCGCGGCCGGGTGCTCTGGGCCGGCCTCTACTGGTCCGCCGCCGGCCACGGCCGGCTGCAGGCCGGTGAGGTCCTGGTGCGCGCGCCGGGCGCCCGGGGCCCGGTGACCGTGCGCCCGGCGTCGGTGATCCGCCGCGACCTGCCCGGACTGTCCGGCTACCAGGCGTTCGCCGAGGTCACCGGCCTGGTCCGGGCGCACGGGAGCGGCCAGTGGGCGGTGGCCGGCGCCTCCGCCGCCCTCCGGCCGGGCGGCCCCGGCGTGCTGCGGTGGGCGCGGTGGACCCTCGTGGTGGTCGCGGCCGATCCGCGCCAGCCGTTCGGCCGGGTGATGGTGCTCGACACCGCCGAGGTCGTCGACGACCGGGGACGGCTGAACGTCCCGCTCACCGGGCTCGCGCCCGCCGCGTCCCCGGTGCGGATCGACCTCGCCGTGTGGACCGGCGAGCGGGACGGCTCGGCCGCGCTGCGGGACCGGTCACGGCGGGGTGCATCGGCCCGGGGGGACGGCCAGGGTTCTGACGTCTCGCTCGCCACCGCCCGGCCGCTGCGCGGGCTGCTCGGGCAGCGGCCGGTGCTCACCCTGACCGGTGTGCGTGACACGCTGCTGTTCGGGGTGGCCGCGGTCAGCGCGCACCACTGGTCATGACCGGGCCGGACGGAAAAGATCACCAAATCACGGCAAAATGGAAAAATGGCGACGGGTTCTGGTCGTGGGGTGGCCGCGGCAAAGCCGATTCCGCATTCGCGTGAGCGGGAACTGAATCGCCGGGAATCGTCCTCGCACGATCACCTGGTTCATTACGCTGAGGGAGCCAGGTAGGAAGGGCGGTGTCACATGGACCGGTGCGCGCTTTTCGTGGACGCCGGCTATTTGCTGGCGGATGGCGCAAGGGCCGTTCATGGGACCCGCCAGCGCGAGGCCGTCTCCTGGGACTTACCGGGCCTGGTGCGGTTTCTCGGCAAGCTCTCCCGGGACCGGACCGGCCTGCCGTTGCTGCGGTGCTATTGGTACGAGGCGACCGTCGAGGGCCGGCGGACGCCCGAGCACGACGTGCTCGCCGACATCCCCGGCATCAAGCTCCGCCTCAGCCGGATCCGCCCCGGCCGGCGCGAGGGCATGGACGCCCAGGTGCACCGCGACCTGATGACGCTCGCCCGGAACAACGCGATCTGCGACGCCGTGGTGGTGAGCGGTGACGAGGACCTCGTCCAGGTGATCTGCGACGCCCAGGACCTCGGCATCCGGGTGACGGTCGTGCAGATCGCCGGCGAGAGCGGCTGGTCGTCCGCCCGGGCGCTCCGGCAGGAGTGCGACGACCTCATCGAGGTCGGCGGCGGCCAGCTCCGGCCGTACGTCACCCTGGTGACCGCCACCGGCTCCCCGCCGAGCCCGGCGCAGGGCAACGGCCGGGCGCCCGGACCGGCCGGCAACGGCCAGGCGTACGACTCCGGGCCCGGCCAGTACCAGCCGAAGCACGGCGCGCCCAACGGGCGGTCCCCCGGGCTGCCCTCGGGGCCGCAGCCCACGCCGCCGCCTCCGGCGGGCGCCCACGCCCGGCAGCCGGACCAGCCGGCGCTCCCCGCGCCGCTCGACGGGCCGTCCTCGCCCCGGTACAGCCCCGAGCCCACCTCCGCCCCGCAGCTCGCCCAGCAGCAGCCCGCGGCCCAGCCGCAGGCCGGCCAGGGCCAGCCGCCGCAGGGGCAGCAGAACCGGCCCGCGGCCCAGCCACAGCCCCAGGCCCGGCCGCCGCAGCCCGCCCCGGGACCGGCCTCCCCGCTCAACGCGCCGATCCCGCCGCAGGCGCCGCCGTCCGCGCAGCCGGCCTCCGCGCCCGCCGCACCGTCCACCCCGCCGCCCGTCCCCGCGCCGGTCTCCGCCCGCCAGCCCGCACCGCAGACCGGGTACGACCCCGGAAACGGGTATGTGCCGACCCCGCTCGGGCCGTACACCGGGCCGCAGCCGGCCCCGGTGCAGACGCAGAGCGCCACCGGGACGATGACGCTCGCGGAGGCGGTGAAGTCGGCGCACAAGGAAGGCCACGAGTTCGGCCAGTCGGTGGCGCGGGACGCGCCCCCGCTCTGGCTCGAGGCGGTCCTCGCCCGCAAGCCGCGGATGCCCTCCGACCTCGAGGCGCGGCTGCTCCAGGGGTCCTCGCTGCCGATCGACTTCCTCCTCCACGAGGAGGTCCGCCAGGCCCTGCGCCGCGGGTTCTGGGACGCGCTCGAACGGGCGCGCGGCTAGCCGTCGCCCTGCTGCGGCGCCCCCGGCCGGCCGTACGCCGGGCCGTGGCGGCCTTGGACGGTCCGGCGCCGATGGACAGCGTCGCCGTGAGCGCGTCCCAGCGGCGGCACGCGAACGGAGGGCTACCCGAGATCCGGCCCGCCCCGGCGGCACCCGGCCGCGCCCGCCGCCGCACCGGCACCCCCGGGAGGAGGTCACCGGAGCGCGTCGAGGCCCGCCCGGAGCCGGGCCACGCTGCCGTCGAGCGCCTCGAGCGCCTCGGTGAGCGACCGGTCCGCGCGCGTGCCGGCGAGCTCCCGGACCTTGCCGAGCTCGGCCTCCACCGCGGTGAGCCGGTCGGACAGCTCGCCCAGCACCGAGCCCAGCTCCCGCTGCTCGCGCCCGGCCAGCTCGGCGGAGAGCCGCTCCCGGAGCATCTGGGCCTGCTCGGCGAGCCGCCGGTTCACGTTGTAGAGCTCGACGAACACCGAGACCTTCGCCCGGAGCATCCACGGGTCGAACGGCTTGGTCAGGTAGTCCACCGCGCCCGCGGCGTACCCGCGGAAGGTGAGGTCGGGGGCGCTGTCCAGCCCGGTCAGGAAGATGATCGGGATGTTGCGGGTGCGCTCCCGGCGTTTGATGTGCGCCGCGGTCTCGAAGCCGTCCATTCCGGGCATGCGCACGTCGAGCAGGATGAGGGCGAAGTCGTGGGTGAGCAGCGCCTTCAGCGCCTCCTCCCCCGACCGCACCGGGTACGGGTCCACGTCGAGCGAGCTGAGGCTCGCCTCGAGCGCGATGAGGTTCTCTTCCCGATCGTCGACCAAGAGGATCTTGGCGCGATCAGGCATCCGGCGCACCCCCTTCCCGCGGTTCGGGCCGCCCGGCGGGCCCGCGCTCGGAGCGGCTCTGGGCGAGCCAGCCGCGGAGCCGATCGAGCAGGAGGTCCACGTCGACCGGCTTGGGCACGTAGTCGGACGCGCCGGAGGCGATGCTCTTCTCCCGGTCCCCGTGCATGACCTTGGCGGTCAGCGCGATGATCGGGAGGTCCGCGAACTGCGGCATCTTCCGGATCGCCGACGTCGTGGCCCACCCGTCCATCTCCGGCATCATGATGTCCATCAGCACGAGGGCGACGTCCTCGTTCCGCTCGAGCTGCTCGATGCCCTCACGCCCGTTCTCCGCGTAGACCACCGTCGCGCCGTGCCGTTCGAGCACGCTGGTGAGCGCGAACACGTTGCGGATGTCGTCGTCGATGATCAGGATCTTGGCGCCGTTGAGCGGATCCTCACCCTGCCACCGGTCCGCATCGGACGGTCGCGGGGAGTCCAGCCCGGTCAGCGCGGACGACGGCGCCGCCTCCGGCGGGACGCTCTCGGCCCGCTGCTCCGGCTCCGGGCCGCTCCCGGCCGCAGTCCCGGCGGGCGCGGCCCCGCTGTCCCAGGACGACAGCGGGCCGGTGTACACCGCCGGCAGGTAGAGGGTGAACGTGCTCCCCTCGCCGGGCGTGCTCGCCACGTGGATCTCCCCGCCGAGCAGCCGGGCGATCTGCCGGCAGATCGACAGGCCGAGCCCGGTGCCGCCGTACTTCCGGCTCGTGGTGCCGTCCGCCTGCCGGAACGCCTCGAAGATGACGTCGAGCTTGTTCGGCGCGATCCCGATGCCCGTGTCGATCACCCGGAACGCGAGCATGTCCGGCGTGTTCTTGAGCGCCTCGTCGGCGTACTGGACGTCCGCGGGCGCGCGGCCGACCTCCAGCCGGACCTCGCCCTCATGGGTGAACTTGATCGCGTTGGAGAGCAGGTTGCGGAGCACCTGCTGCAGGCGCTGCTCGTCGGTGTAGATCTCCTGCGGCGCGGACGGGTCCAGCCGGACGGTGAAGGCCAGCTCCTTGTCCTCGGCGAGCGGGGCGAAGGTGGCCTCCATGTACTCGACGAGCCGGGGCAGCGAGATCTGCTGCGGGTGGATGTCCATCCGGCCCGCCTCGACCTTGGACAGGTCGAGGATGTCGTTGATGAGCTGCAGCAGCGCGGTGCCGGCCTCGTGGATCGTCTTGGCGAACTCCACCTGCCGCGGGGTCAGGTTGCCCTCGGCGTTGTCCGCCAGCAGCTTGGCGAGCACGAGCAGGCTGTTCAGCGGCGTGCGCAGCTCGTGCGACATGTTGGCGAGGAACTCGGACTTGTAGCGCGACGAGATCGCGAGCTGTTCGGCGCGCTCCTCCAAGGCCCGCCTCGCCTGCTCGATCTGGAAGTTCTGGATCTCGATCGCCCGGTTCTGCTTGGCGAGCAGCGCGGCCTTCTCCTCCAGCTCGGCGTTGGACCGGCGCAGCTCCTCCTGCTGGCGCTGCAGCTCGTCGGAGCGCTTCTGCAGCTCGGTGGCGAGCCGCTGCGACTCCTTCAGCAGCGCCTCGGTCCGGGAGTTCGCCTTGATCGTGTTGATCGTGGGGCCGGTCGCCTCGACGAACTGGGTGAGGAAGGCCATGTGCACCTCGCTGAACGAGGTGAACGAGGCCAGCTCCAGGACGCCGAGGACCTGGTCCTCGAACTGGATCGGCAGCACCACGATCTGCGCCGGGGTCGACCGGCTCAGACCGGTCTCGACCGTGATGGAGCCGGGCGGCACGTTGTCGATGGTGATCTGCTTGGCCTCCAGGGCGGCCTGGCCGACCAGGCCCTCGCCGAGCGCGAACCGGGAGCGCGGGCTCAGCTCCGGCTGCACGCCGTACCCGGCGACGAGGTGCAGCTCACCCTCCTCCATCAGGTAGCAGGCGCCGTAGTGGGCTGACACGAGCGGGGGGACCTCGCTCATGATCAGCCGCGCGAGCTCCTTGAGGTCGCGGTGGCCCTGCATGAGCCGGGAGATCCGGGCGAGGTTGCTCTTGAGCCAGTCCTGCTCCTGGTTGGCCTGCGTGGTCTCGCGCAGGGCGGCCACCATCGTGTTGATGTTGTCCTTGAGCTGGGCGAGCTCGCCCGGGGCGTCGACCGTGATGGAGCGGGTGAGGTCGCCGCGGGCCACCGCGCTCGTCACCTCGGCGATCGCCCGCACCTGCGTGGTGAGGTTCCCGGCGAGCTCGTTCACGCTCTCCGTCAGCCGCTTCCACGTGCCCGCCACGCCGTCGACCCTGGCCTGACCGCCGAGCCGGCCCTCCGACCCGACCTCGCGGGCGACCCGGGTCACCTCGGACGCGAACGAGGAGAGCTGGTCGACCATGGTGTTGATGGTGCTCTTCAGCTCGAGGATCTCGCCCTGCGCGTCCACGTCGATCTTCCGGGTGAGATCCCCGTTGGCGACGGCCGTCGTCACCTCGGCGATGTTCCGCACCTGATAGGTCAGGTTGTTCGCCATCGAGTTGACGTTGTCCGTGAGGTCCTTCCAGACCCCGGAGACGCCCTTCACCTCGGCCCGGCCGCCGAGCCGGCCCTCGGTGCCGACCTCGCGGGCGACGCGGGTGACCTCGTCGGCGAAGGCGGAGAGCTGGTCCACCATCGTGTTGAGCGTCTCCTTGAGCTCGAAGATCTCACCCCGCGCGTCCACGGTGATCTTCTTGGTGAGGTTGCCCTGGGCGACCGCGGTGGACACGGCCGCGATCTGGCGGACCTGCACGGTCAGGTTGTTCGCCATCACGTTCACGCTGTCCGTGAGGTCCTTCCAGACTCCGGAGACGCCGCGCACCTGCGCCTGACCGCCGAGCCGGCCCTCGGTGCCGACCTCGCGCGCGACCCGGGTCACCTCCTCGGCGAAGGCGGAGAGCCGGTCCACCATGGTGTTCACGGTGTTCTTGAGCTGCAGCATCTCGCCGACCGCGTCCACGGTCACCTTGCGGCTGAGATCGCCCTGGGCGACCGCGGTGGTGACCTCGGCGATGTCGCGCACCTGAGCGGACACCCGGCTGGACATCGTGTTGACGGCCTCGGCGAGGTCGCGCCAGCTCCCCGACATCCCCTCGAGCCTCGCCCGGCCGCCGAGCCGGCCCTCGACGCCGAGGTCCTTGGTCACCCGGGTCACCTCGGAGGTGATCTGGGCGAGCTGGTCCACCATCCCGTTGATGGCCTTGTTCAGCCGCCGGATCTCGCCCCGCGCCTTGGGATCGTGCGGCATCCGGCAGGAGAGGTCGCCCTTGGCCACCGCGTCGATGACGTCCGCGGCGTTGCCGACCTGGGTGACCAGCGATTCGATGATCTCGTTGATGGCGTCGATGGGCCCGGACCAGATCCCGGAGGCCGGCCCGGGGGTGAGGCGCTCGTCGAACCGGCGCTCCGTGACGATCTCCCGATGGACGCGCATGAGCTCGGTGACCGTCCGCTCGCGCTGCTCGGCGAAGTCGTTGAGGAGGAAACCGATCTCGCTCAGCACGCCGGGCGGGGCGTCCGTCAGCCGGTGACGCAGGTCGCCGTTGCGCCAGGCCTTCAGCGCCTCGAGGAACGGCCTGAGATCGGACTCGGCGTAGACCCGCTCGGCTTCCATCGGTGTGGCCTCGGTGGGCGACATCTCAGCCTCCTTCCCCGAGGATTCGGCGCGGCGGGCGGACCTCTACGGCTCGGCTCCAGGAGGTACGGCGGGCGCGCGGAGACTCACCACCTGGATTAACGCCAGTCTGTCATGTTCTGTGAGTTGTTGTGGACATGCCCTTGAAGTACGGTCAACCTCGATGTGGTAGAGAGGGCATGGTGACCATTCCACAGGCCGTTCTCGCCGCCCCCATCGCGCCCGGCGAGACGGCGTTGCCCGAGGCGAAGCGGTTCACCCGCGAGGTGCTGACCGCGTGGGCGGTCATGTCCGTGAGCGCCCGGGCCGAGCGGCTGGTCGAGGAGCTGCTCGCCGACCGGACCGGTGAGCCGGTCGAGCTCGCCTGGATCCACTGCGGGCAGAGCATCCGGCTCGAGGTGCGGGAGAAGCCGAAGGAGAGAACGCCCGCCTCCCCGGCCGGGGCGAGCGAGTGGGGGGAGGCCTACGGACCGGGGGTCCGCGCCCGGTGGGCGACGATCGACCTCCCCGAGGAGGAGCGCGCACCGGAAGCGGGTGAGGAACGGGCCGCCGAGGCGCGGCACGGGGCCGGCTGGCTCGGTTTCCTCGCCGACGCGAGCGACCTGCTCGCCGGGACGCTCGACCCGGACATGGTCCCCGCGATCATCGCCCAGGTGGTGGTCCCCCGCCTCGCCACCTGGTGCGCGGTGCACACCGCCGAGCACGCCGGTGGGCCGCTGCGGCTCGCCTACGTGTGGCACGCCGACGAGACCCAGCTCGATCGGCTCCGCCGGCGGCTCAGCGACCTCCCGGAGGCCGGTGCGGACGGCCCGGAACTCCAGCAGATCGGGGAGTGGCAGACGCTCGCCTTCCCGCTCACCGCCCGGGGGCGGCGGCTCGGCGTGATGCGCCTGGGCCGCCGGGACACCTTCCCCGAGGAGATCGTGCAGATCGCCGAGGACCTCAGCCGCCGCGCCGCGCTCTCCATGGACAACGCGCGCCTCTACGCCCGGCAGGCCGCGGCGAAGCTCGCCCTCCAGCGCAGCCTGCTGCCGCCGGAGCTCCCGGTCATCCCCGGCCTCGACTTCCACGTCATCTACGAGCCGGCCGGTGAGGACAACGAGGTCGGCGGGGACTTCTACGACCTGTTCCCGGTGGGCGACGGGGCCTGGCGGTTCGCCATCGGCGACGTGTGCGGCACCGGGCCGGAGGCGGCGGCCGTCACCGGTCTCGCCCGCCACACCCTCCGCCTGCTCGCCCGGGAGGGGTACGGCGTGGCCGCGGTGGTCGGCCGGCTCAACCAGGCGATCCTCGAGGAGGGGGAGCGGGCCCGGTTCCTCACCCTGCTCCACGGGGAGATCGCGTCCGGCGAGAACGGCGTCGACCTCACGCTGCTCTCCGCCGGGCACCCCGAGCCGCTCCGGTTACGGCCCGACGGCACCGTGGAGCCGGTCGCCACGCCCCAGACCCTGCTCGGCATCTTCCCCGAGGCCGACTACGCCGCGGAGCGGGTCCACCTCGACCCCGGCGACGTGCTGCTCGCCGTGACCGACGGGGTGACCGAGCGCCGGTCGGGCTCACGGCTGCTCGACGACGACGGCGGCCTGGCCCGGCTGCTGGCGGACTGCGCCGGCCTGTCCGCGCGGGCGGTGGCCGAGCGGATCCGCCGTGCCGTACAGGAGTTCGCGGCCGAGCCGAGCACCGACGACCTGGCGATCCTCGCGCTGCGCGTGCCTTGACGGGCACCGGCCCGTCAAGGCACGCGGACCCGGCGTTCCCAGCACCAGGCCCATCTTCCAGAGCTTCCGGCCCGCCCGCGCCCCGCGGACACGGCCTGCCCCGGAGCCGATCCGGCGCCGTGCGGCCGGTGGCGCGGACGCCCGGTGGACCACGACGCCCGGCGCAGGAACCCCGGCGATCGAATGGCCGCCCCGGCGGTGGATCAAGCGGCGCACACGTCACACGGTCACGGCGTCAGCTCGGTCACCCGCCAGGTGGTCACCCGGAACGACGCGGCGACGCGCACCGTGCCGGGGAGCCCGCGGATCCGGCCGGCGAGCGTCTCCGGGTCGGTGTGCCACGCGCTCGGCCCCATGGCCACCACGGCCTCGACCGCGTCGTGGCCGAGCGCCAGGTCCAGCTCGATGATCTCGTGCCCGGTGCGGGTGAACCGGCCGCCGAGGGCGGCCTCGAGCCGGCGCTCCTTCTCCTCGTCCACGGAGAGGAGCCCCAGCCGCTCCACCAACGGCCGCAGGTGCCCGTCCGTCGGCGTGACCACGATCAGCGTGCCGCCCGGCCGGAGGACGCGGGCGAACTCCGCGGCGTTGCGCGGGGCGAAGACGTTGAGCAGCACGTCCACGCACCGGTCGCGGACGGGCAGCCGCCGCCACACGTCGGCCACCACGGCGCCGATGCGGGGGTGCGCCCGCGCGGCCCGCTTGAGCGCGTGCTTGGAGACGTCGAGCGCGATGCCCACCGCCCGGTCGTCCAGCGCCCGCGCCAGGTAGTGGCCGGTGCCGGCGCCCGCGTCGGCCACCACGGCCGCGCCACGGCACAGCTCGGCGAGGCGGCCGGCGAGCGGCGCGTAGTGGCCGGCCCCGAGGAACGCGGCCCGGGCCGCGACCATCGCGGGTGTGTCGGCCGTGCCGGGCGGCTTCGACCCGGTGAGCATGTTGACGTACCCCTGCCGGGCCACGTCGAACGAGTGCCCCCGCTCGCACCGGACCGCGCCACCGGTCAGCGCCACCGCCGAACCGCAGACCGGGCAGATGAGGTAGCCGATGACGTCCGCGAGCACCCAACCATCTTGACGCGCCGGCCGCGGACCGCATGCGGCGGCTCCGGCGGCACCGCAGCCGGGCGGGCCGTACGCCGGGGCCGTGGTACGGGCGGGCGCGAGGCCTTACGGTTGGGGGATGCCGCACGAGCCGAAGACCGTGGCCGGGGTGGAGATCGTCCCGCTCTGTGACGCCGTCGGCCCGATGGGGGGACGGATCCGCAGGCCGCTGCCCGAGCTGTTCCCCGGAGCCGCCCTCGACCCGGATGCCGAGTGGATCCTCCACTTCCACTGCTATCTGCTGCGGGCCGGAAGCCGTACCGTCCTGGTGGACACCGGGATCGGCGGCGCCGGCTCGCCGGCGGCGAGCTGGGCACCGGTGCCCGGGCGGCTGGGTGAGGAGCTCGCCGCCGCGGGATGCAGCCCTGCCGAGATCGATGTGGTGGTGCTGACCCATCTGCACAGCGACCACGCGAGCGGCAGCGTCGTGGCGGGCGAGCCCGCCTTCCCCAACGCCCGGTTCGTGATCCAGCAGGCCGAGCTCGACTCGGTGGCGGGGGCGATGCGCGACCGGGTGGTGGTCCCGCTCCAGGACCGGATCCAGGCCGTGAGCGGCCACGCCGAGCTGCTCCCGGGGATTCGCCTGCTGCACACCCCCGGGCACACGCCGGGCCACCAGTGTGTGGAGGTGGGGGAGGTGGTGCTCGCCGGCGATGTGGTGCTCCACCCCGTTCAGCTCACCGACCCCACGATCACGTACCGGTACGACGACGACCCGGAGCAGGCCGTCCGCAGCCGTGCCGGGATCCTCGGCCGGGCCGCCGTCATCGCCCCCTCCCACTTCGCCGACCCGTTCGTCGGCGTGGGCCTCCGGGAGTGACGGCCGCCGCCGGCGATGGCACGTGCCCGGGTGAGCCGGCCGGCGGCCACGGCGGCCCGCCCCTTCGGACCCGGCGTGCTGAGACCCGGGCCCGGCGTGGTCCACGGTGATGCGGCCCCTCCCCGGCGCGCGCGCCACGGGGCGTCCCTCCCTGGTCAACGCACTGGCGGGGGCGGAGCCCTGGCCCGGCGCGCCACGGGGACCACGGGCCCCGGCGTGCGCCACGGGGAACCAGGCCCCGGCGTGCGCCACGGGGCCTCGGGCGCCGGCCGTGCGACGGCAGACGCACGGCTCCCAGGGAGCGGGAGCCGTGCGTGGAGCCGGGTCAGCCGACGAGGGCGGGCGTCCGCTCCTTCTCCTGCTCGTCCCCGTGCGAGAGCGTGGGCAGCCAGCCGAGCCAGCGCGGCAGGTACCAGTTCCGGTCGCCGAGCAGCCGCATGGCCGCGGGGAGCAGCACGGCGCGGACGATCGTCGCGTCGATCAGGACCGCCACGGCGAGCCCGAAGCCGAGCTCCTTGAACTGGAGCAGGGAGAGCGTGGCGAAGGTCGCGAACACCGCCACCATGATGATCGCCGCGCTCGTGACCACGGCGGCCGTGCTCGTGATCCCGGTGACCACCGCGTCCTCGGTGCGCATGCCCCTGTCGTACGCCTCCCGGATCCGGCTGAGGATGAACACGTGGTAGTCCATGGAGAGGCCGAAGAGGATCACGAACAGGAAGAGCGGCACCCAGTCGGTGATCTCCCCGGTGGAGCGGAAGCCCAGCAGGCTCTCGCCGTACCCCTTCTGGAAGACCAGCACGAGCACGCCGTAGGCCGCGCCGACGGAGAGCAGGTTGAGCGCGATCGACGTGATCGCGATCACCACCGAGCGGAACGAGACCAGCAGCAGGAGGAACGCGAAGAGCAGCACGAACCCGAACACCAGCGGCAGGCTGCGGCGGAGCTGCTCGCCGAAGTCCATCCCGTTGGCCGTCATCCCGGTGACGTGCGCGCCGGGGAGGGTCTCGGGGATGACCTGCTCGCGGAGCGTGCGGATCGCCTGCTCGGAGACGGCGTCGGTGCCGGTGCCCTTGATGCCGATCGTGATCATCGCGACGGTCTTGTCGGGGTTGACCACGACGTTGATCGGCTCGTTGGTCTGGCCGGTGGCGAGCGCGCGCCGCTTGAACTCCTCGATCCGGGCGGTGAACTCGGGTGCGGTCACGTCGGCGGCCTTGACCACGACCACGGCCGGGTCGGTGCCGCTGGGGAAGGCGCTGTTGATCCGCTTGAAGGTCTCGGCGATCGAGTAGTCGCCCTGAAGGTCGTCGATGCTCTCGGGGCCGGTCTTGAGGCCGAGGGCCGGGACCGCGAGCGCGGCGAGCAGGCCGCCGGCGACGACCACCGAGAGGCCGGGGCGGCGGAGCACCGGCTTGAGGATCGCGCTCCACAGGCGGCTCTCGCCGCCGCGCACCCCGAGCACCCGGCGCCAGGTGATCCGGCCGCCGGTGGCCGCCCGGACCGTGCCGTGGATGAGCCGGGAGTCGATCTTGTCCCCGATCAGCGAGAGCAGTGCGGGGAGGACGGTGAGCGAGCCGAGGACGGCGGTGAACACCACGAGGATGGTGCCCTCGGCGAAGCCCATGAAGATCCCGCTGCCGGTGAGGAACATCCCGGCCATGGCCACCATGACCGTGATGCCGGAGATCAGCACCGCGCGGCCTGAGGTGGCCGCCGCGATCTCGATGGCCCGCCGCGGGTCGCGGCCCTTCGCCCGCTCCTCGCGCTGCCGCATGATGTAGAAGAGCGAGTAGTCGACGCCCACCGCCAGCCCGATGCAGAGCATGAGGTTGGCGGTCAGCGAGTGGACGTGCAGGAGCTGGCTGGTGAAGGCGAGCAGGCCCGTGGCCGCGAAGATCGCCGTCATCGCCAGGGCGACCGGGACCAGCGCGGCGAGCAGCGCGCCGAACGCGGCGAGCAGGATGCCGACGGTGATGGGGATCGAGAGCTGCTCGGCGCGCATGAAGTCCCGGTCGATCGCCTCGTTGATCAGCAGGTCGCTGCTCGCATCCCCGGCCTGCTCGATCCGCAGCTCCGGATGGGCCCGCTGCACGCCGGCCACCGCGTCGAGCACCGGCCGGACCCGGTCCTTCGCCGTGGCGGCGTCACCCTTCATCTCGAACCGGATCAGCGCGGTGCGCCGGTCCTGGGTGACCGGGGACGGCTCCGGGTCGTACGGCGTGCGCACGTTCTGGACCTCGCCGGTCGCCTCGACCGCGCTCTTGACGTCGAGCACCGCCTGGCGGAACCGGGGGTCGTCGGCCGTGAGCGACCCCTGCCGGGCCTGCACCAGGACGAACTCGCCGGCGACCCTCGGGAAGCCCGCCTCGTCGAGGATCCGGAGGGCTTCGCGGGAGTCGCCGTTCAACGCCTCCCACCGCTCCATCTCCGCGGTGCCGACGGCGTTGCCCGCCACTGTCGCCACGGCCACGAACACGACCCAGATCAGCAGCGCCCACCAGCGGTGCCGGGCGCTCCACCCCCCGATCGCGGCCGCGAAGTTCCTTTGACGCATGATGATCACCCCTCCACCCGGCAACGGTAGAAATCGATCAAGGGGTGCACATCGGACGCTTGGACCGTTTCGGGGGTACTGCCGCCGGGGCAGGGCCATCGTCCACCGGAGCGAGATCCGGGGGGTCATTCCCTCCTCAAGGGGTAGGGGATCTCCCTGAGGCCTCGGGGATAGGAGATCTTTCCTCCGGGCCGCGCGGCCGCGATCTCCGTTAGGCTGACAGATATGCGTCGTTTCTCCGGTGTGGCACGGTCGTGATCCCACCCGAAGCCTTCTACGCCGGCCTGAACAAGGTGCTCGCGGCCGCGGCGGGGTTCATCACCGACGCGGCGGGCCGGGTATTGCTGGTGAAGCCCAACTACCGGGACCACTGGGGCCTGCCGGGCGGGCACATCGACGAAGATGAGCACCCCGAGATCGCCTGCGCCAGAGAGCTCCAGGAGGAGCTGGGGCTCACCCTCCCCGTGGGCCGGCTGCTCGTCGTCCAGTGGGTGCCGCCGTTCGACGGCCGGCCGTACCCGCTGATCCACTTCCTCTTCGACTGCGGCACCGTGCCCGACGGCGCGGAGGTGGTCCTGCAGGAGGAGGAGCTCGAAGAGTACGGCTACTTCACCGCCGAAGAGATCAAGGACCGGGAGCTGGTGCCGGGCTTCCTGCTGGCCCGGATCACCGCCGGAGCGCGGGCACGCGCCACCGGCGGGACCTTCTACCTCGGGCCGTCGGCGGGCGCGCCGGCCTGACCCAGGGTTTCCCCGGATCCGGGGCCGGGGGACGGGCCCGCCGGCGGGCGGACGGCCCGCCCTCGCTCACGGCGCCGGGGACCGCTCGTCTTCCGCCCCCGGAGCCGCCGGGGCATCCGCGTCCGGGGACGCAGAGGCGGTCTGCGCCGGGGTCACCTTGGGGTGCACCACGATGGGCACGCTCGAACGCAGCACCCCCGAGCCGTGGATCGCGTTACCGTCGTGATCCTTCCACGTCTCCAGGTGGTAGGTGCCCGCGGGAACGCCGATCCACTTGTGGTACTGCCAGGAGTTGCAGGCGAATTGCACCGGCTCACCATTCGGGCGGAGTGCGACCCAATAATGCGCGGTCCCCTGCGGGCACTGATTGTTCGACCATAATTCGATGTCGCCCGGGGCCGTCATCGTCCACTCGCGGGAGAATAGCCGGAACGCCATTCGCTCGATTCTCATGGTGAATCCGTGTCCCGCCGGCGGCTCGGACGGAGCGGAGGTCGGCGACGCGGTCAACGTCCGCGGAGGCTCCTCATCGTCCGGCGTGAAGGTGAAATACAGGGCCAGCCCGATGGAGACGACCGCCACCGCCGCGATCGTGACCGGGAAACCGATCCTCCTCCGCCCGGATCCCGGCGGCGTGGGCGAGCCGGCCGCGCCGTCCGGCCCGGACGGCGCCTGCCCGGCGGCGTGCTCCGCGGGCACGGCGGCGTATGGAGGCCGTTCCGGGGAATTCGGTGCGTTCCCTGCGGCGTACGGCCGGGTCGCGGGCTCGGCGGCTCCGGCGGCGTCCGGACGGCCTTCGGCCGGGCGCTGCGCGGCTTCGCCGGAGACCGGCCGGTCGCCGGTGGCGTGCCCGGCGGCCTTCTGATCGTCTCCGGTGGTCCGCCCCACGGCTTCGCCCGGGCCGCGCTGGTCGTGCTCGGTGGTCTCGCCGGTGCTCCGGTGGTCCTGCCCGGGGGCCGTGCCGGTGCTCGCCTGGCTCCCGGTGGCCTGTTCCGCGGCTCCGGCGACGTGCCGCGCCTGCTCGGCCGGCGGTTCGCCGGCGGCGTCCCGCCGCTCCGCGGGAGCCGGCCGGGCGGTATCGGCCTCCTGGATATCGCGCCAGCGGGCGCGCCACGGCCCGGGGTCCGCTCCGCACGCCTTCACGTAGCGCTCGACGAAGTCCCACGGCGGCAGCTCCTTGGGATTGAGCCGCCGGGAGATCGTGCTGGGGTGGTACCCCATGCGGCTCCCGATCGCCTCCAGCGACCGGTCGCCCCGCAGCCGGCGTAGGTCGTCGACGAACTCGGCGATCGGCCCCAGTCGCCGGTCGATCGGCTGATCCCTACGCCCACTCCGTGCCATGTGACCTCCGCCAGATACCGGCTCGTTCCCGGCCCGTTGCTCGGCGTTTTCCCCGCAGCCGATTCACGGGGTCAAAGGGTGCGAGGAACTGAACACATGCGCTGTTCGTGGACCGCCGGGCCCGCGACGTCATGATCTCATGTTTCGCGGAGAGTAGGACGTCCTCTGTGCAAGTCCGGGCCCTATTCGCCCGGAAACCCGGCGGTATTCGCACGGGCCCGGACTTCCATGCCTGCCTCGTCCCCGGCCGCCGTTCCGCGGCCACGTGGAAAAGCGGTCTTTGCGAGAACCCGTCATGCCGCTTTCCGGAAATCCGGAAGCCCGGGGCGGGCCGCCCGCCGGAGAACCTTGATCTCGATCGAGGTGGCCGGCCGTACGTGGGACGACGCCGCGGCGATCGCCGGAGCGGTGCGGAGCATGGGCCGCCCCTGGCCTGCCCGTTGATTCGCCCTTCGGAGCAAGCCGAAATTTTTGCTATAGAGCACCAATCTTGGGGAGATAGCACGGTAGCGCGGTTTTTGGGGGTAGCGTAGGCCGGTCCGAACATCCGCGACGGGGGGCGGAAGGCCATGGCCGTGGTTCCGCTGAGAGCGGGCGCAGAGCACCGGCTACCGGCCGAGGTGACGAGCTTCATCGGGCGGCGGCGGGAGACCACCGAGGCCCGGCGTCTGCTCTCGGTCGCCCGGCTGGTCACCATCACCGGCGTGGGAGGGGTGGGGAAGTCCCGCCTCGCCCTCCGGGTCGCCCTCGACGTACGGCGGGCCTTCCCCGGCGGGGTGTGCTTCGTCGAGCTCGCCGATGTGGACGAGCCCGCGCTGATCGGTCAGGCGCTCGCCGACACCCACAGCATCCGGATCCCCCCGTCCCAGTCGCCGGTCGATGTGCTCATCGAGCACCTGGCGGATCGGCGGATGCTCATCGTGCTCGACAACTGCGAGCACCTCCTCGAGGATTGCGCCGTGCTCGCAGACGGGCTGCTGCGCGCCCTTCCCGGCCTGCGGATCCTCGCCACCAGCCGGCAGCCGCTCGGCATCGCGAGCGAGCAGACCCTGGAGCTCGCCCCGTTGCCGGTCTCCGGGGCCGGGCCGCTGACGTGCTCCGCGGAGTCGGACGCGGTCCGGCTCTTCGCCGAGCGGGTCGCCGCCGTACGCCCGGATTTCGCGGTGACCGAGGCGAACCTGCCGGTCGTGCTGGAGATCTGCCGCCGCCTCGACGGGCTGCCCCTCGCGATCGAGCTCGCCGCCGTCCGGCTGCGCGCCCTCTCCGTTGAGCAGCTGCTGCAGCGGCTGGACGACCGCTTCCGGCTGCTCACCACGGGATCGCGCGCCGCGCCGCCCCGCCAGCGGACGCTGCGCGCGCTGATCGACTGGAGCCACGACCTGTGCACCGCGAAGGAGCGGCTGCTCTGGCAGCGTGCCTGCGTGTTCAGCGACGGCTTCACCCTGGAGACGGCCGAGGAGGTCTGCTCCGGCGACGGCATCGGCGAGGCCGAGGTCATCGACCTGATCACCGGGCTGGTGGAGAAGTCCGTGCTGATCAGGGAGGAGGGGTATCACGAGGCACGGTACCGGCTGCTCGACACGATCCGGCAGTACGGCAGGGAGCGGCTCGCCGAGTCCGGGGAGGAGGCGATCTGGCGGAGGCGGCACCGGGACCACTATCGCGACCTCGCGCGGAAGGCGTGGGAGCGGCACTTCGGGCCGGCCCAGCTCGACTGGCACGTACGGCTGCACGCCGAGGACGGCAACCTGCACAAGGCGCTGGAGTGGTCCTTCGCGGAGCCGGGCGAGGCCGAGACCGGCCTGGCCATGGCCACCCACCTCCTGCACCACTGGATCAGGTACCACCCGCGCGAGGGCCGGGGCTGGCTCGCCCAGGGTCTGGCGCTCTGCACGGCGCCGACCGTGCTCCGGGCCCGGGCCCTGTGGGGGTGCGCCTGGATGTCCCTCATGCAGGGGGACGAGGCGCCGGCCGCCGCGATGCTCGCGGAGTGCCGGGAGATCGCCGCCCGGACCGGCTCCGATTACGACCTCGCCTACGCCGACCTCTGCTCGGGCATGCTCGCCATGAGCCGGGGCGAGGCGGCCACGGCCGCCGTGCTCTACCGGAAGGCGGCGGACCGGTGCCGGCGGCTCGGCGATCACGTGGGGGTGGCGCTCGCGCTCATCCGGCTCTGCCTGGCGCGTTCGGTGCAGGGCCGCGGGGAGGAGGCCCAGGCCCTCGGCGAGGAGGCCGTGGCGGTCTGCGAGGCGCACGGGGACGTCCGGTACCGGGCGTACGCGCTGATGGTGCTCGGCATCGAGGCCTGGCGGCGGGGGGAGCTCCAGCGCGCCGCGGCGCTCCAGAAGCAGAGCCTGGAGAGCAACCGGGTCATGGACGACTACACCGGCTGCGGCATGAACCTGGAGGTCCTCACGTGGATCGCCGGGAGCGAGGAGCGGTACGCACGGGTCGCCCGCCTCCTCGGCATCCTGAAGAGCCCGCCGTGGTCGGACGACGTGTCGATGGTCGAGTTCCGGTGGCTCCGCCGGCACAGCAGGGTGTGCGAGGCCGAGGCGGTGAAGGCCCTGGGCACCAAGGCGTTCTCGGCCGAGGTCACGCGCGGCGCCCGGCTCGCCCCGGACGAGGCGGCCGGTTTCGTCCTCGAGCTGGAGGCCCCCGAGGAGCCGGTGCCCGCGGCGTCGAACGGGCAGGTGCCGCCGCTCACCCGCAGGGAGACGGAGATCGCCCGGCTCGTGTCGCGCGGCCTGAGCAACAAGGAGATCGCGTCGACGCTGGTCATCTCCCCGCGCACCGCGGAAGGGCACGTCGAGCACATCCTCGACAAGCTGGGCTTCAGCTCCCGAACCCAGATCGCCACATGGCTGAACGAGCAGACGAGGAACGGCAAGGCGTGACGGTCACCGCAGCCGGTCCGCCCTCAGCTCGAACCACATGACCTTGCCCGCGGCGGTCGTCCTGCCGCCCCACCGGCTGGAGAGGATGTCGATGAGCATCAGCCCACGGCCCCCCTCCTCCTCGAGGGTGAGGTTCTCGCTCGTGTCACAGCGGGGGATCTCGCCGCCGCTGTCCGCCACCTCGCAGCGCACGACCCCGTCCATGCGGGTGATCGTGAGCGAGATCGGGCCGGGCGTGTACCGCAGCGCGTTGGTGACGAGTTCGCTGACGAGCAGCATCGCCGTGTCCGAGAGGTGGCCCAGGCCCCAGGCGATGAGCTGGTCCCGGGTGAGCCGCCGGGCTCGGGCGGCCGCGTGCAGGTCGGCGGAGAGCCGCCACGACTCGGTCTGCACCCTGGAGCCGCCCATGATGCGGAGGACGAAGCGGCTGAACCGCCGGTAGAGCTCTGTCATGCCGAGCCACGCGGACCTGGGTTCACCGGCCGTGGTGAAGTGCTCGGCCATCTCCAGCCTGGGTGTGGTGGCGATGTGGCTCATATGGCACACCTCGCGATCCCCGGGCGGCGCGGCGCGTTCCGCGGGCCCGGCGGCCGGCCGTCACCGGCGCGCCCGGCCGCGTCGTGGGGTCTCCGCCCATGCCGTGACCGGAGTGCGAGCGAGAAGGCGGCTTCCCGGGCCTTCGTGGACGGTGGCTCATGGGACATGGGCGTCCCCTCTCTGCCATGACTCGATGACTCTTCCAGAGTGCCTGTGCGCCCACCGGAAGGGGGACCGGGAAATCCCCTAGATGTGTACCTATTCGTTCGCCTGCGTATGGGTAGTGCACGGGTCAACCGCGACGGGACACGGGTAGATCCGGCAAACGAGAGCACCGCTCTTGCCGTACGGCCCGCCGTCCCGGCGCGGAATCGATGGGCGAGGCCGGCGGGCGGCCGTCGCCCGGGGACCGGACCCGGCGAGCCGGGCCGGCCGGAGGAAAACCCGTAGGTGCCGGACCGGGCCCGCCTCGCGCCGGGGCCGGCGCGTACGGTTCCGTCCGCGACCACGACGAAGGCCCTGCCCGCGGTGCGGGCAGGGCCTTCGAGCTGGTCGGGGTGGCCGGATTTGAACCGACGACCTCTTCGTCCCGAACGAAGCGCGCTGCCAAGCTGCGCTACACCCCGGTGGGCGCGTCGCCCTATGCCACGGCAAGTCTAGCGAACTTTGGCGGTACTTGTGCCACGCGCGCGGCCGACCGGCCGCCGGGGCACCAGAGTGAGCAGAGATGCCTCGGGCGGGCAGGCGAACCGGACCGGCGCGTACGGCGAGGTGCCGAGGCCGGCCGAGACGTGCAGCCACGCGCGGCCGTGCCGGCTGAGGCCCTTCACCCGCGCGGTGTCGAGCCCGCAGTTCGTCACCAGCGCGCCGTAGAACGGGATGCAGATCTGGCCGCCGTGGGTGTGCCCGGCGAGCAGCAGGTCGTACCCGTCGTCGGCGAAGCGCGTCAGGTTCCGCGGCTCGGGCGAGTGCATGACGCCGATCCGGAGGTCGGCGTCGGCCGGGGCCTGCCCGGCGATCTCGTCGTACCGGTCCCGGTCGATGTGGGAGTCGTGGATGCCGCCTACGTGCACGTCGAGGTCGCCGACCTTGAGCCGGGCGGTCTTGTTGTTCAGGTCCAGCCAGCCGGCGGCGGTCATCGCCGCGCCGAGCTCCTCCCAGGGCAGGTCCGGGGTGTTCCGCCGCACGTCCCCCTTGGAGGTGCGCCACAGGTAGCGGGCCGGGTTCTTGAAGTGGGGCGCGTACAGGTCGTTGGACCCGTACACGAACACGCCCGGCCGCTCCAGCAGCGGCTCCACCGCCCGCAGGTACGCCTCGACCGCGTCGGGGTGCGCGATGGTGTCGCCGGTGTTGACGATGAGATCCGGGTTGAGCAGGTCCAGGGAGCGCACCCACTTGATCAGCCTGGTGCGGCGGGGCGTGAGGTGCAGGTCGGAGATGTGCAGGATCCGGATCGGGCGCTGGCCCGGTTCGAGGACCGGCACGTCGAACCGGCGAAGGCGGAACCAGTTCCGCTCGAACACGGCGGCATAGCCGAGCCCGGCGGCGCCGAGCCCGAGCAGCGAGAGCGAAGCCGCGGCAGCTCTTCTCACACTGCACATCATGCCCGACACGGGAGAGGCCTCCCGCCAATCGCCTGTGAAGATCGGGTTGCGCTGGCGGCAAGATGGACGCATGAGTGCGTTGAAAGACAGGCTCCAGGCCGATCTGACGGCGGCGATGAAGGCGCGGGACGAGGTGCGGATGCGGACCATCCGCATGGCCCTCGCCGCCATAAACGTCGCCGAGGTCGCGGGCGAGAAGGCGCGCGAGCTCTCCGACGACGAGGTCATCAAGGTGCTGACGAAGGAGGCGAAGAAGCGGCGCGAGGCCGCCACCGCGTTCTCCGACGCCGGCCGTGCCGACCGGGCCCAGGCCGAGCTCGACGAGCTCGCCGTCCTGGAGGAGTACCTGCCCGCCCAGCTCTCCGACGAGGAGCTGAACAAGCTGATCGACGAGGCGATCGCCGAGACCGGGGCGCAGGGGCCCAAGGCCATGGGCCAGGTGATGAAGGTGCTCACCCCGCGGATCGCCGGCAGGGCCGAGGGGGCGCGGGTGGCCCAGGCGGTCCGGGCTCGCCTCTCCGGCTGACCGGCCCGCTGACGGATGAGCCGGTCCGGGCGGGACCGCGCTCATCCGCCGCGGCGGCCTCGCGGCCGCGGGCGCCGCGGCGGGCCGGCGTCACTCGAACGGGTTGTCGCCGCCGAAGAGGTCGAGCCTGTCCCCGGGGCCGCGGCCCCGCTCCCGGTCGCCTCCGCGGCCGCCGCGCTCATCCCCGCGGCCGTCCTTGTCCCGCTTCTTCGGCGGAGGCGCGCACTGCTTGCTGCACCCGCCGAACCGCGACATGTCCGGCGGCACGAACGACGACGGGGGAACGCCCTTGAGGGCCTCGAGGAAGGTCTCCTTCCAGATCGGGCCGGGGATGGTCGCCCCGTACACGGAGCCGTACCGGCGGCCGCCCATGACCTGCCCGCTCAGCGGGTAGCGCACCGGGCCGCGCGGGTCACCGAGGCTGACCGCACCGGCGAGGTCGGGGGTGTACCCCGCGAACCACGCGGTCCGCGACACGTCACCGGTGCCCGTCTTCCCGGCCGCGTCCCGGCCGATGCCGCCGACCCCGGCCATGGTGCCCTTGGTGAACACGCCCTGGAGGATGTAGGTCGTCGCGTCCGCGACCTCCGGCTCCACCACCTGCTTGCACTGCGGCTTGAACTTCGTCGACCGGCCGTACCGGTCGATGATCTCGGTGATGGCCATGGGCTTGCAGTACTTGCCCCGCGCCCCGAGCGTGGCGTAGGCGGCGGCCACGGTCACCGGGTCCATCTCGTTGAAGCCGAGGGTGAACGGCTCGAACTCCTGGAGCTTCTGCCCGTCGGCGCGCTTGATGCCGAAGTCCTTGGCGGTCTTCACCACGTCGCAGAGGCCGACCTTCTGCTCCAGGGTGAGGAAGAACGTGTTCACCGACTTCCAGGTGCCGGTCTGCAGGGTGAGGAAGCCGCCGCGGCCGCCCTCCGAGTTGTGCAGCGGGGTCCGGGTGTCGCCGACCGAGTTGCCCTGGCAGTCCTTGAAGTCGTGCGGGCTCCGCGCCACATAGGTCGGGCCGACGTTGAAGCCGTCGTTGAACTTGTAGCCCTTCTTCAGGGCGGTGACGAGCGTGAACATCTTGAAGGTCGAGCCGGCCTGGAAGCCCGTGCCGCCGCCGTGCTCGGCATCGGCGACGACGTTGATGGACATCTCCTTCTTTTTCCGGTTCGTCCCGAACTTCCGGCTGGCCGCCATCGCCTTGATGGCGCCGGTGCCCGGCTCGACGAGCGCCTCCGCGGCGACCGGGTTGTCGGTCGGGTGGACGTACTTGCGGATCGCCTTCTCGGCGGCGCGCTGCATCTTCCGGTCGAGCGTGGTCTTGATGGTGAGCCCGCCCCGGGCGAGGAAGTCCGAGCGCGCCTTCTGGGTCTTGCCGAACTGCGGGTTGTTGAGGATCTCGTTCCGTACGTAGAGGCAGAAGTACGGGAACTCGCTCTGCTCGCAGCCGCCGGGGATCGGCACGTCCTTGTAGCCGAGCTTCTGCGCCTTGGCCTTCTCGGCCTCCTCCGGCGTGATGATCTTCAGCTCGGCCATCCGGTCGAGCACCACGTTGCGCCGGGCCAGCAGGCGGTCGCGGAAGCGCTTGCCGCGGTTGGGGTCGGTCGCGTTCGGGTTCTGCACGGCTCCCGCGAGCGTGGCCGCCTCGGCGAGGTTGAGCTGGGAGGCGTGCTTGCCGAAGAACCGCTTCGCCGCCGCCTCGATGCCGTACGCGCCGGCGCCGAAGTACGCGATGTTGAGGTACCGCTCGAGGATCTCGTCCTTGGTGTACTTCTGCTCGATCGCCATCGCGTACCGGATCTCGGTGAGCTTGCGCGAGAGCGTCGGCGCGACGGCGGCGGCCTTCTCTTCCTCGGTCTCGGCCTTGTTGTAGAGAACCTGCTTGACGTACTGCTGGGTGATCGACGACCCGCCCTGGGTGACACCGCCGGAGACGATGTTCTTGATGAGCGCGCGGGCGGTGCCCTCCAGGTCCAGGGGCCCGTGTTCGTAGAACCGGTAGTCCTCGATCGCGACGATCGCCTTGCGCATGATCGGCGCGATCTTGTCGAGGGTCACCGACTCCCGGTTCTGGTAGTAGAACTGTGCGAATGGCTTGCCGTCGGCGTCCAGGAGGACGGTCTTCTCGGGCAGCGGTGGCTCGTCGAGCTCCTCGGGCGCGAGGTGGAGGGCCTCCGTGGCGGACTTGGCGGTCATGCCGACCGTGCCGACCGCGGGCAGCGCGATGCCGGCGGTCAGCACCCCCGCCACACCGGCGGCGCCGAGGAGCCGCAGTACTCCGCCTCGAACGGACGCTTTGGGTTTGCCGTTGGTTTGCACGTTTTCCAGGTTACGCCGGGTTCGTGACCGTATTCGAACTCACTGGACGACCGCAGATTACCCGGACGCGGGGGTAACTAGTCCATCCCGGCCATGTGGCCTGACATGACCATGTAAGAATTTGGTCCCCGTGGGGCCTGTCGCCTCAATCGGGTCCTTGCGTACGTTCTTCAGTGCGGCAACTGCAAAGGAGGCTCGACGCCCGCGCCCGTCGGCCGACACAACGACTGACCACCGAAGGGGAGTGGGGTCGAAACATGTGGATTACGGATTGGACCTCCCGTGCGGCCTGCCGAAATGCGGACCCCGATGCGCTGTTCGTGCAGGGAGCGGCCCAGAACCGGGCGAAGTTGATCTGCCGGGGATGCCCTGTCCGTACCGAGTGCCTTGCCGACGCCCTCGATAACCGGATCGAGTTCGGGGTCTGGGGCGGCATGACCGAACGGGAGCGCCGCGCACTGCTCCGGCGTCGGCCCGACGTCACTTCCTGGCGTGACCTGCTCGCGGCGGCCAAGGAAGAGTACGAGCGCAACCTCGAGCGTTCCAAGGAGCTCATCGCCGGCTGAGCGCCACAGCGTCGTGGCCTGCCGGCCCGGCCGATGAGATGGGAGGCTGACGGCGTGCTCAGCCTCCTCGTCCTGACCGCGAGCTCGCCATGACCACGAGCTCCTCGCCATGGCCGCGAGCGGTTGTCCGGTGAACCGGAGCGCCCGCCCGGAACGCGGGCGAGGGGGCGCGGGCATGCGCGTCACATCGCGAGCAGTTGCCCGATCTGACGCAGCCCATCCAGATCGTGCACGTCCTCGGGCATCGCCGGAACCCTGGCGACCGGGACGGTCGGGTGGGCGGCGGTGAAGTGCTCCTGCTCCCGCTGCTCACGCGCGGCGAGCTGCATCCGCTCGGCGTGCAGCCGGAGCACGGCGGCGGTGAGCTCGTGCTCGCCCCGCGCCTCCAGCTCCTCGGCGGCGGCAATGCTCCGCTCGGCGGAGAGCGCGGCCGCCGGGGACGCATGGACCCGGTTCACCACCAGCCCGGCGAGCGGCATCCGGTCTTCGGCGAGCCGTTCCACGAAGTAGGACGCCTCCCGCATCGCGTCGCGCTCCGGTGCGGCGACCACGAGGAACGCGGTGCCGGGCGCCTGCAGGAGCCGGTAGGTCTGCTCGGCGCGCTGCCGGAAACCGCCGAACACCGCGTCGAGGGCGGAGACGAACAACTGGATGTCCCGGAGCACCTGGGCGCCGATCACCTTGGTGAGGATCCCGGTCATCACGTTCAGCCCCAGGTTGAAGAGCTTGAACGCGCTCCGGCCTCCCGCCTTCGCCGGGGCGGTGAGGATCCGGATGAGCCGTCCGTCGAGGAAGCGGCCGAGCCGCTCCGGCGCGTCGAGGAAGTCGAGCGCCGACCGTGACGGCGGGGTGTCCACCACGATCAGATCCCAGTCGCCGGTACGGCTGAGCTGGCCGAGTTTCTCCATGGCCATGTACTCCTGCGTGCCGGAGAAGCTCGAGGAAAGCGACTGGTAGAAGGGGTTCGTCAGGATCTGGTGCGCCCGCTCCGGGTCCGCGTGGGCCTCGATGATCTCATCGAAGGTCCGCTTCATGTCGAGCATCATCGCGTACAGCTCGCCGCCCTTGGCGGTGTTGCCCAGCACCAGGCGCGGGGTGTTGTCCAGCTCGGTGAGGCCCATGGCCTGGGCGAGCCGCTTGGCCGGGTCCACCGTGAGCACCACCACCGACCGGCCGCGCTCGGCGGCCCGCAGGCCGAGGGCCGCCGCCGTGGTGGTCTTGCCGACTCCGCCGGCCCCGCAGCACACGATGATCCGCGTGCCGCGGTCGTCGAGGATCGCGTCGATGTCCAAGGTGGGCGCGGTCTTCACAGCTCACCCTCTCACTGTCGGAACCTGCTGAACGCCCTCACCCGGCCTCGGTCACGCGGCGCCCTGCGCGCGCAGCGCCTCGGCCAGCTCGTAGAGCCCGGCGCGGTCCACGCCGTCGGCGAGCAGCGGCAGCTCGTAGCAGGGGACGCCGGCCGACGCGAGCATCTCGCGCTCCCGCCGCTCCAGTTCGACCCGCTTCGCGTGCTCGATCACCTCTTGGGTGAGAGCCTCGGCGATCAGTGAGGCGTCGCCGCTCTCGTCGACGATCCCGGCGGCCTTGAGCCCCAGGGCCAGCTCACCGCTGTCGAACCGGTTCTCCCGGGCCGCGGCGAGCACCGGCTCGGACAGGAAGACCGGCCGGACCATGTTGATGACGATGCCGCCCACCGGCAGGCCCGCCGCCCGCAGCTCGGCGATGCCGTCGAGCGTCTCCTGGACCGGCATCTCCTCCAGCAACGCGACGAAGTGGACCGCGGTCTCGGGCGAGGCGATGACCCCGCGGACCATCTCGGCGTGGTTCTTGATCGGCCCCACCCGGGCCAGCCCGGCGACCTCGTGGGTCACGTTGAGGAACCGCACGATCCGCCCGGTGGGCGGGGCGTCCATCACCACGGCGTCGTACGCCCGCTTGCCGGACCTGTCGCGCCGCCGCACCGCCTCGCTGGTCTTGCCGGTCACCAGCACGTCCCGCAGGCCGGGGGCGATGGTGGTGGCGAAGTCGATCATGCCGATCCGGTCGAGCGCCTTGCCCATGCGCTTGAGGCCGTAGAACATCTCGAGGTACTCGAGCAGGGCCTCCTCCGGATCGATCGCCAGGGCGTACACCTCTCCCCCGCCCGGCGCGACGGCGATCTTCCGTTCCGCGTAGGGAAGCTGCGGGAGATCGAAGACCTGGGCGATGCCCTGGCGCCCCTCGACCTCGACCAGCAGGACCTTCCTCCCGCCCGCGGCGAGGGCGAGCGCGAACGCCGCGGCCACCGTCGTCTTCCCGGTGCCGCCCTTACCGGTGATGACGTGCAGCCGCACGCCCTCCCAGTCGGTGTCCCGGGCGCTGCCCGCCGCCGTCGGGTCGTTCACCATTCCTCCACGTCTCACCCGCCCTAGGGAAGGCTACCCAACGGTCAGCTCGCGATTCGCCCGCGGTTCCCCGGTCCCCGGGGGCCGGGCCGCCCGTGCCGGCCGTACCCCGCGGCGCGCCGGTCAGGCGGCGGCCGTGACGGGGCGAGTCGCTACCCTGTGTGCCCATGACGAAGTGGGAGTACGTCACGGTGCCATTGCTCACGCATGCCACCAAGCAGATCCTCGATAACTGGGGAGACGAGGGCTGGGAGCTCGTCGCGGTCGTTCCCGGCCCGAACCCGGAGCAGCTCGTCGCCTACATGAAGAGGCCGAAGCAATGAGCGCCCCGGAGCAGCGGCTCGCCGAGCTCGGCCTGGCCCTCCCCGAGGTCGCGGCCCCGCTCGCCGCGTACGTGCCGGCCGTCCGGTCGGGCGCCTACGTCTACACCTCCGGCCAGCTCCCGCTGGTGGAGGGCAAGCTCCCCGCCACCGGCAAGGTGGGCGCCGAGGTGCCGGTGGAGGAGGCCCAGCGGCTCGCCCGCATCTGCGCCCTCAACGCCCTGGCCGCGGTCAAGTCCGTGGTCGGCGACCTGTCGTCGGTCGTGCGGATCGTCAAGGTCGTCGGCTTCGTCGCGAGCGCGCCGGGCTTCACCGGCCAGCCGCAGGTGGTCAACGGGGCGAGCGAGCTGCTCGTCGACGTGTTCGGCGAGGCGGGCAAGCACGCCCGGAGCGCGGTCGGCGTGGCGGTGCTCCCGCTGGACGCGCCCGTCGAGGTCGAGCTCATCGCCGAGGTCAGGTGACCGTCCCCGCCCGGACCGGGCCCCCGCGGCGCCTCACCGGGCGCCGCGGGTGGGGATCATGAAGGTGTCGTCCAGGGGAATGCCGCGCCACCCGCCGTCCGCTTTACCGTGGGCCCATGGCGAGGTGGGAGTACGCCGTGGTGGGCTTCGACTTGGGCACTTACCGTGGGGCCCAGCAGGTCCTCGATGACTGGGGGAGCGCCGGCTGGGAACTCGTCACAGTCATTCACCTCTACAACACGGAGTACAACTCCTCGTTTGTCGCGTTCCTGAAGCGGCGGACGGGGTGAGGGCCTCGGAGCGGCGCCTCGTGGATCCTGCCTGATCCTCCCCAGGGTCTCTTCCGCCGGACGAGCCCGCCGAGGCCGGGCCCATCGCGGACGCCCGGCGGCCGGCCCCCGCCCAGGGCCATCCCGGCGTACGAGCAGTCCACGGGCAGGAGTAAGCTCCCCGGGACGGCTGGGATCAGAGGAGGCTGGAGTGCGTCTTCCCCTGCGGGGCGCGGCGGGGGAGCGGGCCAGGGACGTCCTGGCCGGGCGGGCGCCGGTGGTGCCCGCGCGGGACGCCGCGACCGTGGTGCTGCTCCGCGACGACCCCTTGGAGACCTTCCTGCTCCGGCGGAAGCAGACCCTTGCGTTCGCCGCGGGCGCGTACGTCTTCCCCGGAGGCGCGGTCGATCCCCGGGACGCCGACCACGCGATCGCCTGGGCGGGTCCGTCCCCCGCCGAGTGGGCGGAGGTGCTGCGGACCGATGAGCGGACCGCCCGTGGCCTGGTGTGCGCGGCGGTCCGGGAGACCTTCGAGGAGTCGGGCGTGCTCCTCGCCGGGCCGGACACCGGCTCGGTGGTCGCGGACACGAGCGGGGACGACTGGGAGGCCGACCGCCGCGCGCTCGTGGACCGCACGCTCTCGTTCGCGGAGTTCCTGGAGCGCCGCCGGCTCGTGCTCCGGTCCGACCTGCTTAAGGCGTGGGCGCACTGGATCACCCCGGAGGTCGAGCCGCGGCGGTACGACACCCGGTTCTTCGTGGCCGCCCTGCCGGCCGGGCAGCGGACCCGGGACGTGGGCGGGGAGTCCGACGGGGTGGTCTGGATGGAGCCGAAGACCGCCCTGGCCCGGGCCGCGGCGGGCGAGATGCACCTGATGCCGCCGACATTACGGACATTGACGGAGATCGCGGCCTTCGAGACGATCAGTGAGGTGCTCGCGCACGAGCGCGAGATCGTGACCATCATGCCTCCGGCCGTCGAGATCGACGGGGAGGTGGTCCTGCTCATCCCCGGCCCGGAACCCGGCTCGGAGACCGGCCCGGAGGCCGGCGGGGAGCCGGGCCCGGCGGAGGGCCGGCCTGCGGCGGAGCGGCCCTGACCGGGGCCGATCCCGGCCGGAGCGGCGCGCCGTGCCCCCTACCGGTGCGCCCCGCACCCACAGCGAGGAGACCACATGAGCGGCTTGCGGATACCGCTGGACGGCCCCGACGGGGCGGGCACGGAGCACGTGACCAACCTGCTGGCCCCCAACCCCTCGCCCTGGACGCTCGACGGCACGAACACGTGGGTGATCGGCGGCGGGGAGACGGTGCTGGTCGTCGACCCGGGCCCGGACGACGAGCAGCACCTGAAGCGGGTCGTCGAGCACCTCGGCGACCGCAGGGTGGCCGCGATCCTGCTCACCCACGGTCACCGCGATCACAGCGCGGGCGCCCCGGCGCTCGCCGAGATGGTACGGGCCCCGGTGCGGGCCCTCGACCCGAAGCACCGGCTGGGCGAGGAGGGCCTGCAGGACGGGGACGTGCTCACCGTGGACGGGCTGGAGGTCAGGGTGGTCGGCACCCCGGGGCACTCGTTCGACTCGCTCTGCTTCTGGGTGCCGGAGGACCGGGCGATGCTCACCGGGGACACGATCCTGGGCCGGGGCACCACCGTGATCGCCTCGGACGGGCACCTCGGGGACTACCTGCGCAGCCTCGACCGGCTCCGGGCGCTCGCCGAGACCGTGGAGGCGAGCGCGCTGCTCCCCGGCCACGGGCCCGTGCTGCCCGATCCGATCGCCGCGCTCGACGGGTACATCGCGCACCGGCGGAAGCGGCTGGATCAGATCCGCGAGGCGATCCGCCGGGGCGCCAAGGACGTCGCCGAGATCGTCGACATCGTGTACGCGGACGTGGACCCCTCGCTCCGGCGCGCGGCCGAGTGGTCCGTGCGCGCTCAGCTCGATTACCTCGAGGGCCGCTGACCCGGGGCGGGCCGCGGCGGTGACCCCGCCCCGGGCGTACCGGGCGACCGCTCCGCGCACCGGAGCCGGCGCGCGTCCGGGCGCCGGTCAGCGCGAGCGGTGGTGGAGCCGATCCCGGTCGAGGATGACCACGGCCTTGGCCTCGATGCGGAGCCAGCCGCGCTGCGCGAAGTCGGCGAGGGCCTTGTTCACCGTCTCCCGGGAGGCGCCGACGAGCTGCGCGAGCTCCTCCTGGGTGAGGTCGTGGTGCACCCGGACGCCGTCCTCGGTCTTCGTCCCGAACCGGTCGGCGAGGTCGAGGAGCTGCTTGGCCACCCGGCCGGGCACGTCGCTGAAGACCAGGTCGGCGATCACGTCGTTGGTACGGCGGAGCCGCTGGGCGAGGGCGCGCAGCAGGTGGACGGCGACCTCGGGCCGCCCGGTCAGCCAGGGCCGCAGATCGTCGTGGCCGAGGCCGGCGAGGCGGACGTGGGTGAGCGCGATGGCGGAGGCGGTACGCGGCCGCGGGTCGAAGAGGGACAGCTCGCCGAACATCTCCCCCGGCCCGAGCACGCTGAGCAGGTTCTCCCGGCCGTCCGACGAGGTGCGGGCGAGCTTGATCTTCCCCTCGAGGACCACGTAGAGCCGGTCGCCCTCTTCGCCTTCACTGAAGACCGTTTGCCCCTTGGACAGCTCGATCTCGGTGATGCTGGCGCGCAGTGCGGCGGCGCTCTCGGGATCGAGCGCGGAGAACAGGGGCGCCTTCATCAGGATTTCGTCGGTGCTCACGGTGTCTCCCTACCTCGCTTGCGCTCGTCACCGCCTCGGGCGCCAGCCAGAGTGACCCGTCTCCTCGCTTAGGCTTACGGCGTGTCCCGTAACCGCTCTGCGGCAGGAGAGTCCCGGCTCGCGCTCGTGCGCCGTGCCCGCAGGATCGACAGAATCCTGGCCGAAACCTACCCCGACGCCCATTGCGAGCTGGACTACAGCAGTCCTCTGGAGTTGCTGGTCGCCACGATCCTTTCAGCGCAGTGTACGGATAAAAGAGTAAATACGGTTACTCCGGTATTGTTCGCCAAGTACCGGACGGCGGCCGACTACGCCGCGGCCGACCAGGCCGAACTCGAGGAGATCATCCGGCCGACGGGCTTCTACCGCGCCAAGGCGTCCAACATCATCGCCATGGCCCAGGCGCTCTGCGAGCGCCATCATGGCGAGGTGCCCGATCGGCTGGAGGATCTGGTCCGCCTGCCCGGCGTGGGCCGGAAGACCGCCAACGTCGTGCTGGGTAACGCCTTCGGCATCCCCGGCATCACGGTGGACACGCATTTCCAGCGACTCGCGAGGAGGTTCGGCTGGACCAAGGAGACCGACCCCGTCAAGATCGAGCACGAGGTCGGTGAGCTGTTCCCCAAGTCGAGCTGGACCATGCTCTCCCACCGGCTCATCTGGCATGGACGACGCATCTGCCACGCCCGCAGGCCAGCCTGCGGAGCGTGTCCCATCGCCACGCTCTGCCCATCGTACGGTACGGGTCCGACGGACCCGGAGGAGGCTCGGAAACTGGTCAAGGCGGGCCCCTTTTCCTGAGCGTCACAAAGCTCGGCTACAACGATGGGAACAAGGCGTTCGAGCCTCGACGTTGTCCACGGCGCGATGATCGCGCCGCTGGAGGCGCACTGGAGGTGATGGCGTGGCTCCCGGGTGGTTGACGGATCTCGCGATCAAGGCCCGGCGGCAGCCGGTACCGCCGGCCCTGCGGCCACCCGCGGACGGAGCCGGCCGGTCCGCCGCGGTCCTCCTGCTCTTCGGCGAGAGCCCGGTGGGCCCGGACATCCTGCTCATCCAGCGCAGCACCAAGGATCGGGTGCACGGCGGCCAGCCCGCGTTCCCCGGTGGCGGCGTGGACCCCCAGGACGACGGCCCGGTCGCCGCCGCCCTGCGCGAGGCCGCCGAGGAGACCGGGGTCGACCCCAGCGGCGTCGAGGTCGTGGGCACCATGCCCGAGGTGTACGTCTGGCGCAGCCGGTACCGGGTCACCCCGGTGCTCGCCTGGTGGCACACCCCGAGCGCGGTGCACCCGGCCTCACCGGACGAGGTCGACGCGGTGGAGCGCGTCCCCATCGCCGAGCTCACCGACCCGGCCAACCGGTTCCTCCTCCGGTACCCCGGCGGGCTCCCCCCATCGGTCGCGTTCCGGGTGCGCGGGCTGCTCGTGTGGGGGTTCACCGCGCGGGTGCTCGACTCGGTGCTCAGCATCGGCGGGTTCGAACGGCCCTGGGATCGGACCCGGATCGAGGACATGCCGCCGGACGTGCTGATGCAGGTGACCCGGGCCTGATCACCGCCCGGAGCCCGGCCGTACGATCCGCGCGGTCCCCGGCGGCCGTCCCGATGCCCACCGGAACGCCCGCGCCGCCGGCCCCGGGCCCTGCCGTACGCCATGGCCGAGCGGGCCGGGCGTCCCCGCGCCCGGGCCGAGTCGGCGTACCGGCCCGCATCCCCAGGGGCGGCTGGTTACCGTTGAACCGTGCGCGGTGATCTCCTGGACCTCATCTTGATCGGGCTGGTCGTGGCCTTCGCCGTGTCCGGGTACCGGCAGGGCTTCATCATCGGGGCGTTCAGCTTCATCGGGTTCGTCGGCGGAGCCCTGCTCGGGATGTTCATCGCGCCACCGCTCGCCGGGGCGATCGTGAACGGGGACATGGAGCGGGCGCTCCTCGCCATCGTGATCGTCTTCCTCACCGCCACCCTTGGGCAGTTCATCTGCTCCACGATCGGGGCGGTGGTCCGCAGCCACGTCACCTGGGAGCCGGCTCGGGTGGTCGACGCGTTCGGCGGCTCGGTGGCGAGCGGCCTGTCGGTCCTGCTCATCGCCTGGCTGTTCGGGTCGCTGATCGTCTCGATGAGCTCGCCCGTGCTCAAGGAGCAGGTGGTCGGCTCGATCGTCTGGCAGGCGGTCGACGAGGCGATCCCGGACAGCGTCCGGGCGCTGCAGAAGCCGTTCAAGGACTTCGTCGAGACCTCGGAATGGCCCCAGGTGATCACCTCGATCGGCGGGCAGAACGTGCCGCCGCCGGACGAGGGGGTGCTGCAGGGGAGCCCCGCCCTCGCCAGGGCCCGCAAGGCGATCGTCAAGATCGAGGGAACGGCGCCGAGCTGCCGCAAGCACATCGAGGGGACGGGCTTCGTCTACGCGCGGCACCGGGTGATGACCAACGCCCACGTCGTCGCCGGGGTCACCGAGGACCTCAAGGTCATCGACTCGACCGGGAAGCGGCACGCCGCCACGGTCGTGCACTACAACCCGGACAAGGACGTGGCCGTGCTGTTCGTGCCCGAGCTCCAGGTCCCCGCGCTCCGGTTCGACTTCACCGCGGAGCGGGGAGAGGACGCCATCATCGCCGGTTACCCCAAGGGCCGCGGGTTCACCCCGCTCGCCGCGCGGATCCGGACCAAGCTCCGGGCCGAGTCGGACGACATCTACAACCGGCGCAAGGTGGAGCGGGACGTCTACGTGATCCGCGGCAAGGTGCAGCCGGGCAACTCCGGTGGCCCGCTGCTCAGCACCGAGGGCCGGGTGTACGGAATGATCTTCGCGGCCGCGACCGACCAGGAGGAGACCGGGTACGCGCTCACCGCGCGGGAGATCCTGCCCGATGCCAAGAAGGCGAGCGCCGCGGTCGCCCGGGTCGGCACCCAGGAGTGCGACTAGCCGTACCCGCGGAACCCCGCGGGCGTGCCGAGTGGCGGCGAACCTTCGCGGACGGCAGGCCCGGCCGTGGGTGAATCCGGCCGTGCCGCCGGAACGTCACGATCGGAAGCCCTGATGCTCACCCGTTCGAGCCGTCCGCGGACGCCTCCGCCGTCGTGGCACGTTCCGGCTCCCCCGCCTGACGCAGGTGCTCCAGGATGACGCCGATCGCGGTCGCCGCGTCCACCTGGCCGGAGTCGATCTCGCTGGTGAGCCGGTCGCTCGCGATGGCGAGCGCCCGGAGGTCGAGGCCGTAAGGGCGGCGGGAGCCGTACGCGCTGAGCCGTGCCGAGCCGCGGGTGAGCAGGGTCGCGGCCCCCGGGAGGTTGCCCCGCTGCACATGGGTCAGCCCCACGCAGATCTGGGCGAGCCCTTGCCAGAGCTCCCGCTCCTCGGCCGGGCCGGTCTTCCAGCGCGCCTCGAACACCTCGTGGGCGTGGAACGGCCGTCCGGCCTCGAGCAACCGCTTCGCGTCCTCGATCGCCTGCAGCGGTCCCGGTGCGTAGTCATCGGGGATGCGGGGCACACCCTCGGCGCCATGAGGGAGCGGCCTGCCGTACTCGTCGCGAGGACGGAGATTACGGGGTCGGCCCGCTTCGTCACGGTCACGCATGGTCTCTCCGCAGGTCACGATGCGGCGCTGGGGCCGGCTGACTACGATCAGACGGGAGCCTCCGCATGATCACAAAATCGGCTGCCCAAGTGAAGCCGGGCCGCGGAGTGTCGGGTGATCACTCCGCGAAGTTGAGCATCTCAAAGCACATATTTACCGGAAGCCAGAAGATCACGCGAAAGCTTCCCCCAGGTAACGGTACTGGTCCCAAAGGGTGAGAGCGGGCGCGGGCCCGTGCGAGGCGGGCCTTGGGGCACGCGCGGGACGGCCCGGGCGGGCGTCCGTAACCGGGGGAGGCACGCGAGCGGGTCCGGGCTCGGGCGCCCGGTCACAGGTCGGTGAGCCAGGAGATCAGCTCGGCGTTGAACGGCTCGGGGCGCTCCTCGTGCGGGAAGTGACCGGCGCCCTCGATCAGCCGCCAGCGGTACGGCGCGGCGACGTACCGGCTCGACCCCATGGCCGTCCGCGGCAGCAGGCAGGGGTCGAGCGCGCCGTGCACCTGCAGCGTCGGCGCCTCGATCCGGGCGCGCATCTGCTTGGCGTAGTGGAAGCCGTCCGGGCGGACCTGCGACCGGGCGAACCAGCGGTAGTACTCCAGCGCGCAGTTGGCCGCCGAAGGGATGAGCAGGGCCTTCCGGTAGACGTCGGCCACGTCCGCCGGCGGCCAGCCCGGCCCGGACCAGCTCTTCAGCAGCCGCGCCACGAGCGCACCGCCGTCGGCGGTCAGCCGCCGTTCGGGGAGGATCGGCAGCTGGAAGGCGAGGGCGTGCCGTACCGCCTTGAGCTGGCCGAGCGTGGTCCACAGGGCGGCCCGGAGGCGGAGCGGGTGCGGGGCGGAGACCACCACCAGGCGGCGCACCACCTTGGGGTCCATCACGCTCATCGTCCACGCGATCAGGCCGCCCCAGTCGTGCCCCACCACGACCGCCCCGGCCTCGCCCAGCGCGCGGATCAGCCCGGCGGCGTCGACGGCGAGGGTCGGCAGGTCATAGCCGCGGGGTGGCTTGTCGCTGGCGCCGTACCCCCGCAGATCGACGGCGACCGCGCGATAGCCCGCCTCCGCCAGCGCCACGAGCTGGTGGCGCCAGGTCCACCAGAACTGGGGGAACCCGTGCAGCAGCAGGACCAGCGGCCCCGTCCCCGCCTCGACCACGTGGAACCGGGTGCCGCCCGCGTGGACCGTGCGGTGGTGCCACGGACCTTCGATCTCGATGACGGCCTTCTCGGTTGACATCGGGTCACGGATTGTCACTGAGCACCGAAGCGGACGGTTCCGAGCGTTCCTGGCCCCGCTGGGAGGCCGAGGCGGTGCCGGCGGCGGGTTCCAGCGGAGAGGTCTCCCGGCCGGAGCCGCGGAGCCCGCGCAGCGTGCGGGTCGTGCGCTTCATCCCGGACAGGCCCTTGAGCCGCCGGTAGCCGACGAACACCAAGATCACCGCCACGACCAGATAGAAGGCGGTGACGATGACGAACGCCAGCCATGTCGCGACTCCGATGGCCACCAGCACATATGCGATCGCGAACGAGGACAGGATCAGGCACAGGTGCCCGATGAAGGCGGCCGCGCCGAAGAACCCGGCGGCCATGCCGACCCGCTTCGCGTCGAAGGTGAGCTCGGCCTTGGCCAGCTCGATCTCCGAGCGGACGAGGGTCGACAGGTGATGGCTGGCCTGGGCGATGAGCGCGCCGAGCGATTCGTCCTCGCGCATCAGTAGATCTCCTATCTGTGACTACCACACATCATGTCGTGTTCGCTTCGTGCGCGCACGCAGCCCTCGCGCCCGCGCGGCCGGCCCCGGCGGGCTCGCGGCCGCCGGGCGATCCGCCCGCGACCGCCGCGCCGAGGGCGGCCGCCGGGGTCTCCGGCCGGCCGAAACCCCTGGTCTGAGCTGCGGAAACGCGGGCCCATGCGGCCGCCGGCCGGCTCGGGGCGCGCAGGTGCCCGGTACGGCGCCTGCCGGTGAAGGGCAAGAGTTATCACATCAGGCCCGCGGCGGCCAGGTGATCACGATCACGCCACGTTCCGGCGGGTACGGCCGGCCCGCGCGGCACCGGGGTGCGGGATCGGCGCCTCCCGGCGATCGCCCCCGGCGTGGCGGGGCCGGGACGGGGAGCGCTCCGGTGCGGGCCGCGGACCGTCCCGGTCAAGGCAGAGGGCGCGGACGCCGTCACCGGCGCCCGCGCCCCTGGTTCACCGAGGCCCTCGGAGTTCACCGAGGTCTATGGGGTCGCATGGCCTGGCCGGGCCGGCCGGGCGGGTTCGCCCGTCCGGCCGGCCCGGAATCAGTCCTCGCTGCTCTTGGCAGCCGGCAGCTTCTCGGCGATCAGCTTCATCACCGAGCTGTCGGTCAGGGTGGTGACGTCGCCGAGCTCCCGGTTCTCCGCGACGTCACGCAGCAGCCTGCGCATGATCTTCCCGGAGCGGGTCTTGGGCAGCTCCGGGACGACCAGGATCTGGCGCGGCTTGGCGATCGGGCCGAGCGTGCTGGCGACGTGGGCGCGCAGCTCGGCCGCGATGTCCTCGCTCTCCTCGGCCTCGCCGCGCAGGATCACGAACGCCACGATCGCCTGGCCGGTCACCGGGTCGGAGGCGCCCACCACCGCGGCCTCGGCGACCTTCGGGTGGCTGACCAGGGCGCTCTCCACCTCGGTGGTGGAGATGTTGTGGCCGGAGACCAGCATGACGTCGTCCACCCGGCCCAGCAGCCAGATGTCGCCGTCCTCGTCGCGCTTGGCCCCGTCGCCCGGGAAGTAGAGGCCCTCGAACCGCGACCAGTAGGTGTCGACGTACCGCTTGTCGTCACCCCAGATCGTGCGGAGCATGGACGGCCACGGCTCGCGGATCACCAGGTAGCCGCCACCGCCGTTCGGCACGGACTCGCCCTTGTCGTCGACCACGTCCGCGACGATGCCCGGCAGCGCCCGCATGGCGGCGCCCGGCTTGGCGTGGGTGATGCCCGGGAGCGGCGTGATCATGATGGCGCCGGTCTCGGTCTGCCACCAGGTGTCCACCACCGGGCAGCGGTTGCCGCCGATGTGCTCGCGGTACCAGACGTACGCCTCGGGGTTGATGGGCTCGCCCACCGACCCGAGGATCCGGAGCGACGACAGGTCGAACTTCGCCGGGATGTCGGCGCCCCACTTCATGAACGTCCGGATGGCGGTCGGGGCGGTGTACAGGATCGTGACCTTGTACTTCTGCACGATCTCCCAGAACCGGCCCCGGTGCGGGGTGTCGGGGGTCCCCTCGTAGATGACGCTGGTCGCCGCGTTGGCGAGCGGGCCGTACACGATGTAGGAGTGCCCGGTCACCCAGCCGATGTCCGCGGTGCACCAGTAGATGTCGGTCTCCGGCTTGAGGTCGAAGACCGCCCAGTGGGTCCAGGAGGTCTGGGTGAGGTAGCCGCCGGTGGTGTGCAGGATGCCCTTCGGCTTACCGGTGGTGCCGCTGGTGTAGAGGATGAACAGCGGGTCCTCGGCGTCGTGCGGCACGGCCTCGTGCTCGGCCGGCTGGCGGTCGACGATGTCGTGCCACCAGATGTCCTTGTCCGTCCAGTTGACCTCCTGGCCGGTCCGGCGCACGACGACCACGCGCTCCACACCCGGGCACTCGGCCACCGCCTCGTCCACGGTCGGCTTGAGCGGGTTCGGCTTGCCGCGCCGGTAGCCGCCGTCGGCCGTGATGACGAGCTTGGCGTTCGCGTCCTCGATCCGGTTCTTGAGCGCGGACACCGAGAAGCCGCCGAACACCACGGAGTGGATCGCGCCGATGCGGGCGCAGGCGAGCATCGCGATCGGCAGCTCGGGGATCATCGGCATGTAGATGGCGACCCGGTCGCCCTTGCGTACCCCGAGCTCCTGGAGCGCGTTCGCCGCCTTCGCCACCTCGCGCTGCAGCTCGGCGTACGTGATCGTACGGCTGTGCCCCTCGGGCTCGCCCTCCCAGTAGTAGGCGACCCGGTCACCGAGCCCGGCCTCGACGTGGCGGTCGACGCAGTTGTAGGCGACGTTGAGCTTCCCGCCGACGAACCACTTGGCGAAGGGCGCGTTCCACTCGAGCGTGGTGTGCCAGCGCTCGGCCCACGTCAGCCGCTCCGCGGCGCGCTCCCAGAAGGCCAGCCGATCCCGTTCGGCCTCTTCGTAAGCCTCCGCGGTGACGTTCGCGGCCGCTGCCAGCTCGGCCGGTGGCGCGAACCGCCGGGTCTCGGTCAGCAGGTTCGACAGCGTCTCCTGGGTCTCGCGACCTGGGGTCTCGGTGGCCACTCCGTACTCCTTCACGCGTCTCGCAGGGATGGGTCTGGCGTTCGGCCGCCTCAGCCAAGGTGTGTCAAAGTCGGACGGACTTCACTCCACCAGGACCGGGGCGTTATGTCCAATGACGTGCGTGTTGGGTCAAGTCGATCGGCCCGTTTCCTACCTCGGTGACGGCGCTGTACAGCGAAATCTAATGACGATCCCCGGGGCGTGGGCAGCCCTCCCGCAAGCCGTTTGCGCTCAACGGTGCAACCTCTTCGATGAACGACCATTCCGGGCCGATAAGGTCGCTGCCGTGAACGACCCGCTCGCCGTCATCGCCGAACTTCCGGGGGTTCCCGAAGCGGTACAGGAGGCCCGCGAGGCCGTCGACCGGCTCTACCGGCATCCGGTGCTGCGCCGGCGGAGCCCCGAGGTGTCGGCCGAGTCCGCCCTGCGCGGCGCCCGGGCCTCGGCCGCGATCGAGGGCGTGGACGTGCCGCTCGAGGAGTTGCGCCGCGGTGAGGTGACCGACCCGGTGGTGCAGGGGGCGCTGCGCGCCTCGACGGAGATCGGCCGGCTCACCTCGCTGTGGCGATCCGCCCCGCCCCAGGTCCTCGCCCGGCTGCACGCGGTCGCCGCCGTCGGGCTCACCGACGACCCCGGCCGGCCGAGGAGCACGCCCACCGACGCCGACCCGCTCGGCCTCGGCCCGGCCCCCGGACCCGAGGAGACGGCGGCGCGGCTGTCCATGCTCACCCGGCTGCTCACGGGCGACACCAAGGCCCCGGCGCTCGTCCTCGCGGCGATCGTGCACGCGGAGCTGGTCACGCTGCGGCCGTTCGGCGTGGCGGACGGCCTGGTGGCGCGGGCGGCCGCCCGGCTCACCCTGGTCGAGCGCGGGCTCGACCCCAAGTCGCTCTGCGCGGTCGAGGTGGGGCACGCCGAGCTCGGTGACGCCTATCCCGAGGCGTTGCGCTCCTATCAGACGGGCACCCCGGCCGGGCTGGCCGGGTGGATCCGGCACTGCGCGGACGCGGTCGTCCTCGGCGTCCGCGAGACCACGGCGATCTGTGAGGCCCTTTCCCGATAGGCGATCCGTGGGGTTGCCCCCGATGGGCCGGCATCGCCGTTCGATCGCGGCGTGGCCGGTGGGAGCGACGTACGGATGCGCGCGTGACCACGGCAGCCGCTGACGCCGTGGTGATGGCGGGGTCGTGGGGTCACGTTGATCGCCCAGCCGGTGCGTGGGCCAGCGGGAGCGGTGGCGTCCGGGAGTGACGCTGCAGTGGGGTCCCGGCGAGGCGTTGCGTTGCGGACGCAGCCGTGGAACGACGTGGCTTGCGTGACCAGCACGGCAGCTGGTGATGGCGGGCTCCGTGGGGCGGGCGACACGTGGAGCGCGTGGCCGGGAAGTGAGTGCCGATGCGTTCTATGAGCTCGCAGCGTGACACCGCAGTGGGCCGCGGGGCCTGCGAGCGTCTTGAGCGCGTTGTGCGCGTTGTGATGCCGGTGACACCAGAGAGAGCGTGCGGTCGGCGGAGTGGCGCCGTACTGGGCGCGGGGTCGGCCGCGGACATGACGTTGATCGCCCAGCCGGCGGGAGCGACCTGCGGAGGCACACGGCGAGCACGGCAGCGGGGTGACGCAATGGTGGGGTCACGGAGAGAGGTCACCTGAGTGCGCAGCCGGTGCGTGAGGCCAGCGGAAGCGGTGCCGCGCCGGAGTGACGCCGCGGTGAGCGAGTCGTCGGCGAGAACGACGTACGGAGAATGGCATTTCGGACGGGGGTAGGGGCAGGCCGAAGGCCAGCCCTTTGTCGGGCAAAGCGAACGGCGTCCCTAGAGATGAGACGCCGTCGCCCTGCACGCCCTCCCGGGTTACCAAGCGTGCACTGGTTTCCGCCGGTACGGGACCAGCCCGCCCGGCGCGCCTCCCGCGGCTGGTCGCGCGTGGGTTCCCGGTGGCCGTACACGAACCTTCGGTCCGTAATTCCGTTGTACGCCCGTATCTCGCCGTTGGAAAGAGGCCGGCGTCTGATCCTTTCAACGGGCTGTGCGGGCTCCGCGTTGTAGTGGCGTTAGGTGTGCTTTGTGGTTTATGGAACCTAATGCCCGGTTCTTGGGGTGTGGCTGGGCTGCGGAGAGGCCTCGGTCGACCGGAGAGGGGCGCTCCGGACGGTCCGTGGAGCGGGAATCACCGTCCCGCGATGAACACGAAATTACCTTGTTTTGGGATGATGCTCGACGAAAGCCTAGGGAATCGGCCAACATACGGTATGTCTCCCTAAGCGGTAGAACCGCTGGGCGTAGCCCGGCTGTTCGCGCTGACTGAACCTTCTTCGGTACGGAGCCGGCTCTACCCCCCGGGGCCGGACCGCTCGGCGACCCCCGCTCTCCCCCCCGGCGGGGGTCGCTCTTTCCTGCATATCCACAGAGCGTCGTTCGGAGCCGAGGACTGACCCCGGAATCCGGGAAGGTGGTTCCCCCGACGGAGAGGGAGGCCACCGATGCAGCAGCCCTTGGCCATCACACATGATCAAGAGCTTCTCGACGATCTGCTTCGCATGGCCGCCGCGGCCGGAGTGGAGCTCGACGTCGCCCGGTCGGCCGCGCAGGCCAGGCCGTACTGGAACCACGCCCCGTTGGTGATCGTCGGTGGCGACATCGCCGGTGATCTCGCCGCCGCCGGCCTGCCGCACCGGGACCGGGTGCTCATCGTGACCCGGGAAACCGCGGACGTGGACACGTGGCGGACGTGCGTCGCGCTCGGTGCACAGGCGGTCTGGGAGCTACCCGAGGCGGAACGGATCCTCGTCGAGGAGCTGGGCGAGGCGGCGGACCCGCCCACCCGGGCGGGTGACGTGGTATGCGTCGTCGGCGGCAAGGGAGGCGCCGGGGCCACGGTGCTCGCCGCGGCACTGGCGGTGACCGCGTCCCGGGCCGGCCTGCGCACGCTGCTGATCGACGCCGACCCGCTGGGCGGCGGGATCGACGTGGTGCTGGGCCAAGAGGAGGCGACGGGGGCGAGGTGGCCGGACTTCGTGGGCCGGGAGGGCAGGGTCGGCTTCGCCGCGCTCCAGGACGCGCTTCCCACCTTCGGTGAGCTCACCGTCCTGTCCTGGCACCGGGGGGAGCCGGCCGAGATCCCCCGGCAGGCGATGCGGGCCGTGCTCGACGCCGGTCGCCGCGGGTGCGACCTGGTCGTCGTCGACCTGCCGCGCCACCTGGGAGAGGGCGGGGAGGAGGCCCTGCCCCGGGCGGCGCGGACCCTGCTCGTCGTACCGGCCGAGGTGCGCGGCGCGCTCGCCGCGGCGCAGACGCTGGCCGTGCTGCGCCGTCACACGAGCGAGCTGTACGCCGTGCTGCGCCAGGGCAGCCTCGACCCCGACGTGGTCGGCGCCTCGCTCGACATCCCCTGTGCCGGGGTCCTGCCGGAGCTGAGCGGCCTCACCGAGACCCTGGATCGCGGCGATCCTCTTCCGCTGGGCCGCGCCCCGCTCGGCGGGTTCTGTACCACCCTGCTGCGCACGCTGATGGAGGCGCGATGACGAGCCGCGCGCGTGGCGGCGCCGAGGTCATGGCCGGGGAAGGCGGGATGATGACCCGGCCGGCCGGTGATCGGACCGCGGCGCAGGCGGCCGTGCCGCCCGAGCTGGTCGAGGCGGTCAGGGTACGGCTGTCGCGGGCCGGTGCGCCGCCCACCGCCGCGCAGGTCGCCGCCGCCTTGCGCGCGGAGCGGGCGGTTCTGGGCGATGCCGAGGTGCTCGCCATCGCCCGCATCCTGCGCGCCGACCTCGTCGGCGCGGGGCCACTGGAAGGCCTGCTCGCCCTGCCCGGGGTGACGGATGTGCTGGTGAACGGGCCCCGGGAGGTGTGGATCGACGACGGGGGCGGGCTGCGCAAGACCGACGTGACCTTCTCGGGCGAGGAGGAGGTGCGGCGGCTGGCGCAGCGCCTCGCTGCCACGGCCGGGCGGCGCCTCGACGACGCCTGCCCGTACGTCGACGCTCGGCTGGCCGGCGGGATCCGCCTGCACGCCGTCCTCCCGCCGATCGCGCGGGACGGCACCTGCCTGTTGCTCCGCCTGCCGCCCCGGCGCACGTTCACGGTCGAGGAGCTCGTGCCCGGGGCCGGGGCGGAGCTCCTCCGCGCCATCGTGGCCGCCCGGATGGCGTTCCTCGTCACCGGCGGAACCGGAACGGGGAAGACCACCCTCCTGGCGAGCATGCTCTCCTGCGCCGACCCCGGGGAGCGGCTGCTCCTGGTCGAGGACTCGGCCGAGCTCAACCCACGGCATCCGCACGTCGTCCGGCTGGAGGCCAGACCGCCCAACCTCGAGGGCGCCGGAGGGATCACCCTCCGCGACCTCGTACGGCAGGCCCTCCGGATGCGGCCCGACCGGCTGGTGGTCGGGGAGGTCCGTGGCGCTGAGGTCGTGGACCTGCTGAGCGCCCTCAACACGGGCCATGAGGGCGGCTGCGGGACGCTGCACGCGAACAACCCGGCCGACGTCCCCGCCCGGCTGGAGGCGCTCGCCTGTGCGGCCGGGCTGTCCCGCGAGGCCGTGCACAGCCAGATCGCCGCCGCTCTCGACGTGGTCGTGCACCTCGTCCGGGCCCCGGGCGGCGGGCCGCGCCGGGTCGCGGAGGTGTGCCTGCTGGAACGGGATCCCTCCGGGTTCGTGACCGCCAGACCATCGGTGATCTTCACTCCCGAGGGGAGGGCGGTACCGGGCCCGGCGTTCGGCGCGCTCCGGGACAGGTGCCCGGTACCGCTGCCATGCCTGACCTGAGGATGTCCGACGGGGATGCGCCGACCGAGCGATGTCTTCCTCGGACGAGCCGACGGAGCCCTGTTCCACTCGGGGAAGAAGCCGTGTTCCACCCGGGGAGGAGGTGCGCCGCGAGTGCCCGGTGTGGGTGGGCGGATCGTCATCGGTCAAGGTCCTGGTCCGGTGCGCCGGGGCACGGGTGGCGCGCGGATGCGGAGCCCGCGGATACGCGCCGGCGGCCGTCAATGGCGCCGGGCGACGGGGGACCGGACTCCGAACGGGTGATCGCCCGGACGGGGTCGCGGTGGTGGTGCGCCGGAGGACGACGGGCCGGGTGGCGGCGCGAGACCGGGCACCCGGATCGGACCGGGCCGGCGACCGGTCGCGAACCGTGCCCGTGGCCGGCGCCGGGTGGTCCGCCACCGCGGCGCCGGCGTCAGGTTCGGCGAGCCTCGTGCGAAGCCCTGGTGAGGTGTTGACGTGCTCATCCTGATCGCGCTCGCCATCGCCCTGGCCGTGTGGGTGGCGACCGGGCCGGATGCGGGCACCGTCCGGCTCGCCGCTTTGCGGAGGCCGTCGGCGAGAAGACCGTCCGGGCGGGTGCGCGGCCGGCCGGGGCCCGGCCATGCTTCCGCGCGTTCCGGGGTGCCGGCCCGCCGGGTGGGCGCCCGGTTCACCCTCAGGCCACGCAGGGCGAGGACCGCGGCGGCGTGGCGGGCGCTCTCGATCGAGCTCTGCCACGGCATCCACGCCGAGCTGGTGGCGGGACGCATGCCCGGGGAGGCGCTGGTGAACGCCATCGCCGCGGTGGAGCCGCCCGATCCGGCGGCGCTCACACCGGTGGTCGCGGCGGTGCGGGACGGCGGTGATGTGGCCGCCGCTCTGCTAAGCGCCGCCCCCGAGGAAGGCGGGGAGGGGCTCGTGCGGCTCGCCGCGTGCTGGCGGGTGAGCACCTCGGTCGGCGGCGGGCTGGCCGCGCTCGTGGATCGGCTGGCGGCGTCGCTACGGGAGGCGGAGGCCCACCGGCAGGAGGTCGCCGCACAGCTCGCCGGGCCGCGCGCCACGGCCCGCATGCTGGCGGCGCTCCCCCTGCTCGGGCTGCTGATGGCCACCGCGCTGGGCGTGAGCCCGTTGCCGTTCCTGTTGGGCAGCCCGGCCGGGCACGCCTGCCTGCTCATCGGGCTCGCCCTCGACGCGGCCGGTGTCTGGTGGACCCGCCGGTTGGCCGACCGGGCGATCGCCGCGCCGGTGACGGGGGGAGGGAGCCGATGATGACCGGGGGAGTCAGCCGATGACCCTGCTGATCGCGATGTCCGTCGCCGCGGCCGTGCTGCTCTGGCCCGTTCCCCGGTCGCCGGCCGGCCGGTTGCGGGCGCTGGTGACCGGTGGGCGGGGCGAGCGCGCGCCCGGCACGGCGGAGGGCCGGTCCGGCGGAGGTGTGATGCCGGCGCTCAAGGGCATGCCGGCGTTCACCGCACGGTGGGACAGGCTGGTGCTCGCCGCCGTGCCGGGATTGGCCGGCTTCGCGGTCATCGGCGGGGTGCCGGGGCTGTTCTTCGGTGCCCTGCTCGCCGGAGCGGCACTGGTGGCCGCCGGTCGGCGGGAGCCGGTGGAGGCGCGCCGCCGGCGCGCGCGGATCGCCGCCGACCTTCCCTTCGCGATCGACCTGCTCGTTGCCTGTCTGCGTGCGGGGCAACCGGTGGATCGCGCAGTGGAGGTGACCGCGGACGCGATCGGAGGTCCGCTGGCGGAGCGCATGTCGTGGGTGGCGGTCCAGCTGCGGCTGGGAGCAGATCCCGGTACGGCATGGGCCGGTCTCGCCGATGAGCCACCCGCCGCCCCGTTCGCGCGAACCATGATCCGAGCCGCCAAGGGCGGCGCCCCGGTCGCGGACGTTCTCGTGCGGCTCGCCGACGACGCCCGGCAGGCGGCCCGGGCCGCGTCCTCCGCGGCGGCCCGCAAGGTTGGCGTGCAGGTGGTGGCTCCCCTAGGGCTCTGCTTCCTGCCCGCGTTCGTGCTCCTCGGGATCATCCCCATGATCGCCGGACTGATCGCCCGTATCCCACTCCCTTGACCGGCGCCCTGACACCGCTCGCGCGAGCGGTGCCCTGACACCGCCCCGGCGAACGGTGCGGCCGCAGGTGATCGTGGGGCGGTAATCCACAGCTTGTGGATGGGGTGGTCCACAAGCTGTGGATTACTTGCGCCGGGGATTCGCGGTGATATCGACGGCAGTGCGGCGTTTCCGATAGGTCGCATCGACCCGATGGTCCGGCTGTCCACAGAACGCCATTCGCCTCCGGTCGGCCGGTGAGCGCTACGCCACCGTGGTCTCGGTACGGCACACGCCGCCGAACGCGAGGAGGAGCAATGAGCGCAGCACAGGCCCACCAGGTCATCCATCCGCTGCCGGGCCTCTCGGCGGAACGGCCACCGGCCCATGCGGAGGAAACAAGCCGGTCCGGGGCCGCACCGGAGTCCCGGGGCGCGGACAGGCGCCGGTCAGGGCTTATCACCCTCCGCCGGGCTCGCCGCGCACCTGCGGCGCCGGCCGCAGCCGCGACGCCCGCCGCGATACACGGACGCGGGGCCATGACGCCGACGGTGCCTCCGGCATCGCTCACGACGTCTCCGGCATCGCTCACGGCATCGACCGTGTCGGCGACGGCCGTGCCCGGCGTGCACGGGGCCACGACGACCGTGTCTCCGGCGTCGCCCGAGCTCACCGCACCGGCCGCGCTGACGACGCCGCCGTCGTCTCCGATGCCGCTCTCACGACCGCCGGGCCGGATGCGCCGGCTGGTCTCGGCGGCACGAGAAAGGGTCAGGCGGATCGGCCTGCGATGGGTCCTGCTCGCCCGTGAGCGGCCCGACGCAGGCATGTCGACCGCGGAGTACGCGGTGGGCACGCTGGCGGCCTGCGGTTTCGCGGCTCTGCTGTGGAAGGTCGTCACCAGCGCCGAGGTCAAGTCCATGCTCATCGCCCTCATCCAGCGTGCCCTCAAGGTCGCCGGGTGATCCGCGAGTGCGCGCCGCACACCAGCGCGGACGGCCCGACCGCGGCTCGGTGACCGCCGAGGCGGCGGTCCTGCTGCCGGTGCTGCTGATCGTCTTGGGGGCCGCGCTCTGGGCGGTGGCGATCGTCGGGGTGCAGCTGCAGTGTGTGGACGCGGCTCGGGCCGGTGCCCGGGCCGCGGCCCGCGGCGAGGTGATCGACGAGGTGAGAAGGACGGTCCTGCGGGCGGTTCCCGCCGGGGCTCGAGTGGAGGTCATCCCCGGGACGGAGACGACCCGGGTCGAGGTCGTGGCGGTGGTCGAGCCGTTTCCCGGCGCGGTGCTGCCTCCGGTACGGGTGACGGCCGCAGCGGTGTCGGCCACCGAGCCGGGGGTTGTGCCATGAGTACGGGCCACCGAGCCGGGGGTTGTGCCATGAGCACCGGTCACCGATCCGGGGCCGTGTTATGAGAACCGGAGGTCGTGCCATGAACGCGGCTTCGCGGTCCTCCGCGTGTCCCGGAACCGGCTCCGGGTCGCGGCCGCCCATCCCATGCGGTGACCACGACCGGCGATCGTCAGGTCGGCGTGTGCCGGCATCGCCCTCCCCCGGCCGACCGGTCGGCCATGCCGGGGGGTGTGCCATGGCGCCCATGGGAGAACACCCGTGGACCGGCGCGGGACCGTTCGGGGACGCGCCCGGCATCCGGGCGGACCGGGGCCGGCGGCTCTCAGGAGAGCGCGGCTCCGCAACGGTGTGGATGATCACGGTCATCACCGTGATCTGGGCGGTGGCCACCGCGGTCGTCGCCGCGGGAATGGCCCGGGTCGCGAGGCATCGGGCGCAGAGTGCGGCGGACCTCAGCGCGCTCGCCGGGGCGGCCTGGGCGTTCAGCCGGCCGGCCCTGGCCTGCACGCATGCGAAGGAGATCGCGGACGCCAACGGTGTCGTGCTGGAGTCCTGCGCGATCTCCGAGGGAATCGCCGAGGTCGCGGTGTCGCTGCGGTTCACCCTGCCGATCGCCGGAGCTCGGAGCGTGAGGGCCACCGCGCGAGCCGGTCCGGTCACCGTTCAACGCTGAGCGCACGCCCATCAGGATGAGCGCTCTCCCCCCAGAACCTCAGGGCGCTCTCCCTCAGAGCCTCAGGGAGCGCTCTCCGTCAGAGCCTCTGAATGAGCGCTCCCCTCTGAGCCGAGCAAGAACGTTCAGGAACCGAGCAGCACGTCGAGGAGCCGGATGGCACCGGTCTTGTCCAATGGCTCGTTGCCGTTTCCGCACTTGGGGGACTGGATGCACGATGGGCAGCCCCGCTCGCACTCGCAGGAGGCGATCGCCTCGCGGGTCGCGGTGAGCCAATCGGCGGCCCGGGCGAAACCCCGCTCGGCGAAGCCCGCACCCCCGTCATGACCGTCGTAGACGAACACGGTGAGCATGCCCGTGTCGGGATGGAGTTCGGTCGACACGCCGCCGATGTCCCAGCGGTCGCAGGTCGCGAAGAGCGGCAGCAGCCCGATGGAGGCGTGCTCGGCGGCGTGGGCGGCGCCGCCCAGATCGACCGGCCCGCCGTGCTCGGCCGAGCGCAACGGGGCGAGGGCGGTGTCGGGCAGGGTCCACCAGACCGCGCGGGTGCAGAGCGTGCGCGGGGGCAGATCCAGTGGCTCTTCGCCGAGGACCTCGCCCGTCTGGGTGCGCCGCTTGAGGTAGGAGACGACCTGCCGGGTCACCTCGACGGTCCCGAAGTGGAGCTCCCCCGGGCCGAAGGGCCGGGACCGGAGCGACTCGATCATCCGGATGTCGGTCACGTCCCGTGGGTAGGTCGCGTAGTCGGGGTCGGCCGGGCTCACCAGGGCCACCCCGGCCTCGAGGTCGAGGGACTCCACCTCGTAGGTCTCCCCCTGGTGGAGGTAGACGGCGCCCGGATGCACGGTGGTGTGCGCCGACGGCTCGTCCACCGTGCCGAGGAGCCGCCCGGTCCCGGACTCCACCACGTGGATCGGGTTCCCGCCCGAACCGCGGATGTCGGCGAGGTCGGCGGCGCGTTCCCGGTGGGTCCAGTACCACCCGCTCGGCCGCTGCCGCAGCATGCCGCGGCGGACCAGGTCGTCGACCACATCGCGCGCCGCCGGGCCGAAGATCTCCAGGTCGTCCTCGGTCAACGGGATCTCCGCGGCCGCGGCGCACAGGTGAGGCGCGAGCACGTAGGGGTTGTCGGGGTCGAGGACGATCGCCTCGACCGGCTGCCCGAAGACCGCCTCCGGGTGGTGGACGATGTAGGTGTCGAGCGGATCGTCACGGGCGATCAGGACCACGAGCGCGTCCTGACCGGTCCGGCCCGCCCGGCCCGCCTGCTGCCAGAGCGAGGCGCGGGTGCCCGGCCAGCCCGCGATGATCACCGCGTCGAGGCCCGAGATGTCCACGCCGAGCTCGAGGGCGTTGGTGGTCGCGAGCGCGGTCAGCTCCCCGGTGCGCAGCGCCTTCTCCAGCAGCCGCCGATCCTCGGCGAGGTAGCCGCCCCGGTACGCCGCCACGCGGTCCGCGAGCCGTCCCCCGGCCGGCCCGGCACCGTGGTCTCCGGTCGTCGTGTCTCCCGGCCTACCGGTCGTCGTCCCTCCATGGCCATCGGCGGTCGTCGCGCCATCTCCCCTGGCCGATGTCCCTCTCCGGTCACCGGACGCCGCCTCTTTGTGATCGCCGACTGCCGGCGAACCGGCCGGTGTCGTGGCCGCGCCCGCGGGGTCCTCGCCCACCTCGCCCACAGCCGTCGTACCGCCGGATCCGGACGCGGCCCCGGAGCCCGCCGGGCCAGGCGACCCCGCCGCGCCGGCCGATCCCACCGGGCCAGCCGTTCCGGTCGCTCCGGCCGAGAGTGCCGTGCCGTACGGCCCGGCCTCGAGGACGGCCTCCAGCTCCGTGAGATGCCGCTTCGCGGTGAGGGCCACGGTCTCCGCGCCGCGCCGGGAGCGGACGAACACCAGCGTGCGGACGCCCTCCACCACGAGATCGGTGAGCAGGTCGGCGGCCTCGGCCGTGGCGGTGCGCCGGATCGGGGCGCCCCGCTCCCCGCGCAGCTCGGTGAGCGGCGGCTCCCACAGGGCGAAGGTCATCGCTCCCCGCGGGGAGGCGTCCGCGGTCACCTCCGCCATGTCGAGGCCGGTGAGCCGCTTCCCCGCCGCACCCGGGTCGCTCGCCGTGGCCGAGGCGAGCAGGAACACCGGGCGGGAGCCGTACTTCGCGCAGACCCGGCGGAGCCGGCGGAGGATCTGCGCGACATGGGAGCCGAAGACACCCCGATAGCCGTGGCACTCGTCCACGACCACCAGCCGGAGCCTGCGCCAGAAGGAGGCCCACGATCCGTGCCGCGGCAGGATCGAGCGGTGCAGCATGTCCGGATTCGTCAGCACGTAGTTCGCGTGCCGGCGGACCCAGCTCCGCTCCTCGGGCGGGGTGTCCCCGTCATAGGTGGCCGCGCGCACCTCGGTGAGCCGCAGTTTCCGGATCGTGGCGAGCTGGTCGGCGGCGAGCGCCTTCGTCGGGGTGAGATAGAGCACGGTGCCGCCGGCGAAGATCTCGGTGATCGCCGGCACCAGGTAGGCGAGGGACTTCCCGGACGCCGTGCCAGTGGCGATGATCACGTTTTCGCCGCGACGGACGTGCTCCGCGGTGGCGAGCTGGTGCTCCCAGAGGCCGCTGATGCCCAGGTGGCGCAGCCGGCCGACCAAGGGCTCGGGAACCCAGTCCGGCCACCGCGCGTCCCCGCCTTCACGTGCGGGAACATGCTCCACATGGGTGACGAGCCCGCGGCGTGCCGGGACCGCGAGCAGGCGGCCGAGCAGCTCGCCGGCTCCCCCTTGACGTGAAGAAATGGCAGTCACTGGTTTCCAGTTTGGCATCTGTGGGGAGAGTCGCCCGGAGTCGTGATTTCGTATAGACACGGAGTCGGGGCGTGGTTGAATGCCGCGCGTCAGAGGGTGTGGTTCCGGACGCCTGGAAACCGCGTCCCTCCTCGACACTACGCACGTACGGCGCTGGAGGATCTGTGGACCTGAAGCTGGACCACCGGACAGAGGGCAACCTCACGATCGTCGATGTCGAGGGCGAGATCGACGTCTACACCGCGCCCAGGCTGCGTGAACTGCTCATCGACCTGGTCAACAAGGGCAACTTCCACCTGCTCGTCAACATGGAGAAGGTGGACTTCCTCGACTCGACCGGCCTCGGGGTGCTGGTCGGCGGGCTCAAGCGGGTGCGGGCGCACGACGGATCCCTTGAGCTCGTTTGCACCCAGGAGCGAATCCTGAAGATTTTCCGGATCACCGGTCTCACGAAAGTCTTCGGCATCTACGCCTCCGTGGACGAGGCCAAGGAAGCCCACGCGCGGGACAAGTGACGGCCGGAGAGCCGGACATGGCCACCGTCGAGCTGACGTTCAGCGCGCTGCCGGCCCACGTGCGCACGGCGCGGCTGGTCGCCGCAGCCGTCGCCCGGCGCACCGGCGTACCGGAGGCGATCCTGGACGAGGTACGGCTCGCCGTCGGGGAGGCGTGTTTACGGGCGGTGGAGGCGCACCGCCTCCGCTGCCCGGCGGAACCCGTCGTGATGAGGCTGCGTGACGACGACGGCCGGTTCGAGGTGACCGTCATCGACGCGGCATCGCGCAACGGCGTCTCACCACCGGCCGCTGAGGCGAACGGCAGCCCGCTTCCGGAGATGGGCGATCTCGGGCTCGCCGTGATCGCGGGGCTTGCCGACGACGTCGAAGTGGTGCCCCGTCCGGAGGGCATGAGCATCCGGATGAGCTGGCCGGTCTCACCCGGCGAGCCGACCGCGGCCTGAGCGAGATCGGGTGCCGCCTCAGGTGGCATCCGATCTCTCACCTGTGCCTTGTTGCATTTCGGACGTCCGAAAACCGGTGATACGGTTGTGACGTAATCGAAGCGTTGCGCTGTCCCGCCCACCGCAAGATCCGGTCAAACGAGCTACAAAACTGGACAAAACTTTCGTCAAACCCGGCGACGGACGAAAGAAGGGGCCATAAGACCCTTCAGATCCGGGCTGCCGCTGCGTAGACTCCCCGCCACCGGCCAAGGTATTGCGGAAGCAACCGGAAGCGGCATCGCCTACCACCCGGAAGTGCGCCGCGATACCGCGAGGTTCGGCGGCGCCCCCCGGGAGGACCTGAACCTCGTATGGCCGAGGAGGACGTATGTCTGCCTTTCTGGCCGCTGCCGATGGTGCAGCGGTAGCCCTCAGCGGGTTCCATTTCACGCTCGTCATAGTGGTCGCGGTTGTGGCCCTCCTCGCCCTCGCCGTCGCCGGCGGGCTGGTCCGGGAGGTGCTTTCAGCCGGACAGGGCACCGAGCGTATGCAGAACATCGCTCGTGCCGTACAGGAGGGCGCTGCCGCGTACCTCGCGCGGCAGTTCCGGACGCTGGTCGTTTTCGTCGTCGTTATCCCGCTCTTGCTGCTCCTGCTGCCCGCCCCGTCGACCAGCGTGCAGATCGGCCGCTCCGTTTTCTTCGTCGTGGGTGCGCTGTTCTCCGCGCTCACCGGCTTCATGGGCATGTGGCTCGCGGTCCGCGGCAACCTGAGGGTCGCCGCGGCGGCGAAGGACCAGGGTGAGAAGGCGGCGTTGCGGATCGCGTTCCGCACCGGCGGTGTCGCCGGCATGTTCACCGTCGGGCTCGGTCTGCTCGGCGCCGCCATCGTGGTGCTCGTCTACAAGGGCGACGCGCCGAACGTTCTCGAGGGCTTCGGATTCGGTGCCGCGCTGCTCGCGATGTTCATGCGAGTCGGCGGTGGCATCTTCACCAAGGCCGCCGACGTCGGCGCCGACCTCGTCGGCAAGGTCGAGCAGGGCATCCCGGAGGACGACCCGCGCAACGCGGCCACCATCGCGGACAACGTGGGCGACAACGTCGGCGACTGCGCCGGCATGGCGGCCGACCTCTTCGAGTCGTACGCCGTCACCCTCGTCGCGAGCCTGATCCTCGGTAAGGCGGCCTTCGGCACCGAGGGTCTGGTCTTCCCGCTGCTCGTCCCGATGATCGGCGTGCTGACCGCGATCATCGGTATCTTCGCCGTCCGCACGCGCAGCGGCGACCGCTCGGGCATGGCGGCGATCAACCGCGGCTTCTTCATCTCCGCCGTCATCTCGGCGATCCTGGTGGCCGTCGCCGCCTTCGCCTACCTGCCGTCGAGCTTCGCCGAGCTCTCCGGGGTGAGCGAGGAGATCCGCGCGCTCACCGCCGATCCGCGGCTCATCGCGCTCGGGGCCGTGCTCATCGGCCTGGTCCTCGCCAGCCTGATCCAGCTCCTCACCGGCTACTTCACCGAGACCAACCGGCGGCCGGTGCGGGAGATCGGGGAGAGCGCCCTGACCGGCCCGGCCACCGTGATCCTCTCCGGTGTCGCCGTCGGTCTGGAGTCGGCCGTCTACTCCGCGCTGCTGATCGGCGCCGCGGTCTACGGCGCGTTCCTGCTCGGCTTCGGCAACGTGACCGTGGCCCTGTTCGCCGTCGCCCTCGCCGGTACCGGTCTGCTCACCACGGTCGGCGTGATCGTGTCCATGGACACCTTCGGCCCGGTCTCCGACAACGCCCAGGGCATCGCCGAGATGTCCGGTGACGTGGACGGCGAGGGGGCCCAGGTGCTCACCTCCCTGGACGCGGTCGGCAACACCACCAAGGCGATCACGAAGGGAATCGCCATCGCGACCGCGGTGCTCGCCGCGACCGCGCTGTTCGGCTCCTTCCGGACCGCGGTCGAGACCGAGCTCGCCGCCGCGACGCAGGGTGTGAAGGACGTGCTCGGCTCGTTCGCCTCGTTCAGCCTGTCGGTGGACGCCCCGAACGTCCTGGTCGGCCTGGTCATCGGCGCATCCGTCGTGTTCCTCTTCTCCGGCCTGGCGATCAACGCGGTCGGCCGCGCCGCCGGTCGCGTGGTGATCGAGGTCCGCGACCAGTTCCGCAACAAGCCCGGGATCATGGACGGCACGGAGAAGCCCGACTACGGCCGGGTGGTCGACATCTGCACCCGCGACTCGCTGCGTGAGCTCGCCACGCCCGGTCTGCTCGCCGTGCTCACGCCGATCGCGGTCGGCTTCGCGCTCGGGTACGCGCCCCTCGGCGCCTACCTCGCCGGTGCGATCGCGGCCGGCACGCTCATGGCGGTCTTCCTCGCCAACTCCGGTGGCGCCTGGGACAACGCCAAGAAGCTGGTCGAGGACGGCCACCACGGCGGCAAGGGGTCCGAGGCGCACGCCGCGACCGTGATCGGTGACACCGTCGGTGACCCGTTCAAGGACACGGCCGGCCCGGCGATCAACCCGCTGATCAAGGTCATGAACCTGGTCGCGCTGCTGATCGCGCCCGCCGTGGTCGCCTACGCGGACAACTTCGTGATCCGCACCGTGGTGACCGCGATCGCCGTCGTCATCGTCGTCGCCGCGATCGTCGTCTCCAAGCGCCGCTCGTCGGGCATCATCCCGGACTCCGGCGACGCCGGCGAGGTGAAGCGCGCCTCGGAGACCGTGGCCCGCTGATCGAACCCGGTCCGACGGCACCGGTACGGCACGTGCGCTGCGGTCCGCCTTGACCGGCCCGCCGGACCGGACCTGGCATCGCAAGGTCCTCCGCCTCCGGGCGGGGGACCTTGCGCGCTTTTTCCTGGTTCTTCTCCGCACGTCGTTCCCCCGTCGCCAGCGTCCCCGGCTCTCCGCCCTGTGGTTCCCCGGCGCTCCGCGGTACGCCCCCGGTTCGCGGCTGCCCCGCGATCCCCGGTCCGTGCGGTACGGCAGGCCGTGGCGCGGCGTGCCGAGGGACGCCCTGCCCCGGCCCCTTCCCGCGCGGGAGCGGTCGTTGCGCATGAACCCGCAGATCGCGTGGCGAGCCCGGCCGACGCTCGCGTGGGAGTGGCCGTTGCGCGCGAACCCGCAGATCGCGGTTGCGGCGGGCGCTCGCGCGGGAGCGGCCCGGCGGATGCGAGAGGATGGTGCGGTGACCAGGTTGATCGTGATCCGCCACGCCGAGGCCGCGGGGGTGCTCGGCCTGCCCGACCGGGAGCGCCCGCTCACCGCCGCCGGGGAGAGCGCGGCCCGTGCGGCCGGCGCACAGATCAGGCCGCTGAAGCCGGAGCTCGTGCTGTGCTCGCCCGCCGTGCGCGCCCGCCGCACGGCCGAGCTGCTCGGCCTCGACGCCCCCATCGAGATCGAGCCGGTGATCTACCACGGGGATTCGGACGACCTCATCGACCTGCTCTGCCGTACCGACCAGGGGATCGGGACGCTGGCGCTGGTCGGGCACAACCCCGCCGTCTCCCGGCTCGTGTGGGAGCTCACCGGCCGGGAGTGCGATGCCTTCCCGCCCGGCGGGTACGCGGTGATCGATCTGAACGGTTCCTGGGCGGAGGCCGGTCCGGGCCGGGGCACGCTCGTCTCATTCCACCGCCCGCACCAGGGATAGCCACCCGGCGCCGGCCGCACCGGTCACTGGGCGCCGGCCGCGTCTCAGGGATGGTGATCAGGTCGTCGGCCGTACCAGGGACGGTCACTGGGCGCCGGCCGCGCCAGGACGGTCGGCCGCGCGCCGGTCCTCGCAAGATCACCGGGCCGTTCCGTGCTCGTCCGGGCCGGCGCCGTGGCCGGCCGCCTCGACGCCATGGCGGCGCACCCCTCATCCCTCGAAGCAGGCGCGGCAGATCCCGATCGCGGTGGAGCAGCCACCCAGAGGGATCACTTCGCGGGCTGGAGGCCGTCCTCGGCGTCGGCGGCCTCCACCTCCTCCCGGGAGATCCCCAGGAGGTAGAGGATCGAGTCGAGGTAGGGGACGTTCACCGCGGCGTCGGCCGCCTTCCGCACGGCGGGCTTGGCGTTGAACGCGACGCCGAGACCGGCGACGGCGAGCATGTCGAGGTCGTTGGCCCCGTCGCCGATCGCCACCGTCTGGCTGAGCGGCACCCCGGCCTCGGCGGCGAACCGTTCGAGCGCGCGGGCCTTCCCCGGCCGGTCGAGGATCTCGCCGACGAGCCGCCCGGTGAGCCTGCCGTCCACGACCTCCAGCGTGTTGGCGGCCGAGTAGTCGATGCCGAGCTCCGCGACGAGCCGGTCGGTGATCTGCGTGAACCCGCCGCTCACGATCGCGAAGCGGTAGCCGAGCCGCTTGAGGGTCCGGACCAGGGTGCGCGCCCCGGGGGTGAGCACGACCTCCTTGCTCACCGTGTCGAAGACATCCTCGGGCAGGCCTTCGAGCAGGGAGACCCGCTTGGTCAGCGACTCGGCGAAGTCGATCTCGCCCCGCATGGCCGACTCGGTGATCTTGGTCACCTCGTCGAGGCAGCCCGCGTGCTTGGCGAGCAGGTCGATGACCTCGTTCTGGATCAGCGTCGAGTCGACGTCCATCACGACGAGCCGCTTGGCCCGCCGGTGGAGCCCGCTGCGCTGCACGGCCACGTCGACCTTCTGGGCCGCGGCCTCGGCGGTGAGCGACGCGCGCAGCGCCTGCGGGTCGGCACCGGAGACCGCCATCTCGATGCAGGTGACGGGGTAGCTCGCCAGCCGCTCTATGCGGTCGATGTTGGCCCCGCTCGCTGCGATCCGGCCGGCGATCGCGGCCATGGCAGCGGGCTTGAGCGGCGCCCCGAGCACGGTGACATGGAGCCGGCCCCGGCGGCGCTTCTCCTTTGCCAGGGTGCCCGTGGCGATGTCCAGCTCCATGTCGAGGTCGGCGGCGACCTGTTCGACGGCCGCCCACAGGCCGCCTATGGTGCTGTCCACCTCTTCCGAGCCGCCACCCGGGTAGGTGACCAGCACCCCGAGGATGAGGCGGCCCCGGATGACGACCTGCTCCACGTCGACGACCGTGACCGGGAACCTGGCGAGCGCGGCGAAGAGCCGGGAGGTGACGCCAGGGCGGTCATGACCGGTCAGCGTGATGAGCAGCGAGCGTTGGTTCACGTTGTTTGAGGTTACTGCGCGGGCGGTCGTGGCCGTGCCACGGGTTTGCCCGCTTTCACCGTGATATCCGTGGACGAACGCCGCCGGGGCGCGCCGGGCTCCGTTCACCGTGGCCGTGGGCTCAGCGGACGAGCCTGGTCCTCGTCTTGATCCACCGGATTTCGTCGCCGGCCTTGCGCATCACGTACCGCGGGTCCTTGACGTGGTTGGGGATGAAGGAGCCCCCGAAGTACCCGTACAGGGTCCCGCGCGCCGAGCCGTTGACCCAGGCCTTGGCCCAGAGCGTGTAGCTCTTGCCCTTCTTCAGCCCGGGGAACAGGCACAGCGACCTGGTCCGCTCCCTGGTGCAGCCCTCGCGGTACCGGGAGCCCTTGGGGACGTAAATGCGGACCTTGTAGACGTTCTTCGGGAACTTGGCCGCGAAGAAGATCTTCTGACTGGTACGGCTCTGCCGGTTGGTAAGCGTGATCTTGTACGTGACGACGCGGCCGGCCCGCGCCCTGATCGGATACCGCACGCTGATCCAGCCGGGTGCGGCGGCCGCCGAGGATGCGGAGGATGCTGCGGAGGCGGCGGACGCGGCCTGCGCGGAGGTGGGGGCGAGCGCGGCCGGCGGGGTGGCCGCGGCTGCGGGGGACGCGCTGACCAGGGACGTTGCGCCGACTGTCACGGCAAAGAGCATCGATAAAGTGACCGGCGTTTTACGCATGGCCTTCAGCTTTACCCATTCGGGTAACGATTACATAAATCACCCGGTGGCCGAAGGGGACAGATAAGTGTCACCCGAATCCTCCAAAAAGTAACCATCACGTAAAGTGCCTGGTTAGTGAGAGTGAACGCATCGGTCAAACGGTCCGGATCGCCATTGACCGACGATTATTCGGGAGACTTCGAAGTTCTCCGGAACCATGCGCCGGACCTGGTGACGGGCCGTACGTCCGTCCGCGCATCCGCGGCTTGCGGAGACGCCGGCATCGCGGGGCGCCGGTGAGCGCGACGATCCGGACGGTGCCCGTCCGGGCGCCGGCGACGCACGCCCGGAGCAGGGCCCGGCCATCCGCGGTGTGAGCGACGCCGCGCAGGGGGACGATCTCCCGCCGGCGAGGAGCCCTGAATGAGTCCCATCCGGCTTCCCACCGGCGAACCAATGGGTGCGCCGCGGCGGAGGACCGCCGGCCGGGATCGGCCCATCCGGCCTCCCCCGCGCCCCGGCGGGCGAGCCGCGGCCTACCCTGAGGGCGTGCCCGACGCGACCCCTCCCGTGTCCGAGCGTGACGAGGTGCTGCACGCGGTGAGCTCGGCCGTGCTCGCCGTCACCAGCCACCTGTCGGTCCAGGAGGTGCTGCGGGTGATCGTGCGGTCGGCGCGCCGGCTCCTCGACGCCCAGTACGCGGCGCTCGGCGTGCCGGACAGCCAGGGCGCTTTCGCGGAGTTCATCGCCGAGGGGGTCACCCCGGAGCAGTGGGCGGTCCTGGGGACGACGCCGCGGCAGCACGGCATGCTCGACGCGATGCTCCGCATGGACGGGCCGGTACGGCTCGCCGACATCCGCAAGGACCCCAGGTTCGTCGGGTGGCCGCGGGGGCACCCGATCCTCAAGGACTTCCTCGGCGTGCCGATCCGCAACGGCGGTGAGGTGCTGGGGATCGTGTTCCTCTCCAACAAGCGGACGCCCGGCGGGTTCACCGAGGCCGACGAGGAGCTGCTCACGCTGTTCGCCGCGCACGCCGCGATCGCGATCACCAACGCCCGGCTGTACGAGCGGAGCCGTGAGCTCACGGTGATCGAGGAGCGGACCCGGATGGCCCGGGAGCTGCACGACGCGGTGACCCAGAAGCTCTTCTCGCTCCGGCTCACCGCGCGGGCGGCCGCCGCGCTCGCCCGTACCGACCCCGCGCGGGCCGCGCAGGAGATCGAGCAGGTCGAGCGGCTGGCCGGGGAGGCGCTCGCCGAGCTGCGCGCGGTCATCGTGGAGCTGCGCCCGGCCGAGCTCGACCGCCACGGCCTGGTGGAGACCCTGCGCAAGCAGGTCGCCCTGCTCGACCGCGTCCACCCGGTGTCGTTCGCCTTCCACTTCGACGGCGACCCACCCCACGGCCTGCCGCCGGCGGTCGAGGTCGCGGTGCTGCGGGTGGCCCAGGAGGCGCTGCACAACGCGGTGCGCCACGCGAACGCCACCCGCATCGAGGTACGGCTGTCGCACCGCAGGCCGGTGCTGACCCTTCAGGTGTGTGACGACGGGCGCGGTTTCGACCCGGGACGGGTGCCCGGCCTCGGCCTCGCCTCGATCCGCGATCGCGCCGAGGCGGTGGGCGGGACGCTCACCGTGACCACCTCCCCCGGGCGCGGCACGGTCGTTCACTTGGAGGTGCCCACGTGATCCGCGTGCTGATCGCCGACGACCACCCGGTCGTCCGGCAGGGCCTGCGCACGTTCCTCGAGGTGCACGACGACATCACGGTGGTGGGGGAGGCCGCCGACGGCCTGGAGACCATCGAGCTGGCCCGCTCGCTCACCCCGGACGTGCTGCTGCTCGACCTCAAGATGCCGGTGCGGGACGGGCTCGACGTGCTCGCCGAGCTGCACGGCCTCGGCGTGCGGGTGATCGTGCTCACCTCGGTGACCGGCCGCGGCGAGGTGCTGCCGGCGATGCGGGCCGGCGCCGCGGGCTTCCTGTACAAGGACGTGGACCCGGAGGCCCTCGTCCAGGCGATCCGGGCGGTCCACGAGGGGCAGGTGCTGCTCGCCCCGGAGGCCGCGGAGGCCGTGCTGGGCGGCCCGGCCGCGCCGCCCGGCGAGCCGGAGATCGCGCTCACCGCCCGGGAGCGCGAGGTGCTGCGGCTGATCGCGGCCGGCCGGTCGAATCGGGAGATCGCCCGCGAGCTCTCCGTGGCGGAGAAGACCGTGAAGACCCACGTCTCCAACGTGCTCATGAAGCTCGGGGTGCAGGACCGCACCCAGGCCGCCCTCTACGCGGTACGGCGTGGCCTGGTGTGACCGCCCCGGCGGCCGTGGGGCGTGGCGTGCGGACGCCGGTGCACGTGGTGGGGCGATGAGCATGCGGCGTACCGCCCGTGCGGCCGGTGGTGGTCCTGGGACATGCCGGGTGCTTGGCCGGTGGGCCGTGGCGCACGTGCGGGGTGCCTTGTTGAGGCCGTGGTCGTGTGGCGGCGGGCGCCGGTCCGTGGGGTCGGCCGTGGTGGGCGGCAATGGTGTGCGTGTGGTGGGGTGATGGCCTGCGGCCAACCCGGTGGCGGTCGGCGGTGGTTGTAGGGCGGCACGCCGGGCTTGGCGGGTCATGGGCCCGTGGCGCACAGCCGGTGCGTGGGCCATGGACGCGCGGCGGACGCCGGCGTGCCGAAGGTCGACGGGAGGGGGCGCCGGCCGGGCCGTTCCGGTGGGCGCGTACGGTGGACGGGGCCGCGGCGGTGCGGGCGGGCCGCCGGACCGGTGCGCCGAGGCGGCCGGTGAGCCCGGAGTTGCCCCAGGAGACGCACGTGCCGGACAGTGGTGAAGCGCCACCCCACTTCTCCACCAGAGGTGGTGGGGCCTGTCATATGTTGTCTTCAGCGAAAAACCGACTGAGGGGAGGGGCCCAGACATGGGCGGTCAGGTGCTTCTGCTTCAGGACGTGACCGTCCGCAGGGACGGCGCCGCTCTGCTGCGCGGCATCGATTGGAGCGTCCTGGAGGGTGAGCGCTGGGTCGTGATCGGCCCCAACGGTGCCGGCAAGACCACGCTGCTTCAGGTCGCCGGGGCCCTGCTCTTCCCCTCGGAGGGGACGGTCGAGATCCTCGGGGAGGTGCTGGGGCGGACCAACGTCTTCGAGCTCCGGCCGAGGATCGGGCTGGCCAGCGCCGCGCTCGCCGAGCGGATCCCCCCGGACGAGAAGGTCATCGACGTCGTGCTCACCGCCTCCTATGCGATCTTCGGGCGGTGGAAGGAGGAGTACGACTCCAGCGACGTGTCCCGCGCGGTCGGTTTGATCGACCAGCTGGGCTGCGCCCACCTCATCCGGCGGCGGTTCGCCACCCTCTCGGAGGGTGAGCGCAAGCGCGTGCAGATCGCCCGGGCGCTCATGCCCGACCCCGAGCTGCTCCTCCTCGACGAGCCCGCCGCGGGGCTCGACATCGCGGCGCGGGAGGATCTGGTGCGCCGGCTGGGCGTGCTGGCCCAGGACCCCAAGGCGCCCACGACCGTGCTGGTCACGCACCACGTCGAGGAGATCCCGGTCGGGTTCACCCACGTGCTGCTGCTGCGCCAGGGATCGGTGGTGGCCCAGGGCCCGCTGGAGGCCGTGCTCACCCCCCAGAATCTCTCCGAGACGTTCGGGATGCCGCTCACCCTGGAGCGCTCGCGGGAAGGGCGCTGGTTCGCCCGCCCGCTGTGAGGTGACGAGCCCGCCCTGATGCGCCCACCCCGGATGGCGGGACCCTCCGGAAGGTGAATTCCGCCCTGCCTCTACGATCGGGCGAGAGCCGTAGGAGGGAGTAGAGAGCGGTGTCGCCGCTGGAGGCGTTCTTCGTCTTCTTGGCCGGGGTGGGCGCCGGCGGCATCAACACGGTCGTGGGGTCGGGCTCGCTCATCACCTTCCCGACCCTGCTCGCGGTGGGCCTGCCGCCGGTGGTCGCGAACGTCTCCAACAACATCGGGCTGGTCCCGGGCGGCGTCACCGGCGTGGTGGGCTACCGCCCGGAGCTCAAGGGCCAGCGGGAGCGGCTGCTCCGGCTGGGGAGCGCCTCCGTGCTCGGCTCGCTCGCCGGCGGGCTGCTGCTGCTCTGGCTCCCCGAGTCCGCCTTCCGGTTCATCGTGCCCGTGCTCATCGGGCTCGCCTGCGTGCTGGTCATCGTGCAGCCGCGGCTCAACCAGTGGCTGCTGCGGCTGCGCGTCCACCCGCACGGCGGGCCGTGGCTGTGGCTGGGCGTGCTCGCCGCGGGCGTGTACGGCGGGTACTTCGGCGCGGCGCAAGGGGTCGTGCTCATCGGGCTGCTCGGCAGCTTCCTCGACGACGACCTGCAGCGGATCAACGCGGCCAAGAACGTGCTCGCCCTGCTCGCGAACACGACGGCGGCCCTGCTCTTCGTGCTCATCGCGCCGGTCGACTGGATGGCCGTGCTGATGGTGGCGCTCGGCACGTCCGTGGGCGGCTACCTCGGCGCGCGGATCGGCCGCCGGCTGCCCACCCCGATCCTGCGGGCCTTCATCGTCATCGTCGGGATCGCCGCGATCGTGAAGCTGATCGCATGAGAGGGTATGTCCCTTCTCATGAAGGGTGACCGGGTGGAGATCGTCATCGATGCGGGAGGCACTCCCCGCACGTACGAGGTGGTCGCGAGGAAGGCGGGGCGCCGCATCGAGATCACCACCGGACGCGGTGTGGTGGAGGTCACCGAGGTCACCAGGACCGGGGCACCGGTCCGGAGCGCGAGGTTCATGGCGAGCCGCATCCTCGCCCTGGTCGAGCATCCGGCCGGGGACCGGGAGCGTCGCGGGGACCGCTCCTGACCCGGGGCGCGCACGTCTTCATCCGGGGGCGTCGTAGCGGGGCCGGGGCGTCGTACCGGGATGCGCACCTGGCCCTGGACACCGTGGGCGAACGGCGTCGCGCCACGTGCCGGTCGCCGATCCGCCGCATGGCGGCCTGAAACGCCGCGGGCTCGGGCGGCGGGCGCGCTCGACGGCCCTGCCAGGGGGCCGTTGTGCGATCTTCTCTCCGGACGCCCGGGCGTCACATGGCCGGGCGGACCTGGACCACGCCGTCGTGCCGTAACCGGGTCTCGAACGCGGGCTGGGGCGAGGTGGCCGGGCCGTGCACGACGGAGCCGTCGCTGACGCGGAACGTGCTGCCGTGCCACGGGCAGACGATGCACGGCTCGCCCTCCTCGACGGTGACGCGGCCCTGGTGGAGCGGGCCCGCGAGGTGGGAGCACCCGTCGGCGAGCACGTGCACGGTGTCGCCGAGGCGGAGGACGACGAGGTCGATGTAGCCGAGCTGGCGCCGGACGGGGCGCCCGTCGGGGAGGTCCTTGAGCAGACAGAGGTCGTGCCAGCCGAGCAGGGTGAGGTGGCCGACCGACTCGGCGTGGTTCGCCCCGGCCGCCTGCCGGTAGGCGAGGTGCCCGCCGAGGAACCCGCCGATGCTCACCGCGCCGAGCCCCGCGAACGCGAGCACGCGGCCCGTCCGCTCCCGGCCGCCGAGCCGCATGAGGAGCGAGCCGGTGTAGAGGGCGGCGGCGGCGAGGTTGCTGAGGGCGTGGAAGACCCCGACCCGCTGCTGCTCCAGGTGGAGCGTGGACCAGTCGGTGATCCCGGCGGCCGCCGTGGGGAGGGCGGTGCCGAGGCCGGTGGCGATCAGCGCGCGCGAGGCGCGGGGATCGGCCTTGGTGACGTCGAGCACGGCGGTGGAGACCCAGCACCCAAGGCTCACCATGGCGAGCGCGGGGTGGAGCGGGTGGCCGAACGGGACGCCGTGCAGCATGTCGCGCAGCCGTCCAGGGCCGAGCCTCGTCCGGAGCGTCTTGCTGATCGCCCGGATGGGTGCGTCGAGGGTGGTGGTGCGCTCGAGGCCTCTGAGGAACTCCGGGGACGGAACCATGCGCGTCAGCCGGTGCGTCCGTGGCGGTCTGGTCTTCTCGTCCATCTCACGTCCCCCTCTTGCGAGCACCTACCCGGACACACCCTAAGTGAACATTGTCCGTTATGTAACGGTATGAGGGGGTTGCGAGGTGGCCGGAAGCCATCGAGGCCCGCCGGCCCGGGGGCGGGCTGTCCCCTCATCGCGGTCACGCGGTGAAGAGACGGCCCGCCTCCTCCACTTCGCGGATCAGATCGAAACGCGGATCGCGGTAGCGGCGGGCTCCGAACCCGATGCGCTCCACCGTCCAGTTCAGCCGCAATGCCCACCAGTCCTGATCGACGCAGAGGACCCGGTCGGCGTGATCCAGGCCGCCCTTGATCAGGGTGAGCAGCTCGTTGACGCGGGCAGGCAACTTCCCTACCATGGCGCCCTCCCGCTACTCGCGAGCCTTTTCACTACCGATCGTGACTCAGTGCAGCTATCACCGCAATACTCTGCGCAAGGCGAATTGAAAGGATCTTCTAGGCTTGCGGTGCAAATTTCACCGCAACGGAAAGGCCGCGGAGGGATAGCCTTTGGGCATGGGCCTTCCTGACTGGGCGGTGAAGGAGGTCGGCGAGCATGCCGGACCGCAGCAGCCCCACTGTTCGGCGGCGGCGGCTCGGGCAGGAACTGCGCCGGTTACGGGAGCAGGCCGAACTCACCGGTGATCAGGTGGCGGCCCGGCTGGGGTGGTCGGCGGCGAAGCTGAGCCGGATCGAGACCGCGCGGACCGTGCCACGCAGAAGCGATGTTGAGGCGCTTCTGATGATCTACATGGTAGATTCGGAGCAACGCCACGAGCTGCTCGCCTTGCACCGGGACGCCAGCCGAAAGGGCTGGTGGGAGAAGTACCGCGACACCCTGCCCGAGGAGTACACCACCTTCCTGGGGCTCGAGGCGGAGGCCACGGTGGCACGGCACTGGGAACCCCAGATCGTGCCGGGTCTGTTCCAGACCGAGGCCTACGTGCACGCGCTGATGGAGAGCAGCCAGCGGAGCACGCTCCAGGCTCCGGGAGACCTTCGAGACCGGATCCAGGTCAGGATGGCCAGGCAGGAGGCCATCCTCTCAGCGGAGCGCCCTCAGACGCTCTCCGTTGTGGTGGAAGAGTCCGTCCTGCTGCGCAGGTTCGGCGACAGCGCGGTGATGCGGGAGCAGCTCCAGCGCCTCATCGAGGTGAGCGAGCTGCCCAACGTCGACCTGCGCGTCCTGCCGCTGGACGCGGACCATTGCATAAACACCGGGGCGTTCATCCACCTCACGCTGCCGGAGTACCACGATGTGGTGTATCTGGAGGCACTGCTCGGAGGCCGGCTGCTTGAGGATGAGCAGATCGTCTACCGCTACGAGGTCGCCTTCGACTATCTGAAGGGCCGGGCCCTCGATGCGGACGCGTCCCGGAAGCTCATAGCGAAGACCATCGGCCGCTGGAAGTGAGCGGCCGGGTGAAGCCGCCTCGGAGCGCGAGTGATGATCTCCGGGGGGAGTGACATAGACATGCACGAAAGTGATCTATCCCAGCTCTCCTGGCGGAAGAGCAGCCGGAGCGCGATGAACGGCGCCTGTGTCGAGGTCGCCGTGCTCCCGGACGGCCGGGTCGGGGTTCGCGACAGCAAGAACCGGAGCGGACCCGTCCTCGTCTTCACCCCGGCCGAGTGGAGAGCGTTCATCGGCGGGGTGAAGGACGGCGAGTTCGACCTCTGACCCGGCGCACCCCGTCAGCACCCCGTCCGCCGTGCCACGGCCGGCCGTGGCACGGCGCGCCGGGGGAGGGCTCGTGAGAACAAAGAGGCGTACGGCTTGCGCCCGGGCGGGCGCAAGCCGTACGCGCGTCTCCGGCGCGCTCAGGAGACGCCCAGACCCTTCGCCACGGCCTGGCCGAGGTCCTTGTGGACGTTGGTCCAGTACTCGACGATGCGCTTCTTCATCTCGCCGGTGACCTCGGGGGCGGAGGCGTGGGTGACGATGTTGCTGACCAGGTGCTCCCGGTCGGTCTCGGAGAGCACGTTCTCCCACAGCGCCCGCGGCTGGACGAAGTCGTCGTCCTCCCGGTGCTTGGTGTAGGCGCTACGGATGATCTCGCCGGAGATGTGGTAGCTCTCGCCCTCGTAGAGCGAGGGGTCCGCCACCGGGCCGCCGTAGCTGTTCGGCGCGTAGACCGGGTCGGTCGGGTTCTTGTAGCGCATCGGCCCGTCGAAGTTGTAGCTGTGCACCGGCACCTTCGGCTGGTTGACCGGGAGCTGGTTGTAGTTGGGGCCGATGCGGTAGCGGTGGGTGTCCGGGTAGGAGAACAGCCGGGCCTGCAGCATCTTGTCGGGCGACGGGCCGACGCCCGGGACCATGTTGGACGGCTCGAACGCGGCCTGCTCGACCTCGGCGAAGTAGTTCTCCGGGTTCCGGGTGAGGATGATCCGGCCGATCGTGATCTCGGGGTAGTCCGAGTGCGGCCAGACCTTGGTGAGGTCGAACGGGTTGAAGCGGTAGTCGGCGGCCTCCTCGAAGGGCATGATCTGCACGTTCACCTTCCAGGAGGGGTGGTCGCCGCGCTTGATCGCGTTGTAGAGGTCCCGGATGTGGAAGTCCGGGTCCTCGGAGACCATCGCCTTGGCCTCGGCGTCGGTGAAGTTCTCGATGCCCTGCTCGGTCTTGAAGTGGTACTTCACCCAGTACTTCTCACCGGCCGCGTTGTACCAGAGGAAGGTGTGCGAGCCGTACCCGTGCATGTTGCGCCAGGTGCGCGGGGTGCCGCGGTCGGTGAAGAGGAAGGTCACCTGGTGCGCCGACTCCGGGGAGAGCGTCCAGAAGTCCCACTGCATGTTGTGGTCGCGCAGGTGGTTGTCGGCGCGCCGCTTCTGGGAGTGGATGAAGTCGGAGAACTTCTGCGGGTCGCGGATGAAGAAGATCGGCGTGTTGTTGCCGACGATGTCGTAGTTGCCGTCCTCGGTGTAGAACTTCAGCGCGAAGCCGCGGGGGTCCCGGACCGTGTCGGCGCTGCCCAGCTCACCGGCGACCGTGGAGAACCGGACGAAGAGCTCGGTCTCCTTGCCCTTCTGGAACAGCTTGGCCTTGGTGAACTGGCTGACGTCCTCCGTGATCTGCAGGATGCCGTACGCGCCCCCGCCCTTGGCGTGCACCACCCGCTCGGGGACCCGCTCGCGGTTGAAGTGCGCCATCTTCTGGATCAGGTAGTGATCCTGAAGCAGCAGGGGGCCGTTCGGGCCCACGGAGAGCGAGAACTCGTCGCTCGGCGCGGGAATGCCGGCGTCGGTGGTCGTGGTGGGTCGGTCGGTCATCGGCGCGCTCTCATCCTTGGGTCGTCGGATGTTCGTGGTCATGTGCTGACGGGACGCGGGCGCGGACCGTGCCCTCCACCTTGGGACGGCACTTGGGGCACCAGCCCCAGTAGATGACGTCCGCTTCATCGATCAGGTAGCCGGCGTCGCGGACCGGATCGAGACACGGTGCCTTGCCCACGGCGCAGTCGACGTCCGTGACCTCTCCGCACTCCCGGCAGACGAGGTGGTGGTGGTTGTCGCCCACCCGGGTCTCGTACCGGGCGGGGCTGCCGGCCGGTTCGATCCGGCGGAGCAGTCCGGCCTGGTGCAGGGCGTTGAGCGAGTCGTAGACGGCCTGGAGGGAGACCTGGCCGACACGCTGGCACACCCCCCGGTGGATCGACTCCACGTCGAGGTGGTTGCCCTCGCGGACGGTCTGCAGGATGGCCAGGCGCGCGGCCGTCACCCGCAGTCCCGCCTGCCGAAGCCGTTGGACGTCGTGCACGGTGGCCATACTAGCTCCTAAATTTGAACAACTCAATGAAAAGAATATCTCCGATCTTTTGGGGTCCGTTTCCCCGAGCTCGGCCGATGATGGCATCCTCATCAGTCGTGATCCGAAAGCCCCTCGCCCTGGCCGCGCTGTACGCCCTCCTCCTCACGGGCTGCTCCGCCGCGGAGGGCGAGCGCGTTCCCGGCGCCTCCGCCGAGCCCGCGGCCACCGGCGCCGCCGAGCCCACCCCGTCCCCCTCCCCGAAGCCGGTGCGCCGGCCGTACACGATCTCCTTCGCCGGGGACGTGCACTTCGAGGGCGTGCTTCGGGCGCGGCTCGACCGGAACCCCCGCACCGCCCTCGGCCCCATCGCCGCGGTGCTCCGCAAGGCCGACATCACCGCCCTCAACCTCGAGACCGCGATCACCACGGGCGGTACGCCGGCGCCCAAGCAGTTCACGTTCCGCGCTCCTCCGACGGCCTTCACCGCCCTCAAGGCGGCCGGGGTGGACGTGGTCACCATGGCCAACAACCACGGGATGGACTACATGGAGAGCGGCCTGCGGGACACGCTCGCCGCGATCAGGAAGTCCAGGTTCCCCGTGATCGGCATCGGCCGGAACGAGGCGGAGGCCTACCGCCCGTTCCGGAAGACGGTGAACGGCAACCGGGTGGCCATCATCGGCGCGACCCAGGTGCTCGACACCAATCTCATCGAAGCGTGGACCGCGAAGGGTGCCAAGGGCGGGCTCGCCTCGGCCAAGGAGGAGGCGCGGCTCATCCGTGCGGTGCGCGAGGCCCGGCGGAACTCCGACACGGTCATCGTGTTCCTGCACTGGGGCGCCGAGCTGGTCGAATGCCCGACCCCCGTCCAGCGGCAGCTCGCGGTCAAGCTCGTCCGGGCGGGCGCCGACGTGATCGTGGGCGGCCACGCGCACATCCTGCTCGGCGGCGGGTACCTCGGCCGCGCATACGTCCACTACGGGCTGGGCAACTTCGCCTTCTACAACTGGGGGCCGAAGACCGGGATGACCGGCGTGCTCACCCTCACCATCAACGGCCGCCGGATCCTCAAGGACGAGTGGACGCCGGCGCGGATCGAGGGCGGCGTGCCCATCCCGCTGACCGGGGCGGCCAAGCAGCAGGCGCTGCGGTCCTACCACGCGCTGCGCGGCTGCACCGGGCTCTCCGCCAAGCCGCGGGCGACGGCAACCGGATCGTCTCAGAGCTGAACCGCCGCCGCGGAAGGGGCGGAGCGGGCAAGATGGACAGCGTGTCCAGGCAGCAGTCTCCGCGGACTCCCGGTGACCCGCTGCGACGCCGCCCGGCCCAGCGCCGGAGCGCCCGGCGGGTGGAGCGGATGCTCGACGCCTGCGCCGAGCTGCTCGACGAGGGAGGCTACGACGCGCTGACCACCACCAGGGTCGCCGAGCGGGCCGGAGTGGCGATCGGCTCGGTGTACCAGTTCTTCCCGGACAAGCGGGCCCTGAGCCAGGCCCTCACCAAGCGCAACGTGGAACGGTTCGCCGCCCGGGTCGGCCGCCGGTTCATGACCGAGGAGTTCGCCGGGTGGTGGGACGCGGTGGACGCCATCATCGACGAGTACGTCGAGATGCACCGCACGGTCCCGGGCTTCCGCTCCCTCCACTTCCGCGAGGTGTTCGATCTCAACCTGCTGGAGTCGGTGGCGGACACGAACATGGTGATCGCCGGCCGGCTCCGGGAACTGCTCCTCGCCGAGTTCGGGATCGCCGACAGCGAGGAGCTCGACCGGGCCATGCTCGTCGCGGTCGAGGCCGGGGACGCCGTCCTCAAGCTCGCCTTCCGCCACGATCCGGACGGCGACCCCGAGTTCGTCGCCGAGGCGAAGCGGCTCATCCGCGGCTACCTCTCCGGCCAGCTCCAGGCGGCGCGGCGTACGGCCGGCCGTACCGACGCCACCGCGGGCGCGTGACGCCCGGGCCGTACGGCGTGCGGCGGGCGGTGGCGGTCACCGCCCCGGGGAGGTGGCCCGGTGACGATCGCCCGGTGACGTGAGCCGGGTCGGCACCTCGGTCGGCGCCGCGGTCGGCATGACGAACGTGTTCCAGATCGCCGGGGCGAACGTCCGCCCGGTGTCCTGCCACGGCCGGGTGTCCCTGGGCGGCCGGAGCGGCAGCTCACCGGAGGCCGCGGCCCGATCCCGGGTGGAGCGGCCGTAGGCGCAGCCCGTGGCCGCGACCGGGCGCACCGTGGACAGCTCCATCATCCGCAGCTTGGCCTGCAGCCGGGCGAGCTCCTGGCGCGCCTCGTGCAGCGCCTCGACCTGGGCGGAGATGTAGCCGGCGACCCCGGGGACGACAGCGGAGAGCACGGTCGCTGAGGCGAGAGCGCAGATCATCCGCCTTGACATGGCATACGGCTCCTCCACGAGCGGCTCACGTGGGGGCAATATGCCCGGTCGGTCACGAGTGGACACGTTGTGTGATTGATCTTGTGTGAAACGTAGCCATGCCAATGCCGAGGATTGTCCCGACAGAACCGATTCAGGGCGCGTAGCCTCGGTCTGTGGCACACGTGACCAGTGAGCAGCTCAACCGCCTGCTCGACCAGGCCCTGCTCCAGGGCGATCACGACGCCCTCGCCGGGCGGCTCGACGCGCTCGCCCGGGAGTACGAGTCCGGCGAGATGTCGCGGGCGGCCGTCCTCGTGCTCGCCGCGGAGCAATGGCGCCTGGCCGGACGGCCGGAGATCGCGCTCGAGCGCTATCAGCAGGCCGCCGAGGACGGCGGTGACGTTGTGATCGACCCGCGTGCCGGGATCGCCGACACGCTCTTCGAACTGGGGCGCGCCGACGAGGCGAGGCGGGCGCTCGCCGAGCTGTGGGACGAGGGCGGCTGGACCCCGGACACCGCGCTGGCCGTGGCCGAGACGCTCGTGGCGTACGGTGATCTCCCCGCCGCTCACGAGTGGGCCACGGCGGGGGTGCGCGCGTGTCAGGGGCCCACCGCCACCCGCGACGCCCTGCTCCGCCTCCGGTACCGGATCCGCGTCGACCTCGGCATGCCGGAGGATCAGCTCGACGCCATGCTCGACGGCGCGGGCTGAGCGGCCGGAGTCGGCGCCCTCGGTGCGGGCGGCGTGCGGGCGGCTCGGGCCGGCCGCGCGATCCTCTGCCGTGCGATCCGGAAGCGGCCGAGGGTTCGGCGCTCCGGCCGCGACGCGGGCTCGAGCGCCGCACGGTGAGCGGACCCGTACCGGGATCCCGGAACCCGGGGAACGGCGCGGCGAAACAGAGAAGGGGCCGGCTGCGGCCCCTTCGGTCTTCTCCGGCCCCGGCCGCTACGGCAGCAGGCCCTTGCCGGTGTTCGCGAGGCGCGTCACCGCGCCGGTGGTGGCGAGGGCGGGGGCGGTGATGTCACCGGGCATGTCCACGATCCGCGGCAGCGGCTGCGTCTGGTGCTGGACCCGCGACTGCTGGGGCTTGCCCTGGAGCGCCGGCGTGCCGGCGCGCTCGGCCTTGCGGTGCGGCACCCCGTTCAGGGCCTTCCCCTTGACCTTCTTCGCCTCCGCCTTGACGTGTCCCTGCTTCTTCCCCGGCACGAGGCCGTGCTTCTTGTGTCCCGGTACGAGGTCCTTCTTGTGCACCGGCAGGTGGCCCTGCTTCTTGTGCGGGGCGGGCGCGGCGGGGTGGGCCTGGAGCCGCGACGGCCGCTCCGCGGTGGACGCCGTGGCGGGCTTGGCGTGGTGGCCGGGGTGGCCCATCTTCCCGGACGGGTGGGCCTTGGCCGCGTCCTTCACCGGACCGGCCTTCTTGCCGGGCACCGCCTTGCCCGTGTTCGTGCCGGGCGCCGCCTTGCCCGTCTTCACACCGGCCCGGGGCTTGGCGACCGTGCCCTCCCCGGTCGCGGGCCGCGGGACGGCCTGGGCCGGACGCCGCCCGTCGGCGGCGGGGGCCTGCTGGGCCGCCGGGCGGTTCTCATCCGCGCTCCCCGGCTGCGGCGCGACCGCACCGGCGTCCGTCCCCCTGCGCTGGGCGGCCGGCGCGCACCGCGGTTCCGGGGCGGCGGCCTTGATGGGCGCGATGTCCAGCAGGGGCACCGACGGCACCATGGGCGGCTGGGGAACGGTACCGGAGGCCGAGGGGTCGGCCTGCGCGGAGAGCGGGAGGCGCGCCGGAGCCTGCTGGGTGATCGGCGTGAGCGCGCCGAGCGGCTTGGCGTCGGGAAGCAGCGACCTGGCGTCGGGCAGCACCGGGGGGCCGCCCTTCCCGCCGGGCAGCGGCGGGAGGAGGTCCTTGGTGCCGGGCAGCGCCCGCGCCTTGCCCTGGGGGCCGAGGAGCTGATCCAGGGCCGCCGAGCCGGACCGTCCCGGCAGCGACGGGATGCCCCGCGCCGCCGCGGCCCCGGCGGTGTCGGCGATGCTCAGCAGGCCGACCGGCGGGGCGAGGGATACCTGCCTCGCCATGTGCGTGCGGGCGGGCGCGTCGCACCCGGTGGTGGCCGTGACATCCCTCGCCAGCGCCGGGCCGGTCGAGAGCCAGCTGACCCCCGCGGTGACGGCTGCTATCGCGAGGCAGCGCCCCCGAATCCTTTGTGATGCCTTGGACATCCACGTCCCCCTGACTGCTCTCAGTAGTCCGACGAACGCCGAACGTAGCAGCGGGGGAAAAGCGCGGGGCGCGCTTGCCGCAATGGTGGTGAGATCCTTACCGAGCGGGCCGGATGGTCAGCGCATCCCTTGCCGAATCCAGATCAACGATCACCTCATCGCCGTCCCGGATGTTGCCCGCGAGCAGCTCCTTGGCGAGCTGGTCCCCGATCGCCGTCTGGATCAGCCGGCGCAGCGGGCGGGCGCCGTACATCGGGTCATACCCGGTCAGCGCGAGCCACTCCCGGGCGGCGGGCGTCACGGTGAGCGTGAGCCGCCGCTCGGAGAGCCGGCGGGCGAGCCGCGCGACCTGCAGGTCCACGATCTTGGTCAGTTCCTCGGTGCCGAGCGGGTCGAAGATGATGATGTCGTCGAGCCGGTTGAGGAACTCCGGCTTGAACGCCGCCCGCACGGCGTTCATCACGGCCTCGTGCTTGGCCGCCTGATCCAGCTGCGGATCGACGAGGTACTGCGAGCCGAGGTTCGAGGTCAGGATCAGGATCGTGTTCCGGAAGTCGACCGTGCGGCCCTGACCGTCGGTGAGCCGGCCGTCGTCGAGGACCTGGAGCAGGATGTCGAAGACCTCCGGGTGGGCCTTCTCGATCTCGTCGAGCAGCACCACCGTGTACGGCCGGCGGCGGACGGCCTCGGTGAGCTGACCGCCCTCCTCGTACCCGACGTAGCCGGGCGGCGCACCGACCAGCCGGGCCACGGTGTGCTTCTCGCTGTACTCGCTCATGTCGATGCGCGTCATGGCGCGCTCGTCGTCGAAGAGGAACTCCGCGAGCGCCTTGGCCAGCTCGGTCTTGCCGACGCCGGTCGGGCCGAGGAACATGAACGAACCGGTCGGCCGATCGGGGTCGGAGATGCCGGCCCGGGCCCGCCGTACCGCGTCCGAGACGGCCTGGACGGCGCGGTGCTGGCCGATCAGGCGCTTGCCCAGCTCGTCCTCCATCCGGAGCAGCTTGGCGCTCTCGCCCTCCAGCAGCCGGCCGGCCGGGATGCCGGTCCACGCCGAGACCACCTCGGCGATCTCGTCCGGGCCGACCTCCTCCTTCACCATCGGCGCGGTCTCCGCCGCCTCGGCGATCTTGGAGGCCTCGCTGAGCTCCTTCTCCAGCCGCGGGATCTCGCCGTACATGAGGCGGGAGGCGGTCTCGAAGTCGCCGTCGCGCTGGGCGCGCTCGGCCGCGCTCCTGGCCTCGTCGAGCTGCTTCTTCAGCTCGCCGACCTTGTTCAGCCCGGCCTTCTCCCGCTCCCACCGGCTGATCAGCGCGTTGAGCTCCTCCTGCTTGTTGGCGAGCTCCTCCCGGAGCTTCTCGAGCCGCTCCCGGCTCGCCGCGTCGGTCTCCTTGGCGAGCGCGAGCTCCTCCATCTTGAGCCGGTCCACGCTCCGCTGGAGCTGGTCGATCTCCACCGGCCGGGAGTCGATCTCCATGCGCAGCCGGGACATCGCCTCGTCGACGAGGTCGATCGCCTTGTCGGGCAGGAACCGCGCCGTGATGTACCGGTCGGAGAGCGTGGCCGCGGCCACGAGGGCGCTGTCGGAGATCTGGACCTGGTGGTGCGCCTCGTAGCGGCCCTTGAGCCCGCGCAGGATCGCGATGGTGTCCTCGACGGACGGCTCGCCGACGTAGATCTGCTGGAACCTGCGCTCCAGGGCCGGGTCCTTCTCGATGCGCTCCCGGTACTCGTCGAGCGTGGTGGCGCCGATCATCCGCAGCTCACCGCGGGCGAGCATGGGCTTGAGCATGTTGCCGGCGTCCATCGCGCCCTCGGCCGCGCCGGCGCCGACCACCGTGTGCAGCTCGTCGATGAACGTGATGATCTGGCCGTCGCTCGCCTTGATCTCGTTGAGCACGGCCTTGAGCCGCTCCTCGAACTCGCCGCGGTACTTGGCGCCGGCGACCATCGCGCCGAGGTCGAGCGCGACCAGGCGCTTGTTCTTCAGGGTCTCCGGCACGTCCCCGGCGACGATCCGCTGGGCGAGGCCCTCGACCACGGCCGTCTTGCCGACGCCCGGCTCCCCGATCAGCACCGGGTTGTTCTTGGTGCGGCGGGAGAGCACCTGGATCACCCGGCGGATCTCGGCGTCCCGCCCGATGACCGGGTCGAGCTTGCCGGCCCGCGCCCGCTCGGTGAGGTCGACGCCGTACTTCTCCAGCGCCTGGTAGGTGTCCTCCGGGGTCTCGCTGGTGACCCGGGCGTGCCCGCGCACCTTCTCGAACGCCTCGAGCAGCGCGTCGGCCGTGGCGCCCTCCTGCCGGAGGAGCTCGGCCACCTGGCCGCCGTCCGAGGCGAGCCCGACCATGAGGTGCTCGGTCGAGACGTACTCGTCCTCGAGCCGCTTGGCCCGCTCGGCCGCGGTGTTGAGCACGGAGATGAGCTGGCGGGAGGTCGACGGAGCGCTCACCGTGGCCCCGCGCGCCTTGGGCAGCCGGCCGAGGAGTTCCTCGTTGCGGGCGCGCAGCCGCCTCCAGTCCGCGCCCACCGCCTCCAGCAGCGGCACCGCGATGCCACCCGTCTGGGCGAGCAGCGCCGCCAGCAGGTGGGCGGGCATCACCTCGGGGTTACCGTCGGCGGTGGCCCGCCGCACGGCCGCGGAGAGTGCCTCTTGGCTTTTCTGGGTGAGTTTGTATTCCATAGGGTCCGGTTCGCCTCGTTCCCGATGTCAGGCTGGTGGCAGTTCGTAGCGGACCAATGCCCGCAGCATGGCGACTTCACCCCGGAGCCGGTTGATCTCCTCACGCAGGCGCATGTTCTCCGTCTCGAGCTCGAGGATGCGCTTGATCCCGGCGAGATTGATCCCGTGCTCCTGCGAGAGCCGCTGGACCTCGCGGAGCAGCAGGATGTCCCGAGCGGAGTACAGGCGTCCGCGGCCTGCCGAGCGCCCGGGGCTGACCAGGCCCAGCCGGTCGTACTGGCGCAGGGTCTGCGGGTGCAGCCCCGCGAGCTGGGCGGCTACCGAAATGACGTAGACGGGAGTGTCATCAGTCAGCTCAAAGGGGTTCGCATCCATCGGCTCACTCGCTTCGGGCCTGCTTGATCAGCTCCTCACGGGGGTCGGGCCCCTCGGTGGCGATCCGGAACTCTTCGAGGGCCGCGCGGGCCTTGTCGTTGAGCCGCTGCGGCACCACCACCTGGATCGTGACGAGGAGGTCGCCCCTCGTGCCGTCTTTCCTCGGGACCCCACGGCCCCGGACCCGGAAGGTGCGCCCGTTCGGCGTGCACTCCGGAATGCGCAGCGTGACCGGCATGCCCTTGAGCGTCGGTACCTTGATCTCGGCGCCGAGGGCCGCCTCGGCGAACGTGACCGGTACGGTGACCGTCAGGTTCTCCCCGCTGCGGCCGAACACCGGGTGCTGTTTCACGTGAACCAGCACATACAGGTCGCCGGCGGGCCCACCGTGCTCGCCGGGCGCGCCCTTGCCCTTGATCCGGATGCGCTGGCCGTCCGCGACCCCCGCAGGGATGCGGGCGTGGATGGTGCGGGTGCTCCTGCCCCGCCCGCTGCCCTGGCAGACCACGCACGGGTCGTCGACGATGAGGCCACGCCCACGGCAGTGGCGGCACGGCTCCGAGAACGCGAAGCTGCCGAGGTTGCGGCTCGCCGTCCCGGTGCCCTCGCACATCGGGCAGACCCGCGGGGTGGTGCCCGACTTCGCTCCGGTGCCGCTGCAGGCGCTGCACGCCGACGAGCTGGTCAACCGCAGGGGGATGGTGGTCCCCTCGACCGCCTCGCTGAAGGAGAGCGTGACCTCGGTCTCGATGTCCTGGCCCCGCCGGGGCCGGGTCGTGGTGCGGGTCGAGCGGCCGAAGAGGCCGCCGAACAGGTCGCCGATGCGGTCACCGGCGACCGTCCCGGAGAACAGGTCACCGAAGTCGAAGGTGAAGCCACCGCGCTGGCCGCCCGCCCCGGCGAAACCGCCGAGCCCCGAGCCGAACAGGGAACGGGCCTCGTCGTACTCCTTCCGGCGCTTGGGGTCGGAGAGCACGTCGTAGGCCTCGGAGATCTCCTTGAACCTCTCCTCGGCCTCCTTGTTGCCCTTGTTGGCGTCGGGGTGGTACTTCCGGGCGAGCTTGCGGTACGCCTTCTTGATCTCCTCGGCCGACGCGGATTCGGGCACACCAAGGACGGCGTAGTAGTCCTTCTCCAGGTAGTCCTTGGTGCTCATCTATCGCTTCCTTCACACGACAGGGGAGGGTGGGGTGTCTCCCCCGATCTTCCCGGATCGGGGGAGACACCCCGGTGGTCAGTTCTGCTCACCCGAGGGCGCGCCGGGCTCCGTGTCCGCGGGTGAGGCCGCCGCGTCGCCGGGCTCCGCCGCGTCCGGCCGCCCGGCCTCGCCGCCCTCCGGAGCTCCGGATGGCGCCTCGGGGGCCGGCTCCGGCGGGGGCTCGGCCACCGCGACCCGGGCGGGGCGCAGGATCCGCTCGCCGTACCGGTATCCGAGCTGCAGGATCTCGACGCACGTGGGCTCGGTCACGTCCGGCGAGTAGCTGTGGGCCAGCGCCTCGTGCACGGTCGGGTCGAAGGGCTCGCCCTTCTTCCCGTACGCGCTCAGGCCCAGCTTGGTGAGGGTGGACTCCAGCAGCTCGGCCACCTTGGCGAAGCCGCCGACGAGCTCGCCGTGCTCACGCGCCCTGCCGATGTCGTCGAGCACGGGCAGGAGCTCGTAGAGCACGCCGCCGACGGCCTGCTCCCGGACCAGCGCCTTGTCCCGCTCGACTCGCTTGCGGTAGTTGCTGAACTCCGCCTGGACGCGCTGGAGGTCCGCTGTCCGCTCCGCGAGAAGATCCGCGATCTGCGCATCGGCCGGAGCCGACGCAGCCTGCGCGCCGCCGCCGGGCTGCTCGTCCTTCTTCTCCTGCCCCTGCTCCGCGGCGGTCTTCCGGGCCTGCCCGGTCTCCGGATCGATCTTCCGCTTATCGCGGATGACCGGCCCCTGCTCGGAGCCGTTCTCGCTCGAGGTCACTTGCTGCCGCCCTCCCGGTCCTCGTCCACGATCTCAGCCTCGACCACGTCCTCGTCCTTGTTCTGGGAGCCCGAGGTCTGGCCGCCCGAGGCCGCCGCGGTCTGCTCACCGGCGGACTGGGCGTTGGCGTAGATCGCCGAGCCCATCTTCTGGCTGACGGTGGCGAGCTTCTCGGCCGCGTTGCGGATGGCGGTGACGTCGCTGCCCTCCAGGGCCTTCTTCAGGTCGGAGAGCGCGGCGTTCACCTCGTTCTTGACGTCGGCCGGGACCTTGTCCTCGTTCTCCCGGAGGAACTTCTCGGTCTGGTAGGCGAGGGCGTCGGCGTTGTTGCGCGTCTCGGCCTCTTCACGCCGCTTGCGGTCCTCCTCGGCGTACTGCTCGGCCTCGCGCATCATCCGCTCGATCTCCTCCTTCGGCAGGGCGGAGCCGCCGGTGATGGTCATCGACTGCTCCTTGCCGGTGCCGAGGTCCTTGGCCGAGACGTTGACGATGCCGTTGGCGTCGATGTCGAAGGTGACCTCGATCTGCGGGATGCCGCGCGGCGCCGGCGGGATGCCGGTCAGCTCGAAGGTCGCGAGCTTCTTGTTGTAGGCCGCGATCTCGCGCTCGCCCTGGTAGACCTGGATCTGCACCGACGGCTGGTTGTCCTCGGCCGTGGTGAAGATCTCCGAGCGCTTGGTCGGGATCGTGGTGTTCCGCTCGATGATCTTGGTGAAGATGCCGCCCTTGGTCTCGATGCCGAGGCTGAGCGGCGTGACGTCGAGCAGCAGGACGTCCTTGACCTCGCCCTTGAGCACACCGGCCTGAAGCGCGGCGCCGACCGCCACGACCTCGTCCGGGTTGACGCCCTTGTTCGGCTCCTTCCCGGTCAGCTCACGGACCAGGTCGCTCACCGCGGGCATCCGGGTCGAGCCGCCGACCAGCACCACGTGGTCGATGTCGGAGACCTTGATCCCGGCGTCCTTGATCACCTGGAAGAACGGGCCCTTGCAGCGCTCGAGCAGGTCGGCGGTGAGCCGCTGGAACTCGGCGCGGGTGAGCTTCTCCTCCAGGTGCAGCGGCCCCTCGGCGGAGGCGGTGATGTAGGGCAGGTTGATCGTGGTCTCCGTCTGCCCGGACAGCTCGATCTTGGCCTTCTCGGCCGCCTCGCGGAGCCGCTGGAGGGCCATCTTGTCCTTGGACAGGTCGATGCCGTGCGCGTTCTTGAACCGGCGCACCAGCTCGTCGACGATCCGCTGGTCCCAGTCGTCGCCACCGAGGTGGTTGTCACCGCTGGTGGCCTTCACCTCGACGAAGCCGTGGCCGTCCTCCTGGCCGACGTCGAGCAGCGACACGTCGAAGGTGCCACCGCCGAGGTCGAAGACGAGGATCGTCTGGTCCTTCTCCTTGTCGAGGCCGTACGCGAGGGCCGCGGAGGTGGGCTCGTTGATGATCCGGAGCACGTTGAGCCCGGCGATCTGCCCGGCCTCCTTCGTGGCCTGCCGCTGCGCGTCGTTGAAGTAGGCGGGCACGGTGATCACCGCGTCGGTGATCTTCTCGCCCAGGTACGCCTCCGCGTCCTGCTTGAGCTTCTGCAGGATGAAGGCGCTGATCTGCTGCGGCGTGAACTTCTTGCCGTCGATGTCGATCTTCCAGTCGGTGCCCATGTGGCGCTTGACCGACCGGATGGTGCGCTCGACGTTGGTCACCGCCTGGCGCTTGGCGACCTCGCCGACGAGGATCTCTCCGTTCTTGGCGAAGGCGACCACCGACGGGGTGGTCCGGGAGCCCTGCGCGTTCGCGATGACCGTGGGCTCACCGCCCTCGAGAACCGCGACGACGGAGTTGGTCGTTCCCAGGTCGATACCTACCGCACGTCCCATGAGTCTGTCCCTGTGAAGAAAGTTGAGTCCAGCCGACTCAATATTGGCGGGCTTGAGTCTGCCATGTCAAACCAACTTGAGCCTACTCGACTCAACCCTGCCGGGCGCGCATACATTCCCGGCGATCTCGCGGATGCGCGGCCCGGCCGTGGGCTGAGGCGTCCCGGTCCTCGGGCGGGGATGCGACCGCGCCGGGGCCGTACGGGCTCCGGCGGCCGGAGCGGAGCGGCCGGCCGGCGGCCGGCGCGGGCGACCGGCCGGCAGTGATGAGAGGCGACGGCCGGCGACGGTGCGGGCGAACGGCCGGAATTGCTGACCGGCGGCAGGCCGGCGCCGGTGAAAGGCACTCGGCCGCCGTGGGGCCCGGACGGACGGGGAGCGAACGCGACGGGCGCGGGGATCACTCGCGCGCCCCGTCGGCCACCTGCCGACCGCCGAGCGGGGCGCGCAGCCTGACCTCGGTCGACTTCCGTACGGCGAGCATGATGCAGGCCGCGTCGGGTGAGCGCCGGTCGGCGCCCTCGTAGAGGGTGATGGTCACCTTGTCCCGGGACTCGGCCACCTCCACCCGGTCGAGCACATGGCACGGCTCCACGCCCGACCACCACACGACCGTGAGCGTCCGGCCGTCGGGGGACGCGGTCACCTCGGTCCAGGGGACCTTGCGGGGCGCGACCGTGTTCCCGGCCGGGGTGACCGGGGACGGGCTCGGCTCCGGAGGCGGGCTCGCCAGGGGCGAGAGGGTGTGGACCACCACGGAGTCCGGCGGCGCCGGCGAGGCCGCCGACGACCGCGCCGACGGGTCCGGCGAGCCCTGCCCGCACGCGGCCGCCAAGGAGAGCAGAGGGATCATCCAGAGCCTTCGCATACCTGTGTGACGGCTCCGGCGCCCGGGCGGTTCAGCGCGGCCCGCACTGGCTCCACGGCGGGGTGCACCCGTGCTCCGTGACGGGCGCCGTGCTCCGCGGCGGGTGCACCCGTGCTTCACGGCGGTGCGTCTTCGCTCCACGGCGCTTCGTGCTCCACGGCGGGTGCGCGCCGCGCGGCCGCGGCGGGTCACAGTGATCCCTGCCCGCCGGGCCGGCCGGTGGCCGGCCGCGGCGAGCGGCGTTGCCGCCCGCACCGCGCCCGTGCACCCGGATCCGAAGGTGCCCGGCATGGCGGCCTCGTGTGGCCCCTCGCGCGCCCGCGGTATGGGCCCCGCGCCGCCGTACGGACGGAGTCCGATGATCGTGACCGGCCACCGGCCCGGGATCGGTAAGCTGCGGAGAGATCCCCGGAAGGACGCCCAGCGGCGAGGTAGAGCGATGATCGCGATTCTCGGGACCGGCAAGATGGGCGAGGCCCTGCTCTCCGGGCTGCTGCGCGCCGGTCGGTCGCCCGATGAGATCGTGGCGACCGCGCGCCGGCCGGAGCGGGCCGAGGCGCTGCGGAAGCGGTACGGCGTGCGGATGCTCGGCAACGCCGAGGCCGCCAGGGAGGCGGAGACCATCATCCTGGCGGTCAAGCCGCAGGACATGGACCGCCTGCTCTCCGAGATCGCCTCCTGCGACCTCGCCGACAAGCTCGTCATCTCCGTGGCCGCCGGCATCACCACGGCGTTCATCCAGGCCCGGCTGGGCGAGGTGCCCGTGGTCCGGGTCATGTCGAACACGCCGGTCCTCGTCGACGAGGCCATGAGCGTGATCTCGCCCGGCGCGCACGCCACCGAGGAGCACCTCAAGCGCACCGAGGAGCTGCTCAGCCCGGTCGGCAAGGTGGTGCGGATCCCCGAATCGCTGCAGGACGCGGCCACCGCCCTCTCCGGAAGCGGCCCGGCGTACTTCTTCTACCTGGTCGAGGCCATGGTCGACGCGGGCATCCTGCTCGGCATGCCGCGCGCCGCCGCCCTCGAGATGGTCACCCAGGCGATGGTCGGCGCGGCGATCATGCTGCGGGACTCCGGGGAGCACCCGGTCAGCCTGCGCGAGGCGGTGACCTCGCCCGGCGGCACGACGATCGCGGCCATCGCCGAGCTGGAGCGCCACCGGGTGCGGGCCGCGTTCCTCGACGCCATCGAGGCGGCCTGCAACCGCAGCCGGGAGCTCGCCTCCGGCCGCTGACCTCGGCTCACGTCCGCTCGGGCGCGCCGGGCCACCGCCCGAGCCCGCTTCCGTGCCGCGACCACCGGGCATCCGGCGGGCCGCCCACCGCCGGCGCGGGCCCCGGATGCGTGCCCGTTCACCTGCCGGTCACCCGGGCTCCGCTCGGGTGCCCGCCCGCGTGTCCCGTGACGTTCGCGCGGATCCCGTCCGCCCCTGCGCCGGTCCCGCGCGTACGGCTCTGGCCGACCTCGTGCGGCACCCCGGAGCGCCCGCCCGCGCCGGCCGTACGGCATCGGCCGGGGCGCCGGCCCGGTGGGGGAAGGCCGGCGCTTACGCGGGGATGACGGGCGGATGAATAGCCGCGGACACCGTGCGGTACGTTCGCGGCATGAGCAAGGCGGTGCGGATCGTCTGGGACGATGCCCTGACGTCCTACGACTTCGGCCCCGGGCACCCCATGGCCCCCGTGCGCGTCGCGCTGACCATGGGACTCGCCCGTGAACTGGGGCTCCTGTCCGGTGTCGACGTGGCCGGCTGCCGGCCCGCCACCGACGAGGAGCTGCTCATGGTGCACAGCCGTGACTACGTCGCCGCGGTCAAGGAGGCCTCCGCGACCGGGCGGCCGGCTCTCGCGCACGGCATCGGCACCGAGGACAACCCCGCTTTCCTCGGCGTCCACGAGGCGTCGGCGCTGATCGCGGGGGCCTCGCTCGCCGCGGCGCGGGCCGTGTGGTCGGGCGAGGCCGAGCACGCGATCAACGTGGCGGGCGGGCTGCACCACGCGATGCCGGGCATGGCGAGCGGCTTCTGCATCTACAACGACGTGGCCCTCGCGATCCAATGGCTGCTCGACCAGGGGGCCTCCCGGGTCGCCTACGTGGACGTGGACGTGCACCACGGGGACGGCGTGCAGGCGATGTTCTACGACGACCCCCGCGTGCTCACCATCAGCCTGCACGAGAGCCCGCGCACGCTCTTCCCCGGGACCGGCTACCCGCATGAGACCGGGGCGGACGGCACCGCGGTGAACGTGGCGCTGCCGATCGGCTGCGGCGACACGGGCTGGCTCCGCGCCTTCCACGCGATCGTCCCGCCCCTGCTGCGGGAGTTCCGCCCCGATGTCCTGGTGAGCCAGCACGGCTGCGACACCCACGCCCTCGATCCGCTCGCCCACCTCATGCTGAGCCTGGACGGCCAGCGGCGGACCTACGCCGCGCTGCACGAGCTCGCCCACGAGACCGCCGGCGGCCGGTGGATCGCGACCGGAGGCGGCGGGTACGAGGTCGTCCGGGTGGTCCCGCGCGCGTGGACCCACCTCATCGCCGAGGTGGCCGGCGCCTCGCTCGATCCGCTCACGCCGACCCCGGACACCTGGCGGGTCATGGTGAAGGAGCTGACCGGGGAGGTCCCGCCGCTGAACATGACCGACGGGCGGCACCCCGTGTGGCGGGACTTCGCGGACGGCTACGACCCCGCCGACCCGGTCGACCGGGCCATCATGGCCACCCGGAAGGCGGTGTTCCCGTACTACGCCCTCGATCCCATGCCCTGAGCCGCCATCGGCCCGGCGTTCCCGGATCGCGGCGCCCGGCCGCCGCACCGGCGCCGCCGGCGGCCTCGGCCCGCGCTTCGTCGCTCCTTGGTGTCCCTGTGCGCATTTCGCCGCCCGGGCGGGCGCCCCGGGCCCGGCGGCGGAGGCCGGCCGTACCCCGCGATCGCTTCGGTCCGGTCCGGAATCCGGGATTTGATCGTGTTTGCGTTGCCTGGGGCGGGAGATTGCCGAATATTTCGCGGGTCTCTGGGGACGCTGGTTAGGGAGATGTCGGTTCGCTCCGTTGAGGGAGGCGGGGTCTGATGGCCGTGGCGGCCAGGGAATTCTTTCGTTTCCCGGACAAGGTGAGCTGATCCTTGATGGAATGAGGGGTTTGCCTACTCGAAGTCCCGACTTACGCTGACGGGAGTAGACGTGCGTGAGCGATGGCACCAGTGGGGATAACCCTGAAACACGTGCGGAAGAGGCGTCCGATGGGTGCAGGCGAAAGACCTCTCAGCGAGGTGAAGTTCCTGACGGTGGCGGAGGTCGCCGCCGTCATGCGGGTGTCCAAGATGACGGTGTACCGGCTGGTGCACTCCGGTGAGCTGCCGGCCATCCGGGTCGGCCGGTCCTTCCGGGTTCCCGAGCAGGCGGTCCACGACTACTTGCGGGACGCGTTCATCGAGGCCGGATGACGTGCCCGCCGTGGCGGGCGGCCATCGTCCCGCGGGCCGATGGCCGGCGCGCCGCGCCGTGCGGACCCCCGGGTGAGCGATCTACCGTCGATCGCCGGTAGGCTGTTGGATCGGCGTGCGCTGTGCCGCCGTCTCCCGACATCCACCTCTGTTCACATGGGGGTCCCGTGGGCTCTGTCATCAAGAAGCGCCGCAAGCGCATGGCGAAGAAGAAGCACCGCAAGCTCCTCAGGAAGACTCGTATCCAGCGGCGTAACCGGGGGAAGTAGCCGGGACGGAGCGCGCGCCGGTCCCGGAGTGCCGTGCCGCACGCGCACCCCAGCGAGGTGACGATGGGCAGGACCGTGCTCGTCACCGGGGTCTCTCGCCACATCGGCGCTCGGGTGGCGAGCGCCCTCGCGGCCGATCCGGATGTGCACCGCGTGATCGGTGTGGACACGGCGCCGCCCGTCTCGAGTACCGCGCCGCCGCTCGGCCGTGTCGAGTTCGTCCGCCTCGACCTGCGCGGCCTGGACCTCGCGCAGCTCATCGCGGACAGCGACATCGACACCGTGGTGCACCTCGGCCTGCTGAGCGATCCGGCGGGCAGCCGCCCCGCGATGCGGGAGTACAACATCATCGGCACCATGCAGGTGCTCGCCGCCTGCCAGCGGTCCCGGACGGTGCGCCGGGTGGTCGTGCGTTCCACCACCGCGGTGTACGGCTCCTCGCCCGCCTCCCCGGCGGTGTGCACGGAGACCACCGAACCGGCGGACTCGCCCCATCACGGGTACGAGAGGGACGCGATCGAGGTCGAGGGCTATGCGCGGGGCTTCGCCCGGCGGCGGCCCGACGTGGCGACCACGATCCTGCGCTTCGCGCCCATGCTGGGGCCGAGGGTGGAGACGCCGCTCACCCGCTACTTCTCGCTGCCGGTGCTGCCCACCGTGCTCGGGTTCGACCCGCGGCTGCAGTTCGTCCACGAGGACGACGTGGTCGACGTGCTGTGCCGGATGGCCCGGGAGGAGCTGCGCGGCGTGTTCAACGTCGCGGGTGACGGCGTGCTGCTGCTCTCGCAGTGCGCCCGCCGGGCCGGGAAGCCGGTGCTGCCGCTGCCGTCGGCCGCGTTCCACCTGCTCGGCACGGCCGTGCGGTCCACCGGGCTGATCGACTTCTCTCCCGAGCAGATCGCCCTGCTCAGCCACGGCCGCGTGGCCGACACCACCGCGCTCGCCGCCGCCACCGGCTGGCGGCCCAAGTACGGCACCGCCGCCGCCTTCGACGACTTCATCCGGGCCCGCGGGCTCGGTAGCGACCTGCCGGCGCGGGTATTCGACCTCGCGGCCGATCTGATCCGGGGGCGGTGATCGGGATGGGGAGCGCGGAGCCGTCAGGCCCGCCCGGCACGGGCGGGGCCGGTCCGTGGCCGCCCGGGGAGGAGCGGCTCGCCGAGCTGCTCGGCTTCCTCCGGCGCAGGCTCACCGGGGAGTACGAGGTCGACGAGTTCGGCTTCGACCCCGAGTTCTCCGACTCGGTGCTCCTGCCACTGCTGCGCCCGCTCTACCGGCACTGGTTCCGGGTCGAGGTGCTGGGGGCCGAGCACGTCCCCGCGGACTCGGGCGCCCTGGTGGTGGCGAACCACGCCGGCGGCATGCTCCCCCTGGACGCGCTGATGCTGCAGGTCGCCCTGCACGACGAGGCCGGGCGGCACGTCCGGCTGCTCGGCGCCGACCTCGTCTACCGGCTTCCGCTCCTCAACCACCTGGCCCGCAAGGGCGGGCACACCCTCGCCTGCCCCGAGGACGCCGCCCGGCTGCTCGCCAAGGGGGAGCTCGTCGGGGTCTTCCCCGAGGGGTACAAGGGCATCGGCAAGCCGTTCTCCGAGCGCTACCGGCTGCAGCGGTTCGGCCGGGGCGGTTTCATCGTCACGGCGATCCGCGCCCAGGTGCCGATCATCCCCTGCGCGATCGTCGGGGCGGAGGAGATCTATCCGAAGCTAGGGGAGATCCCGGTGCTCGACCGGCTGCTCGGCCTGCCGTACGTGCCCGTCACCCCGTTCTTCCCCTGGTTCGGCCTGCTCGGGCTGGTCCCGCTCCCGTCGAAGTGGGCGATCGAGTTCGGTGAGCCGATCCGCACGGACGAGTACGACGTGGCCGACGCCGAGGACCAGTTCCTCGTCCTCGACCTGACCGACCGGGTACGCGAGACGATCCAGCATCGGCTCGAGGCGCTGCGCGCCCACCGGGGGCCGGCCTTCCGGTTCGGGCCGTTCGCCGTTGAGTTCGGCCGGTTCGGGTGCTGACCGGTCGACTTCCGGTGCTGACCGGTCCGGGACTTATTGGTCACCGAGTCTAAGAATGTGACCGACCCGTCGGTATGGTGTGCTCCGGAGAGGAGTGCATCATGGGCAAAGGGCGCAGAGCGGTACTAATGGGACTGACGGTCGGTGCCGCGGCGGGCACGCTGCGCCGGCGCGCCGCCGCCCGCCGGGCGCGGGAGCGGGAGCGGTTCTTCCGGACCACCGGCCGCAAGGTCACCGTGACCACCGATGACGGCGCGCGCATCGCCGCCGAGGTCGACGACCACCCTGCCCCCCGGGCGGCCGTGGTCTTCACGCACGGCTGGCTGATGAGCCGGCACTGCTGGCGGTACCAGCGGGACGCCCTCGCCGGCCGGGCCCTCCTGGTCAGCTACGACCATCGCGGGCACGGCGAGTCGTCGGCCGCGCCCCTCGACGCCTACACGATCGACCGGCTGGGCGACGATCTCGCCGCCGTCATCGAGGCCACGGTGCCGAGCGACCTCCCGGTGATCCTGGCCGGGCACTCCATGGGCGGGATGACCATCATGGCGCTCGCCCAGCGGCACCCCGGGCTGATCGCCTCCCGGGTCGCCGGGGTCGCCCTGCTCAGCACGTCCGCCGGGTGGAGGTCCGGCGGGCTCACCTACGGGCTGCCCGGGCCGGTGGGCCGGTTCGCCGCCCGCGCCACCCCCCGGATATTCGACGCCCTGCTCGCCCGGGCCGAGGAGATCGACCGCCGGCCTCGGCTGAAGGAGCTCGCCATGCTGCCGGTCACCCGGCTCACCGCGTTCGGCAAGAAGCCCCACCGCGCCGACGTGCGGTTCGTGAACGCCATGGCGACGGCGACCGCGACCGAGCCGATGGTGGCGTTCTTCCACCAGATCCAGGTGCACGACCGGCTGAGCGCGCTCCAGGCGCTCCAGGACGTGGAGACGCTCATCATCGTCGGGGAACGGGACCGGCTCACCCCGCCGTCCGACAGCAGGCGGATCGCCAAGGCCCTGCCCGGAGCGCGGCTGATCATCACCCCGGACGCCGGGCACATGATCGGGATCGAGCGGCCGGGCCTCGTCAACCAGGAACTGCTCGGGCTGCTCCAGCGCGCGACCGAGCGCGGCGCCGCCGGCCGCCTCGGCATCGCCTCCTGAGGGCGCCCGGCCGGGTCAGGCGGCCCGGTAGTGCCGGCGGAGCGCGATCCCGGCGGCGATCCCTCCGGCGATCGCGCCCGCCGTCGCGGCGATCGGCAGGCCGATCAACGTGATCTTGCGGCCGGTGCGGAAGTCGCTGATCTCCCAGCCGTGCTCGGCGGCGTGCTCGCGGAGCTCGCTGTCCGGGTTGATCGCGTGCGGGTGCCCGACCAGCGAGAGCATCGGCAGATCGTTCGCGGAGTCGCTGTACGCCCAGCACCGGGAGAGATCGAGCCCTTCGCGGCGGGCGAGCTCGCGGATGGCGTCGGCCTTGGCCGGGCCGTGGAGCAGGTCGCCGACGAGCCTGCCCGTGTAGACGCCGTTCTCGGTCTCGGCCACCGTGCCGAGGGCGCCGGTCAGGCCGAGGCGCTGCGCGATCACCCGGGCGAGCTCGACCGGCGTGGCCGTGACCAGCCACACCCGCCGGCCGGCGGCCAGGTGCATCCGCGCCAGGGCGAGGCTCTGCGGCCAGATGCGGTCCGCCATCTCCTCGTCGTAGATCTCCTCGCCGAGGCGCACCACGTCCTCGACCTTGAGCCCGGCGACGAACGCCAGCGCCATCTCCTTGGCCTTGGCGATGTGGTCGGCGTTCTCGCTCCCCCTGATCCGGAACCAGGCGTGGCCGATCGCGAACTTCGCCAGGTCCCGCGTGGTGAACAGACCGCGTGCGGCGAGGCCACGGGCGAAGTGGTAGATCGACGCGCCGCGCATCATCGTGTTGTCGACGTCGAAGAACGCGGCGGAGGTCGGATCCGGAGTGGCCACCGCCTCCGTGGTCTCGGCAGCCACCTCACCGGCGACTTCTGGGGAATTGCGCCGCAGCAGTAGCCGCCTCATGGCACCTCAGCTTATCCCGTGGAATGGTGCCGGGCGGTTATCCGGAGATGACATTCAAGGTCCAGAAGACGTGAACGTTTCGATGTAAATCAGATACTTACGCGCTCTCGCCTGGTTTTCCCGATCAAGCTTGGGCAGCAGTGGCTCCACCACATTGCGCTGTTCCCGGGCGAACCGCCGCACCTCGGTGCTCGCCGCGCTGCCCTTCCGGGCGACATGGGTGAGCGCCGCCCGGGTGGTCACCTCCATGTCGTCGAGCGTCTCCCCGATGAGCCGCTGGCTGTCGCGGGCCGGCGTGCGGCGCACCAGCGAGGCGGTCTCCGCGGCGCGCCGCCGGGCCACCGTCATCTCCCGCTGCGCCCGCTCGTCGTCGTCGTGGGCGAAGCTCAGCACGGTGCACTCGGCCATCCGCTTCAGCGGGTAGAGCGGCTCACCCGGGACCGAGTGGTACGTCCGCACCCCGGTGCTGAACATGAGGACGAGCAGCGCGCTGAAGACGAGCGAGGGGAGCATCCGCACGAGGACCGGTCGGCGGCGCACCGGGGGAGCGCCGGCCGGCGCCGGGGCGGCGGGCCGGGACGCCCGGGCGGCCGCCTGCTCGGCGAACCGGCGCATGAGCTCGTCGCGGAGGGCGGCGCGGAACTCCGGCCGAGGACCTTCACCGAACCACGGGCCGAGCTCGGCGATGCGCGCGGTGATCTGGCCGCTCCTGCGGCTCGCCCATCGGCCACGTCGCCGGCGCGAGAATCGCCACCAGCCCATGAACCTCCCGCCCATCGCGTGTCCGTGAAGAGGGCGCTCGACGATCCGCGTCCGGCACGGCCGGGGAACGTCGGCACCTCCCCAAACGACCCGCTGGGAATGAGGTTACGGCAGTGCGCCGGATGGTGCCCGGTGACCGCCGGGCAGGAGGGCATGATCAGATGTCAGTGCACATTGAGATCTTTGGGCAACGCCCGGGCTAGTGCCCGAATTGCTCGGAATTGCAATGCCTTGATGGCATTGCTCTTCTTGCCCATGATCTTGGCGGTCTCGGCGAGCGACATGCCGTAAACGAAGCGCAGGATCACGCACTCCTGCTGCTCGGCGCGGAGCTTCTTCACGGCCTGGATCACGTGCTCGTTGACGATGTTCGCCACGACCGCGTTCTCCGGGATCTGGGTGCTGTCCAGCGGCCGGTCGAGCACATCGGCCGTGGTCACCTCGAGACGGTTGCGCCCGGACTTGAAGTGGTCGGTGACGAGGTTGCGGGCGATCGTCACCAGCCAGGCCCCGAAGTCACGGCCCTGCCACGCGTACTCGGTGATGCCGCGCAGTGCCCGGAGGAAGGTCTCGCTGGTCAGATCCTCGGCCAGGGCGTGGCTCCCCACCCGGAAGTAGATGTAGCGGTAGACCAGGTCCACGTACCGGTCGTACAGCTGGCCGAACGCCTCGCTGTCGCCGGTCTTGGCGCGCAGCACCAGCGTCCGCAGCTGCTCGCCGTCGATATGATCATGTTCTTCCCGTGTGGACAGGCCCGCTGTTCGCGTGGACTGCGCCGCATGGGCGGCCGGTGGGGACGGCCTGGCCAACGGCCACGTGTTCGGCATCCGGTATCCCTGGGGGAAGTGGCGTCGGCGTGCCCGGAACACTTTAGAAACCATCCGGGCATAACACAATCCGTTTCGCATCGGGAAAGTCACCGGGCGTCTCCAGAGCCGCCCGGTCCCCAGCTACCGATCGCGCCGCGATGTCCGGCAGCATTGTGCCACCATGGACATCCTCGTCGCTCTCCTCGCGTTCGCCGGCGCACTGCTCGCCGGGATCACGACCGGTGTCCTCGTAGGTCGCCTCCGCGACGAGCCCAACGGCTGGCTGATCGCGTGGAGCGTCGCCACCGGAGCACTGGCTCTGTCGCTCGCGGCCATCGCCGTCGGCCACCTGACCGGGTTCGGCGCGCTGACCTTCCGCGCCTACCAGATCACCGGTTCCCTGCTCGCCCCGCTCTGGCTCGCCGCCGGGACGATCCAGCTCCTCGCCGAGCGCGCGGCGACCCGGTTCGGCGTATGGCTGGTCGGAACGGCGATCACGGTCGTCGGTGTGGTGATCACCATGGTCGACCCGATCTCCGAGTCGTTCAGCAAGCGGCTCCCCGTCGGGTCGGTGCACTGGGACATCTGGCCGGAATGGCTGCTGCGCGGGGTCCACGGCCTCGTCATCCTGACCATGCTCATCGCCCTCATCGTCGCCGTGCTGCGCTGGCGGGACGGGGACGACTACGACGCGGACAACATGAACGCGAGCGCGGTGGTCGCCCCCGCGGGCATGGCGATCGCCGGGGCGATGGAGCTCGCGCTGCCGGGGATCGTGGTCGTGGCGCTCATGGCCGGCACCGCCGGGGGTGTCTGGTACGTCGTGGCCCGCCCGCTCGCGCCGTACGAGGACGAGGAGGACGAGGACTACCTCGACGACGAGTGGGAGGACCCCCGCGAGGGCGGCCGTGCGGCGCCCGCGCCCGAGCCGGCCCGCCACCCGGCCGCCGCGGCCCCGCCGCGCCGCTCTGGGCTGGGCGACCTCGTCGCCGAGTACCGGGCCGGGGAGCAGGGCGAGGCCGCCCACCATGCCGGGCCGGGGCGGCCGGAACCGGCGGGCGACGACTTCTCCGGCCCCGCCACCGGCCAGATCATGATCGGCGACCAGATGTCGCGCTACGCCGGGATGCAGCCCCCGCCGCCGGCGCCGGTCGAGGAGGACGAGAGCATGCCGGCCACCGGCGTCGTCCTCTCCGGCGGCGAGCTGCCGATCTCCGAGGAGCTCGCCGCGGCCCTCGGAGTCGGGTTCAGCGGCGCCTCCCGGGAGGCCGGCAGGGCCGAGCAGCGGCAGAGCGGCTCGGTCAAGCCGTCGCCGGGCATCTACGGCCTGCTCACCGTCTTCACCCTCATGGACGGCTCCGGGGAGGCGTTCGACAAGCTCGCCGAGGAGACCGTCGAGGCGGTGCGGCAGCACGAGCCGGACACGCTGCTCTTCGTCTGCCACTCGGTGAAGTCCGCGCCGCTCCAGCGCATCATCTACGAGCTCTACCGGGACGAGGTCGGCTACGCCGAGCACCAGCGCCAGCCGCACATCGAGCGGTTCGTGACCGAGCGCCAGCCGCTCGTGCTGGCGGCGAACACCATCGAGCTCAAGGTCAACGCGGCGAAGGTGGTGCCGCTCCCCACCCGGTTCCGGTGAGCCCGCGCGCCCGCGGCCGAGGCCGGGCGGGTCCCCCGGGCCGGCGCGGGCTCCGGCGGCGCCCGGTGCCGGGGCCGATCCGGCCGGGACGCCGCTTCGCACCGGTGTCGCCGTACGCCGGGGTCGCGCGGCCGAGCCGCCGATCCCCGGCACGGGCCTCCGGCACCTTGCAGAGGCTCCGGCACCTGGCATGGGTCCCCGGCGCCCGGCACGGGTCTTCCGCACGCCGTGTCGCCGGTCCCGGACGGTCCCGCCACGGTCCGGTGGTCCGGGCGGTGCCGGAGAGCCGCCGGGGCAGCGGCGGTACCGGAGGTCAATGGACCCGAGGGGCCCCGCGATCCGGTGCTCCGGGCGGGGCGGCGCGGTGAGCGGCGCGCGCGAGCGGTGCCGAGGGCGATGGCCAGCGGGGCCCGCCGTGGCCGGATGAGGTCCGGGGCGGCGCCGGAGGGCGGTCAGGCCCCGGAGCCCGCGGACCCGTCGGCGGCGAGGAGCTCGGTGAGCGCGGCGCGCAGCCGCGCCTCGTCGATGCGCCAGTAGCCGTGCTGGACGCCGTCGAGGAAGACGACCGGGATCATCTCCCAGTACTCGGCCTGCTCCTCGGGGGAGAGGGTGATGTCCCGCTCCTCCCAGGGAACGCCGAACTCGGCGGCGACCTTGGCGACGACCGCGCGGGCGTCGTCGCACAGGTGGCACCCGGGCTTGCCGAGGAGCGTGATGCGATGATCGCTTGGCGCCATGAAAACCAGACTATTCCCTGGTCCTGGGGGTTGGGCGGGCCCCGTGGTGCGGCGCACCATGGGGGTACCCCCCTGTGGGGACCGGTTCACAATGGCACTAATCTGATGAGGACGTAGCAATCACCCGGCCGGGAGCGCGCCCGGCCGTCCGTACTTTCGGGGAGCACCGCCACGTGATCCGCCGTACGCACCACGCACGTGACCGCGGCATTCCGGACGCGACCGTGGCGAGGCTGCCGCTCTACCTGCGCGCCCTCAACGCCCTGGCGGAGCGGGGCACGCTCACGGTCAGCTCCGAGGAGCTGGCGGCCGCCGCCGGGGTCAACTCGGCCAAGGTGCGCAAGGACCTCTCCCACCTCGGGTCGTACGGCACGCGGGGGGTGGGCTACGACGTCCAGTACCTGATCTATCAGATCTCCCGGGAGCTGGGGCTGACCCAGGACTGGGCCGTGGCGATCGTCGGTGTCGGTAACCTCGGGCGGGCCCTGGCCAACTACGGCGGGTTCGTCTCCCGGGGGTTCCGCATCGCCGCGCTGTTCGACGCGGACCCGGCGGTGGTGGGGGAGCGGATCGCGGGCCTGGTGGTCGAGCACGTCGACGCGCTGGAGTCGGTGATCAAGGATCGGGGGATCTCGATCGTGGTGATCGCCACTCCGGCGAGCGCGGCCCAGGACGTCTGCGACCGGGTCATCGCGGCGGGAGTGACCAGCATCCTCAACTTCGCCCCCGTGGTCCTCACCGTGCCCCCGGAGGTCAACGTCCGAAAAGTCGATCTTTCGATTGAATTGCAGATCCTCGCGTTTCACGAGCAGCGGAAGGCTAATGGAGGGCCCATCATGGCCGATCAATGGCCGGACGAGGTCGGTCATGTTCGTGAGCGATCGATGGGAGCGGGCTCATGAGCATCCTCGTTGTCGGGCTCAGCCATCGCACCACGCCCGTCTCGCTCCTGGAGCGGGCGACGGTCAGCGGTGACGCACTGGTCAAGCTGCTCCACGACGTCCACCGGGACGAGGACGTGGCCGAGGTCCTCGTCGTCTCCACCTGCAACCGGGTCGAGGTCTACGCGCACGTCGCCCGGTTCCACGGCGGGGTGACCGCCATCACCGACGTGCTCGGCAGGCACTCCGGCCTCCCCCACGAGGTGCTCGCCCGCCACCTGTACGTGCACTACCAGGAGCGCGCCGTCCAGCACCTGTTCACGGTCGCCTGCGGCCTCGACTCGATGGTCATCGGCGAGCAGCAGATCCTGGGCCAGATCCGGTCGGCGCTCCGGCTGGCGCAGGAGGAGGGCACGGCGGGCACCGCGCTCAACGAGCTCACCCAGCACGCGCTCCGGGTGGGCAAGCGGGCGCGGACCGAGACCGCCATCGACCGGGCGGGCGCCTCCCTGGTCGGCGTGGGCCTCTCCCTCGCCGAGCAGGCGATCGGCCAGCTCCCCGGCAAGCAGGCCCTCGTGGTCGGCGCGGGTTCGATGAGCTCGCTCGCCACCGCCACCCTCGCCCGCGCCGGCGTCACCGGCATCGTCGTCGCCAACCGCACCCTGGAGCGGGCGGTACGGCTCGCCGAGTCGGTCGGCGGGCGGGCCGTCCCGCTCACGGGCGTGGCCGGGGAGATCGGCCGGGCCGACCTGGTGGTCTCCTGCGTCGGCGCCGGCACCTACTCGATCACCGAGGAGATGGTCGAGGCGGCGATGCGCGACCGCCGGTCGCCGCTGTTCGTGCTCGACCTCGCCATGCCGCGCGACGTGGACCCCGCCATCCGGCGGTTGCCCGGGGTGACGCTGGTCGACCTGGAGTCGATGCAGCAGGACGGCCTCGGCAGCGAGATCGACGGCGGCCGGGCCAAGGCGATCTGGGAGGTCAAGCAGATCATCGCCGAGGAGGTCGACGCCTACCTCGACTCCCAGCGGGCCTCGGTGGTGACGCCGACCGTGGTCGCCCTCCGGAGCAAGGCCGCCGAGGTGGTCGAGGCGGAGCTCGCCCGGCTCTGGTCCCGCATCCCCGACGCGGACACGCGCACGCGCGACGAGATCACCAACACCGTGCGGCGGGTGGTGGACAAGCTGCTCCACGCGCCGACCGTTCGGGTGAAGCAGCTCGCCACCTCTCCCGGCGGCGCCCAGTACGCGCACGCGCTGCGCGAGCTCTTCGACCTCGATCCCCAGTGCCCCGACGCGGTCACCGGGCTGGAGGTGGAGCGATGAGCGCCCCGCTGCGGCTCGGGACCCGCAAGAGCCTGATGGCGACGAGCCAGTCGCGGCGCGTCGCCGAGCGGCTCGCACAGGCCACCGGGCGCCGGTCCGAGCTCGTGGGGATCACCACGTTCGGCGACGTCTCCCGGGCCCACCTCACCCAGCTCGGCGGCACCGGCGTCTTCGTCAGCGAGCTGCGCAACGCGCTCATCGCCGGCGAGGTCGACTTCGCGGTCCACTCGCTCAAGGACCTGCCGACCAAGGGCGACGACCGGATCGTGATCGCCGCCATCCCGCCGCGCGACGACCCCCGGGACGCGTTCGTCGGCCGGGTGCCGTTCAGCGAGCTGCCGCCGGGCGCGCGGGTCGGGACCGGGTCCCCGCGGCGCATCGCGCAGCTCCGGATGCTCCGGCCGGACCTGGAATATGTCCCGATTCGCGGCAATGCCGACACTCGTCTGGGGAAGGTAACCTCAGGAGAGCTCGATGGAATCGTCCTGGCCGCCGCCGGGCTGGGCCGGATCGGCCGCGAGGAGGCGATCGCCCAGGTGTTCGAGGTGGAGCAGGTGCTGCCCGCCCCGGGACAGGGCGCGCTCGCCGTGGAATGCCGCGCCGACCGCGCCGACCTCATCGAGCTGCTGAGCGCGATCGACGACCGGGCGACGCGGGACGCGGTGACCGCGGAGCGCTCGGTGCTCGCCGCACTCGAGGCCGGATGCGCGGCACCGGTGGGCGCCCACGCCTCCGGTGACGGGAACGTTCTCAGCTTGACCGCGGCCGTCGTCTCCGTCGACGGCCGGCGATCGGTGCGCAAGTCAGTCTCCGGACCCGCGTCGGCGGCCATGGAGCTCGGCCGTGATCTCGCGGCCGCCATGCTCGCCGAGGGGGCCGGCACGTTGATGAGGGAGCAGGTCCAGTGAGCTCCGCGAACCACAGTCTGGAGGCCCAGTCCGGGTTCGTCGCCTTCGTGGGAGCCGGGCCCGGTGACGAGAACCTGCTCACGCTACGCGGCGCCGACCTGCTGCGGCGGGCCGACGTGGTCATCGCCGACCGGACGCTCCACGGCGCGATGCTGCGCCACTGCCGGGACGGCGCGAAGATCGTCGATGTGGGCGAGGACGGGTCGCCCGCGGTCGACGCGATCGAGGAGGCGAAGGCCGGGCGGACCGTGGTACGGCTCTGCCCCGGCGACCCGTCGTTCTTCTCGTCCGTGGCCGACGAGATCTCCGCGTGCGCCGACGCCGAGGTCGAGTTCGAGATCGTGCCCGGTGTCCCGCCCGCCACGGCGGTGCCGACGTACGCGGGCATCCCGCCGGCCTCCGGGGTGGCCGAGTTCCGGGTGGTGGACGCCACCAAGGTCGAGGACTGGACGCCCCACGCCTCCTGCGACGGCACCTTAGTGATCTACCACGGGCTCGCCGAGGCGCCCGCGATCGCGAAGGCGCTGATCAGCGGGGGCAAGCCGGACTCGACCCCGGTCGCGGTGGTGCGCGAGGGCACGGTGACCGCGCAGCACACCGTGGTCTCCACGCTCGGCCGGCTCGGCCCCGACCTGAAGCGCGCGGACGTCTCCGAGCCGGCGATGATCGTCGTCGGGGACGCGGTGGGCATGCGCGACCGCATGTCCTGGTTCGAGACCAAGCCGCTCTTCGGCTGGCGGGTGCTCGTCCCCCGCACCAAGGAGCAGGCCAAGGAGCTCACCGAGCAGCTCCGGGCGTACGGCGCGGTCCCGGAGGAGGTGCCGACGATCTCGGTCGAGCCGCCGCGCACCCCGCAGCAGATGGACCGGGCGATCAAGGGCCTGATCAACGGCCGTTACGAGTGGGTCGTCTTCACCAGCGTCAACGCGGTGAAGGCCCTGCGGGAGAAGTTCGAGGAGTACGGCCTCGACGCCCGCGCGTTCGCCGGCCTGAAGATCGCCGCCGTGGGCGACGCGACCGCGCGCTCCCTCATGGACTTCGGCATCCGGCCCGACCTGGTGCCGACCGGTGAGCAGTCGTCCGAGGGCCTGCTCGCGGAGTGGCCGCCGTACGACTCGCTGCTCGACCCGATCAACCGGGTGCTGCTGCCGCGGGCCGACATCGCGACCGACACGCTCATCGCCGGCCTGACCGAGCTCGGCTGGGAGTGCGACGACGTCACCGCGTACCGGACCGTGCGCGCCGCGCCCCCGCCCGCGCCCATCCGGGAGGCGATCAAGAGCGGCGGGTTCGACGCGGTGCTGTTCACCTCGTCGTCCACGGTGCGCAACCTCATCGGCATCGCCGGCAAGCCGCACAACGTCACGGTGATCGCCGTGATCGGCCCGCAGACCGCGAAGACCGCCCAGGAGTTCGGCCTCCGGGTCGACGTGATGGCCGAGAAGCCGTCGGTCTCCCTGCTCGCCGCGGCCCTGGCGGAGTACGGGGCCAAGATGCGGCAGGCGCAGCTCGCCGCCGGGGAGACGCCCCGCCGCCCGTCCCAGATGCGCAGGGGCGCCCGGCGCCGGGCGAAGTGACCGGGTGCCGCCCGCGCCGGGCGGGAACCGCGCGCCGCCCGCGCCCCGCCGGGATGAGCGGGCCGCCCCGGCGCGTTCACCCGAGCACGAGATCGTGATGAGTGGAGAGAGCATGAGCGCTCAGTTCCCGGTGGCCCGGCCGCGCCGGCTCCGCCGCACGCCGGCCCTGCGCCGGCTGGTGGCGGGGACCCGGCTGCACCCGGCCGACCTGATCCTCCCCCTCTTCGTCAAGGAGGGCATCGCCGAGCCGCAGCCGGTCGGCTCGATGCCGGGGGTCGTGCAGCACACCCGCGACTCGCTGCGCAAGGCCGTGACCGAGGCGGCCGAGGCCGGGGTCGGCGGGGTCATCCTCTTCGGCATCCCGGCGCACAAGGACGCCCGCGGTTCCGCGGCCGACGACCCGGAGGGCATCGTCCAGGTCGCGGTGCGGGACGTCGTGGCCGAGGTGGGCGACGCCCTCGTGGTGATGACCGACACCTGCCTCGACGAGTACACCGACCATGGGCACTGCGGCATCCTCACCGAGACCGGCGAGGTGGACAACGACGCCACGCTGGAGCGCTACGCCTCCGCCGCGGTCTCCCAGGCGGCCGCGGGCTCCCAGGTGATCGCGCCGAGCGGCATGATGGACGGGCAGGTCAAGGCGATCCGGGAGGCGCTCGACGCCAACGGCTTCGCCCACGTGCCGATCCTCGCCTACTCGGCCAAGTACGCCTCCGGTTTCTACGGCCCGTTCCGGGAGGCGGCCGAGTGCGCGCCGAGGTTCGGGGACCGCTCCGCCTACCAGCAGGACCCGGCCGGGCCGATCGACGAGGCGCTGCGCGAGGTCCGGCTCGACCTGGCCGAGGGCGCGGACGCCGTGATGGTCAAGCCGGCCCTGCCGTACCTCGATGTGATCCGCCGGGTGCGCGACGCGGTCGACGTGCCGGTCGCCGCGTACCAGGTGAGCGGCGAGTACGCGATGATCGAGGCCGCGGCGGCGAACGGCTGGCTCGACCGGGAGCGGATCATCATGGAGTCGCTGATCTCGATCCGCCGGGCCGGGGCCGACCTCATCCTGACCTACTGGGCGGCTGAAGTCGCGCGCCTACTATCCTGACGCTCACCCGGGAGTTCGCGCCGTCGCGGACGCGCACCGGGGCAGTGTCGGGAGCGTTTCGCCATCCTCTGCGGGGCGGCGAGAGCCGCAGCGTGCTCCCGTCGACCGCTGGGATGCGCCGAGAAGCTGCGTGCGTGGAGGAGCGCCGAATGGTGGGGGTACCCTTGGCCCGCCGGGTGAAACGGCGAGGGCATCGAAGGCCGCAGAAGATCACGGCCGTATTGGAGTACGCGCAGCTCGGGTGGGCCGCCTGTCCCGGGGCCCATCCCCGCGGTGAAGGGGGCAGGGCCTGTTCGTGTGACCGGATCGGCTGTCCCGACCCGGGAGCGCACCCGCTGTCGCCGGCCTGGCGGCTGCAGGCCACGACCGATCCGGCGCTGCTGACCCGGTGGTGGCAGCAGAACCCCGACGCGAACATCATCCTCCCCACGGGGAGGGTGTTCGACGTATTCGACGTACCGGCCTCCATGGGGTTGCCCGCGCTCGCCGCCATGGACGCCGCCCACGTGCACGGCCCGGTCGCTGAGAACGGCGACCGGGTGCTTTTTTTCGTCGCGACCCGCGGCGCGCCCGAGGACGAGGACGAGTGGTGGTCCTGCCACCTCGACGCCGACCCCGAGACCATCGAGAGCACGCCGGGGCTGCGCTGGCACTGCCGCGACAGTTACGTGCTCGCCCCGCCGTCCACCCGCGTCGACGGGGACCAGGTGCGCTGGATCCGGCCCCCCGACGGACGCCCCCTCCCCGACCCGCTGCGGGTCCTCGACCTGCTCGCCGACTTCTGCGACTCATGACCCTCGCCCGGTGACCGATGACCGGCGCCCGGTGACGCTCCGCGTGATCCCCGGTACGGCCCCCGCCCGGCCGGGCCCGTAATCTGGGGACGTGACTCGTACGCAGACCTCCGAGGCCCTGTTCGACCGCGCCAAGAAGATCGTCCCCGGCGGGGTGAACTCGCCGGTGCGGGCGTTCGGCGCCGTGGGCGGCACGCCGCGCTTCATGGCCTCCGGCGAAGGGCCCTACCTCGTCGACGTGGACGGCAACCGCTACGTGGACCTCGTGTGCTCGTGGGGTCCGCTGATCCTCGGGCACCGGCACCCGGCCGTGGTCCAGGCGGTGGAGGAGGCCCTCTCCCGCGGGCTCTCCTACGGCACGGCGACCGAGGGCGAGGTGCTGCTCGCCGAGGAGATCGTCTCCCGGATGCCGCCGGTCGAGAAGATCCGCCTGGTGAGCTCCGGCACCGAGGCCACGATGTCGGCGGTACGGCTCGCCAGGGGGTTCACCGGCCGGTCCAAGGTCATCAAGTTCGCCGGCTGCTACCACGGGCACGTGGACGCGCTGCTCGCCTCCGCCGGGTCGGGCGTCGCCACCTTCGGCCTCCCCGACTCGCCCGGCGTCACCGGGGCGGCCGCGGCCGACACCATCGTGCTGCCGTACAACTCGGTGGAGGCGGTCGAGGAGGCGTTCCGGAAGTTCGAGATCGCCTGCGTCATCACCGAGGCGTGCCCGGCCAACATGGGGGTGGTCCCGCCGGCCGAGGGGTTCAACCGGCGGCTGCGCGAGCTGTGCTCCGAGCACGGCGCCCTGCTCATCATCGACGAGGTGCTCACCGGCTTCCGGGTGACCGCCCAGGGCTGGTACGGCGTGGACCCGGTCGACGCCGACCTCATGACCTTCGGCAAGGTCATGGGCGGCGGGCTCCCCGCGGCCGCGTTCGGCGGCCGGGCCGACGTGATGGCCCACCTCGCCCCCGAGGGGCCGGTGTACCAGGCGGGCACGCTCTCGGGGAACCCGCTCGCCGTCGCCGCGGGCCTCGCCACGCTGCGCGCCTGCGACCAGGCGGTCTACGACCGCCTCGACCGGGTCGCCGAGACGATCGGCCGGGCCGCCTCCGAGGCGCTCTCCGCCGCCGGGGTGCCGCACCGGCTGCAGCGGGCCGGCAACCTCTTCTCGATCTTCTTCACCGACCGGCCGGTGGTCGACTACGAGTCGGCGCGCGCCCAGGACACCGCCGCGTACCGGGCGTTCTTCCACAGCATGCTCGACCAGGGCGTCTACCTGCCGCCCTCGGCGTTCGAGGCGTGGTTCGTGTCGGCCGCCCACGACGACGAGGCGGTGAACCGGGTGCTGGAGGCGCTCCCGGCCGCCGCCCGGGCCGCCGCGCAGGCCGCGCGGCAGGGCTGAGACCGAGCCCGGCCCGGATCCGGGTCCGCCGGCGGGCCGCCGGGAGGACGGAGGCCGGGCCTGGACCTGAGCGTTCCGTGTGCCGGCGGCTCGCGGGCCGAGCCGGGGCCCGGCCCGGATTCGAGCGTTCGTGCCGCCGGCCCGAGGCGGGCCGGAGCCGTGGCATGCCCCGTCCGGGTGCTCCGTCCCGTGCCGCCCCGGCCGGGCCGTCGCCCGGGCGGGGCTCTAGCGTGTCCATATGCTGGATCTCAACCGGCTCCGGGCCCTGCACGCCGTCGCGGTCCACGGGTCGGTCGGGGCGGCGGCCGAGGCGCTCATGGTGACGCCCTCCGCGATCTCCCAGCAGCTCGCCAAGCTCGAGCGGGAGACCGGAACCGTGCTCCTCGAGCGGGACGGGCGCGGGGTGCGGCTCACCGACGCCGCCGGCCTCCTCGTCGAGCACGCCGAGCGCATCCTCGCCATGGTGGAGGCCGCGGAGGCCGAGTTCGCGGCGCTGCGCGGCAAGGTCGTCGGCACGCTCACCCTGGCGGCCTTCCCCACCGCGGCGCGGGGGATCCTGCCCCGCGCCCTGTCGATCCTCAAGCGGAACCACCCCGGCCTCGGCGTGCTGATCTACGAACGCGAGCCGGAGCGGCAGCTCCGCGAGGTGGCGCGCGGCGAGATCGACGTCGCCGTGGTCCAGGACTGGCTCACCCGGCCGATGCCGCTGCCGCACGGGCTGTCCCGGGCGGTGCTCCTCGACGACGTCGCCGACCTGGTGGTCCCGTCCGGGCACCCGCTCGCCGGCCGGCGGGCGGTGAGCCTCCACGACCTGCCGGAGGGGGACTGGATCAGCTCGGGGCCCGGCACGGTCTGCCACGACTTCCTGCTCTTCCTCCTCCGCTCCGTGGAGCGGGAGCCGCGGATCGTCTGCATGGCCGGCGAGTACCCGACCCAGCTCGCGCTCGTCGCCGCGGGCCACGGCTGCGCGCTCATCCCCCGGCTCGGCCGGGTGGCGCTGCCCGAGGGCGTCCGGGTGGTCCCCGTCGAGCCGCCCCCGACCCGCCGCGTCTACGCGGTCTGGCGCACCCGCGGCGGCCGCCGGCCCGCGATCCGGGCCGCGGTGGAGGCGCTACGCGGTGCCTGTGCCGAGGACGGGTAGGCTGTCGGGGACCATGTCAGAGCTCACCATCGTTCACCTGCTGCGCCACGGGGAGGTCCACAACCCCACAGGGGTGCTGTACGGCCGGCTGCCCGGCTTCCACCTCTCCGAGCTCGGCCGGCGCATGGCCGAGGTGGTCGCCGAGACCCTCGCCACCAGGGACATCGTGGAGATCCGCAGCTCTCCGATGGAACGGGCGGTGGAGACGGCCACGCCCACCGCGGAGCGGCTGGGGCTGAAGATTCAGATCGACGACCGGCTCACTGAGGCGTTCAACGTCTTCGAGGGGGTCCGGGTCGGCAACGGCACCGCGCTGCTGCGCGACATCCGCCGCTACCGCTACTTCCTCAACCCGTTCCGGCCCTCCTGGGGCGAGCCGTACGTCGAGGTCGTGGCCCGGATGAAGGCGGCCATCGACGAGGCGCGGGAGCGAGCGCGGGGTCATGAGGCGCTGCTCGTCAGCCACCAGCTCCCCATCTGGGTCACCCGGCTGGCGGCCGAGGGCCGGCGGCTCTGGCACGACCCCCGGCGGCGGCAGTGCGCGCTCGCCAGCCTCACCAGCTTCACCTTCGAGGGGAACCGCCTGATCAGCGTCGGCTACAGCGAGCCCGCCGGGGCGTTGCTGAAGGAGTCCGCGGCCGGGGAGGCCGGCCCCTCCGCGGGGGCGTGACGGCGCGGCCGCCCCTCCGGTGGCGCCGCCGAGGCCGGGAGCGCCCCGCCGCCATGCCCCCGCACGGAGGCCGCGAGGGCCCGACCGCCACCCCACATCGGGGCAGGCGTCCCACCGCCACCTCTCACAGCGGGGCAAGCGCCCCCACCGCCGTGCCCCGCGGCCGTGACCGCCGAAGGCCGCCGCGCCGGGCCGCCGCCGCGTCCCCGGCCGGCGCACCCGTGCGCGGAGCACACAGGCGGGATCGGTAGGCTTACAGCTCTACAGGGCGTCGTACAAGGAGATCGTCGTGCCGTGTCCGTCAAGCGCCTGACCGCGATCGTCGCTCTGGCCGCGGCCGCCCTCGCCGGATGCGCGGGAAGCGAGGCGGCCCAGCCCGGCATCGGCGAGACCCGGTTCGTGCCGGGTGACGGCCGGGTGCAGGTCTTCGACCCGGGGGAGCGGCCCAAGGCGCCGCAGATCTCGGGCCGGACCCTCGACGGTGAGACGGTCACCCTCACCCCGGGCACCGTCTACGTGCTGAACTTCTGGGCGTCCTGGTGCGCCCCGTGCCGGGCCGAGGCGCCCGTGCTCAAGGACGTGGCGGCGATCACCAAGTCCAAGGGCGTGCGGTTCATCGGGGTCAACTTCAAGGACCAGGAGGCGTCGGCCAAGGCCTACGACCGCGCCGTCGAGCCCGGGTACCCGAGCATCTTCGACAACGAGGGCAAGCTGCTCCTCGCCTTCCAGGGCACGGTCCCCCCGGCCGCCATCCCGTCCACGCTGATCATCGATGCGCAGGGCCGCATCGCCGCCCGCGCCCTCGGCGCCGTGAAGTACCAGGACCTCCTCGACGCGGTCACCAAGGTGAGCGATGAGTGACCTCGGCACGACCGTGGCGACCGGCTCGCTGCTCCTGGCGGTGCCCATCGCCGTCCTCGCCGGCGTGGTCTCCTTCATCTCCCCCTGCGTGCTGCCGCTCGTCCCCGGCTACCTGTCGTACGTCACGGGCATGAGCGGCGACCCCAGACGCGGGCGGATGGTGCTCGGCAGCGCGCTGTTCGTGCTCGGGTTCGCCGCGGTGTTCGTGACCGGCGGGGCGTTCTTCGGCGGCGTCGGCGCCCTGCTCCTGGAGCACTCCGCCGTGATCACCCGGGTGCTCGGCGGGGTCACGGTGCTCCTCGGGCTCGCCTTCCTCGGGGCGATCCCCGGGCTCCAGCGCGACCTGCGCATCCACCGGCTGCCGTCGGCCGGCCTCGCCGGCGCGCCGCTGCTCGGCGTGGTCTTCGGGCTCGGGTGGACGCCGTGCATCGGCCCGACGCTCGCCGTGGTCCTCACGCTCTCGGTCGACCAGGGCAGCGCCGGTCGCGGGGCGCTGCTCGCCTTCGCCTATGCGCTCGGCCTCGGCCTGCCGTTCGTGCTCGCCGGGCTCGCCTACCGCAGGGCGCTGTACGCGATCAAGGCACTGCGCCGCCACACCGTCCTCATCACCCGGATCGGAGGCGCCATGCTCGTCACCGTCGGCCTGCTGCTCGTCACCGGGTGGTGGGGAGGCCTCGTCGCCCAGCTGCAGGGGTGGGTGGCCGGATTCGAACCGGTGATCTGATGACGGAGCCACACAAGACCGGGACCGCCACCGCGGTCGAGAGCGAACCGGAAGCGCCCCACCGGCCCGCCGGGCTCGGGCTGATCGGCTGGCTGCGCTGGGGCTGGCGGGTGCTCACCTCGATGCGCACCGCCCTGATCCTGCTCTTCCTGCTCGCGCTCGCCGCGGTTCCGGGATCGATCTACCCCCAGCGCGGCATCGACCCGGACCAGGTGGCGCAGTACTTCAGCAGCCGGCCGCAAGAGGCCGAGTGGCTGGACCGGCTCTGGCTGTTCGACGTCTACAGCTCGCCCTGGTTCGCCGCGATCTACCTGCTGCTGTTCATCTCGCTGCTCGGCTGCATCGTCCCCCGGCTCGCCCGCCACGCCGGGGAGCTCCGCCGCAGGCCTCCCGCCGCCCCCCGCAACCTGCTCCGCCTGCCGTACGGGGAGGAGTTCGAGGGCGACCTCACCGTGGCCGAGGCGGCGGCGCTGCTGCGGAAGCGGCGGTTCCGGGTGACCACCGGTCCGGACTGGGTCGCCGCCGAGAAGGGCTACCTGCGCGAGACCGGGAACATCCTCTTCCACTTCTCCCTCGTCGTCCTGCTCTTCGCGTTCGCCGGGGGCGCGCTGTACGGCTACCGCGGCAACGTGGTGGTGGTCGAGGGCGAGAGCTTCGCCAACACCGTGGCCGCCTACGACCGGTTCATGCCCGGGTCCCGGGTGACCGCGGAGTCGCTCCACCCGTTCTCGTTCACGCTCAAGGACTTCCAGGTGACCTTCATCGCGGCCGGGGAGCGGACCGGGCAGGCGCTCGACTACCAGGCCGCGCTCACCGTCCGGGACGCGCCGGACGCCCCGGCCCGCGAGGCCGTGCTCAAGGTGAACCAGCCGCTCGAGGTGGGCGGCACGCAGACCTACCTGATCAGCCACGGGTACGCCCCGACCTTCAAGGTGACCGACGGCAAGGGGCAGGTCGCCTGGGAGGGGCCGGTGCCGTGCCTGATCAGCGACCGGGCCACCTACGCCTCCGAGTGCGTGATCAAGGTTCCGGACGCCCGGCCGGAGCAGCTGGGCTTCCTGATCCGCTTCCTCCCCACCGGGGTGCAGGCGGGCGACGCCTGGGTGTCCGCCTTCCCCGGCACGGTCAACCCGGTCGCCCAGGTCTTCCCGTTCGCCGGCGACCTCGGCCTGGACTCGGGCGTGCCGCAGTCGGTGTTCCAGCTCGACACCACGAAGATGCGGCCCCTGGGCAAGATGACCGCGCAGCCGAAGCCGCTCAGCGTCGGCGAGACCCTCGAGCTCGCGGACGGCGCGGGCACGATCCAGTTCACCGGGGTGAAGGAGTGGATCAGCCTCCAGGTCAGCCGCGACCCCGGCCGGCTGCCGGCGCTGCTCGCCGCCACCGCCGCGGTGCTCGGGCTGGTGCTCTCCCTCACCGTCCGCCGCCGCCGGATCTGGGTCCGGGTGAACGACCGCCGGATCACGGTGGGAGGATTGGAGCGCACCGATGGCGGTGCCGCGGCGTTCGCCAAGGAGTTCACCGAGATCGTCACCGCGCTGCGCGCCGACCGCGTCGGCCCGACACCCCCACCACCCACGGCGCCTCCGTCCGCCGAGCATGAGGAGGAGCGATGACGCCCCTGGTCAACGAAGAGCTCGCCACGTTGAGCGACCAGCTCACCCTGGTGGCGGTCCTGCTCTACCTCGTGGCCATGATCTGCTTCGCCCTGGACCTCGCCTTCGGCCGGATCCACCCGGCCTCAGCGGTCAAGGCGCGCGAACCCGTGGCGGTGGGCGCCGGCGGCGGGGGGCCGTCATCCGGTGAGCCGGGGGAGGCCGCCGCCGCGGGCGGCGCGGCGACGGCCGAGGGCGCGCCGTGGGCGGCGAAGGCCGGCCTCGCCGGGATCGCGCTCACCTGGATCGGCTGGGCCGCCCACCTCGCGGCGATCGTGACCCGCGGCCTCGCCGTCGACCGGTGGCCGTGGGGCAACATGTACGAGTTCGTGGTGGGGCTCTGCCTGGCGGCCGTCACCGCCTTCCTCGTGCTGCTGTTCCGCCACCGGATCCGGTTCCTCGGCGCCTTCGTCACCCTCGCCGCCGCCCTGGGGCTCGGCTTCGCCGTGCTCTTCCTGCACGTCCAGGCGGGGCCGCTCATGCCGGCCCTCCAGTCCTACTGGCTCGCCATCCACGTGTCCGCCGCGATCGTGGCGAGCGGGCTGTTCACGGTCGCCGGGGTGAGCGCGATCCTCTACCTGGTCCGCAAGGACCGCCCCTCGGTGCTGCCCACCCGGGAGGCCCTGGACACGGTCGTGCACCGCGCGATCGTGATCGGCTTCCCCATCTGGACCTTCGCCGTGATCGCCGGGGCGCTGTGGGCGGACCGGGCCTGGGGCCGCTACTGGGGCTGGGACCCCAAGGAGGTCTGGTCCTTCATCACCTGGGTCGTGTACGCCGCCTACCTCCACGCGCGGGCGACCGCGGGCTGGAAGGGCAAGGCCGCCATCATCATCTCCTTGGTCGCCTTCGCCTGCCTGCTGTTCAACCTGATCGGCGTGAACATCTTCTTCCCCGGTCTCCACTCCTACAGCGACATCCCGCGCTGACCGGGGGCCACGGTTCCCCGGGGTCGGTCAGGCGGGGCGGGCGGCCGACATCCCGCGCTGACCGGGGGCCACGGCATCCCGTGCTGACCTGGGGCGCGGCATCCCGTGGTGACCGGGTGCTCCGGCGTCGCGCGCCTGGTGCATGATGCCGCGGCGGCACCGCGGCGTCCTGCGCCGGCCGGGTGCGCCTTCCGCATCGACCGGGCGGGGCTCCCTACCGGGTGTGGCATCTCACCCCGACCGGCCCGCTCGGCCGCGTGGCGTGCGGCCGCCGCCACCGGGCCGGGTTCCGCGCCCGCCGGACGCGCGCGCCGTACGGGGACCGCCGGATCGTGCGCGCCGTACCAGGCCACCGGTCGTGCGGGCCGTGCCGGCGCGGGGTCGTGGGCCGTACCGGGGCCGATCGTGCGGGCCGTAGCGGGATGCCGGATCGCGGGGCGCGGTCGAGGTCCCGCCGGGCGCCGGGCACGGAGCACCCCGTGGCCGGGGCCGGAACGGCGCGGCCGGAGCGGAGAAACGGCGGCCGGAGGTGCGAAGCGGCCGGAAGCGGCACCGCCCGCCGGCGCCCCGGCGGCGGGCGGTGAGGTCACTCCTCGCCGCGGAGCCGGCGGTCGAGCGAGCGGAGGAACTCGGGGTCGTCGTCGGGGCCGATCGGCCGCCCAGGCTGCGGCTGCTCCCGCCATCCAGCGCCGGCGGCCGGGTCATGCCAGGCGGGGGCCAGGGGGCGCCCGAACAGCAGCCACAGCAGGCCGCCCAGGCCGGGGAGGAGGGCCACGATGATGACCCACGCCGCCTTCGGCAGGTTCCGCACCTCGTGCCACGGCGTCGTGATGACGTGGAACAGGCAGAAGAGCCAGAAGGCGAGCAGCACCAGACCGGAAATCACGGAGGGCATGCCCACAAGGTAAGCCATGCGGAGGGGTGCTGCCGCCGGAGGCCATCGACTTCTGTCCGCGGCGCCGGGCCACGCCCCGGTGAGTCCTCGGTGTCCTGCGCGCTCGATCCGGCTGACGGCGCCGGTCAGGCGTCGTACGGTGGTCCGGTACAGGCTGCGGGAGAACTCAGCGTCATGAGTGGGGTGTGATGGCTGAGCGTGGGGAAAGGGGCCGGCACCGCCGGGTGTCCCGGTGGTGGCGGTGGGGACCGTACGCGTCGCGGCGGAGGCTGGAGGCGACCGAGCGGTCACCCGAGCGTTCTCCCGAGCGGATCGCCGAACGCCGGCCGGAGCGCCGCCCGGAGCGTTCGGTGGAGCGGGTCCACGCGGCGACCGCGCCGGTGGTGCACGACCGGCCGAGCTACACCTGGCGGGACTTCGAGCTCGACGACCGGCCGATGCGGGCCGAGCCGCACCCGCCGGACGCACCGGACCTCCGGGACGGCCGGCGGCACTGCGGCCCGCTGGAGCGCATCCTCCACCGGCAGTGGGACGCCGCCGAGGGGCCGCCCTCGATCGACGCGGTGCACGCCGTCGACAGCCTCGCCCGGCTGCCCGACTTGATCAAGGTCAAGCTCGCCGACGGCCTGGCGGGGATCTACATCGGCGCGGGCGGGGTGCCCGACCTGGACGACATGGGCTACCTGCGCGGGGCGCCGCTGCCCTCCGGCCAGGGGACCTGGGACATCTGCGCCGGCGCCTACGGCGACAGGAAGATCGTCGTCGGGGACCGGCCCTCGCCGACCCCCGACGTGATGCTGCACGAGGTCGGCCACGCCCTGGACGACGTGGACGCGACGCCGCCCTGGGAGTGGGTGTCGGACTCGCCGGAGTTCGCCGCCCTCTACGCGGAGTGCGTGCCGTTGCTCGCCTCGTCGTTCCACCGGCAGCCGGGCGGGCTCGGCCGGAAGGAGTTCTTCGCCGACGCCTTCGCCGCGATCGCCTCCCGGCAGCGCCCCGCCCTCGTGGACATGCTCAGCGGCCACACCAGGGCCGCGCTCAACGTCATGCTGTTCTTCAACCGGCGCTATGGGATCTAGGTGGTTCGGATGTTCGTGATCCGGCTCGGTGACGGGAGGCTCCGCGTCCCCCGATCACTCACGAGCGCCGACGGGCGCTTGATCGGCAATGCCTATGTCGAGATCGCGCCCGGCGAGCCCGATTACGAGCGCTACCTCAGCGAAGCGATCACCGAGGAGGAGGCCGCCGAGCGGCGCCGCCGGTGGCGGGAGGACAACGACGAGCTCGAGCGGGTCTTCCAGGCGTTCAAGGCGGAGCAGGAGTGACCGCCCGGCGCGGAGCGGGAGCGGCCGCCCGGCGCGGGGCGGGCGTGACGGCCTGGCACAGGGTGGGGACCGCCGGGCGCGGAGCGGGCGTGCCGGCTCCGCGGGCCGAGGTCACACCGGGACAAGGCAGGACGTTCCGGGTGACCTCGACGACGCGGGCAGAGGAAATCGGGTGACCCTGCGCCCGGGGTGATGCGCAGAGTCACCTGTCCTTGCATGCCGTACGTTCACACGCGCGGTGAGTCGCCGTTCTGGCGTTCGGCCGACATGACGTCCTCACCGCGTAGGAGGGCGTGCACCTCCGACTCGCGGAATCGCCGGTGCCCTCCGGGGGTACGGATGCTGCTGATTCGGCCTGCGGCGGCCCAGCGTGTCACCGTTTTCGGGTCGACCCGGAAGAGGGCGGCAACCTCTCCGGGGGTCAGCAGTCGCTCGCTGCTACTCTCCACAATCTCTCCCCCTCGCGTCCCGCGTCCTGCAGCGGGCGGACAGGTAACCAGTCTGCCGAGCGAAGCCTGATTTATCCGTGGTTTCCGGCGAAGATCACGGGTTGTTACCGGCTCAGTGCCCGATTGTTATATGATAGAGCCTCTTTGGTACTCTCATGGAGGTTTCTTTACAAATCCACCTTGTTGTGAACACTAGCAGTACCAGCGCTCGATGCGAAGAGAGATGGGCGTCACGACAGGATGACGTAACCTCAAGGGTGTGCACCCGCTAGTCGTTTACACGCTTTCCAGGTTCGGGCTCTTCCTCGTCACCCTAGGGGTCCTCTATCTCGTCGGCATGCGCGGCTTCTGGCTGCTCATCCTGGCTTTCCTGGTGAGTGGATTGGCCAGTTACGTTCTGCTGTCGAGACAGCGCGACGCAGTGAGCGAGCGTATCGTCCGCAAACGCGAGCGCAGGGACGGCTAGGCCAGACGGGGCGTGTCAACGTGGGCATCGTACTCACGTCCAGTGGCCGCTGTGGCGCTTCTCACCAAATGGTTTCCAATACTTAGCAGTAACGTCTTTACCCGGTTTCCGCTTTGCCGGGCGCGTTCCGGCGGCTCGCCCGAGCCGGGCGCAGACCGGCCCGGACCGGCCCTTACACCATTTCGCCGCAGGTCAACGGGGTTAGGCGGGGGGATTCCGGCGCATTGCACGCCCGCCCGGAGACGCCAGGCGTGAGAGCGGGGCAGCGGGCCACGGCCCAGGCGTCCGCGCATCGCTCGATCCCCACCTTCTAAGAGACGGTGTAATCGCGTAACTACATTACGCACACGGCCCCGGCATGGTGAGGTCTCGCCGGCGCCGCCGCTTAGGCTTGCCGCATGACGCGCGCATCGCTGGACAAGCAGCCCCGCGAGGTCGCCGCGATGTTCGATCGCACGGCCAAGCGGTACGACCTGGTCAACACCGTGCTCTCCCTCGGGCAGGACCGGACGTGGCGGAGGGCCACCGCGGCCGCCATCGACGCCGGGCCCGGGGAGCTCGTGCTCGATCTCGCGGCCGGCACCGGCACCTCGACCGACGCCTTCACCATGTACGGCGCCCGCGCCATCGCGTGCGACTTCTCCCTCGGGATGCTGCGCACCGGCGTGGCCCGGCGGGGCGGTTCCGGCCTGTACGGCGGGGGCGTCCGCGGGGTCACGTTCATCGCCGGCGACGCCCTGCGCCTGCCGTTCAAGTCTGAAACTTTCGACGCGGTGACGATCTCCTTCGGGCTGCGGAACGTGGCCGACCCCGCGCAGGCGCTGCGGGAGATGCTCCGGGTGACCAAGCCCGGCGGACGCCTCGTCATCTGCGAGTTCTCCCGGCCGCCCGCCCGCTGGTTCGACCTCGTCTACTCCCAGTACCTGATGCGGCTGCTGCCGCTGGTCGCCCGTCTCCTCAGCTCCAACCCGGACTCGTACGAGTACCTCGCCGAGTCGATCCGGGCCTGGCCGGACCAGGCGGCCCTCGCGAAGCTCATCCACGAGGCCGGTTGGGAGAAGGTCGCCTGGCGGAACCTCACGTTCGGGATCGTCGCCCTCCACCGCGCGTTCAAGCCGGGGCCCGGCGCGGCCCGGCCCGGGGACGCCGTTTGACACCGGGCGGTGGGGATGGGATTAGACTTTGCGCGGACGTTTGTGAAGGTATTCACAAAGGCACGAAGGTCCCGTACCTCTTAAGGATCTTCTCTTCCCAGCAGGACAGGTCCCCGTGAGCGAGCAGACCCGGGCGGAGCGGAGCACGGCCGACGCCGACGTGATCGTCGTCGGCGCGGGCCCGGCCGGCTCGACCGCGGCCTTCTACCTGGCCAAGGCCGGGCTCGACGTGCTGCTGCTGGAGAAGACCCGGTTCCCCAGGGAGAAGGTGTGCGGGGACGGGCTCACTCCCCGGTCGGTCAAAGAGCTCGTCGCGATGGGCGTGGACATCGACGCGCCCGGCTGGATCCGGAACCGGGGCCTGCGGGTCTACGGTGCGGGCCTCCGGTTCGAGCTCGACTGGCCGCAGCTCACCAGCTACCCCGACTTCGGCCTGGTGCGCACCCGGGCCGACTTCGATGAGATCCTCGCCAGGCACGCCGAGCGCGCCGGCGCCCGCCTGCTCGAGGAGACCAACGTCACCGGGCCGGTGCTCGACGAGCGCAGCGGCCGCATCACCGGGGTGACCGCCAAGGGCGCCGACGGCGCGCCGCAGACCTTCCGCGCTCCGCTGGTGATCGCCGCGGACGGCAACTCCAGCCGCCTGTCCATCGCCATGGGGCTGCACAAGCGGGCCGACCGGCCGATGGGCGTGGCGGTGCGCACGTACTTCCGCAGCCCGCGCCACGACGACGACTACCTGGAGACCTGGCTGGAGCTGTGGGACGGGGACCGGCTCCTGCCCGGGTACGGCTGGATCTTCGGCGTGGGCGACGGCACCTGCAATGTGGGGGTCGGCCTGCTCAACACCAGCGCCGCCTTCAAGAACGTCGACTACCGCGACCTGCTCCGGCGCTGGGTCAAGGGCATGCCGGCCGAGTGGGGCTTCACCGAGGAGAACATGACCGCCCCGATCAGGGGCGCCGCGCTGCCGATGGCCTTCAACCGGCAGCCCGCCTACCGCCGGGGCCTGCTCCTCGTCGGCGACGCGGCCGGAGCGGTCAATCCGTTCAACGGGGAGGGCATCGCCTACGCCATGGCGACCGGCCGGATCGCGGCCGAGACCATCGTCCAGGCGCTCGCCCGCCCCACCCCGGCTCAGCGAGAGCGCGTTTTACTCTCCTACCCGCGTATTCTCAAGGAGGAGTACGGCGGCTACTTCACCCTCGGCCGGCTGTTCCTGGAGGCGATCGGCAGGCCGGGCGTGATGAAGTTCGCCACGCGGCACGGGCTGCCACGCCCGACCCTGATGAGGTTCGCCCTCAAGCTGCTGGCTAATCTGACAGACCGGCGGGGTGACGTCTCCGACCGCATCATCAACGCGCTGTCAAAGGTGGCTCCGTCCGCATGACCGAAGCAAATTGCAACCCTTACGCGACCGTGAAGGCGGCCGCTGAGCCCGGCGCTATTGTGAACGTTCGTTTCCATCGAGTGTGCGAGGACATGTAGCGATGGAGCTCTACGTGCCGATCCTGGCGCTCGCGATCCTGGCGGCGGGGTTCGCCCTGCTGTCCGTGAGCGTCATCGCCCCCTTGACCGGGCCGAAGCGCTGGAACCGGGCGAAGCTGGACTCCTACGAGTGCGGCATCGATCCGACTCCGCAGCCGGTCGGTGGCGGCCGCTTCCCACTGAAGTTCATGGTCACCGCGATGTTGTTCATCGTGTTCGACATCGAGATCATCTTCCTCTATCCGTGGGCGGTCGCCTTCGACAAGCTGGGCGTGTTCGGTCTGGTCGAGATGGTGCTGTTCATCGTCACCGTTCTCGCGGCGTACACCTACGTCTGGCGCCGGCGCGGCCTCGATTGGGACTGAGCCATGGGTCTTGAAGAGAAGCTCCCGAGCGGTTTCCTCCTGACCACCGTGGAGAAGGCGGTCGGGTGGGCACGGAAGAACTCCGTCTGGCCGGCGACGTTCGGCCTCGCCTGCTGCGCGATCGAGCTGATGGCGACCGGCGGCCCCAAGCATGACCTCGCCAGGTTCGGGATGGAGCGCGCGTCGGCCACGCCGCGCCAGGCCGACCTGATGATCGTGGCGGGCCGGGTCTCGCAGAAGATGGCCCCGGTGGTCCGCCGGATCTACGACCAGATGGCGGAGCCCAAGTGGGTGATCGCCATGGGCGTCTGCGCCTCCAGCGGCGGCATGTTCAACAACTACGCCGTGGTGCAGGGCGTGGACCACATCGTCCCCGTCGACGTCTACCTCCCGGGCTGCCCGCCGCGGCCGGAGATGCTCATCGACGCCATCGTCAAGCTGCACGACAAGATCCAGAACATGAAGTTCGGCGCGCACCGCGCCGCCCAGCTCGAGGAACTCGAACGCCGGGCACTGCGCACGCTGCCGCTGATCGAGCAGGGGGCGGGCAAGTGAGCAGCAAGAACCTTCCCGAGGTACCGGACGGCGCGAACGCCGACATGGCGAACTGGCCGGTCGTGCGGACCGGCATGTTCGGTGTTAAGGGCAGTGGCGACACCTCCGGCTACGGCCGCCTCGTGGTACGGCGCCCGCCCAAGTCCTCCACGCCGCGGCCGTACGGCTCGTACTTCGACGAGGTGGCGGACGCGCTCGAGGCGCTCTGCGGGGACGCCATCGAGCGGGTGGTCGTGGACCGGGGTGAGATCACCTTCCACGTGCGGCGCGAGCGGCTGGTCGAGGTGATGCGCCACCTCCGCGACGACCCGCGGCTCCGGTTCGAGCTCTCGCTCGGGGTGAGCGGCGTGCACTACCCCGACGACGCCGGTGCCGAGCTCCACGCCGTCTACCACCTCTGCTCCATCACCCACAACCGGCGCATCCGGGTCGAGGTCTCCTGCCCCGACTCCGATCCCCATATTCCCTCCACGGTTTCGGTCTACCCCACGCACAACTGGCATGAGCGGGAGACCTACGACTTCTTCGGGATCATCTTCGACGGCCACCCCGCGCTGACCCGGATCGAGATGCCCGACGACTGGGAGGGCCATCCCCAGCGCAAGGACTACCCCCTTGGCGGGATCCCGGTCGAGTACCGCGGAGCCACCACGCCCCCGCCGGACCAGAGGAGGTCGTACTCGTGAGCACCATGGAGGCCGAAGGCCGGGTCGTCGACGTCGCCGGCCAGGACTGGGACGAGGTGGTCCGGACCGTCGGCGAGTCGGGCGAGGAGCGCCTCGTCGTGAACATGGGTCCGCAGCACCCCTCCACCCACGGGGTGCTCCGGCTCGTGCTCACGCTCGACGGTGAGACGGTGACCGAGGTGCGGCCCGTCATCGGGTACCTGCACACCGGCATCGAGAAGAACATGGAGTACCGGACGTGGACCCAGGGGGTCACGTTCGTCACCCGGATGGACTACCTCTCCCCGATCTTCAACGAGACGGCCTACTGCATGGCGGTCGAGAAGCTGCTGGGGATCACCGACCGCATCCCCGAGCGGGCGAAGACCCTCCGGGTGCTGATGATGGAGCTCAACCGGATCTCCTCGCACCTGGTGGCCGTCGCGACGTACGGCATGGAGCTCGGGGCCACGTCCATCATGATCTACGGCTTCCGCGAGCGGGAGATGGTGCTCGACCTGTTCGAGTACATCACCGGGCTCCGGATGAACATGGCCTACGTCCGCCCGGGCGGGGTGAGCGTGGACCTGCCGGCCGGCGCCGTCGACAAGATCGGCGAGTTCCTCAAGGTCATGCCGGGCCGGATCAAGGACATGCGCAAGCTCCTCGACGAGAACCCGGTCTACACCCGGCGGACCAAGGACGTGGCCTACCTCGACCTCACCGGGTGCATGGCGCTCGGGGTCACCGGCCCGGTGCTGCGGGCGGCCGGCCTGCCGTGGGATCTGCGCAAGACCCAGCCGTACCTCGGCTACGAGACCTACGAGTTCGACGTGCCCACGGCGAACACCTGCGACGTCTACGGCCGGTACCTCGTCCGCATGGCCGAGATGGAGGAGTCCCTCAAGATCATCGAGCAGGCGCTCGACCGGCTCACCGGCCCGCTCAAGGGCGAGCCCGTGATGATCGAGGACAAGAAGATCGGCTGGCCGTCCAGGCTCGCGCTCGGCCCCGACGGCCTCGGCAACTCGCCCGACCACATCGCCCACATCATGGGCACCTCCATGGAGGCCCTGATCCACCACTTCAAGCTCGTGACCGAGGGCTTCCGCGTGCCGGCCGGGCAGGCGTACGCCGCGGTGGAGTCGCCGCGGGGCGAGCTCGGCGCGCACGTGGTGAGCGACGGCGGCACCCGCCCCTACCGGGTGCACTTCCGCGACCCCTCGTTCACCAACCTGCAGGCGCTCCCCGCGATGTGCGAGGGCGGCATGGTCGCCGACGTCATCTCGGCGATCGCTTCGATCGACCCGGTCATGGGAGGTGTCGACCGGTGACGTACGCACCGGAGGTCCGCGAGCGCCTCGAACGCGAGGCCAAGGAGATCATCGCGCGCTACCCGAAGCCGCGGTCGGCGCTGCTGCCCTTGCTCCACCTCGTCCAGTCGGAGGACGGCTACATCTCCGACGACGGGGCCGAGTTCTGCGCCGAGCAGCTCGGCCTGACCAAGGCGGAGGTCCTCGGCGTCGCGACCTTCTACACGATGTACAAGCGCGAGCCGGCCGGGGAGTACAACGTCGGCGTCTGCATCAACACGCTCTGCGCGGTCATGGGCGGCGACCAGATCTGGGAGACGCTCACCGAGCACCTCGGGATCGGCCACAACGAGACCACGCCCGACGGGAAGATCACGCTGGAGCGGCTGGAGTGCAACGCCGCCTGCGACTACGCCCCCGTGGTCGTGGTGAACTGGGAGTTCTTCGACAACCAGACCCCGGAGTCGGCCAAGCGGCTCGTCGACGACCTCCGCGCGGGCAAGGGGGCGACCCCGACCCGCGGCCCCAAGCGCCTGTGCACGTTCAAGGAGGCGTCCCGGATCCTCGCCGGCTTCCCCGACGGCCGGGCCGGTGAGGGACCGTCCGCGGGCGAGGCGTCACTGCGCGGCCTGCGGCTCGCGAAGGCGAACGGCTGGGAGGCGCCGCGGCCGGGCGCCGAGGCCAACGAGCAGAAGCGGGGGAGCGAGGAATGACACAGCTCACGCCCGTTCTCACCCGGAACTGGGACCGACCGGACTCGTTCACGCTCGCCGGGTACGGCGACTACTCGGCCGCCCGGAAGGCCCTCAGCATGGACCCGGACACCATCATCCAGATGGTCAAGGACTCGGGCCTGCGCGGGCGCGGCGGGGCCGGCTTCCCCACCGGCATGAAGTGGGGCTTCATCCCGCAGAACGACGGCAAGCCCCACTACCTGGTGGTGAACGCGGACGAGTCCGAGCCCGGGACCTGCAAGGACATCCCGCTGATGATGGCGAACCCGCACGCGCTCATCGAGGGCGCCATCATCACCTCGTACGCGATCCGGGCCAACCACGCGTTCATCTACGTCCGCGGTGAGGTCCTCCACGTGATCCGCCGGCTCCAGGCCGCGGTCCGGGAGGCGTACGAGGCGGGCTACCTCGGCCGGAACATCTTCGGCTCGGGGTACGACCTGGAGCTCGTGGTCCACTGCGGCGCCGGCGCGTACATCTGCGGTGAGGAGACCGCGCTGCTCGACTCGCTCGAGGGCCGCCGCGGCCAGCCGCGGCTCAAGCCCCCGTTCCCCGCGGTCGCCGGCCTCTACGCCTGCCCCACCGTGATCAACAACGTGGAGTCGGTGGCGACCGTGCCCAGCATCGTCGCGAACGGCCCCGAGTGGTTCGCGAGCATGGGCACGGAGAAGTCCAAGGGCTTCGGCATCTTCTCGCTCTCCGGCCACGTGGCGCGTCCGGGGCAGTACGAGGCGCCGCTCGGCATCACCCTGCGCGAGCTGCTCGAGATGGCCGGCGGAATCCGGGCCGGTCACCGGCTCAAGTTCTGGACCCCCGGCGGATCGTCGACGCCGATCTTCACCGAGGAGCACCTCGACGTCCCGCTCGACTTCGAGTCGGTCGCGGCGAACGGCTCGATGCTCGGCACCCGCGCCATCCAGATCTTCGACGAGACCACCTGCGTGGTCCGTGCCGTGCTGCGCTGGACCGAGTTCTACGCGCACGAGTCCTGCGGCAAGTGCACACCCTGCCGCGAGGGCACGTACTGGCTCAAGCAGGTGCTCTACCGGCTCGAGAAGGGCCAGGGCACCGAGGAGGACCTGGCCACCATCACCGACATCGCCGACAACATCCTCGGGCGCTCGTTCTGCGCGCTCGGTGACGGCGCGACGAGCTCCATCCACTCGTCGGTGAAGCTCTTCAGGGACGAATACCTCAAGCACTTCGAGATCGGCGGCTGCCCGTTCGATCCCGCTGCTTCCACGGTGTGGGGGGTCAAGTGACCATAGAGACGACGTCGGCGGGACAGATCGAGCGCCCGGTGGACATGGTGACGCTCACCATCGACGGCTTCCGGGTCTCGGTGCCGAAGGGAACGCTCATCATCCGGGCGGCCGAGCTGCTCGGGATCGAGATCCCGCGGTTCTGCGACCACCCGCTGCTCGATCCCGCCGCCAACTGCCGGCAGTGCCTGGTGGAGATCACCGACGCGGGGAACGGCCGCGGCTTCCCCAAGCCCCAGCCGTCCTGCGCGATCGAGGTCGCCGAGGGCATGGTGGTGAAGACCGCGCTCACCTCGCCCGTCGCGGAGAAGGCGCAGCGCGGGGTCATGGAGATGCTCCTCCTCAACCACCCGCTCGACTGCCCGGTCTGCGACAAGGGCGGTGAGTGCCCGCTGCAGAACCAGGCGATGTCGCACGGCCAGGGCGAGAGCCGGTTCCAGGAGAAGAAGCGGACCTTCCCCAAGCCGGTCGCCCTCTCCACCCAGGTGCTGCTCGACCGCGAGCGCTGCATCCAGTGCGCGCGCTGCCTCCGCTTCTCCGAGCAGATCGCCGGTGACCCGCTCATCACGTTCTTCGAGCGCGGGGCCAAGGAGCAGGTGGCCGCCGCCGACGGCGAGCCGTTCCACTCCTACTTCTCCGGCAACACGATCCAGATCTGCCCGGTCGGCGCGCTGACCGGCGCCGCGTACCGGTTCCGCGCCCGCCCGTTCGACCTGGTGTCCACGCCGAGCGCGTGCGAGCACTGCGCCTCCGGGTGCGCGCTGCGCACGGACCACCGCCGCGGCAAGGTCCTGCGCCGCCTCGCCGCCGACGACCCCCAGGTGAACGAGGAGTGGAACTGCGACAAGGGCCGCTGGGCGTTCACCTACGCCACCCAGCCGGACCGGCTCACCACGCCGCTCGTCCGGGACGAGGACGGCAAACTGGTGCCGGCGTCCTGGCCTGAGGCGCTGGCGGCCGCGGCCGAGGGTCTCGCCCGCGCCCGGGGCCGGGCCGGCGTCCTGGTCGGCGGCCGGCTCACCCTCGAGGACGCCTACGCGTACAGCAAGTTCGCCCGGGTCGCGCTCGGCACCAACGACATCGACTTCCGGGCCCGGCCGCACTCGGAGGAGGAGGCCCGCTTCCTCGCCTACGCGGTGGCCGGCAAGGGCATCGAGGTCTCCTACGCCGACCTCGAACGGGCCCCGGTCGTGCTCCTCGTCGGCTTCGAGCCGGAGGAGGAGTCGCCGATCGTCTTCCTCCGCCTCCGCAAGGCGGTCCGGAAGAAGGGCCTGAAGGTCTACTCGATCGCCCCGTTCACCACGCCGGGCCTCGCCAAGCTCAACGCCACGCTCATCCGCACCGTCCCGGGCGCCGAGGCCGAGGCGCTCGGCGAGCTGATCGGCGGCGACCTGATCCCGGCCGAGGGGATCATCCTCGTGGGCGAGCGGCTCGCCACCGTCCCCGGCGCGTTCTCCGCCCTGGTCCGGCTCGTCCAGGCCACCGGGGCGCGGGTCGCCTGGGTGCCGCGGCGGGCGGGCGAGCGGGGCGCGCTCGAGGCGGGCGCGCTGCCGAACCTGCTGCCGATCGGCCGGCCGGTCGACGACGAGACCGCCCGGAGCGAGGTGGCCCGGGTGTGGAACGTCGGGTCGCTCCCGTCGCTCCCCGGCCGGGACACCACCGGCATCATCGACGCCGCGCTGAACGAGGAGATCGACGCGCTGCTCGTCGCCGGGGTCGACCCCTACGACCTGCCCGACCCGTCCCGGGCGCTCGCCGCGCTGGAGAACACCCCGTTCGTGGTGAGCCTGGAGATCCGGGCGAGCGCCGTCACCGACCGCGCCGACGTGGTGCTGCCCGTCGCCGTGGTGGCGGAGAAGTCCGGTAGTTTCGTCAACTGGGAGGGCAGGGGACGCCAGTTCGAGGCGGCGCTGCAGGTCCCCGGCGTGCTCAGCGACCTGCGGGTGATCAACGCGATCGCCGACCACATGGACGTCCACCTCGGCCTCCCGGACCCGGCAGCCGCCCGGCGCGAGCTCGCCGCCATCGGCACCTGGAAGGGCTCCCGGGCCACGCCGCCCACCCTGACGGGACGGCCGGGCAAGGAGCCCCAGGCGGGCGAGGCGGTGCTCGCGACCTGGCACCTCCTGCTCGACGACGGCAGGCTCCAGGACGGCGAGCCGTACCTCGCCGGGACGGCACGCCCCGCGACGGCGCTGATCTCCGCGGCCACCGCCGCCGAGATCGGCGTGTCCGAGGGCGACAAGATCAGTATCGGGGACGGCGGCGTGGTCATGCCGGTGCGGATCGCGGATCTTCCCGACCGCGTGGTGTGGGTGCCGTCGAACTCGAACGGCATCTCCGTCACCCGTGACCTTGGCGCCGTGGCGGGCGACGTCGTGAAGATCGGGAGCGTCTCGTGAACAACGCCGGACCCACGCTGAGCGACTTCGGCAACGATCCGCTGTGGCTCAGCTTCCTCAAGGCCGTCTGCATCTTCGTCCTGCTGCTGCTGGGCGTGCTGTTCGGCGTCTGGGGCGAGCGGAAGATCATCGCCCGGATGCAGCACCGGTACGGCCCCAACCGGGCGGGGAAGTTCGGCATCCTGCAGTCGCTGGCCGACGGCATCAAGCTGGCCCTCAAGGAGGACCTCGTCCCGCGCAAGGTGGACAAGGTCGTCTACATCCTCGCCCCGGCGCTGATCGCCATCCCCGCGTTCCTCGCGTTCTCGGTGATCCCGTTCGGGCCCACCGTGTCGATCTTCGGGGTCGAGACGCCGCTGCAGCTCACCGACCTCCCGGTCGGCGTGCTCCTGGTGCTCGCCATGGCCTCGATCGGCGTCTACGGCATCGTGCTCGCGGGGTGGAGCTCGCGCTCGCCGTACGCGATCCTGGGCGGGCTGCGGTCGAGCGCCCAGGTGGTCTCCTACGAGATCGCCATGGCGCTCTCCTTCGTCGCGGTCTTCCTCCAGGCCGGGACGCTGTCCACCTCGGAGATCGTCGCGGCGCAGGCGCACGCCGGGTCGGTCACGCTCTTCGGGGTCGAGATCCCCACGCCGTCCTGGTACGTGGTCTCGCTCTTCCCGTCGTTCGCGATCTACGTGATCACGATGTTCGGGGAGACGAACCGGCTGCCGTTCGACCTGCCCGAGGGCGAGGGTGAGCTGGTCGGTGGGTTCCACACCGAGTACTCCTCCTCGCTCAAGTGGGGCATGTTCATGATCGGCGAGTACGTGAACATGTTCACGGTCTCGGCGATCGCGGTCACGCTGTTCTTCGGCGGCTGGCACGCCCCGTGGCCGATCTCGATCTGGGACGCCGCGAACACCGGCTGGTGGCCGATGCTCTGGTTCCTCGGCAAGGTCGCGCTGGCGTTCTGGTTCTTCGTCTGGGTCCGCGCCTCGCTCCCGCGGGTCCGGTACGACCAGCTCATGGCCTTCGGGTGGAAGGTCCTCATCCCGGTCAACCTGGCGTGGATCCTCATCGCCGCGACCATGAAGGCCATGCGGATCTCGGAGGGCGACCGGACCGTCATCTACGTGCTCGGCGCGGTGATCATCATCGGCGCCTTCGCGATCTGGCTGCGGTTCGACACGGTGAACCAGCGGCGCGCCGAGGCCAAGGCCGCGCAGATCGAGGAGGAGTTCAAGCAGCTCCGCGAGGAGCCGGCCGCGGGCGGATTCCCGGTGCCGCCGCTGGACCTGCCGCACTACCGGGGAGTCGTGCCGGCGGCCCGGCACAGCACCGACGCCAAGGAGGTGACCAGTGGGAGCAACTGATTGGCTGAACCCCGTCAAGGGGTTCGGCGTCACCTTCCACCACATGTTCAAGAAGCCGGTGACCGTCCAGTACCCGGAGGAGAAGCGGCCGGCCGCGCCGCGCTTCCACGGGCGGCACCAGCTGAACCGGTGGCCGGACGGCCTGGAGAAGTGCGTCGGCTGTGAGCTGTGCGCCTGGGCCTGCCCCGCGGACGCCATCTACGTCGAGGGCGCGGACAACACCGAGACCGAGCGGTACTCGCCCGGCGAGCGGTACGGCCGCGTCTACCAGATCAACTACCTCCGGTGCATCATGTGCGGCCTGTGCATCGAGGCGTGCCCGACGCGCGCGCTCACGATGACCAACGAGTACGAGCTGGCCGACACGAGCCGCGAGGCGATGATCTACACCAAGGACATGCTCCTCGCCCCGCTCGGGCCGGGCATGGAGGCGCCGCCGCACCCGATGCGCCTCGGCGAAACCGAAGAGGACTACTACCGGTTGGGTCGTGGCAATGGGTGAGTCCATCACGTTCTGGGTGCTCGCGGTCGTCTCCGTACTCGCCGCGTTCGGGCTCGTGCTCAGCCGGAAGGCCGTCTACTCGGCCCTCATGCTGGGCGTGGTCATGCTCTCGCTGGCGGTGCTGTACGCGGTGCAGGACGCGCCGTTCCTCGCGGCCGTCCAGATCATCGTGTACACCGGCGCCGTCATGATGCTGTTCCTGTTCGTGCTCATGCTCATCGGCGTGGACACGTCCGACTCGCTGGTCGAGACGATCAAGGGACAGCGCTTCTGGGCGATCGTGGCCGGGCTGGGCTTCGTCGCGCTGCTCGGGCTCGCGGTCGGCAACGTCGCGGTGAGCGCGGCGACCGGGCTGGGCGAGGAAGGCAAGGCGAGCAACGTGCTCTCGCTCGCCGAGCTGATCTTCACGCGGCACGTGTTCGCGTTCGAGGTCACCTCGGCGCTGCTGATCACCGCCGCGCTCGGGGCGATGGTGCTCGCCCACCGGGAGCGCCGCACCCCCAAGCCCACGCAGAAGGACCTGTCCCGCCGGCGGTTCCTCGAGTACGGCAGGACCGGCAAGGACCCGGCGCCCCTGCCGGGCCCGGGCACCTACGCCCGGCACAACGCCGTGGACCTGCCGGCGCTGCTCCCCGACGGCACGGTCTCCCCGCTCTCCGTCAACCGGTACATCGCCCGGTACGAGGCCAACGAGGGCGACCTCGACCCGGAGCTCGCCCGGCTCCGCGAGCAGGGGCGGCTCCTCGAGGGCCGGGCGGCGGCCGTGGACGGTGAGGAGCCCCGTGATGAGCGCGCCGAGGGCGGCGAGCCCGCCGAGGACGTGCTGAGCGCGCAGGCGGCCGGCCGTGGTGACGGACCGCGGAGCGAGGAGGAGGGCAAGTGACCACGCACTACCTTGTGCTCTCCGCGCTGCTGTTCACGATCGGCGCGGTCGGCGTGCTCCTGAGGCGCAACGCCATTGTGGTGTTCATGTGCATTGAGCTCATGCTCAATGCCTGCAACCTGGCGTTCGTCACCTTCGCCAGGCAGCACGGTAACCTTGACGGCCAGCTCATCGCGTTCTTCGTGATGGTGGTGGCCGCCGCCGAGGTGGTCGTCGGCCTGGCCATCATCGTGACGATCTTCCGAACCCGCAGGTCCGCGTCTGTCGATGACGCCAACCTGATGAAGCACTAAGAGGTGGCCGTGGAACCCGCTGTGTTTCAGCGCGATCTGACGGAGATCGCGTCGATCATCCAGCACGATGGCGGAGCGATCGGGGCCTCCTGGCTGATGATCGCCCTGCCCTTGGTGGGAGCGGCGCTCCTCCTGGTGGGCGGGCGCAGGACCGACAAGTTCGGTCACCTGCTCGGCACCGTGATGGCGCTCGCGTCGTTCGCGGTGTCCGTGCTGGCCTTCATCGAGCTGCTGGGGTTCGCGCCGCAGGAGCGGCGCCGGGCGGTCCCGCTCTTCGAGTTCATCCCCGGCATCGCCGACGTGGGCCTGCTGATCGACCCGCTGTCGATCTCGTTCTGCCTGCTGATCACCGGCGTCGGCTCGCTGATCCACATCTACTCGATCGGCTACATGGCCCACGACCCGGACCGGCGGCGGTTCTTCGCCTACCTCAACCTGTTCGTCGCCGCGATGCTCCTCCTCGTGCTGGCGGACAACTACCTGCTCCTGTTCGTCGGCTGGGAGGGCGTCGGTCTCGCCTCGTACCTGCTGATCGGCTTCTGGCAGTACAAGCCCTCGGCGGCGACGGCGGCGAAGAAGGCGTTCATCATCAACCGGGTCGGTGACTTCGGGCTGCTGATCGGCCTGTTCACGATCTTCGCGACCTTCCACTCGCTCGCGTTCGGCGAGGTGTTCTCCGCCGCCTCCCGCGCGTCGGAGGTCACGCTCACCGCGATCGGCCTGCTCCTCCTCGTGGGCGCCTGCGGCAAGTCCGCCCAGCTCCCGCTGCAGGCCTGGTTGCTCGACGCGATGGAGGGTCCCACCCCGGTCTCCGCCCTCATCCACGCGGCGACCATGGTGACCGCGGGTGTCTACCTGATCGTCCGGTCCGGCCCGATCTACGAGGGCGCGCCGACCGCGCAGCTCCTGGTGACGATCGTCGGTGTCGCCACCCTGCTCGCCGGTGCGATCATCGGTACCGCGAAGGACGACATCAAGAAGGCGCTCGCCGGCTCCACCATGTCGCAGATCGGCTACATGGTGCTCGCCGCCGGCATCGGCCCCGCCGGGTACGCCTTCGCGATCGCGCACCTGATCACCCACGGCTTCTTCAAGGCCGACCTCTTCCTCGGCGCCGGGTCGATCATGCACGCGATGAACGACGAGGTCGACATGCGCAAGTACGGCGCGCTGCGGAAGGTCATGCCGATCACCTTCGCGACCTTCCTCATCGGCTACCTCGCGATCATCGGCTTCCCGCTGCTGTCCGGTTACTTCACCAAGGACGGCATCATCGAGACCGCGATGGAGCACAGCGCGGTGCTCGGCTGGCTCGCGGTGCTCGGCGCCGGTATCACCGGCTTCTACATGTCGCGCGTGGTGTTCATGACCTTCTTCGGCACCAAGCGGTGGGACGCCAACGCCCACCCGCACGAGTCGCCGAAGGTCATGACCCTGCCGCTGATCGTGCTCTCCATCGGCTCGATCGGCCTCGGCGCCTACCTGATCCTGGGCAACCGGTTCATGCTCTTCCTGGCGCCGGCGGTCGGCGCCCCCGAGGAGCTGCCCGGCTTCCACCCGTTCAGCGTCCCCGGCCTCGCCACGCTCGGGCTCGTCGCGCTCGGCGCGGCGTACGCCTGGCTCAAGTACGGCGCGGCGGAGGTGCCCACCGTGGCGCCCCGCGGCTCGTTCCTGGTCAGGTTCGCCCGGCGTGACCTGTACGGCGACGCGCTGAACGAGGCGCTGTTCATGCGGCCCGGCCAGTGGCTCACCCGGATCGCGGTCTTCTTCGACAACCGGGGGGTCGACGGCCTGGTCAACGGGCTCGCCGCGCTGATCGGCGGGACCTCCGGGCGGCTGCGCAGGGTCCAGACGGGCTTCGCCCGCTCGTACGCGCTGTCGATGTTCATCGGCGCCACCGTCCTGGTCGGTGCCTGGTTCGTCGTAGGGAACCTGTGATGCACTGGCTCTCAACCCTGATGGGCGTGTCCGTGCTCGGCGCCCTGGGAGTGCCCCTCTTCCGCAACGACAAGCTCGCCAAGCAGTTCACGCTGGTGATATCGCTTGTCGTGCTCGCGCTGGCACTGGCGATGGCGCGCGAGTTCGACCCGAACGGCGATCGGTTCCAGTTCACCGAGACCTATGCCTGGATCCCGTCGTTCGGCATCCACTTCTCCGTGGGCGTCGATGGCATCGCCCTGGTGCTGATCCTGCTGTCGGCCGTCCTGGTGCCGGTCGTCGTCCTCGCGTCGTGGAACGAGGCCGAGGGAGGGAAGCGCTCGGTCCGCACGTACTTCTCGCTGATCCTCCTCCTCGAGGCGATGATGATCGGCGTCTTCGCGGCGACCGACGTCTTCCTCTTCTACGTGTTCTTCGAGGCCATGCTGATCCCGATGTACTTCATGATCGGGTCGTATGGCGGGGCGCAGCGGTCGTACGCCGCGGTCAAGTTCCTGCTCTACTCGCTCTTCGGCGGGCTGCTGATGCTCGTCGCGGTGATCGCGCTCTACGTGATCGCCGGGAAGAACACGTTCCTGTTCGGGGACCTCGTCGGCACGGTCCAGGACGCCACCACCCAGAAGTGGCTGTTCCTCGGCTTCTTCATCGCCTTCGCGATCAAGGCGCCGCTCTGGCCGTTCCACACCTGGCTGCCCGACGCCGCCGCCCAGGCCCCGGCGGGCTCCGCCGTGCTGCTCGTCGGCGTGCTCGACAAGGTCGGCACGTTCGGGATGCTGCGGTACTGCCTCGAGCTGTTCCCCGACGCGTCCAAGTACTTCACGCCGCTGGTGATCACGCTGTGCGTGATCGGCGTGGTGTACGGCGCGATCGTCGCCATCGGCCAGACCGACATGAAGCGGCTGATCGCCTACACGTCGGTCTCGCACTTCGGCTTCATCGCGCTCGGCGTGTTCGCGATGACCAGCAACGCGAGCGCGGGGGCCACGCTCTACATGGTCAACCACGGCTTCTCCACCGGGGCGCTCTTCCTGATCGCCGGCTTCCTGATCAGCCGCCGCGGCTCGCAGTTCATCGCCGACTACGGCGGGGTGCAGAAGGTGGCCCCGGTGCTCGCCGGGACGTTCCTGATCGCCGGGCTGTCCAGCCTCTCGCTCCCGGGCCTCAGCCCGTTCGTGAGCGAGTTCATGGTGCTCCTCGGCAGCTACGAGCGGTTCCTGTGGCCCACCGTGATCGCGACCACCGGTGTCATCCTCGCCGCGATCTACATCCTGTGGATGTACCAGCGGATGATGAACGGCCCGACGGCCGAGCCGGTGAAGCGCATGCCCGACCTCAACGCGCGGGAGAAGTGGGCGATCGCGCCGCTGATCCTGCTGCTGGTCGTGTTCGGCTTCTACCCGAAGCCGCTGCTTGACGTCATCAACCCCGCGGTGAAGAGCACGCTCGCCAGCGTCTCGGTCACCGACCCGGCCCCTGCCGTACCCGTTGCCGCCGAGGAGGGCCAGTGATCTTCCAAGCGCCGAACATCGAGTACGGGCTGCTCGCGCCGATCCTCATCGTCTTCGGCGCGGCGGTCGCCGGGGTGCTCGTCGAGGCCTTCGCCCCGCGCTACCTCCGCTCGGCGATCCACCTGCCGCTCGCCCTCGTCTCGCTCCTCGGGGCGTTCGCGCTGACCATCTGGCAGGTCGCCGCCAACGGGATCCCCACCAAGGCGGCGGCCGAGGGGGCGCTCGCCGTCGACGGCCCGGCACTGTTCATCTGGGGCACCATCCTGGTGCTCGCCATCGTCAGCGTGCTCCTCATCAACGACGAAGGCCACTTCGTCGCCTCCGCGGTCGCCGTCCCCGGCACCGCCGAGGAGGAGCAGTCGCTCCAGGACGGTGCCGCGCACACCGAGGTGTTCCCGCTCGCGCTCTTCGCGGTCGGCGGCATGATGCTCTTCCCGGTCGCGAACGACCTGCTGGTCGCGTTCGTGGCCCTGGAGGTCATGTCGCTCCCGCTCTACCTGCTGTGCGGGCTGGCGCGCCGCCGCCGGCTGCTCTCGCAGGAGGCCGCGGTCAAGTACTTCCTGCTCGGCGCGTTCTCCTCGGCGTTCTTCCTGTACGGCGTGGCGCTGGTGTACGGCTTCGCCGGCTCGGTCGACCTCGCCGCGATCAGCCGGGCGCTGGGCGAGGTGGACGGCCGGGACCCGCTGCTCTTCCTCGGCATGGCCCTGCTCGGCGTGGGCCTGCTGTTCAAGATCGGTGCCGCGCCGTTCCAGGCCTGGAAGCCGGACGTGTACCAGGGCTCGCCGACTCCGATCACCGCGCTGATGGCGTCGGGCACCCTGGTCGCCGCCTTCGGCGCGCTGCTGCGGGTGTTCTGGGTCGGCCTCGGCGGCATGGACTGGAGCTGGCGCCCGGTCATGTGGGCGGTGGCGATCCTCACCATGCTGGTGGGCGCGGTCCTCGCCGTGACGCAGACCGACATCAAGCGGATGCTCGCCTACTCGTCGATCGCGCACGCCGGGTTCCTGCTCATCGGCGTGGTCGCGACCGGCGGCACCCAGGCGGAGAACGCCGCCGTGGTGTCGGCGATCCTCTTCTACCTCGTGGCGTACGGCTTCAGCACCGTCGGCGCGTTCGCCGTGGTGACCATGGTCCGCGACCCCGGAGGCGAGGCCTGGCACCTGTCCCGGTGGGCCGGCCTGGGCAAGCGCTCCCCGCTGCTCGCCGGGGTGTTCGCCTTCTTCCTCCTCGCCTTCGCCGGGATCCCGCTGACCAGCGGCTTCCTCGGGAAGTACGCGGTCTTCTCGGCGGCCGTCGCCAACGACGCCGTCCCGCTGGTGATCGTCGGCGTGATCGCCTCGGCCATGGCCGCGTTCTTCTACGTCCGGGTGATCGTGCTGATGTTCTTCAGCGACCCGGCGGCGGATGCTCCTGCGGTCGTGCTGCCCTCTGTGGGCACGGCGGCTGTGGTGGCGACGGCGGCATTGGCTACCGTAGTGCTGGGCGTGTACCCGGAGCCGGTGCTCGACCTGGCGCACTCGGCTGCCAAGTCCCTGTTCGTCCGTTAAGGAGCTTCCCTCATGGCCGCGCCGCCCCTTGTGGAGATTCCGCGTGTCGACGAGCGGCTGGCCGAGGATCTGGCGACCGGGCTCGCCGAGGTGGAGCGGATGCTCCGGGCGTCGGTCGAGAGCGAAGACGCCTTCATCACCGAGGCGGCCCGGCATGTCATGGAGGCGGGTGGCAAGCGGTTCCGGGCGATGCTCGTGCTGCTTGCCGCCCAGTTCGGCGATCCCAAGGCCCCGGCCGTGGTCCCGGGAGCCGTCGTCATCGAGCTCACCCACCTGGCGACGCTCTATCACGACGACGTGATGGACCAGGCGCCGATGCGCCGGGGCCTCCCCTCGGCGAACGCCAGGTTCGGTGACACCGTGGCGATCCTCACCGGCGACTACCTGTTCGCCCAGGCATCGGAGATCCTCGCCGACCTCGGCGCCGAGGCGATCCGCGTACAGGCCCGCACGTTCTCCCGCCTGGTGCGCGGGCAGATCCGCGAGACGATCGGGCCGCCGGAGGGCATGGACCCGATCACGCACTACCTCCAGGTGCTCGCCGACAAGACCGGGTCGCTCATCGCCACGTCCGGCCGGTTCGGTGCCATGCTGTCCGGTGCCCCGCGGGAGGTGGAGGAGCGGCTCGCCGGCGCCTGCGAGGCGATCGGCGTCGCCTGGCAGCTCGGCGACGACATCATCGACGTGGTCTCGGACGAGTCGGTCTCGGGCAAGACGCCGGGCACCGACCTGCGCGAGGGTGTCCGCACCCTGCCCGTGCTGTACGCGCTCGCCAGCACGGACCCGGCCGACGAGCGGCTGCGCACGCTGCTCTCCGGTCCGGTGGCCGAGCAGGACATCGAGGAGGCGCTCACGCTGCTGCGCGCCCACCCTGCGATGGACATGGCGCGCAAGGAGCTGGTGAAGTGGGCGGACCAGGCGAAGGATGCCCTGTCCGGCCTGCCGGACATCCCGGCCCGCACGGCGCTGATCCGGCTCTGCGACTGGGTGGTCGAGCGCACGGCCTGAGCCGCCGGTGTGGCCGTTGTCACGCTTCCGGCCGCGACCGCCACGTACAAGATCGGCGTAAGGTAACTTCTCGATTCTTTGTCCGAAATCGAGAGAAGTCTTTGCGCTGATGACGGCTTTTTCGCAACGTGTTGTGGCGGCCGGGAGCGCGGCCGTGCTCGGCGCCGCGGTGCTGACCGTGGCGTCGGCGACGCCCGCCCAGGCCGCTGTGGCCCTGACCTGCCCGGCCACGGTCCCGGTGTACGCGATCGACGGCGACGGCCGCCTGAAGTGGTACGGCCACCGCGACGCCGGCGGCGGCTCCTGGTCCTGGGCGTCCGGGAGCGGGGCCCAGATCGGGCACGGCTGGCACGGGTTCAAGCGGGTGTTCTCCGGCGGCAACGGGGTGATCTACGCCGTCGACGGGTCGGGGTACCTGAAGTGGTACCGGCACACCGGGGCCTCCACCGGCGCCAACACCTGGGCCTCCGGCTCGGGCAAGGTGATCGGCCACGGGTGGGGCGGTTTCGTCGACGTCGTCGCCGACGGCACCGGTGTCATCTACGCGCTCGACGCCGACGGCAACCTCCGCTGGTACCGGCACCTGTCGCCCACCACCGGCGGCACCGGGTGGGCCTCCGGCAGCGGCACGGTCATCCGTACCGGATGGAAGGCGATCACCAAGCTGATCCCCGGCCGCGACGGGGTGATCTTCGGCATCAACACCAAGGGCCTGGTGCGCTGGTACAAGCACCTCAACCCGAGTGGCGGCGGGAGCACCTTCGGCACCGGGACCGGCCTGGTGACCGGCGAGGAGTGGGACCGCTACCGCACCCCGTCCGGCGCGGGCGCGGGCGTGTTCTACGCGGTCGACTCCGGCGGCCGGCTCTGGTGGGAGCGGCACGCCGACCCGCAGGCCGGCGCGCCCGTCTGGTACGAGCGCCGGCAGATCGGCTCGGGCTGGGGCTCGTTCACCAGCGTCTTCGCCGACGTCGCCTCGTGCGCGCCGGCCTCCTCCACCGGGTACGCCACGGGCTCCGGCGGCCGGACCCTCTACTACGTCAACGGGCGGGTCGCCGCCGTGCTCACCCCCGGAGCGCGCACGGCCGTGCTGTACGGCACCACCGTGCGGAAGTTCTCCGAGAGCACCACCACGGCCACCGTGTCCACCCGGGCCTGGGTGCGCCTGCTGCCCGGTCCCTGGTCGACCTCGGCCTCCTGGGCGTCGTCGTGGCTCTCCGCCAACGTGGGCAGCACGAGCGAGGACATCCTCGAGATCGCCTCGCAGTACATCACCGGTGCGCCGGACCGGTACAAGAACGGCCTGCGGTACGCGGGCGACGCCCACTACGGCCCGGTCGGCGAGGAGGGCCGCATCGAGGGGTCGGACTTCAACGACTACCTCGGCATCCCGTGGAAGTACGGCGACCGGGTGGACGAGCCCGAGCCCGACCAGAAGGATTCGCTCGACTGCTCCGGGTTCGTCCGGATGGTCTATGGCTACCGCAGCGGGTACCCGATGGAGATCGGCACCCCGACCGGTACGGCGCTGCCGCGCCGCGCGGTCCAGATGCACGCCTCGGCGCCCGGGGTCATGGTGGTCGACGGGGGCACCGCCAAGCCCACCTCCTACGCCGCGCTCCAGCCCGGTGACCTGCTGTTCTGGGACGCCAGCACCGACGACGGGACCGCCATCGACCACGTCGGGATCTACCTCGGCGTCGACTCCAACGGCAAGCACCGGTTCGTCTCCAGCCGCAAGACCGTGGACGGCCCGACCCTCGGGGACGTGGGCGGTCACTCGCTGCTCGACAACGGCACGCTCTACGACCGCTCCTGGCGGGCCGCCAAGCGCCTCTGAGCCCCAGGGGACGCCTGGCGTGGTGACCACGCGCCGGCGCCTGACCGCGCCGGCCTGATCTGCCACGGCCACCCGGGGTCCGCCCGGGTGGCCGTTTCCCCATCGCGCCGTGCCGTACCGGCGCGGACAGGCCGTCCGGCCGCGGCGGCGGAGCGCCCGTGCGGGGCCACCTGGACGTGGCCGGCCGGGCCGTACGGCCGAGCGGATGACCGATGGGGAGTCCGAGGCTGCGAGCGAGCAGCGGTCCGCCACCCGGCCGGTGAGCGGGCCGGAGGGTCGGGGCCGAGGACCACTGAAGGCCGGCACGGAGGCCGGAACGTCCGGCCACCGGGGCGAGGGTCAGACCGTGGCCGGCTCGGCCTCGCGGGCGAGGCGCGCGTTCCGTGCCGCGCGGAGGGTGTCCCAGGTGAACACGGCGAGCGCCAGCCAGACGATGCAGAACCCCGCCCATCGGCTCGGCGGCATGGTCTCGTGGGCGATCAGCACCCCGCACAGGAACTGCAGGATCGGGGCGATGTACTGCAGCAGCCCGACGAGGCTGAGCGGGATCGACAGCGCGGCGATGGTGAAGAAGATCAGCGGCAGCGCGGTGACCACCCCGGCCCCGGCGACCAGCAGCGCGTGCCCGAGGCCGTACCGGCCGAACGTGCCCTCGCCGCTCGCGTGGAGCGTGCCCAGGTAGACCACGGCCGGGAGGAGCATGACCAGCGTCTCCACGGCGAGGCTTTCGGTGCCCTCCACCCGGGCCTTCTTCTTGACCACGCCGTAGATGCCGAAGGTGAAGGCGAGCACCAGGGCGATCCACGGCGGCCGGCCGTAGCCGTAGGTGAGGACCGCCACGGCGAGCGTGCCGAGGCCCACGGCCACCCACTGCCCGGTCCGCAGCCGCTCGCCGAAGATCATGATGCCGAAGAGCACGTTCACCAGGGGGTTGATGAAGTAGCCGAGCGAGGCATCGACCACGTGGCCGGAGTTCACCGCGTAGATGTAGACGCCCCAGTTGACGGAGACCACGATCGCGGCGATGGCGAGGAGGAGCACCTGGCGGCCGGTGAGCTCGCGGATCCATGACCAGCGCCGGCGAACGGCGAGCAGGGCGGCCACCACCACGAGCGACCACACCATGCGGTGGGCGAGGATCTCCACCGCTCCCGACGGCTCGAGCAGCGGCCAGTAGAGGGGGGTCAGGCCCCAGATCGCGTACGCGGCCACCCCGTAGGCGACACCTCGGCGAAGTTCAGGCATGAAACCAATCTTTGCTCCTTACAGTTCCTTTGGGCAATTAAGTATTGCTTCGAAATCCTTTAGATGATCTAAATTGAGGAACACGGGGGCCGGAGCCCTGGTTGGCAGGGGCATACGCACTGGGAGGTGCCGACATGCACTGGCTTCTCGGCAAGCACAAGACGACCATGGTGGCCCCGGCCGAAGCGCTCCCCGGCCGCGCCGAGCCCATGCCGGTGGCCGACCGGCACGCGGTCCTCGGCACACCGCTCGCCCCGCCGTACCCGGAGGGCACCGAGATCGCGGAGTTCGCGCTCGGGTGCTTCTGGGGCGCCGAGCGGAGGTTCTGGCAGACGCCCGGCGTGGTCACCACCGCGGTGGGGTACGCCGGCGGCTACACCCCGAACCCCACCTACGAGGAGGTCTGCACCGGGCTGACCGGCCACGCCGAGACGGTCCGCGTGGTGTTCGACCCCAAGGTGATCTCGTACGAGCGGCTGCTCAAGGTGTTCTGGGAGTCCCACGACCCCACGCAGGGGATGCGCCAGGGAAATGACGTCGGCACCCAGTACCGTTCGGTCATCTTCACCCACGGGCCCGAGCAGGAGCGGCTCGCCGTGGCGTCGCGCGACGCCTACCAGAAGGTGCTGACCGAGCACGGGTACGGCCGGATCACCACCGAGATCGTCCCGGCCGGGGAGTTCTACTTCGCCGAGGACTACCACCAGCAGTACCTGCACAAGGTCCCGGACGGCTACTGCGGCTTCGGCGGCACCGGGGTCGGCTGCCCGGTCGGTCTGACCTCCGGGGAAGCCTGAGCCCGTCGGAACCCGATCCGGCGGCCGCCGCCTGCCCTAGGGTGAGAGCCGGCATCCTGATGACCTCACAGGCCCGGTGCGCGCGGAGCGGCCATCGCTGACCTTCACGAGCCGTGGCGCGGGCCGATCCACGGTGTCTGGCGTCACGCTAGAGCAGCCTGCGCTCTTCGGCCCATCGAGGAAGCTCACCACCGGTGCAGGGGAGGCGCATTCCGGTCTCCCGTAGGGCGTCCACCAGAGTGCAGATCTGAGGAAGGGTCATCTTGCCCCGTTGATGAAGCCGGGTCAGCAGCCACACTGTTCCGTGTATTTCGAGCCCGTGCTTGCGGCCCACCCTGGTGGCGTCGCGATCGTCGGTGATGGCGACGAGCTCGTGTACCTCGGCCGCGGCGAAGACGCTGGCCTCACCCAAGTCGTGTTCCCCAGAGCCCAGAAGCTGGACCCACCGCTCGAAGGCGAGCAGTTCCTCGAGCGTGTCCTGGGGCAGGATGGCCAGCCACTCCAGGTCGGAGATCGATGTGATCGACGGATATTCGGCGCAGTACTTGTCGACCTCGGCTGCCACGATCCGCGTGGTCGAGAGCGAGGACAGGCAGGTGCCCAGCACGTCGAGCCGGTCGGCTTTGGCGAAGTGGATGAGCACCATTGCGTCGGCCACGAGCGGGGGTAACGGCTCGATCGTCTCCGCCACGCTCACGGGGCCTCGTCCTCGTCGACCGGTGGCAGATCCTCCTCGCTCCGCAGCTGGCCGTGCATCAGCTCGAAAGCCCGCCGACGGGTGATCTGGCCGGTCCGATAGGCCGTCATCACGGCGTGCGCGAAACCGGGTGGGACCCGGATGTCCTCCAGGTCCGGCTGCGGGGTCCATCCCAGGGAGTCACGGAACTCCGCATAGGTGGGCAGCGAGGAGCGAAGCCTCTTCTCTTCCTGCGAGGTGATGACACCGGCCTTCCGCGCCTGGCGGAGAGCCATGCTCCACGAGGTCCGGTACTCGGCGGCGAGCCGTACGAGAACGGAGCGGGTCGATGCCTTCGCCACGTCGGCCGCCGCGCGGATGGCCGCCACCGGGAGGAGCAGCTCGCCGGCGAAGGCGTCGATCATCGCCTCACGTTCCGTCCGCGATGCGGCGACTCCGATGTCCGTCGAATACGCGTCGCCCAGGACCATGTGGCCGAGCTCGTGCGCGGCCGTGCTGCGCCGCCGGCCGGGATCACCGTTGAGGCTCACCACGGCGGCCGCCATGTCGCCGTCCACCGCCGATGCCCCATCGCCGGGGAGCTCGGTGACCAAGACGTACTGGCCACACCGCTCGGAGAGCTCGGCCATGGATTGGACGGGGGCGGTTCCCAGCCCGAGTTCGCCCCGTACCCATCGAGCCGCCTCGGCCGCGGCCTCGGGGCCGTCGGCCTTACCGGGGTACTGCATGATCGGCTGGGGCTGAAGCGTGCCGAGGTCCATGAGCAACCGGATGTCACGGATCCACGCGGCGAGTGCGTTATCGAGGCGATAGTACGGCTGCGAGGCGTCCGTCGCCGTGTCCTCGGCCAAAGGCGTGCGATGCGACAGGACCTCCGGTGCCGGATGGAGGAAATGTCCGATCGGCACGTCCAGTGCCTGAGCTAGACGAGCGAGCTCCAACGCGTCCAGGCGCCTCGAACCGGCCTCGATCTTGGTGATCATGGTCCTGTCGAGATCGACCTTCTGGGCGAGCTGTAGCTGCGACAGCCCCTTCGCCAGCCGTGCCTGGCGGACCCGCTCACCGATCTCCTGCCAGTCGAGGGAGCTCATGGTGCGATAATCGCACATGCTCACGGAGGCCGGTCAGGGGATATTCGGAATCCGGACGCCGCCTTTGCGCTGTCAGGATGAACACCCGGTTCTGTGCTGCGTTTACGTGTCCCCGTGAACACCGGTGGTACGGCGCCGTGGACCGACCGGTCCTGCGGCTCAGACTTCCGGGGTCTTGATCCGGGAAGCGCGGCCTGCGACGGCACCTGGTCGTGCCGGTGCCTTCTTCCATCAGGCCTCAGTCCGTCAGGGGCGGCCGGCACCCACGGCCCTGCCGCCACGGTGAGGCGATCCCACCTCGCATCGGCGCGATCCGATCCAACCGGCGCCGTCCGCCCGCCGTAACGGCGCCGATCGGCCGGCCGTACCGCCACCGATCCCCGTCGCGATCGGCCGTACGGACGCCGCTCGAGCACCCGGCGGTCGCAACGCCGATCCTGGTGGGTATGCCCATTCCAGGGGAGGGACGTCCATGAGAAGGTTCTGGGCTGCGTCCGCGGTACTGACCGTGATCTGCGCGGCGGTCGGTACGGCGGGGCTGGCCGCGCTGGCGACGGGAAGGGGCGGGCCGGAGCCGGTGCAGGCCCCGATAGCGGCGGAGCGGCAGGCCGTCCGGCTGCCCGCGGGCGGGGTTCCGGAGCCGTCCCAGGGCCAGGTCGCGCTGCAGGAGGAGGCGCGTTCGCTCCCCGAGGGGGTGGCACCGCAGGAGGTGAGCCGCCGGCAGTACCGGATCATGCTCCGGCAGTGCCGGTACGCGAACACCAAGGCGCTCCAGGAGGAGTGCCTGGCCGAGGTCCAGCAGCGCTACACGGTGGGTGCGTTCAATCCCTCCCTCGACTGCCGCACCTACTCGAGCATCACCGTCTGCGGTGAGCTGAAGCTCACCCCGGAGGAGCGGCAATGCGTGCGGGAGGCGGTGCGGCAGGGGATGTCCTACCGCCGCGCCGAGGTCGAGTGCTACGCCTTCCGGTGACCGCCGATCTTTGCGAAACGTCAGCGAAATCCCGGTAAATGATCTAATCTGCCGGGGTGGACCCCAAGAGCCGGGGCGCGGCCGACCTCCTCAGGGCGCTGATGGGCGCCGCCGCGCGGTTCAGCGAGACCGGCGGCTCGCTCACCAGGGAGTACTTCCCCCACGTCGGCTGTGAGCCGATCAGTGATCTCGCCGGTCCGGCCGTGCGCCTGGGCATGCGGGTGACGCTCCCGGGCCACGAACTCGTGGCCGAGCTCGCCGTGCGGGTCACGGACGCGGGGTTCACCATCGGCGGTGAGCTCATGCTCGACGACGCCGAGCCCTTCCTCACGCTGCCCCCGATCGAGACGGCGGACGTCGACAAGTGCGCGGCCCTGCTCCACCGCTATGCGGAGGAGCTGACGGTCCCCGCCCGCCTGGAGGTCGGCCGGCTCCTGGAGCACGGGTGCTGACCGCTCGGCACAGCGCCGTCACAGTGCTCGTCACAGCGCCTTGAACGCCTGGATCACCTCGCGGAGGATGCGCTCGTCGGGCAGCCGCGCCACGGTCGCCTGGGGCCGGACGCTGATCAGGCCCTTGTCCCGCAGGTCGCTGAGGAGGATCCGCAGGACGTTGAGCGAGAGGCCGAGCTCGGAGGCGAGGTCCGCCACGGTGGAGGGGGTCCGGCAGATGCGGAGGATCCGCAGGTGCTCGGGGGCGAGCCCGGCGGTCCGCTCGTGGGCCGAGGGGGCGGTCCGGATGACCGACAGGAGGTCGAACTCGGGGCCGGACGGGCGGGTCCGCCCCCGGGTCAGCATGTAGGGGCGCAGCAGCGGGCCGTTGTCCTGCTCCGTCACGATCCCTCCCCTCTGGGGTCTGACCCCGGCCGCATGGCGGAGTACAGGTCACCGCGCGGCTGGCGGAGCTGCGGGGCGAGGTTCGCCTGACGGATCCGCCTCGGCAGGGTGCTCTTCGGGGCGCCGTCCGGGCGGGCGATGGCGAGCGCCGGCGCCGAGGGCTCCTGCGGCTGGAGCGGGGTGAGCTCCAGGTCCTCCGCGGCGTGCTCGACCACGAGCTCCTGGGGCAGGAGCACGATCGCGCTGGTCCCGCCGTACGGCGAGGCCCGGAGCGCGACCTTGATGCCGTGGCGCTTGGCGAGCAGGCCGACGACGAAGAGGCCGAGCCGGTCGCTGTCCGCGAGGTCGATCTCGGGCGGGTCGGCGAGCCGCTGGTTGAATCGCTCCATGTCCTCCGGCGTCATGCCGAGGCCGCGATCCTCGATCTCCAGCGAGTACCCGCGGGCCACCGCCTCACCCCGGACCAGGACCTTCGACTGGGGCGGGGAGAAGGCCGTGGCGTTCTCGATCAGCTCGGCGAGCAGGTGGATCACGTCGGTCGCGGCCCGGCCGACGAGGGCGTGGGTGTGCGGCACCTGCACGTCGACCCGCTGGTAGTCCTCCACCTGCTCGGTGGCGGCGCGGACCACGTCGTGGAGGTTGACCGGGTTGCGCCAGCCGCGCGCCGGCGCGGCGCCGGAGAGGATGATCAGGCCTTCGGCGTGGCGGCGCATGCGGGCGGCGAGGTGGTCGATGCCGAAGACCTTCTCGAGCAGGTCCGGGTCGGTGATCTCCTTCTCCAGGGTGTCGAGCAGGGCGAACTGCCGGGTGAGCAGCGACTGGTTCCGCCGGGCGAGGTTGAGGAAGACCTTGTTGACGCCCTTGCGGAGCTTGGCCTGCTCGACGGCGGCCTCGATGGCGGTGCGCTGGACCGAGCCGAACGCCCGGCTGAGGCTCGCCACCTCGGTGGTCCCGTGGTCCGTGCCGAGGGGCCGGGTCTCCGCGGCCACGTCGACGTCCTCGCCGCGGCGCAGGCGGGCGAGCACGCTGGGCAGGCGCCGTTCGGCGAGCTCGACGACGGCGCGTTCCAGCCCGGTGAGCTCCCCGGAGAGTTTCCGGGCGAACCGCAGGGAGATGAACACGGCGGCGATCGCGGTGCCGGCGCCGAGCGCGCCCGCGACGCCGATGCGCAGGAGCACGCCCCGGGCGAGCGGGGCGGCCCGGTCCGCGATGTCCCGGCTGGTGGCGGCGTTGAGCTCGGTGAGCCGGTGGACGAGCTGCTCGGCCGCGGCCGGCCAGTTGAGGGCGCCCACCGGCAGCGTGCGGCCGACCTCGCCCCGCCGGGTGAGCTGCTCTTCGACCGCGAGGAACGTCTTGTGGACGGGGGAGTCGTTGAACGCGGTGTACCGCTTGATCAGCTCGGCGTCGAGCTGGCCGGTGCCGAGCTGGTAGAGCAGCCGCCGGCGGCTCACCATCGAGGCGAAGGCGTCCCGGTCCTCGACCGTGTACCGCCCGGACGCCACCACGCCCGACAGCAGCGCCGCCTCCTGGGCCGCCACCTCGTGGCTGCGGGCGATCAGGATGATCGCCTTGGTCTGCCCGATGAGCTCGAGGTCCTGGGAGATCATCAGGTGGTCGTACGCCTGGAAGGCCGTCTCCAGGACCGCGCTGTACTCGTCGATCGCGTCGAGCCGGGAGAGCCTCCGCTCGTCGACCCTGGTGCGGAGGTCGTCCAGCCGTTCGACCTGTGCGATCAGCGCCTGGATCCGCTGCCGCATCGCCGGTGGGGTCTCATCCGCGGCCTGTGCCGACTCCCGGGCGAGGGTCCGGGCCGCCTCGTCGGTGAGCCGGCGCTGCCTTTCAAGATCCGTTTGTAGCGAGTAGGCCGAGCCGAGGGCCTGGACGGAGAGCGACCGTTCGCGCTGCAGCTGGACGATGACGCCTCGGGTCGGCACCACGACGTGGTTGTAGACCGCGTCGATCTGCAGCAGTTTGAACCCCTCTTCGGCGATCAGCGTCGCGGTGAACGCCCAGATCGCCCCCAGGGCGGTGAACGGCACGAGCAGGATCGCGAAAAGCTTGAAGCGGATGGAACGTCTCCGTACAGCCATCTAAGACCCGCACCGTCAGTTATGCGCGTTAATTGTGCGGAAACATTAGCAATGCGCCTGAAAAAACCCAAGAGCTTAGCGTTACCAGTTTGCCGACATTTCTTGACCTAGTTGCTAGGTTGTCAGACAATCGTCGGCATGCGATCCGGACCGCTCGCCATCTTCGCCGCGGCCGCCCTGTGGGGTACGGCCGGCACCGCCGGAGCCCTCACCGACGCCGGCTCCGTCCCGCTCGCCGCCGCCCGGCTCGTGCTCGGCGGGGCCGTGCTCGCCGCGCTCGCGGCCCGGTCCCTGGCGGCGGCCGACCCGCGGCATCATGGCCGCGGTGCGGGTGAACCGGCGGACCAGGACGGCCACCTGCTCGGTCATGCCCGGGAAGCCGAGAAATACCGGCGGGGCGGGCCCGCCCCCGCTCCGGCCCGGTCCGGCATCGGCGCGGCCCTGGCGAGCGGCCTCGGCCTGGTACGCGGCAGGCCGGCCCTCCTCCTCGCCGCGGTCGCCGTCGCCGCCTACCAGCTCTGCTTCTTCGCCGCGGTCGCCCGCACCGGCGTGGCCATCGGCACCGTGGTCGCGATCGGCAGCGGACCCGTCTTCACCGGGCTGCTCTCCTGGCTGCTCGATCGCCGGCCGCCGACCCTCCGCTGGGCCCTCGCCACCACGACCGCCGTCGCCGGCTGCGCCGTACTGGTCACCGGGGGCGAGGCGAGCGGCGCCGAGCCCGGGGGGATCGCGCTCGCCCTGGTCGGCGGGTTGCTGTACGCGTTCTACGCGGTGATGGCCTCCCGGGCGATCCAGACCGGCCTGGAGTCCGGGGTGGTGATGGGCCTGCTCTTCGGCGGGGCCGCCGTGCTCATGCTCCCCGTCCTGGTGGTCACCGCCCCCGGTTCGCTCACCGAGCCCCGCGCGCTGCTCGTGGCGGTCTACCTGGGGTGTGCGACCACCGCGCTCTCCTATCTCCTGTACGGCAAGGGCCTGCGGACCACCCCGGTGGCGACCGCCGCCACCCTCGCCTTGGCCGAGCCCGCGGTGGCCGCGTTGCTCGGCCTCGCCGTGCTCGGCGAACGGCTCTCCGGCCCGGCCTGGGCGGGCCTCGGCCTGCTCGCCGTCGGCCTGATCATCGTCGCCCTGCCCGAGCGGGCGCGGACCGCCCCGGAGCCGGCCGCTCAGCGGACCGCATCCGGCGCCTGAGCCGCGGAGCGTTCCTGCTCCGCGGCGTGATCCCGGCGCCGGTCCGGCCACCGGCCGCGTGAGCACCCGGGCGACCGACGCCACGGCCCGGCGGCCGGCCGGGCGCCCGGGACGGTGCGCCACCCTCACCGCCCGCGACCGGGCCGCGCCGGCCGCAGCGGCCCGGGTCACGCGCTCGGCGGCCAGGTGTGCACCCGTTCCGGGCCCTGGCACCAGCGGGTGAGCAGCTCGCGGTCGTGGCTGATGGCGAGCACGCCCGCGCCGGTGGCCCCCCGGTAGGCCTCGATCCTGGCGACGAGGTGGGCCTGCGTGGAGACGTCGAGCATCGTGGTCATCTCGTCACAGATGAGGTAACGAGGGCGCAGGGTCAGGGCCCGGGCCACGCAGGCGCGCTGCAGCTGCCCGTCGGACACCTCGTGCGGGCGCCGGTCGAGCAGGTCGGGGGTGAGCCCCATCTCCTCGGCGAGCTCGGCGGCGCGGCCGATCGGGCGGCCGGTGGCGCGCAGCGGCTCCGCGATGATCTCGGCCAGGGTGAGGCGGGGATCGACGGCGAGGCGGGGCTGCTGGAAGATGAGCGCGACCGAGGTGCGCAGCTCGCGCGGTGCCCGGTGCCGCCACCGGTGCACCGGCGTGCCGTCGATGGCGACCCGCCCGGACGCCGGGCGCTGGAGCAGGGCGAGCACGCGGGCGAGGGTGGACTTGCCGCACCCGCTCGGCCCCATGAGCCCCACGGTCGTCCCCGGCGGGACGGCGATGCCGGCCCCGTCGAGGACCCGGCGGCGGTCGTAGATCACGGTGATGTCGCGGGCCTCAAGCATGGCGCTCCAGCGGGTGGTGACAGGCGACGGGCGTGTCCGGGGTGATCTGCGGTCGCACCGCGCAGGCGTCGTCGGCGCGGGCGCAGCGCGGGCGGAAGGCGCAGCCGCCGGCGAGCCGGGTGAGCTCGGGCGGCTGGCCGGGGATCGGGGTGAAGGCCCGGGTGGGCAGGGCGTCGAGCAGCCCGGCGGCGTAGGGGTGGCGCGGGGCCCGGAAGAAGTCCGCGGCGGGCGCGATCTCGACGATGCGGCCCGCGTACATCACCGCGACATCGTCGGCGACCTGCTCGGCGGCGCGCAGATCGTGGGTGATGAGCAGTACGGCATGGCCGTCGTCGCACAGCCGCCGCAGCTCGGCCATGGTCGCGTCCACGAGCGGCCGGTCGAGGCCGGTGGTGGGCTCGTCGGCGATGACGAGCCACGGGTCCCCGGCCAGGGCGATGGCGTTGGCGACCCGCTGGGCCATGCCGCCGGAGAGCTGGTGCGGGTACCGGTCGAGCTCGTGCGGGCGGAGCCCGGCCCGTTCGGCGAGCTCGTCGGCGGTGTACCGGCCGCCGAGCTCCCGCAGGGCCTCGGTGAGCTGGGCGCGGGCGGTGCGCACCGGGGTGAGGTGCGCGGCGGGGCTCTGCGGGATGAGCCCGATCCGGCGCCCGCGCACCTCCCGGGCGAGCACCCGCTCGGGCGCGGCGATCAGGTCGAGGGGCGGCCGTCCCGGCTGCTCCAGCCAGGCCGACCCGGTGACGGTCGCGTTGCCGGGCAGCAGCCCGAGCAGGGTGTGCGCCATCACCGACTTGCCGCAGCCGGACTCGCCGATCAGCGCGAGGCACCGCCCCTGTTCGACCTCGAACGCGGCCTCGGTGACCGCGTGCACGGTGGCGCCGGGGAGGTGGAACCGCACGGTGAGGCCCGCCACGCGCAGCCGTGCCGCCTGCGCGGTCACCGCGTGGCCGAGGGCCGCCGCTGCGCCGGTGGTCACTGTCGCTCCCTTCGTCGTGGGCCGGGGTCGGCCGTCAGAGGTTCAGCTCGGATCGCCAGCGCGGGCTGGTGCGATCACGCCAGTACTGGGCGAGCACGGCGACCGCGAGCGTGGGGATCAGGATGAACAGGCCGGGGAAGACGCTCGGCCACCACGCACCGGTGAGCAGCGACCGCTGCCCGTCGTTGATCATGTTGCCGAGCGAGGCGAGGTGCGGCGGCAGGCCGAGGCCGAGGAAGCTGAGCGCGGTCTCATGCCAGATCGCGTGCGGCACCATGAGCACCGCGGCGAGGCCGAGGTGCGGGATGAGCGCGGGCACGAAGTGCCGGCGGATGATGCGCATCCGGCTCGAGCCGCCGTTGATCGCCGCGTCGATGTACGGCCGGCCGCGGAGGCTCAGCACCTCCGAGCGGACGATCCGGGCGGCGGTGGTCCAGTGGGTGACCCCCACCGAGATGATCACCGCCCAGACGCTCGGCGCGAACAGCGCCACGATGAAGATGCCGAGCAGCAGGTGCGGCAGCGAGTTGACCCCGTCGACGACCCGCATGAGCAGCCGGTCCACGATGCCGCCCGCGGCGCCCGCGATCACGCCGACCAGGCCGCCGATCACCACGGAGACCGCGGCGGCGACGAGGCCGACCAGCAGTGAGACGCGCAGGCCGTACACCGAGCGCAGCAGCACGTCGCGGCCCATCTCGTCGGTGCCGAACGGGTGCGCGGGCGAGGGCGGCAGCAGAGCCGATCCGAGGTCGACCAGCCGCTCGTCGACCCGTGCCACGAGCGGCACCACGATCACCGCGAGGCCGAGCAGCGCGAGCGTCGCGGCGGCGATCCGCACCGAGCGGCGGCCGGACCGGCCTGCGGCGGCGCTCGTGTGAATCAGGTCCGGGGCGGCCGTCTCCATCGGCGTGGTGGTCTCCGGTCGCATCAGCTCACCCCCAGCACCCGGACCCGCGGGTCCGCGATCACGTAGGCGGCGTCGGCGATGAGGTTGCCGGCGACGACCGCGACCGTGGCGAGCAGGGTGAGCGCGGCGAGCAGCGGGAAGTCGACCGCGAGCGCGGCCCGCACCGCCGTGCCGGCCACCCCGGGCCAGGAGAACACGCTCTCCACCAGGATCGCCCCGGTCACGAGTTCGGGGATGCGCGCCCCGAACAGGGTGAGGAACGGCAGCAGCGCCGAGCGCAGCGCGTGCCGGACGAGCACGGTGCGCTCGCGCAGCCCGCGGGCGCGGGCGCCGATGACGAAGTCCTCCCGGAGCGTCGCGATCACTGACTCCCGGACGAAGAGCACGAGCCACGACGACTGGGAGACCGCGAGCACCCCGACGGGGAGGATCATGTGGCGCGCCACCTCACCCGGGCTCACGACCGCCGAGCCGGCGTCGGTGAGCCCGCCCGCGGGCAGCCATCCGAGCGTGACCGAGAAGATCCAGATGGCGATGAGCCCGATCCAGAAGACCGGTGCGGCCTCGTTGGCGTAGGCGACGCCGGTGATGAGGCGGTCCACCCAGGTTCCGCGCCGGTAGGCGGCGATCGTACCGAGCACGAGCCCCATGGCGAGCATGAGCACGACCGCCGCGCCGGCGACGAGCATGGTCCAGCCGAGCCGTTCCCCGATCACTTCGGCGACCGGCCGGTGGAAGGACCGCGACTCGCCCAGGTCTCCGGTGAGCAGGCCGCCGAGCCAGGTGAGGTACTGCTCGGCGAGCGGGCGGTCGAGCCCCCAGTTGGCGCGGATCTGATCCTGGATCTCCTGGCTCGTCACCAGCGCCCGCTCGCCCAGGTACTGCCGTACCGGGTCGAACGGGGACGCCTTGGCGAGCGCGAACATCCCGGCCGTCACCACGAGCAGCAGGGGGACGAGGAAGGCGAGCCGCCAGGCCACGAGCCGGGCGAGGGCGCCGGCGACGCTCATGCCGCCCGCTTCCACTCGTGGATGTTGCGGAAGAGCCCGCCGGTGGCGTGCTCGTGCGCCTCCACGCTCGGCTCGATGCCGGTCCACTCCCCGCGGATCACGTAGACGTGCTGGAGGTAGACGAGGTACGTCCACGCCTCCTGGTCGCGGATCCGCCGCTGGAACTCGCCGTAGATCCGCTTGCGCTCACCCTCGTCCGCCGTGGCCCGCCCCTTCTCCAGCAGCTCGTCCACCCGCGGGTCGCTGAAGTGGCCGGGGTTGAAGAAGCCCTGCCCGGAGAAGGAGGAGTGGAACAGCTCGTAGTTGACGTAGTCGGGGTCGTACGGGCTGCCGTAGCCCATGATCAGCGCGTCCTTCGCCATGCGGGGCTCGATGGCGTCCCAGTCGAGGCCGGCCACCTGCACGTCGATGCCGATGCGCTTGGCGTCCGAGGCGACGGCGAGGGCGAGCTCCTTGCGCAGGGAGTCGTTCGCCGGGTACATGAGCGTGAACCGGGCGGGGGTGCCGTCCTTGACCCGGATGCCGTCCGGGCCGGGCTTCCAGCCCGCCTCCTCCAGGATGCGCACGGCCCGCTCCCGGTCGGCGGTCGGGGAGCCGGTGACGGCGGGGTCGTGCCACTTGGTGCCAGGGGCGATCGGCCCGAACGCGGGGTCACCCGCGCCGGCGAGGATGGTGGTCACCATCGCCGCGCGGTCCACCGCCGCGCTGATCGCCTTGCGGATCGCCGGATCGCCGGTGACCGGCTGCTTCATCGGGAACATCACGGCCCGGTAGTCCGCGCTCGGCACCCGGTGGACGGTGATCCCGTCCTGGCCGTCGAAGCGGGCGGCCGCCTTGGGCGGGAGCTCGGTCGCGTCGAGCTCGCCCGCGGCCATGCGGGTGGCCCGGGCGTTGTCGTCGGGCACGAAGGCGAGCACGAGCCGCTTGATCGACGGGGCGCCGCCCCAGTAGTCCTCGTTCGCCTCCAGCACGATCTTGTCGCCGGGCGTCCAGGAGACGAACCGGTACGGCCCGGTGCCGACCGGTTTGGTGTTGAACGGTGCCTTGTCCAGGTCCTGCCCCTCCAGCAGGCGCTTGGGCACGATGCCGAGCGTGGCGCGCTGGAGGATCGGCGCGTAGGGGTGCTTGAGGTGGAAGATCACGGTCTGCGGGTCCGGCGCCTCCACCCTCTCGATCGCGGCGTAGTCGCCGCGGATGGTGGAGTTGTTCGCCGGGTCCAGCACGGCGTTGTAGGTGAAGGCGACGTCCTCGCTGGTGAGCGGCGTGCCGTCGTGGAAGGTCACGCCCTCGCGCAGGCGGAAGGTCACGGTCGTGCCGTCCACCTCGGGGATCTCCCGGGCGAGCGCGGGCCGCAGGGTGAGATCCGCGGCCCGGGTGACCAGCCCGTCGAACAGCAGTGACCCGCCGTCGGGCGCGTACCCGAGCACGGGGTTGAGCGTGTCGAACTCCGATCGGAGCCCGAGGACGAACGTGTCGCGGTCGCCGTCCGCCGGGGCGCCGGCCGGGGCCGAGCAGGCCGCCAGCATTCCGACCAAAGTCGCAATCAGGACAAAGATGCGCTTCACGCGGCCGACGGTAAATGAAGATCTGTATTAGTTGCAAACTCTTTGCAATAACACTCCTGCGGCGAAACATCGCCGCCCGCCCGGAACACGGCCGGCCGGGCCGCGACCGGGCGGTGCCGCCGGCCGGCGACCGCAGGGGCACCGCGGAAGCCGTCCGGCGCGGAGCGCACCACGGCCCGGCGTGTCTAAGCTCGGCGAGGTGACGATGTTCAAGCCGGTCTCCACGGTCGAGGCGCTCGCCGCCGCCCTGCGCGAACGGGTGCTCTCCGGGGACATCAGCCCGGGAACGCCGCTCACGGAGCAGGAACTGTCCACCCGGTACGGCGTGGCCCGCCCCACGGTGCGGGAGGCGCTCGCCGTGCTCGTCCACGAGGGCCTGCTCCGGCGGGAGCGCAACCGCAGCGCGTACGTCCCCGAGATCACGCCGGAGGACTTCGCCGACCTGATGTACGTCCGCCTGCCGCTCGAGGAGCTCATGGCGCGGGCCCTGGTGGGGCGGCGGGTGGCGGAGGCCGAGGCGGCGCTCGACCGGATGGACGCGCTGCGGCCGGACGCGCCGTGGGCGGCCGTGGTCGCCGAGCACATGGCCCTGCACCAGGCCCTGATCGATGCGGTCGGCAGCCCACGGCTGGCCCGGCTGTACGGCTCGCTCGCCGCCGAGACCCGGCTCGCGCTCGTCCGGCTCCGCCACGCCTACCCGGACCGGCGTGAGCTCGTGGCCGAGCACCGCGCACTGCTGCAGGTCATCGCGGACGGGCCGGAGGAGGCCGCGTTACGGGCGGTCCGGGACCACCTCACATGGCGGGAATCCTGAACGCTTCTTGCACCAGGTGGCCGGAACTCGACAGAATCGCGCCCATGCACGGCGACCCAGTGCCGGACACTTACGTGTACGTCACCGAGGAGGGCGTTGCCCGGCATTACGCCGATGGCAGCGTCGAGGCCCTCGCGTGGGACGACGTCGTCGAGGTCAGGGTCGGCCCTTCCCGCTCATCCGGTGACGAGGGTGACGTCGTCATCGTGTTACTCGACCGCGCCGGGGAGGAGTGCGTGGTCCCGCAGTCCGCGGTGGACGCGAGCTTCGTGGCGCGGCTGCGCTACCTGCCCGACTTCGACATGGAGCGGCTGAGCAAGGCCGTCGAGCGCGCCGGGAACGGGTACGACGGCTACCAGGTGGTCTGGCGCAGCCCGCATCCGCCGTCGATGGTGGATCTGGATTACGACTGACCGCGGGAACAGGCGCGTGCCCAGGCCGTGATCGATTCTCCCGCGCGGACAGGCGCATCCGGTCATCGGCCCTGGTGACAGGCGCGCGTCAGGGTAGGACTTCCGCCTCGCCGCCGGGTGGGCGGAGCCGTCAAGCGCCCGATCCGTCGCCGATATCCGGGTGAGCGCCCGGCGGCCGGCATCGGGGCGGATCGCCCTCGCGTCCCTCGATGCCCTCAGGCGCCCCATCCGTCGCAGATATCCGGGTGAGCGCCCGGCGGCCGGCGTCAGGGAACCCGCTCCGCCATCCGACGCCCGGGGTGCCCCTGGATGCGCCCGGAGGGACCGCCGGGCGGACCCTCCGGGCGGAGGCTCAGGAGATCTCCCAGGTGTCCCCGGAGTGGAGCAGGGCCATCAGGTCACCCGTGCCCTTGGCGGTGACGGCCTGGTCGATCTGATCGGCCATGAGCTGCTCGTACGAGGGCCGGTCGACCGAGCGGAAGATCCCGATCGGCACGTGGGCGAAGGCCGGCTCGTCCAGCCGGGACAACGCGAACGCCAGCGAGGGGTCGGGGTTGTGCGCGTCGTGGACGAGGATCTCATGGTCGGCGACCTGGTCCCGCGGCACCACCTCGACCCCGCCGGTGGAGGTGAGGCGGACCGCCTTCTCCTGGCCCTGCGGGCCGAAGACGATCGGCTTGCCGTGCTCCAGGCGGATGGTGATCTCCTCGCGCAGCCCGGGGGTCTTCAGCGGGTCGAACGCGCCGTCGTTGAAGATCGGGCAGTTCTGGTAGATCTCCACCAGCGCCGCCCCCCGGTGCTCGGCCGCGGCGCGCAGCACCTGCTGCAGGTGCTTGCGATCGGAGTCGATCGTCCGCGCGACGAACGTCGCCTCCGCCCCCAGCGCGAGGCTGATGGGGTTGAACGGCCGGTCCAGCGACCCGTACGGGGTGGACTTGGTGATCTTGCCCTGTTCGGAGGTGGGGGAGTACTGCCCCTTGGTCAGCCCGTAGATCCGGTTGTTGAACAGCAGGATCGTCAGGTTGATGTTGCGGCGCAGGGCGTGGATGAGGTGGTTGCCGCCGATGGACAGCGCGTCCCCGTCGCCGGTGACCACCCACACGCTCAGATCCGGCCGGGAGGCGGCCAGCCCGGTGGCGATGGCCGGCGCCCGCCCGTGGATGGAGTGCATCCCGTAGGTGTTCATGTAGTACGGGAAGCGGGACGAGCAGCCGATGCCGGAGACGAACACGATGTTCTCCCGGCGGATGCCGAGCTCCGGCAGGAAGCTCTGCACCGCGGCGAGGATCGCGTAATCCCCGCACCCGGGGCACCAGCGCACCTCTTGGTCGGACTTGAAGTCCTTCAAGCTGAGCTTGCCGTCGGCCCGGGGGATGAGGGCCAGGCCCTTGCCGTTGGGGCTTTCAGTCACCATCGATCACGTCCTGGATCACACCGGCCAGCTCCTCGGCCTTGAACGGAAGCCCGCGCACCCGGTTGTAACCGATCACATCGACCAGGTAGCGGGCGCGCAGCACCATGGCGAGCTGCCCGAGGTTGATCTCCGGCAGCAGCACCTTCTCATACGACCGCAGCACCTGCCCGGTGTTGGCGGGCAGGGGGTTGAGGTGCCGCAGGTGCGCCTGGGCGACCTTCCGTCCGGTGGCGCGGACCCGGCGGACCGCCGCCGAGATCGCCCCGTACGTGGACCCCCACCCGAGCACCAGCACCTTGGCCGACCCGTCGGGGTCGTCCACCTGCAGATCCGGGACCTTGATGCCGTCGATCTTGGCGCGGCGCAGGCGCACCATCGCGTCGTGGTTGTCCGGGTCGTAGGAGATCTCCCCCGTGCGGTCGGACTTCTCCAGCCCGCCGACCCGGTGCTCCAGCCCCGGGGTGCCGGGGATCGCCCACGGCCGGGCCAGCGTCTCCGGATCCCGGGCGAAGGGGAGGAACCGCCCGCCGTCCCCGTTGGGCTCGGTGGCGAACGGCACCGAGATGTCCGGCAGCTCCTCGCGGGTGGGGATCCGCCACGGCTCGGACCCGTTGGCCAGGTAGGCGTCGGAGAGCAGCATCACCGGGGTGCGGTACGCCAGGGCGATCCGGGCCGCCTCGATCGCCATGGCGAAGCACTCCGACGGGGTCGCGGGAGCAACCACCGGCACCGGGGACTCCCCGTTCCGCCCGTAGAGCGCCATGAGCAGGTCGGTCTGCTCGGTCTTGGTCGGCATCCCCGTGGACGGGCCCGCCCGCTGCACGTCCACGATCACCAGCGGCAGCTCCACCGCCACGGCGAGCCCGATGGTCTCCGACTTCAGCACCATGCCGGGGCCGGAGGTGGTGGTCACCCCCAGCGCACCGCCGAACGAGGCGCCCAGGGCGGCACCCACGCCGGCGATCTCGTCCTCGGCCTGGAAGGTGCGCACCCGGAAGTTCTTGTGCCGGGACAGCTCGTGCAGGATGTCGGAGGCCGGGGTGATCGGGTACGACCCCAGGAACAGCGGCAGCCCCGAGAGCTCCGAGGCGGCGATCAGCCCCCAGGCGAGCGCCTGGTTCCCGGAGATGTTCCGGTACACCCCAGGGGCGAGCCTGGCCGGCTTGACCTCGTAGGAGACCGAGAACGACTCGGTGGTCTCCCCGTAGTTCCACCCCGCGTTGAACGCCGCGATGTTCGCCTTGGCGATCTCCGGCCGGTTGGCGAACTTCTGCTCCAGGAAGCGGATCGTCCCCTCGGTCGGCCGGTTGTACAGCCACGACAGCAGGCCGAGGGCGAACATGTTCTTGGCCCGCTCCGCGTCCTTCTTCGAGATGTCGAAGCCCTCGAGCGCCCGCAGGGTCAGCGACGTCAAGGGCACCTTGTGCACCCGCCAGGAGCTCAGCGAGTCGTCCTCCAGCGGGTTGGCGGTGTAGCCGACCTTCTGCAGGTTCCGCGGGGTGAACTCGTCGGTGTTGACGATGATCTCCGCCCCCGGCGGCAGATCGGCCAGGTTCGCCTTCAACGCCGCCGGGTTCATCGCCACCAGCACGTTCGGCGCGTCCCCGGGGGTGAGGATGTCGTGGTCGGCGAAGTGGAGCTGGAAACTGGAGACCCCGGGCAGCGTCCCGGCCGGCGCCCTGATCTCCGCGGGGAAGTTCGGCAGCGTCGAAAGATCGTTCCCGAACCGGGCGGTCTCCGAGGTGAAGCGGTCACCCGTCAGCTGCATGCCATCGCCGGAATCCCCGGCGAAACGGATGATCACGCGATCGAGTTGCTGCACCCGCTTGGCCACAGCTGCTCAAACCTCCCCGACGCGCCCGGGCCTCTCGGCGTGCGAAATGCTTCGTATGCTCATGCTAAGTCCACGGGGCATGTGTTTAGACGGGCGAAATAGTTACCTGGGCGAGATCTGATCTACGCCTCTCCGGCGCGGTGCGGCCGGTCCGGCCGGCCGTACGGGAACGGCACCGGCGACCGGCTCAGGCTCGTGACCGGTGCGGGCGACACAGCGCCGTCGCGACCCGGCAAAGGTCGACGTGCAAGCGGGCGGCGAGCATCTTGCGGATCACGAGCGTCAACTATATGCGGCGGGCGTCCCGTGGCCACGGCCGGGCCCTCGGCGCGCCCCGGTTCCCCGGGCTATGCTCGGGTGACCGGCCCACGGGCAGGAGGATGAAATGAACGGGTACTTCGGCTCGTACGCGGTGGTGCTCGTCCTCCTCGGCATCGGGGTGGCGATCGTCGCGGGGGCGATGACCGTCAACCGCCTGCTCCGCCCCAGCAGGCCGACCCCGGAGAAGCTCACCACCTACGAGTGCGGCGTCGACCCGGTCGGCGAGGGCTGGGCCCAGTCGCAGATCCGGTACTACGTCTACGCGTATCTCTATGTGGTGTTCGCGATCGACGCGGTGTTCCTCTTCCCCTGGGCGACGGTGTTCTCCGCCCCCGGGTACGGCCTGACCACGCTGGTGGAGATGTTCGTCTTCCTGGGGTTCATCGCCCTCGGCATCCTCTACGCCTGGCGGAAGCGGGTTCTCACCTGGACGTGACCCGGTCCGCCCGGGCCCGGCCAGGGACGATGAGGGAGGAGAATGGACCGTATGGCGGTGAGGGACCTCCCGACGATCGGGCCGGCGGCCAGGCTGGCACCCAGGCCGATGAAGTTCGTCCTGAACTGGGGCAGGCGGTACTCGCTCTGGGTGTTCAACTTCGGGCTGGCCTGCTGCGCGATCGAGTTCATCGCGACCTCGATGAGCCGCCATGACTTCATCCGATTCGGGGTGATCCCGTTCGCCAACGGGCCACGGCAGGCCGACCTCATGATCGTCTCGGGCACGGTGACCGACAAGATGGCCCCGGCCGTGAAACGGCTCTACGAGCAGATGCCCGACCCCAAGTACGTCATCTCGTTCGGCGCCTGCTCGAACTGCGGCGGGCCGTACTGGGACTCCTACTCCGTGACCAAGGGGGTCGACCAGATCATCCCGGTCGACGTGTACGTGCCCGGCTGCCCGCCCCGGCCCGAGGCGCTGCTCCACGGCATCCTCAAGCTCCAGGAGAAGATCGCGGGCGAGTCGCTCGCCGACCGGTACGGCCCGGGTGAGGACGCATGACCGCGGACATCGGCGCGGCCATCCGGGAGCGGTTCGGCTCCCGGGCCGAGATCTCCGACGCGTTCGGCCAGGTCGTGGCCGACGTCGCCCCCGAGGACTGGGTCGAGGCGCTGGCCTTCGCCCGCTCATGCGGGTTCGAGTTCTTCGACTGGCTGACCGGGGTGGACGACCCGCCCGAGGCGATCCAGGTCGTCGCGCACGTGGTCAACCTCACCGGGGTGCGCCACCTGCTGGTGCGGACCCGGGTGCCGCGCGACGACCCGCGCCTGCCGAGCGTCACCGGTGTCTTCCGCGGCGCGGACTGGCACGAGCGGGAGACGTATGAGATGTTCGGGGTGGTCTTCGAGGGCCACCCGGACCTGCGCCCGCTGCTGCTGCCGGACGGGTTCGAGGGTCACCCGCTCCGCAAGGACTTCGTGCTCGCCGCGCGGGTGGCGAAGGCGTGGCCCGGGGCGAAGGAGCCGGGCGAGTCCGGTCACGGGCCGCCGAGCCGCCGCCGGATGCTGCCCCCCGGCGTGCCGGCGGACTGGGCGAAGCCCGCGCCCGAGCCCCGCGAGCCGGCTGCCGAGCGCCCTGGCGGGCCGGCGGCCGGGCGGTCCGGGGCCGGCGACCCGGGAGCGCAGGGGGAGGGCGATGGCTGATCTGCTCGACATCGCGGTACGGCTCGCCGTCATCGTCGCGGCCTTCCTGCTGCTACCGCTGGTCGTCGGGCAGATGGAGCACAAGGCCATGGCCCACATGCAGTCCCGCCTCGGGCCGATGTACGCGGGCGGGTTCCACGGGTGGGCGCAGCTCATCGCGGACGGGATCAAGTTCATCCAGAAGGAGGACGTCATCCCGGCCGCGGCCGACCGCCGGGTGTTCGCCCTCGCCCCGGCGGTGACGCTCGTGCCGTACCTGGTGGTGATGGTGGTGATCCCGATCGGCCCGGGGCTGATCGGGGTGGACCTCGACGCCGGCCTGTTCTTCGTGCTCGCGGTGATGGGCGTCGGCGTGCTCGGGTCGATCATGGCCGGGTGGGCGTCGGGGAACAAGTTCAGCCTGCTCGGCGGCATCCGGTCGGCGGCCCAGCTCATGTCCTACGAGCTGCCCCTGGTGCTCGCCGCCTCCAGCGTGGCCATGGCGGCCGGCACCCTGTCGCTCCCCGGGATCGTCGAGCGGTGGGAGTGGTGGTGGCTGCCCTGGCAGGCGATCGGCGCGGTGGTGTTCTTCATCGCCGGGCTCGCCGAGCTGCGCCGCCCGCCGTTCGACATGCCGATCGCCGAGTCCGAGCTCGTCATGGGCCCGATGACCGAGTACACCGGGCTGCGGTTCGCGCTGTTCATGCTGGCGGAGTACGCCGGGATCGTGGTGCTCTCCGCGCTCACCACCGTGCTCTTCCTCGGCGGCTGGCACGGCCCGCTGCTGCCCGGCCCGGTGTGGACCCTGATCAAGGTGTTCGCCCTCGCCTTCGTGGTGATCTGGGTGCGGGTGAGCTTCCCCCGGCTCCGGGAGGACCAGCTCCAGCGGTTCGCCTGGACCTGCCTGGTGCCGCTCGCCCTCCTGCAGCTCGCGCTCACCGGCGTGGTGAAGATCGCGCTCGGCTGAGCCGTACCACCGCCTCCGGTGCCCTGTCCTCGGCGGCAGGCCCTCGGGGGCGCGGGGCCGCCGTGCTCGCCATGCCGTGGCCCGCGCCGTGCGCTTGCGTGACCCACGCCCCCGGCCCGCCCCGTGCGCTTGCGCGACCCATGGCCCGGGTTCGCGCCACGGCGGTCGCGCCCCACGGCGGAACCCCCATGCCTCCTCGGCCGGCGCCGTACGCCCCGCGAGACCTCGCGGAGCGCCCGCGGGCACACCCGGCCGCGGCCCGGCCGCCCGGTGGGATGCGCCGGCCGCCGGCCCGCCCGGCCGGCGGCCGGACCGCTAGAGGTACACGGTGTACTCGGCGAGCTCCGGCACCACGTGGGGGGAGAGGTTCACCGCCACCGCGACGTCCTCGGCGGAGACGAACCGGCCGAGCCGTTCGCGGACCCGGACCACCTCCTCGGCGAGGTGCGGGGTCATCCCCGGCAGGGTCGCGATCACCGAGGCCGGAGCGTGGTTGACGTCCACGACGCCGCCGTCGTCGTACTCGCGCGGCAGGTCCGGCCGGCCGATCCGCAGCTCGCGGGCGAGCGACGGGTCCCGCTCGGCGAGCTCGCGCGCCTTCTCGCGCAGCATGCGGCGGAACATCGCCTTGGCGACGGCCTCCTCGTTCGCCCGCTCCCCGGTGTTCGGCCGCGGGCCGAACAGCCTCCGCCGGAGCGCGAACGCGTGCACGGTCCCGCCGAGCCAGGTGGCGAGCCACCCGGTGACCGCGAGCGCGTCCGCCCAGAACGGGATCGCGGGGTAGTGCCCGGCCACCGTGATCCAGATGACCAGGCCGGCGCCGTACCCGGCGGTGGCGGCGGCCAGGGCGCGGCTCCGCAGCCGCGCCGCGGCGTAGGCCAGCATGAACGGCGTCGCCACCCCGCAGGTGAACAGGGGGATGAGGGTCCACACGATGCGCAGCACGGTGTCGCGCGCCCGCCGCTGCGGGGGCGCTGCGTACGGCACGGCCGGGTGCGGCCCGGGCGGCCACGGTGGCGGCGGCGGGTACGGCTCCCGCCCGTGCGGGTGGTACGAGGGCGGTCCCTGATATCCGTGCATGCCCCTGACGATACGAACCAACGGCGTGGCCTGCCGCGGACGGACCGATGGCCCGGCCGCGCCCGGCCGGCCGAGGGCGTGACCGGTGCTGCGGATGCGCACCGATGTGTCCCAGGTGAGCTCCCCGTGAGCCCGTGGGGCAGCGGCAGGCGTGCCCCGGTCCCCCGCACCGGGCCGGGCGGCGCGACGGCACGCATTCACGTGCCGCGGGTTGTGCGCCATGATGGTACGCGTGGCGCACATTCCCGGAGAAGGGCTGGCCAAGGGCCTCGGCGTGACCCTGCGGCACATGCTGCGCAAGTCGGACACGCAGCAGTACCCCGAGGTGAAGCCCGATCTCCCGCCTCGCAGCCGGGGCGTGATCGCCCTGGTCGAGGAGAACTGCACCGTGTGCATGCTGTGCGCCCGGGAGTGCCCCGACTGGTGCATCTACATCGACTCGCACAAGGAGACGCTCCCGGCTCCCGAGGGCGGCCGGCCGCGGGTCCGCAACGTGCTCGACCGGTTCGCGATCGACTTCTCGCTCTGCATGTACTGCGGCATCTGCGTCGAGGTCTGCCCGTTCGACGCGCTCTTCTGGTCGCCCGAGTTCGAGTACGCCGAGTACGACATCCGGGACCTGCTGCACGAGAAGGACCGGCTCCGGGAGTGGGCGGCCACCGTGCCCCCGCCGCCGCCCCTCGAGGCGGGCGCCGAGCCGCCGAAGGAGCTCGCCGCCTCCCGCGCTCCGCGTCCCGCCGCACGCCCCGCGCCCGCGGCGCGCCCGGAGCGGCGGGGTGAGCCGGGCGCCGCACCCGGCGGGGCCCGCGCGGCCGAGGCCGGCACGCCGCCGCGCCGCAAACCGCCGATGACCATGCGGGACATCCGGGCCATCCGGCCCCCTGGGTCGCTGCCGAAACGGGAAGGTCCGAAGGAGGAGCCGTGACCCCGGGACTGTGGCCACCGTCCGGGCCGGAGATCGTCTTCCTGCTGCTCGGCCTCGTGGCCCTCGGTTCGGGGGTGCTCGTCGTCACCACCAAGCGGCTCGTCCACGCCGCGCTCTGGCTCGTCGTCTGCTTCGGCGCGCTCGCCGGCTGCTACCTCGTGCTCACCGCCGAGTTCGTCGCCTGGGTCCAGGTGCTCATCTACGCCGGCGCCGTGGTGGTGCTGCTGCTCTTCGGCATCATGCTGACCCGCGCGCCGACCGGCCGGTCCGAGGAGCTCGACTCCGGCAACTGGTGGGCGGCCGCGCTCGTCGCCCTCGCCACGGCCGGCGTGCTCGTCACCGTGGTGATCTCCGGGTTCCGCGACGCGTACGCCCCGCTGGAGCCCGGCCGGGGGTCCGCGGGCGAGATCGGGGCCGGGATCTTCCGCACCTGGGTGCTGCCGTTCGAGGTCCTCTCCCTGCTCCTGCTCGCGGCCCTGATCGGCGCGATCGTGATCTCCCGTACCGACATCACGGGGCGGAGGTGACGGTGCGGGCGAGGATCGGCGCGGCGTGTCCCTTACCGCCCCGACCGGGCGGGTGGCCACCCCCACGGGAGGCGGAGGGCTGAGCGATGCACGTCGTCTACCCCGTCGTCCTCTCCGCACTGCTGTTCTCGATCGGGGTGTACGGCGTGCTCGCCCGGCGCAACGCGATCCTCGTCATGTTGTCGATCGAGCTCATGCTCAACGCGGTCAACCTCAACCTGGTCGCGTTCGACATCTGGGCGGGGGACCGGCTGCACTCCGGGCAGGCCCTCGCGCTCTTCGTCATCGTGATCGCCGCGGCCGAGGTCGGCCTGGGGCTGGCGATCGTGCTCGCGGTCTTCCGCACCCGGAAGACGATCGACGTGGACCGGCTGCGCGCGCTCTCCGAGCGGGAGCGGGCCGACGATGACGCGGAGGCCCGGACGTGACCGCCGTGCTCGCCCTCATCCCGGGCCTGCCGTTCGCCGCCGCCGTCGCCGGCCTGCTCGGCTCGCGGTGGCCGCGGGGCCGTGCCGGGCGCCCCGACCCGGCCGCCCGGCGGCGGGCGGCGTGGTTCGCGATCGCGCCCCTCACCGGCTCGGCCGTGCTCACCCTCTGGCTCGCCGGGGCGCTCTCCCGCGGCACCCGTACGTCCGAGGGCTTCTGGGCGGCGCTCCTCCCCGGCCGGGTCGCGGGCGCGTACCCGGTGATCGACACGGGATCGCTCCCGATCACGCTGTCGCTCCAGGCCGACGGGCTCTCCGTGCTCACCGGCGGGCTCGTGGTGGTGATCGCGCTCGCCGTGCAGGTCTACTCGGTGGGGTACATGCGGGACGATCCCCGCTACCCGTCGTACACCGCGTTCATCAGCCTGTTCACCAGCGCGATGCTGCTGGTGGTCTACGCGGGCGACCTCATCCTGCTCTACGTGGGCTGGGAGGTCATGGGGCTCTGCTCCTACCTGCTGATCGGCCACTGGTGGGAGGACCGCGCCAACTCCCGCGCCGCGATCAAGGCGTTCCTGGTCACCCGGCTCGGCGACGTCGGCTTCCTCTTCGGGATCTTCACGCTCGGCACGGCGGCCGGGAGCTTCCGGATCGACGACGTGCTCCGCGCCGGCATCCCGGAGGGCACGCTGATCCTCGGGACGCTGCTCCTGCTCGCCGGGGTCGCCGGCAAGAGCGCCCAGGTGCCGCTGCAGACCTGGCTGCCCGACGCCATGGCCGGCCCGACCCCGATCAGCGCGCTCATCCACGCCGCCACCATGGTCGCGGCCGGCATCTTCGTCATCGCCCGGCTGTACCCGCTCTTCCTCGGCGCCGGGCCCACCCTCGACGCGCTCGCGGTGATCGCCGCGCTCGGCATGCTCGGCGCCGCGCTCGCCGCCCTCGCCCAGGACGACCTGAAGCGGGTGCTCGCCTACTCCACGATCAGCCAGCTCGCCGTGATGGCCGCCGCGCTCGCCGCCGGGTCGGACCAGGCGGCGATCTTCCACCTGCTCACCCACGGCGGGTTCAAGGCGCTGCTCTTCCTCTGCGCCGGGGTGGTGATCCACCACGCCGGGTCGAACCTGCTCGGCCGGATGGGCGGGCTGCGCACCGCGCTGCCCATCACCTTCGTGACCATGACGATCGGGTTCGCCGCGCTCGCCGGGCTCCCCCCGGCGAGCGGGTTCTTCAGCAAGGACGCGGTGCTCACCGCGATCGCGGACGGACGGGGCGCGCTCCGGCCGGTGCTCTTCGCGTCGGCCCTGCTCACCGCCGGGGTGACGGGCGCCTACGCCACCCGCGCCTGGCTGCGCGCGTTCTTCGGGCCCGCCCGCGCCGAACCGGGCGCGGGCCATCCGCCGGAGAGCGGCGGGGAGGCGCCCGGGTCCATGCTCTGGCCGCTCGTCGCGCTCGCCGTGCCGTCCCTGCTGTTCGGGTTCGCCCTGCCGGCGTTCGGCGGCGCGGTCCACGGGGAGACGGCGGCCCTCGGCCAGGCGGCCGCCCTGCTCGGCATCGGGGCCGTCTGGTGGGCGTGGCGGCGCGACCCGGAACAGGACCCGGCGCGGCTGCTCGGCCCGCTCCGGGGGGTGTGTGAGCGCGGGTTCCACGTGGACGCGGTATACGCCGCGCTGGTCACCCGGCCGGTCCTCCGGCTCGCCGGCGGGGTCGGGCGGGCCGACGTGCGGGTGATCGACCGGGCGGTGCGCGGCGTCGGCGGGACGGTCACCGCCGTCTCCCGGCTGGTACGGCTCGCCCAGACCGGCAACGCCCAGCTCTACCTCACCGGGCTGCTCGCCGGAGCGCTCCTGATCGCCGTGGCGGCGGTGATGTCCGGGTGAACTGGCTGCTCATCCTCCTGCCCGCCCTGCCGCTCGCCGGAGCGGCCGCGCTCGCCACCCCGGCGTTCCGCGGGCGGACCGGCATCGGCTGGGGCACCGGGGTCTCCGGGCTGGTGCTCGCCGGCGCGGTGGCCGTGGCCGCGGCCTTCGACCACCGGGACGCCGGCCGGGTGCAGTTCGAGGTCGACCTGCCGTGGGTCCCCGCCCTGGGCGTGCGGTTCCACCTCGGGGTGGACGGGATCTCGCTCCCGCTGGTCGTGCTCACCGCCCTGCTGACCTTCCTGTGCTTCGTCCATCTGGCGCGGCACCGGCCGGAGGCCGGGCGGCCGCGGGCGCTGGCGTTCGCGCTGCTCGTCCTCGAGGTCGGGATGATCGGCACCTTCCTCGCCCTCGACCTGCTGCTCTTCTTCGTGTTCTTCGAGGTCGTGCTGGTGCCGATGTACTTCGTGATCGCCATCTGGGGCGGTGACGGCCGCCGGGCGGCCGCGGTCAAGTTCATCCTCTACACGCTGCTCGGCTCGGCGCTGCTGCTCATCGGCCTGCTCGTCGTCGCGCTCCAGGCCGGCACCCTCGACATGACCGCCCTCGCCGAGCGCCGCGGGGCGGGGATCCCGCGCGCGGCGCAGGTCGTCGCGTTCCTCGCGATCGGCCTCGGCCTCGCGGTGAAGACGCCGATGTGGCCGCTGCACACCTGGCTGCCCGACGCCCACACCGAGGCGCCGACCGTCGGCTCGGTGCTGCTCGCCGGTGTGCTGCTCAAGATGGGCTCGTACGGCTTCGCGCGGATCGCCATCCCCGCCCTGCCCGAGGGCGCGGCCGCGTGGGCACCGTGGCTCGGCGCGTTCGCGGCGATCGGCATCGTCTACGGCGCGCTCGCCTGCCTCGCCCAGCGCGACCTCAAGCGCCTGATCGCCTTCTCCTCGGTGGGGCACATGGGCTTCGTGCTGCTCGGGCTGGCCACGCTCACCCCGGTCGGGATGAACGCCGCGCTCTTCGGCAACATCGCGCACGGCCTCATCACCGGGCTGCTGTTCTTCCTCGCCGGCGCGGTGAAGGAGCGGTACGGGACCTCGGACATCGCCCGGATCGGCGGCGGCCTGCTCGGCCGCCTGCCGTACCTGGGGTCGCTGCTCACGTTCGCCGGCATCGCGTCGCTCGGCCTGCCCGGGCTCGCCGGGTTCTGGGGGGAGATGCTCGCGCTGCTCGGGGCGTTCCGGCCGGCCGACGCGCTCCCCCGGCCGCTGTTCCTGGTGTTCATGGTGGCCGGTGGGGTGGGCGCGGTGCTCACCGCCGCCTACTTCCTCCGCATGCTCTCGTTCGTCACCCACGGCCGGGCGATCGAGACCGTCCCGGTCGGCCCGCAGCTCGCCGCGGTCGAGGAGCGGGCCGGCGCCGCGCCGCCGGGTGAGCCGCCCGGCGCGGCGGCCGGGCCAGCCGGCGGCCGGGCTTTCCGGCGGGGCCGGCCGGCCGACGTCACCGGGCACGAGCTCGCCGCCTGGACCCCGCTCGTGGTGCTCATCGTGCTCCTCGGGCTGGTGCCCGCGATCCTGCTCTCCGTCACCACGCCGGCGGTGCTGGCGGCCCTCACGGGGGTGGTGCCGTGATCCTCACGCTCGCGGTGCCGCCTTTCGCCTCCGGGCCCGGCGGGGTGATCCAGTCCATCGACTTCGCGGCGATCGCGGTCCCGCTCATCCTCGCCTGCGCCGCCGGCCTGGTGCTGCTGCTCGACGCCTTCCTCCCCGACCGCCCGGGGAGCGGGCGGGCCGTCGGGCTCGTCGCCCTCGGCGGGGTGCTCGCCGCGCTCGCCGCCACCGCGGTGCAGGGCGCCCAAGGGGTGGAGCGGCGGACGTTCTGCGTGCCCGCCTCGCTCGCCGCGGACGGCGCGCCGCCGCCGTGCTCGTTCGTGGCCGACCGGTTCACGCTGGTCTTCGCCGCCGTGGTGCTCGCCGCCGGCGTCGTGGTGGTGCTGCTCTCCATGGCGGAGCTCGCCACCGGGCGCGTCCCCGTGGGCGAGTGGTACTTCCTGCTGCTCGCCACGCTCACCGGCGCGGTGCTGCTCCCCGCCTCCCGTGACCTGATCACGCTGGTGGTCGCCCTCGAGGTGGTCTCGCTCCCGGTCTTCGCCCTCACCGCCCTGCGCCGGTACGACGGCCGGGCGACCGAGGCGGCGCTCAAGCTGTTCCTCTTCTCCGTGGTCGCCACCGCGGTCACCCTGTTCGGCGCCTCCCTGTTGTACGGCGTGACCGGGTCGGTCTTCCTCGACCGGATCGCCCTCGCCCAGGCCGGGCCGGGCTCCCCGGTCACCACGGTCGCGATCATGCTGATGCTGGCCGGTTTCGCGTTCAAGGCCGCGGCCGTGCCGTTCCACTCGTGGGCCGGGGACGTCTACCGGGGTGCGCCGATCCCGGTGGCCGCGCTGCTGTCGGTCGTCTCCAAGGCGGCGGGCTTCGCCGGGCTCATCCTCCTCCTCACCACCGCGCTGGGCGGCCGGGCGGCGACCTGGGCGCCGGTGATCGCGGTCGTCGCCGCCCTCACCATGACCGTGGGGAACGTGCTCGCGCTTCGGCAGCGCGACGCGATCCGGCTGCTCGCCTGGTCCTCGGTCGCCCAGTCGGGGTACATCCTCGCCCCGCTCGCCGCCGTCCCCGGGCCGGGCGGCGCCACCGCGCCGGGCGAGCCCGCCTCCGCCGGATCGCCGGTGATCGGCCCGGCCGCCGGCGCGTCCATCGCGTACCTGATCTTCTACGCGGCGATGAACCTCATCGCGTTCGCCGTGGTCATGACCGTCGCCCGGCGGGAGGACGGGGCGGAGCTCGACGGCTACCGCGGCCTGGTCCGCCGGAGCCCCGTGCTCGGGCTCGGCCTCGCGTTCTCGCTGATCAGCCTCGCCGGCCTCCCGCCCGGGCTCGCCGGGCTCTTCGCCAAGATCGTGGTCTTCCGCGCGGTGCTCGACGGCGGGCTCGGCTGGCTCGCCGTGGTGGTGGCGGTCAACACCGTCATCGGGCTCGCCTACTACCTCGCCTGGACCGCGCGGCTCTTCGCCCCGGCCGCTCCCGAGCCGGGCCGTACCGGGCCGGTCCCCGCGCTGGTGGCGGTGGGCCTCACGGTCGCGGTCACGCTCGCGTTCTCCGTGGTCCCGCAGGCGGTGCTCGCCCTGGCCGGGTGATCTAGGGAACGTTTTCGCAGGCCATTCACGTTACCCGAGTGGAAACTCTCCTACCGTCGAGGAGAAGGTGTGCACCACAACGGTCTGCGCACAGCGGTTCTGCTCGGCGCTCTGTCCGCCCTGCTCCTCGCAGTGGGTGGCTGGATCGGGGGCGGCGCCGGTGTGCGGATCGCTTTCGTCGCCGCGCTCGCGGTGAACGGCTTCGCGTACTTCTTCTCCGACCGCATCGCGCTCTCCGCGATGCGCGCCCGCCCGGTGTCCGAGGTGGAGCAGCCCGTCCTTTACCGGATCGTCCGGTCGCTCTCGACCGAGGCCCGGCGGCCCATGCCGCGGCTGTACCTCTCGCCCACCATGCAGCCGAACGCGTTCGCGACCGGGCGGAACCCGCGGAACGCCGCGGTCTGCGTCACCTACGGGCTGCTCGCGCTGCTCGACGAGCGCGAGCTACGGGCGGTGATCGGGCACGAGCTCGCCCACGTCTACAACCGGGACATCCTGCTCTCGTCGGTCGCCGGCGCCCTCGCCACCATGATCACGTACGTGGCGCAGCTCGGCGTGTTCTTCGGCTCGGACGACGACGAGACCCCCGGGTTCTTCGGCACGCTCCTGGTGATGATCCTGGGCCCGGTGGCCGCGACCATGATCCAGCTCGCGATCTCCCGCTCCCGGGAGTTCGCCGCCGACGACCTGGGCGCCAGGCTCACCGGCGACCCGCTCGCCCTCGCCTCCGCGCTGCGGAAGATCGAGCTGGGGGTGCGGCGGATCCCGCTCCCCGAGAACGGCAGGCTCGCGTCGGCCAGCCACATGATGATCGCCAACCCGTTCCGCGGGGACGGTCTGGGCCGGCTGTTCTCCACCCACCCCCCGACCGCGGAGCGGATCGCCCGCCTGGAGCGGATGGCGGGCTACCGGCGCTGACCGCCGCCGGTTCGGGTGGCCTCGCGTGACCGCCCCGGCTCGGGTCACCGCGCGTGATCGCCGCCGGCCCGTGCGCCGTGACCGGGCGGGTGACGCTCCCGGAGTCCCACCCGGTGCGCCCGGCCGGCGGGCCGCGACGCCCGCCGTACCGCGCCCGGGTCATCGCGTGGCCTCCGGCGGGCGTATCGGGCTCCGGCCAGGCCGGTCGGCCGCTCGCGGTGGGCGTGACGGCCATCCCGCACCCGAGCCCGGCGGCCCGCACTCGAGCCTTGCGGCCCCGCGCACAGGCCGCGGCCCGGGCGGCCGTGCCGGCCGCCCGGGGCAGGCCGTCGCACCCGGCGGCTCAGCCGACCGGGTTCAGGACCCGGCGGAGGAACTCGCGGGTCCGCTCGTGCTTGGGATTGCCGATCACCTGCTCCGGAGGCCCGTCCTCGACGATCACGCCGTGGTCCATGAAGACCACCCGGTCGGCGACCTCCCGGGCGAAGCTCATCTCATGGGTGACCACGAGCATGGTCATCCCGTCCTGGGCGAGCTGCCGCATCACGCTCAGCACCTCGCCGACGAGCTCCGGGTCGAGCGCCGAGGTGGGCTCGTCGAAGAGCATCAGGGACGGGTTCATGGCCAGGGCGCGGGCGATCGCCACCCGCTGCTGCTGACCGCCGGAGAGCTGCGCCGGGTAGGCCTTGGCCTTCTCCAGCAGGCCGACCTTCTTCAGGTTCTCCGTGGCGATCCGCTCGGCCTCGGCACGGCTCCGCTTCAGCACCCGCTCCTGGGCGATGGTGATGTTGCGCATCACCGTCAGGTGCGGGAACAGGTTGAACTGCTGGAAGACCATGCCGATCCGCCGCCGTGCCGCGTCGATGTCCACGTCGGGGTCGGTGAGCTCGATCCCGTCGACGAACACCTGACCGCTGGTCGGCTGCTCGAGCAGGTTGACGCAGCGCAGGAGCGTCGACTTCCCGGAGCCCGACGGGCCGATGATGCAGACCACCTGGCCGCTCTCGACCGAGAAGTCGATGCCCCGGAGGACCTCCAGGTCGCCGAAGGACTTGTGCAGGTTCCGGATCTCGACGGTGCTCATCTGCCGCCCCCCTGACGTGCCTCCAGCCGGCGTGCGAGGTAGCCGAGCGGAACCGTGATCAGCAGATAGGTGACGCCGGCCACGAAGATCGGCGTGGGGTTGGCGAACGTGGCCGCCTCATCGTTGCCGAACTTGGCCAGCTCCGCCTGGCTGGCGGTGACCCCGAGGAACAGCACCAGCGAGGAGTCCTTGAACAGCAGGACCAGCTCGTTGGTGAGCGGCGGGATCACGATCCGGACCGCCTGCGGGATGATGATCGACACCATCGCCCGCATGTACGGCATGCCGAGCGAGCGCGCCGCCTCCATCTGCCCCTTGGGCACCGCCTGGAGACCGGCGCGGAACGTCTCCGCCATGTAGGCCGCCGAGACCAGTCCCAGGCCGAGCGCGGCCTGGCCGTACACGTCGCCCGGAAGCCGGAACCCGGGGAACGCGAGCGGCAGATTGATGATCATCAGGAAGATGACCAGCGCGGGCAGCCCGCGGAAGATCTCGATGTAGGTGGCTGCGATCCACCGGTACGGCCCGACGGACGACAGCCGCATCAGCGCCAGCACCAGTCCCAGGACGAAGCCGAAGGCGTACCCGGTGATCGTGTAGATCACCGTGTTCTTCAGCGCCACCGTGAACAGCTCGGGCAGCCCTTCGCGGGCCACGTCCATGTTGAGGAACGACTGGGAGATGGCGGGCCAGTCGGCGATCGCGGCCAGGACGACCACGACGATGACGAGGACCGCGTACTGGATGCCCCGGCTGATCCGCTGCTTCTTACGTGGGCTGAGCCCTCCGCGCGGGCGGAGGGCCTGCTGCTGCTCGGTCACGGAGCTCACGAGTTCGACGGGGGCTCGGTGCCGAACCACTTCTTGTAGATGGTGGCGTACGTGCCGTCGGCCTTCGCCTGGTTGATGACCTCGTTGACGACGTTGAGGAGCTCGGTGTTGCCCTTCTTCAGGCCGATGCCGTACTGCTCACCGGTGTCGAGGCTGCCCACCATCTCGTACTCCGCGCTGATCTCCGGCTTCTTCAGCCAGGTCAGCACCACCGGGAGGTCCTGCACGATCACATCGACGCGACCGGCCTGCAGGCCGTTGAGCTGCTTCTGCGAGTCCGCGAACTCGATCGGCTCGAAGCCCTGGCTCTTGACGTAGTCGAGGCCGGTGGTCGACGCCTGCGCGCCGAGCTTGAGGCCCTTGGCCTTGACGTCGTCGAGCGAGGTGACCCCGCTGCCCTTCTTCGCCATCAGCGCCTGGGAGGCGTCGAAGTAGGGGACGGAGAAGTCGAGGTTCTGCTTGCGCTCCTCGGTGATCGTCATGCCGGCCGCGGCCACGTCGCACTTACCGGCGTTGAGCGCCGCACCGCTCTTGATCGCCGCGAAGTCGATGTCGACGATCTCCTGCTGCACGCCGAGCTTGTTCGCGACCAGGTCGACGATGTCCACGTCGAAGCCGACGATCTTGTCGCCCTGCTGGAACTGGAACGGCTCGTACGGGATGTTCGTGCAGGTCGTGAGCTTGCCGGGGTTGACCAGCTTCACCCCGCCCGCAGCGCTCGCCGCTTCCGACGGCGAGGAAGCGGTGGTGTCCCCACCGCCGCCGCACGCCGCGACCATGAGCGCGGTGATGAGCGCGGTCGCGCCGATACCCGCCACTCGTCGATAGGTGGACCAGGGAGCCACTGTCGGCCTCCTCAGTGCTATGCCGTACCGGTTGGTGAGCGAGTGTACGTGCAGGAGATGACAGGTTGGCTCCCACATGGGGCGAATGTGGTAACAAGCCGACACCGGTCATCGAGGTCGCCGGGCCGGTCGGGCGAGGTCCGGGGCCGCTCGCGCCTGCCGGCCGGCCGGGAGAGATCGCGCCGGGTCAGGCCGGTCGGCCGCGGGGTCCGTGCCCGGTCCGGCCGCGGTCCGCGCCGGGCTCCGGGCGCGAAGTACGCCCCGTGGATCGCCCCGGGAACCGTCGCCGGCCGGGGCTCCGCTCGCCCCTGGTGGTCCGCCGGAGGAGATGCAGACCGGGGGTGGGGATCGATTTTCCGCGGCTAACCGGGAGAGATCCGCGCCTGGTCCGGCTCCGCGTGCTCCTGGCCGGGGGCCGGCTCGGCGAGCAGCGCCCGTTCGGTGAGCGCGTTGAACCGCTCGAGCATCCGCGCCAGCAGCCACACGTCCTCCGTCGGCCAGGAGGAGAGCAGCGAGTAGAGCTGCTGCTGGCGGGCGGTCCTCACCCGGTCCAGCAGCTGCCGCCCCTGAGGGGTGAGGACCAGGCGGTGCGCCCGGCGGTCGAGGGGGTCGGGCTCCCGGCCGACCAGCCCCAGCTCCTCCAGGACCTTCACCTGGCGGCTGATCGTCGCCTTGCCCACGCCGAGGCACGCGGCGAGATCGCTCGGCCGGATCGGGGCGTTCCGATCGATGGAGGAGAGCAGCCCATAGGCGCCGGGCTCCAGCTCAGGGTGGACCTTGCTTCTCATCCGCGCGGAGAGCGCCTGCGCCCGGCGGAAGAGGATGCCGAGCTGGTGCTCGACCGCGCAGAACGCCGCGTAGTCGCCGGTGTCGTGCTCCGGCATCTCCTCACCTCCTTCCGCGCCCGCCCGGCGGGCGACGGCGCGCCCGGCCTAAGGCCGTACCGCGGCCTGATCTTCCGCCTCCGGTCTGGGGAAGTCTGGCACATCGGCGGCCCGCCGGCAGGGCCACCGCCGGACGGGGGAGCGCGTCATCGGCCACGGCGCTCCCCCTGGGCGACCCCGCCGGAGGGACCACGGCCGGGCCGGGGAGCGCGTCACCGGCCACGGCGCTCCCCCTGGGTGACCTCGCCGTGGTGCCCGGGCCCGGTGCCGTCCGCCGAGCCGGGCCGGGTGCCGTTCGCGGGACGGGAACCGTCCGCGGGCCGCGCGCCGTCCGCCGGCCCGATGCCGTCCGCCGAGGCGGGCTGGGCGGTGGCCTGGGCGCCGTTCCCCGGGCGGAAGCCGTTCGTCGAGGGCGCGGGCTCCCGCTCCGCCGTGTGGGCGATGGTGGTCCGCAGCGGCACCTCCTTGATCAAGAAGATCGCGAGGAGCGCGACCAGCACCGCGGGCGCGGAGAACAGGAACAGGTCGGCGATGGCGTGGCCGAACGCGCTCTGCACCACCGTGCGGATCGGCGCGGGCAGCGCCGAGAGGTCGGGGATCGAACCGTCCATGGCGGTGGCCCCGGCCTTGACGCCGAGCGCGGCCAGGCCCTCCCGCAGGTAGCCGCCCACCCGGTGGGAGAGCACGGCGCCGAGCACGGAGACCCCCACGGCACCGCCCATCGACCGGAGGAAGGCGACGAGCGAGCTGGCCGCGCCGAGGTCCGCCAGCCGGACCTGGTTCTGCACGGCGAGCACGAGGTTCTGCTGGGTCATGCCCACGCCGACGCCGGTGCAGAACATGAACAGGGCCAGGACCCAGTACGCCGTGTCGTACCGCATCGTGCCCATCAGCCCCATCCCGGCGGCGAGCGTGATCGCGCCGGCGACCAGGAAGCCCTTCCACCGGCCGGTGCGCGTGATGATGCGCCCGGAGATCGTCGAGGAGAGCGCGAGCCCGATGATCATCGGCAGGGTGAGCAGGCCGGCGACGGTCGGCGTCTCACCGCGGGCGAGCTGGAAGTACTGGACGAGGAAGGTCGACGAGCCGAACATCGCGGCGCCGATGAAGAGGCTCGCGAAGGAGGAGAGGCTGATCGTGCGGACCGCGAACAGCCGCAGGGGGAGGATCGGCTCCTTCGCCGTGCGCTCGGCGAGCACGAACAGGGCGCCGAGAACGAGCGACCCGCCGACCATCGCGGCGGTCTGCCAGGACAGCCAGTCGTAGTCGTGGCCGGCGAAGGAGACCCAGATCAGCAGCAGGGAGACCGCCGCGGTGATGAGCAGCGCGCCGAGCCAGTCGACCTTCACGGCGCGCTTGGTGGTCGGGAGGCGCAGGGTCCGCTGCAGGACGAGCATCGCGATGAGCGAGAACGGCACGCCGACGCAGAAGCACCACCGCCAGCCGAGCCACGGGGTGTCCACGATGACGCCGCCGATGAGCGGGCCGCCCACCGTTCCCACCGCGAACACGGCGCCGAGGTAGCCCGAGTACCGGCCGCGCTCCCGCGGCGGGATCATCGCCGCCATGATCACCTGGGAGAGGGCGGTGAGGCCGCCGACGCCGATGCCCTGAACCGCCCGCGCGGTGATCAGCATTCCGACGTTCTGGGTGAGCGCGGCGAACATCGAGCCGCAGATGAAGATGACCAGCGAGAGCTGGATGAGAAGCTTCTTGTTGAAGAGGTCGGCGAGCTTGCCCCAGAGCGGGGTCGAGACCGTCACGGCGAGCAGGGTCGTGGTGATGATCCACGTGTAGACCGTCTCGTCCGCGTGGAGCTCCGCGGCGATGGTCGGCAGCGCGTTCGCCGCGATCGTCCCCGACAGGATCGCCACGAACATCGCCACCAGCAGCCCGGACAGGGCCTCCAAGACCTGCCGGTGCGACATCGGGATGTCCGTGTCGCCTGCCGTCCCCCCAGTGCTGACACGTGCCGCGTCCGTCATCAATGCCCTTTCACCGCGTCTCGACCATCGGTCATCGGAGGGCGTGGCAGCCGTCCGGTGAGCGGGCGCAGCCGCCCCACCGTGTGCGCTTGGTGTGAATCCCGGCCGGGCCGTCCCCTGCCGGCCCGGGTCATGGCGGACGCCCGAGCACCGGCGTCCGCGCCGGTTCCGCATCCGTGACATGCCGTGCGGCCGGGGCGTCGGCCGCAGCGGGCCGGGCGCGTCGCGCTCCGTCACCCGGCCGCCGGGCACCGGCGTTCCGACCTCGGGGAGCGGTGCCCACGTGCGGCCGTCAGGTCCGTGACGCCGATCCCGCGGGATCGGCGGGCCCATGCGGCTCGGTCAGCCCCAAGGTCGCGCGTGCGCTCCCTGATCAGCCCCGGCCGAGCCGAGGATCCGGTCGTCGGGCTCGTGACGGCCGGATGCCACGCCTCCCATTAGTTGCCGTAAGCAAGTATACAGAGATCGTTGCTTCGGGCAACTGTTTTAGTGAGTTGTTGGGTATGGGGTGGTTTGTCGCTTGTGCTGTCGAGGCTGGACGATGCCGCCGCCGGCGCGCGTCTAGTGCGGCTGTGGGGCCGGTCGCGATCCTGTGGTACGCGGCCGGGTGGTACGGCGGCAGGGCGGGGCCGTACGGCGGGACATGCGATGTTCTAGGGGCGTTCCGGCCGGGAAGGGCGCGCGGCGGGTGCGGCGCAGGCCCGCGCGGCAGGCCATGGCGGCCGGATGCTCCGTGCCATTGGGTCGGGCGGTCGCGGGCCGTGGCGGCCGGGGTGTGGTGTGGCCGGTATGTCAGGCGTACCGGGGGAGGGGGGACGCGGGCCCGGCCCGGCGCTCGGCGATGGGCGCCGATCACGGTCTCGGCCGAAGGCCGGGCGACGCCGCGTGCGAGAGCCCCGAGCCCTGACCGGCCGTCAGGGCCTCGATCAGCGGTAGTTGGTGAACTGGAGGGCGATGTCGAGGTCCTTGCCCTTCAGCAGGGCGATGACCGCCTGAAGGTCGTCCTTCTTCTTCGAGCTGACCCGCAGCTCGTCGCCCTGGATCTGCGCCTTCACACCCTTGGGGCCCTCGTCCCGGATGATCTTGGAGATCTTCTTCGCGTGCTCCTGGTCGATGCCCTCCTTCAGGCCGACCATGAGCCGGTACTCCTTGCCGGAGAGCTTCGGCTCGCCCGCGTCCAGGATCTTCAGCGACTGGCCGCGCTTGATGAGCTTCTCCTTGAGCACCTCGAGGGCGGCCTTCACCCGCTCCTCGCTGTTCGCCTTGATCTCGATCTCCTTCTTGCCCGACCAGGAGACGCTCGCCCCGGTGCCCCGGAAGTCGAAACGGTGGGCGATCTCCTTGGCCGCCTGGTTCAGGGCGTTGTCGACCTCCTGCCTGTCGATCTTGCTGACGATGTCGAAGCTGTGCTCAGCCATCCGCTCCGTGTCCTCTCCCTAGTCGCCTCAGAGACTAACGGCACTGCGCGTGATCACACGTGCGGGCGCTCGCCACCACCAGATCATGGCCCTGGCGGCGCCGGCCGGCGGGCGGAATGTGGCCGTGGTGGCGGCCGGCCGGCGGGCGATCGGCGGACCGGCGCGGCTCACGGAGGTCAGGGACGGGCGCCGAACGACCTGCTCAACGCGGAGATCGCCCATTGCGGCCGTACGGCGGCCGGGACGGGCGGGGTGGTACGGGCCGGAGCGGGACGTCGGCGGCCGGTGGGTCATGGCGTCGGGGCGCCCACGGGGGACGGCCAGGTGGGTTCGCGGCGGAGGCCGGATCCGATGTCACACACACCCGAGAAGTCCGCTATCCTTCTAACCGTCAACGCGTAAGCGATGACACGGCAGGTTGCCCGAGTGGCCAAAGGGAGCGGTCTGTAAAACCGTCGGCTCAGCCTACCCAGGTTCAAATCCTGGACCTGCCACCAGCAGGGGAAGAGGCCTCTGACCAGCAGAAATGCGGGTCAGAGGCCTCTTCGTTTCATGATCCGTGAGTCCCCCTGACTCCCCCCCTGTTCCCCGTGAGATGTGGCACGCGTGTGGCACGGATGTGGCACGCGATCAAGCTCGTCTCTGGGCGCGGACGCGCATGCCGCGCCTCCCTGATCATCCCGTCTGCCTCGACCCACCGCGGAGCGGCAGCGGGCCGGCGACGGAGGCTCAAGCCCGTCTTCGCGTGTACGTCAGCTGGTCGCCGTTCCTCGGTCATTTGATGCCAACGGCCACAGACGGGCTTGAGCCGTAGGAGCCGGTCTGCTGGGCTTGCCTGGGTCGGGGCAGACGGGATGATCAGGTTTCCACCTCAGCCAGTTACGGTCTTGGCCAGTGCGCGGGCGATCATCCCGGAGCCGAGGCCCCCGCCGGAGGCGCATCCTTCTTGCCGGAGCTCGTGGAGGTGATCAGGAGCGTGCAGTGCCACCTTGAGCGCGGCCCGAGCCGCCGCCGTCCGCGACCGGCCCCCAGGCCGCACGCGCGGACGGCGGGCGGGCGAGGTGCCGCGTAGCGGCGGCGCCCCGCGCCGCCGCCTTGATCCCTACAAGAGTAATTCGGCAGAGATTCGGTTCGTGCTCAGAGGACTGAGCGGGGTTGATCCTGTCGTCGGCAAGGAGGACGAAGACAGCGGTCCTGCCGCCTAGCTTGAACGCGTGGAATGCCTCGAAGGCCCAAAATGCCTCGGCTTACTTCGCCATTTGGACTCTACTGGCAAAGCCGGAAAGAGACGGTGAGCCTGAGTGAGTCCTTTAGTCAGGCGGTGCGGAGAGCGCCCCTCAATCACTACCAGGGTGATCACCAGGCGTAGGCGGTCGACGTTATATGTCGATAGAGCGATCATCCTGAATAGATTTTTCCGGAGGGCTGATGGGCAACGAGATCGAAGTTCGCGTCACCACGAGCAAGCGGCAGGAGGCCGACCAGATCGTAACGGCGGTTGTGGCCCGACGCCTGGCGGCATCTGCCCAAGTGGTTGCGCAGGTTTCGTCCACATACTGGTGGGAGGGCGAGGTGCAGCAGGCGGAGGAGTGGTTGCTGCTGATGAAGACGACTGCCGATCGCTTCGATGATCTCGCCGCCTGCGTGCGTGAGTTGCACTCGTATCAGGTGCCGCAGATCGTGGCGGTGCCGATCGTGCGGGGGACGCCGGATTACCTGGAGTGGATCAGGCGGGAGACTGACCCAGGGCGCGGCGAGTAGCACGGAGGTCGCCGAGTAGCTCGCGAGCGGCCTGGTCGGGCCGGGCTGCGAGGGCCTTCTCTATCTTCGCGAGGTGCCGCATGCCCCAGCTCGATTCGGTGCGCTGGGCGGCTTCGAGGGCGCGGCGGGCGTAGGCGACTCCTTCGGTGATGTCGCCAAGCTGGAGCTGTGCCTGTGCGATGTCGGCGTACACGACGGATACGAGCTTTCGATCCTGGTCCGGACCGAGAGCCGCGAGGGCGGCTTGGCTGGCCTCTGTCACGCGCTGCTCATCGCCGAGCCGTACGTAGGTCGAGAGCTGGAAAGCGGCCATTCGTCCAGAATCGAGAAAACGAGTCCATGCCCGCTCTCGGTGAGGCCGGGCTTGATTGTGGGCCTCCTCGGCTCGCTGCAACAGCTCTACGGCTTGGCCATCGCCGAGTGCGGCCAGTTCTTCGGCTTCGCGGGCCAGCAGCCATGCCCGGGTCGCGTCGTCTCCCTCGGCTGGAAGGAACTGTTGTGCTCGCCGGATGTGCTCGACGGCTTCGGGGCCCGTGACCGCGTACGACCGGTAGGCGTAGGTGCATGCCTGGATGATGTGGTGTCCGCTCTCCTTCGCCGCCAAGGCGGCGACGCGCTCGAATGCGGCCGACTGCGTGGGCTGTTTGAGGTCCCAGGCGATCCAGGAGGCAAGGGTTGCGGCTTCGCCGGCGGTTGCCGCGAGGCGGCGCCGATAGCGCTCGGGCGGACCACTTTGGAGCAAGGTGCTCAGCTCATTGATGTGAGTCGTCAGCCCTTGATAGATGGCTCGGGCGGGCAGGACGGATTCCAGGCGATGGAATCCGATGGTCCGCGCTTCGAGCCGTTCAATCGTCTCCTCGTCGAGCATCTGCGGTCCTCTCAGCGCACGGGAAAGGCGTTCCCAGGGGTCCGCCATGGAGGCCGCGGTGTCGACGGTCATTCCAGCCGCGAGGAGCAGCATCGTTCGTCGGTCCATCTGAGAATCCAGCCTTCCCACTACCCACGCCAGCGTCAGAAGATCGACATCCCACAGGTCGTCACTTGGACGCGAGCCGAACAGCACGCCTTCGACGCTAAGGAGTTGTCCCGCTGGGGCCCCATCCCGAGAAGAGATAGCGCGACGGGATAAAACGGCCTCGATGATCTGGCCTCGGCCGGGTGAGCGGGGGGCGAGTCCGAGAGCGAGCCGAGCCGAGTCCGGCATGCGCAGCCCGTCGGCTATCCGCTCGAACACGTCGAGTGCGGTGACCTGGGCGGATCCGCGCATGATCTCGCTGACCTTGCCCTGGCTGAGATTCACCGCAATGCCGATGCGAGTCTGACTCACACCCGCGTATTGTCTGATAAGTCGGAAAACCTGTCCGATATTCCGTTTTTGTAGAGCGTCAAGCATTTCGGGGCGCTCCCAGAGATCGGGCGGTATCGTGACCGGTTCCGCCGCTTCTGCGGGCATAAGTCCTTCCCCTTGCATCGATTGACTGCTTGTATTTCCAAGCTTCCGGACTGGGGGTAACCCGTCAAGGGATATCGGCATGCCCGACTGGAATATCGGCGCGGGATGGGTTGAGCGGCCAGCAATTACGACCCTTGCCCCATGGTTACGGAGACGGAGAGGTGCTGTGCCTGCCGGGGGAAGGGCTGGCGGCTCGTTCGACGGGCGTCGGCGGATGCCGAGTACCGGCTTGACGGCGTGATCCTGAAGCTGTCCACGGTCACGTGTTTCGAGTGCCCGGGCTCAGGCCGTAGGGCGGTGGCGTCGTGAGCGCGGATCGGCTCGTGGCGGGTCGTCGTCCCCAGGCCCTCACCGCTGCTGAGTGTGCCGAGCGACTGCGCCGGGAGCTGGAGCAGTACGGCGTGGCCGCCGACGTTCACGAGGGGTTCGGGCTGGCGCTGGTGTCGGTCTGGGTCGACTTGGTGGTGTGGACCGACGGCCGCTGGTTCCGCTGGCGCTCGGGCCGTACCTCGACCAGCGGGCGGCCGGTCTACGCCTTCGCCCCGGCCTCCGATGTCGTGACCGCCGCGCGCCGGGTGGCTCATCGGTATGGGCAGCTGCGCCAGCAGTACCCTCCTCCGCCGTGGCTGGCAGGTGGTTCCTCGTGAACGTTCTCGACGAGCCGGACCGCCTGCACGGCGCGCACGTTCCGATCCGCCGGGGATCGGTCCGCCAACTGCAGTGGTGGGAGCCGACGCCAGCCGAGCGGGTGCGAGTCCTGGCCTGGACATGCGACTGTCAGGCCAGGTTCTACGAACTGTGTCAGTCCGGCGGGATGGTGTACATCCGTCGTACCGTCCAGAAGGACCCGGAACCGGAGATCTCCGAGACGCACCGGTGGCCGGTGCAGGAAGGCTGGAGGGTCTGGTTCGACCTGCTGACAGGTGAGGTCCGTTAGGCGGCGGTTTGGCTGCCTCGGGTTATGCGCTTCTGTCGGCCGTGGGCCTTCGCATGACGTGCTTGCACTGCTAGCCTGCTTGGCTAGACAAGCATGTTGATTGCGGGGCCCTGATGTCGTTTCAATACACTCCTCCCAAGTACGCCCAAAGGCCGGGCACGGTCGGCAGGGGGCTCCGGGGGGCGGCCTTTGACGAAGGACCCGCGCCCGTGCTCCCGTTCGATCCACCCTTGCATCGCAAGGGTCTGCAACGCCCGCACCACAGTGGTGCGGCCGACGCCGAACTCCCGGACAAGCTGCGTCTCTGAGGGCAGCATGTCGCCGGGTGCGTACTCCCCATCGCGGATACGCTGCTGAATCGCCGCGATCACCCGGGCGTACTTGGGAGGGGCGAAGTCCATGCTCACATCAACCGCCCGATCGGTCTTCCACTTGTTCGCATGAGCACAGTACCGGCAACCGCGCCCAGTGTCAGGACCTCCGCTGAACGTCGAAGGGTCATCTCACCTGACCGGACAGCAACGCCACCCACATCGTGCGCGCTTCCGCCAGCGGCCAAGCGTGACTTTCCCGCACCCGTGGCTTGGCCTGGCGGCCGTCATGACGCCGGATGAACGCCAGCCCGCCGGCCTCGCATAGCTCATACCAGGTCGTCCGGTGCTCATGGCAGGTCCAGGCCACCACCCTCACCCGGGCGAACCGGCGCGATTCATGCCAGGCCAGCTCTTCAGCGCCCTCCCGCCAAGGCAGGTGAACCGCCGGACAGGGCACGCGCGGCACCGCGCTCTTACTGCTCTTGGTGGTCCCGGTTGTCTGGGCGGCCGTCGTGGTCGTGCCGCTCACGGGCCGACCCGCTCGAACCGCACCGACCCGGCCGGGTCAAGAGTGGCGTGGAAGATCACCCGCCGGGACCATTCATCAGGCAGGACACCGAAGTCATAGAACCGGTGGATGATGCGCCCCCACGGCTTGGCAGCCGGGTCCATCCGGCGTAGCGCCGCCCGAAGCGCGTCCATCGAGGTGGCCTGCCAGGCGCTGGTTCCGCACGGCCCGAGCTGGTCAACTCCGTCGACAGGGATGAAGATCTCCCAGTCGAACATCTCCGCGAGTAGTTCGCCGCCCTCGCAGTACAGGCATTCCTCACGCGAGGAGGTGGCCAATCCCAAGGCTGCGGCGACATGCCCGCGCCGGGTCACGATCTTCCAGCCCCGGCCGCTGCATTGTGAGCACTTAACCAGGCGTGTCATGCCGCAAAGAATCGCCACCAGGCAGTTTGCACGCCTATTCCCCGCGGATATACCACCGGGGTATATAGGGTCTCGGTCGACGGCGATGCACGACCACCTCAAGGCAAAACGCCGGAGTGAGGGGATGCACGGGAACGCATTCGAGCCGATTCATATCCCTATTTGGGTTTGGGACCGGGAAGAAACTCGCCAAATACTCAAGAAACGTGACGTAGCGGGATTGTTCGCCCTCGCTGTCAAATACGCGGGAGCCAGTCAGGTACGCCTCAGCGCCGCGACCGGCCTCGCCCAGGGCCGCATCAGCCAGATCATGCGCGGCCAGCGTCAGGTCACCGACCTTGAGGTATTCGAGCGCATCGCCAGCGGGCTCAACCTGCCTGATCATGCCCGCATGCTGCTCGGGCTGGCCCCGCTTGACGTCGCCTCCCCTACCAGCGACCACGACGGCGAGTACCGGGAGCAGGCTGAGGAGCTACGCGCCCGGATCGAAGCGGCGGCCACCGTGGATGCCATGGCGGTGCAGATTCTGGCCACCGATACCAACAACCTGCGCTTGCTGGATCGCCGGCTCGGCGGCCTGGCCATCGCCGACAAAATGCGCGCCCAAATATCCCAGATCCCACGCGCCCACCACCACGCGGTACGGCCTGGCATCCGAACGCAGTTGGCACACGTGCTGTCGGAGACCGCAGCCTTGGCCGGTTGGCAGGCCCTCGACCGGTGTGCCCTAGCCGACGCGTGGGACTACCACGAGACCGCCATATCCGCCGCCCGTGAAGCAGAGGACCCCGCGCTGCTCGCCTACGCTCGCGGACAGCAGGCTTATGTTCTGATCGACCTGGGAAGGCCGGCGGAAGCCGCCGAGCTACTCCACCACGTCCGCCACACCTACGACCGCCGTGTTCCCGGCCATCTGCGTACCTGGCTCGCCGCCGCCGAGGCCGAAGCCGCCGCGATCCTCGGCGATGAGGCGACCACCCGCACAGCGCTCGACCAGGCCGCCACGCTCCTCCCCAAGGAAGACGCCGACCCGAGCTTGCCGTACGTGGCCCTCAACGCTCACCACCTTGCCCGCTGGCGCGGTAACTGCCTGGTTCGCTTCGGCGACCCCGAAACCATCGAAGATCTGCGGTCAGCGCTCGCGGGCATGGACGGCACGTTCAACCGCGCCGAGGCCGGGCTCAGATGCGACCTCGCCCACGCCCTGCTCGCGCGAGGCGAAGCCGAGGCCGCACAACCGCACCTTTACCGTGCCGAACACCTGGCCACGATGATTGGCTCACGCCGTCACGGCCGCCGTATCGCGGAGCTCAAGCGAGCGGTTACCCGCGCGCTCCGTTGAGCCGTTCCCGCGCGTACAACAGCCCCACCAAGCTCCCCGAATTCCAAATGTCGCCGCGGGCGATCATGTCCGGGAGCGCCTTCAACGGGATCCACTCAATGAGATCGGCCTCAACCTCCCCGGTTGGCTCTCCGATCAGCTCAGCCCCTCGCCCGAGGAACACGATGTGCTCAGAGTCAACCATGCCGACCATCGGCTGAAACGTGATTAAATGCTCGATCTCCACGGGCCGATATCCGGTCTCCTCCACCACCTCGCGAACGGCCGTCTCCTTCGGGTCCTCACCGACCTCGACCAGCCCGCCCGGCAGCTCCCAGCCCCAGCGATCGAACAGAAACCGATGCCGCCACAGCATCAGCACCCGGTCCCGATCGTCGACCAGAACCGTCATGGCCGCCCGGCCCAGATGCACCGCATGATGCTCGAACCGCTCCCCATCAGGGATCTCGACATCCACCAAACCTAACCGGATCCACCGGTTGTCATAGATCAGCCGCTCCCCATGCACAATCCAGCGCGACCGCTCTTCGTTGGTAGCCACACAGCGAAGCTACCGCCCAACATCGTCGACGTACACGGCAATGAGCACTACCGCGTTCTGTCGGTAACCCTCTACGCCCTACAAGATCCGTTCAGGCTAGGGATCAGCTATACCGTGGCCCACTAGTGCCGAACGTCGTAAAGTGCTGAGCACGCGTGATGCGATCTTCTCGGCGCGCGGGAACGCGTGCCGCCGACTGTGATGGGAACGGGGCGCAGTGGCCACGACCGCGACGGTGCACGACGTCATCAAAGCCATCCGTGACAGCTCGGACGTGAACCGCGACCGCGGAACGCTTTTCGAGAAACTGATGCTTCAGTACCTCAGCACCGACCCGCAATGGACCGAGCAGTTCACCCGAGTATGGATGTGGGCCGACTGGCCAGGGGCCGCTGGGGACAAGCGGGATGTCGGTATCGACCTGGTGGCCCAGGATCGCGAGACCGGCGGCTTCTGCGCTATTCAGTGCAAGTTTTACGAGCCCGACCACGTCGTACGCAAGGAAGACATCGATTCCTTCTTCACCGCCTCGGGCAAGGGCGGCTTCACGCGGCGTCTGATCATTTCGACGACGGACAAGTGGAGTGTTCACGCCGAGGACGCGTTGCGGGATCAGCAGATCCCGGTCACCCGTATCGGCCTGGCCGACATCGCCAACAGCCCGGTGGAGTGGCGCTTGGCCCAGACCATCGAGCAGGTGGAGCCGACGCTGCGGGCGAGACGCCTCGCAAGCATCAGCGTGAGGCGATCGACGATGTCTTCAAGGGCTTTGCCGAGCACAGTCGCGGCAAGCTGATCATGGCCTGTGGAACGGGTAAGACGTTCACCGCTTTGAAGATCGCTGAACGGTTGCAGGCCGAGCGCGCCCAGGCAGGGCATGGCGAGCGCACCACTGTGTTGTTCCTGGTCCCCTCCATCGCCCTGCTCTCCCAAGCCCTGCGCGAGTGGTCGAATGAGGCCGAGGAGCCGCTGCGTGCCTTCGCCGTCTGCTCGGATGCGAAGGTCGGCAAGCAGCACGCCGTGGGCGATGACAACGACATGGCCGTCCACGACCTGGCGCTTCCCGCCACCACCGACCCGGACCGGTTGCTCGCGCAGATGGCTGGCGTGGAGGCGACCCCGGGGTTGACCGTTGTGTTCTCCACCTATCAATCCATCGCCACGATCGCGGCGGCGCAGAGGAAAGGGCTGCCCCGGTTCGATCTGATCATTTGCGACGAGGCGCACCGGACCACCGGCGTCACGCTGGCCGGCCAGGACGAGTCGGCGTTCGTCCGGGTCCATGACGATGCCTACATCGGCGGGGACCGGCGCCTGTACATGACGGCCACTCCGCGTGTCTACAGCGAGGACAGCAAGAGCGAGGCTAAGAACGCGGACGCGCTGCTGGCCTCGATGGACGATGAGAGCCTGTACGGGCCGGAGTTTCATCGCCTGGGTTTTGGCAAGGCGGTGGAGCAGGGACTACTCACCGACTACAAGGTCCTCATCCTCACCGTGGACGAGGGCGTGGTGGCCAAGACCCTTCAGGCGGGCTTCGCTGGCGGCGGATCGGAGCTGAATCTGGACGACGCGGCGAAGATCATCGGCTGCTGGAACGCACTGGCCAAGCGCACCGGAACCTTCGCGGATGGTTCCGGGTTCGCCCCGGATGAACCGCCTATGAAGCGCGCTGTGGCCTTCGCCCGCTCTATTGCGGACTCAAAGATGATCACGGCGCGTTTCAACGAGGTGGTCGACGCCTACGACGATGGCGACGAGGACGTACTGCGCTGCGAGATCGAGCACGTTGACGGCACGTTCAACGCCCTGGAACGTAACAGGCTGCTGGACTGGCTCAGGCAGGATCCCGGCCCGGGCCGTGCCCGCATCCTGTCCAACGCCCGCTGCCTGTCCGAAGGCGTGGACGTCCCGAGCCTGGACGCCGTGCTCTTCCTCCAACCCCGTAACTCCGTGGTCGATGTCATCCAGGCCGTCGGCCGGGTGATGCGCCTGGCACCGGGTAAGAACTACGGCTACATCATTCTGCCCGTCGCCGTGCCCGCCGGGATGCCGCCGGAGAAGGCCCTGGCCGATAATCAGCGCTTCAAGGTCGTCTGGCAGGTCCTTCAGGCGCTGCGCTCCCATGACGACCGCTTCAACGCGATCATCAACCAGATCGAGCTGAACAAGAAGCGGCCCGACAACAAGATCGGGATCGGCAGCATCGGCCCGCGTGATGAGTCGGTGGTCGGCAAGGACGGCTCCAGCACCGCCGACAGTGCTGGGAAGACCAAGGAGAAGGACGCCCAGGCCGCCCGGCACATCCAACAGGCGCTGTTCTCCATCGACGACTGGCGGGATGCGATCTATGCGCGCATCGTTGAAAAGGTCGGTGAGCGGCACTACTGGGAGGACTGGGCGAAGGACATCGCCCAGATCGCCAACAGGCACGTCACCCGCATCAAGGCCGCGTTGGCCATCCCCGAGAAGAAGGCCGTCTTCGAGGAGTTCCTTGGTGAACTGCGGGCGAATTTAAACCCCGGCATCGACGAGGACGACGCCGTTGACATGCTCGCCCAGCACATCGTCACCAAGCCCGTCTTCGATGCGCTGTTCAAGGACTACGACTTCGCTGCCCACAACCCGGTCTCCAAGGCCATGCAGCGGATGCTCGACATCCTCGACGACCAGGGCTTGGACGCCGAGACCAAGACCCTGGCGGACTTCTACCACTCGGTGCGGGTCCGCGCCGAAGGCATCGACAACCACGAAGGCCGGCAGCGCGTCATCGTCGAGCTGTACGACAAGTTTTTCAGAACCGCCCTGCCCAAGACCGCTGATGCGCTCGGCATCGTCTACACCCCCGTCGAGGTGGTCGACTTCATCATCCGCTCCGCCGAACAGGCCCTCGCCAAGCACCTGGGGCGCTCCCTGACCGATGAAGGCGTCCACATCATCGACCCCTTCGTCGGCACCGGCACCTTCTTGGTACGTCTTCTTCAGTCCGGTCTGATCAAGCCCAAGGACCTGCTGCGCAAGTACACCAGCGAGCTGCACGCCAACGAGATCGTGCTGCTGGCGTACTACATCGCCGCCGTCAACATCGAGGCTGCCTTCCACGATCTGGTCGGCGAATACCGGCCCTTCGAGGGCATCGTGCTCACCGACACCTTCCAGCTCGCCGAGAGCAACCCCCAAATCGAGGGGATGGAGGTCCTGGCGGGCAACAGCGAACGCGTGCTAAGGCAGCAGAAACAAGACATCACCGTCATCATCGGCAACCCGCCCTACTCGGTCGGGCAGGAGAGCCAGAACGACAACAACCAAAACCTCAAATACGAGGTCCTGGACGAACGCATCAAGAACACGTACGCGAAGCGTTCCACGGCCACAAACAAGAATTCCCTGTACGACTCCTACATCCGCGCCATCCGCTGGGCATCGGACCGGATCAAGGGTGAGGGTGTCATCGCGTACGTCTCCAACGGCGGCTACATCGACGGCAACACTGCCGACGGCTTGCGCAAGTCTCTGGTCGACGAGTTCGACGCGATCTACTGCTACAACCTGCGGGGCAACCAGCGCACGGCCGGCGAGCAGTCCCGCAAGGAGGGTGGCAAGATCTTCGGCTCGGGCAGCCGGAACACCGTCGCCATCCTGATCCTCGTCAAGAGCGGCAAGAATTCCGGTACGGGCACCGGGTGCACGCTGTACTACCGGGACATCGGCGACTACCTCAGCCGCGAGGACAAACTCCGCATCCTCAGCTCCCAGAGCCTCGACACGGTGGACTGGCAACAGATTACGCCGAACGCAGCCGGGGACTGGATCAACCAGCGAGACGAGCGGTTCGCGAGCTTCCAGGCCATCGGCGAGAAGGACACAGCGCTGCGCGCCAGCGCCATCTTCGAACTGCACTCCAGCGGCCTCAAGACCGGCCGAGACCCGTGGATCTACAACTTCTCCAAGCGGAAGCTTATGGAGAACGTTGAATCCATGATCGACTTCTACAACGAGCAGGTGCGGGGATTTGTGGAGCACTGCAAAGCACAGAACATCGTAAACCCGACGTCAGATCAGGTAGAAAGCTTTATCGACCTAGACCCAAAGAAAATCAGCTGGAACGAGGCCGATAGGGATCGTATCCGCAAGGGCACCCTATATTCCTTCGACCAGAAGTCCATCCTTACCTGTACCTATCGACCATTCTCAAAACAGTGGGTCTACTTCAACCACCTGCTCAATCAGAGGACCTACCAGCTGCCCAACATGTTTCCGATCCCGGAGCACGAGAACTTCGGCTTTTACATCACGGGTGTTGGGTCAGATAAACCTTTCTCGGTCCAAGCTGTCGACCACCTACCCGATCTGGCGTACTGGGGTTCGAGTAACGGCCAGTTCTTCCCCCGCTACACCTACCGCGAGCTTGGCAAGGGCGACGACCTCTTCTCTGCCTCCGAGGGAGAGGGCGGCTACAAGAAAATCGACAACATCACCGACGCCGCCCTCGCCACCTACCGCACGGCCTACGCCGACTCCACGATCACCAAGGACGACATTTTCTACTACACGTACGGCCTGCTGCACTCGCCCGAGTACCGCGAGCGATTCGCCGCTGACCTCAAGAAGTCACTACCCCGCATCCCCAAGGTGCGTGACTTCCGCGGCTACGCCGAGGCCGGCCGGAAGCTCGCCGAGCTTCACCTCCACTACGAACAGGTCGAGCCATACCAGGGCATCGTCGAGACGGTCAACGGAGACGCCACCGGCACCCCGCCACGCGAGCTGTACCGCGTCACGAAGATGAAGATCCCCAAGGTGAAGGGGAAGCCGGACCGTTCGACCATCGTCTACAACAACCGGGTCACCCTCACCAACATCCCCGAGGAGGCGTACCGCTACCAGCTCGGCGCCCGCTCCGCGATCGAGTGGATCATCGACCGGTACCAGGTGAGAGTCGACAAGGCATCCGGTATCGTCAACGACCCCAACGACTGGTCCGACGATCCGCGCTACATCATCGACCTCCTCAAGCGGATCGTCACGGTCAGCCTGGAGACGATGAAGATCGTGGATCAGCTCCCACCGCTAGACATCTTGGAGTAGTCCCGTATCCAGGCGAAGACTCACGAGCTTTCGCCCCTCCAGGGGACTGATATCTCGTGCTCTGCCGAATTGCTCTCGTACGAATCAAGGCGGCGGCGCGTCGCGCCGCCGCTGGGCGGCCCTCCGCCCGCCCGCCGTCCGGGCGTGCGGCGTGGGCGCCGGTCCCGGACGGCAGCGGCTCGGGCCGCCCGCCGCACACCAGCCGAGCCGTCCCCACGTACGCACTCTCAAACCGCTAGCAGCCGTCCACCATCCGGCCCGCACCTCACTTTCCAACGCGCCGGAAGGCCTACCGTGTCATCAGAGCCCGCACGTCTGCAGGGGAGACGACGATATGGAGATCACCGTGTTGTCTGTGCCGGACTGCCCGAACCTCACCCTGCTCTCCGAACGACTCGCCCCACTGCTCAAGGACAGGCCAGACGTGCACGTCATCTACCGCACCGTTGAGCAACTTGAACAGGCCCAGGCATGGGGAATGACCGGCTCCCCAACCCTCCTGATCAACGGCTGCGATCCATTCGCAGAACCCGGGCACACGGCAAGCCTCTCCTGCCGGCTGTACCGCACCGAAACCGGCAGCTTGGAAGGCGCACCATCAACCGAGCAGCTCCGCCAAGCTTTGGAACGATAACCCCCTTCAAGCCGGATGCCTCCGGCGGGGGCGTTCCGGCTCCGGGATGCCTGCCAGGGCCAGGGGGCGCCGTAGATGGCTGAGGCAGAGCCCGCGCATCCCTCCTGCCATCGACCCAGGCGGAGCCCAGCAGACCGGCTCCTCCGGCGCAAGCTCGTCTGTGTCTCTTGGCGTCCGATGGCCGAGGAACGGCAACCGGCTGATGTACACGCGAAGACGGGCTTGCCCCTCCGTCGCCGGGCCGCTGCCCTTCGGGTGGGTCGACGGCATACGGGATGCGCGGACGGGGGAGGAGCGTGCGGGAGCACAACCCAAAAGCTTTGAGATCCAGCAGGCGGAGACGCATGGTGGCACTGCTGGATGGGCCTACCCGGGGAGCAGGGTGAACCTGGGGGTGTGGACAGGGCGGGCTACGGAGAAGTCACGGACATCGGTGGTCATCACTTCGGTAACCCGCATTCGTTCCGCCACGGCGACCACTGAGGCGTCGGCGGCGCCCAAGGGAAGATCGTGATAGCGCTCGACGAGGACCGCGATTCTTGAGAGGTCGGACTTGGTGAGATCGACGAGCCGAAACCAGCCGGACTCAAGTAGTCGGAGGAACGCTGCCTCTGCCTGGGGCCCACCAAGCTTGCCGATCATGTAGCAGCTCTCAGCGGCGACGAAGCCGGGGACGAGCAGCGCGCGGTTAGCCTTGTGGAGCCGCATGAACTCCTGTACGCAACGCTCGTGGTTCTTGTCGTCCTGGAAGGTCGCGGCCACGATCGGACCGGTGTCGACAACGATCACGCTTCGTGACCGTAGCCCTCAGCGAGGATTTCTTCCACCCGTTCGGATGCGTCGCTCCGTCCTGCACGGAATGCACCGAAGAGCGTAGGCAGACCATCAGGGCCGAGTTCCGGCTCCCCCGTACGTGAGTGGACCAACTGGAGAAGCCGCGCACGCTCTTCACGCACCTGATCTGGCCGAAGCTGGTCGATCAGCCGGTGAAGATCTTCGTACTCTTCCTGCGGCGCCGTCACGCTGTCGAGTTTACGACGCGATCCCGGACCACGAGGGGCAGCAGCCGCGCCATGCAATATGCGTGCAATGATCTTCGCCGCGACAGCCGTACGGCAGAGTGGAGCCGCAGGTCAGACCCTATGCAGGGATGGAAACGGTCACGCGCTGTAAAACCGTCGGCTCAGCCTACCCAGGTTCAAATCCTGGACCTGCCACCAGCGAATTCGCAGCTCAGAGGCCCTTCGGGGCCTCTTCTGCTTTTCCGGCGCGTGCAGCCGTAGGCCGCCCTGAGCCCTCTCTGCCGCCGGTCCACCGATATGCGTGCAACGACGCGGCGACGTCTGAGGACCGGCTACGGCCGGGGCCGGTCCACTCGGTAGACGTAGTGCAGCGGCTCATCTAAGGGGTTGTCGGGCTTCATGTTCCCTTCGCCGACCCGCCGCAGGCCCGCCTTCTCCAGCGCCCGCCACGACGTCCGGTTGGCCGCGACCACCGGCACCAGAACACAGGAGGCGTCAGGATGGTCGGACCAGGTGCGCTCGACCATTGAGGCGATCATGCGAGGGCCGAGGCCGCGTCCGGTCCACGCCCGCTCACCGATGAGGTAGTCGACGCTCATCGCACCGGCGGGCACATCGACGACGCGGGACAGTTCGTCGCGGTACTCGGGGTAGCCGGCCAGCCGGTAGCGCTGCACCAGCCCGATGGGTAGGCCGTCGAGCAATGCGAGGAAGACCTCCGACGGCTCCTCGCCTCGGACCGCGGGGCCGAAGTCACGGAGCACCGCCTCGGCCGAGGTCTCGTGGTTCCACCAGCGAGCGACGTGCGGCTGCGCCAGCCAGCGACGCACCAAGGGAAGTCGGCCTCGCCGAGCCGGCGCCAGGTGATGGTCATGGGTGCTTCCGTTCTCTCACGGTGGAGGCCCGAACGCGAAGACGTGCGCGTCCGCCGCTGGCGGTGAGCCTGCGACCGCGGCTTGCGCAGTAGTCCGAAGTGAGCGGCTCGTCCGTGTCCAGATCGGCTCTCGGGTGAGTCTGGCTATGAATACGCCCCGATGCGCTGACCTGGCTCCGCTCTGTCTTCGCCTTGCGCTTGCTATACGCCCAGCTCAAGGGGCCCGCCGTCGGCGGAGTGTCCGTGACGGCGTTCACGTGCGGTTCGACGGTGTGCGTGAAAATTTCCGTATTCCCGATTCCTGGTCCCATCGCAAGGATGATGGACAGCCGGGGTTCTGCCGGTATTTCGTTTTCCCCGACCCTTGGTTGCGCTGCGGAAACATTGTTCCGTACTCGTCGGTACCGTCTCCTCAAACCGGTGAGACAGATCGGTGCAGGTCGCTCGGCCCCGTGTCCGGCAGTCGCTCCGGCGACTCGAGCACCCATACGAGACCGGCCCCGCCGCGCAGCGAAGTGAGCCGTGATCGGCCGCGTGTCTAGGTGGCCTGGTACGGCGCGGTCGAGGGTCGGCGCGGATGGAACCGACGAAACGCCGACGACCGTGGATGACTCCCGCCAATCGAGGAGAAATGCATCGGCAGCGGCGTGTGTGCGCGAATCTCTCCGAGCCGGTCGAGGCCAGGCGGCCGTCGTGTGACCGGGCTTACGGCTGAAACCGATGGTTCTCCAACGATTCACGGCGGCTCTACGAATATGAAAAACCGCATCCATTGACGTTTGCGGTGCCGGTGAACGGAAAGCAGCCTCCCGGAAGAATGGCCCGCTGGGCGTTCCTTGGTTCATCGCATCAGGAAATGCCGTGATTCTGGGCAGTGGTACGTTTGCGGGAGAGGAAATGCCTAAATGTCCAAAAATCGTCGGGTTGCTGATGCTCGGCACCGCGCTGTCCAGCGGGACCATGCCTGTGGGCACTCCCGCCGCCGCGTCCACCGGCGGCGCAGCCGTGACCGGACTTGGCTCCGCTCACCGGGCCGCGCGCGCGGGCGGGCACGACGACCCACGTGACGGGCAATGGCAGTCAGTGCGCGCGCGTGAGCGTCAGCAGCAGAACCTGCTCCGCGACGTCACGCTGGCGCTCACGCCGATGCAGCAGAGCGAGACGGACTCGCGGGCCTTGCCGTACAACCGGCAGAAGACGGACGCGATGACCGAGTCTTACAGCGATCAAAGGGGCCTGTCGGATATCACGTCGCGCGCCTCCGGCGATCAGAAGAACTCGCCGGACACGAACCCGCCCGTCACGGCATGGGCGCCATCAGACAATGCCGCCGGTGCGGCGATGCTGGCGTATCTGCGGGATCTGGCCGCGCGAAACAGGTTCACCGGCTCGGCGCTGGTCGTACGGCGCGGGCGGGTGCTGGCGCGCTTCGCCGCGGGCTGGGCAGACGAGGAGAAGCGCATCCCCAACCGGCCGGACACGGTCTACCGGGTGATGTCGATCACCAAGCAGTTCACCTCGATGCTCGTGCTGAAACTGCGCGACCGCGGACTGCTCGAGCTGGATGACCCGATCTGCCCGTATCTCGTTCCGAAGTACCTCAAGACCTGCCCGGCCGCGTGGCGTCCCATCACGATCCGCATGACGCTCACCCACACCTCGGGCATCCCCAACATCGAGACGCTGCCCGGTTACCTCGCCAATGTCACGCGGCCGACCACGGTCCGGAAGCTCATCCGGCAGTTCGTGAACCTGCCGCTGGACTTCAAGCCCGGCACGAGTTGGAAGTACACCAACTCCGGCTACGTCCTGGCAGGCGCGATCATCCAGGCGGTGACGCACAAGCCGTACGGCGTCGTACTGCGCAAGCTGATCACCAAGCCGCTGAAGCTCCGGCACACCGGTTACAGCAGGACATATCCACCCCGCGGGTACGCGAAGGGCTACGTCAAGCCCGGGTCACCTGCCCCGCTGCTCAACGGCTCCGAGCTGTTCTCCGCGACCGGCCTCTACACGACCGTGGACGACATCGTCCGCTGGGACCGGGCGTTCGGCTCGTACACGGTCGCGCCGCCCGCCACGGTCAAGCAGGCGTTCACCCCGCAGGCGAAGTGCCCTCCCAACGGGTGCCTCAACCTGCCGTCGAGCGCGTACGCCTTCGGCTGGCTGGTCGACCGGCTGCAGGGACACCGGCTCCGGTATCACCCGGGTCTCTTCATGGGCTACACGGCGATGAACATGTACCTGCCCGACGACGACATCCAGGTCGTCGTGCTCAGCAACGTGCAGGACACCGATACCGCCGGGATCGCCCGCCACCTCGCCACGCTCGCTCTCGACCTCTGACGCACTGGCCGCCCGCGCCCACGGTCTGGCCCACCCCAGACGAGGCGGTCGGTGTGCGGCCCGCGCATGCGCCGGCCACCGCACCTCCGGAGGCAGGCCTGCCGGACCTGGTCTTGGCTGGAGAGACGGGTCACAGACCGGTGACGGTGCTCCGGCGTTCGAGGAGGATGACATCGCGCCAGCGGCCGTGGTGGCGGCCGATGCGGTGGCGGGTGCCGACCACGCGGAAGCCGGCCTTCTCATGCAGGCGCAGGCTGGCGGTGTTCTCCGGGAAGACGCCCGCCTGGATGGTCCAGATGCCCTCGGCCTCGGTGGACCGGATCAAGGCGTTCAGGAGCGCCAGTCCGATTCCGCGGCCGCCATGGTCGGGGTGGACGTACACGGAGTCCTCGACCACTCCGGCGTAGACGCATCGATCGGAGACCGCGCTGGCGGCGACCCAGCCGACGACCTGCCCGCTGGCGGTGTCGGCGGCGACGTACCGGTGGCGCGGCAGTTTCGCGGCGTCGAACGCCTCCCAGGTCGGTGCCGTGGTCTCGAAGCCGGCGTTCCCTCCGTCGAGACCCGCCTGGTAGATGGCGAGGACCTGCGCCGCGTCGGTCTCCCGCATGGGGCGGATCAGGATCCCGGACGGGGCGCCGGGCTCGTCTGAACTGTCGGACATGTGGGCTCCTGGATGAGGATTGGGATTGCTCGCCTCCATGGTCACGCGGTGCGGGCGGGTGCCGCCGGGCTGAGCAGGGACGCCATGCGGGCCAGCACCTCGGGCTTGATCCAGTAGAACACCCAGGTGCCCCGGCGCTCGGAGTCGATCAGGCCCGCCTGCTTGAGGACCCTCAGGTGATGGCTGATCGTCGGCGGGGTCAGATCGAACGCCGCTGTCAGGTCGCACACGCAGGTCTCGCCGGCCTCATGGCAGGCGATCAGGGACAGCAGGCGCAGCCGTACGGGGTCGGCGAGCGCCTTGAACAGCGGGGCCAGTTCGGCGGCCTCGCTCTCGGACAGCGGCTTGCACGCCAGTGGCGTGCAGCACGCCGTGGTGGGCGTGTCACCGTATGCGTCGGTGGCCGACAATGCTTGATTCGACATGTTTCTAATTTGACATCTGTCTAGACAGGGGCGCAAACTCCGGGTAGCCATTGATTAGAAGTTCATCGAAGCAGGCGGGTGGTTCGGTCCCGTCGCTTCACGGCCAAGGAGGACACCCGTGCCCCGTGTGCAACTCGCGCTGCGCGTCCCCGACCTCGAAGGCTCGATCGAGTTCTACTCGAAGCTGTTCGGCGTCGAGCCCGCCAAGCGGCGGCCCGGATACGTCAACTTCGCCATCGCCGAGCCGCCGCTGAAGCTCGTTCTGATCCAGGGCGAGGAGGGTGAGCCGACGCGGATGGACCACCTCGGCGTCGAGGTCGAGGATGTCGCCCAGGTCACCGCCGCGACCGAGCGGCTGAAGGCGGCCGGCCTGGCCACCCTCGAGGAGAAGGACGTCGCCTGCTGCTACGCCGTCCAGGACAAGGTGTGGGTCCGCGGGCCCGGGAACGAGCCCTGGGAGGTCTACGTGGTCAAGGCCGATGCCGACACCCTGACCAAGCAGGGCGGCTCCGCCTGCTGTGCTGGCGACGCCGGGCAGGAGACGGTGAGCGGGTAGGCCTTGTCGCCAGGCGGGACGACGCATGCCCGGTGATCACCATCGGCTGGTCGCCGGGCGTGCCGCATTCGGCGATGAAGTCAGTGCCGCATTCTGCGGCACCCGGAACCGTGCCCGTGGCGGAGCCATCCGGCCGGTCGAGGTCAGACAGGTCGGCAGGCGTCAGACCGGCTCGAGCAGGTGTCTGACCAAGTCGGCCAGCAGGCTGATCACGCCGGATTCGAGCACGATCACCAGGCCGATGGCGATGAACACCAAGGGCACGAGCCAGCGTCCGTACCGCTCCACGAACTCGATGATCTTCTTGTGCGAGCCGAGCCATGATCCGATCAGGCACCACACGGCGACCAGGACCGCGAAGACCGCGATGGTGATCAGCGATGCGCTCACGCCGATGGTGCGGAACACCGGCGTATAGACCGAGATGTTGTCCGCGCCGTTGGCGACGGTGATGCTCGCCACCGAGAGGAGCCCGGAGGCGACGGCCGGTGGCGATCCGTCGGCGGGATCCTTGGCGCGTACGGCTTCGATCAGGCCTCGCACCCCCATGGCGAGTGGCAGCGAACCGACCAGGCCCACCCATGGGTCGGGGAGGATGGCCAGGCCGAGCGCGGCGATCACGGAGACCACGACCGTCACCGCGATGCCGGTGTACTGGCCGGCGATGATCTGCCAGGGGCGAGGCAGCCCGTGGGCGCGGGCCGACAGGAACAGCACGGTCAGGATGACGATGTCGTCGACGTTCGTGCCCGCGAAGACGGCACCCGCGGTGCCGACCGTGCCGAGGATGCCGTCCACGGGCGATCAGCCTAGACGGGTGCATCCGTCCGCGCGCTGCTCGTTCTGCCGAAGGGTGAGGCGGGCGGCCGACGTGGCTGGACCACCTCGGTGCCGAGGCCGAGGATGTCACCGGTCGCTCGTGGCGGCCGCCGCCGCGCGGCCTCGTTCACCCGCGGGTCAGCCGCCCGCTCCGACGAGACGCTCCCGCGCGTACCGCAGCCCGATCAGGCTGCCCGAGTTCGCGTGCTCGCCGGGCCGCCGCGCCGAGGCGACGCCCTCCAGTACGGCGCCGCCGGACGCCTTCGGCATGGCACCGCCGTGTGGCGTAAGTACCTCGGTATGGCACCACCGCCCCGCGGCGTCCTCGCGCATTGCCATCGCGCCACGTGATCTCCCGGTACGGCCCGGCCAGCGCGTCGGCACCGACCCGCCTGCCGGGCCGCCGCACCGAGGCGATGCTGTACGACCCCGCCGAGCGGGGAATCAACTGCCGGCGGAACCGGCAGATCGGCTCAACCGGCATGAGGGACTCTGATCGTGCGTGTGACCTTCGCCAGTGAACCCGCCACTCCCGCCCACCCCAACGAGGACTTCGTCGGCGCGACCGCGGACGCCGCGGTCTTACTCGACGGCGCCAGCGCCCCCGCCGGGGTCACCTCGGGCTGCTCCCACGGGGTGCGGTGGTACTCCCACACCCTCGGCGCTCTCCTGCTCGCCGAGCTGACGGAGAGCACGGAGCCGTTGCCCGAGATCCTCGCCCGGGGCATCGAGCGCGTGACCTCGCTCCACCAGGACACCTGCGACCTGTCGCGCGGGGACTCCCCGTCGGCCACGGTGGTGATGCTGCGCCGTACCGGGGACCGGGTGGACTGGCTGGTGCTGTGCGACTCGGTCCTCCTGCTCGACACCGGCGCTGCCGAGCCGACGGTGGTCTGCGACGACCGGCTGAACCACCTCCTCAAACCGTCCCGCGACCGGGTGCGCGCGCTCGAACCGGGGACGCCGGAGCACGCCGAGGCGATGCGCGAGCATGTGGCGCTGGTGAACGAGTGCCGCAACCGGGACGGCGGCTTCTGGGTGGCCTCCACCGATCCGCGCGCCGCCGAGGAGGCGCTCACCGGCTCGGTCCCGGCCGAGAAGGTCCGCGCGGTGGCGCTGCTCAGCGACGGCGCGTCCCGCCTGGTCGACCGCTTCCACCTCGCCACCTGGCGCGAGGTGGTCGGCATGGTCGACCGGTACGGCCCGGCCGAGCTGATCCGCCGGGTGCGGCGGGCCGAGCGGTCCGACCCGGATGGGAAGCGCTGGCCGCGTGGCAAGCCGAGCGATGACGCGTCGGCCGTCTACTGCACCCACCTGAACGGCCACCGGCCCTGACCCGCCCGCGCGCGCCAAAGGGCGGCCCGGCCCGGCGCCTCTTTAACATCTCCGAAAGTCAATTTTCGGACGTATACCTAAGTCCCCACCTATTCAGCCGTTCTGCCGGGCCGTCCCCGTAATCGCCGCCGACCGTGCGAAATACCTGCATGTACGGCATCGGGCCAGACCGCCGGCGGTCTCCCGCAACCGGCGACCGAATTGACTCCGCATATTGACCGCCGTCCGGCCCGCTGGATAAGATCCGAGCGAAATCAAAATATTTCCGAAAAAGTAAGAAACTTTCGGAGACCTCCTGAGCCGTGAACCGCCGGCTCGGGACCGCCACGGCCGAGGGTCGCCCCGGTCGGGCTCTCCGCCGCGAGCAGAAGGTGGTGACGGTCACGCACTCCTCCGGCTCCGACCTCCAGCGGATCGGTTCGTACATCGCCGCCGAGCCGGGACCCGGGCGGTTCCCGCTGGTGGCCGGCGGGAAGGCGGCCCCGCTGGTGGTCGCCTCAGCCGACCACCGCGGGGTGCTCCGGGTGGTGAACGACCTCCAGGCGGACATCGAACGGGTCACCGGGGTACGGCCCGCGGTCGTCCACGACCGCGTCCCGGACGCGGACGAGGTGGTGCTGATCGGCACCATCGGCGCAAGCCCGCTGATCGACCGGCTGATCGCCGAGGGCCGGCTCGACGTGACCGGGATCGCCGGCCGGTGGGAGACCTCCCTCGAGCAGGTGATCGAGGACCCGCTGCCCGGGGTGCGCCGCGCCTTCGTGATCGCCGGCAGTGACCAGCGCGGCACGATCTTCGGCGCGTACGACGTGTCCCGGGAGATCGGCGTCTCCCCCTGGTACTGGTGGGCCGACGTGCCCGTCCCGCACCGGGACGAGCTGTACGTGCTGCCGGGCCGGCACACCCAGGGGACCCCGAAGGTCAAGTACCGGGGCTTCTTCATCAACGACGAGAACCCCGCGCTCGGCACCTGGGCGCCCGCCTACTTCGGCCCCGGGTACGCCCCCGGCCACCCGGGCGGCTTCACCAGCAGGTTCTACGCCAAGGTGTACGAGCTCATGCTCCGGCTCAAGGCCAACTACCTGTGGCCGGCCGTCTGGGGCAGGGCGTTCGCCGAGGACGACCCGGACAACCACCGGGTGGCCGCGGAGTACGGCGTGGTGATCGGCACCTCGCACGAGGCGCCGATGATGCGGGGCATCGAGGAGTGGAACCGGCACGCGGTGCCCGCGCAACGAGACGAGGCCGGGTACATCGTCGTCCCCGGCCACGACCCGTACGACGGCACGGGCGAGTGGAGCTTCCGCCGGAACGGCGAGGCGATAAAGCGGTACTGGGCCGACGGCATCCGCCGGATGCGCGAAGAGGGCTTCGAGGGCGTGGTCACCCTCGGGATGCGCGGCAACGGCGACCTCAGCCTGCCCGACGGCGACGGCATCGACCTGATGGAGAGCATCCTCGCCGCGCAGCGGGAGATCCTCGCCCGGGAGAGCGGCCGGGACGTGACCACGATCCCGCAGGTCTTCACCCTCTATAAGGAGGTCCAGCGGTACTGGGACAAGGGCCTGCGCCCGCCGGACGACGTCACGGTCATCTTCTGCGACGACAACTGGGGCAACCTCCGCAAGGTGCCCGACCCGAAGTTCCCCGCGCGCAGCGGCGGCTACGGGCTGTACTACCACTTCGACTACGTCGGCGACGGCCGCAACTACAAGTGGGTCGACACGGTCAACCTCGCCAACACCTGGGAGCAGCTCCACCTCGCCTACCGGTACGGCATCGACCGGCTCTGGGTGGTGAACGTCGGCGACCTCAAGGGCGAGGAGCTGCCGCTGCAGTTCTTCCTCGACTACGCGTGGGACCCGGACCGCTGGCCGCTGGAGCGGCTCGGTGAGTGGCGGCGGCGGTACGCGGCGCAGAACTTCGGGCCGGAGCACGCGGACGAGATCGCCGAGATCCTCGACCGGTACGGCCGGCTGCAGTCCCGCCGCAAGCCGGAGCTGACCAACCGGCGGATCACCGTGGACCCGGCCAAGGACCTCGCCACCGACCCCGGCGCGGTGGTGTACGACGACGAGGCGAGCCCGTTCCGCCTCACCGCGTACCGGGAGATGGACCGGGTCACCGCTGAGTGGCGGCGGCTCGCCGAGCGGGCCGAGCGGGTCCGCGCCGCGCTGCCGAAGGAGTACGACGACGCGTACTACGAGCTCGTCTACTACCAGGTGAAGGCGACGGCGAACCTGTACGAGCTGCGCCGGGCGCAGTTCCTCAACCGCCACTACGCCGAGCAGGGCCGCGCGGCCGCCAACGACCTCGCCGACCTCGCCGAGGAGCGGTTCGCCGAGGACCAGGCGATGTCGGACTACTACAACAACGAGCTGGCCGGCGGGAAGTGGCGCGGCTTCCAGACCCAGCCGAAGATCGGCTACGGGGACGTGGCCCGGTACGGCCCGGACGCCGGATGGCAGCAGCCCGAGCGGGACAACGAGGCGCTGCCCGACGCGATCTACCCGCCGCTGCGGCGGATCGAGCTCCCCGAGAAGGCCGAGCTCGGGGTGGCCGTCGACGGTTCCGACTCGTGGTGGCCGCACGAGACGTCCCCGGCGACGCTCCCGGTGTTCAGCCCGTACCAGACCCAGCCGCCGCAGTACATCGAGGTGTTCAACCGGGGCACCGTCCCGTTCGAGTACACGATCGAGCCGGCCGTGCCGTGGGTGACCGTGACCCCGGCCGCGGGCCGGGTGGAGAAGGAGGTCCGCGCGGTCGTCGAGGTCGACTGGAGCCGGGCGCCCGTGGGCCGCACCGAGGTGCCCATCACCATCAGTGGGGCGGGTACGACCGTGGAGGTCCTGGCGATCGTCGACAACCCGGCCCTGCCGCGGCGGGAGTTCCGGGGCCACGTGGAGGCGAACGGGTACGTGGCGATCGAGGCCGACCACTACACCCGGGCGGTGAACACCGACGGGATCACCTGGACGCTCATCCCGGGCATCGGCCGGACCGGGAACGGCATGACGCCCTTCCCGGTCACCGCCGGACGCCGGACCCCCGGCGGGGACGGCCCGCGGCTGGAGTACACGGTCACCCTGTTCACCGCCGGCGAGGTCAGGGTCACGGCGTACCTGTCGCCGCGGAACAACGTCTTCGCCACCGACGGCCTGGCGTACGCGATCTCGATCGACGACGCCGAGCCGCAGATCGTGAACATCACCAAGGCCACCGGCGCCGACGACACGGCGATGAACCGCCAGTGGCAGCGGAACACCTCGGACAACATCAACGTGACCACGACCGTCCACACGGTCGGCGCTCCCGGGGTGCACACGCTGAAGTTCTGGATGGTGGACCCGACCGTGGTCGTGCAGCGGCTCGTGGTGGACACCGGCGGCCTGCTCGACAGCTACCTGGGGCCGCCGGAGAGCCTGCGGGTCGCGTCGTAGCCGGCCACGGCGGCCACGGTGACGGCCTCCTCCCGGGGGAGACGATCCCCGGCCGCGGCCTCCACGCCCTCCGCCGACCGGAACGGGCCGCGGCCGGGGAACAGGGCCGGTCCGGTGTATCACCGCACCGGACCGGCCCGCGGCTTCGCCGTACCGCCCGCCGTGGACCTCAGCGATCAGGGCACGGCGAGGTCAGGCGGTCTGGCACCGGGTGCCGTTGAGGGTGAAGTCCGCCGGATCGCCGTTCGACCCGGTCCAGGTGCCCTGGAACCCGAACGACACGGACCCGCCCGGCGGGATGCTCGCGTTGTACGACATGTTCTGCGCGGTCACCGTGGCGCCGCTCTGGGAGATCGTGGCGTTCCAGCCGTTGGTCACCCGCTGGCCGCTGGGGAAGGTGAAGGTCAGGTTCCACCCGTTGATCGCGGACGAGCCGGTGTTGGTGACGGTGACGTCGGCGGTGAACCCGCCCGGCCACTCGTTCTTGCGGTAGGCGACCCGGCACGCGGCGCCGCCGGGCGGCGGGCTCGCCGGCGGCGAGGTGGTGACCGGCGGGCTCGGCTCGGTGGGATCGGAGCCGCCGACGCTGTAGGAGAACTCGTTCACGGTGAGCCCGGTGCCGCCGACCCACGGCTCGAACCCGGCCTGCACGCTGGTGAGGTACCACGACCGCTGGGCGTACCCGCGGCGCACCGCGTCATCGAAGAACTCGCGCACCGCGAAGCTGATCGAGTCGACCGGGGTGGTGCGCACGTACGAGATGACGTTCCAGCCGGTGTTGCCGTACCAGACCTCCCAGGTGGCGCCGGCGAGGTTCACCGTGTCGACCCGGGAGCCGATCGGCTGGATCGAGCCGACCCGGTTGAGCCAGACCATGATCTCGGCGCCGGTGTTCTGCCCGTCGGTGCGCGGGGTCGGGTCGAACCACAGGTCGTACGAGGCGTTGTAGACCCCCGAGCTCGGGTAGGTCATCCGCACGCTGGTCCGGATGGTGTCGAACAGGCTGTCGGTCGCCCGCATGGGGAGCCGGCTCCCGGAGGAGCAGGTGCCGTAGTGGCAGCCGGCGAAGACGGACGGGTACGCGCCGGGTGCCCCGTTGGTGGGCTTGTTGTGGTTCGCCTGGCTCACCGTGAAGCCGGTGTCGGTCACGGTGATGCACTGCTGGATGTCGCTGCCCCAGTTGTTGTTCTGGACGACGTACTTGCCGCCTTGGATGGTGGTGGTGCCCCACTTCTCGCAGATCACGGTGTCCGCCTGCGCCGCCGAGGTGGCGATGACGAGCGAGGCGGCGACCGAGCCGAGCACGGTCAGCCCGGCGAGGAACCGTCGCATGCTCATGGCATGGACCATGACAGGGGCCGCGGCGGGGCGCATGGGTCGATTCCCGTCATGCCCGGCACGACCGTCGTGACCAGGGGGAACAGCGCGTCATCAGGTGAATCTTTCAGGGGTGCGCGCCGATTGACCCGTTGCCGGTGATTCGCCGGACCGTTCCGGCCTTCGGGTGGCCGGCGGCGGGATTCCGATGCGCCGGATCCGTGGCCCGGATCCCTTATGGCGTCCGAATGGAATTCGTTTCGGTACGGATTTCTCCCCGGGCCAGGGCCGGTGGGCGGATCAATTCCGGGCGGGCTCCGGGATGGCGGCGGCCGAGTCGAAAACCGGGAAGAGCCGGTTGAGATTGGTCCACTGCAGGATCCGCTTGACCTGGCCGCGCGGGCCGATGAGCGCCAGGTCGCCGTTCTTCTCCCGCAGCTTGTTGAGCAGGCGGACGAGCATGCCGAGGCCGGTGGTGTCGATGAAGTTCACCGCGGTGAGGTCGACGGCGAGCCAGGGGCCGTGGGCCGCGATCGCCGTGAGCACGGGACGGCGCAGCTCGTCCACCGCGTAGAGGTCCAGCTCACCGCGCAGGCTCAGCACCGTCCACTGAGTAGAGCCGGGCGTGTGTATGGTCCACGTCACCACCGTGCTCTCCCTGTCGTCTCGCCCTGGTCGCGGTCGATGGCTCGCCTCCCCCGAGGCCGTCCGAAATGCACTTAGTGGGACGAACTATTCAGCCAATTGTCAACGCGCGACAAGTTTTCTTCCATCGAGGGTAACAGTGTTTACCCTCGGTAGCGCGCATTGCAGGTGACCGGCAGCGGTCATTCCGTACGTAATTCGCCGTCGAATATTCGGCGGTGCACTTCGGGCATTCGCCCGCCGATCGCGCGCCGGGTCCGGAGCCCTGGACCGGTGTGCCCCGGCACGCCGTGATGGCGCATCGTCCCAGGCCGCGGCCGGTTCGAGCCGGCGCAGGCCCTACCCGGTGGCCCCGGAGCCAAGCGGAGGGTGGCCGCAAAGGCAGCGCCGCCGTGAGCGGGGGTGGGGACCGTGGGCCGCTCGGGCCGCGGGGACGGCCGTCCGCCGGTCACAAGTGAGCGTCGATACCCCGGGGATGTGTGGTGACCATGGGATTCGCGATAGCTTGTGGGCCATGCGCAGCCGATGGATCGGACCAGACGGTTATGAGATCGTGCCGGCCCGCATCGGCGGCAGGCAGGTCCTCCGCGTCCAGCGGTACGGCGACTTCGTCGCCGACTGCCTGTCCGTGGAGGAGGTGGCCCAGTATGTTGATCTGGCCGACCTGTGTGAGGTGATCCCGCTCCCGGTCCGGCGCGACGACACGCAGACCGCGGTCCGGTAGCCGGCACCGCCGCACGGCGTAACCCCCTCCGCGCCGGGCAACGAGACCACTGAGGGGGAACGATGCGCCTGCCGCTCACCGCGTGCCTGATGTACCGGGCGACGCTGGCCGTGTCGATGCTCGGTCTCGGTCTGACCGCCTGCGCCTCTCACCGGGAGACCCCCACGACCGCCCGGCCGCAGGTCTACGTGCTCAACTTCTACGGCGCCGAGGAGGGCCGGGCCGAACAGCGCCCGCGCGATCTGGTGCTCTCCGAGTTCACCACGATCAACGCGGTGACCTGGCAGAGCTGGGGGCCCACCCGGGCCGTCGGGCGGGGCAAGCTCTCCGGGATGTGGTGCCTGCCCGAGTGCGGGGACGCTCCGTACGACGCCACGGTGACCCTCGGCGCGGTCGTTCCGGTGCGCGGGAAGGGCTATTTCAGCAGGTACGCGGTGACGGCGCGGCTCCCGGACGATCAGCGGAAACGGGCGGACCTGACCGGGCGGCTGCCCATCCCCGGCGAGTGAGGAAAAGTCCCCGATTCGATTTCGCATCCGCCCCGGAGGGTGTGTATCGTATGTGGTGTCCACCGCGGACACCGCGGATGCGACAGGCCCCTATAGCTCAGTCGGCAGAGCGTCTCCATGGTAAGGAGAAGGTCAACGGTTCGATTCCGTTTGGGGGCTCTGGGCGAAGTCCTATCCGGGCGGGAGAGCTCGGATGGGGCTTTTGGCGTGGCAGGGATCTCCCCCTGGGTCCCGATCACGCAGACCGGTGCGATACGCGAACGCCGGTACCGATCGGGTATCCTGAGCACGCCGGTCCCTGTCATACCGGTCAAGGCGGAGTAGCTCAGTCGGCAGAGCAAGCGGCTCATAATCGCTGTGTCGCCGGTTCAAGTCCGGCCTCCGCTACTATCCACGCCGGGCCACCGCGAGACCGCGGTCCCGGCCTGGTTTGTGTCCGTAGTTCCCAGACCGAGAAAGGCACTCCCACGTGGCTTCCACCGACGTTAGGCCGAAGATCACGCTGGCCTGCCAGGAGTGCAAGCACCGCAACTACATCACGCGGAAGAACCGTCGGAACGACCCCGACCGGCTCGAGCTGAAGAAGTACTGCCCCAACTGCAAGACCCACCGCGTGCACCGCGAGACTCGCTGATCACGGGGTCGCGAACTCGCGCTTGCGGTTCCACGATCGTGTGCCACGATGGACCGGCGTTCCTGGGCGGGAGCGCCGGTTAGTCGTTTCTGGGCACGTTCGAGCGGCTTCTTCCGGTCCGGTTGAGCGGGCCGGCGCGCCATGGACGCCTTCCGGCCTCGCTTCGCGGCTCGGCCTCGCGTCGCGCCCCCACACGGCGGCCGATGGTCCCCGGGTACGGCGACCGCACCGCCGCCGGCTTCGGGGAGGGGATGCACCGGGAACCTGACCGGCGGGCCTCCGGGGGTCATGGGAACCCGGGACGCCCGGCGCTGCGGGACACCGCCCGGCCGCGGGTGCTGTTACCGTCGGCTCGACAGCTGTTCAGCCGCGAAGGAGCACGGCCTGATGGCGTTGAACCGTGATTTCATCGGGCGGTCCGGCAAGTCCTCCGCCCCTTACGAGGTCAGCCGCGTCAAGATCAAAGAGTTCGCCGAGGCGATCGGCGACATGAACCCGATCTACCACGACCGGGAGGCCGCCATCGCGGCCGGGCACCCGGACGTGGTCGCGCCGCCGACCTTCCCGATCGTGTTCAGCCTCGCGGAGGCGGGCAAGGTGCTCAGCGACCCCGAGCTCGGGCTGAACTACGCCATGGTCGTCCACGGTGAGCAGCGGTTCGAGTACGACCGCCCGATCTACGCGGGGGACCGGCTGCTCACCACCACCACGATCACCGAGATCCGCAGCGTCGGCCGGAACGAGTTCGTGACCCTGCGGAGCGACATCACCACGGTCGACGGGGAGCCGGTCTGCCGGGCCTACTGCATGCTGGTCGAGCGCGAGGGGGCGGCCTGACGATGACTGCCAAGGTCAAGTACGACGAGGTCGAGGTCGGCCAGGAGATCCCGGCCGCCGGCTACCGGGTCCGCCGGCTGGACCTGGTCAAGTACGCCGGCGCGTCGGGCGACTTCAACCCGATCCACTGGAACGAGCGCTACGCCAAGTCGGTCGGCCTCCCCGACGTCATCGCGCACGGCATGTACACCATGGCCCAGGGCGGCCGGTTCCTCACCGACTGGGCGGGCGACCCGGCGGCCGTGGTGGAGTACGGCGTCCGGTTCTCCTCCATGGTCGTGGTCCCCGATGACGAGGAGGGCGCGACCGTCACGGTGAGCGGGCGGATCGAGGAGAAGCTGCCGGACAACCGGGTCGTGGTGGCGCTCACCGCCACGTCGAACGGGAGCCGGGTGCTGTCCAAGGCGCGGGCCGTGGTCCGGCTCGCCTGACCGGCGGCTCACTATCCTGATCGCCCGGGACCGCCGAGGCGGCCGGTCCCGCGAGACGACCGACGAGGGGACGCATGACCGACCGGTTGGCAGGGGTACGGCTCGCGCCGTACACGACGTTGCGGGTGGGCGGCCCGGCCCGGGCGTTCGCGGAGGCCGGCTCGGCCGAGGAGCTCATCGGGCTGGTCGCCGGCGCCGACCGGGACGGCGAGCCGGTGCTGGTGCTCGGCGGCGGGAGCAACCTCGTCGTGGCCGACGAGGGGTTCGCCGGGCTGGTCGTCCGCGTGCGCAGCCGGGGCGTGGCCGTCTCGGCCGAGGGCGAGCGCGTGGTGGTGACCGCCGAGGCCGGGGAGGATTGGGACGCGCTGGTCGCCCGGTGCGTGGCCGAGGGCCTGGCCGGCATCGAGTGCCTCTCCGGCATCCCCGGCCTGGCCGGGGCCACCCCGATCCAGAACGTCGGCGCGTACGGCCAGGAGGTCGCCCAGACGATCACCTCGGTCCGGGTGTACGACCGGCGGGCCGGGGCGACCACCGTGCTCACCCCGGAGGAGTGCCGGTTCGGGTACCGGCACAGCCTGTTCAAGGAGGATCCGGGCCGGTACGTCGTGCTGAGCGTGAGCTACGCGCTCACCCGGTCCCCGCTCTCAACGCCCATCGCCTACCGGGAGCTCGCCGCCGCGCTCGGCGTGGAGCAGGGGGAGCGCGCGCCGCTCGCCGAGGTCCGCGCCGCGGTGCTCGAGCTGCGGCGGCGCAAGGGCATGGTCCTCGACCCCGGGGACCCGGACACCCGGAGCGCCGGGTCGTTCTTCACCAACCCGATCCTCACCCGCGAGCAGGCGGCCGAGCTTGAGCTGCGCGCCCCGGGCTTCCCGCGGTGGGACATGCCGGACGGGACGGTGAAGGTCCCGGCCGCGTGGCTGATCGAGAACGCGGGGTTCCCCAAGGGCTACGCGCGGGGCCGGGCGCGGATCTCCACCAAGCACACGCTCGCCATCACCAACCCGTCGGGCGAGGCCACGGCGCGCGAGGTGCTCGCGCTCGCCCGGGAGATCCGGGCCGGCGTGCAGGAGAAGTTCGGGGTGGAGCTCGTCAACGAGCCGGTGATGGTCGGGATTTCGCTGTGAACGTAACCGCCCGACCGGGCCGTGCGGGCCGGTAAGGTAGTTGAAGCCCGAAGGGGAGTAGTCCGGAATTCACCGATCGACATACTGGCCTGAGCCCAGAGGGGTTCCGGCCCGGTCGTGAAGCCCATGTGGCGGACGAGACCTTCGGCCCGACAGCCGTACGTTCGTGCTGCCGGGCCGGAAGTCCGACCGCCTCAGGGCGCGGGGAACGGCCCGGCAGACGCCCGAGTCGAAAGGCGTCTCGCGTGCAGGCCTTCTGGACCTCTCTGGCAGTGATCTTCGTGGCCGAGCTGGGCGACAAGAGCCAGCTCATGGCCATGACCTTCGCGACCCGGTTCAGGGCACTCACCGTTCTCACCGGCATCACCCTCGCCACGCTCCTCGTCCACCTGGTGAGCGTCGTGTTCGGCCGCGCGGTCGGCGACGCGCTCCCCGAGGGCCTCATCTCGGTCATCGCGGGGCTCGCGTTCCTCGGCTTCGCCCTGTGGACGCTCCGCGGGGACGAGCTCAGCGAGGAGGAGAAGAGCAAGGCGGCCACCGTGACCCGCAACGCCCTGATCGCGGTCACCGTGGCGTTCTTCCTCAGCGAGCTCGGCGACAAGACCATGCTCGCCACCATCACGCTCGCCACCCAGCACGGCTGGTTCGGCACCTGGATCGGCTCGACGCTCGGCATGGTCGCCGCGGACGCCGTCGCCATCCTCGTCGGCCGCTACCTCGGCACCGCCCTCCCCGAGAAGTGGATCAAGTACGGCGCGGCCGCGGCGTTCGCGGTGTTCGGGGTGCTGCTGCTGATCGGGTAGCCCGCCCTCCGGCCGATGGCGGCGAGGAGACGGGCCGAGAACGGCGAGGAGACAGCCGTCCCGCCGGCCTCTCGAGCAGAGCGCCGCGGGGCGCGTCAGTCGAGCAGTGAGAGCCGATGGGCCGCGGCCGCCGCCTCGCCCCGGGTGGCGGCGCCCAGCTTGGCGAGGATGTTCGAGACGTGCACGCTCACCGTCTTGGCGGAGATGAACAGCTCCGCGGCGATCTCCCGGTTCGTCCGGCCGGCCGCCACCAGCCGGAGCACCTCCCGCTCCCGCGGGGTCAGCGCAACGCCCCCCGCGCTCCCCGCGCCGGCCGTCCCCGGGCCCGCGCTTCCCGCGCGGGCCGTCCCCGGGCGGCCGAGCGGGATCTGGTGGCGGCGGGCGAGGGTCTCGATCCGGGCGGCCAGCGGGGCGGCGCCGAGCTGGGTGGCGATCGGGTGGGCCTCGCGCAACCGCACGGCCACCCCCTCCCGGTCCCCCGACGCCACCACGGTCTGGGCGGCGTGCACCAGGGCCAGCGCCCGCTCGTACGGGCGGTTGAGCCTCCGCCACATCTCGGCCGCCGTGTCGAACGACCCGCGGGCCACGTGCCGGTACGCCTCGCAGACCGGCCCGTGACCCTCCACGGGCCGGTCTCCGTAGCTCAGCTCCGCCACCCTGGCGCGCAGCGCGGCGGCCCGCTCGGGGGCGACCGCGGCGGCGGCCTCGCAGGCGTACCTGATCGTCGCGGAGAGCCGCCACGCCAGCAGGGGTTTGTTCCGCAGCGGGGCGTCGAACAGCCGCTCGGCCACCTCGATGGCGCGCAGCGGCTCGCCCATGAGCAGGTGCCAGCAGATCAGCAGGCGCGTGTTGTTCGCCAGCTCCTGGACCCCCTCCGCCTGCACGTCGGTCAGCGCGCGCAGCTCCGCGAGGCCGGCCCGGGCGACGTCCTGCTCGCCGCGGGCGATCGCGATGTCGGTCCGCACCCGGAGGCAGTGCGCCCGCACCCGGGGCGCCGGGTCCATCGCCAGGGCGCGCTCGACCACCTCGACCGCCTCGTCCCACCGCCCGAGCGAGACCAGGGCCTCGGCGCGGTTGTTCGCGATGAACACTCCCTGGTGGCGGTACCGGCCGTACTGCCGGGCGAGCCGCTCGCCCTCGTCGGCGAGCGCCACCGCCTCCTCCGACCGGCCCAGGTTGTCGAGCGTGTCGATCTTGTTGGCGAGCGCGCGCAGCACGACGAGCGGGAAGTTCAGCCGCTTGCCCAGGCTGATCGCCCGATCGTCGAGCACGCGGGCCTGTTCCAGGTCCCCGGCGAGCCAGTGGCCGAGGGAGAGGTTCAGCACCAGGTCGGCCTCGTTGCGCTCATCGCCCTTCCGGCGGGCGATCTCGAGGGCCTCCTGGGTCGCCTTCGTCCCCTCGGTCACCTGGCCGTTGAGCAGGAGCACGTAGCCGAGCCGGAGCAGGACCGTGGTCCGCGTGTCGCTCGGCTCGGGGACGAGCCGTTCGGCGCGCCGGAGATCGTCGAGCGCGCCGGGCCGCCCCCGCTGGAAGTTGATGTTCGCCCGGCGTACCAGCAGCTCGGCCACCCGCTCCGGCGCGGTCTTCTCGTCGAGCTCGGCGAGCGCCGCCTTCACGTACCGCAGCCCGCGCTCCATGTCGCCGGAGACGAAGGCCGCCTCCGCGGCACGTTCCAGCACGCCGACGTGGTCGGCCCCGATCCGCTCGGCCGCGTCCGGGACCTTGTCCCAGAGGGCGAGCACCCGGTCGAGGAACTGGGCCTGCTCGGTGTACGCGAAGGACCGGTGCGCCGCCTCGGCCGCCTCCCAGGCGGAGATGAGCGCCCACAGGTCGTTCCGGGCGGCGTACCAGTGGTGGGCGATCTCGAAGGCGGCGCGGCCCGGCGGGACGAGCGCGTGGTCGTTGCCGATCTCCTCCGCGTACCGCGCGTGCAGCCGGGCGTGCTCCCCGGGGAGCAGCTCGTCGTGGACGGCCTCGCGGATGAGCGCGTGCCGGAAGGCGTACGCCCGCCCGTCGGCGACCTGGAGGACGTTGGCGGCGATGGCGGGGCGGAGCGCGTCCTCCAGCTCGGCGTCGGAGAGGCCGCTCACCGCGGCGAGCAGGTCGTGGCCGACCCGGACCCCGCCGGCCGCGGCGATCCGGAGCACCTGCTGGGTCCGCTCGGGCAGCCGATCCACCGGGCGGAGGATGAGGTCGTGGAGCGATTCGGGGACGGCGCAGTCCTCCCCGGCCTCGAGCAGGGCCTCGACGAAGAGCGGGATCCCGCCGGATCGTTCGAAGATCGTGGTGACCCGGTCGTACTCCGGGGTGGTGCCGAGGATGCCCGCCACCTGCAGGGCGACCTCGTGCCGGGTGAACCGGGGGAGCTCGATCCGGACCACGCTGCCGAGCCGGCCGAGCTCGGCGAGGACCGGGCGCAGCGGGTGCGTCCGGTGGAGCTCGTCGGACCGGTAGGTCAGGACCATGAGGACCGGCGCGGCGGTGAGGTTGCGGCTGAGGAACGCGATGAGGTCCCGGCTCGACCGGTCGGCCCAGTGGACGTCCTCGATCGCCAGGAGCACCGGCCGCCGCTCGGCCAGCCGTTCGACGAGGATGAGGATCAGCTCGAAGAGCCGGATGCGGGCCGACTCGGTGTCGCCGTCCGCGTTCGGCTCCCCGAACTCGGGGAGGAGCCGGGCGAGGTCGCGCGCGGCGCCGTCCGGGAGCAGGGCGGTCACCTCGGCCGCGCTCAGCTCGCGCACGAGCTGCCGCAGCACCGCGATGAACGGGGCGTAGGCGAGGCCTTCGGCCGAGAGCTCCACGCAGCCGCCGATGAGCACATGGGCGCCGTCCAGCCCGGCCTCTTCGGCGAACCGGGCGAGCAGCCGGGTCTTGCCCACGCCGGCCTCGCCGCCGATCAGCACGGTGGTGGTCGCCCGCTTGCGTGCCTGGTCGAACGCGTCACGGAGGCTCTCCAGCTCCGCATCCCGTCCCACGAATGCTGGGCTCACCGGTCGGCGCGTCATGGGGACAAGCATCTCACGCCCGTCCGACAGAATTCGCGCGCATTTTCGATATCCGCGGCCTGACCTGCGGCAACGCCACCCGGGACGCGCGCGGGTCACGGAGGCCGTCCGGCCCGGCCGGGAGGGAGGAACCGGCCGGGCGCCGTGGACCGGGTCATGACCACTGCCGTCCGCGCAGCGCGATGCGCGGCGCGCGCCGCCGCCCGACCGGTTCGGCCTCCTCGTCCTCGTTCCGCTTGCGGGACCTCCGCGCCTTGCGGGCGCGGGCCTCGCCGAGCGCCTCATCCCGGAGCTCGTCCATGTGCATGAGCACGAGCTGGTACTGAAGCTCGGGAAACATGTGAAATCCTTCCTGTCCGTCGCTTGGGGTGCGCTTTTCCGTGGGGCGGGCCCGCGTTCCCCACGGAATCCAGCGTCCGGCTAAGGAGGCCACCGCCACATCGGGCAAATGCCGTAACTTCGGCCCATTCCGGGTCGGCCGATGGGCTTAGGACCCGCCCTAAGGAGGACGGACCGGCCCCGTGCGGCCTAAGGCGGCGGCGGTCCGGCCTCAGGCACCCGGCGGCGGCTCGGCGTCCCGGATCCCGCGGCGGGCAGGGCGGTGGACACGCCCGCGGAGGACGCGGTCCGCGTCCGCGGCCCCCGCACCGACTCCGGCGCGGTGGACACGTCCCGAAGGGGTACGCGCCGTGGGAGACACCCCCGCCGGCGGGCCTCCGCCACGCGGCGGCGGTCCGGCGTCCGTTACGGGCCGGCAGGGGCGCAGATCCGCAGTCGGCGGACGGGACGTCCGATACCCCTGGAGCGGGCGGGTTTGGACACGCCCCTCCGGGTCGGCAATGCTGGTTGCGTGTCAACCATGACTGCTCCGCTTGCGGAGGTCGCCGCATCCAACGCGTCCCTGCGGGCGTTCCTGCACGGCCTGCCCGGCGTGGACCGGGTGGGCGCGGAGGCCAGGGCCGCGATGCTCGGCACGCGATCGATCAAGACCACGGCGAAGAAGCACGCCATCGACCTCGCCATCCGCATGCTCGACCTCACCACGCTCGAGGGCGCGGACACCCCGGGCAAGGTGCGGGCGATGTGCGCGAAGGCGGTACGGCCCGACCCCTCCGACCCGGACGCCCCCTCCGTCGCCGCCGTCTGCGTCTACCCGGACCTGGTCCCGGTGGCCGTGGCGGCGCTGCAGGGCACGGGGGTGAAGGTGGCCTCGGTCGCAACGGCGTTTCCGAGCGGGCGATCCTCGCTCAATGTGAAGGTGGCGGAGACCGAGTACGCGGTCGCCGCCGGCGCGTCCGAAGTGGACATGGTGATCGACCGGGGCGCCTTCCTCGCCGGCGACTACCTCAAGGTGTACGAGGAGATCGCGGCGGTGAAGGCGGCGTGCGCCGGACGCGCGCACCTGAAGGTGATCCTGGAGACCGGCGAGCTCGCCACGTACGACAACGTCCGGCGGGCCTCCTGGCTCGCCATGCTCGCCGGGGCGGACTTCATCAAGACCTCGACCGGCAAGGTGTCGCCGGCCGCCACGCCCGCCGTGACCCTGATCATGCTGGAGGCGGTGCGCGGCTACCTGAAGGCCACCGGGCGCCGGGTCGGGGTGAAGCCGGCGGGTGGCATCCGGACCACCAAGGACGCCATCAAGTACCTCGTGCTGGTGAACGAGACCGCCGGCCCCGACTGGCTCGACCCCGAGTGGTTCCGGCTGGGCGCCTCGTCGCTCCTGAACGATCTGCTGATGCAGCGCCAGAAGCTGGCCACCGGCCGGTACGCAGGCCCCGACTACTTCACCCTGGACTGACGCCATGTTCGAGTACGCGCCCGCGCCCGAATCGCGGGACATCGTCGATATCCAGCCGTCGTACGGCTTGTTCATCAACGGGGAGTGGGTCGAACCCCACTCCGAGGAGCGGCACCCGACCGTCAACCCGGCCACCGAGGAGCCGCTGTCCGAGATCGCCTGGGCGGACGAGGCCGACGTGGACCGGGCGGTCGAGACCGCGCGCAAGGCGTTCGTCACCTGGTCGGCGATGCGCGGCGCCGAACGGGCGAAGTACCTCTTCCGGATCGCCCGGATCATCCAGGAACGAGCGCGCGAGCTCGCCGTGCTGGAGACCCTCGACAACGGCAAGCCGATCCGCGAGTCGCGCGACGTGGACCTGCCGCTGGTCGCAGCCCACTTCTTCTACTACGCGGGCTGGGCGGACAAGCTCGCCTACGCCGGGCTCGGCCGGCCCGGGAGGGAGCCCCGGCCCATCGGCGTGGCCGGGCAGGTGATCCCATGGAACTTCCCGCTGCTCATGCTGGCGTGGAAGGTCGCCCCCGCGCTCGCCTGCGGCAACACGGTCGTGCTCAAGCCCGCCGAGACCACCCCGCTCACCGCGCTCGCCTTCGCCGACATCTGCCGGCAGGCCGACCTGCCCCCCGGCGTGGTCAACATCGTCACCGGTGCCGGGGAGACCGGAGCGGCGCTGGTGCGCCACCCCGGCGTGGACAAGGTCGCGTTCACCGGCTCGACCGAGATCGGCAAGCTCATCGCCAAGGCCGTGGCGGGGACGGGCAAGCGGCTCACCCTGGAGCTCGGGGGCAAGGCCGCCAACATCGTGTTCGACGACGCGCCCATCGACCAGGCGGTCGAGGGGATCGTCAACGGCATCTTCTTCAACCAGGGCCACGTGTGCTGCGCGGGGTCCCGGCTGCTCGTCCAGGAGTCGATCGCCGATGAGCTGATCGAGGCGCTCAAGCGGCGGATCGCCCTGCTCCGGGTCGGCGACCCGCTCGACAAGAACACCGACATCGGCGCGATCAACTCGGCCGAGCAGCTCGCCAAGATCCGTGAGCTCGCCGAGTCCGGGGAGGCGGAGGGCGCCGAGCGGTGGTCGCCGCCGTGCACGCTCCCGGACCGGGGGTACTGGTTCCCGCCGACGGTGTTCACCAACGTGGCGCAGTCGCACCGCATCGCGCGGGAGGAGATCTTCGGCCCGGTGCTCTCCGTGCTCACGTTCCGCACCCCCGCCGAGGCGGTGGAGAAGGCGAACAACACGCCGTACGGCCTCTCCGCTGGGGTGTGGACGGAGAAGGGCTCGCTCATGCTGTGGATGGCGTCCCGGCTCCGCGCCGGGGTGGTCTGGTCGAACACGTACAACCGGTTCGACCCGGCGTCGCCGTTCGGCGGGTACAAGGAGTCGGGTTACGGCCGCGAAGGTGGTCGGCACGGTCTGGAGGAGTACCTTGCGTTGTGATGATCCCCGTCGCCGCCGCCTGATCCGCGGCGGGGGCGGCGTCACTTTCCCGCGCGTCCATCGCTACCCCCGGCTCGCGGTGTGGCGCGGCCGGTACGCCCACCGGGGCGGGGTCTGCCGGTGCGGCCACACCGACCGTCCCGCGCGTCCGCTGCAGATTGGAACCTTCGATGACTGAGCGCCTGGCGGTACGGAAGACGTACAAGCTGTTCATCGGCGGGGCGTTCCCGCGTTCGGAGAGCGGAAGGTCGTACGTGGTGCACTCCTCCTCCGGTGAGTTCCTGGCGAACGCGGCGAAGGCCTCGCGCAAGGACGCCCGGGACGCGGTGGTGGCCGCCCGGAAGGCGTTCCCCGGCTGGTGGGGCGCGACGCCGTACAACCGGGGGCAGATCATCTACCGCGCCGCCGAGATGCTCGAGGGCCGCCGGGCGCAGTTCGCCGCGGAGACGGCCGCCCTCGAGGGGATCGACCTCGAGCGGGCCGGGGAGCTGGTGGACGCCGCGGTGGACCGGCTCGTCTGGTACGCGGGCTGGTCGGACAAGATCGCCGCGGTGCTCGGCTCGGCCAACCCGGTCGCCGGGCCGTACTTCAACCTGTCGTCGCCGGAGCCGGCCGGGGTGGTCGCCGTGATCGCCCCGCAGACGGCGTCGCTCCTCGCGCTGGTGAGCGTGATCGCCCCGGTGATCGTGACCGGCAACACCTGCGTGGTGGTCGCCGCGGAGCGGGCCCCGCTGCCGGCGATCACCTTCGCCGAGGTGCTCGCCACCTCCGACCTGCCGGGCGGGGTGGTGAACATCCTCACCGGCTCCACGGAGGAGCTCGCCCCCTGGCTCGCCGGGCACATGGACGTGAACGCCATCGACCTCACCGGGGCCGGGCCGGAGCTCGCGGTCCGCTGTGAGGAGCTCGCGGCCGAGAACCTCAAGCGGGTGCTGCGCCCGCCGGCCACGCCGATCGACTGGTCGGCCGATCCGGGGATCGAGCGCATGGCCGCCTTCCTCGAGATCAAGACCGTGTGGCACCCGATGGGCGCCTGACGTGCCCCGGCGGTGGGCGTCCGGGCCTGCCGTGGCCGCCCGCGCCGGCGGAGGGCGTCCGTACCCGCGCCGATGAGCGCCGGACCCGTTCCAGGGGTGGGCGCCCTGGGTCTGCGGCCGCCGCGCGCGTGATCCAGGCCGCCGGAACCCGCCGCCGGGCGGTGCCGGGCCGATCCCGGGCCGGTGGGCCCCGCTCACCGGCCCCGGCCGGTCACCGCCCCTCGAGCGCGTCGAGGGCGATCGCCATGGCGATGACGAGCCGCCGGTCCAGGCGCGGGTCGCGGACGTTGATCAGGTAGGTGTCCCGGATGCCCCACCGGCTGTCGACGGAGAACGCGATCGACGCGCCGATGCTGAAGTCGAAGTGGTACGGCAGCCAGGAGAGCGCGTCCACGAAGCGCCGCAGCACCGCCACGACCGGGTTGCGCTCCTGCCCGGTGAGCGTGGGCAGGCCCGGCTGCTGCAGGTGCCAGGTGGAGCGGAGCAGGGAGCGCATCCCGCGCTTCCAGAACTTCCCGATCGGCTTCCCGGCCTCGTCCACCACGTCGTACTCGCCGGCGAAGTCGACGACGGTGCGCGCCTTGAAGCCGGTGAGGACCCGCGAGCGCGACTCGTCGGTGTAGACGGTCACCTGCTCCTTGAGGGCGAGCCGTTTCTGCTCGGCGAACGCGACCACGGGCCCGGGCGTGCCGTCCGGCTCGGCGAGGTGGACCGTGTACTGATTCACCATCACGGTGATCTTCTGGCGCAGTAGCAGCCGGGTCTGCTCCTGAAGTGCAGCGAGCTCCATGCGTGACTCCGTCGGGGAATTCAGCCGTCACCCTATATGCCCGGAAAGGCGACGAAGATCACTGTTGGTGGCCCCTGATCCGGGATCACCGGGCATCCCTGATCCGGAAATCAGGGTCATCTCAGGGTCACCGCAGGAACGGCCCGCGCCCCACCCCTCGTTGACCTGGGTGAACGTCCACACCGGCCGGTGGTGAAGGGGGTTTCCGTGGTGTACCGGTCGAGAGAGCACAAGATCATCGCGGGGGTGTGCGGCGGCATCGCGGAGCGCTTCGGCATGAGGCCGACCACGGTCCGGCTGCTCTTCCTCCTCTCCTGCATCCTCCCCGGGCCGCAGTTCGTCATCTACCTGCTCCTGTGGATCCTGCTGCCGAAGGCCCCGCCCACGTACGCTCCGCCGTACCACGGCCGCCACTGGTGACCGGGCGCCGCTGATCGGGGTGCCGGGGCCGCTTGACCGGGGGGGTGCCGGGGGCAGGGCCGCGCCGTATCCTCGACACGCCGCCATATCCTCGACAGGCGAAGAGGTGACGCGATGTTCCAGCCAAGGCCCCTGGCGCTCATCCAGGACGATCTGGTCGAGTACGAGAAGGCCATGGAGCGCATGGCCGCCATGGTCGAGGAGCGGCAGAAGGACGAGCGGCCCGACACGCTCTGGCTCCTCAGCCACCCCCCGGTGTTCACCGTGGGCAAGCGGACCCGGGCCGAGCACCTGCCCGACCCGTCGTTCGGCATCCCCGTGGTGCCGACGAACCGGGGCGGGCAGCTCACCTATCACGGCCCGGGCCAGCTCGTCGGCTACCTGATCGTCCGGCTCCGGCCGGGGGAGGGCATCGTCGACTACATCCGCGAGGTCGAGCTCCGGCTGGTCGAGGCCCTCCGCAGGCTCGGCGTGCCGGCCGAGCGGCGGGACACGCCCCCGGGCTCCGAGCTGCTCACCGGGGTGTGGACCACGAACACCAACCGGAAGATCGTCTCGATCGGCATGCGCTCCAGCCGCTCGGTCACCAGCCACGGTTTCGCCCTCAACGTGGACGGCGACCTCACCCCGTGGACCCTCGCCGTGCCGTGCGGCATGCCCGACGTGGAGATGACCTCCATCCTCCGGGAGCTCGGCCACGCCTCGATGGAGGAGACCCGCCGGGTGGTCGCCGAGGTGTTCGAGGCCTCCTGATCGCGCCCGCCCCGGGGACGTGACCGGCCGCCCAGGCCGGGTAGGGAGGACGGTGAACCCCGGCCGCCGGCCGCGGCCGCCGAGGAGGGAAGGGGCATGCCGATCCTCGTCGGAACCTCGGGATGGCAGTACGACTCCTGGTCCGGGCTGCTCTATCCCGGCGTGCCCCGGCGGCTGTGGCTGGAGCGGTACGCCGAGGCGTTCGCCACGGTCGAGAACAACAACGCCTTCTACCGGCTGCCGAAGCGGGAGACGTTCGAGGCGTGGCGGGAGCGGACGCCCGCCGACTTCGTGATGGCGGTGAAGGCGAGCCGGTTCCTCACCCACATCAAGCGGCTCAAGGACCCGGAGGAGCCGGTCGACCGGCTGATGGGGGTGGCGGCCGGCCTCGGCGGCAAGCTCGGCCCGATCCTGCTTCAGCTCCCGCCCACCCTCGAGGCCGAGCCCGAGCGGCTCCGGCGCTGCCTCGCCCGGTTCCCGGACGGCGTCCGGATCGCGGTCGAGCCCCGGCATGCGTCGTGGTGGAGCGGCGAGGTCCGGGACCTGCTCACCGGGTACGGCGCCGCGCTCTGCTGGGCCGACCGGCTCGGGCGGCCGGTGGGCCCGCTGTGGCGCACCACGGACTGGGTCTACCTGCGCTGCCACGAGGGGGCGGGCCGCGGCTGGCCGCACTACGGGGAGCGGGCGCTCCGCTCGTGGGTCGACCGGCTCGGCGGCGTCGCCGACGCGTACGTGTACTTCAACAACGACCCCGGCGGGGCCGCGGTGCGGAACGCGATCGACTTCGCCGGGTACGCCCGGGCCGCCGGGTACGCGGTGACCCGGGCGAGACTGCCGGAACGACCGCCGGCGGCGAGCCCGGTCTGACCCTCGGCGGCCGCGCCGCCACGGGCGTTCCGGCTCGGTCAGGGGCCGGCCTGCCGTACCCTCTGCCTGGGACATCCCCGCGGGCTGCCCGTGGGACATCCCCGCGGGCCGTACCGTGCGGGTGAGCCGGGCGTGCGGGACCAGAGTGCTGACCGTCGCGCGCGAACGGGCGCTGACCGCCGCGGGAGGCCGGGGTGCCGACCGCCGTGCGGGCCCGCGCCGCGCCCGGGCGGGACGAGCGCCGCCGGGAACACGGCAAAGAGAATGAATTTGACAATCATTTTCATTTGCCGGAGGATGGCGTCAGATGTCCCGTATGGCCCTTCTCAGCCCTCCGGCCTAAGGAACCACCGTGCTGTCGCTCATCTCCCGGTCGCTGTGCATCGCCCTGCTCGTCCTGACCGCCGTGGCCTGCGGCGGCGCGAGCGGGCCGCCGTCCGCCGACGGATCGCGGCTGAACGTGGTGGCCACCACCACCCAGGTCGCCGACTTCGCGGCGAACATCGGCGGGGACAAGGTGCGGGTGCACGGGCTCCTCAAGCCGAACGTGGACCCCCACGACTACGAGCCGACCCCGCTCGACATGCGGATGCTCGCCGAGGCCGACGTCGTGGTGAAGAACGGGGTGGGCTTCGAGAAGTGGCTGGACCAGGCGATCGAGGCCTCCGGGTTCCGCGGCACCCTGGTCGATGCCTCCCAGGGCGTACGGCTCCGCACCGGGGAGGGGGCGAGCGCCGACCCGCACATCTGGCACGACCCCCGCAACGCGAAGACCATGGCGGCGAACATCGCGCGCGCCTTCGCCGCGGCCGATGCCGCCAACGCCGCCGTCTACGAGCAGAACCTCGCCGCCTACCAGGCCCGGCTCGACGAGCTCGACGCGGAGATCGAGAAGAAGATCCAGTCCATCCCGGAGGACCGGCGCAAGCTCGTCACCGACCACGACACGTTCGGGTACTACGCCGACCGTTACGGGCTCACCGTGGTCGGCTCGGTCATCCCCAGCTTCGACACCTCGGCCGAGCTGTCCGCCAAGCAGATCACCGACCTGGTCGCCAGGATCAAGGCTGCCGGTGTGACCGCGATATTCTCCGAGGCATCGCTTCCGCCGAAGACGGCCGAGGCCATCGGCCGGGAGGCGGGGGTGCGGGTCGTGGCCGGTGAGGACGCCCTGTACGGCGACTCCCTCGGACCGGAGGGCTCGGCCGGAGCGACCTACCTGCAGATGATGCGGCACAACACCGACACGATCGTCGCCGCTCTCGGGGGTGCGGCCACATGACCGAGCGACCGCCGTCCACGCCCGCGCTGATCCTCGACCGGGTGAGCGTCGCCTACGGGGACGTCCCGGTGCTCGAGGACGTCACGGGCACCGTGAACCCGGGCGAGTCCGTCGCCCTGATCGGCCCCAACGGCGCGGGCAAGTCCACGCTGATCAAGGCCGTCCTCGGCATGGTCCCCGTGGTCCGCGGCCGGATCGAGGTGCTCGGCGGGCCGCCCGCCCAGGCCCGCCGCCACGTGGCGTACGTGCCCCAGGCCGACACCCTCGACCCCGACTTCCCCATCTCGGTCGAGCAGGTGGTGCTGATGGGCCGCTACCGGTGGATGGGCCGGTTCCGCCGGGCGTCCCGGGCCGACCGGGAGGAGGTGGCGGCCGCGCTCGAGGCCGTGGGCCTCGCCGACCGGGCGCGTGACCGGTTCGGCACCCTCTCCGGGGGCCAGCGCCAGCGCGTGCTCCTCGCCCGGGCGATCGCCGCCCGGCCCCGGCTGCTGCTGCTCGACGAGCCGTTCAACGGCGTCGACGCGGTCAGCCAGCACGCGCTCCTCGAGGCGCTCGCCGGGCTGAAGGCGCAGGGGACCGCGGTGGTGGTGAGCACCCACGACCTCGCGATCGCGCACCTCGCCTGCGAGGAGGTGTGCCTGATCAACCGGCACCAGTTCGGCTTCGGCCCCACCGGCGAGGTGCTCACCCCGGAGCGGCTGCGCGCCACGTACGGCGGGCGGGCGCTGGAGCTGCGCGGCGACCGCGTGATCGTGGGGCAGACATGAGCCTCATCGAGCCCTTTCAAACGCCGTTCATGGCCCGGGCGCTCGCCGAGCTGATCATCCTCGGCGTGCTCGGCGGCACGGTCGGGGTCGTGGTGCTGCTCCGCCGGCTCGCCTTCCTCAGCGACGCGCTCAGCCACACGATCTTTCCCGGCGTGGTCGCCGGCTACCTGCTCGCCGGGGAGGACGGCGTGTTCTGGGGCGCGCTCGCCGCCGGGATCGCCACCGCGGCGCTGCTCACCCTGCTCACCCGCCGGGTGGCGCAGGACGCCGCGCTCGCCCTGCTGCTCACCACGCTCTTCGCGGCCGGCGTGGTGCTGGTCTCCCGGCGGTCCGGCTACGCCTCCGACCTGACCGCGTTCCTCTTCGGCCGGGTGCTCACCGTGACCCCCGAGCAGCTCTGGCAGACCGCGGCCGTGGCGGCCGTGGTCATCGCGCTGCTCGCCGCACTGCGGCGGCCGCTCCTGCTCCGCGCCTTCGACCCGGTGGGGGCCGAGGCGGCCGGGGTCCGGGTGGGCCTGCTCGACCTCGTGGTCAACGTCGCGGTCGCGCTGACCGTGGTCGCGGCCGTGCGCGCGGTCGGCATGGTCCTCGTCATCGCGCTGCTGATCGTCCCGGCCGCCGCCGCCCGGGTCCTCTCCGACCGGCTCACGGTCATCGTGCCGCTCGCCTGCCTGATCGGCGCGGCCGGCGGGTGGCTCGGGCTCGTGGTGAGCTGGGAGGCCTCGATCGGGTACGGGCTCCGCCTCGCCTCCGGCGGGACCGTGGTGCTCGTCCTCGTCGCCATGTACGGCCTCGCCCAGGCCGCCGGGCTGGTCCGGCGGCGGGTACGGCTCGGCCGGGCGCGCACCGGGCTGGAGGCCGTGCAGTGACCTGGTTCGACTCGAGCGTGCACCGGGCGCTGGCCGAGGCCGTGCTCGTGGGGGCGCTCGGCGGCGTGGTCGGGGTGCACGTGCTCATCCGGCGGCTGCCGTTCTTCACCATGGCGCTCACCCACGCCACCTTCCCGGGGATCGTGATCGCGGCGCTGCTCGGGGCCGACCTCTACCTCGGCGGGGGTGTGTTCGGCCTGCTCATCACCCTCGCCGTGGTGCTCTTCTCCCGGGTGCGCGGCCAGGACTTCACCGCGGCCACCGGCATCGCGCTCGCCGGCGGGTTCGCCCTCGGGGTGGTCCTGGTCTCCGCCCAGGACGGCTTCGCCAAGGACCTGACCGCGTACACGGTCGGCGACATCCTCGCGGTGAGCGCGCGGGACCTGGCGATCACCGCCGGCATCGCGGCCGCGGTGACCCTCCTGCTGGTCGTTTTCCGCCGGGAGCTGCTGATCACCGCGTTCGACCCCGTGGGGGCGGCCGCCCTCGGCCTGCGCACCGCGCTGATCGACTTCATCCTGCTCGCCGCGGTCGTGGTGACCGTGGTGGCGACCGTGCCCGCGCTCGGCGTCATCCTCACCGTCGCCCTGCTCGTGGGGCCCGCCGCGACCGCGCGGCTGCTCACCGACCGGTACGCGCTGCTCTTCCCGATCTCGGCGGCGATCGGCGTCTCGTGCGGGGTCGCCGGGGTGTGGCTGTCGACCGTGTGGAACGTCGCGGCCGGGGCCTCGATCGCCCTGCTCGTCGGCGTCGTGTTCGGCCTGGTCTTCCTCGGCTCGCACGGTGCCGCCCTGGTGCGACGGCGGGCGGCGGCCCGGCCGCTGTGACGCACGCCCCCGGCCGAGCGCCGGGGAGCGGACCCGGTGATCAGCCGACGACGCCGACCCCGCCGTAGACCACGGCACCCTCGGTCCGGGTGCGCACCGGCTCCCCCTCGCGTGGCCGCCACTCGTCGACCGTCACCACGCCGGGCTCGACGAGCTCGCACCCCTCGAAGAACCGCAGGATCTCCTCCCGCGTCCGGGCGACCGCCTCCCCGGCCGAGGACCGGGCGTAGACCCGCCTTATCGCGGCGACCCCCTTGTCATCGAGCCGGCCCGCGGAGCCGTGGCTGATCACCAGGTGGCTGCCGGGGGCGAGGCGGTCGCGCAGCTTGGCGACCGCGGGGTAGGCGGCCTCGTCCGGGAGGAAGTGGAGGATGGCGACCAGCAGCAGGCCGACCGGCTCGCTGAAGTCGAGGTGCGCGGTGACCTCGGGGTTGTCGAGGATGCCCTCCGGCTCGCGCAGGTCTCCCTCGACCACGATCACCTGCGGGTTGCGGCCGAGCAGGGCCCGGGCGTGCACGAGCACGATCGGGTCGTTGTCGACGTAGACGATCCGGGAATCGGGGGCCTTGCGGAGTGCGACCTCGTGGACGTTCTCCTGGGTGGGCAGGCCGGTGCCGATGTCGAGGAACTGGCGGATGCCCTGGTCGGCCAGGTACTCCACGGCGCGGATCAGGAAGCGCCGGTTCGCCCGGACCTCTTCCTGAGCGTTGGGGGCGGCCTGGATGAGCTGTGCCGCGGCCTCGCGGTCGGCGGCGTAGTTTTCCTTGCCTCCGAGCAGGTAGTCGTAGATGCGGGCCGGGCTGGGCACGCTGGGGTCGATTCCCGGTGGGACCTTGTCCATGATCAGATCGCGTCGGCGGGCATAGATGATCACCGACTTTAACGATCATTCGTCCCCGATGGTCACGGGGGTTCGCCGCATTCGGTCACGGATTCCCGATGAGCCCGCCATCGACCGCCCAGGCCGTGGTGGGCCGGGCGGCGCGCGGCCGCCGCGGCCTGACCATCGACGCCCTCCGGGCCGCCGGGTGCCCGCCCTTCGCCGTGGCCCGTACGGCGGCGCCGTACGGCGGGGCGGGCGAGGCGTGATCGGATGGCGCACTGGCCGGTACGCCGGTGGGCCGGCGTCGCGGGAGCGGCGGTCAGCGGAGGACCCCGACCCCGGCGAAGCCGCCCACGCCGGGAAGCCCCGGCATGATGACCTCGTCCTTCCGCGGGCGCCATTCCCTGATCCGGACCAGGCCCGGCTCGACGAGCTCGAATCCGTCGAAGAACCGCGCGATGTCCTCCCGGGACCGCGGGACCGCCACGCCGGCCTGGGACTGGGTGTAGATCCGCCTGCCTTTCTCGAGCGTCCTCTCGTCGAGGTCACCGGCCGAGACGTGGCTGATCACCAGGTGGCTGCCGGGGGCGAGCCGGTCGCGCAGCTTGGCGACCGCGGGGTAGGCGGCCTCGTCCGGGATGAAGTGGAGGATGGAGACCAGTAGCAGGCCGACCGGCTCGCTGAAGTCGAGGTGCGCGGTGACCTCGGGGTTGTCGAGGATGCTCTCGGGTTCGCGCAGGTCGCCCGCCACCGCGATCGTCTGCGCGTTACACGCGAGGAGCGCGCGGGCGTGGGCGAGCACGATGGGGTCGTTGTCGACGTAGACGATCCGGGAGCCGGGGGCCTTGCGGAGTGCGACCTCGTGGACTTCTCCTGGGTGGGCAGGCCCGCGCCGATGTCGAGGAACTGGCGGATGCCCTGGTCGGCCAGGTACTCCACCGCGCGGACGAGGAAACGCCGATTCGCTCGCGCGCTCTCCTTGATATTGGGCGAGAGCTCCAGCAGCTTCTGCGCGACCGCGCGATCGACGGCGAAGTTCTCCTTTCCCCCGAGGAAGAAGTCGTAGATGCGGGCCGCGCTGGGCACGTCGGGGTCGATGCCCGGCGGAACCTGTTCCATGGCACACCCCATCGACGAGCGCTGATGATCTTCAAATTCTGGCGATCGTTTCCGGTTTAGCAGTGCTCTGCCAGGGGTGCGGTGGTTCGCACAAGGTGGCGGCGGACGCCGGTCGGCGATCTCACCGGTGCGCCGGCGCCCACCTGAGCCGCCGCCCCGCGTGGTGCCGGATCCCTCGGCCCGGGGCGGCGCGGGCGCCGCTCCCCGCCGGTCCGGCGGTGGGCGACGACCGTCACGGGTGCGGTACGGCCGGCGTCGGTCCCGGTGCGCCGGGCCGCTCAGGGAGGCGTCGCCGATCAGCGGAGGATCCCGACCCCCGCGTAGCCGTCCACGCCGGGAAGCCGCGGCAGCTTGACCTCGTCGTCCCGCGGGCGCCAGTCCTCCACCCAGACGAGGCCGGGCTCGACGACCTCGAATCCGTCGAAGAACCGCTCGATCTCCTCGCGCGTCCGTGGGATCGCCGATCCGGCGGAGGACCTGGCGTAGATCTGCTTCACCTCCGCCAGCCCCTTCTCATCGATCTGGCCCATGGAGGCATGACTGATCACCAGGTGGCTGCCGGGGGCGAGGCGGTCGCGCAGCTTGGCGACCGCGGGGTAGGCGGCCTCATCGGGGATGAAGTGGAGGATGGCGACGAGGATCAGGCCGACCGGCTCGTTGAAGTCGAGGTGCGCGGTGACCTCGGGGTTGTCGAGGATGCTCTCGGGTTCGCGCAGGTCGCCCGCCACCGCGATCGTCTGCGCGTCGCAGGCGAGGAGCGCGCGGGCGTGGGCGAGCACGATGGGGTCGTTGTCGACGTAGACGATCCGGGAGCCGGGGGCCTTTCGGAGTGCGACCTCGTGGACGTTCTCCTGGGTGGGCAGGCCGGCCCCGATGTCGAGGAACTGCCGGATGCCCTGGTCGGCCAGGTACTCCACGGCGCGGATGAGGAAACGCCGGTTCGCCTGGGCCGCCTCCTTGGCGTTGGGGGCGTGCTCCAAGATCTTCTCGGCGGCCGCGCGATCGACGGCGAAGTTGTCCTTGCCTCCGAGCAGGTAGTCGTAGATGCGTGCCGGGCTCGGCACGTTGGGGTCGACCCCCTGCGGAAACTTGTCCATGTGTCACACTCTGACGGCGAGCTTTGATGATCTTGAACAGGTAGCGGTTCTTGCCGATCGCGGGCCGTGCCGAGGTCCGGGCCGCAGCCGAGGAGCGCCGTAACCGGCGGGCGGCCTCTGGAGCCATCGCCCGGGCTCCGCCGTTCACCGGGACCGGACCGAGCCCTTCGCTGAGCGCCGCCACGGCCGGAGCCGCCACGGCCGGAGACCGTGCGGTCCGCCCGGGGCCGCGGGGCCGCCCTCCGCGCGGAGGCCCGGCGGAGGGCGCGCGAAGCTCGCTCCGGGCCGCGGCGCTCACCGGGCCCAGGGGAACGGCGGGTCAGCGGACGATCGCGACCCCGGCGTAGCAGTCACTGCCCTGCATCCGCGGGATCCGGTCCTCGCCCTCCGTCCGGCGCCAGTCGTCCGGCCAGACCAGGCCGGGCTCGACGAGCCCGTACTCACCGAAGAACCGCTGGATGTCGCCGCGCGACCGCGGGACCAGCGCGCCGGCCGACGACTTGGCGTAGACCTGCTTGCCCTCCTGGACGGTCTTCTCGTCCAGATCCTCGGCGGAGATGTGGCTGATCGCCAGGTGGCTGCCGGGGGCGAGCCGGTCGCGCAGCTTGGCGACCGCGGGGTAGGCGGCCTCGTCCGGGATGAAGTGGAGGACGGCGACGAGGAGCAGGCCCACCGGCTGGCCGAGGTCGATGTGCTTCGTGACCTGGGGGTTGTCGAGGATGCTCTCCGGCCGGCGCAGGTCGCCTTCGACGGCGACCACGCGCTTCTCATCGGCGAGGAGCGCGCGGGCGTGCACGAGCACGATCGGGTCGTTGTCCACGTAGACCACGCGCGAATCCGGGGCGTGCCGCAGCGCGACCTGGTGGACGTTCTCCTGGGTGGGCAGGCCGGTGCCGATGTCGAGGAACTGGCGGATCCCCTGCTGGGTCATGTACTCCACGGCGCGGATGAGGAAGCGCCGGTTCGCCCGGGCCACCTCGCGGGCGTTGGGGGAGAGCTGCAGAACCTTCTCGGCGGCCGCGCGGTCGGAGGCGAAGTTGTCCTTGCCTCCGAGCAGGTAGTCGTAGATCCGGGCCGGGCTGGGCACGGTCGGGTCGATTTTCGGCGGGACCTTATCCATCGTCACACCCCGTCGGCGAGTAATGATGATCTTTAACTCTAGCCATCGGATTTCCCGATAGCCATGGCTCGCCGGTGAGCGTGTGTTTCAGCCGGGGTGCCGATGGCGGCGCCAGATGCCGTCCAGACGTGGCAAAACGTTCCAAATCCTCACACGGTGCCTCGTTGCTCGCCCGATACGCGCTCTGGTACGGGCGCCGCATCGGTGACCGAAACCGCGTGCCCGTTTTCCGCGGGGTGCGATGCCCGATATCACCCTCCGCCGAGGCGGTCCCTGGGGCCGTCACGCCCGGCCGGCGTCCGGAACGCGGGCCCGGCCGTCCGGAATGGCGGCCGGGTGCATCGGGCCGCGGCCGGGCCGCCGGTCAGCGGAGGGTCCCGGCCGTGGCACAGCGGTCACCGCGGCCGGAGCGGAGGCGCGGCTGATCACCAGGGCGGGGTGGATCCGGCTTCGGGCGCCGCCGGTACCGGCCTCGACGGCCGGGCCACCCGGTGAGCGCGAGCGCCGATCATCGGAGGATGCCGACGCCGGCGTAGCTGTCGACGCCCGGGAGCCGGGGGAGCCGTACCTCGTCTTCTCGCGGGCGCCAGTCGTCGGGCCAGGGGACCAGGCCGGGCTCGACGAGCTCGAACCCGTCGAAGAACCGCAGGATCTCCTCCCGTGACCGTGGGATCGCCATGCCGGCCGACGATCGGGCGTAAATCTCCTTGCCCTTTTCGATCACGTCTTCGTTGAGGTCGCGGGAGACGGAGCCGTGGCTGATCACCAGATGGCTCCCCGGGGCGAGCCGGTCGCGCAGCTTGGCGACCGCGGGGTAGGCGGCCTCGTCCGGGATGAAGTGGAGGACGGCGACGAGGAGCAGGCCCACCGGCTGGCCGAAGTCGATGTGCTGTGTGACCTCGGGGTTGTCGAGGATGCTCTCCGGCCGGCGCAGGTCGCCTTCGACGGCGACCACGCGCTTCTCATCGGCGAGGAGCGCGCGGGCGTGCGTCAGGACGATCGGGTCGTTGTCCACGTAGACCACGCGCGAATCCGGGGCGTGCCGCAGGGCCACCTGGTGGACGTTCTCCTGGGTGGGCAGGCCGGTGCCGATGTCGAGGAACTGCCGGATGCCCTGCTGGGTCATGTACTCCACGGCGCGGATCAGGAAGCGCCGGTTCGCCTGGGCCCCCTCTTTGAGGTTGGGGGAGAGCCGCAGCAGGTTCTCCGCCGCCTCACGGTCGGCGGGGAAGTTGTCCTTGCCGCCGAGCAGGTAGTCGTAGATGCGGGCCGGGCTGGGCACGGTCGGGTCGATCTGCGGCGCGTTCTCCATGCGGCACCCCATCGGGAGCAGTGCGATGTCGAATGCGGCGACAACAGCGGTCCTTTCACTTTAATGATCATTTGTCCCCGCTGTCAGCGCTTCGCAACGGATCGGCGCGCCGTACGGCGGGGAGTGGTGATGCGCGACCGAGACCGCCGGCGTGAGGTCGGCACCCCTGCGGCCCGATCCGCGCTCCGCCGCTCCCGATCCCGTTCGCCGGTCTGGAGCCACGCATGGGCCTCATGCCCGCGGTCGGCGTGCACGCCGCCGCCGTGCTCGCCGAGCTCGGCCGTACCGCGAGGAGATCGGCGGACTCGCCAGGCGCGAGATCAGGCGACCGGCCCGGCGGCGACCGAGACGAACGAGGTTCGGAGTCCGCTGCGTGGCGGCGACAAGGCGGCACGGCCTCATCGATGCGCGATGGGCGGCCGGGTCACCGCGCCGTCCGGGCGCCCGCCGGCGGATCAGGCGCGACGGGGCGTTCGCGCGGGATGCGGGAGAAGCGCTGCCGATCACTGGATGCTGCCGAGGGCCGGGGCGGTCACGCGCCGGTGCGCCGGCGCTGGGCGGCGTCGGCGGCGAGCACCGCGTCGAGCAGCCCGGGGAAGAGCCGGTCGAGATCGTCGCGGCGCAGCGCGTTCATCTTCGCCGTGCCGCGGTAGACCTGGGTGATGACGCCGGCCTCGCGCAGCACCCGGAAGTGGTACGTCGAGGTCGACTTGCTCACCGCGAGCTCGATCGCGGAGCAAGGGGCCTCGGTGCCGAGCTCGGCGAGGCGGCGGACCACTTGGAGCCGTACGGGGTCGGCGAGCGCATGCAACACCGCCTCAAGCCGGATCTCCTCCGGCTTGGGGTGCTCGAGTACGCGGCCCGGCGCGGCGGATGGCACGGCTCTCCTTATCGGTCGACCGGCCCTCATTGTATGACACCTTTCGTAGTTCGACAGTATTCGTAGTACGATGACCGTCGTAGTTCGATGCGATGAGGCGCATCGGCCCGATCCGGAGGAGCGATCCCCTTGAGCGTGTTGTTCGAGCCGTTGCGGCTGCGCGGGCTGACCATCCCCAACCGGGTGTGGATGTCCCCCATGTGCCAGTACTCCGCCGCGGAGACCGGCCCCGACCAGGGGGTGCCGAACGACTGGCACTTCGTCCACCTCGGCACCCGCGCCATCGGCGGCGCCGGTCTGATCATGGTCGAGGCGACCGCGGTCACCCCGGAGGGGAGGATCAGCCCGTACGACCTGGGGCTCTGGAACGAGCGCCAGCAGGAGGCGTTCGCCCGCATCACCCGCTTCCTGCGGGAGCACGGCGCGGTCCCCGCCATCCAGCTCGCCCACGCCGGCCGCAAGGCGTCCACCGACCGGCCCTGGCTCGGCGGCCGTCCGGTCGGCCCGGAGCACCACGGCTGGCGGCCGGTCGCGCCCAGCCCCGTCCCGTTCGCCGACGGCCACCCGGTCCCGGCCGAGCTGAGCGTCGAGCAGATCAAGGGGCTGGTGGAGGCCTTCGCCGCGGCCGCCCGGCGGGCGCTCGCCGCCGGCTTCCAGGTCGTGGAGATCCACGGCGCCCACGGCTACCTGATCAACGAATTCCTCTCGCCGCACAGCAACCACCGCACCGACGCGTACGGCGGCTCCTTCGAGAACCGGATCCGGTTCGCGCTCGAGGTCGCCGACGCGGTGCGGGCGGTCTGGCCGGATGACCTGCCGGTCTTCTTCCGCGTCTCCGCCACCGACTGGCTCGCCGAGAACGGCCGGGCGGGCTGGACCGTCGACGACACCGTACGGCTCGCCAAGGAGCTGCTCGCGCACGGCGTCGACCTGCTCGACGTCTCTTCGGGCGGCATCACCGGCGGGGTGACCATCCCCGCGGGGCCCGGCTATCAGGTCCCGTTCGCCGCCCGGGTCAAGGCGGAGACCGACCTCGCCGTGTCGGCGGTCGGGCTGATCACCGAACCCCGGCAGGCGGAGGAGATCGTGGCCTCGGGCAAGGCCGACGCGGTGATGCTCGGCCGGGAGCTGCTGCGCAACCCCTACTGGCCCCGGTACGCCGCCCGGGAGCTCGGCGCCGAGCCCGGCTGGCCCAACCAGTACCACCGGGCGGTCTGAGCCGCCGACCCCAGCCCGCGCCGCCGGGGAGATCGACGGCGTTCCGGGATCCGGGAAGAGCCACACCGATCCCGGGCCGCGCGCCAACTCCGCGCGGCCGTACGAGACCGCGGCCCGCACGAGGACCGACGGCCGCGAGCGGCGGCAACGGCGCCGCCGCAGCGGTCCGGCCGGGCGGCCTCTGCCGACGGCAAAAACACTCCCGTGCCCTGCCGAGACGTCCGAGGGATGGGTACGGGCGCGGTATGGCAGAGATCGGTTACACCCTGCTGTGCGAGCAGGCTCCGCCGCGGCAGCTCGTGGACGACGCGGTGACGGCCGAGCGGATCGGCTTCGGCTTCGCGGTCATCTCCGACCACTACTTCCCGTGGCTGGAGGAGATGGGCCACTCGCCGTACGCGTGGTCCGTGCTCGGCGCCGTGGCCCAGGCCACCGAGCGCATCCCGCTCATGACCTTCGTGACCTGCCCGATCATGCGCTACCACCCGGCGGTGGTCGCGCAGAAGGCGGCCACCATGGGCGTGCTGAGCGGGGGCAGGTTCACCCTGGGCCTCGGCTCCGGGGAGAACCTCAACGAGCACGTCGTCGGGCTCGGCTGGCCCGCGGTGAGCGCCCGGCACGAGATGTTCCGGGAGGCCGTCGAGATCATCAAGGATCTGTTCGAGGGCGGCTACCGCTCCTACCGGGGCGCGTACTTCGATCTCGAGTCCGCCAAACTCTACGACCGGCCCGACCCGCCGGTGCCGATCGCGATCGCGGCCTCCGGCGAGCGGTCGGTGAACCTCGCCGTCGAGTACGGCGACGCGCTGGTCTGCGCGGATCCCGACGGCGACCTGGTGCGGCGGTACCGGTCCATCGGGGGCGAGGGCAGGCCGGTCTACGGGCAGGTCGCCCTCTGCTACGACCGGGACCGGGACGCGGCGGTCGAGCGCGCCCACCGCCTCTGGCGCTGGTCGGTCACCGGGTGGAAGGTGATGTCCGAGCTTCCCGCGCCGGTCAACTTCGCGGCCGCGACCACGACCGTGCGCCCGGAGGATGTGGCCCGGCAGGTGCCGTGCGGCCCGGACGTGGACGCCGTGGTCGCCGCGGTGCAGCGGTACGTCGACGCGGGCTTCACCCACGTCGCCCTGCTGCAGATCGGCCACGCCGAGCACCAGCGGGAGTTCTTCGACTGGGCGGAGAAGGAGCTGCTCCCCGCGCTGCGGTGACCGGTGCGCCGCCCGGCCGCGACCGGTCCGCCGCCCGGCCGCGCGCTCATGCCCGGCCCGGGCGGCGTCGCGCCGCCCTGCCGGGCGCCGCGAGATCGCCGCGGGCCGCGGGCCGTACGGAACCCGCGTGCCATGGGCGCGCCGGGTCCGCGTACGCGCGCGGCGCTCTAAGGCCGCGGACGGAGGAGCGGGTCCGTGGCCGGGTACCGGTCCCATGGATCCGGCGTCCGGGCCGCCCGGCGGCGTGGGCGGCGGGCGAGGTCACTTGAGGACGATCGTGGCCTTCTCCCGCCACAGCTCGAGCACGCGCCGGTCGCCCTGCACGTCGATGCCGGTGGAATCCGTGCGGTTCCACAGGAACACGTAGAGGCGGGCCGCCGGGCCCGAGATCACGCAGTCGGCCGGGCCGGCTCCGGAGGTGACGGTCCGCCCCTCCGGCTCGATCCGGATGGTCCAGGCGGCCTCGTGGTCGGTGGCCCGTGCCGCGAGGCTGACCGGAGGGTCGGCGACCAGCCGGCCCCGGGGCCGGGCGTAGAAGCCGGCCAGGAGCTCGTCGATGCCGTCGGCCGCGAAGGCCGGGTCGAACGGCGTGATCGCGTGCCCCGCCGCGAGCTCCGCGTCGACGCGGTGGATGGCGGTCTCGTGCGCCTGGCGGCGCGCCCAGAACGCCAGGGGCGAGGGGGCGGGCAGGAAGGCCCAGCACTCCAGGTCCGGGTCGGCGTCCTTCAGCGTCCGCACCAGCTCCGCGTGGCTCTCGAGGTACCAGTCGAGCAGCCCGTCGTCCGGCGGAGCGGTGAAGAAGCCGCGCCGCTCATCCGGGCCGTACGGCTCCGCGCGCCCGGTGGAGACGAACGCCGTGGCCCACCGGTGCACGCCGCCGGTGTGCCGCAGCAGGTCCCGGATCAGCCAGCCGGGACAGGTGGGCACGGGTGCGCCGAGCCCGGCCTCCTTCGCCGCCTCGGCGAGCCGCCGCCCGGACCGGTCGAGTTCCCCCAGGTATCCGGCGATGTCCATGGGCGAATCCTCGCACGGGAGCCGTCCGGCGGGAACACCCCGGCGGGAAACCGAACCTTTTTCCAGAGAAAGGGAAAGTTTCACCCCCGGCCGGTGATCGCCAGGGCGGGTTGTCCTTCGATGCCCGCTGAAATTCGCAGGTGACGCCGGGAATACGCCCGAACCGGTAAGGAATGCTTTCCGGAACGGCATCGCCGGTGTTTTGCCGAGCCCACCGGCGGATGGGTATCCGTGTTCCGGGGATCGGCGGTGCGCGGCGAATCTCCGGGAGAACCGGCCCGAGCCCGGCGAGCGCTCCCAGACGGGCCATCCCCGATGGGCCGGAGAATGCGATGTCCCGGTCCGTTGATGTCACGCGCCGGTGCCCGATCCGGCTTTTTCTCCAGGCATTGCGCGGATGAGCGCAGCCCGGAACCGGCCGCGGGTACCGACCGGGGAGACAACGCCGCCGATCCCCATCGGCCTGCCGGGCATGTCACGGGTCCGGTGCCGGAAAGGGAAGCCCGTATCGCGCGAGGGGAGACGATGAGACTCGATCGGTTCCACGGGGGCGTGCTGTCCCTGTTCCGCATGGTCGTCGGCCTGCTGTTCCTCACCCACGGCGCGGCGTCGCTGTTCAACGTCTTCGGCGGCCACATGGGCACGGGGCAGGCCATCCCCGCCGGCGCCTGGCCCGGCTGGTGGGCCGCGCTCATCCAGCTCGTCTGCGGCGGGCTCGTGCTCGTCGGGCTCTTCACCCGGGTGAGCGCGCTGCTGTGCTCCGGCTCCATGGCGTACGCGTACTTCGTCGTGCACCAGCCGAAGGCCCTGCTGCCGCTGCAGAACGGCGGTGAGCTCGCGGCGCTGTTCTGCTGGGGGTTCTTCCTCATCGCCGTGCTCGGCCCGGGGCCGTGGGCGGTGGAGCGGCTGATCCCGCGCCGGGCCAAGGGCGGGCGCGAGGGCAGCAGGGCGTCCCTGGCGACGCCGGCCGGGGCCTGACCGGCCGGAACGGCGCCCACCGCTGATCGATGCGGCGGGCCGCACCGCCGCGCGGCCGGCCGCGGGCGACCCCATCCGGCCGGTCCCCGGCGTCCGAGCCGCCCCCGGCGCCCGGCCCTCGTGCGCGTCCTGACGGCCGGGCGGCCGGTTGCCCCGGCGGCCCGGCCGCGCTATGTGGTCGGATGGGTTGTCGTCGACGGAGGGATGAGCCGTGGAGTGCATCGAGGTCAGGGTGACCGCCGGCAGCCGTGAGGAGGCGGAGCGGATCTGCACGGAGGCGGTCTCCCGCCGGCTGGCCGCGTGCGCGCAGGTGGTGGCGCCGATCACCTCGACATACCGGTGGCAGGGCGAGATCGAGCGGTCGGAGGAGTGGCTGCTGCTGCTCAAGACCACGGCCGGCCGGTTCGAGGAGCTCGCCCGGTGCGTGACCGAGCTGCACTCGTATGAGGTCCCGGAGATCATCGCGGTTCCGATCACGCACGGCTCCGCGGCTTACCTCGACTGGGTGAGGCGGGAAACCGCTCCGGAGAGTGCCGCGGAATAAGACCGCGCGTGGTCCCGCGGATACTCACCGTTTTCCGGCGGACGTATTTTCGGACGAGCCCACGGCCTGAACCGGTCATATGTTCTTGACAATCACTATAAATATCGGTAATGCTTATCCGCACAATAGGCGGATATTGAAATTGTGCCCGTACGGCGGCTGACCGAGGCTGACGGGACCGTGGACCGGGGGCATGGGCTTCGATTTCCGTTTCTTAGGACCCCTGCAGGTATGGCGGGGCGGCCGGTTCATTGAGATTCGCGCGCCGAAGCAGCGCGCGCTGCTGGCCGTTCTGGCGATCCGCGCCGGTCAGGTCGTTTCCATCGACCGGTTGATCGAAGAACTGTGGGGAGGTGCCCCGCCTCCTTCCGCGCGGACCACGCTGTACTCGCTCGTGTTCCGGCTCAGGCGGCGCCTGCACGCCGGCGTGGAGGTGATGGGCACCCGTTCGCCCGGTTACCTGCTCCGGGTGGCGCCGGGCGCGCTCGACTTCCGGCGGTTCGAGGCGGGCCTGGTCCGGGGCCGGGCCGAGCTGGCCGCGCAGGACCACGCGCGGGCGGCGCGGACCTTCCGCGACGCCCTCGCGCTGTGGCGCGGGCAGGCGTTCGCGGACGTGCCGGAGATCCCGCTGGTGCAGGCGGAGGCGCGGCGCCTGGAGGAGCTCCGGCTCACCGCGCTGGAGGACCGGATCGAGGCCGACCTCGCGCTCGGCCGGCACGCGCTCGTCGCGGCCGAGCTGTACGCGCTCGTGGAGGAGTACCCGCTGCGCGAGCGGCTGTGGGAGATGCTCATGCTGGCGCTCTACCGGAGCGCCCGCCAGGTGGACGCGCTGCGCGCCTTCGAGCAGGCGCAGCAGGCGCTCGCGGGCCATTGGGGGCTCACCCCCGGGCCGGGCCTGAAGCGGATGTACGAGCGGATCCTCGCCGCCGACCCGGGGCTCATGCCGATGGAGCGTTCCGAACCGCCGCCGACCGCGCTCGGCGACCCCCGCGACCGGTGAGCCCGGCCCGGCCGGGCCGTACGGCGGCGCGGCCGGGCCGGCCACCGCGGGCCGGCACCGCAGAGCGGCACCGCGGGGCGGTGTGCGGGTACGGCACCGCGCCCCGGGCCGGCGTTCCCGCGGCCCCGGCCACCGGCGTCCGTGCGGTTCCGGTGGGCCGTGACCGGGGCGGTGAACCGGTTCGGCGGCTGTGCGCCGCGCCAGCGTCGCGCCAGATCGCCGGGGCACACTCCGGGTGAACGCGGACTGAGGGGAGCCTACATGGTGAAGATCAGCGAGGAACCCTTGCCGGTAGGGCTCGTGACCACGTCGAACTCGATAGGCAACTGAACCGGCGGGATCCAGGCATGGAGAGCCGTCTCGACGTACCCACGTGGCGGCCGCGGCTGCGCGACAGCGTGATCGTGCAGCGCGATGGGGACGAGCTGCTGTTCATCTGCACCGGCGACCGGACCGTCAAGCGGTTCAGCGCCGACGAGCGGGCCATGCGCCTGCTCCCGTTGCTGACCGGCCGGAAGACCGTGGCCGAGCTCGCCGAGGCCGTGGGCGCCGCCTCGGTGGAGGAGATCCGGCCGGTGCTGCAGGTGCTCGAGGAGGAGCGCCTGCTGAGCAAGGCGTCCGACTTCGACGGCGACTTCCTGACGCTGGGCAGCCGCCGCGCCTACTACTACGACCGGCAGCTCCGCCTCTTCCAGGACTTCTGCGACGAGGAGCTGCTCGCGGACCTCAGCGGCGTCGACGTGCAGCGGCGCCTCGATGGGGCGACGGTGGTGATCTGCGGTGTCGGCGGGCTCGGCGGCTGGATCGCCCACCTGCTCGGCCTGGCCGGGGTGGGGACGCTCCGGCTCTGCGACTTCGACCGGGTCGAGCTGACCGATCTCGCCCGGCAACCGCTCTTCACGGTCGAGGACGTGGGCAGGTCCAAGGTGGACGCGGCGGCCGCCCGCATCGGTGACCTGAACCCGCACGTGACCGTCGAGCAGTTCATGCGGAAGATGAGCGGCCCCGATGACCTCGGCGACCTGGTCGCCGGGGCCGACCTGGTGATCGCGGCGGCCGACGAGCCGAGCCCGGTCGACGTGGCCACCTGGATCTCGGAGGCCTGCCGGGAGGGCATCCCGCACATCATCGGCGGCGGGTACGCCTACCACCTCGGCGTGGTGGGGACCACGGTGATCCCCGGCCGCTCGGCGTGCTGGGAGTGCGTGCGCTCGGTGACCCTCGCCGAGCACGGCCGGGCGCAGGCCATCACCCTGATCCCGAGACGCCAGCGCACCGGCGGGCTCGGGGTGCTGAACGGCCTGGTCGCCAGCGTGCTGGCCTGGGAGGCGATCCGGGTCGTGGTCGGGCTGCCCCCGGCGCTGACCGACCGCTGGCTCGAGATCGACCTCTGGTCGCTCACCAAGCGGGTCCGCTCCATCGAGCGGCGGCCGGACTGCCCGGCGTGCGGGGACGCCGGGGCCTGAGCCGCCGGCGACGCCCGGCATCCGGTCCCCGCCGCAGGCCCGGTATCCGATTCCCGCCCGGAAACAGGCGCCGCTCACCACCGTGCGACGGTGCGCGGTGGTGAGCGGCTTCGGCAGTGTCTCCGTCGGTGGTGGCGGCGGGGACGCCGCTACGTCAGCTCACCGCGCAGGACACGCCGTTGAGGCTGAACGAGGCCGGCTTCCCGGTGTTGCCGGTGTGGACGCCCTGGAAGCCGAAGCTGGTGGAGCCGCCGGGCGGGATCAGCGCGTTATAGCTGACGTTCCGCGCGGTCACCTGGCCGCTCGACGGCGAGATGGTCGCGTTCCACGCCGAGACGACGGACTGGCCGCTCGGCAGCGTGAACGTCAGCTCCCAGCCGTTGATCGGGGAGCTCCCGGTGTTGGTGATGGTCACGGACGTGGTGAAGCCCGTGTTCCAGGCGTTCATGTCGTACTGAACCCGGCAGGTGCCGGACGGCTGCGGGCTCGGCGACGCGGGCGTGGACGGCGAGGGCGACGGCGATGCCGGCGTGGACGGCGAGGGGGACGGGCCGGGGCCGGTCTGGTCGAGGCCGAAGAACGCGATGGCCATCTGGGCCATGCCGGCCTGCGGCAGGTCGTGCCCGGCGCCCTGGATGCTGATCGCCTCCACCGGGACCTGGACGCCGGTGCCGCCGTACCGGGTGCGCGTCCAGTTCCACTGCGGCCGGTCGGTGTACGAGGGGGTCTGGCTCAGCCCGTGGACGTTGGTCCACTGCTTGATCTGCTCCTGGAAGTTCGGGTAGCGGAGGATGTTGTCCTCGGTGCCGTGCCAGATCTGGATGCGCGGCCACGGGCCCTGGTACCCGGGGTAGGCGGCGCGGACCAGGTCACCCCACTGCTGGGGCGTCCTGATGAGCTGGCCGTTGGCGCAGGCGCTGTTCCAGCTCGAGCCGTCCGTGGTGGCGAAGCAGCCGAACGGCACGCCCACGAACGCTTGAACACGTCGGGGTAGGCCCCGAGCAGGACGTTGGTCATCATCGCGCCGGAGGAGGCCCCGGTCACGTAGACCCGGTCGGGGTCCGCGTTGTAGCGCTGCAGGACGTAGCGGACCATCGACACGATCGCCAGGGAGTCACTGCCGCCGTTGTGGCGGAGCGTCTCCGGGGAGGAGACGTCGAAGCACTGCCCGCTCCGCGTGGCGGACGGGTAGATCACGATGAAGCCGTAGCGGTCCGCCAGGGAGGCGAACTCGGTGCCCGCGTAGAAGGCGGGGCCCGATCCGGTGCAGTAGTGCACCGCCACGAGGACCGGCGGCCGCTGCTGGACCCGGTCCGGCACGTAGAGGTGCATGCGCAGGTTGGTCGGGTTGGGGCCGAAGTCGGTCACCTCGACCAGGGACGCCGCCGAGGCGGGCAGCGCCAGGATCGCTCCCGCGACGGCGAGCAGCGCCGCGATACCACGGCGACCAACCGTCCGGCTGTGCTCCGCATCGCTGTCCTTTCCGGTCTCGCGCGGAGACCCTCGCGACTGGCGGGTCAGAAACTATCGGCATGATCTGCGAAACATTTCTGACCGGGAAGGACCCGATGATCGCGGGGTGGACGCCGGGGAGCTCAGCTGCTGATCTGCGCACGTGACGCGGACGGTGCGATGAAAGTTTCGTGCGCGCCTGCCCGGTGGTGCCGCGTACGGCCCGGATGGAGCGCCTCCGCGGCCGGCCGTGGAGTGGGCCAGGGCGCCGCCGGTCCCTTGGTACCGCCTCTATCCGGCGCGGTGCCTGCCTTTTCGGATATCTCTCCAGTCGCAGATGCGGTCCCCTATATCAGCGGTGCCGGCCGGGTCGAACGCGCAATCTTTTATGATCGAATTTTGTTGCGATTTTCGCAACCGGGGCTTAGGATCGAGGCATGGCCGGTGACATCACAGCAGCGCGAGTGCGGCAACTCATCAAAGAGAGCGGCCTCACGCAAGCGGAGTTCGCCGGCAGGGTCGGCCTTGACGCCTCCAAGATGTCCAAGTCCCTCTCGGGCGTCAGGCGATTCACCTCACTCGACCTGGCGCGGATCGCCGACCTGTGCGGGGTCACCGTCGACTGGCTGCTGGGCGTGGATTCCCTCACACCATCCCTGGCCACGCGCACGGCGCCCCTCTCGTCCTCGGCCGACGCCGCCATCAAGGAAGCGGAACGCCTCGCTCGCATGCGCGCCGACCTCGCGTTCCTCGGTTACCGGCGCGAGGTGCCCGCCTTCGAGCTCACCGGTGGGTCCCTCATCGACCAAGGAACGGATCTCGCCCGCAAAGCGGCCGAACACGCCGCACGCGAGCGGATCAATTTCTGGGAGACGAGAGACCTCGCGGACGCGGTGGAAAAGGCATTCGGTGTGGATGTTCGTATTTATGAGTGTCCGAATGCCTTCGATGGCCTCGTATGGTCCGATGAACATTCCCCGCTGATCGTCGTCAGCACATCACGGCTCTCTGCGCAAAGACTCCCGACGCGGCAGCGTTTCACCATCGCCCACGCGCTGGGTCACCTGCTCGCCCGGGACGACCGGCGGCTCATCGTGGACGAGAACATCCACGATCGCGAGCACAAGTCGACGAAGCAGGAGATGCTGGCGAACGCCTTCGCCGCCGAGCTGCTCCTACCCGCACGGCTGCTTCGCGACGAGGCCGCGCGCACCCGCTGGACTCGCGAGGATTTCGCCGCATTGGCGTGCCGGCTATGGGTGGCGCCTAACACGCTCGCCTGGCGGCTCTTCAACCTCGGCCTCATCGACCGCAACCGCTGCGAGGATTTCGGGCGATTGACGGCATGGGACGCCGCGTCCATTGCCGGAGTGGCGGGAACGTTCGGGGAATGGCTTCAGTCCGCATCTCGCGCCCGCATGCCGTTTATGCTCGTGCGTGATGCGTTTCAGGCGTACGCTGATGGGAAGTCCACACTGCGCCCACTCGCGAACCTGCTCGGAGTTGACACGGATCTGCTCCGGCAGGTGATGCACGGGAAGAAAGAGGACTCTCCCCTCGCGTCATGGCCTATTACTGGTTCCCCGACACCACTGTGCTCTGCAACTTCGCCGCCGTGAGCGAGCTGACGCTCTTAGCGCGGATTCTGCGCGGGCGCGGCCGCTGGACAGAGGCGATCGCCTATGAGGTGAGCAGATCCGCCAAGGTCTATCCGGAGCTCAACACCATCGCGTCAGACGGGTGGCTCGGGGAGCCGATCGAGATCGACAATGACGACGAAATAGAACAGATCGAGCGGGTGCGGTGCGCGGTGTTCGGCGGCACGGTGCACGAGCCCCTCAAGCACCTCGGCGAAGCGCAGACCTGCTACGTGATCCTCAACCGGCCGGAATTCCGTGGTTCGTACTGGATCACCGATGACCGTGACGCCCGGGAGTACGCCCAGTTCCAGGGGATCACCACGCTGGACACCGCGGATCTGCTCGCCGAGGGCGTGATCGAGAACTGCTGCGGGACCAGCGAGGCGCTCAGGTTGCTGCGGCGCATGCAGCAGGAGGGCCGGAACGTCCGGATCCCGCGGGATCTGGGCCAGCGGTGACGCCGGTGCCGGGGTTGCGGTGACGCCGGTGCCGGGGCCGCGAACGGCCGCGGCCTGGGCGGCATCGGTGCGAGAGCCGCTCCGGGACGCGGAGCATGCAAGCCGCAGGTACGCCGGGAACCGGCGCGTGCCCGGCGCGGAGGCGCGGTAAGGCCGAGAGCCCGGCTCCGGCGCGCTCGGACGTCTCGGGCGAGGCGCATCACCCCGGGCATCAGGGGTACGGCTACGCGGAAAAGGCAGGCACGGTCCAGGAAGGACGCCTGGACGGCCTGATCGCATCCGACCCCGAGACAGGAGCGACCATGACCACTTCCGTGGCTCACGTGCACAGCATCGAGCACACGATCCACACCACGAACCGCTGGCTCAACCACCTGTCCGAGGCCATCGGCACCTCGGACCGGGAGTTCGTCCACGGATTACTGCGAACGTGGCTGCACGCCGTACGGGACGCCCTCACCGTGCAGGCCAGCGCCCATTTCGCCGCCCAGCTCCCCGACCTGATCCGTGGCATCTACTACAACGGCTGGAACGCGAGCGCCGTGCCGATCCGGCGGGACAGGCAGGAGTTCATCGACCACTTCGCCACGTCCGGCCGGATCGCCCACTCGGACGTGCCGAAGCTCGCCCCCCTGGTCACCGAGTTCCTGTGCCGGGAGCTCTCCGAGCCGGTGGTGAAGCAGGCGCTCGCCCAGCTTCCGCAGGACGTCCGCGCCCTGCTGCGGCCGAAGGCCATGGCCGGGACGGGATGACGCGGGACCGGTCCGGCCGCCCGGCCCGCCCGGCTCCGGGCCGTTCAGCCGGCCCGGGTCACCCGGACCACCCCCGGAACGGTCCGGATCAGCTCCTCGGCCTCCCTGCTGTCCCACTCGCCCAGGCCGCCGCGGAGCTCCACCTCGCCGTCGCGCACGACCACGTCGCAGGACGCGGCGGCCGGGCACTCCCGGCGCAGCAGCTCGACGATCACGTCGCGGAGGGTCTCGTCGGGCGTGGCGAGCATCGCCATGAGATCGCGGCGGGTGACGATGCCGACCAGTTCGAAGCCGCGGATCACGGGCACGGTCTTCACCCGCATGTTGATCATGAGGTCGAGGAGGGCGGAAACCTCGGTGTCCTCGGTGACCGTGACCACGGTGCGGCTCATGACGTTGGCGACGCGCAGCGACGTCTCCGGGAAGTTCCGGTCCAGGGTGTTCGCCGCCCTGAGCTCCGCGGTGAGCAGATCGATCTCGCTCACCATGCCGGCCAGCTCGCCGCGCTCGCCCACGACCGGGGCCGCGGTGATGTGGTTGCCGTACAGGACCCGGATCGCCTGCCGCACCGTGTCGTCCGGGCGCAGCGTGATCACCGGGGTGCGCATCACCTCGTAGACGAACATGGCCACCTCTCGGAGCGGAGTCCGCGGACGCAGACCGCCGGGGAACCCGGCATAGGGCTTGCTGCTCGCTGCCGCCGAGGTTATGCACGCCGCCGTCGCCCGCCCAGGGACCAAGGTCCCCGCCGGTCCCGCGGACGTCCCGGGTGCGCCGGCCTCCGCATCGCCGGGCCCCGGTGCCGAGCCGCGGTCCGGCCGGAGGTTCGCGCCCGCGGGCGAGGCCGGGCGGGCGCCCGCGCCTCCGGGCCGGACCATCACCGGTCCCGGGCCGGGCCGCCGGGACTTTCGGCCCACGGCGATGGGCTTTCGTCCCTTGGGACGCGCGCCCGCACGGTGTGGAATTCGGACAGGGAGGGGTGATCCCGATGCTCGTTCGCGAGGTGATGACCTCGCCGGTGGTGACCGTTCCGGTCTCCTGGTCGGTCCGGCAGGCGATCCGCCTGCTGTACGACAAGGACATCACCGCGGCGCCGGTCGTCGACGAGCAGGGCCGGATGGTCGGGATCATCAGCGAGATGGACCTGCTGCGCGGGGAGTTCGACACGGACCGGAGGGTCTTCCTCCGCCCCAGCGCCCCGGTCGATCTCGCGCCCTCGCCGGGCATCGAGGAGGTCATGACGCCGAACGTCCGGACGGTCCAGGAGGACGACGACGTCATGGCCGCCGTGGACCTGATGATCACAATGGGGGTGAAGAGCGTCCCCGTTCTGCGGGGCGAGCAGCTGACGGGCATCGTGAGCCGCCGGGACCTGATGGGGATGGTCGCGTACGGCGACGCGAGGATCCGCGACGACGTGCTGGCGGCGCTGCGTGACTCGGACGAGACGTCGGCCTGGCGGGTGGCCGTGCACGACGGGGTCGTCGAGCTGTACGGCGATGCGGCGGACGCGAGTGCCGCCCGCAAGGCCGAGATGATCGCCCGCTCGGTGCCGGAGGTGGTGGATGTCGTCCTCCGCGGCGGCGGGTGGTGAAGGGGGAAAACGGCGGGGCGGTCGGCTCAGCCGAGCACACCGGCGAGCAGGAGGCCGGTGACGGCAGCCGGCACTCCGAGCAGGAGGCCGGCGAACGCGTTGACGCCGGCCGCCCACGTCGACCCTTCTTCGAGCAGCCGCACGGTCTCGTACCCGAAGGTGCTGAACGTGGTGAACGCCCCGCAGAAGCCGGTCCCCAGCAGCGTGGTCACTCCATCGGGGAGGCCGCGGGCGAACTGCAGCCCGAGCAGGCACCCGAGGAGGAACGAGCCGGTCACGTTGACGGTGAGCGTGCCCCAGGGGAAGACGCCGCCGAGGCGCCGCTGGACGAACCGGTCGGTGAGGTAACGGGCGGGCGCCCCGATCGCCCCGCCGGCGAAGACGAGCAGGATCGTCGTCATGCCCTCTCCTCCGCCTGCCCGGCCGCGGGGTAGCGGCGGACCTCCACCGGGTCGCAGACGACCAGGCCCTCGGTGATGAGCTCGTCGAGGACGAGGCGGAACGCCTCGATCCGCTCCGCGTCGTCGACGATGATGATCGTGACCGGCTGCGCCTCGCTGAGCGAGAGCAGCCTGCTGGTGTGGATCTGGGATGAGTGCCCGTAGCCCTCGATCCCGCGGAGCACGGTCGCCCCGGCCAGCCCCATCCGGTGGGCGCGGTCCACGATCTCCGCGTACAGCGGCCGGTGGTGGTACTGGTCGTTCTCGTTGATGAAGATCATCAAGCGCCGGGCCTGCTGCCTCATGGTGCTCCTCCTCTGCGCCGCCGGTGCGCGGCCCGCCGGATGGCCGCGCCGGCCGCGTCCTTCCCGAGCCGGACCGCGGCGAGCCCGGCGAGGATGCTGCCGAGCGCATACCCGCCCGCGACCGCCCATGCGCCGTGGTGGACGAGGGTCACGAGCTCGTTGGCGTAGGTGGAGAACGTCGTGTATCCGCCGAGCAGGCCGACCCCGGTGAACGGGCGCAGGTAACGGCGGCCCGGCAGCGCGTCCACCACGGCCATGAGCCCGCCGATCGCGAGGCAGCCGGTGACGTTGACGAGGAAGGTCGCCCAGGGGAACCCGTACGGGTGGGCCGGGATGGCGGCCCCGGCGAGGTGGCGCGCCACGCTCCCGATGCCGCCGCCGAGCCCGATCACCGCCAGCACGTCCCAGGTCCGGGCCGGTGCCGTGCCGGCCGCACGCCGCGGCGACGGTACGGCACGCCGGATGCGGCCGCCCGATCGATGGGCTCGCCTCCTCATGCGGCGGCTCCTCTCCTCCTCGGGGTTCGCGGGAGCGGGGTGGCCGAAGCGGTGAGCACGCCGTCCTCGGCCCGCCCCTTCCGGCGGCGGTGACCGGTCCATTCTCCGGTCTGCCCGGTGCCTCGCCCTCCCGGGGATGGGCCGGGGTACGGATCACGGCGCGCGGCCGGGAATCGCATCGGCGGCCGGGGAATCCCAGTGGTGTGGACCCGCGGGAATGCGGGGACAACGCCATACACCGAATGGTGCATTTCGGGACATAGCGTGGGGTTATGGACGCCGCATACGTTGGCGACATCTATGCAGAGCATCTCACCGAGGCTGATCTGCAGTTGCTCGCCGAAGCCGCGGGTCACCAGGGCGGAGCGGCGGAGTTACGGCGCGACCCGGCGATCATCCCGGATCTGCTCGATCACCCGAGGGTCTTCGCCGTGCTGTTCGGGCGATCCGGATCGGCGTCCCGGGATCTCACCGCGATCTCGCCGTTCCTGTTGTTCGCCGCCGCCGTGCACCGGGCGGCCGCCGAGCTCGCCGTACGGGGCGCGGTTCCGTATCCGCGGGTGCCGGCGGCCGACGTCCGGCAGATGTCCGGGTTCCTGGAGTCCCCGTCGCGGCGGCTGTTCCTCGCCGAGCTGCTCTCCTCCTTCGTCCGGGTCACCGGCGGCCGGTACTGGGTGCGGACCGAAGAAGGGGAGCGGCTGCGCGAGCTGACCGAGCTGGACCTGCCGCGGCTCGCCGAGATCCTCGACGCGGTCCCGGAGACCGACCGGCCGGGGGTGCTGCGCCGGCTGGGTGACGTGGCGCTCTTCCTCGCCGGGGTCCTGCCGGGATACGCGATCCGGCACGTCTTCGGCGGGGTCGACGCCACCGCGCTGTGGTTCACCGTCCGGGGCGCGGCCGAGCCGTGGGCCGGGGAGCCGGCCGGGACGGCGGCCGAGGAGCCGGCGGTGGAGATGCTCGAGTACCTCGGCTCCCACTGGTACCGCCGGGCCTGGGAGCTCGCGCCGGTGCGCTCGGCGCGGCTCGCGGTGCTGCCCGAGGTGGCCGAGGGCTTCCGGCCCGCCCGGCGCGTCCTCAACTACGTGGCGGGCCGCTACCTGTTCGCCGCGTCCGGCCGCTGAGCCGTGACACACGGTGCCGGCGTTTCCCCAGGTCATCGAGGGAATCGCCGCGACGCGCCCGGCTCGATTTGCATCTTGCGCGGAGATGATTACCCTCTTCTACTGACAGCGCGCGGGGAACGCGCGGAGGAACCCCCAAGGAGATCGATCCGAGAGGGTGTTCCGCACGGGCCCTGCGGGCGACGAGGCGAGAGCCTCCCGCACCTTGAGAACTCAACAGCGTGCCCTGTGTTACGAGACCTCGACTGGAGAGTTTGATCCTGGCTCAGGACGAACGCTGGCGGCGTGCTTAACACATGCAAGTCGAGCGAGGACCGCACCTTCGGGTGTG